>ERZ773139.5-NODE-5-length-277954-cov-24.013069_pt1 | contig 277954 bp, 270 predicted proteins | sample MGYA00580854_ERZ773139 | MGnify/ENA primary metagenome ERZ773139 (study PRJEB29015, sample SAMEA2737809) | human gut metagenome | biome: human gut; feature: human-associated habitat; material: faeces | place: China | collected 2012 ...
CGAAGAACCTATGTCATATTCTTCTTTTAAGGTATGGCAAAGGTCTTGCATTATATCTCCGCAAAGAGAACGCATACGGCTCAGAAATTGTTTGTCATCCACATATTCATACATAATAACATACTCCTTTCATCCCAAGCCGCCCATTCTGCTTTTGCTAAATCATATCATTATAATCAAATAGTATTTAATTGTCAATCCCTGAAAACTACTTAGTCTTTCTTCTTCGGCTTTTGGTTTTGCTCTATCACCGGTTTCATCAGTTCGTAGTAAGTATTAGTCGAATGAAAGACGAGTTTCTTAGGCATAAGAAATTCTGACTTAATAAAAGCCCATAAAAACTTTTCAGCGGTCATTCCGTTGTATTTCACAAAACCGAGAGCTGCAAAGGGTGCTGCTCCCAATATACAAACCCACGATACTGTTTCTGTTCCTAAATGCGGTTTCAACAAGAAATACAATCCCACCGCAACACCGCAGGCAAGGACAGAAAAAATGAACTGTCTTAATGACAGTCCAAAAAACATTGACTCTGTGTAATTTCGTATTTCTCGGTTAATTTTGACTTCCAAAGTGATACCTCCTTTTTGAAATAAAAAATCGCCATCATTTTCAGATGACGATTTACTAAAGCTTAGTTATATTTAGTTTTTTACTTCCCAAACAAAATTCGCATAAAATCTCGTCTGCCATATAATACACGCACAATACGCACTGTGTTATTTTCTATACGATAAAAAGCCGTATAGTTGCCACAAACAAGAAAACGATAATTTGTGTTGAAATCAATGATTGAATTGAGCAGAGCACCAGAATTAGGAAATGTTCCTAATCTATTAATGTGTTCCATAATTTTTGCAATAGTAGAAACCGCGGCTTGTTCATTACAGAGTTCGTCTGTAATATACGCTTTTATTTGCTGCAAATCATTTATTGCCTCCGGTGAAAACTTTATATCAGCCATTTGCAACTCCCAACATTTTTTCTACTTCAGCAAAATCAGTCCAACCTTTTTCTTTGCCGGCTTGCTCACCTTTTGAGAGTTCTCCCATAAGTTTTATTATAGCTTTTGTCTTTTCATATTCTTCCATATCGACAATTGCATATCTTCCTCTGCCGTTTTTGGTAAGAAAAACAGGTTCACCTACGGATATATCTCTCAATACTTCGGTATAATTTCTTAAATCAGATACAGGTTTAATATTTGGCATAATACTGCACCATCCTTTCTGCTGTATTTATTATACGCTAATTCTTCGTAAAATACAACAGCAAAATAAAAATTTCATAATTTTTATAATTACAATCCCATCATTTCACGAATGATACGGTCACTCATCTTGATTGCACCGACGAGAACAAGCATATTGAATACTAACTCTTCCACATAAGACCATACCTGAGTAACTGCTGCCGCATTTGCATCAACAACCGGTGGCGACGAAGCAAACAGGGAGAATATAATACAGGCAAGTACAATTACAGCACCTTCAAGTAACACCGCACAATAGCTCTTTATAAAACTCTTTCCTACATTTTGCGATGGCTCGCCTGCAAAAGTGGATAAAGGAATAGGAGCAAGAGCAGTGTACATATATAGCTTAAAAAATCTGCCGTACACGGTCATTATCATAATAAAAGATAGTACGGTTATAAAAAGACCTCCGATAAGCGTTACCGCCCACAGAGGAATACTCTCCCAAAATCCACATTCTTCTATTGTGGTTATCATTTCCGAAGGTAATGTGGTTTGATTTGGCTTTCCAAAGCCTGCTGAGTTCATAATGGCAGAAATCGTACCTTGAACAATATTGAATAAAGCAAGCATAAGCTCAAGTCCGTGTGCAATCACTCCTTTTGCAATAGCAAATCGGATAAAGAGTTTCAAAGCGTGTTCCGGTTTCTTAACTTCGGTAAAACTTCCGCAGGTGCGTACAACACCCACTACAAAGAATAGAACGAGCAAGGCAAAGCCGATAGCTTGTACCGCACCGTTAATATTGACCATTACATTCCAAATCGTTCCGCCTTTGAACTCCTGCGGAGAAGTGGTAAGTAACTGCCATATTTCCGATAACTTGCTGTTCCAAGTGTCGAGGGCATTTTGTAGGTTCTGAACTACCCAGTTATCACTCATTTGTTGCACCTCCTTAAAGATTTGGGGCATACCTTAACAGTAGGTACGCCCCATAAGATAACTGTGTTCTTTAACCGGCAATAAGGTTAAGAATTTCTTTTGCAAAGGTAATAATGATACCGCCGGCAAGAGTCAAGAAACCGTTTGCACGCTGAGACGGGTCGTGAGATTTAAGGGAAAGACCCACCTGAACGATACCGAAGCCAAGTAAAATCATACCGATTGCACGAATGAGTCCGAAGATAAAATTGGACAAGTTATTGACTACTGCAATAGGGTCATTTGCCGCCAATGCAGTAATTCCCATACTGCAAAGGGCAGTAACAGCTACCACCGCAGCACAGTAAGTACGGAAGCCAGTCTTGACCTTTCCGGTCATAGGAAGCTTCTGAGTTGTTTTCTTTTCATTGTTCTTATTGAAATTAGTCATTGTAAATTCCTCCGTTGGAATAAGTTTTTATTAACTTCGAAGTCCTCATCGGATAGAAGTTCATAGGTTGTTTCTCCGTAATTAACCTCAGGAATTTCATTCGGGTCAATATCAAGAACGGAGAGTGCTGAATGTTTGACGGTAACTTCGCCGTGTTTATAGGCAGCAGCTTTACCGTCTGTGGTAAGCGCCACATTTGGGTGTTTCAAAATATCATATTTGAAATCCATAACCGGGCGTTCTCCACGAATAAATAAAATGGCATATTGGTTATCGAGCATACGAACCTCGTCAGGAGTAAGTAACTCTCTACCTGAAATTTGATAATTGGTTGAGTAGTTTCCGCTTCTACCGGAACTCTTACCGTATGTGTTGGTATCAATAGTCTCCTTGCCGAGAAGCTCGGACACATACTTATGTGTACTTTGCTCATTACCGCCGAGATAAAGGAACTCGTCGCAGTTACCTACAATGCTTTCCCATTGTTTCTCAAACAGAGCTTTAAGCTGTGCCAAGTTCTGCAAGATAATACTTACCGATACCCCACGGGAACGCATAACTGAAAGAATTTTGTCGAAGTCATCAGGTAATGAAACATTGGCAAACTCGTCCATCAAAAAATGAACGGGAACAGGTAACGAACCTCCGTGGATATGGTCAGCAGCATAAAACAGCTGCTGAAAAAGCTGGGTATAGAGAATAGATACCAAGAAATTGAAACTTGAATCGTTATCCGGTATTAACGCAAACAGTGCGACTTTTTTCTCTCCCAGTGACGGAAGGTCAAGTTCGTCTGTTGTCGTTAAAGAAGCAAGACTTTCAAGGTTGAATTTTTCAAGCCTTGCCGCAAGAGTTATCTGTATAGACTTCAAGGTTTTAGCTGCACCGGAGTGATATGAACGATAATACTTCAAAGCAATGTGGTCAGGATTTTTCATTTCAAGCTCGGCAAATAATTCGTCAAGAGGAGAAGGTCTTGTATCTTCCTCGTCCTCGATTGAACCTGCTCTGAGCATTTCCATAACCATAGCAAAGTTCTGTTCTTCTTCCGGTGCCTCGTAGTGTAGATAAAACACCAATGCCAAAAGCAGCATTGAAGCCGAAGTATCCCAAAACGGGTCTTGAGATTGGCTGCCTTTCGGAGTTGTACTCTTAAATAAGTTTGTAACAAGCTTCTGCACATCATTGTCATTTTGCAAATATACAAACGGGTTATAACAATGGCTTTTCTCCATTGAAATTAAATCAAGCACACGAACTTCATAGCCTTTGCTTTCAAGAAGCTTTCCGGTGTCCCTGAGTATTTCGCCTTTCGGGTCAAGGATAACAAACGATGTGTTGCATTGCATTAGATTAGGTTTGCAATAAAACCTTGTTTTACCTGCCCCTGAACCACCACACACAAGAGTGTTTAAGTTTCTTCGGTGTTTCTTAGCATTAAGTCCTATACAAACATTTTGCGTCATCAATTTATTGGCTGAAGCGGGAGATTGTCTGTATTTCTTGTTTACGGCACTCGCATTGCCCCATTTAGCAGAGCCGTGTTCTTCACGCCTTCGGTAATTTCTCTGAGTAGAGAAGTAAATCCCCAAACAAAGACCATAGCTTAAAAGCAAAACGAGGACAGTTTTTAAGCTGTCCTCGCACACTTTGATATGGAACGGGTCATTAAAAGCGGTCAGCACTTTCGGAAGAATTTCCGGCAAGCCTCCCTTAATGGAAGGAGCAATTAAAAGTGCCAACCAAATGACCGGGATTATACCGATGACAGAAAGAATAATCGCAGACTGTTTCTCGTTATCTCGCTTCAACAGAGTGTCCTTTCTCGATAACCTTAAATTTTTTCTTTGGGGCAGTTCCTACTTTAATGATAAGGTCATCAACGGCATCGGTTGACTTTCCTTCATTCATTAAATCTGTTTTCTCATCGTTGAGAGAACGGATAATAATACCGTGTTCATAATCATCCAATGCTATATGATACATTTCTTCTTTTGCCATACTATCACCTTATCTTTCGTAGTCTTTGCTTCGTTCCTGCTTTTTCTTATAAAGCTCGTCGGAAATACGGGAATAAATGTCAGCCATAGCGTTTCTTGTTTTGGAAAGCTCAAAGCGAATGTCCTTAGGCTCTTTGCTTGAAAGACTGTCCGGAATATGGTTGATGGCAAAGTTCTGAGTATCCACACCATACTTCTTACAAAGCATATATCCGATACAAACTGCCTGAAAGCCCATATCGGCTCTGCTATAACTTTCGCTGTTAATAGAAAGCTGTGCGTGACCGAGTTCCTGTGCTACGCACTGCGCAACAGCAACACTATCCCCAACATCACGCTTAACATACAAGGTCTGTTCCTCATTGTTATAGAACGCTGCCATATTGGGATAAGGAAGTTCGTCCGTTGCCTCAACATTAACCGGCGACGAATCAAGCATTGTAGTGATAAGCGCCTTTGGGTCACGGTTTACACTCGGAGCCGGTGGCTTTTTACCATTGGTCTGTGAAATATCAAATACCTTTTTAACATTATAAGAAATTCCGATAGTACCGTCACGCTTTGCATACTCAACCGGTTCAAGAATAGAAACACTCTTTGCACCTTTTTGAATTTTCACATTTTCCTTGCTCCAGTCATCAAAGTTTTTGAGCTGGCTTGCGTCAGGTCTCTGTTTGAAAATCAAAAGTGCATTTACGGCAGAGTATCTGTCAAGTCGGCTCTGAGTATCAAGAAAAGCCTTGAACTTTTCAGGACTTGCAACAATCTCCGTTGCGGTTTCATCAGCCATTTGATAAACGGCTTCTTTTTCTTTTCTCATCTTCTCGGCATATTCCTCTCTGGAAAGTCTGTTGTTCTGCTGACCTGTCTTTGCAGGCTTAAAATTGTTTGTCATTATAATTACCTCTCTTTCGGTTTCTTTGATTTAGGTTTAGGTTGGGTGTGTACGGTCTGATTTGGCTTTTGATTTGTCTTTTCCTTATCGACCTTCGGATCTTTGCGTTCTGCTTCTTTCTGCTGCTTGGACTTTGCCCTGTAATGGTCAAGTTTTTCTTTAACCGACGGCTTTTGTCTTTCGCTTACAGCACCCTTGTCAGTTCGCATATCTGCCGGCTCTGAGTCTTGCCTTGACGGAGGGTTTTTGTCCGTTTTGGCGACTGTGGGGTTTGACTGAGAGTTCTCTTCCTTTTGAATTGGTTTTCTTGTAGCTTCGTCTGTGATAATTTCATTTTTGGTTTTGGTAGGTTTGTCTTTTTCTAAAGCTTCACGCTTTTCAACTGCCTTTTGGGACTCAGTCACAATAGCAACCTTATCCACCTTACCAAGCTCGAACTTCTCAACAATTCGCTGAATTTTTGAAGCATCCTCAGCTCGTGTGATAATATCAATAGGTACATTATCGCCCTTTGTGTTCTTGTCACGAAGGACACAGTAAAGAACACCGTAGCGTTTTGCCTGTTCGGTAAATTTCTTTAAATCCTTATTTGGAATAGAGAACACCTTTAATTCTTTGCCCGATTTAATCATATTGGTAAGACGGGCTTTACCTCTTGTTTTGTTCGCCTGTGTTGCTTCCTGTTTCAAAACAGAAGCAAGTAGAATAGCAATATTCTTTGCGGCTGAACCCGTAAGTCTTGCAGCAACTTCAAAGCCTTCAAGGGATAACCTTACAACTTGTTCTGCTGCGTCACCTGTGTTTGTCATTTCGGTTTTGCTCCTTTCTTTGTTCTTTATCTTCGTAGGCTCTTACCATTTCAAGATTAGCCTCAATAACCTTTGACCTTTCTGCAATGTTATCGCAGAGGTTTACCTCTTTGCGTAGAGTCCACAACTTATCTGTGATTGTCTTAATCTGTTTTTTGACTTCCGACAGCTCATCGTCACTCAAATTTTTTCTTAACTGTTTTCGCAGGTGCGTTCTGTCATCAGTCAAAGTTTTGATTTGCGACTGCACAGATTCTTTATATGAGAAAAGCTCCTTGTCCGTAGAAATGTTTTCTCGTCCAAGAAGCCTTGTCTCCTGTGTGATTTTATCAAGCTTCAACAAATCCTCTTTCAAAAGATAATGAAGCTTTGCGGTATTTTGCTTTTTGTATTTAGGCAAGTATCCCAGCTTATAGCAGTAATAAAGATACAATCCGTAAAGACCGCCGACCTTTTTAATTTTTTGCTCTCTTGTAGACAAGCGATATTGTCTGATGACTACATTTTGATTAGTAAAAGGCATTAAGCGAACACCTTGATTTTCCGTAAGTCTACGCCTGATTGCTTCCTCGGTGTATTCCTCACCGAGCGATTTTAAGCGTATCGGTTTTTTGTATCCTTTCGGAACAATAGTCCAATACTTTCTGCTTTCGCTTAAACAGTGTTCATAACCCATTTGAGTTAAGGCATAGTCAAGACTTTTAAGGTTAGTGCTGTGGGCAATAGCTTCATCTATCGCTTGGCGAGTCATTGAGTATCGTGTTGGCATACCGGCTTGTTCTTGCTTATAGTAATAAGATGATTGCTTACTTCGGTTTGGAGTCGGGTCAAAATAAAGTCCGTATTTCTCACAAATCTTATCTGCTACTAAACGGAACTTAAACCAAGCTTTTTCATCACCCCATAATCGTTTGCCGTCTGCAAAGGAAACAGAGTTGATTACAAAATGGCAATGAAGGTGCTTTGTGTTTAGGTGCGTAGTGACAACAATCTGAAATCTCTCGCCCCACACTTCTTTGGCAAACTCCATCCCGATTTTCTGTGCAAGCTGCGGAGAAATATCTTGTTCCTTAAAACTTAAATATCCGTGATAGGCTTGTATGCCGTCCTCTTTTCCGTATGCTTTTTTAACCAAGATAAATTGCTCTCTCGCCGTTGAGGGATTACAGTTAATGCCCTCAACAAAAAATTCAAGTTCGGTTTTTTCTTCGTTCTTTACGTAAGTTAAAACATCACGGAGAGCCTGATACTGTTCTTCAGTAAAATTATCTGCCGCTGTCTTTTCGGGATTGGCAGCATAGTTGATAACCTTTGTAAGATTGTTAGTTACCGACCATAATTTACTTACTGCCATTTCATATCACTCTCGTTAGGTCTGAGAAAAACTCGCTCAATATCCGACTGAAACTTATGCCAACGTTGCGCCTCTTTTTTAAGTTGCGGTGCGTCAACAAAACCGAGAGTGTTTGCTTTGACTGCAAGCTGATTGATGTTGTTTCCGATAGCAGACAACTCACGCATTACATCATAAAATCTGTTGTCAGGCTTTTCTCTCGGCTCGTAACCACGAAGCAACAAACGGATAAGTCCTGCTTCTGAAAGACAAGCCTTCTTTGCTTTTTTCTGCAAATCCTGTGCTTCATCTCTGCTGAGTCTAACAATCTTCTGAATGTTTCTCTTTCTCATTTTCTGTGTCATCCTTTCTTGAAATAAAATAGTGTCTGTCTTTGTTTATCTGAAATAGGCACATAAAAACTACTCCTAAAAATCCGCCGATAACAATGCCGGCAGAAGTTAATACTATCTCTCTCAAAACATCCTCCTTTTTCTTTGGGGTATTAGGGGCAACCCCTAACGAGTTTTACCGTTTGGAAACTGTGTTTATCCAAATGGTCTGCTCGCTAAGATTATGCAGACTCATAAGGTTGCCCATAGGTTAAACCTTATCTCTCCATATCCTTTGATACCGGCTTATAGGCTTTCGCCTCAATGCCGTTCTCTGTTTGATCAAATCGTTCGGGATATTTGAATTTTTCCAAGTATTTACGAGCCAAGTCTTTAGGCATACTCTGAAACTTTTCCGATTCAATCGGTGCGTAAGCGATAAAGAACTTACCCGCAATAACATCGAGGATTTCTTTGTTTTCGCCGTAAACAGCTCTGTTAAGTGGCAGCCCGTTTACCTTGCCTTTCTCATTGCAAACAATAGCGACTTCGTCATCAAAGGGCATATATTCCTCGATATATCCGTCAACAGTCACTTGCATTGCTTCAAGAGTATCTTCGATTTCAACAAGCTTTGGATACTTGCCCGGCTCTACGAGAACAACAGAAATCTTTTCTTCCGGCTCAATCTTTTTGAAGGTATCCACTCCAACATTAAGGGCAAGAGAACTGCCGTTTTCCCACCTCATATGAATTTGACCTGCATCATCCACGTGCGTTACCGTCCCTTTCAAGCCTTTTGCCATTTGACTTTCGCCTTGCATTTCTTGGAGGATAATCTTCGTTCCCTCCGGATACATTTCTCTTAATTTTTCTACATTCATCTTTCAAAACTCCTTTCAGTTTTATTCTTTATTCCCAAGCGTTTACAAAGAAAGTCGTTGACATCTTTTCCGTACATAGGCGGATCGTCAACGACTTCATACTCATCTTGTAAAATTGTTTGTAATGCTTTGGTTGCTTTTCTTCCTGCGATGTCATTATCCAAATGGAGAATGATACGCTTAATTGACTTGCCTTTTTGGAGAATTTTCCTTACCGAAACAGGAACCTTTGACTCCTCAATTTTAGTTCTTGGTGCGTATACTCCGGCAAGCGATACAAGGTTATGTTCTCGCCATTCCCTGCCGTCCAACTTTAACAGCGTTGCATAGGAGAGTAGGTCAATGGCACACTCAAACAAATGAACCTCTCCGGTATTCTCAGCGGTCAGACGAAAAGAATACTGCTTTTTACTGCCGGTGCAATCACCCATAAGTCGTGATTGATTGGTAGCCCTATATGCTGCATACTTCGGTTTTCTTTCCTCATCATAGCCGATAAAAACAACATTGTGATATGGCAGCGACTCCATAATCAAGTCGTTATCCAAGCAGTAGTTTATGATTTCATAATCAATACCTCGACTGAACAGGTACTCCACAACTACATCCGAACTTGGACTTTTTTCCGGTAAGAGCAGCGGTTGTTTTTCATAACTGCTGACTTTTTCAGGACGGTTATAGCTAATAGAGCCGTTACCCATAATTGCTTCTACCGCTTTCGGAAAACTCATTCCTCGCACTTTTATAAGGTAATCGAGGGCAGATTTACCCCCGAAACCTCTTGACCACCACATCCATTTTCCGTTGGAAATCTTCAAACTGTCGTGGGTTTTAGTGGTGTAAGTGTTGCTTGAAAACTTAACGAGTTCTTCCGGTTCGTATTCACTAAGATAAGTTAGCAAGTCCATTCGTTTAGCTTCGGTAATAACCTCAGGTGCGATATATGGCATAATTATCATCTTCTTTCATCGCTCTTGTCCTCTGCTTTTTTGAGGTTTTTCACTTTCATCAGGCTCACCGCCGACAATCTCGTTTTCTGTCTTATCCATATTAAGCAGGATATTCAGCTCATCAAGTCTTGAAAGTTTTGCTTTCAAATCTTCCTCTTGGGCAAATGGTTTTTGTACTTCTTTTTTTGCGATTACAAATTGATTATGAGTATTTTCAAGTTCGTTTTCCGCAAAGGTTAAACTCTCCGCAAACTTTTCAATACCGTTATCAATACGGGTAATATCACCGTAAGCATCGTCGCCGAGTGTTATATTTCTGCTTGTTGCACCTTTCAACTTAACCTCGTATGTTCGCTCTGTGCTATTAAACAGAAGTTCTGTATCAAACCCTCTGTACTTGCCGAGAGGAATAGGTTCAGGGCTGCTCATTTTCTTACAAGCTTCAATGATTGCTTTACCGGCTTCTGCTTTTTCGGAATAAAAAACACCCTTAACCTCCATACCGACAAAGCGGTCATCTGTTGGTTTCGGGTGTTGTTTCGCAGTTTCAACATCTTGTTTCAAACCCTCAATACGGTTTTCCAAAGCTGTTATTCGCTGCGGATAATATTTGATTACTTTATCTTCCAAAGCATACTTTTCCGAGAGGAAGTTGGACTTCAACAGTTTCAATTTTTGAACTTGAATGTCTAAATCCATCTTCTCTTTGATATACGGATTGCCGGTTGCAAGCATTTTAATCTCGGCATAAGATAGTGCTGTTTCGTCAATATCCTCCGCACTTCTGACCGGAGATTTGCTTGTCATAATCTGACTTGCAAACTTTTGCTTTCCTTCAACGAGCTGATAGAGGTATGCGTCAAAGGTCTGTTCCGTAACATAACGATAAATATCTACATCGGGATTTGAATTGCCTTGACGAATAATTCTACCGGAACGCTGCTCCAAATCCGACGGTCTCCACGGACAATCCACATCGTGAAGTGCGATAAGTCTGTCCTGAACATTTGTGCCGGCACCCATCTTTTGAGTAGAACCGAGCAATACTCGACCTCGCCCTTACGGGTCTTTTGGAACAGTTCTTTCTTCTTGATGTCGGTATCTGCCTCGTGTATAAATTCAACTTCGCTTTCGGGAATGCCTCTCTCGATGAGTTTCTTTCTGATGTCGTTATACACCGAAAACGAACCGTCATTCTTCGGAGTGGAGAGGTCACAGAATACAAGCTGTGCCGATTTCTTATCGGCGGTTTCTTCCCATATACGGTAGATATTATCAACACAAGCATTGATTTTACTGTCCTCAAAGTCGGGCAGCATATCGTTAAGCATACGCTGGTCAAGGGCGAGTTTTCTGCCGTCGTTTGTAATTTTCAGCATATTGTCCACGCTGGAATCGACATTACCACCACGAACCTTCTCAGCTCGCTCTGCAAGGGAAGCAACCATTTCTTTTTGCATTTCCGACGGCTTAACCGCAACATTGTGATAATGTGCTTGTGGTACGGGAAGGTCAATCATATCCGCCGTCTTTATGTCGGCAACTTCTTTGAACATTGCCATAAGCTCCGGCAAGTTGTAAAATTTTGCGAAGCGTGTTTTGGCTCTGTATCCCGTTCCTTCGGGAGTAAGTTCAACGGCTGTTACCGTTTCTCCAAAAGTTGAAGCCCAAGCGTCGAAGTGTTGTAAATTATTCTTCACAAGGGTGTTGTACTGCAAGTATCTTTGGATTGTATAGAGTTCAACCATAGAGTTGCTGATAGGTGTACCCGTGGCAAAGACTGTTCCTCGTCCGCCTGTAAGCTCATCAAGGTATCTACACTTCATAAAGAGGTCGGAGGATTTCTGTGCTTCCGATTGAGCGATGCCGCCTACATTACGCATTTTAGTGTATAAATATAGGTTCTTATAGTAGTGGCTCTCGTCAATAAACAGCCTGTCTACACCCAGTTCCTCAAAGGTTACAACATCGTCTTTTCGGCTTTGGTCATTGAGCTTTTCAAGTTTTTGCTTTACGGCTTTCCTCGATTTTTCAAGCTGCTTAATAGAGAAATTCTCTCCACGGTTTCGTTTCAAATCTGCAATGCCATCTGTCAGTTCTTCAAGCTGTTGCTCCAAAATTGCCCTTTGTCTTTCTATGGACATCGGTACTTTTTCAAACTGAGAATGACCGATAATTACAGCGTCATAATCTCCGGTTGCAATTCGACCGCAGAACTTCTTGCGGTTTTTTGTTTCAAAGTCTTTCTTTGTCGCAACAAGAATATTAGCTGCCGGGTAAAGCTGCAAGAACTCCGCCGCCCATTGCTCTGTTAAGTGGTTCGGCACAACAAATAAGGACTTGTTACAAAGTCCTAAACGCTTTGACTCCATTGCAGCAGCCACCATTTCAAAGGTTTTACCGGCGCCGACTGCGTGTGCAAGGAGCGTATTACCGCCATAAAGAATATGAGCCACCGCATTTTTCTGATGTTCTCTCAGTTCAATTTCAGGGTTCATACCATTAAAGACAATGTGACTGCCGTCATACTCACGGGGTCTTATACTGTTGAACTTTTCGTTATACATCTTCGTCAGTTTTTCTCGGCGGGCAGGGTCAGCCCAAATCCAATCCTGAAAGCCTTGCTTTATAAGTTCTTGTTTAGCCTGTGCGATTGCCGTTTCTTTTTTGTTTAGAATGGCTTTCTTTTTGCCTTCCTCATCTTCGATATAATCAAAGATACGGACATCTTTTAAGTTCAGCGTTTCCTCAATTATTTTATAACCGTTGATACGGGAAGTACCGTAAGTGCTGTACGCTTTTACATTGCTGCGGTCATAAGACTTGCCCTCAATGTTCCACTCTCCTGTGAACTGTGAGAAGTGAACCTTGATATTCCATTGTGCGTATCGAGGCGTATCAAGAAACTCAAACATAAACTGCTGTATGATTTCAGGCGGCAGCCAAGTAGCTCCGAGCCTTACCGCAATTTCGCTTGCGGTTAAGTCTTTCGGCTGGACTTTCTCCAAAGCTTCCACATTGATTTTATAATCATCGGGATACACCTCGGCAGATTTTTTGGCTGTGATAAGTTTTTCTCTGACATTCCCCGAAAGGTACTCATCTGCCATCAAATACTTCTGCTCGCTTACATTCCCGTAGCCGTAAAGCGGATTTAAGAAGATTACACCCTTTAAGTCGTCAAATAGTTCTTCCTCACTTTTACCGGAAAGCTGCTGCATATATTCCATATCAATACAGGCTTTTTCGCCCATAGATACAGCAAGTGCTTCGTCTGCTGTGTCAACTTCTGTTACAGCTTTATGTGGCTTGATTGTTCTTTTATAGAACATATCTGCCTTACGCTCAAGCTCGCCGTTCTCGTTAAGAACTTCAAGTGCAGAGAGCAAAGGGAAGGAACTGTCATTACTGAAAGCAGAACTATTGGCTCTGCTGTTTATCAATCCGTATTTCTTGGTGAATGTGTCATACAAATTGTTCAGCTTTTCCTGTGCCTGTTTAATTTCCTCATCGGGATAATCTTCTTTCTGTATTTCAATAAGGTTTCTAACGCTGTCACGAATAGCAACCATACCCTTGATACGATTTTCGGCAGTTGCAGATACTATGGCAAGAGACATACGGGAGTTCTCACGGAAATAAATTTTATCGTCCAATATCGTGTAAGAAAAGTTTCTCGCCGTTGGGTCTGCCGGGATAGAATTATCTTCTTCATCAAGCTCATCTGCAACCTCATATTCAGAGATTTCTCCGTGAATATTGATAACAGCTTCATTTAACAGCTCTCCGAGGTCTGCGTTTTCAAATGCTTCGCAAGTTGCTTCCGGTCCGAAACGACCCGATACCATTTTCATCTCGCCCAGTATCATTTCAGGGTGCTGAACAAAATATGAGTTCATCTTTATTCCATTTTCATCGGTGTCAAGGTAAACCCAATCAGGCTCAATATCAATTAGTCTATCTCGCTTTTGCAAGAAAAGAATATCAGAAACAACCTCTGTTCCGGCATTGCCTTTGAAGGTATCATTCGGAAGTCTGATTGCTCCGAGAAGCTCCGCCCTCTGAGCAATATACTTACGGACAGAGGGATTTTCCTTATCCATTGTACCTTTACTTGTAACAAGTGCCATTACACCGCCGGGGCGTAATTTATCAAGGGACTTGGCAAAAAAGTAATCGTGAATAAGAAAGTTGTACTTGTCATATCGCTTGTCGGAAACTTTGAAATCTCCAAAAGGCACATTACCGATTACGCCGTCAAAGAAACTGTCCGGCACATTAACTTCTTCAAAACCTTGTGCCGCAATAGAGGACTTCTGATAGAGTTGCTGTGCTATTCCTGCCGAAACAGTATCAAGCTCGACGCCGTACACCTTTGCATTTTCCATTGATTTTGGTAGCATACCGATAAAGTTGCCGATACCGCAAGACGGCTCTAACAAGTTGCCTTCCTTAAAGCCCATCTGCTCCATAGCCTTATATATAGCTGTGATTACTTCAGGTGGAGTGTAAAAGGCAGTCAAGGTACTTTCTCTTGCCGTTGCGTATTCATCGGGCGTCAATACAGAGGAAAGCTCCAAATATTCAGTAGACCACGCTGAGTTTCTCTCATCAAATGCTTCGGGAATGCCACCCCATCCAACATATTTAGAAAGAATTATCTGTTCTTCCGGTGTGGCAAAGCGGTTTTCTTCCTGACATTTTTTAAGAAGCTGTATCGCCATAATGTTGCGGCGAAAACGCTCTTTTTTGCCTACTTGCTCAACCGGATTGTTTGCTAAATCGAAGTTGTGTCGCTCCGCCATCGGAATATCCGGGTGCAAGTCAAAGCTATGTGCTTTTGACTTTTTCTTTTGCTCCCAAGCCGGCACAATCGGTTCAGGCTCTTTATCATAACCGTTGCCGATACGGATGCCTTCGTTATACATTTCCTCATAGCTGTCGAAGCCATTTTGTGAGGCAACAATTTCTCTGTAATCCTCAATCGGAACATTACCGATATTTGTCTTAACCATTTCAAAGTTCTTTGCACGCTTGGTTACAGACTCCATTGTTGCCTTGGTGCAATCGGTAAAATCGGGTGTTTGCTTGAATTGCTCCTCGGCTTGTGCAAACCATTCCGTTCCCACATCTGCAAGCTCCTGCTTTGCGATACCGCCAAGATAGTCAAAGAAATCACCGGCACCTTCGTATTGCCTTGCAGCTTCAATCACATCGTCATAGGAAAGTGTGTTGGTTACATACTGTCCGCCGGAATTACTGTCCGGGTTATAGTACATCCAAGTAACGGTCTGACTTTCGTCATCAAGAAAGAAAGCGTCATTATAGCTTGTATTCGGTGCAAAATTCTGTTCGGTTTCGGTGCCGTTTTCGCTTATATTTTCCTTTGCAACAGCTTTTTCCTCGGCTGGTAATGAAGTTACCCTCAAATGGTCATTAAGCGGATTTTCACGCACTTTTCGGTCAAATTCTTCCCTTGTAAACTCCTTGTTAAACAATGGCATTTCCGTATCGTAGAGCATTACTCTTTCATCGTTAAAGGATAAGATTTCATACTCCGAAGCACCGATATATACCGTGTCTCCAAGATGATATTCATACTGTGTATTAAGTTCATTCTCCTTGTCGCTTTGCTCTGCAAGCAGACTGCGGACATAATCAATCTTTTCTACACGGTTAATTGGGAAGCCGACGGTATCTTCAAAAGTAACATCACGCATAGAAACATCACCGCTGATTTTTCCGACCTTCTCGATAAGAAATCGACGGTCATCAATAATAACTTCCTTGCCAATTATATCGTCGTTGTCAGGTTGTTCTGCCTCACCGGGTGGAGCAGTAGAGAGAATTTCACGGTTTCTTTTCTGTTCTTCAATTTCAGCTCGTCTTGTTTCCTCTTTTTCAAGCCATTGTGGATACTGTTCTTTCTCTTTTGGATTTAAGTATCTGTCGGCTCGGATAAGTTCACCGATACGCTTTTCCACTTGTGACCAAGAAAGAGTAACACTGGGTCTATTTTCGCTAAACCCTTTTGAAAGTGTAATGCCTTTGCCGTCGTGATTTTCATCAATTCCGGCACCGATAATAACTGGGTACGAACCACCCCAGCCATATTCATATTTCAAGAAATCAACATTTTCCTTTGCGGAAAGGCTCTTGTTAAACTGCTCATAAATTCGCATTTTGCCTTCCGATACTCCGCTTCCACGGGTTAGAACTGCGTCAATAATTTCCTGAGAAAAAGTAAAGGCAGAGGTTTTCTTTTCCTCTGCCTGACTGCTTTCTATTAAAGATAACTGACTGTCTGTTGACGGTAACGGCTTTATCTCATCGGACAATTCTCCTAAAAGCCTCATTGCCTCAAAATACTGTGCAATTACGCCCCAATCATAAAAACTTTGAGCCGTTCTGTTGTTATAACTGCCTTCCCATAAATGGAGAACATTTTGAAATGTCTTATAGCCCACCGTTCTGCCGTCCTTTAATGTGAGTTCAGTATAGTCATTATTGAAAATACTCTTGATATATTCGGTACGGCTCTCACTATCTGTATTCAGTTCAAAGAAGTCTTTGATTTCTTCTTTTGAAGCCTTCAAATGCGGCGTAGTACCGAGTATCTCTCGGATTGTATCATCCTTGCCGAAAAACGGTAGGCTTTTGTCCTCGTGTCGGCGGTCATAATATTCTAAGCGAAGATTATCTGTTTCTTCACGATTTCCTGTGCGGAGTTGCGGATGTTGTTCATCAATCCTACCCACTTCATCATATCTTCCGCTTTCATCTGTTCGGTCAGACCTGCTTTCGCTGCCATCTGCTTGACTAAGCTCTCCTCCAAGTCGGTCGCTCTCTCCTGAACTTCCGCCAAGTGCTGTGTCAGAAATCCCTTCGTCAGAAGATTGTAATATAGAATTTTGTGATGTTGCTTCAGATAAGTTCTCCTCATCTGCGACCATCTGCCGAGAGTCACCTCCGGCTGTTCCGGTAATGTCAAGTCGGGAATCAAGTAATCTCCCTGCTTCGTGTATGTGATTTCTTTCATCGTCAAAACTCCTTTCGTTTTTGTTTTCGTCTTTATTGTACTCAAAGCCATTCCTTCTATCAAATGTGCGATTTTCTTTATCCAAAGCCATAACGGTTTTAGATATTTCAGAAAGCCCCATTTCAGCTATGTCACTTGTAGCTATGCCGAGAGCATTAAGCGTTTCCTGTGTATTAAAGTTTGTAACATCACGGAAGTCGTCAACCTCAAAGTATTCTTCCGTATCAATGCCGAGTCTTACCATCATCATATATGCAACGCTGTTTGTAACAACCTTTTTGTATATATTTGAAATCATATCCTCGTTAAGTTCCTCAAGAAAGCTGTTCTCAACGCCGTCAACAAGGTCGCTAAGATAGTCAGGCAGGTTATCCTCGACTGCATTTTGTGCGGCACTCATTATTGCATTGCCTAAACTGTTTTTTCTTTCAAGCTCACCGAAGGAACTTTCAAGTGTTTCAATAACGCTGTCGGTGTATCCGTCTTTCATTTTCCAAATAGGGACCGGACGGGAATATCTGCTTTCGTGGGTATCCGATATGTCAAAATAGTGAATAAGCCTTTGACGGCTTCTGTTAGCGTCCTCAAATACCGCAATACCTTTCGCTCCTTTATTTACCCAACGACCGAAAGAAGTATTCCAACGCTCAATTTCAAGAACAGCCGTTGCATCGGGTCGCTGTGCAAAAATAAGCAACTGCTCGTCAAATCGCAGTTTGTAGTTTCTGCAAGCAGAGTCCAAATACTTCTGCCAGCTTTGCGGATTGGCAACAACCGTATTGCAAGTTCTGTCATACAACTCTGATATGAGTTTATATTTTATTGCCATTTACTCGCACCTCCTTATCTTGTTTTATCTTTGCTTTTTGCCTGTTTAACTTTTTCTTTTTCCGCCGGTTCAACAGTATGTCCGTTCTTCTCGCAAAGCTCTGCAAATTCGCAGATATGATAAATATTCAAGCCGATTTTAGTATGATAATCATCAATATATCTGCACTCTCGCTCCATTGTTCCGCCGTCTCTTGTATGAATTAAAATTCTGTCTCCGTCAGATATACGGAACTTCTCGTTATACGTGCTGTCAATAAAACGGATACTATGTTCCTGATTGCTCATCACTGACACCTCCTAAAAAGGAAAACAGCTTATTTGCTTTGGTCTGCTTTTGAAGTTCGATAATCAAACTCATATCCGGAATAGTGATACCGGGTATTTTCAAAATGCTTTCCATATCAAGCTGTTGCAACTGTTTTTCGGTGTTACAGCCTGCGTCAAACAGCTTTGTTAAAAGCTTTGTTTTCTGTTGGTAAGTAAATTTATCTTTCATCGTTGTTCCTCCTTTAGGCGATTTCAATTACAATGTGAATATCGCTTTTGTCATCTTTACAATGTCTCGACAGTTCGGGGAATAAGGATTGAACTCTCTGCCTTGCTCTGCGAATAGACTCAAAGCAGGGCAAACCGTAGCCCTTGTAGTTGTTGACTATATCTTCAAGAGGCAAATCCCCAACATTCAAATAGCTGTAACGGTTGTAATAGCAGAGGATAAGCTGCATATCGTCATACCTTGTTTCGGGGCATTCTCTTAAAATTGAAAGCACCTTGCTTTCAACTGTGTCTTTATTATTCATAAGCACCTCCATAAAAAAGAATGGGCGAAGTTTTAAGCTCCGCCCAAAATCATTTCTTATTTCTTTCTGTTTTTAATTTGCAAGAAGATAAAGCCGGCTACAATAAAGGCGACCAATACTACTGCAACAATGGTTTTAGCGTCCATTATTCATCGTCCTCCTTTTTTATTTTTCTGTGTGCAACAAAAGCCGTTGCTCCGATACCGATAGCCGAAAGTCCTGCAAGTGCAGTCCAAAAACCTACCTTTGAATTATCTCCGGTCTTAGGTGTATCTCTCAGGACATTGTGCATTTCAACCACCGTAGTCGAGCCAACCTTAACGGCAGCCTTTTTATCGGCAGGCATTACATATCCGGCAGAAACATTGTCATTAACTTCTGACACCGTGTATTCTCCGATACGAAGTCCCTCGATATAGATTTCGCCGTTCTTATCTGTTGTGAAACTGCGGTCATAACCGTTTGCTCCGGTCACTCTGAATGTGAAACCTTCAACTTTTCCGTCGGAAGAAGTCTTAACGATTTTAAGATTGCCTTTCATTGCCTGATTGATAAAGCCGACACCGGCTTTGTTTTCAACATCGTATGTCTTTTCGTCCTCGTTGATAAATACCGAATACACACCGGTATCAAGTTCAAAACCCTCAGGTGCTTTGGTTTCTTTCACAAGATACTTGCCATAGAGAAGTTCTTTCATCTCATAAATACCGGTCGATGTTTCTGTGAGCGTACCTACAAGCTCATCTTCCTTGTCAAGTATGCCATTGTCGTTTTTATCTTTATACACTTCAAATACCGCACCCGAAAGTTTGTTATCCGGATAATCGGCGTCAACTTTTGTGAGTTTAATATTGCCGTGAACATACTCATTGACAATTTGAACTTCGATAACCTGTTCGTTTTCCGAGATGGTCACTTCATAAGAAGTATCATCAAGAACAAAGCCCTCCGGCTGCTCAATCTCTCTTACAATCCAGTTGCCATACGGAACTTTGGCAAAAGAAAAACTACCGTCTTTTTTAGAGGTAGTAATCATAAGTGCATTTTCTTTTGTAAATTCGGTTTCACCTGTTTTGAAAAGACCGATTACAGCACCGCCAAGAGCCTCACCGTTTTCATCAATCTTTTTGCCCTGAACAGAACCGTAAATTAATTTGTTTTCAATCGGCTTGCCATCATTTACGCTAATTTCCACAACGGCAATTTCCTGTCCAGAATAACTGAAGGTAAACGGGTACTTGGTATCGGAGAGAACATAGTGTTTGTCGGTAGTGAGCTCCTTGACATAGTAGCTGCCAAACGGAAGGTCTGTATTGATTGTTGCCTTACCGTTTTCCGAAAGAGTAATAATTTCAATTAAACCGTCTGTCGGGATAACAGTACCGCTTGCAGATACAATATCTTCTGCGGCATAAAGCCCAAAACTGATATTCTTCATTTCGTCCTTATTACCGATGCCAAAGGTGTCGTTCTTTTCAATAGCCTTTTCAAGACTAACCGTTACTTTCTGTCTTTCGTTTACAAAGCTTGTGGAAGTATCTGTTACAGCTACATCCTGTCCTGCATAAGTAAGTTCTACACTATGCGGCTCTTTGTTGATAACCATACCTTCCGGTGCTTTGATTTCCGTAACCGTGTACTTGCCGAGATAAAGTTCCTTGCTCTTTGCAAATCCGTCATTATCGGTTGTTACGGTATCAACCACATCACCCTTGTGATAACGAAGCGTGCCGTCCGGTGTGATAATATCCTCGGCAGCGGTAACTTCATAGATAGCTCCTGTAAGACCGCTTACTTTGTATTCCGGCTGGTAAATAACATCTTTGCCTTCCTCTCCGAAAACATTAACCCCAAAGAACACTTCACCGGTCTTTGTAATGTTGATTGTTCCTTTCTGTGCCATATTCGGCTTATCTACCTTAATCACGGTTACACCGCCTTCATCACTTGAATTGTCCTGTGTTACATCAAAATATACAGGTGTACTGTCAAGAACATATCCGTAAGGAGCCTGAACTTCTACAAGAGAGTAGCCCTTGCCATATTCAAGCTTCTGCGGAGTTACAAGAGCGCCGTTTGCGTCCGTGTAGAAAGTATCAATAGTTGTAGGCGTCGGGTAAGTAAAGCTCATAGAGATTTGATTACCCTCAGGGTCATAAATCTTAAATCCTGCACCTGCGTAAGGAATGTTCTTTCCGCTTTCTGCGTCCACCTTTACAACCTTAACATAGCTTTCAAAGTTAGCATTGTTGATAAGATAACGATAAGTCTGTCCGTTTTGAGAAATGAACACATCAAAGTCACTCATAAGCTCTCGACCTTCCCAGCCTGAAGTCTGGTGTACGGTGTAAATACCGTAAGGCATATCTTTTGTCTGCCCAAAACCGTTTTCATTACAGACTATAATATCTCTTTCATCATCTTCCGCAGCTTCATAATTTCCGGATGATTTAAGATAAATCTCAAATGTTGCTCCGCTTTCGGGAGTTTCGATTTGTGTATCTCCGTTATTGGTATGCTTAATGATGGCGATATTTCCTTTCATAACCTGCTCGGTTACATCATTCGCCACAAGATTGTGTTCAATCGTAAAGAGTTTCGGCTCTGCACCTACTTTATGAATTGTGGTATCAAGCAAATATCCCTCGGACGGAGTGATTTCTCTGATAGTCCAATCGCTGTCGCAAACATATTCCTTAGTGGTAAACTGACCGTCTTTATCGGTAACATACTTATCTACAAGAGTTTCGCCTTTGTAGATACCGTAGACTGCACCCGAAAGTTTCGCATCGCCCTGTGGAGTGCCTTCTTCTCGGTCGCTCTTAGTTACGGTAACGCTGAACTTTTTAAGAATATTTGTAAAGTTACGGGAAGTTACTTCTTTCCAGTTAATCGGTGCTGTCTGATTTGCAGGAACTACATATCGGATAGCTGTATCCACTTCTTCGATTGTGTACGGTTCTGAACCGCTGATAAGCACATCTTTGAAAGTAGCAACACCCTTGTTATCGATAACGGCATATTCATCGACTGCAATTCCCGAAAGAGAAGTGCCGTAAAGGTGAAAAGTAACACCTTCAACCAAGTTATCCTCAGAGGACTTAATCACTTTGAGCGTTCCTCTTTTGAGAACATTGTTGAAATTAACCTTTGCCACCTGACCGGCAACAACAGTTACTCTGTGAACCTCCTGCGGAACATATTTATCAATGGTCTGTTCCGTTACGGTGTAAACGCCGGGCATAAGGTTATCAATCTGAATTTTACCGCCATTTGCAGTCTTAACGGTTTTATTTATACCGTTACCGCTGATAGTAAAGCTAATGCCGTCAACCTTTCCGTCCTCACTTGTTTTTACGATTTGGCAAGAACCGTAGCTGACTTTCATCTTAACAAAGCCTTTTACCGGGTCACTGACTTTCTGTGTATATGACACTACATCCTGAATACCATTGCCGGGAGAATATTTACCATCTGTCCAAACAACCAAACCTTTACGACTGCCATTTGCCTTACTTGCAGTAATGGTAAATTCTTTGCTGGGTGCTTTGTCCATTGAGATAGTCAACTTGTTTCCGCTTGTAGAGAACTTAACCCCGTCTATATTTGCGGAAAAATTGTAATTTTCCAACACTCCGTTAGAGTCGGTAAGGGTAGTAACATACTTGCTACCATCCCATTTAAGTTCGTTTACCTTTGCAGAGCCTGTTGACTTAGTGCAGAAGCTGGGTACTTTCGTATGCTTCTGAACGCTTTCAGCAATACTGCTGTAATGAGCCATAATACGGCTGTAAAGCGGGTGACCTTTTTGAATATGGTCGATAATAGCGTCATACTTTCCGGGTGACTTATGTTTAAAATTTTCATCACGCTCACCCACAATGGATTCCCAAATCAAAAGCTGTGTTGCGATTGCGTGAGCCATTTTATCTGCATCGCCGCTGTTCTGCGATTTCCAACTCGTATTGATTGGACCGCAGTATCCGTACTGCAAAATACGACCGATTTGAAGTCGAATATCATCGCCGGAGATAGTGCCGTTAGAGCCGAGGCTGTTGAAGTAGTCCTCATTCTTTTCAGTAAGAGTATCTCCCGTGTGCTGACCTGTTCCGGGTTCAATGCAATATACAATATTGCTGGAATACGAACCCATTGCACGGAGTGAGTCATTCCCGATTGCGTGGGAATACCAACCGTTCATAAACTTGAGTTCTCCGTGTCCCCATTTGCCGTTATTATTTGCGTCACCGCTTCTCGGTAGTTCCATAATATACACATTGGACTTTTTTCCGGAAGCGGCAAAAGCAGTGGTTGTGCCTAACCCCATAAAGGTAGTCAAGCTGAGAACCGCAGCCATCACAAAAGACACGGCTCTTTTGAATTTGTTTTTTGCCATTCTGTTTTCCTCCTTAAATAAAAAACGCACCGATTACTCAGTGCGTCTTGTAGAAATATTTTGTTTTAGCAGTAGCCGATGTAGATTTCGTATTCTGTATCGGTTACTTTTTCAGCCCATACCCAAACAGCCGTAAAGCCTTCAACATTCTTGTATCTGTTTAATCTGCTTTGAATGTCGCCTTTAATATTTTTCCGTCTCGGATTTGCGGTAATGGGATTGTCCCAGCACTCGGTAGCCGTACTGTCAAGAGATAAGCCTATGCTTTGAGCGTAGCTCTTGGCATACGCAACATACTCATTCACATCAAATGTTCCTTTTGTAGGCTTTGTTGTTTCGGTTGGCTTTGGCTTTTGCACAGGTTCTTCTTTTGGCTTTTCCTGTACGGCTTTCTTGGTTGTTGCTTCCTGTTTAACCTCGTTTTTCCTATTTTCGGATTTCTGTTTTGTTTCTTGCTCTTTGTGTTCAACCGGTTTTTCTTTATGCTCTGCCGATTTACTTTCCGAAGAAGTAACTTGCAGCTCTTTTTGTACCGGTGCGGAGTTTTGAGAGTTTTCACGCTCTTTTTCCGTTACCTGAACACTGCTTTCAACAATTTCGCTTTCTTGTGGCTTTTCAGCTTCTGTATTACCAGCCGGAAAAGAAGTCTCGTTGTTAAATTCACTCGTTGCGGCTTCTTTGACTGCTTTTTCATTACTGCAACCTACAAGCAAAATTATTAAACACGCAAGAACTACCGAAAAAAGTTTTTTCATAATCATCGCTCCCTTCAACTCTATCCTAAGCAATCTTCACTTAAATTTCAACGGTGCGAAACCCTTGTCCCTTGTTTAGATAGCTTTAATTTAACAAGATAGATATATTTAAGAGAGATAGAATATATTTTATTCAGCTGGTAAACAGGTAGTAAATGGGGGGGGTAGAGTGTGAGAAGGGGGAAACTAACGACTGTCACGCTCTGCCCTTTGTTTGAGATACTTGTTGTAATGCTCCAAAGCCTTGCAAACAAAATCTTCCGTCTGGCTTACAGGAACATTTTTCGGAATAAGCTGTCGAACTCTATCGCCCCTCAACACGATTTTTTCTTTCTGATTTGGCTTTTCCTCCGACATTATGGCTTGGATAGCCTCGGTTGTCAGTTTGCCGTCATCAAAAAACTTTCGCATACGGATAGTTTGGTCATGGGACGGAGTTGCGTCGTTGAGGTCTATCTCATCAACTACATCACGCTGACTGTCCTCGTCAAGATATGACAATTCGACGGCAGGTCGCATTTTAATTCGCCCCTCATCAACATAATCGAGTAATTCAGGAACAAGGTTTGTAAGGCGAACATAACGGTGTATTTGATTTCTGCTGTCGCCACATTCTTGGGCAATTTCATCAGCTGTTCGTAACTTTGTCCCCACTGGGGACGAAGTTAAATCTGTTCGTTGTCCTTGTCTTTTCATTGCTTCCAATCGCATTTTATATGCAAATGCTTTTTCAGAGGGAAGTATCTGCGAGCGTTGGTAGTTACTTTCTACCATTAGAATTGTGGCTTCATCTCGATTGAGGTCAACAACTTCACATCTTAAAGTTTCAAAACCTGCAAGCTCACAAGCTCTCTTTCTTCTGTGTCCTGAAATGAGTTCGTATCTTCCGTCCTCTTTCTGTCTAACCGTAGCCGGAGTAATAACTCCACGCTCTTTCACGCTTTCAACAAGCTGTACCATATCCTCGTCATCACGCACCTTAAATGGGTGGTCGGGGAAATCATCAATCTCCGTCAGCGGAATATCTCTGATTTTAGATAGCTTTTCATCATCTCTTTGCTCTTGTGTTGAAAACAAATCATCGAGCCTCGTGAGAGTGAAGTCGCTCTTTCTTCCTGCCATCTGCTAACACCTCCTTTGTGAATTCGGTGTATGCTTTCGACACCGTACTGTTTGGCTCATAAGCAAAAATGCTCTTGCCTTTGGAAGAAGTCTCTGCTGCCTTTACAGCAATCGGGATATGTGTGCGATACATTTTAATCTGATTGCCGAAGTTTTCTCTCAGAGCTTCTACTGTGCTTTTAGCGAGGTTGGTACGGCTATCCACCAAAGTAAGCAGCATACCATCAATTTTTAAGTTCGGATTGATACGCTTCTTAACTTTTGAAATGGTTTGCACAAGCTGCGTCATTCCCTTTGCCGGTAAATACTGTGCCTGAACCGGAATAATAACGCTGTCTGCCGCAGATAAAGCATTGATTGTTACCATACCCAGCGAGGGCATACAATCAATAAGTACATAATCGTATTTGTCCTTTACTTCGCTTAGGTAATTTCTCAAAGCCGTTTCTCTGCTCATTGCATTTACAAGGTTAAATTCCATCGCAGACAATTCAAGGTTTGCCGGTACAAGGTCAACTCCTTCTTCGTGATGCAGAATACCGACCATAGGGTTAGTCATCGTTTCGTTTATTACATCTGTTAGTTTCGTTGCAAGCGTGATACCCAAGTTATCTGTATTCTGCCAACCGAGGCAAGTAGTTAAGTCGCCCTGTGGGTCTGCATCTATGAGCAATACTTTCTTGCCCTGCATTGCAAGACCTACGCCGAGATTTACCGTAGTGGTTGTCTTTCCAATTCCGCCTTTTTGATTGCATATTGCAATCGTTTTGCAGTTTGACACTTTGTTGTCCTCCTTTCTTTATATTAAGGTCATTGACCCATCAAAACATAGAAATGTCTTCTATGTTTTGATGGTCGCACTTAATTCGATCACATCCCCCAAATGCGTGAAAGGAAATCAATAGGCGTTCGGCTGCTGACCGAACTCATAGGAATCTCACCTCTGCCGGGTACTCCGCCAGCCCCTTAGGGAAGTATCATTATTCCTGAATTGTTTCTTCGCCTTATCCGTAGCAATCGGATATTTCAGAATAGTTCGGAACCGCTACCAACCTTGCTTTCCGTTATTACCTATATGGGCAGGAAGATTTTGGCGTACCTTCATTCGGCTGAGGCAAGAGCCTCCAATCAGGAATGTACCTATTGAATGTTTATTCTATTTTCAAGGTTCTTGAGGGAAATTAAATAACCCCTCACTTGGTAGGCAACGAAAACGGTCAAAAATTAACCCCCTAACCGAAATTTTTTTAATTTTTTATAAAAGCCTAAGATTTATGAGTTTGCATTTGATTACGAGGTGATAAAAAAGCACCCTTAAAGAGTGCAAAACAACTTTATTTATACAAACATAAGTAATCCAAAAGTGCCAAGAAAAATCCCAAAGTGTCAAATTGACACTTTGGGATTCACTTTTTGATACTTTGGAGTATCATTTCATCATTGATGATAGGAAAAGAATGCTTAAACGAAAAAAGGACGAACCATCCAATATGGATAGTTCGTCCTTGACTCATTTTGATTGTTGACTGTCTAAGTACTTCCAGCATCGATAGTTTTGCAGACTACTGATGTGCCAATCGCTCTTTCGACTAATTTTACGAAAATCAAGTGAGCATAGAAAGTCTATCAAATAAATTTTGGGAACAAGATTTCTGCCTTTAATAACAAAATGTTTTAATTTTCCCTTGCTACACCATCTATTAACAACAGCCACCCTATATCCTGTTACTTCGCTAATCATACTGGTTTCCATAACATCTGGATATTCTTTTAATAGATATTGAAAACACTCGTGTAAATCCTCACCTTTAATATTAGGCAGCGTAGAATGGCTACTGCGTATAGAAGGATTCTTGTAGGAATACCAGTTTTCAGGTACAGTATAATATTCAGGATTTTGCTCTTTGTCCTCAAGGAAAACCATCAAATCTTCTTTTCTGATTTTATAACAACGAGTTTTCTTTCCTGAATACTCACAAGGCAATTTCCCGCTTTTCAGATAATAAAGTGCAGTTCGTTTGCTGCAATGACAGATTAAACGCATCTGTTCTTTCGTAATAATACTTGGCACTTCAGACCAGTTAATATCATTTAATTTCATAGCTTACACCTCAATATTTTTACGGTGGGAAATATCTGTGTTTGCTATGTAGTTCTAACATTTTTCTAACAGTTCTAACACGAATTCTAACAAAAATGCTAAAATCGGCGCATTTTTTGTCTTTACTTGAACCCATTGAAATATCAGCGTTTTTTGCGTGTGCTATGCTAATAAGCCTTGATTTACACGGATTTTCTGCGGATAAAACATCCTAAAACATATATGAAAAAACCTATAAAGTAATATTGGTGCAAAAAACTCGAAATCCATCGTGCGATTCGTTCGCCCGTGGGTTCAAATCCCACCCACTCCGCCAAAAGCCCGGCAGCCTCCAAGCTTGCCGGGTTTTCTTTTTGCTGCGGAAAGTCTCGTTCAAATCAACAAAATGTACATTCCTGACGCGCACGGTCTTTTAGGAAAGAGGATTTGAAAAACACTTTCAGCCATTGTATAATTCAAATCGGTATAATCGCAGATGGAAACATTCGGATAAAAAACGAAAAAATATTTAAGCACTTACTCAACTTGATCTATTGCTTGGTAACGCATAATGGCAAATCATACTGTACGGCGGAATCACCATCGGCCTTATTCTCATTATGCTTGCCATTCTGCTGTTTATATTTCAAGGCCGTTTGACCGGATTTTGATCTGTTTAGCCCCTGCTTTGCCCGGTGCAAGGCGGGGTTTTTGTCCGTTATTTCAAATAAAGAAGATCGGAATGACCGCTTGTGCCAAAAGCGTTGATTTGGCCGCAAAAAGAGCAAGTCAAACAGACTTGCTCTTTTTCATTTCTATATTGTTGAATTGGCTTTTACCCCTCCCGGCGCAGCACTTTCAGCTCCGTGCGCAGATCGTAAGGCGCGTCATAGCAGCCAAAGGTCTCCGTAGACTTGCCACCGGCAATATTGGCCAGCTGAATGCACTCTGCCACAGAGCAGCCGTGGTACACGCCAAACACCAGCCCGGCCAGGAAATTATCCCCTGCCCCGGTCTTATCCACCGGCGTGGCCTCCCCTGCCGGGAAGTGCTCCGTCTTGCCGTGAATGCGGGTAATACAGCCGTCCTTACCCACCTTAACAATGGGCTGGGCGGTGTAGTTGCACAAGGCGTCCAGCGCCGCCTGGGGGCTGTCCGTGCCGGTTAGGAGCATGGCCTCTTTGTCATTGGGGGTAAAGAAATCCGCCAGCCGTAAAATGGGCAGATGGTCCTCCAGGGTCTGCCCCTCCTCCCAGTGGGTATCATACACAATCTTGGTGCCCTCCCGGGCCAATTTCTTCACTACATCCGGCCGCCGAGGCGCAAAGCACACATCCGCTCCGTGGAGGAAGTCATACACTTGGGCGTCCGTAAGCAAATTCTCGCCCAGCCCAGCGTCAAAGGTCATAATGGACCGATCGGAGGGAAAAGAGAACACGGAACTGAAGATCACCGGCTCCCCGTCGCCGTCATAAAAATTGTGCAGGTTCTGCACCTTGTACTTTTGCAACAGGGTCTCCGCCGTTTTGCTGAGCAAGCCCTGACCCAAAAAGGTGCCGTACCGCACCGGAACGCCCATATTCCCCAGCCGCACCGGGGTCACGCAGGCACCCCCGCCCAGGGTCATGGAGAACCGATCCGTATAAAGTTCCTCCCCCGCTCCCGGGAACCCGGCCATGCCGGAGAAAATACAATCAATAGTCACCCGGTCAATGACAGCCACACCGTTCATTCCAAACACTCCTTTACGCACTTTTCTCTATTATACCGAACCCCAGGCCGGATTGCAAGCGCCCGCCCACCCGGCGGCACAAAATCCAATGCAGTGGCACCAAAAGGCACAGAATGGGCGCCTTGCCCCCTCTAAGCATACAAAAAGGCACACGCCGATCAGCGTGTGCCTTTGCAATTTTGATTTGGCTTACTCAGCCTTGGCCTCTGCCTTATTGTCCTTAGTGGACTTTACATCCGCAACGGACTGCTTGGAGAAGTCGTAGTCCTTGCCGGGGAAGATGGCGTTCAGGATAATACCGGCCAGCGCAGCCACAGCCAGCGCAGACAGGTTAATGTCGAACTGCCCGATATGGAAGCTTACACCGTCGCCCAAGCCCAGTGCGCACACCAGGATTACAGCGGCGATGATGGTGTTTCTCGGCTTGGAGAAGTCCACCTTATTCTCTACCACATTACGAATACCGATGGCGGAGATCATGCCGTACAGCACAAAGGAGATACCGCCAACGATGGCTGCGGGCATAGAGTCAATCAGCGCAGCAAACTTGGGAGAAAAAGAGAACAGAATGGCGAAGTACGCAGCGATACGAATGACTCTGGGGTCATACACTTTAGACAGCGCCAGCACGCCGGTGTTCTCACCGTAAGTGGTATTGGCGGGACCGCCGAACAACGCAGACATGGTGGTGGCCAAGCCGTCACCGGCCAAAGAACGGTGCAGACCGGGATCGGCAATATAATTCTTGCCGCAGGTGGCGCCGATGGCGGAAATATCACCGATGTGCTCCATCATGGTTGCCAGTGCGATAGGCATAATGGCAATGATGGCAGTTACGGCCTTACCGGTATCATGCACACCGCCGAACACAGTAGAGCTCCAGTGAATGGGCAGGCCCACCCAGGCCGCTTCCTTAACAGAAGAAAAGTCAATAGCAAAGCTTTCTACGCCAAAGCCGTTACCGACGATACCGGCCACTGCATAGGCGCCGAGAATACCAATGAGAATGGGAATGATCTTGGCCATGCCCTTACCGAACACATTCACCACGATCACAATACCCAAAGCAATCAGCGCCAGCCACCAGTTATTTTGGCAGTTGGAAATAGCGGTAGGTGCCAGACCCAAACCGATAGCCACAATGATGGGGCCGGTTACAACCGGCGGGAAGAAGCGCATCACCTTATTGATGCCGATAATCTTGATGATGGTGGCCAACACCAGATACAGCAAACCGGCGCAAGCCACGCCTACGCAGGCATAGGGCAGCATTTCCGTGTTGGCAATGGTCAGCTCGCCGTTGGCGTCCGGCAGTTTGGGTGCTACCGTGGCATAACCGCCAAGGAACGCAAAGGAGCTGCCCAGGAAAGCAGGCACCTTAAATTTGGTGAACACATGGAACAGCAGGGTACCCAGACCGGCCATCAGCAAGGTGGTGGCAATATCCAACCCGGTAATCAACGGCACCAGCACGGTGGCGCCGAACATAGCAAACATGTGCTGGAAACCCAGCAGCAGCATCCGCGGCGTACCCAGCTGGCGCGCATCGTAAATGCCTTTAGAAAAATCGACTTTATTTTTTGACATAGAAATTAAATTCCCTTCTTTTCAACAGATCACTTCTTATTTGGTGCCGAAGATACGGTCGCCGGCATCGCCCAAACCGGGAACAATGTAGCCGTTCTCGTTCAGATGATCGTCCATACCTGCGCAGAAAATATCCACATCCGGATGCGCCTTCTTCAGGGCCTCCAGACCCTCCGGCGCAGCGATAATGCACAGGAACTTTACACTGCGGGGATGACGCTTTTTGATCTGGCCGATGGCATCAATGGCGCTGCCGCCGGTTGCCAGCATGGGATCCAGTACAAACACATCTCGCTGACCGATGTCGCCCGGCAGCTTGCAGTAATACTCTACCGGCTCCAGAGTCTCCTCGTTACGATACAGACCGATGTGGCCCACACGAGCGGCGGGCACCAGGCGCAAAGCGCCGTCTACCATACCCAGACCGGCACGGAGAATGGGCACAAACGCCAGCTTACGGCCGGCAAGCACCTTACAGTCGGCCACGCCGCAGGGGGTGGTCACCTGCTTGTCCTCCAGAGGCAGATCACGGGTGGCGTCATACATCATCAGCATGGCGATCTCGTTGACCAGCTCACGGAACTCCATGGTGCTGGTGTCCACATCACGCAGAATGCTCAACTTGTGCTGGATCAGCGGGTGATCCATAATGACTACTTTTCTGTCCATTGCGGTTCCTCCTAAAAATATAATAAATTATTTTTCGTAAACAGAGCGTTTCAACTGACCGATATACGGCAAGTTGCGGTATCGCTGGTCAAAATCCAGGCCGTAGCCCACCACAAACTCGTCCGGCACGCTGGTGCCCACATAATCCGCCTTTAAGTCTACCACGCGGCGCTCCGGTTTATCCAGCAAAGTAGCCACGCGAATGCTGGCCGGGTGGCGGGTACGCAGCATATCGCAAACATAGGAGAGGGTGCGCCCGCTGTCCAGAATATCCTCCACCAGCAGCACATCGTAGTCCTCCAGCTCAATATCAATGTCCTTCACAATCTTTACCACGCCGCTGGAGCGGGTGTCGCCGCCGTAGCTGGACACAGCTAAAAAGTCCAGCTTACAGGGCAGCTGTATCTCACGGATCAGGTCCGCCATAAACAGCACGGAGCCTTTCAAAATACCCACCACCAACAGATTTTTGCCGGCGTAGTCCGTAGTAATCTGGGCGCCCAGACGGGCATTGATTTGGTGCAGCTCTTCTTCAGACACCAGCACCCGTTCAATATTCTCGTGCATCAGCGTTCCTCCCGGAAATAGGACAGACCGAGGGCGGCCGGTCCCTGATTTTCTTTCTTCTTGCGCATAGAGGTAACGATCAATACCAGGATCGTCACCACATAGGGCAGCATCTTAAACAGCTCCTGCTTGCTCAGATCCAGGCCGGGGATAAACAGATACACAATATACAGGAACCCGAACAGGATAGAGCCGAAGATAGCCAGGTTGGGTCGCCAAATGGCGAAAATCACCAAAGCGATGGCCAGCCAGCCACGGTCACCGAAGCCGTCGTTGGACCACACGCCGCAGGCGTAGTCCATTACATAATACAGACCGCCCAGCCCGGCGATCATACTGCCGATGCAGGTAGCCATATACTTGGAGCGCTCCACATTGATACCCGCAGCGTCTGCGGTGGCCGGGTTTTCACCCACGGCACGCAGGTGCAGGCCGCCCCGGGTGCGCTTCAAGAACACGGCGCACACAATGGCGATCACAATGGAAACATAGGCGAGAAAGCCGTAGTTCAAGAACATCTCGCCAAAGGCGCCCATTTTCTCTGCAATAGGCAGATGGGCGCGGAAGTAGGTGCTGGTGCGGGTCAGGGCAACAGACGGGATGTCACTGCCGGTGAGCTGCACCATAGAGGCACCGAAAAAGTTACCGAATCCAACACCAAAGGTGGTGATGGCCAAACCGGTTACATTCTGGTTGGCCCGCAGGGTCACGGTCAAGAAACAATACAGCAGCCCCATCAACAGGGAACCGAAGAGCGTACAGATCAACGGGATCAGCACAGCCAAAAACGGATTAAGCTCCGTTACATGCTGCTCATACAGAAACGAGCCGATCACGCCGCTGATACCGCCCACATACATAATACCGGGAATACCCAGGTTCAGGTTGCCGGATTTCTCCGTCAAGATCTCGCCGGTGGCACCGAACAGAATCGGCACGCCCTGCATCACGGCACGCTGGAACAGCGTGACCCAAGTAGCTAAACTAAACATCAGGCGGCCTCCTTCCGATTGCGGCGGAACTTCAGCTCATAATTGATAAAGAACTCGCTGCCGATAATAAAGAACAGGATAATACCTGTAATAATGTCTGAGAACGATTGGTCCAGCATAAAAACGGTAGAGATCTCGTCTGCGCCCTTTTGCAGGAACACCAGCAGGAACGAGGTGAGGATCATATACGCCGGGCTGAACTTGGCCAGCCAAGACACCATAATAGCAGTAAAGCCCCGGTTGTCTGCGGTGGTGGTGGTAATGGTGTGATCCGTGCCGCCCACCAGCAGCAGGCCGGCAATGCCGCACACGGCGCCGGACAGCGCCATGGTGCGCAGAATCACTTTCTTAACATTGATACCGATATAGCGGGCGGTGTTTACACTCTCGCCCACCACGGAGATCTCATAACCGTGCTTGCTGTACTTTAAGTAAATCGACATAAAGACGGTCAGCGCCAGCACAATGAGAATATTCAGCAAATAGTCGTGCTCGCCGAGCACCGGCAGCCAACCGGCGCGGGTGGTCTGGTTGATAATACCAATCTTGCCGGAGCCCTTGGGCACCTCCCAGCGAATGACGAAATACGCCACCAGCTGAATGGCCACATAGTTCATCATCAGGGTGAATAAGGTCTCGTTGGTATTATACTGCGCCTTAAAAAATGCGGGGATCAGCGCCCAAATGGCACCGGCCAGCATACTGGCTACGATCATCGTCAATATCAGCAGCGCATTGGGGATCTTGCCACCCAGGCAGATCATACACGCCGCCGTTGCCAGACCGCCGATCAGCACCTGACCTTCGCCGCCGATGTTCCAAAACCGCATTTTGAACGCAGGGGTCAACGCCAGGGACACGCACAGCAGCATAGCCAAACTTTGCAGCAGGTTCCATATCCGGCGGGGGGTGCTAAAGGCACCACGGAACATGGTGGCATACACCTGGAACGGATTTTCATGGGTCAAAAACACAGTCAGCGCCGCACATGCCACCAGCGCCAGTACAATGGCACCGATGCGAATGGCCCAGGACAGATACCAGGGCAGTGCCGCCCGCTTGGCAATGTGAAAGAGCGGCTCTTTGGTCTTGTTCTTATGCATGGGTTTCGCCCTCCTCCTTCACACGCTTGGTCATCAGGATACCCAGCTCCTCCTTGGTGGCGGACGGACCGTCCACAATGCCGGTAATCCGACCGGAGTTCAGTACCATAATGCGGTCACACAGTTCCACCAGCACATCCAGATCCTCGCCCACGAAGATCACGGACACACCGCTTTCCTTCTGCTTTTGCAGCAGATTATAAATCATATAAGAGGAGTTGATGTCCAACCCACGCACGGGATAGGCCACCATCAGCACCGTGGGGTGCTGGGCGATCTCTCGACCCACGAGCACCTTTTGCACATTACCGCCGGACAGGCGGCGCACCGGGGTGTTGGCATCCGGGGTGACAATCTCCAGACTTTTAATGATATTCTCCGCCAGGTCCTTAGGACGCTTGCGCTCCAGAAAAGCCGTATGGCCGCGCTTGTAGCTGCGCAGCATCATGTTATCCACAATATCCATATTGCCCACCAGGCCCATACCCAGTCGGTCCTCCGGCACGAAGGACAAAGCGATACCCAAACTGCGAATGGCCTTGGGGCTCTTGCCTACCAGGTTCACCGCCTGGCCGTCTGTCGGCTTATACACAATGCTGGAGCCTTTTTCGCTGGCTTGTAAACCGGCAATGGCCTCCAGCAGCTCCTTTTGGCCGCAGCCGGAGATACCGGCAATGCCCAAAATCTCGCCGCCGTTGGCGGTAAAGTTCACATCCTCCAGCACATGGGCACCCTCTTTGTTGCGCACGGTCAGGTGCTCCACTCGCAGCCGCTCCTGTGGATCCTTGGGCGCGGTGCGCTCAATGTGCAAATCGATTTTTTCGCCCACCATCATTTCGGTCAGGGACTGCTCCGTGGCGTCCTTGGTGGCTACATTGCCCACATTCTTGCCCTTGCGCAAAATCACCACCCGGTCGGAAATTTCCAATACCTCGTGAAGTTTATGGGTGATGATGATAATGGACTTGCCGTCCTCCCGCATACGCCGCAACACATCAAACAGTCGCCGGGTCTCCTGCGGGGTCAATACAGCGGTGGGCTCGTCCAAAATCAGAATATTGGCGCCGCGATACAGCACCTTTATAATCTCGACCGTCTGCTTCTCAGAAACAGACATCTCGTATATTTTCTTTTTCAAATCCACGGCAAAGCCGTAACGCTCGGTGATCTGCCGCACTTTTTTCTCAGCCTCAGCCAAGTTGAATTTTTCTTCATCGTGCATGCCCAGCACGATATTTTCCGTGGCCGTAAACACATCCACAAGCTTAAAATGCTGGTGGATCATACCAATATTGTACTTAAATGCGTCTTTGGGAGAGCGGATCACCACTTCTTCCCCGTTGACAAAGATCTGCCCGGCATCCGGAAAATAAATACCGGCCAGCATATTCATTAAGGTGGTCTTGCCGCTGCCGTTCTCACCCAGGACAGAGAGGATCTCGCCCTTCTCTACCGTCAGGGAGCAGTCGGAATTGGCAACGATGGAGCCGAATGTTTTGGTAATTCCCTTCAGCTCAACAGCAGGTACGCCCATGGTCTACCTCCGCAAAATAAAGTTCCTATATACAACACTACCGTGACCGCAAAAATTGCGGTCACGGGTGTTTGTAAACTGTGCTGTTTTAGATTACTGCTTCTTGTCCAGCAGCTTGATGCCGTCGATCTGCACATCAAAGTAGGGGGCAGAACGAGCAGTAGACTCAGCGAAGTAGCCGTCCTTAACGACCTCGGTGTCCGGGGTGTACTTGGCATCGGTGTCTACATCCGCCTTATAGGAATCCAGCTTCTTGCCGTTTACGGTGAAGGCAGAGGTGTCAAACACATGAAGAGAACCGTCTTCCAGCTTCTTCTTGGCGGCGTCAATGGCCTCCTGGGTGCCGGCAGCGGCAGCCTTGGTGTTTACATCGGTCAGTTCCACAGAGCCGGTGGACAGAGTGCCGGTCCAGTCCGCGTCAATGGTCTTGCCCTCAGCCACGCATTTGATGGCATACTCATAGTACGGCTCCCAGTTGATGCGGGAAGATACGATGAAGGTGTTGGGGCAAGCGGAGATGGTGCTGCCGTTGTAAGACACATTGGGAACACCGGCGGACTCACAAGCAGTGGGTGCGCCCATGGAATCGGCGTGCTGGCTGATCAGCTTGCAGCCGTCCTTAATCAGCTTGTTGGCAGCTTCCTTCTCGGCAGCCTCGTCGTACCAAGAACCGGTAAAGGTGACTTCCATGGTAACGGAGGGGCATACGGAGCGTGCGCCCAGGAAGAAGGAGGTGTAGCCGGAGATCACTTCGGCGTAGGTGAAGGCGCCTACATAGCCCATCTTGGCCTCGTCCTTTTTGAACTCGCCCTTCTCGATCATCTCGTTGAGCTTCATACCGGCGGCAATACCTGCCAGGTAACGGCCCTCATAGATGGAGGCAAAAGCGTTGTGGTAGTTAGCCAGACCCTCGGTGTGAGCTCTGGTGCCGGTGGAGTGGCAGAACTGCACTTTGGGGTACTTCTTGGCAGCCTCAATGATGTAAGGCTCGTGACCGAAGCTGTCTGCAAAGATAATGTTGCAGCCCTGCTCCGCCAGGTCTACTGCTGCGTCATAAGCTTCCTGACCCTCCGGGATCTGGGTCTTGTACAGCTTCTGCGCGCCGGTGATGCCCAGCTTCTCGCAGGCAGCGTCCGCAGCTTTAATAAAGTTCAGGTCATAGGTAGAGTTCTTGTCGTGCAGGAAGATGAAGCCAACTTTCAATTTGCTGGTTGCAGAATTGGTGGTGTCTTCTTTCTTCTTGGTGTCGCCGCTGTTAGAAGAGCAGGCGGTGAATACGCCTACAACGAACAGGACACTGAGAAGAACTGCAAGTACTTTTTTTGCCATTTTCATTCTCGATTCCTCCGAAAAAAATATTTATTATCAGAGCGCACGCTCAAATAACCGCTTTAATCCCGAAAACAGATCTGCCCGGTGGTGTGGTCCATGGACTCCACGATGGCCAGGGACTCCACCCGAACACCCTCGGCACGCAGCTGATCGCCGCCGTGCTGGTAGCCCTTCTCGATCACGGTGCCGCAGCCCACCAGGGTGGCGCCGCTTTGGTGCACCAGGTCGATGAGCCCCCGCAGGGCATTGCCCACCGCCAGGAAGTCGTCTACGATCAGCACCCGATCCTCCGGGGTCAAAAACCGCTTGGACACCATCACATCATAGGTGGTGCCGTGAGTAAAGGACGCCACCTGGGTCTTATACACATCGCCGGCAATGTTCTTGGTCTTGCTCTTTTTGGCAAATACCAAGGGGCAGGCGAACTCCAGCGCTACCACGCTGCCCACGGCAATGCCGGAGGCCTCAATGGTGAGAATTTTGTTCACCCCAGCGTCCTTATAAAGACGGTGGAACTCCCGCCCCACCTCTTTCATAAACGGAAAGTCGATCTGGTGGTTCAAAAAGCAATCCACCTTAAGAATATTACCTTCATAGACCTCGCCCTCGGCGAGAATTTTCTTTTTTAATGCTTCCATCCTAAAATCCTTGTCGAAACAGAAATAAAATGATAAAATTATGATAATACGAAAGCCCCCGATTTGCAAGGTCGATTTGTATGTTGACACCAAATTTTAACTTTTTTTGCAAATCGGCGAATTTATGCTATAATTATTTAGTAAATTTCAACAAGGGAATAGGCGTTTGCCTGCAAATTTATGAGAAAAAAAGAAAAATCTACCTTTCGCAAAATTGAACATCACCGCACAGAGACCTTCTTTCTCATTGTGCGCGGGCTGGAAGTGGGCGTGGTTGCCGGTTTGGTGTCCGCTCTCTACCGCTTCCTGCTGAGCAAAGCGGAAAGCGCCAACCATGCGGTACTCACCGCCATTGCCGGCAAGCCGCTGTACATTGCACTGTTCTTAGCGGCACTGGCGGGGATCGGCTATCTGGTCTCTCAGCTGGTGCGATGGCAGCCTCTGGCGTCCTCCAGCGGTATTCCCCAAATCACCGGGGAAATTCGCGGTCACCTGGACGCCCCCTGGTGGCAAGTGCTGTTGGCGAAGATCGCCGGCGGCACCCTGTCCATTCTCAGCGGACTGAGCCTGGGGCGCGAAGGTCCCAGTATTCAGCTGGGTGGTATGGCAGCCAAAGGGGTTGCCAAGGTTACCAAGGCGGACAAAACCACGCAGCTGCGCATGATCAGCTGCGGCGGCGGTGCCGGACTGGCAGCGGCATTTAACGCCCCGCTGGCGGGCATGATGTTCACCCTGGAGGAGATCCACAAAACCCTGGACGGCAACATTCTGTGCATGGGCATTGTGTCTACCATTACGGCAGACTATATCTCCAAGCTGTTTTTCGGTCAAAACACGGTGTTCCACTACACCACCGCCGACATTCCGTTAAAGAGCTACTGGATTCTGCTGCTATTAGGGATTGTGTTGGGGCTAGCCGGCGTGGGCTACAATGCCCTCATGTTGCTGGGCCAAAAATGGATCGGTAAGATCAAAGCACCGGTACGTATGATGCTGGTTTTCGTTTGCAGTGGCGTGCTGGGGCTGTTTGTGCCCCAACTGCTGGGCGGCGGCCACACCATGGTGACCCTGCTGTTGCAAGAGCACCCCACCATTAAAATTCTGATTTTACTGCTGCTGGGAAAATTCCTATTTTCCCTGCTGTCCTTTGCCTCCGGCGCACCGGGCGGCATCTTCTTCCCGCTGCTGATTCTGGGGACTTACCTGGGCGCCATCTATGCCGAGGCGGCCATTGCCTGGTTTGGGCTGGCGCCGGAGCTGTGGCAGGAGCTGGTGGTGGTGTCTATGGCCGGGTTCTTTGCCGCCATTGTGCGTGCGCCCATGACCGGCATTATCCTGGTATTTGAAATGACCGGCAACCTGGACAGTCTGCTGCCGCTGGCAGTGGTAAGCCTGACCAGCTACACGCTGGCAGATCTGCTGGGCAGCACGCCCATTTACACGGCGCTGCTGGAAAATCTGCTGCGCCCGGAGGACAAAGCGGCTGCCCGCCGCAACCGTCCCGGTGAAAAGGTGCTCAAGACCTATGTGCTTCCCTTGGGTAGTGCCCTGGACGGCAAGTGCATTAAGGATATTGACTGGGGCCGCCACTGCCTGATCGTCAGCATTGAGCGGGGTGACACTGCCGTGACCCCTAAGGGCGACACCACTCTCCACGCCGGCGACACGCTGGTGGTGATGGTGAGCCAGCGGCGCTTTGCCCGGGACAATGACCGGCTGGAAGCGCTGATCGACCCCAAATCGTAACCCCATCGGCCGGTGCCGACACAGATAAATTGCATCTAAGAACGCATATAGGAGTGAACATTATGGAAAACCGCATTTGGCTCAAAGGCGACACCCACCTGCACACCTGCAACAGCGATGGCAAGCTGACCCCCGGTCAGCTGGTAGAAGCGTGCCAGCAGGCAGGACTGGACTACGCCATTATCACCGACCACAACTACAACACCGTAAAGGCCAGCTATACGGACAAAAATTTGCTGGTCATGCAGGGGCAGGAGATCACCGACGACCTGGGTCACATCAATGTTTGGGGCAAAAAGGTGCCCCAAGATCCGCCGTATATCTTAAAAACCGTAGAGGACTATGACGCGGTGCTGGCGCCTTGCCGGGAGGCAGGGGCCACCATCTCCGTCAATCACCCGTTTTGCTCTATGTGCGGGTTCCACATGGATCTGGAGCACTTCCACTTTGACTGCGTGGAGGTGTGGAACACCATTCAGCACTCGGATAATATTAAAAATATGAACTGGTGGCACAACCAGCTGCTGCAAGGCAACCACATTGCAGCGGTGGGCGGCTCCGACTTTCACAAGGACATTGGCCCGCTGAAGCTGCTGGCCAACCCCACCACCATTGTGCACACCACCGCCAAAACAGAGGAAGCTGTTTTGCAGGCACTGCGAGAGGGTCGCTCCGTGGTAACCAACAAACCGGGCACCAGTATGATCTACCTGACCGTAGGGGACGCCAATGTGGGCGACACGGTGTCCTACGCGCCCGGCCTAACCGGCAAGGTGGCGGTAACAAAGTTCAAAAAAGGCCACACCATCAAGGTGTTTAACAACAACGATGTGATCCTGGAACACACCGCCGCACAAAACAGCGACAGGGTGGAGCTGGATTTTGAAATTCGGCAGCCGGGCTTTATCCGGGCAGAAATCGACTACACCTTCCGCCCGGTCATGCGGGCTCTGTACCACACGGTGGAGGAAAAATATCTCCACGCGGATGTGGCCGATCTGTCGCCATTTTTCTGGGCGTTCACCAACCCCATTTGGATCCGCTGATGGAGGGCGTGCATATTACCCGCTCCCGGCGAAAGAGCATAGAGCTGTCCATTGACGATAATCTGCAAATCGCCGTAAAAGCGCCCCTGTGGGTCACTGATCGAGCCATTGATCACTTTATCGCCCAAAAGGCGGACTGGATCAGCCGACAAAAAGCCACCAAGGCCGCCTACTTACAGGCACATCCGCCCTTAACGGAAGCAGAAGTGGAAGCGCTGCGCCGCCGAGCCAAGGCGGAACTGCCGCCTCGGGTGACCTATTACAGCCAAATTCTGGGCGTAACCCCCACCGGAATCAAGATAACAAGTGCCAAAAAGCGCTTTGGCTCCTGCAACGGGAAGAACAGCATCTGCTTTTCCCTCTACCTGATGCAGTACCCACAGGCAGCCATAGACTATGTGGTGGTGCACGAGTTGTGTCACATTCGCCACCACGACCACTCCCCTGCCTTTTACCGGCTGGTGGAAAGTGTGCTGCCGGACTACAAAGAGCGGGAGCGCCTGCTGCGCCGCTAAAAGCAAAGAAGCACCGTAACAAAAGCCGTTACGGTGCCTTTTTATTCTGTATAGATGGGGGAAGTAATGGCCAGGGGCTGCTTTTCGCCCCCAACGGTACCCCACAACTCGCAAATGTACCAGTGTCCCGGCTCCAGGGTCAGCCGGGCGTGGCGCTCGGTGACCGCCGTCTCCAGCACACACTTGTTACCGTTCGTAATAATGCGAATGGTGTCGTAGCTTACCGGCTCGTCGCTCTCGTCCTTACGCCGGGCGTGCAGATCCGTAAAAAAGCTGAAGATTACCCGCCCTCGCTTGAGGGTGTCGCCAATGCCGTAAGTTTCGCCCCAACGGTGCACCCGAAAGAAGAATTTGGCGCCGAAGCTAACCACCGTGCGCCCGGCGCGGATGGCCTCCAACGCACAGGCTGCCGTGGGTTCTTCCATATTCAAATAGGTGACCCCAAAGTGCCGATCCAACTGGCGGTGCCAGTCCCGACCGTAAGTGATGGGCAGATGATAGCCCTTGTCCAGCAAGGACTTCCACAGCTCCGTTGCCGGGACGTTTTCGCCGTTGTCCGGACCAAAAGCATCGTGCCATACCTCCAGGTAATCCACCCGGTTCCAGTCCTGCACATCAAAGGCCCAGCGCCCGCCGGTACAGATAGGCGAGCCCAACTGAAACGGATGGGCCACGCCGCACAGGCCGCCGGCCGCGTGCACCTGATCGATCTTGTCGTCTATATTGGCAGGCACTGCGTCCCGCCAGTCCACAAAGTCCCTGGCACCCAGCACCAGCATGTGGCCAAAAAAGGTGGTCCACTCAATGCCCGGCACAGCGGGGGTAATGCTGTCATCCAGCTCCCCGTGGCCGGAGACAGTGTTGTGGTCAGTCAAAGCGATCAACGCCAAGTGGTCATCATACGCACGGCGCAGCAGTTCCGCCACAGAAAAGCTCCCATCGGAATGGACGCTGTGGCAGTGAAGTTCGCAAGGCAAATAACTCATTCCGTTTCCTCCCCGATCACACGCACACGGCAAGTCACCGGACACAGCACACAATGGGCGCTGAGTACGGCCTGCCACTGCCCCGGGCGCAATTCGCCGGGCAAAAAGCCGGGCGACGCGCTCTCTGCCGTCAGTCGATGGCACTGCTCAGTGGCTCGCCGATGGGCAGCGCCTCGATAGCCCGCCGGATCATCCAAAGACAGGGTGACTAAATTATACACCGGCAAATAGGCATACGGATCCTTTTGCACCACCGCCCGCGCATACCGGGCCAGCGCAGCCTTTACCGCCTCTACCGCCACCGGCTCCGGTGGGGTGGGCGGATCGTAAGTAAATTCCACCTGCAAGGCCGTCAGCCCGGGCGGAACGGCAAAAGACAAAGCCACATTGGTCTTGTCCGCCTGCGGGTTCAGCACCCGCGTCTCATCAAAAAGCACCATACACAGCGCCCCCTCTTCCCCTTGATTATAACCGATACCGCAGAAATTTGCAATTCCTGTCAAAAGATGTTAAAATAAGGGCGGTGATAACAATGGGAATTGATCTAAAAAATTGGATGCAGAACCTGCCGGACGGCAGCGATCTACTGGCGCTGAACCTGTGCGGCACCCACGACTGCGTGACCCAGCACATTCGACTGCCCCACTTCTTTTGCTGCCAAGACCTAACCGTCTATGAGCAGCTGCTTCTGGGGGTGCGGGCGCTGGATATCCGCGTGCGGGCGGACGGCAAGTGCCTAACCATGGTGCACGGCATATTCCCCGCCTACAACCACTCCTGCCACCGGACCAACCTGATGGATATGGGCGATGTGCTATCCCAGTGCTACCGCTTTTTAGACGAATGCCCGGGCGAGGCAGTGGTGTTCCAGTTTAAAAACGACAACGGCAAAGAGAACGAGCAGTGCTTCGACAACCTGTTTTATACCTATATCAAGGGCAAAGAGCCTTATTGGTACTTAGAGGATCGGGTACCCACCTTGGGCGCCGCACGAGGCAAGCTTGTGCTGATCCGTCGGTGCAAAATGGCGCCAAAGCCGGACTTTACCCGCCACAACACCGGCATTGACTTTTCCACCTGGGTGGAACAGCCGGAGGTGGTGCCCACGGCGCTGCCCCTGTGTACCGGCACGGCAGACTTTATTATACAGGATCGGTTCAAATACAAGCCCAAGCCCCGCTGGGCCCAGGTGATCCGGCCGTTCTTAGAGCAGCGCACGGCCTTTGGCGGGCAGTATGTGATCAACTACCTGTCCACCGCCGGTGGGCTGAAAGGACCACGGCGCAATGCCAAATATATCAACGCCAAATTTATGGACTATCCGCTGAAAAAGGGCGTGTACTACGGCACCACCTATGTGGACTTTCCCTCTCGGGAGCAGGTGCTGAAGATCGTAGAAACCAATTTTGAATAAGCGCACACAAAAGCGCACGACCAAACAGGGTCGTGCGCTTTTTAATTTTATGTTCTCTTTTATTTCTCCGTAGGCAGGGGCAGGTTTTGCAGCTTTTGCACCTCGCCGTCCGTTTTGCCCTCCGGGGTGTCCCGATAATACTGGGTAAAGGGTCGGAAGCGGCTTTTCTCCTCCCAAATGCGCTTGGCGGTAGGCGCCCAGGCGGCAGCATAAGCATCGCACTTGGCGCACAGCGCCTCGGCACTCTCCGGAGCCAGGAAGTTGGTGGACTTGGCGCCGGTTTGGCTGACGATCCGCCGCAGAGCCGCCGGGTTTTCCAGCATGGGACAGGGCCGTAGCATATTGTTATTAAAGGGCTGGCCCTTGTAATATTCGTAAAACAGCGGCGACTGCAAGCATTCTTTAATGCTCTTTTGCCGAATGTTGGAGTCGCTGTAATGGATAAACACACAAGGCTCCGCGTCACCCTCGGAATTGATATGAAAGTAGTTGCGCCCGCCGGCAATACAACCGCCTACAAACTCCGCGTCGTTTTGGAAATCCACGGTAAAGATCGGCTTGCCGTTCTTGCCGTCCCGCTTCTCTCGAATGGTGCGATACACATGCTCCCGCTGCTCCGGGGAGAGCAGCAAATTCTGATCTGCGTCGCTGCCCACCGGCATATAGTGGAAGTACCAGGCATAGCGGGCACCGGCCTCAATAAGGGTGTCATAAAAGGCGTCGGAAGTGACCGCTTCGCAGTTTTGCGATGTGTAGCAGACGGACACGCCAAACAGACAGCCGTGCTTTTTGAGCAGTGCCATGGCCGCCATAGTGTCCCGATAGGAGCCTGCGCCCCGGCGGGCGTCCGTAGTCTCCTCGCTGCCCTCCACGGACAGAGCCAGTGCCAAATTGCCGCAGGCCTTCATATCCTCACAAAAGGCATCATCCACCAGCGTGCCGTTGGTGAAGGTCAAAAACAGGCAGTCCGGATTCTCCTTGGCTACCGTTATAATATCTGCCTTGCGGATCAGCGGCTCGCCGCCGGTGTACATAAAGAAATGGGTACCCAGTGCCTTGCACTCCCGCACAATGCGGCGCATTTCGTCCAAGGTCAGGTTGGACTTATGGCCGTACTCCGCCGCCCAGCAGCCCTTGCAATGGCGATTGCAGGCACTGGTGGGATCCATCAGCACCACCCAGGGAATGTTGCAGTGCTCCTTCTCCCGGTTGGCACGCAGAGCCTTGGTGCCAAAGTAGCCCAGATCAATGGCAAAGGTCAGCGCAATGCGGCGAAACAGCGCCGGGTCCACCTCGTCCAGCCCGCGAAACAGGAATTGGTGCCACACATTGTCCTCATCCTCAATAATCTCAATGGGCTTGGTAAAAGTGCTGGGGGGAAACATTTTGCCGGCCACCAGCTTGCCAACCTTCACCAGCTTCACCAAATTGCGGCGGGGATTCTTGTACACATAGCGCAGCAGACGGTCGCCCACTGCGTACAAAATTTTTCTGTTCATAGCTTCACCTCAAGCGCCGCTTACATACGCTCCGGCACGCTGATCTTCAGCATAGTAAGTACATTGCGAATGGTATTCTTTACGGCGGTGCACAGATACAGCCGCGCCTGCATCAGCCCCTCATCCTCTACCATAACCCGCTGGGCATTGTAGAATTTGTGGAACAGGGTGGCCAGGTCGATCACATAGTGGGTGATCTTGGCCGGGTCATAGGTCTTGGCGGCCGTGACCACATCGTCGGTGAGGGCGGCCAAGTGGCGGATCAGCTCCCGCTCCTCCGGCGCCGTCAGCTGCTCCAGCTCCGCGGTAGTGGGGGTGCGCAGGGTCACGCCTTCCTCTGCCGCCTTGCGCAAAATAGAGCAAATGCGGGCATGGGCGTACTGCACATAGTACACCGGGTTCTCATTAGAGGTGCTGGCTGCCAGCTCCAGGTCAAAATCGAAGTGGGAGTTTGGCTCCCGCAGGTTAAAGAAGAAGCGTGCCGCGTCAATGGGCACTTCCTCCAATAAGGTATTCAAAGTAATCGCCTTGCCGGAACGCTTAGACAGCTTAATGGTCTCGCCGTCCCGCACCAGGCGCACCATCTGCATAATCACACAATCCAAACGGTTCGCGTCCAGGCCCAGGGCGGTGAGCGCCGCCTTCATCCGCGGTACATAGCCATGGTGATCCGCACCCAGCACATCCACAGCTTTATCATAGCCGCGGGTCACCAGCTTATTATAATGATAAGCAATATCCGGCACAATATAAGTGGGAATGCCGTTGGCACGCACCAGCACAATGTCCTTGTCGTTGCCGAATTCGCTGGCCTTGAACCACAAGGCGCCGTCCTGCTCATAAGTAACGCCCTTTTCTTTCAATGCGTCAATCACCCGCTGCACAGAGCCGTCCTCATGGAGGGAGGACTCCTTGAACCAGCGGTCATACTGAATGCGGTAGGCGCCCAGGTCCCGCTCCAGCCCGGCAATGTTCTTAGGCAGGGCAAAATCCACCAGCGCCTTGCGCCGCTCCTCTGCGGGCGCGTTCACATACCGGTCGCCGTATTCCTCGATGAAATTCTCGGCGTGCTCCACAATATCCACGCCCTTGTAGGCGTCCTCCGGCAGCTCCACCGCCGGGTCATAATGCTGCAAATAGCGCACTTCCAGGGAAGTGGCGAACTTCTCAATCTGATTGCCGGCGTCGTTCACATAAAACTCCCGCTGCACATCATATCCGGCCCAATCCAGCACCGCTGCCAGGCAGTCGCCGATCGCGCCGCCACGGGCGTTTCCGATGTGCATAGGCCCGGTGGGATTGGCAGAGACGAACTCCACCAGCACACGCTTGCCCTTGCCGTAATCCGAGCGGCCGTAATTCTCGCCCTGCGCCATCAAATCCTCCAGCACAGCGGCATAAAACCGGTTGCCCAGAAAGAAATTGATAAAGCCGGGACCGGCAATCTCTGCCCGGTCAAACACAGTATCTGCCAGATCCAGTCGATCCACAATGGCCTGGGCGATCACCCGGGGCGCCTTGTGGAATGCCTTGGCACCGGCCATGGCCACATTGGTGGAGTAGTCGCCGTTTTGGCGCTCCTTGGGCACTTCGATAATAAAGGCAGGCAGGGGTGCCTCGTCCAACACACCGTCCGCCACGGCGCGACCCAAAGCGTCCATAATTTTCTCTTTTAATTCCAATTCCGTTTGCTTAACCAATTTAGACATGGCTCATTCTCCTTGCGACCCGGTGATCCGGTAGTCAATTTTCAGTTGATTTTTAGAGGCCAAAGTGCCGTTAATGTCAATTTCATAACGCAGCTGCACCCGGCCGTCGGCGGCATTCTCCTGAATCTCCACCGCCTTGCCGTAAATGCCCATGAGCACATCGCCGTAAGGCGTGCCGTAGCGGCACAAATTCCGCTGCCCTCTGGCAATGGTCAAACAAGAGCCATAGGCGCCGGTACGCAGAATCTCCGCCTCCGTTTGATCCCTGCGTAGGCGCACCTGCACATAAATAGGCTTCTCCGGCGGCTCCTGCTGCTCCGTGTATCGAAACACCAGTGTATCCGGCTCCGTTTGCAGCGTACCCACGGTGGTCAGCTCAATCTTGTCGCTGTCGCCGTTCAGCCGCTGGGTGCCCACAATCTCCAGTACCACATCCCGGGTGTCCGTCTGCTTCTCCGTCATACGGCACCCCGTTCCAGCGCGTAGGCCACCAGCCGATCAATCAGCTCGCTGTACGGCACACCCACCGCCTCAAACAGCTTGGGGTACATACTGATAGGGGTTTGACCGGGAATGGTGTTGATCTCATTGAGCAGCACCTGCTCCCCGTCGTAAGTAACAAAGAAATCCACACGGCTCAGGCCCTCACAACCCATGGCTCCGTAGGCACGCAAAGCAGCCGCACGCACTTCTTCCAGCTTTTCCGGACTTAGATCCGCCGGAATATGCAGCTCACTTTGGGGGTTATTATACTTGGCGTCAAAATCATAAAAGTCCGCAGCTGCCACGATCTCGCCTACCTGGGCGGCAATGGGGGTATCGTTGCCCATGACGGCACACTCTACCTCATGGCCTACAACACACGCTTCCAGCACTGCTTTTTTATCCTCAGCAAAGGCCACTTCCATACCACGCACCAGGCTCTCCCGATCCGTAGCCTTGGTAATGCCCACAGAGGAACCGGCGTTGGCAGGCTTTACAAAAATCGGATAGCCCAGCTTCTCCTCCGCCGCTTGCAGGCAGCCCTCTCGGTCGCTGTCGTAAGCAAAGCGGGTGTAGGCGCACCACTTGGCCTGGGCAATGCCCACTGCGTCTGCCACGGCGTTGGTCACCGCCTTATCCATACACACACCGGAGGCGGTCGCATCGCACCCTACAAAGGGAATGCCCGCCAGTTGCAGCAGTCCCTGAACGGTGCCGTCCTCGCCGTTCTTGCCGTGGAGCACCGGGAACACTGCGTCCAAACGAATGGTGTCGCCCTTAGCGGTCACCACACCGTGCACGCTTCGATCCGGGCTGATCCAGGCAGGCACCAAGCTGGGGGAAGTGAGCCACCGGTCCTCCGGCAGCAAGTCAATATCATCATCAAACAGGAACCAACGCCCCTCTTTGGTGATCCCCAGCAAAACCAGGTTATATTTTTCTTTGTCAATGGCAGAGAGAATGCCCTTTGCCGATACGGTGCTGATGTCGTGCTCGGAGGATACGCCGCCGAACAACACACCCAATGTGATTTTATTCATGCAAAACTGCTCCTAAGTCAAAACTGATTATAATCAATTGTACCACAGAAGATACGCCGGCGCAACCGTCATCTTCTATTAAAATCTATGCCTTTTTAGAAAAAATATCGGCAAAACCAACCACCCTCTACCCAACTTCATAAAAAAGCGTGACAAAGGGGGCAAAAAATGCTATAATACTTTGCACCAAGTAAAAATGACCGAGTAAGGAGTGCCCATATGGAACTGAACCAGGCTTTTGCAACGCTGGAAAAGCAGCTTGCCGCCATCAATACCGAATTGCACTTTAACCGCGAGGCAGGCGCGGAGGACGCCCTGACCTTTGCCGGTGATAACGGGCTGTACCGCCTGCATTATGTAGCAGACAAGCAGCTGCTGGAATTTGACTGCGCCTATGAGAAAGAAAACCCCCAGTGGAGCACCGTCTCCCGTTCGCTGTTTGAGCTGGACGCATTGGACGACCGAGATGTAAAGTCCGTAGCCAACGAGGTAAGTGAGGAAGTGCGCTCCCTCTTTGCTAAGAAGAAAAAAGCAGACCTGGACAAGATCAAAATGCCCAAGGCCGTATCCCGCTCCAAGGCCAAGAACGGTGTTGTCAGCTACGATGTGGACTCCCTGGCCAACCGCTTTGGCGTGCTATACCCGGATATGAAAGACGAGATCAAGCGCAATATTGCCACCTACGGCGAGTTTCTGCCGGAGACCTTCTTTACCGAATACGGTACGCCCCGGGTGCTGGAAGTGATGCGCTCCGGCCGGGAGGCAGATATTAAAAAGCTGTTTAAGGCGCTGGGCGAGATCTATGAGGACGGTACCAACGAGGTGCAGGACATTATCGGCGTAACCATTTTGGGCGAGATGAAGAATGATCCGCAGCTGATGGAGATCGCCGACCGGTATATGACCGAGTATATGGCCGGCCCGGTGCACGAGATCAACAAGCTCACCGCCAAAAACAACCGCTGGACCAAGAAGCTGAAGAACCCGCCCCCCTATAAGCCGAAAAAGCAGAACAATATGCTGCAAAACGCCCTGAACCAGCAGCAGAAATAAAGCATAATTCATGAGAGCACCTGAATGGTGCTCTTTTTTTGTTACGGTACGGCGGGAGCAAGCCCCCGCCCTACGAATTTATCACAGATCCGCCACAGGCAATATGGAGTCAGCGTCAACGATGTAGGGGTCGATGTGGACATCGGTCGCACACTTTTATCTGCCCGCATTTTAGAATACACCTGCCAAATACTGCACACCTGTCCTGCAATTCTGCCAACATTGGCTACAATTTGTACAATATCGTTAACGATTTATCATTCTATCGGCTTTTTTTACAAAAATCAGCGGTTTCGCTTGACAAAAAGATGAACAGCCGTATAATGGTATGTACACGATTTGAAATCCAAAGGAGATATTGACTATGGCAAGAGTATGGAATTTTAGCGCAGGACCGTCCACCCTGCCGGAGCAGGTGTTACAAACCGCAGCCGCCGAAATGATGGACTACCAAGGCAGCGGCCAATCCGTTATGGAGATGAGCCACCGCTCCAAGACCTTTGACAAGATCATCAAAGACGCCGAGGCACTGATGCGAGAGCTGTACCAGGTGCCGGACAACTACAAGGTGCTCTTTTTGCAGGGCGGCGCTTCCGCCCAATTCTCTGCCATTCCGCTGAACTTTATGAACGGCAGCGGCAAGGCGGACTATATCATCACCGGCCAGTGGGCCAAGAAAGCCTATCAGGAGGCCCAGAAGTACGGCGATGTGCAGGCGGTGGCCTCCTCTGCGGACAAAACCTTTAGCTATATTCCCAAGACCGCAGCCACCGACTTCCGGGACGATGCGGACTATGTGTATATTTGTATGAACAACACCATTTACGGCACGGTATATAAGGAGCTGCCGCCGGTGGGCGACAAGGTGCTCATCGCCGATGTGTCCTCCTGTGCTCTGTCCCAACCGCTGGACATCAGCAAATTCGGCATGGTGTACTTCGGCGCCCAAAAGAATGTGGCGCCTGCCGGACTGGTAGTGGCCATTATCCGGGAGGATCTGCTGGGCAACGCACGCCCCACCACCCCGGTGATGATGAACTATCAGGTACAGGCAGATGCGGACTCCCTTTACAACACGCCCCCCTGCTGGTGCATTTATATCTGCAAACTGGTACTGGAGTGGATCAAAGCACTGGGCGGCCTGGAAGCGATGGAAAAGCGCAACCGGGAAAAGGCAAAGCTGCTGTATGACTTTCTGGATAACTCCAAGCTGTTCCACGGCACCGTGGTGCCGGAGGATCGCTCCCTGATGAATGTACCCTTTGTCACCGGCAACGCCGATCTGGACGCCAAATTTGTTAAAGAAGCGGAAGCCGCCGGGCTGGTAAATCTGAAAGGGCACCGTACCGTGGGCGGTATGCGCGCCTCTATCTATAACGCCATGCCTTTAGAGGGCGTACAGGCGCTGGTGACCTTCATGCAAAAGTTAGAGGAGGAGAACTGCTGATGTTTCATATTCAGACCTTAAATAAAATTTCGCCGGTGGGGCTGAACAAATTTGACCCTGCTAACTACACCGTGGACGCACCGGAAACGACGCCGGACGCCATTATGGTGCGCTCCGCCTCCATGCACGATATGGAAATGCCGGAAAGCCTGCTGGCCATCGCCAGAGCCGGTGCCGGGGTTAACAACATTCCTGTGGCCGACTGTGCCCAAAAGGGCATTGTGGTGTTCAACACCCCCGGCGCCAACGCCAACGCGGTAAAAGAACTGGTGCTGTGCGGTATGCTCCTGGCCAGCCGCAAGGTAACCCGCGCCATCGACTGGTGCAAGACCATTAAGGACGAGGGCGACAATGTGCCCAAAACGGTGGAAAAGGGCAAGTCCGCCTTTGCCGGTCCGGAACTGAAGGGCAAGACCTTGGCAGTGATCGGTCTGGGTGCCATCGGCCGCCTGGTGGCCAACGCCGCCGTGGATCTGGGCATGCAGGTGATCGGCTACGACCCGTTCTTAAAGGACACCTCTGTACTCAAGCCGGGCGTAACCGTCAACAATGATCTGGATCAGGTGTTCCCCCTGGCAGACTATATCACCGTGCATGTGCCGCTGACCCCAGACACCAAGGAGCTGATTTGTGCCGAAAGCATTGCCAAAATGAAAGATACGGTGCGCGTGATGAACTTTGCCCGTGGCGACCTGGCCAATGCGGACGATGTGGTGGAGGCTTTGGAAGAGGGCAAAATGGCCGCGTATGTGACCGACTTCCCCAGCGCTAAGCTGATTGATGTGGACGGCGTGATCGCCATTCCCCACCTGGGTGCTTCCACCCCGGAGAGCGAGGAGAACTGCGCCTCTATGGGTGCCGAAGAGCTGATTGACTTTTTGGAGCACGGCAATATTCAAAACAGCGTAAATCTGCCCACAGTGCGTATGGATCCCAACGGCGCTGCTCGCATGACCGTGGTGCACAAGAACCAGCCAAACATGATCGCTACCATTACGGACACCATCAGCAAGGACGGTATGAACATTGCCGCCTTTACCGATAAGAACCGGGGCGAGATCGCTTACAGTATTATTGATACAGACACCGCTTACAGCGCCAGCGTGGTGGCGGATATTGAAAAGATCGACGGTGTAATCCGGGTGCGCGTGATCCAGGATTGACAAAGGCCCGCCGCCGCCGTATAATAGAGTTGTTCAAATCAATAAGTCAGGGGTGCCGCAAGGCTGAGATCATACCCTTTGAACCGTACGCTAGCACGCACGGCAGAGACGATTGCTTAGATATTTGCAACTGTGCCCCATTCTGCGTGAATGGGGCTTTTCTTTTGACTTATTGCCACCCACCCCGGCGGGTAACCGCCAAAACACTTGGAAGGAGAGTATTTTTTATGAAAGCAAGTGTTGCCATTCAGGTTCTGCCAAAGGCAGACAACGACCAGGAACTGGTGCGTATCGTAGACGAAGTGATCGCCTACATCAAGAGCACGGGCCTGCACTGCTCCGTAGGTCCCTTTGAGACCACCATTGAGGGCGAAAGCTACGATCAGCTGATGGAGATCGTAACGCAGTGCCAAAAAGTGGCCATCAAAGCCGGTGCGCCCAGCGTATCCGCTTATGTCAAGATCGTGTACAACCCGGAAGGGGAGGTTTTGACCATTGACCAAAAAATTACAAAGCACCACCAATAAGCTGGCGCCCATTTTGGCGCTGGCGGTGATCTTAGGTATTTGGTACGCCTGCGCCGGGTTTGAAGTGGTGCCCGCCTACATGCTGCCCTCCCCTACGGATGTGTGGCTGGCGTTTGTGCACAACTTCTCCGTGATGATGTCCCAGGCCAAGGTGACCCTGCAAGAGGCGCTGTACGGACTGGGGATCGGCGTGGCGCTGGCATTTATTCTGTCGGCGCTGATGGATCGCTTTCACTTTTTGTATCAAGCCATCTATCCCATTCTCATCATTACCCAGACCATACCCACCATTGCCATTGCGCCGCTGCTGGTGCTGTGGATGGGCTTCGGTATGGCGCCGAAGATCACACTGGTGGTGATCACCACCTTCTTCCCCATCTCCATCGGACTCTTAGACGGCTACCGCAGTGCGGACCCGGACGAGGTCAACCTGCTGCGGGCGATGGGTGCCAATCGACTGCAAGTGTTTTGGCACATCAAGCTGCCCTCCGCCACCGGCTCCTTTTTCTCCGGGCTGCGCATCTCCGCCTCCTATGCGGTGGTGGGCGCGGTGATCTCCGAGTGGTTAGGCGGTTTTGAGGGACTTGGGGTCTATATGACCCGGGTAAAGAAAGCCTATGCCTTTGACAAAATGTTTGCTGTCATTGTGTTCATCTCCGTCATCAGCCTGCTGCTGATGGCACTGGTGGCACTGGCGCAGCGGCTGGCAATGCCCTGGGCAAACAAAGGAACAACGAAAGGAAAAGAATAAAATGAATAAAGCAAAAAAGATTTTTGCCGGTATGCTGGCCGGCGTAATGGCGCTGTCCTTTGCCGCCTGCTCCGGCGGTAAAACAGCGGACAAAACGGACACCACCGCCGCACCGGCACAGAAGACGGACATTACCGTCTGCCTGGACTGGACCCCCAACACCAACCACACCGGTATGTTCGTAGCCAAGGAAAAAGGCTACTACGAGGCCGCGGGGCTGAATGTGAGCATTGTGCAGCCGCCGGACAACAGCACCGCCACCCAGCTGTGCAGCTCCAACAAAGCGCAATTTGCCGTTGACGCACAGGACACCCTGGCGCCTGCCTTTACTTCTGACACCCCCATGGATGTGACCGCCGTGGCAGCGCTGCTGCAGCACAACTCCTCCGGCATTATTTCCAAGGCCGGCCAGGGTATGGATCGTCCCAAGGGCCTGACAGGCAACACCTATCTGACCTGGGACTCCCCCATTGATAAGGCTATGATGGAAAATATTGTCAACAAGGACGGCGGCGATTGGAGCAAGGTTAAGCAGATTCCCAACACGGTGACCGCCGAGGCCCAGGATGTGCAGCAGAACCCGGACCACGCCATTTGGGTATTCTACGGCTGGGCCGGTATCAACGCCAAGGTCAACAAAATCGATGTAGACTTCTTCTATATTAAGGACCAGAACGCCACCTTTGACTACTACACCCCGGTGCTCATCGCCAACAACACTTTCTTAAAGGAAAATCCGCAGGCTGCTAAGGCATTCCTGGCTGCCACTGCCAAGGGCTATCAGTACGCCATTGACCACCCGGAGGAGGCTGCGGACATTCTCATTAAGAACGACGATACCGGCTCTCTGAACGGCAGCGAAGAACTGGTTAAGGAAAGCCAAAAGTGGATGGCCGATCAGTATATCAGCGACGCCAAAAAATGGGGCTACATTGACCCGGCCCGTTGGAACAACTTCTACAAGTGGCTGACGGACAACAAGCTGGTGGAGAAAGACATCAGCAGCAATGTAGGCTTTACCAACGATTACCTGGCATAAGAGATGGACATTTTATCCGCAGAAAACATTAAAAAAAGCTTTGACGAAAAGGTGATTTTGGACGGCGTAAACCTGACTTTGCAGCAGGGAGAGTTAATCTCCCTGCTGGGGGTCAGCGGCGCCGGCAAGACCACCCTGTTCAACTGCATCAGCGGCATTGACCGGCCGGACAGCGGCCGGGTGGTGCTGGGTGGGCAGGACATTACCGGCCAGCCGGGCCATATCAGCTATATGCTGCAAAAGGACCTGCTGCTGCCCTACAAGAAGATCATTGACAATGTGTCCCTACCGCTGCTGCTCTCCGGCAAATCCAAAAAGGAAGCGCGGACAGAAGCCGGCAGGCACTTTGCCCAGTTTGGTCTGGAGGGCACCCAGCAGCAGTACCCGGCGGAATTGTCCGGCGGTATGCGCCAGCGGGCAGCCCTGCTGCGCACCTACCTGGCCGGTGACCGCGTAGCGCTGCTGGACGAGCCGTTCAGCGCCCTGGACACCATTACCAAATCCGCCATGCACCGGTGGTATCTGTCCGTGATGGAGGAGATCAAGCTGTCCACCATCTTTATCACCCATGATATTGACGAAGCGGTGCTGCTCAGCGACCGCATTCTCATTCTCAGCGGGCGACCGGGCAAGATCACCCACCAGATCACTATTGCGGAGCCAAAGCCCCGGCGGCGGGACTTTAACCTGACCCCGGAATTTTTGGATTACAAAAAGCAGGTGATTGACGCCTTGGGTGTGGTGTTATAATGCGGCGGAAGCAACCACTTGAGTAAATGGAATCAATCCATAAAAAAGAAAAACGGCATTGCAACCAAAATTGCAATGCCGTTTGTTTTATTTTGCGATCCCCAGGATGGTCTCCGCCTGCTGCACCTGCTCCGGTGTGGGCACAGGTACACCCTCCAGCGGGTACTCGATCCCCAGGTTTTGCCACTTAAAGAGCCCCAGCGTATGGTACGGCAGGATCTCCACCTTCTCCACAGAAGAAAGGCTGTCGATAAAGTCTTTCAACTGCTGCAACTCTGCCGGGTCATCGGTCAGACCGGGCACCAGCACGCGCCGGATCCACATCGGCTTGCGGATCTCCGACAAGTAGCGAGCCATATCCAAAATATTGGCGTTGTCCCGCCCGGTGAGTTCCTTGTGCTTTTCGCTGTCCGTCTGCTTCAAGTCCAGCATCACCAGGTCCGTCACTTCCATCAGCTTTTGGAACTTAGAGAAGAACGGCTCCTTGCGGCTGAATGCGGAACCGCAGGTGTCCAGCGTGGTATGCACCCCGTGAGCCTTGGCAATGGAGAAGAACTCCGTTACAAAGTCGATCTGGAGCAGTGGCTCGCCCCCGCTAACGGTGATACCGCCGTTGGGCTGGCCTTTCTTGGTCCAGTAATTGCGATAACGATAAGCCTTATCAAACATCTGCTGTGGGGACAGGCGCATCTTTTCCGCCGCCGGATCCCAAGTCTCCGGGTTGTGGCAATATTTGCAGCGCATATTGCAGCCCTGCAAAAAGAGCACATAGCGCACCCCCGGGCCGTCTACCAGCCCGAAGGTCTCTATGGAATGAATTTTACCGATCATAAGCGATCAGCCGCTTACATTCTGTCGTGGCAGGTACGGGCAATAACATCCATCTGCTGCTCACGGGTCAGGTCAATAAACTTCACGGCGTAACCGGATACACGGATGGTGAAGTTTGCATACTCTTCCTTCTCCGGGTGCTCCATGGCGTCGATCAGCTTCTCTTTACCGAACACATTCACGTTCAGATGATGCGCGCCCTGATCGAAGTAGCCATCCATCACCTGTACCAGGTTGTTGACGCGCTCCTGCTCGTCATGGCCGATAGCGTCCGGGTTGATGGTCTGGGTGTTAGAGATACCGTCCAGTGCCCACTCATAAGGCAGCTTCGCAACGGAGTTCAGAGAGGCCAGCAGGCCGTTCTGCTCTGCGCCGTAAGCCGGGTTTGCACCGGGAGACAGCGGCTCGCCGGCCTTACGGCCGTCAGGCATAGCACCGGTTGCCTTACCATATACCACATTGGAGGTAATGGTCAGGATAGAGGTGGTGGGCTCGGAGTCACGATAGGTGTGGTGCTTCTTGATCTTAGCCAGGAAGGTCTTCAGCAGCCATACAGCGATCTCGTCTGCACGGTCGTCATCGTTGCCGTAGCGGGGGAAGTCACCGGTGGTCTCGTAGTCAACCACAATGCCGTCCTCGTTGCGGATGGTCTTAACCTTAGCGTACTTGATGGCGCTCAGGGAGTCTACCACGTGGGAGAAGCCGGCAATACCGGTGGCAAAGGTTCTGCGTACATCGGTATCGATCAGAGCCATCTCGGCAGCTTCGTAGTAATACTTATCATGCATGTACTGGATCAGGTTCAGCACATTCACATACAGATCAGCCAGCCAGTCCATCATGCGGTCATACTTCTCAATGACCTCATCATAGTCCAGGTACTCGGAAGTGATCGGCTTGTACTCGGGACCAACCTGCTGGCCGGTCTTTACATCCACACCGCCGTTAATGGCGTACAGCAGGCACTTAGCCAGGTTGGCTCTTGCGCCGAAGAACTGCATCTCTTTACCGGTCTGGGTAGCGGATACGCAGCAGCAGATGCTGTAATCGTCGCCCCATACCGGCTTCATCACATCGTCGTTCTCATACTGGATGGAGCTGGTGCGGATAGAAATGTCTGCCGCGTACTTCTTAAAGTTCTCAGGCAGAGCGGAGGAATACAGAACAGTCAGGTTCGGCTCCGGAGAGGGACCCATATCCTCCAAAGTGTGCAGGAAACGGTAGTCGTTCTTGGTAACCATGGAACGGCCGTCTACGCCGATACCACCAACTTCCAGGGTAGCCCATACCGGGTCGCCGGAGAACAGCTGGTTGTAAGAGGGAATACGGGCGAACTTCACCATACGGAACTTCATAACCAAGTGGTCGATCAATTCCTGTGCCTCGCTCTCGGTCAAAGTGCCGGCTTCCAGATCTCTCTCAATGTAGATATCCAGGAAAGTAGACACACGACCAACGCTCATCGCAGCACCGTTCTGGGTCTTGATGGCAGCCAGGTAGCCGAAGTACAGCCACTGCACAGCCTCTTTTGCATTCTTTGCGGGCTGAGAAATATCAAAGCCATACTTCTCGGCCATGACTTTCATCTCGCCCAGAGCCTTGATCTGCATAGCCAGCTCTTCTCTCTGACGGATGATGTCGTCCGTCATAGAACCGCTGCCGCAGTTGGCAAAGTCTTCCTTCTTCTGCTCGATCAGGAAGTCGATACCGTACAGAGCCACACGGCGATAATCGCCGACGATACGGCCACGGCCGTAAGTATCCGGCAGGCCGGTAATGATCTTGTTGTGGCGAGCCTTCTTCATCTCGGGCGTATAAGCGTCAAACACGCCCTGGTTATGCGTCTTGCAATACTCGGTGAAGATCTTGTGCAGCTCCGGATCCGGCTCATAGCCGTAAGTGGTGCAAGCCTGCTCTGCCATCTTGATACCGCCATAGGGCATAAAGGCACGCTTCAGGGGCTTGTCGGTCTGCAAACCGACCACAGCCTCCAGATCCTTCAGATCCTCACTGATGTAGCCCGGCTCATGGGCAGTAATGCCGGACACGATCTCCGTGTCCATATCCAAAACGCCGCCCTTGGCGCGCTCTTCTTTTTGCAGGCCCTGCAACACGCCCCACAGCTTGTTGGTAGCATCCGTGGGTCCTGCCAGGAAACTCTCATCACCATCATAGGGCTTGTAGTTCTTCTGGATGAAGTCTCTTACATTGACTTCCTCTTTCCAGAGGGAACCGTCAAAGCCATTCCATTGTTCAAAATTGACCATCGTATTACCTCCTACAGTATTTGTTTGCTAAATTATGAAAACTAATGATTGGCATAGTTGAAATTGCGAAAACAGACGCAATTTGGCACACCTGTCCGCAAATCGCTAATAATATACAACAAATCGTCTTGAATTTCAACCCAAATTGTATAAGTATTTTGCCCATTCCGGCTAAAGTTTTTGGAAATTTTGACCAATTGTTGTAATCATTACCAACTTGTAATCATTACAATTTGAATTATACACAGCAAATCGCCTTTTGTCAAGGGGTTTTTTCTGTTTTTTGCAGAACACACTTGGCGGCGGCACTCGCCTTTCTCTGATACTATTTTAACATAATTTGCTGTATTTTCCAAAATTTTTGCACGCTGTTGCGCAATTCCGCACACAGTGTAAATTATTTATGAATTCCGCCACTGCCTAATTGACAAAAAATTATCAATTCGCTATACTGAACTTGCAAGCGGCGAAAAAAAGCCGCCGAAATTTCAATCAAAAGAGGTAATTTGTTATGGCAAACAGATTTGTATTGAATGAGACCAGTTACCACGGCCCCGGTGCGATCCGGGAGATCGCCGGTGAAGTGAAAGGCCGCGGGTTCAAAAAGTGCTTTGTGTGCTCCGACCCGGACCTGATTAAATTTAATGTAACGAAGAAAGTGACCGATGTGCTGGAGAATGCCGGCATTGACTACGAGATCTACAGCAAAATCAAGGCCAACCCCACGGTGGAGAATGTGCAGACCGGCGTGGCCGCCTTTAAGGCCAGCGGCGCAGACTGCATCATCGCCATTGGCGGCGGCTCCTCTATGGACACCGCCAAAGCCATCGGTATTATCATTGAGAACCCGGAATTCAGCGATGTAATCTCCCTGGAGGGCGTGGCGCCCACCACCAAGAAGGCCGTGCCGATCATCGCCGTTCCCACCACTGCCGGTACAGCCGCCGAGGTCACCATCAACTATGTGATCACCGACACGGAGAAAAACCGCAAAATGGTGTGCGTCGATGTGCACGACATTCCCGTAGTGGCCGTTGTGGACCCGGAGATGATGGCATCCATGCCCAAGGGGCTGACCGCCGCCACCGGTATGGACGCACTGACCCACGCCATAGAGGGCTACATTACCAAGGCCGCCTGGGAAATGAGCGATATGTTCCACCTGAAAGCCATTGAGATCATCAGCAAGAACCTGCGCGGTGCCGTAGCCAACACCCCGGAGGGCCGCGAGGGCATGGCACTGGGCCAGTACATTGCCGGTATGGGCTTTTCCAATGTGGGTCTGGGCATTGTGCACTCCATGGCGCACCCGCTGGGCGCTGTGTATGACACCCCCCACGGCGTAGCCAACGCCATTATCCTGCCCACCGTGATGGCCTACAATGCACCTGCCACCGGTGAAAAATACCGGGATATTGCCAAGGCCATGGGCGTTAAGGGCGTGGACGATATGACTCTGGACCAGGCGCGTGCCGCTGCCGTGGACGCTGTAAAGCAGCTGTCCCAGGATGTAGGTATCCCTGCCGACCTGAAAGACATTGTAAAACCGGAGGATGTGGACTTCCTGGCGCAGAGCGCTTATGACGACGCCTGCCGTCCCGGCAATCCCAGAGACACCAGCGTAGAGGAGATCAAACAGTTGTATCTCTCCCTGATGTAAATCTTTTTTGCAAGACAGCCGCACCGCTTCACCATGAGCAGTGCGGCTTTTTTGCGCCCCGGCATTGTATTTCCCGATCATTTATGCTATGCTAAAGGCAATGTGAGGAAGAAAGGTGATCTACATTGACCATTTCTGACGCAATTCGCTATGTTGGCGTCAACGATACAGACATTGATTTGTTTGAAAGCCAGTACCCGGTACCCCACGGCGTATCCTACAACAGCTATCTGCTGCTGGACGACAAGATTGCCCTGCTGGACACGGTGGACAAACGCAAATATGACGACTGGGCCGCAAAGGTGGACGCTGTTCTGGACGGGCGCACCCCGGACTACATTGTGGTGCACCACTTAGAGCCGGACCACGCCGGCAGTCTGCAAATGACCATAGAGAAATATCCCGGAGCCACCCTGGTGCTCAGCGCCAAGGCGCTGGCTATGCTGCCTCAGTTTTTTGACCTGCCGGCAGGCACCAAGACCCTGTCGGTGAAAGAGGGCGACACACTGAAGCTGGGTCACCACACCTTGACCTTTGTGATGGCACCCATGGTGCACTGGCCGGAGGTGATGGTCAGCTACGAACAAACGGAAAAGGTGCTCTTTAGCGCAGACGCCTTTGGCAAATTCGGTGCCGTGGGCACGGACGAGCCTTGGCCGGAGGAAGCCCGCCGCTACTTTATCAATATCGTGGGCAAATACGGTGCGCCGGTGCAGACCCTGCTGAAGAAAGCCGCCGCCCTGGATATTGCCACCATTTGCCCGCTGCACGGCCCGGTACTGCAAGGGGACCTAACCCCCTATCTGCACCTGTATAACACTTGGAGCAGCTATCAGCCGGAAACCCGGGGTGTGTTCATTGCCTATGCCTCCATTTACGGCAACACGAAGACGGCTGCTCTGCTGCTGGCGGAGGAACTGAAAAGCCGTGGCGTAACGGTGGAAATCGCGGACTTAAGCCGCACGGACTTGGCACAGGCAGTAGCAAAAGCATTTCAGTACAGCCAAATGGTATGCGCCGCCCCCAGCTATGACGGCGGGGTGTTCCCGGTAATGGCGGACTTCTTGCACCACTTAAAGAGCAAGAGTTACCAAAACCGCACCGTGGCCTTGATTGAAAACGGCAGCTGGGCGCCCAGCGCCGCCCGCACCATGACCGCCCAGTTGGAGGAGATGAAAGCCATCACCCTGCTGTCGGGCACCGTCACCGTGCGCGCCGCCTTAAAGGACGCAGACCGCACCGCGTTGGCCGCACTGGCAGACGCGCTGGCGCAGTAAGGAGCAGACCATGGTTGTATATACAAACGCAGATTTTATCTCCCTGAATGAGGAGAATCTCACTTACAGTGTGCTGGTAGAGGACAAGGGCAAGATTGCCTATATCGGCTACAATACGCCCCTGTGTTACCGAGACGCCAAGGTGATAGACCTGGAGGGCAAGGCGGTACTGCCGGCAGTAAACGACCTGATCCCGGTGGACTGCAAGGACGCCGACTGCGCCGTACTGGCTGTGGGCGAAAGTGCCGACTTTGCCGTCTTGGACAAAAACATTCTCAAGGACCCTACCGCCTCGGTAGAAGCCGTGTACCTGAAAGGCCGCGACACCAGCAAAAGCCGCTTTCCGTTTTTTCATATCTAAAGTGTTACAGTAAAAGGCGCACACCAAAATCGGTGTGCGCCTTTTGTTTTCCATATTTGGCTATTTGCTCCCTTTACAAGGGAGCCTTATTTTTTTGCCGTTTTTTGAGAAAGTTTGCACAGGAGCCTTATTTTTTTGTCTTTTTACCGCTTTTACTTATGATTTCCCCTGCTTTTTCTTCTTATAGTGTATCAGCAGCACCACGGCTGCAAACACAGCGGCAGCGCCGAAAACCGCGCCAAAAGCAATGCCCGCAGTAGCCGGAGGCAGATATAACTTACCACCGTCCGACAAAGTGGGGGTCGCCTTTTCCGGCAATTTATACAAATCCGCACCGCTGTTTTTGCCATAGGCCACCTGCACCACGCTCACCTGGTACTTGCTCAGCTCCACCTGGAGGTCCGTGCCGGGGGTCAGCTCCGTTTGGGTGGGTGCAGTGGTATTGCTGTCCAGTTCATTGCAGGCGGACTTAAATTTGCCTTGCAGGCTTTGGACGGAAACCGCATTCGGTTTGTAGCCGTCCAGCTGCACATTCACCGTCCGATTCTTACCGGAGGTATTCACCAGCTTAATATACAGCACCTGGTTCTCCGGGTCGCAGGTAACGGACTGGTACACCCCGTCCTGGACGGTACTGCCGCCGTCAAAAGTGGCGTGCACATACTGCGTACCCACATTGTTGGCAAAGAGCATTTGCACATAATAGGAGGGAGTGAGCACCGTTTGGCGGCTATCAAACCAAATGAGATTCACATTCCAGCTTTGGGCATTGACCTTGGCAAAGGTGGGGGCATAGGATGCCATATCCACCACATCGCCGTTGCGTTCCAAGCCGGTCAGGTAGCTGGCTTCTTCCACCGCTTCCCAAATGTTGCTCTTGGTCTCTATGGTGCCGATCCCGGCAGAGGTGGCGGCGTACTCGCCCACAAACACATGGGCACCGGAGCGGTCAAAGCTGTCGTAGCGATCGTTGTGGTCAAACAGGTAGCCGTCATAGGTATAATAATGCTCGTCCACCACCGTGTCCTTAAATTCCCGGTCAATCCACGCCATATTGCCGTCGTAAGCGTCCCCCTCCAGGTAAGTACCGGCAGAGGAGATCACAGTGATCTGCGGGTATTTCTCTTTTACCGCCTTGTAAAGCGCCTTAAAGTTGCGTTCATACACGGCGCCCCAGTTCTCATTTCCCAGACCGATATATTGCAGATTAAAGGGCTTGGCGTGGCCGTTGGCCGCCCGCAGTGCACCCCAGTAGCTGGTGGTGGCATCGCCGTTGGCGTACTCAATCAGATCCAGTACATCCTGCACATAATTGTCCCACGCATCCGTGCCCGGGCGCAGAGCAATGGTGTCCAAATACGCCTCCCAGTCGGCGGCGCTGTTGATGTTCAGCTTTTTGATTTTGTCCGTATATTCCGTGCGGGCGTCGGTATCCTTTTCGTCCAGGCCCACCTTTTCCGTCAAATACACCTCCCACTGCGCGTCGGTCATGCCCAGTTTGGCATACGCTGCCGCGTGGTCATCATAGGCCGCCCGCGGCTGGCAGCTGAGCCCCACATTCACAATGGGCAGTGCCAGCGCGTTCAGATCCGCACATAGCTGAAAATACTCATGGTAACCCATGGCGTTGGTGTTGTTATAGTCCCGGCCGTTGTCGTCCTTCCACAGGTTCTCACTTTGCTTGCGCTCCTCCAGGGGACCGATGGTATCTTTCCAATTGTACAGCTGATCCAGGCTGCCACCCTCTGCCAGGCAACCGCCGGGAAAGCGGATAAACCGCGGGTGCAGATTTTGCAGCGCTGCAAACAGGTCGCTGCGCAGGGTGGTATATTTCCAGCTGTCGCTGCCGTAACCGTAGCTGCCCTGGGGCACCAGGGTGACGAAATCCAGGTATAAAGTCCCCTCACCCTCCAGCTGAAATACTAAGGCGCCATCCTTGCTGGCACTGGCGGTCAGCGGTACAGTCAGCTTGTTCCAGGCGCCGCCGGTTTTGCTCAAGTCCAGCTGCACCGCCGTCTGCTTGCCGTCGCCGCAGTCCAAATACACCTGCGCGGTGCCAGTAAAGCCGCCGGAGCGCACATAGCAGCTGAAATCATACACCTGGTCCGCCACAAAGCCCATATCCGCCGTGTTGGCTTTCTTTTTATCATATTTATCCGTCTTGTATTTATAAATTTCCGTAAAGCCCAGGTTCGTCAGACTGCCCTTGCCGTCCACCGTCACCTTGGCGTAAGTGGGATTGTTCTTATTTAGGGGCAGGTTGCCCTCGGTGGTCAGCTCCAACCCATCCGCCACCCAGCCGGTGGTAGGCGCAGAGGCGTACTCAAAGCTGTCATTATTCACCAAATTGGACACCAAGCCCCCGTCGCAGGCGTAACTGATGTCCTCGATAAACGCACCGTACAAATGATCCGAGATGGTGGTTTGCTTGGCGTCTGCCGCCACACGCAGCACTGCCTTATCCGCTGCCTGCACCGGCAAGGCGGCGCCCAAAGTCAGTGCACCGGCCAGCAGTGCGCAAAAAATCCGTTTCATATATAGAACCCCCTCTATTTTATACCTTTATTATAACATACCGCCCTGCCCCGGCGCAACTAAAAAAGGCCGTGCCTGCACGCCGTGTGCAATATTCTTTGTTAAATTTTATCGAACTGTTTAATGTACTTTGTCGGTATAGAACATATTAAGATTTTGTCTGTTTTTCAAGCCGGTTGACAGCGCCGAACCCTTGCCGTATAATAAGTCTATTAAAAAGGTAGGTATTCGCTATGGAACAGGCATTTTCCAGAACAGAATTACTCTTGGGCAGCAGCGCTCTGGAGCGGCTGGCCGCCTCGCGGGTGGCGGTATTCGGCATTGGCGGCGTAGGTGGCTATGCGTGCGAGGCTTTGGCCCGTACCGGCGTGGGGTACCTGGATCTGATCGACAGCGACACAGTGGCCGTGTCCAACATCAACCGCCAGATCATCGCCACCACCAAAACCGTGGGGCAGTACAAGACGGACGCCATGGAGGCTCGAATCTTAGACATCAATCCGGCGGCCAAGATCACCAAGCACAACTGCTTCTTTTTGCCGGAAACGGCGGCGGATTTTCCCTTTAACCAATACGATTATGTGGTGGACGCAGTAGACACCATGAGCGCCAAGCTGGCGCTGGTGACCCATTGCCACGCCGCCGGCGTGCCCATCATCTGCGCCATGGGCGCCGGGAATAAGCTGGACCCCACCGGCTTTCAGGTGGCAGACCTGGCTAAAACGAAAATGGATCCGCTGGCCCGGGTCATGCGCCGGGAGCTGAAAAAGCGGGGTATTCACCACCTAAAGGTGGTCTACTCCGAAGAACCGCCTATTCCCACCGCCGGTGCCGGACAAGCGGATCCGGATCACCCCGGCCGCCGCAGCACGCCCGGCAGCGTGGCCTTTGTGCCCTCCGTGATGGGTCTGATCCTAGCCGGCGAAGTAGTCAAGGATCTGATTAAAGCGGAAAAATAAGCAAGCAAAAAGCCAACCGAGCAAGACGCCCGATTGGCTTTTTTTCTGTTTTGGCAACACGCCATTTATACAGGGATTGTCGGTCACTGGCGCACCGGCAGTCAGCAAAAGACTTCACTTTCACTGCTCATAGGGTTATTTTTGGTACAGTAAAACGCCCCTGAACAGATTTTCATTGCACTTTACTGCAAAGCGTGGTACAGTAGGCTTGTAAGGCGGGTGGCCGTCTTGCATATATGCTTATCATTATACATTTTGTACTCCTATTTTCATTTTTTACTTCCTTGTGTTATTTTCCTTTCTGCGGCTCGGGCAGCCACCTACCCGGGCAGCCCACACCCATGGCGGGTGGCCGCCCGCCATCTACTTTTTTTATCTTAGAAGCGCAGAGCTTCTAAAATGCTGATTGCGTCGTCCGGTGTTTTGCATTTTTTCAAGGCACCGGACACAAATTCAATTTACATAACCCACAGGCCTGACCGAGCAGATCAAAACTGCCCGGCTTTTTCTATACCTCGCATGACCAAGTACTGCAATAAGTACTGCAACGCCGGAGAAGAAGTGCTGCTCCGCTGGAGAAAAAAGACAGCCGATCACAGAGATATAAGGCACTCGCTGCGAAACAGTCCCCCGGACTGTTTCTGCCAAATGCTTCGCATTTGGAGCCTCGTGTCGCAAGTTCAAATCTTGCAAATAAACAAAAAAAGGAAGCAGGACATTCTAAAGAATGTCCTGCTTCTTTTTGGTCGAGGTGACAAGAATATAGGCGTAAAATTTGGCTTAGCAGCGGGCTTTCTGCCATTCTGTACTGCAACAGTACTGCAACGCCGTTACTGCTGCAAGAACTGCTCGATCGACTGCTTGATAATCTGTGCCTGTGCAATGCCATCAGCAGCGCATTTCTCACGAAAAGCGGAAGCCATTTCCTTGGGGGCACTTATCTTTTCTTATTTATATCTGTGCAGCACTTTTCTGTGGAGCATTCGGGGTAAGCTGCTGGATATAGGCGTCTGCTGCCTCTGTGTACTTTTGTTCATAATCAGCGAATACATCACAGTAGGTGTTCAGCGTTGTTTCTATATTGGCGTGGCCAAGGCGCTTTTGCAACACCTTCGCCGGCATTCCGCTCTCAATGCAGCGAGTGGCGTATGTATGCCGCAGGCTGTGCAAGGATACAACGCCGGGTATGGACGGATCCAGCACATTGTATTTTTTTAAGATACGCTGAAATTGCAAATTCACTTGGCTGGTGGTCAGTACCTTGTGCCCTTTGAAGTCGTAGAACAGCAGATCCAAACGGTTGGGCTGCCACTGTTCCATATATTCGGACAAAATACGATATGGGGCGTCTGTCAGGCTCAAAAGCCGCTGCCCGGCGTAGGTCTTAGTCTTGGTGCCTATGACGGCGTGGTCCGTCTGGTCCTTGGTCACCGTGCGCCGCACATTCACGGTGCGGAAAGTCAGGTTGACATCATGCACATCTAAGGCGTTGATCTCGCCCATACGCATGCCGGTGCACAACATCAACATCATCTGCTCCCAATATCGGCAGCCACGCTCTTGGTCGTTCATGACCTGCACAAACCTGGTCTGCTCCTCTACGGTCAACGCACGCACCTTGCGGGTGGCATTGTTGCTCTTTGGCTTTTTCATGCCACGCATAGGATCCTTGCGGATCAGGTCATTGTCAAGGGCTGTGCGAAAGCAACGGGCCAGCAGGGCATAGTCCTTGGCGATCACTGAATTGGAACAACTGGTGATCTCTATAAGGTATTGGGTCACTTGCGGTGGCCGCACAGCTTGCAGTGGGCGGTCGCCTATGGAGCTGGCGGCGATCCGCTTACAGCTGGCCAGCTTGCGCAGGTAGGTGTTGTCCCCTATCTGGTTTAGCGCCCGGTCTGTCTCGACAAGCGATAAGATATACTTGGCAACGGTGATCTTGTCCGGCTCTATTACCGACCCGGTGGCAAGTTCATTTTTCAGCGCGTCCAGCTTTGCCCGCACATCTGCCTGCCGCTTACCGTATATCGTCTTTCTTTTCGGTTTGCCGTTGGCGTCCACGCCTATAGTCAGCTGGGCAGCCCATAGGCCTTTGCTTTCCATCTTATAGATGGTTCCGTCACCGTTTCCTCTTTTTCTTGGCATTGTACACACTTCTCCTTTGCATATAGCAGCGGGCAGCACCTAAAAAAGGGCGCAAAAATGCCCTGCTTGATTTTTCAGCAGGGCTGTGCTACAATAACCAGTGTTGGGTGGGTATTGTATTACACAATCCTGCTTATCGGCTCTATCCTGTTGGCGCAGGGTAGGGCTTTTTTATTTTGTTGGTGTTAAAGAAACGATTTTATACTTGCTCGCTTTCAAGAAGCCTTACTGTCTGACGATATTCCTCCGCTTTGGCAACGGCGGTAAAAGTGACCGTAGCATTGTGGTTTTCTTTTACCACCTTTTCAATTTCTGAAAGAGAAACACGGAAGAATTCTTTTCGGCTGTTTACAAGATTTATACGCCGATCGTCAAACTGCCGGTGTAAAGCTGTCTCCAACGCCGGCGCATCCTCTGAGAAAATCATAGCGTGAACATCAAATTCAAACGGTACGGAAGCGCTGCTGAGTTCTTTTATGCGGTCCATAGGCTCTAACCGTCGTGTCATTCCAATTTTATATACATTCTCTCCAAAAGAGCCGATATTGGATATTACATAGACGAAGCCGGCGCGCGTATTCTGCTCCCGGTCGAGCACATTTTTTCTGTCTTGCTCTAACAGGCCGAGTTTCGCCTCCAGTTCTTTTATCTTGTCAACATAAAGCTGCTTTTCAATATCATCCGCTTTATGTAGATAAGTCATGAGTTTCTGAATTTCATTCTTGAACTGCCGTTCTTCCTTATCGAGCTTTGCTTTTTCGCGTTCAATTTCACGGCGCACTTTTTCTTCTTCGAGCATTTGCTCTCGAATCGCGCGTTGTTCTTCCTTTTCGCGCTCCGCCATCACCTGATTGCCGTACATACAATTGAGCTGTTCCAGCTTAATCTCCAGCAGCGGGCGGTTGAGTTCCACTCCGTCTGGCGCAAAAATCCTGTTGAGCATTTCAAAGGACTTGATGATTTTTGAACGCGCACTGTCAATGTTCCGCGTGGTAACATTTTTGATAATGGCCGCCGCTTCCGAATTAAAGCAACGCAGGATCTGTTTCACATTTGCATTTATAACAGACTTTGGCGCGTCAGAATGTACAGAGACGGCATTATTTGAGGAAATGCATTCCTTTTCATTAAGTTGTGCAAGAGCAAATTTGTCTTTATATTCTGCAGACGATATATCATAGTCTACCGGGACGGAAGAAGAAACGGCAATCGCTTCTTGCTGTGCCACTTCAATTTCAGCTTTAAGATTGTGGATTTCGATATTCAACTGAGAAATGCATTTCCGTTTTTGCGTCAGTTCACGCTCAACAGCTTGAATTCTTTGAGTACAACTGTCCTCTGTTTCTTTTCGCATTTTTTTCGTAGCCGCTTTGGCGTCCTGCACGCGTTGATCTGCATTGGCATTCGTAAACGCCGCGTATTCGTCGGCATTTTTAATTATTTTTAGGCTTGAAAATGATTTCTGCAAAATATAATAGTACAGCACGAGAAACGCTACATCAGCCAAAGCAAACAGCGGTACTCCTACTGTAGCCAAGATAGAAATCGCAATAATAAACGGATATGCATACAAAAGGATTTTATATTCTTTTTTCATTTCTCTTTTCCTCTTATTAAGTTATTACATCTATAATCACGGCACGCCGTGGATTATGACATTCCACATTCAAAGTAGAATTCAATCGCCTTGTGTATATAGTTCTCGGTCACATTGAAACGCTCGGCCAGCTCGTAAGGCTCCAGCCCCTGGCGCAGCTGCGCCTCCAACTCGGCCTTGGGGATCAACTTTTTTACCGCCCACTTATCTGCCCGGCGTTCGTGCTTACTGCGCCGGTCAAGCGGGGCATATAGATTGTAGAACGACCCGGTTATGCAGTGCCCGGCTTCGTGGGCAAGGCGGCAGCGGGCCTCTGCGGTGCTCTCCAGGCTCTGCTCGTCCAATGCTATGTAATAATCATCGCCGATATTGGCAGACGCAGACTTGGCAGCGGGCATACTGCCCAGATATACCTCTATGTTGTTGCGCTCGATCTCATCGAACAGGGACTCAGTTGTTTCCATTCTCTCTCTTTCTCTTATCCTTTATAAATGCCACAAATCCTTTAACTTCCTGCCACATCTCGTCGGTAACCTCTCCGTCACCACCAAATAGTGCCACTTTGGCTATCTCCTCCGGACTTTGTTGGTCCGGGGGATTTTTTATGTCCGTTTTTCCAGTTAAGTAGTCAATAGACACACCGAAATACTCACTAATGCTCTTAAGTATCTCCAGTTTGGGTTCTACATCTTCTCCATTCTCATATTTTTTCTTCCAAAAGGAGACACTGCCTTTATTAAAGCCACATTCTATAGCGGCTCGTGAAGGCGAGATACCGGCCTCATTGCATATATGTTGAAAGCGGTCATAAAACACAAAAAATGCCTCCTTGTTTTGTGCAAATTACACAAAGTTTAACAAATTAGACTTTTTGTGTTGCAAAGTTGAACGAATTGGCTTATAATGCAAGTGTGGTTGAATTCGTTAAACTATTTCAACAGCGTTAGCAACTTTGTGTTTAATTCTTTGGACAAGATGAGTATAGCACACAGGTTTAATAAATTCAACCACTTTTTAAAAAAATCTGGGAGGAGGTATATTTTTTGGACAGTTGGATTGAAACAGCAATAGGAAAAATGCACATGAACAAGATCACGCAGCGTGACCTTGCCAGGAAACTCAACTGGTCTCCGCAATATCTTTGTAATGTGCTCGGCGGAAAGCGAAAATCAAAAAGCGGAGAAGAGCGCATCCTCGGCGCAATCAACGAGATCATCGCCGAGCGCAACAACTAAATACACGGCCAGCCTTTAGATAAGCAGCAGGCAGTTAAAGCGAGGTGAATAAAAGTGATTGTTGTATTGGTTCTTGCCGCCTTAGCAGCGCTCAGTGCTCTGATGGAGCATTGGAAGCTGCGTGCGGTTCTGTATTTTCTGGCACACAAGAACATCCAATTCACCGAAGCGGATATGGAGAAGTGCCTGCGCCAGGTGCTGGAACACCAATTCAAACGGTAGGTGGATTAAGCAACATGGATGATAAGACACTGGTTGCGACGGATGAGAGAACATTCAGAGAAGCAGAGGCAAATTTGGAAGCAATTTTCTTTGTTTTTCTCCATACATTGTCATCTCGGATGTTATCCAGTAGATCGTGACCTGGCATGAGGATGGATTCCACAAAATATGTTGGTGTGGTGCGTAGATCTGCAACCGAGACGGCCTTTATGTATCCGGCCTCTGACAGCAAGCTGATTGTATACAAGATTTCTTCAGAAGTGTATGGGTCTATTTGAATTGTAGAGGCGTCTAAGTGGTCATTGTAACCAAGGTGCTCTTCAAGGTAGATCAGTACCTCTCTTACACAGTCTTTGTTTAATTTCATCTGATTTCGTCCTTTCGTCATAATAACATCATTATAGCAACAATTTACAACCAATGCCAGCCTTTTGGGCGGCGGCAGAGATACGCAGGCAGCGGGATCTTTTTTTTCATTTCTTCTCTTTCTTCTTTTCTTTTTTGTCAAATTACCCATTATGTTCCCGCTTCCGGTGCCCGCACCACCCAACATCACATTTATCGCCAACGGCACTTCTGCCGTGCAGCGGGCAGCTTGCGGCTCTGCCGCTTGCCCAAAGGGCTGGCCTAATCAAGAAAGGAGAATAGCAATGAAAGTACCAATCAACAAGGACAGCCCCTTGGCAATGGACGACTTCGACGCCGCCGTGCAGCAGCGTATGGAGCGCCTGCAAAGCTATATTGACCTGATCCGCACCGCCGAAGCTGTAGAGGAAGAGGTCAAGGTCAAGGGTACAAAACTGTATCTTGGTCCGGAAGATGTGGCGGCATACCTGAACTGTAGCATACCAACGGCGCGGCAGTATATGCACCGCCCGGGCTTCCCTCTCATTCAGTTGGGTGAGAACGGCACCAAGTTGGCTGTGTTCGCCCCGGCGTTCCACGCCTATAATGCAGGCAAATATTGATTTTGCAGTCAACTGCAAAGAAAGGACAAACCAATGACGAAGCGAGAAAAGGCAGGCGTGGTCCTGGTGATTACCGGCTTTCTGCTGGTGATGTTGGGCTGCTGCCTGGTGGCGGATAATCCGTACTGGTGGATGTCCGTTGTAATCAGCGGCACCGGCTGCGCATTGATCGCCCTGGCAGTGTTCGTGCTGCCAAAGGACGAGGACGAGCCGCAGCAGGATAAACGGCTGGTGATCGAGGACGAAAACCGCAAGGTGGTACTGATAGCGCCGCTGACAGACTTTGAATTGGCGTATCTGCACGCCGTCAAACTGGGAAAGGATGATGAAAATGGACGATTACATTGATTTGGTGATTGCTAAGCTGGACGAGGACCACATTGTCCTGCGGGCGCCGTGGAACACCGTTAGAGCCGGCGACACCGTGTATGTGCGGGGTGACGGCAACTACGAGGCGCTGGAAGTCATCGCAGAGCGGAAAACCAAGGCTCTGATGGAATTGCCGAAAGTGACAGCCATTATGCTGCCGCTGGAGTATGACGACGAACAAAGCGGCGGGCAAAAAGAAAAAGCCGACTGAGCGACCAGTCGACTTGAACACAGGCGGCGAAAAGAAAGTAAAACGCCTGCGCTATATCCATTATATATAAGGACCGCAGAGAAGTCAAGGACAAGCCGTGCGGCAAGGGCGAAAAAAGGGGTCTGTGCTCCTTTTTTGCTCCTTGTTCAAAGTATTATTTTTAGGCGCAAAACGCCAACGGCAAAAATATATCGCTTGGCATTCTTCAGCGGGTTCAGGCGCAGGCAGGAGACCGGCGGCAACAGGGTGTGCACCCGCGCCGCATAATGAGGAGCTGTGCTCTGTGGGAATGTGGAACACGCCGGTGAACCGGTGGGAAACTTGCTTTTCCACCCGGGAGCCGATCAGCGTTTTCCAGCATTTCCATAGAGTGCCGGTCCGTCCAGAAAGGAGCAAACCAAAATGCCATGGGTGCAAAAGACCGTCCATGCGGGAAGATGTATCTATATCCAGCGCCACTACTCCTCGCGCTATGGCAGCAAACACAAATGCACCAGAGGGAGCAACTACGGCAAAACAAGTGAGGCCCAGGCCATTGTAAACAACCGCCAGGCGTGCCTACAGCAAGAGATGATTTTTAACGCCAATTTTGGTCCAGGTGATCTGACCGCTACCTTTACATTCTGTAAGGCGGACAGACCCAAGAATCTGCAAGAGATCAAGAAACTGTGGGCGGCATATATGGCCAAACTGCGATATGCCTACAAAAAGGCAGGTGTGGAGTTCAAATGGATGAGGGCCATTGAGACCCCGGACAAGAACCCGCATATCCACATGGCGCTGTCCGGCATCGACATAGCCAAGCTGCCTCGGTGGCCGTATGGGCGGGTGGACTTTGTGCCGGTTGATGACAGAGACCACCACACCTACGGTGGGTACCTGCGTGAGGAAACACATATCAAGCAAGGGCACAAAGGTAAGTACACCACGGCCAAAGCAAAGGTATGCTACAGCCGCAGTCGCAACCTGACCGTACCGGAGCCGGAGTACAAAATCATTTATAATGACCACTGGGCGGACGAGCCAAAGGCACCAAAGGGCTATTATGTTGTCCGGGACACCCTGAACAACTGGGAGGACGAAGTCACCGGGTTCAAGTACCAGTCCTATGTGCTTTGCCCGATCTCAAAGAACCAACCGCACCGGCGGTGTTAGGAGGGCGACAATGACATACATACAGCAATGGGAACAAATGCGGGACAAGGTGCGAAACTTGGAACAGGAACGCCAAACCCAGCTGGTGCTTGCACCAAGCAATCCATACGGCTTTAAGCTGAACATCAACCATCCGCTGATCCGGCCGAAGTGGGACGCCTTTAAGAGCGTCAAAGGCTTGGGCCAATACGGTATGACCGATGATCTGCGCCGGGAGTTTGAGGAGACAGTGCTTTCCAGCAAATATATGCAAAAATGCCTGGAACAGGAGCAGCAGCACATTGGTGCAGTGGAGCACCAGTTCATCCGTATGGCTTACGCTCCTGCGGAGCAGGCAGCGGGCTGATGGGTACTCAAGAACACTGGACTGCTGCCCAGTACCAGGAGTATCTGCGGCAGCGGGCAAAAGGCAAAAACAAATATCACGCGGTAAAAGCACAAACAGATGGTCGCACCTACGACAGCCGGAGCGAGTGCAAGCGGGCAAAGGAGTTGCAACTGTTGGAACGGCACGGCCTGGTGCGCAACCTGCGGGAGCAGGTCCCTTATGAGTTGATCCCGGCAGGGGTCGGCGAACACCGAAAAGAGCGCCCGGTGATTTATAAAGCGGACTTTGTATATGAGGTCTGCCAGCCGGACGGCACCTGGAAGCAGGTGGTGGAGGACACAAAGGGCGCCAAAACAAAGGAATATATCATCAAACGAAAACTCATGCTGTACATTCACGGCATAAGCGTAAAGGAGACAGACAAATGAACTTTAAGAAAATGTTATCCATTTGCAAAAGAAGCAAGACCTATTTGTTGTATGACCTGCCCGACGGCGAGCAAATGCTCAGCAACAGCAGTTGCGGGTACATCCTGTACGGCCACCCCGAATATACGCCGGAGACGCTGCGCATGGTCGCTGACTTGGCAGAGGACGACAGCGTGATCATGACAAGAATGCCGAAAGCGGATCTGCCGCTGGCAGACCAATGCCCCAATGAAGAATATGCCGCCCCGCTGGACACCTGCATTGTAGCCGCAGGCGCTGTATGGCAACCGCTGGTCGTAGGTGCGAGTATGGCGTTCATTAACCGCAGAGCGTTACAACCTATCGAAAAGGAAGAAGAGGGGTACGATCTGTACCGGCGCGGGAACCTGGTGGTCGTTAAGTCAGGCCTGATCGTGCAGGGCGTGATCAGAACAATGGATCTGTCCAAAGCAGAAGCTGTATGCAGGGATCTGATCAACCTGGGCACCGTGGCCGGTATGGCCTTTGAGGAGCGCAACAATGAAGAATGAGAACGAAAAAACTACAGTTGCAATCTTGGCGACGATATGCAGAGATGTGTGTATCTACGGCTCAATCAATAACCGGTGCGGCCTTGACAAGCCGGAACTGGACGAGCACTGCCAGCGTTGCGCGCTGGCGCAGATCAAGGAGGTAACGCTGAAATGACCGAGAAAATCCAAAAAGCCATTGATAAGATCGACCAGGAGGCGGAGAAGATGGGCAGCGCCACCGTGCGCCTGCTTTGCTCACACATTATAGACCACTGCCTGGTCAATGATGAAAACGCGGACAAGGTACTGGCTGAGGGCAAGAGCCTAAAAGCCTGCTGGGATCACATCACCAACAACGCCCGGAAACAAGCAGCGGGCAACTGCGCAGCCGTGCCGGACGACACCGTGTACGAATGGGCAGCGGGCTATTACGGCTTTACCGCCGAAGAGACCAAGGCAGAGATCATCGACCTGCTGGATCTGCTGTGAGGTGTCGATATGGGAAAAAAACTGAACACGCTTACGCAGGAACAGGCTCGGAAGATTTGGAACGGCCGCCCGAAACTGCCGGAGAAAAAGATCAACAAGTTTGCCCACGAAGAGGTATTCGTCAATGAGCAGTACTTTTTCAAACACAAAGAATGCGGTCACAGGTATGGCTATTGTACCGCTTGCGGCAAGGATGTGCAGATCGACATTGAGAACATGCGACTATGGACGGACAAGCACGCAGCCTGCCGCTCTGCACGGCATAACGACACCGTATGCTGCCCGGTCTGCGGGCACGAAGTTCAAGTCAAAGACGCCGGGCGTGGCCGTAGTCAGTTGATAAACACGGCAGTGGTGGCGGTAACACAGCGAACACGGAACGGCGGCATATTGCTTTCTTTCGTTCGAGTGTATGAGGATTATACGCGCAACTATAAAGCCGCGCCGGAAAGGGGCACACTGCTGTACGCTGCATACTTCAATCTCGGCCAGCACTTTGTAGCCGAACAAACATACGGTGGAGGGATGTACATAAGCGTAAAGCAAAAGCCAACACGCCGACTGCCATGCACGGTGGAGCCGGTTAAGCTGGATCACAACAGCTGGAAATGTACAGAGGGAGAGGGCGCAAAACTGCTTGGATTTGAAGAAGCGCTGGAGAGGAGCAATCTGCGCTATCTTCCATGGGAAGCGTACCACGAGTGTGCGCAGCAACTGTACCGTAGCGCTATGGCCAACTACCCGGTCAACCTGCTTGGGTTACTGTATCAATATAGCCGGTACCCGGTGCTTACAGAGCGTCTAATAAAAGAGGGCAACGGTGACCTGGTAGCCGAACAGGTGGAGTGGAATTGTACAGCCGGTCTGGACTACAAGCAAGTGGTGCCTTACAAGGCTATGCGACTGACCAAGCAGGAGTACCGTATGTTAAAGACGCAAGACAACATTTGCTGTTCAACGCTCAAAGCAACAAAGGCATTGAAAAAATACGGCTGCAAAATGACAGACGAAAATTTCCGCTTTTTTCTTGTTTTTCAGCACAGCTGGAGCCAGCAGAAATGCTATAAGGCGCTTGATGTTTTGCGGAGACACCTACCTCCGCAAAAGGCGGTGAACTGGGTAAACCGGCAGGCAGCTGGAGGATATGGAACGCCAGCCAATGTGCTGTCAGACTACAGTGACTATATGGACCAGTGCAGTAGACTGGGCCTGGATGTTAACCGTAAAGAGGTAGCCGTACCGCAGAATCTGCGAGATCTGCACCGGCAGTATTCCGAAGAATTGACACGCCGAGCTAATGAAAAGAAAGCAAAAAAGCAAGCCGAGCGGGCAAAGAAGTTAGCTAAGGATCTGCCAAAACTGAAACGAAAATATACATACGCAAGCAGCGGGCTGTTCATTCGGCCGGCCGAGGGACCGGAAGATCTGCTGAAAGAGGGTTGTGCCCAGCACAACTGTGTGTACTCCTGTTACACGGAACAATACCTGGACAGAAAGACGGATATACTTTTTGTACGAAAGCAGTCGGACCCGGATCAGTCCTATGTGACCGTTGAGTTCAAAAACGGCACCGTTATTCAATGCAGAGCGGATCACAACCGACCTGCACCGCCGGATGTGCAGGAGTTTATGCAAGCCTGGCTTGCCTACCTAAAGTCGAACAGAAAAACGAAAGCAGTCAGTTAAGGAGGACTTATGGATAACCAAATCACTACAATGCAAGAAGTAACGCCAACCACACAGAAAGCCTACGACACCCACGCCCGGATCCTGGCCAACGGCCAGGTAATGGCCAGAGCACTGGTAGATGTGTGTCACGATCTTAAAACAATGCGTGATGAGGGCCTATACACGGAGCTGGGCTATGACACATTCGAGGAGTACGCCGAACAAGCCTGTGGCATTAAGCAGCGGCAAGCCTATTCCTACATATCAGCCTATGAAAAGCTGGGCCAGAAGTATATGGCCGACCACGCCGACCTGGGGATCACCAAGCTGGAGTTGATCTCTCAAATCAGCAGCTACGAGCGGGAAGAGTTCGCGGCCGATGTGGATTTGGAGAGCGCAACGGTCAGAGAGTTAAAGGCAGAGGTGGAACGCTACAAAAAGCAGACAGAACAGCTGACCTTTGACCTTGGGCAGGCACAGAGCGAATTAAGCGAAGCACCGGAGCAGGTGGACACCAACGCACTCCGTTCTTCCATTGAGCAGGAAGTTAAAGCCAAGTACAGCGCCCAGCTGGAAGAATTGCAGCAGCGGGCCGACGCAGCGCCGGACCCGGAGGCAATCCGAAAGGAAGCGGAAAAGGAAGCCGCAAAGGAATACAAAGCTAAGTTGGCAACGGCAAAGGCAGACGCCGAGAAGAAAGCCAAAGCCGCTGTAGAAAAGCTGGAGCAGGAAAAGGCAGACCTGAAACGGCAGTTGGACAGCAGTACCACCAAACTGGACGCCGCTGTTCGGCAAGCAAAGGCAGCGGGTGCAGACACGGATGTGGCAGCCTGCCGGGTGTACTTCACCGAACTGCAACAAACCGCCGCAAAGGTACAGGAGCTGATCGGCAAGATCAATGCCAAGGACCCGGCCACCGGAGCCAAACTCTCCGCCGCCGTTATTTCCGTTTTGCAGTCGACTGCAAAGAATTTGGAGGTGGCAGGCACCGAACGCGGAAACGGCGGTTTCGGAAGCACAGGGAGGTGAGCAGGATGTGTATAGCAGCACAAATCATTCTTGTGGCCGGGGCTGTCATTGTTGCATTTTTCGGCGTGATCGGCTTTGGTCCGAACTTTAAGAAATGAGCGGAATAAAAAGCAGGAGGAAAAATGACGAACAACGAAAAGAAGGAATGGCTGCAACGCTATCGGGAGTGCTGGGCGGAGGTTGAGATTACACAACAGGAGATCGAAGAACTGAACAGCCGGGCGCAAAAGATCACGGCTTCCCTCTCTCCCACGCCGGGAGGCAGGCAGCGGGCAGATTTTACCTTGACGGTAGATCGCATTATAGAACTGAAAGAGAAGCTGGACCAACAAGTCCGGCTTGCTCTGTTGCAGCGGGCAGAAATTGAGGCTGCTATTGAGCAGGTGCGCAGTCCGTTGCACCGGCGTGTGTTGCGTCGGCGGTATTTGAACGGTGACACTTTTGAGAAGATCGCTGTAGACGAAGATATTACATACAATCACCTGGTCTCTCGCATTCACCCGCAGTCCCTGGATATGCTGGAATGCGAAAAATAAAAAACCACTATGCAATGCATGTTGATGTTATAGTATGCAGGTTGCCGTCTGTGTTATAGTATAAACTGCCAAACAGATTGAAAGAGCGCTCCAAACGGTGCGCTCTTTGGTTTTTGCCTTTGTGCTTTCCCTTCCCAAAATGCGGTTACTACGAGGCCTGTTTTCAGATGTGCTATAATTATGGTGAGCAGAAAGGAGGAGAAAAATGGACGATAAAAAAAGAATGCGAATTGCGGAAATTTCCCTTATTGTTACCGCAGCTTCTTTTGCACTTGGCTCAATTCTCGATTTAATGGAATTCCAGGAAAAATACCCAAAGCAGTCAGATGAAGCACTGATTATTGCCGGTGTTATTTTTGTTGTCGCTGTCGTAGGTATTTTCTTGGCAATCAAGAACAACAAAGAGTAATGCATGAATTTGAGTAATGTGCGAATTTACTACATAAAGGAGGTGAGCAGCGTGGGTAAAGAGACCTTAACACCTAAACAAAGGCTGTTCTGTTATGAATATGTGCTCGACCATAACGGGAAACGGTCCTACCAGGCTGCTTACCCAAATTGTAAGGCGCCCGGGAGCGCAGAAAGCCAAGCAAGCCGATTGCTAAGAAATGATAAGGTAAAAAAATTTATCGCTGACCTGGAAAAGCGAAAGCTGGACAAGTTGGATTTCACCGCAACGGATGTGCTGAACGCACTGTGCTCCATCGGGTTTGCAGAGACGGCGAAACCGCCGAATACCTCTGATCGGGTGAAAGCCCTGGCAGAGCTTCTGCGTCACTTTGAATTGGCCCGAGGGCATGAAGATGAACAGACGGACGATGGCTTCTTGGAAGCCTTGGAGCAGAAAGCGGGTGAACAGGTATGGGAAGAATAAGTACCTTTCATTTTCAGCCATTCTCCGCCAAGCAGCTCCAGGTGCTCACCTGGTGGTGCAAAACATCACCTGTGAGCGACAAAAACGGAATAATTGCAGACGGCGCTATACGATCCGGTAAGACGGTGAGTATGGCGCTTAGCTATATTCTGTGGGCTATGAGTACCTACAGCGGCATGAACTTTGCCATGTGCGGAAAGACGATCAGCTCCTTTCGCCGGAATGTGCTTTCTTTTCTGCCTGCAATGCTGCAAAGTCGCGGGTATCAGGTAAAATACAGCCGTAGCGACAATGTGCTTGTGGTGACGCGGGGCGGCACAGAAAACGCATTTTATATCTTTGGCGGCAAGGACGAAAGCAGCCAGGATCTGATACAGGGTATGACCCTGGCCGGTGTGTTCTTTGACGAGGTGGCTTTAATGCCCCAGTCCTTTGTGCAGCAGGCCACCGCCCGGTGCTCTGTCAGTGGTGCAAAATTCTGGTTCAACTGCAACCCGGATAACCCACATCACTGGTTTTATGAAGAATGGATCTTGCCGGAGAAGCGGCAAGAAAAGCGAATACTCTACCTTCACTTTACGATGGACGATAATTTGTCCTTAACTGAGGAGGTCAAAGCCCGGTACAGAACGATGTACGCGGGCGTTTTTTATGCTCGGTACATTCTGGGCGAATGGAAAGTGGCAGAGGGCCTGATCTACGATATGTTTGACGAAAGTCGGCACTGTATTCCGCTGCCGCCGGATAACGAACTGCAAGGTTCTGCCTATATCAGTGTGGATTACGGTACGCTAAACCCTACGGTGTTCCTGATGTGGCGCAAATACCATGGCAAATGGCTATGCACCAAGGAGTATTACTATTCCGGGCGAGAGAACCATAAACAAAGGACGGACGCAGAGTATGCGGACGAGATGATGGCCTTTATCGGCGATACGCCGTATACCTGCGTGGTGGTTGACCCTTCGGCGGCCTCTTTCATTACAGAACTGCAAAGGCGGGGGCTCAAGGTATTAAAGGCGGATAACGCGGTGCTGGATGGAATCCGTACCGTATGTACGCTATTGCAGCGGGCGGATCTGCTGTTCAGCAAGGATTGCACCCGCACCATTGCAGAGTTTTACGCTTATCGTTGGTATGACAAAGCGGCGGAGGCTGGCCGGGACGAGCCGGTGAAGCAGGACGACCACGCCATGGACGCCATGCGCTATTTTGTAAGCACCGCTTTGGGGCGGATCGTAACAAGGAGGAATTGAATATGATACTTTACATGAACCGGCGGGATGTGCCGGAGGCGGAACAGGGCGTACTGTCGTCTGCCGTGATTGATTATGTGGTCGGTCGGGCAAACGAATATGAGCGGCGCTGCCGTGCCCTCTATGGCCGATATATTGGCGTGCCGCAAATCCACCGAGGAGAGGACGAGAACGATGTGCGGGCCGAGGCCAACTACGCCAAGTATATCGTGGACATTATCCGTGGCTATTTCCTGAGCGAGCCGGTCAAGTACGACTGTAACGACAAGGACAAGAAAGACAGCCAGGCCAAGCTGTCCCTGGTGTCTACGGTGGAGGCCAAGCTGGATCGGCAAAGCGGCAACCTGATCCGGCATAACGCTGTGGACGAAAACAAAGACGGCCTGTGCGATCTGTGCGGCAAGGAAATTGACATTTCTGCCGTTATGGCTGCCTATCACAGTCAAAACATTGCCACCGTGGATCAGCGGATTGGCAAGGCCATGGGTATATACGGCGAAAGCTGCGAGCTGCTGTATGCCAGCACAGAGGAGCAGCCGCGCCCCCGGTCTGCAGTGTATGCACCGGATCAAATTGTCCTGGTGCAGGACGACACGGTGGAGCATAAGGAACTGTTTGCCCTGTGGTTTGAGCAGCGGAAGCGCACAGACCGCAGCCGGTACTATGCGGTGACAGTTTATACCGCCACACAGTACCAGCAGTATGAAAGTGACGACCTGGACAAGGAAAACTATATTTACCACCCGGTGGGCGCGCCTGTGCCCCATTTCTTTGACGGTGTGCCGGTGGTGTGTTATGAGAACAACGAGGAGCGGCAGGGCGACTTTGAACAGGTGGCCAACTTGATTGACGCCAGAAACGAGCTGCTGTCTGATCGGCTTACAGATAAGCGCAAATTTGTTAATTCCATCTTGGCAGCATTCGGCGCGGTTCTGCCCCAGGACACCATGGAGGCAGCCAAGCGAGACCGGCTCATTGACGGCATTCCGCAGGACGCCCGGTTGGAATACATACAAAAGACCTTTGACGAAAACTCCATGAAGGTGCTGGACGATACCTTGGTATCGGATATTCACAAGATGACCCTAACCCCGGATATGACAGACCAGGCCTTTGCCGGTAATGCCAGCGGCGTGGCGTTAAAGCTCAAGCTGCTTGCCCTGCACCTGCTGGTGAAAAGCAAGATGAGCGCCATGGAGGCGGGGCTGAAAAAGCGCTGGACCTTATACAACAACTGGCTGGCCCATAACGGTATAGACCCGGTGTCCGTAGATGATGTGGATATGGTGTTTACTGTGGCCCTGCCCATTGATGAGGCGCAGATCGTGCAGATGGTGTGCACCTTGAAGAATGCCGGACTGGTTGACGATCAGACGCTGCTGTCCCTGCTATGGTTCGTTAAGGACCCGGCGGAAGCTGTGGAAAACATGAAACTGCAAAAGCAGGAGAACCAGCAGCAGTATATGGACAGCTTTGCCGCCAAGGCGGAGGACAAAGCTGATGAAAAGGGACAGTCGGCAGATCAGGAACAGCAAGACAAAGAAAAGGACGCTTAACCTATGAAAGCAGCAGAGTATTGGAAAAGGCGAACGGTTGACCTGGAACACCTGCTGCAAGCACGCACCACCGCTACGATGGTGGAGGTCAACCGTATGTACGCCCAGGGTGTAGAGCAGCTCAACGAGCAAATTGAGCGTATTCTCCGCCGGTATGTTAAAAACGGTCAGATCAGCCAGGCTTATGCCTTGCAGCTGCTGAGCGCAGGCCAAACCGCAGAGGAGCGCCAGCGTCTGCTGGAACAGCTACAACAGACTAAGGAACCACAGGCACGGCGGGAGTTGATCGCTATGCTGGACGCACCGGCCTATGCGGACCGTATCAGCCGTTTGCAGGCTTTACAGAACGCTATTCGTGCGGAAGCCGTAGCCATGGGCGTGCGGGAGGAACGGCTGGCGAAAGCGCGACTGACAGATACACTCAAACAAGCATACTACCGCACTATATTTAACGACCAAAAGCGTAATGGTCTATATGACTTTCGCTTGATCAGTGACCGCCGTGTACAGGCCGCACTTACCCATAAGTGGAGCGGCAAAAACTATTCCGATCGTGTGTGGAAGAATAACGCCGCCTTTTGCAAGCGCTTGCAGCGCACGATTGAGGTGGGTTGTATGACGGGTATGACCCTGCACGATATGGAGGAGCGGCTGCTGGAGGACTGCATAGGTGCAGACAGCGACAGCGGGCAACGCTATTGTGCCAGCCGCCTGATCCGTACAGAGGTCAATCACTTCTCCAATCAGGGCTTTTTAGAGGGCTATAAAGCAGCGGGCATTATCCGGTATCGGTTTATGGCTACTTTGGATTTGCGCACCTCCGCCGTCTGCCGCCAGCTGGACGGCAAGACCTTTTTGGTGGAAGAGGCAAAAGCAGGCGAGAACCTGCCGCCTATGCACCCTTTCTGCCGCAGTATTACCGTGCCGGTGACCAATAACCGCACAGGCACCCGCTGGGCCAGGGACCCGGTAACCGGCAAGTCCATGACCGTACCGGCAGATATGACCTATAGCCAGTGGTATGAAAAGTATGTGGAGAAGAGAGACCCGGGCTTGACGGAAGAGGAAGAATACGCAATCAATCGCTGGGTGTCCAGTGACTTTTACGCTATCAATGAGAAGTTGCGGCGCGGCATAGGATTGACAAACGAAGAAAAAAAGGCTATAACTAACTTAGATCAAGCACTTGTGAAATTTCCTAAATATAATGGTCCACTAAAGCGTTCTTTGGCTATATCTGATCCGGAAGATGTAAGGAAATTTGTGAAAGCCCACGCAGTCGGTAATACAGTTACTTATAACGAGTACATAGCCGCAACTTGCGGAGAGGTGTATAATCCTGATGGGCGGGTGCAGATCTATATTCCGTACAGCAAGAACGGACGGGATATTCGTTCCGTCAATTCAGATGAGCAGGAAGTGCTCTATGAACGGAATAGTAGTTTTGAAGTTTTCAATGTTGTTCAGAAAGAACAGATGGTAAAAATTTTCTTGCGTGAAATATAGGAGTGAATTATGGAAGAAAAGAAGCTGTTTACCGCTCCACGCTGGAATGATGTGCCACAGGCAACGGTAGTTGGACATAGAGAAATCAGTAAAGAGGAGCGAAAAAAGATACTACAGGAAGCCATTGATACTTTTTATGACGGGAAATGCCCTGAGGAATGGCTGGAGGCAATGGAATAAAATCATAATCCACGGAAAGCAGAGTCGCAGATTGCGACCCTGCTCTTTTTATACCCATTTTCAGGCTATGCCTGTGGGATATATCATTTAACGAACCGGCAGCGCACGGTTTGGGAAAGGAGTCAGCAATGACAAAACACAATGCCGAGATGGAAAACAGCAGAGAACAGAGCCGGGTGTGCGCACGCCTGCCGCTGAACCTCCAGCTGTTTGCCGAAGATACCGGCGAAAATGGAGCAGACACCAACGCAGAGGGGGCAGCGGGCGACACCGACGCCAACTCCGATGGGGGCAACACCACTCCGACCTTTGACGAACTGCTGAAAGACAAAAAATTCCAAAGTGAATTTGACAGCAGGGTCAGCAAGGCGCTTGCCACGGCCAGAGCCAAGTGGGAAGAAAGCGCCAAAGAGCAGGCGGACGAAGCCAAAAAACTATCCAGTATGAACAAAGAGGAGCGAGAGCGGTATAACCTGGCCAAGGATCGCCAGGCATTTGAACAGGAAAAGGCAGCCTTTGCCAAGAAGCAGCTGGAAACGGCTGTTGCGGCTGAGCTGCTCCAGCGTAAGCTGCCTGTGCAGTTTGCCGCAATCCTGACCGGGAATGACGCCACTGCCTCGCAAAAGAACCTGGAGATTTTTGACGCCGCATTTCAAGAGGCAGTACAGGCCGCCACAACCGCCAACCTGCGGGGCAAGGACTTGCCGCCGGCAGGTAAGGAAGCAGCGGGCGACAATGTACCGCCCACAGACTTCCGCGCCTATGAGGCGTGGAGAAAACAGAACGGCTAATAGGAGGAATAAGAAATGCCGAATACGATTTTAACACCCAATGTCATTGCCAATGAGGCACTGATGGTACTGAAAAACAACCTGGTGATGGCTAACCTGGTCCACCGGGACTATGAGAACGAATTTGTGAAGGTTGGCGACACGGTTACCGCCCGCCGCCCCAGCAAGTTTGTAGCCAAGAACTTTACCGGCGCTGTGGATCCCCAGGATCTGAACGAGGGCGGTGTACCCGTGAAGATGGACCGGCTGCGCGATGTGACTGTGCAGATCACTTCTAAGGAAATGTCCTTGGATCTGCGCGACTTCTCTGCTCAGGTGATCGAACCGGCCATGACCGCCATCGCCAGCGCGGTGGACGCAGATGTATTGGCGACTGCCGTAGAGGGCGCCGGTCGCACCGTGACCGCTTCCGGAGAGAGCGCAACCAAGCCCATTAAGGATATTGCCAAGGTGGGCAGCTATCTGGACTTTGCCGGTGTGCCGGTTCAGAACCGCCGCCTGGTACTGAACCCCTCGCACAAGGTGCTGTATGCTACGGACGACAACCTGTCCAAGGTGTCCTATGCCGGTGACGGCAACGCCCTGCGGGACGCAGAACTGGGCAAGGTGTACACCATGGACACCTACATGAGCCAGAACGCACCGTATCCCTACGGTTATCTGGACAATGCCGTTGGTACTGCCAAGACTTATAAAGTCAGTGGTACTGCCGGTGAGAGCAAGGTGGCGCTGTCTTCCGTGACCGCAGCCTCTGCGACCGTGAAGAAGGGCGACTGCTTTATTGTGGACGGCTATGTGTACCATTTTGCCGCAGACGCTACGGCTGCCAGCGGCGCGGTGGCCGAGGTGGCTATTGACCAGCCCTTGCACGCTACACTGTCTGGAAAGGACGCCACTGTGATCTCTGCGCCTACATCAGTAGGGTTCCACCGCAACGGCGTGGCACTGGTGACCCGTCCTATGGATCTGCCGATGGGTAACAAGAACGCCTATGTGGCTTCTGCGGACGGCCTGGGTGTGCGTGTGGTCTTTGACTACGACAGCACCCACAAGATCGACACCGTGTCCTTTGATATTCTGTACGGCGTGACCACGCTGGACAAGAATATGATCGTCAAGGTGCAGGGCTAAGCCCGGGGAGGTACAAATGGAAAAGGTAACCGTTGTACAGGGCAAGACCCAAGTGGTCATTGATCGGAGTTGTCTGCCGGCTTATTTGAATGCCGGTTGGCAGCTGCAAGAAAAAGAGGATACAAAAAAGGGCGCCAAATAAGGTGCCTTTTCTTATGGGGTGATATGTTTTGACTGATGAGATGAAAAGTAAGGCCCTGCGGCTGCTGCGGGCCGCTGCCGGGCGTTACGACAAGATATGCGAGGCCTGGTACGCACACGCCGGTGAGGAGCTGGATTTACAGCTGTTTTTGGATATGGCAGAGGACGATTGCCTGACCTATTTGGGCACGCAAGAGCTGCCGCCGGTGGTAACGGCCACCACACTGGCCAAACTGGCTTTTGTGCACCTGAACTGCTTTATACAGGATCGGGATTACGGTGTAAAGAGTGCGTCCTATACAGAGGGCAGCGTATCTATGAGCAAGACCTATACCACCCCTGCGGAGCAGGAGACAGCCATTGCCGACCTGCTCCAGCCGTACAACAGATACAGGGAGGTGCACACCGGTGAAAGCAAAAACGCCTAAGTCGTGGACTGTAAAATCACGGATTTTCTCCGCACAGACGATCAGAGACAGTGCTTACGACTTTGAGCAGAACACTTACAGTGCTACACCTGCCGTTTTGTATTTGTGCTGGCAGCCGGTATCTGCTTCTGCCCCTATTGAGGAGCGGGGGCGGGTGCTGTCTGCCGGGTATCAAGCCGTGTTGTATGATCCTGTGGGCGTGCGGCCCGGCGACCTGGTACAGGCGGATGGTATTGGTTGGCTGGAGGTGGAGACCGTACAGCAGTTCCTGCATTATCGGTTGTTGACAGCGAATGCCACAGAGAGGAGGGCACCCGGTGGAAACAAACATTGAGATTGAAAAGCTGAGTGCCTATGCCAAGACGCTGCAACGCACCGCAGATCATCTGCTGGACAATTTGGAGCGGCAGATGTTGCAGGACGCAGAGGATATGGCCGGCCGTCAGCGCAGCAACTGCCCGGAGGACACCGGACTGCTGCGGGAGTCTATCGCCGCCTTTTGCGAGCGTGACGGTGATCGGGTGACCGCAGGCAGCCGTACCAATATGCAGTATGCGGCCTATGTGGAATTCGGAACCGGGCCTGTGGGTGACGAAAAGGGCACACCGCTGGACAGTGAGCTGGGTATTGTGCGCAAGCACGAGCCTTGGACTGCGTATATACCCGGCTACGGATTTCGTAGGTTGAAAGGCCGCTTGCCGGCGCTCTTTATGTATAACGGCATGCAGGAAATGCAGCCGGTGATTGCAGAGCATTATGGCACAGCTATACAGGAGGCGATCAAGTGAAAAACTACCGTGCAGTGATCCGGGATACCTTAAAATCCGTACAGTCGGACATTCCCTATGACATTAAGATGGCATTTCCGGAGAGCAAACCGGCAGGTAACCTGATCACATTTTATGAGATTACCAATACAGGCACGGAACTGGCGTGCGTAGATGTGATCGCCTATCAGGTGGATCTGTGGTTTATGACCTTGCCGGACCTGTTGGAATTGACGGAAAAGGTAGACGAGGCTTTGACCTCGCTGGGCCTGATCCGGCAATTTGCGTCCTCGGACGCACTGTTACATGACCCCAGCGGTTATTTGCGCAAATCATTGCGTTACGGCCGTCGGGTTGATACAAGAACCAATCGACTGATAGATTAAGGAGGATTTTATATGAACGAAACAAAGCCGGAACGCGGTCTTGCGTCCAAAGGCATTGAGGTATATCCCAACTATACCGGCCCCACAGCCAAGTGCCTGAACTACGCCACCCAAATCGGCGATCTGACCAAGGGCGAACGGGAAGAACTGGACGCCACTTGCTATGACGATGATGTGGAACACAGCATTACCGGTATTCGCAAGAAAGCAGACGCCTTTGAGGTGACTTTTCTGTACAACGCAAAGGACGCCACATCGGATTATCGGGTGCTGGCAGCTTTGGAGGACGCCGGTGTGTCCGTACCCATTATGGTTAAGCTGCCTGACGGCACCAAGTTTAACAACTCTGGTGTGCCCAGCCTGAAGATTAAGGGACCGGGCGTAAACAGCCTGATGGAGGCTACTGTCTCTTACAAGCTGGACGGCGACTGGAGCAGAGAGTTCCCCGCCGCGTAAATCGACTATTCGGGAGGCGGGCGACTGCCTCCCCACTTTTTAGGAGGAAATGACAATGAACGAATCCCATATTGTAACCAGAACATACGATTTGCAGCTGAATGGCGGCAAGACTGTGCACCTGCGTTTGACTGTAGCTGCTCAGCTGCGACTGAAAAATAAATTCAACGAGGACGCCCTGGATGTGATCCTCAGCGCTTCCAGTGATCCGGAGCGGCTCCTGGCTGTACTGGATGAGGCCCTGCATTTTAACGATGATCCCAACGGCGATCTGACCGGTGAGGCGTTGTATGACGCGCTGGTGGACAGCGGCGTCAGCGGTATGGACGCATTCTCCAACATTCTCTTCAAGCTGGCCCATGTATCCGGTCTGTTGAGTGACACCCAGGCGGAAAAGCTGTCCTCCGGTATTGGCAAAATGCTCAATGCTGCTTTTGATGGCATGGAGCAGACGGCAGAAAGTGAGGAACAGCCCGCTTCCTTTCCAGGGTAAGTATTGCACCTTGGAGGATATGATTTTAGAAGCCAATGCTTGTGGCCTGGCTTTTCCGATCATTCTTGCAATGACTTACGGTGAATTAAAGCGATATATCCTGTTCCATCGTGACCGGGAGCGCATACAGTATCAAAATCTGTCACAAATAGCTTATATCCAGGCCGGTGTGATCGCTTCTATTGTTGCCGTGGAAGATATGGGCCCTGTGTATGAACGCTTCCCCTATTGGACTGAGGAGGATATATTGGACATTCAGGCGGCGAAGACACTGGCTTATTTCAACCAGTTGTAATTAGATCAGAAGGTGAGGTGAAAAAGTGGATCAAGAATTGGTAACCCGATTTACGGCAGACATCAGCGAGTATAAAAAGAGCATTACAACGCTCCAGGGCGAGTTGAAACAGTTGTCCGGTGTGACCGGTCAAGTGCGTGCGGCGACCGCCCAAGCGATGAATTCCGCTTATGAAGATACTCGCAAGCTGGGTAAACAGGTGGAAAGCCTGGTGAAGACACAAGAGCGCAATGTGCAAGCGGCTACAGCGAGCAGCGTCAAGATTACGGATTACTCCAACAAGGTGGAGCAATTACAGGGCAAGCTGAAATCGCAGAACAAAGAATATGCCTCCCTGGCAGGCCAGTTAACGGCGGTGACCTCAAAATATCGAGAGCAGCAGGCTTTTTTGAACGATTATAAAGATGGAATTGCCGGTGTCAACAAACAGCATGAGGAATTGGCTGGGTTGATTCGCACCACAAGTAGAATATCGACCCGTTATATGACATTGGAGGAAATTGAACAGCACAGGGCCGGATTGCAACGCATGAAAAACGACCTGGAGGTTTTCAATAACGAACTCCGGGATGTAGGGCTGAATCCCGATAATTTGAAAACGGATACGCTTGATAAACTCAAAGCAGAAATTCAAAGTGTTTCCGCGCAAATGAACCAGCAAAAAAATGCTATGGCGCAGACCACGGCTCAAATCAACAAAGCCAACGGCAGCCTGGCGATCGAGACCACGCGGTATAAATCTTTACGCAGTACCATAAAGCAGAACGGTGAAGCGCTGACTGAAATGGGCAATAAGCTTGACAACGCTCTGCAAGAGGAAGCCTTCCCACCGGTTGAAAGCAGAATGACCAAGTTCAAAAACAAGGTTAAAAGTCTCGGCAGCGCGTTTGCAACCGTCGGCAGCAAGACGGGTGCTGTATTCGGGGCTATCGGTAGGGCAACAGGTTCCGTATTCGGTAAAATCGGGTCCGCAGCGGGCGCCGCTTTCGGCAAGGTGCATAGTCACCTGAAAAATATGCGTGCTTCTTCCGGTACGGCCAGTAAGTCTCTGCTGAATGTGGTCAAGTCTATCCGCCGCATAGGCGTGGTATCGCTGGGGTTGAAAGTGTGTAAAAACATTTTCGGTGAGCTGCGCTCGGTAATCACCGGTTATTTAAGTCAGAATGAGGCCCTGAATAACCGTGTGGAAGCCTTAAAAAATGCCTTTGCAAAAGCTTTGGCACCGGCCATCAATGTGGTTGTGGGGCTGTTTGAAAAGCTCATGCCCTATGCCATGAGTGTGGCTAATGCCATCAGCGGCTTGCTTTCCTCTGTGGGGATCGCTTCGCAAGTAAATGCCACAGCCACCGCTGTGGGCAAGACCACAAAAGAGACGAAAAAGCTGTCTCAAGCACAAAAAGAGTTGTATGGGTTTGACCAAATTACTAAGGTCAGTGATGATCAGCAAGACAGCAGCTCGTCCAATTCTTCTGCGGCCAAGACACCGGCAGCGTCCGACCAGTTCTCCGCTTATTTGGAGAAAATTAAGAACCTGTGGAAAAGCGGCGACTTTGAGGGCATTGGCGAGCAGGTTGCGGCCTCCTGCAATAAAGTAATCGACAAGATCAAGAACCTGGACTGGGACGGCATACGGAAAAAGGTCAATGATGCAGTCAGCGGCATTGCCAATAGCCTGAACGGCTTTGTACAGGACTTTGACTGGGCAGGTGTGGGTGAGATCGTGGGACAGGGCGTGAATACGATATTCAGCGCACTGGACACATTCCTGACCACCTTTAAGTTCGACCAGTTGGGTGCCGGGCTTGCAAGCAACATAAACGGCTTGGTGAGCACTATTGAGTGGAGCCAAGTGGCCAAGACTATTTCGGATGCAATCAGCGGTGTGTTCAAGATCATTTCCGGATTTCTGGAAAACCTGGACTGGCGCGGGCTGGCTACGGCGCTGGAAAACTTCATAGGCGGTATTGATTTTGGTGGAATGGCAAGCGCTCTGTTTGAATCGCTTGGTGCAGCTTTAGGCGGCCTGTGTGCATTCCTGGGACAGCTTATCTCTGACGCTGTGTCCGGTATACAGTCCTATTTTGGCGACAAGATCAAAGAAGCCGGTGGCAATGTGGCCCAGGGCATTTGGGACGGCATCATTGACGGCATTGGAGATGCATGGAAGTGGGTTAAGGAACACATTTTCCAACCGTTTATCAATGGTTTCCAAAAAGCGTTTGAGATCAAATCGCCGTCTAAGGTTATGAAAAAGCAGGGCGGCTTTATTTCCCAAGGTCTGTTTGACGGTATCGGCGATCTGTGGAAAAAGGTCAGCCAAAAATTCAAAGGATTTAAGGACGGCGTTGTTAATTTCTTTACCGGGAAAAATGGCGTTGTATCAAAAGTCACCGGCCTTGGCGGTAAGATCGTGACCGGCTTAAAGAACGGCCTGAAGAATTTGAAAGCCACCTTTACCAATGCGTTCAAAGGCCCCTTAAACGGTGTGATCAAACTGGTCAACAATATGGTTGGCAAAATCAATGACAAGCTGCTGATTAGCGTTGGCAGCACACTGTCTAATGTGCTTAGCGCCCTGGGCGTGAGCGTGACCAACGGCCAGTACCAGTTGTTTTCTATACCCACTATCCCAGAGCTGGAAAAGGGCGGCGTGCTGAAAAAAGGCCAGGTCGGTCTGCTGGAAGGTAAAGGCGCCGAGGCTGTTGTGCCTTTGGAGCGAAACACCCAGTGGATCAGCAAGGTAGCCGCAATGATGGTACAAATGCTGGGTAGCAGCGGGCAGGCGGTCAATGTAACAATCCCGGTATATGTGGGCGGTAAGCATTTAAGCACGGTGGTGCTGGACGATGTGAACCAAACAGAAAAGAAAGGCCGTGACCCGGTTACGGCCACAGCGTAAGGAGGGTCGGTATGCCACTATATATTGACGGCACGAAAATGCCAAACCCATCATTTAATGCCATATCCTGTTCAGATGAAAAGGTGTGGTCCTCTAACACGGGCCGCTCCAAGTCGGCTTATATGAACGGCAGTATCGTTCAGGTCAAAAAAACAAGGCAGTTGTCCTTTCCGCCCTTGACCCGGGCGGAATTGGACAAGCTAAACGGCGTGATCAACAATGCGAGTAAGCCCTGGCATTCCATTAAACTGGAGGATACCTCCGGGAATACGGTGTTTTCTTTCAGCTGCTACTTTGGCACGCCCAGTTGGACGGCTTATTCCGGTGCCAGGGATTGCCGGTATTTCATCAACTACAAAGTAGACGCCATTGAGCGCTAAAGGAGTATTTTATGTACAAGACAAGCACAGCTTTTAACCAGGCCATCAAAAACGGGGAACGGATCTATGTGAAGGTTAAATGTGGCAATTTCATTTTTGGCTACAACGATGAGACGGATCCTACAAGCCCAAATGAGCAAAATAACATTATGGAGCTGAATATTGACCGCAGTATCAGCCATGACGATTACGCGCTGGCAAAGTCCTACGCTTGTGGGTGTAACTGCGTTCTGTGGGCTGTGCCTGCCGGTGCCGTGCTTCGCGGGCAGAAAACCGTGGTGTACTTTGGCTGTATGGTCAACGGTGCAGTGGAGTGGGTGCCAATGGGCGTGTTTTATCCGGAAAAGGTCACTCGGTCCGGCGAATGTACCACTTTGGAAATGTACGACCACATGTATGACCTTTCTATGCCGTATTCTGCCGCCATCAGCGGTCAGCAGACCCCTTTGGCAATCTTAAAAGACCTGGCACGCCAGGGTAACTTTGAGTTGGCTGCCGGCGTGGAGAGCAAGGTCTCCGGCTTTGGCACGGTAGATGTTTCTTTGCTCTGCGGTACGGAAACAGATGATGATGGCAAGCAGCAGGTCACTGCCTATAATGTGAATGATGCCATCGGTTATGTGGCTGGGTTCTGCGGCTGTGCTGCCGTCTTTGATCGAGAAGGCAAGTTGCGAGTAGATACTTTCGCCCAGGTATATGATGGTACGGCAGAATACGCGGTGACAGATGACACGGTCACAGAGGTTTCACTGGCAGAGACGGACAAAACCTACCTGGGGATCAGTTGCAACAATGGGAATAAGAATATTCTTGCACCAGATAGTCTGTCGGTCAACAGCGAGGTGCTGTATTTCGACAATCCGCTGATCACCACCCAGGCCCAAGCGGAAAAAGTATTTGGTGCTGTATCTGATATGATCTACATAGATGATGGCGACCAGGGTGAGACTGTATTTGACCTGGGCATACAGTACCGACCGGGAAGTATGACATTGCTCACGGCCAATCCGGCGTTGGATAGTTTCGATGTGATCACTTACCGGGACGATACCGGCGATCACCATATCCCCTTGATGGGTGTGGAGTATGATTATGATGGCTCCGTCACTATGGATGTGGCCGCCCATGCCCGTTCAGAACAGGAGGGCAGCTCTGCCGGAAGCATTCTTTCCCGCATGATCTCTAAGGCAATGCAGCAGGTCACAGCGCCGTTGGCGCAGCGCATTCAGGACGCCACGGATTCTATCACGAACGCAGTGGGCGGTTACGCTGCTTTGATCGACCGGGACGGCGATGGTGTGTCAGACGCGCTTTATATCGGAGAGTACCCGGCGGCGGAGGGCAAGACAAAAGGACGCTGCCTGCTGCTGAATAAGAACGGCATGGCTGTTTCTACCACCGGACTGCAAGGCCCCTTTAAGGACTTTGCGGTGTACTACAACAAAAAAACCAACCAGTATTACCTGAATGCTACGGACATTTCAGCCGGTAGGCTCTCCGGTATTGAGATCCTTGCGGATAAAGGCACGATCGCCGGGTGGAACATAGACGAAGACGCTTTGTATTGCGATGTGGGAAATAATCGCGCATATTTCCAAAAGCCGTCAAAGAACAGCGACTGGGTTCTATCTGTGCAAAAAAAGAATTCGGACGGCTCTTACACAGGCGTATGGGGTGTAACAATGGCTGGTAATATGTGGTGCAACGGTTCATTGAATGTTGCTGGTCAAACAACATTTGATACGGATGTTACTTTCCACAAGAAAATTTATGACTTTTCTGGTTGCGAAATCATCAATGCAGCTTCTGGTGGTAGTTCGTTAGTTGTTGGTTATGGTCAATACGACAAAAAATTGAAAACATATTTGGAAGGTGGAACGATATATCTTCGCCATAATGGTGGTGGAGTAGAGATCCAAAACAGAACCGCGACGCGCTTCAAACTGTGTTCATTGAATTGGTCCCTTGATGGATCAGAAGCTGTACGAGATACGATCGAATCTGCTGGTGGATTTGTATTAAGTGCAAATGGCGGGGACAATCGGTTGTATTTATTTGGAAGCAGTATTTATCTTAACAGTAATACGACTGTTAATGGCAATGTAGTAGCGCGTGGCGATGTGAAGCTCAATTTCAAAGCGGTCAGCGGAACGGTTCCCTTAGTGGTCAACACCAGCGGTGTTATTACAACTGCCAGTTCATCGGAACGGTACAAGGAGAACATCAAACCGGTAGAAGACGCTGTGCTGGATCCGAGCGGTCTTTACGATGTACAGGTGTGCCAGTACAATTACAAGCCGGAATACAAGAACAACGAGCTGGTCAGCGGTACGCAGATCGGTGTTATCGCCGAGGATCTGGACAAGCATTACCCCAACGCCGTGATCTATGACAGCGAGGGTAGACCTGAAAGTTGGCAAGACCGTATCATGATCCCGGCAATGCTTAAGCTCATCCAAGATCAAAAGAAGCAGCTGGACGCTTTGCAAGCCGAAGTGGACGCGCTGAAAGCAAAATTGCAATAAACAGCAAAGCGGCTGTTCCGCACAGGAACAGCCGCTTTAGAGCTATTAGTCAATATATATTCTTGGAGTGGATTTATCGCCCTTTTTGAAATAGAAATGCCTGCCGCTTTCATCGACATATATTTCTTCTAACGGATCGTCTCGAGAAGAAGCTGTGTCCCAGTAATATCCATCGTCAGAAGGTATGGGATCAAAGTGCGCGTCAGCAGGACGCTTCGGCACCGTTGATTCGATTGTTTCTCTTATTGCGTCTGGGGCTACTGTGCCATTCCTTTCGGTGCGATACACTACTTGCGGTTGCGTGGTAGTATGTTTCTTCTTTTTCTTCTTAGTGGTTGTGGGCTTTGTAGTTGTTGTGGTTGCGGTCGCCTCTGTGGCTGCTGGTTCTGTAGTAGTCTCTGTGGGCTGTGTAGTGACACCAGCCAGCGCACTGGATACAGCGTGATCTACCAGACTGGCTGTCTCCTGATCATGCACTCGATCATAGTGCACCCACACACCGATACCGACCCCCACCGCCACTACAACGGTCACAACAAGGATCCACACTTTGGCCTTAGACTTCATCTTCATCTCTCCTTTCACTCCCCACCATACCACACTTCCACGCAGATTGCAAGAAAACAGGAGGCGATTCCCATGTAAAATACAAATTGCAGTCAACTGCAAACGGCGGCTTAGGCACGCTGTTTTTTTTATGTCAAAAAGGAGGATTTTATGCAGACATTAAATATTAAGGTCACCCAGCAGGCGGTGATCTTACAAAACAAAGATCCGGTGACAGCTGAGAATGTCAATCAGATTCGCTGTGTGGCAGAGCTGGACCCGGCATACGCCGATCTGGTCGTGCGGGTGTGCATGAACGGCCAGTTTGCCACTGTGGTGGATGGACAGTGTTTCGCCCCGCCGCTGCAAGAGGGAATGTGCCGCCTGGGCGTTTACGGCTATGCTGTGGATGGCAAGCAGTTGGTGCAGCGTATAAGCCCGGAGCCGTGCGTATTTTATGTGCGCCCGGGTTCTTATGACGCGGCGGCTATGGAGGCAGACACGCCTGATCCAACGGAGTTGGAGTCTTATTATGCCAAGGTGCAGGCACTGCTCAAGGATATTGGTAAGGGTGTGAATGGCACCACTTATACGCCCAGCGTGTCCGCAGCGGGCGAGATCAGCTGGACCAATGACGGCGGGAAGGACAACCCGGAACCGGTGAACATTAAAGGCCCAAAGGGTGACACGGGTCCCCAGGGCGCTCCTGGTAAAGATGGAGAGCGAGGACCGCAGGGTGAACCGGGAAAAGATGGAGCAGCCGGGCCGCAGGGCATTCCTGGCACGGACGGCAAAGACGGAGCGCCAGGCGCGGATGGTGCTCCCGGTAAAAATGGTACAGACGGTCGTGGTATCAATACCGCGTGGGTGAATGACAATGGAGAGCTGCAACTGGAGTATTCTGACGGCGAAGAGGATAACTTGGGTAATGTTAAGGGACCGCGTGGTGCAAAGGGCGTAAAGGGCGACACCGGTGCACAAGGACCTGCCGGTGCGGATGGCATTGGTATCACCGATGCACAAATCACAGAAGCCGGAGAGCTACAGATCACTTACACAGACGGTACCACTGTACTTCTGGGTGAGGTCGTAGGCCCCAAGGGCGATACAGGTGCCGCAGGCAAAGACGGCGTGAACGGTAGTGATGGTGCCAAAGGCGACAAGGGAGATAAGGGAGATCCCGGTGAACCCGGCGCATCTGGTGTTGAAACCTGGGAGACCGTGTTCACCAAGACCTTTGACGAGGACACCACGGCCAACCAGCAGTGGAACCTTACCGAGCCCTGCCGCAAGATCAGATTGCGCATGGCTGTGGCCGGAAGTGCTGCCAACGCCACAGCTGGTGACCATACGATATACATAAACTCATACACGAGCAAGTGCTTTTTGCCGAATGTGTTTCGGTCTGAGACAGACACCGCCAAAGGCGCTTTTGCCATTGCGGATGTAGAAATGACCGGCGATATGGTGCGGGTACAAACGAACAAAAGTAACATCGCAAGCAACTTCAATGCAGCCAGCTCCATGACCGGCGGTTCCATTTGGAACGCCAGCGGAATTACATTCAACATTTTCAGGGATGTAGAAAAACATGGTGCGATCAAAGCCCTGTCGTTCCCAACGAACGGCAAGACGATTGGTGCGGGAACACGGATTGAGATATTGGGGGTGGCAAAATGAATGTAGAAACAGAGAGCCGTATTGCGTTTTTGAAGTCTGAACTTGCCGAGACGGATTATCTCTGCTTGAAGTACACAGACGGCGCTTTGTCTGAGGAAGAGTACGCACCGATCCGCCGGCAGCGGGCTGCGTACCGTGCGGAGATTAACGCCCTGCAAGGGGGTGAGACCGATGTATAGTGCATTCGTTACGGCCGCCCTGACTGCTGCCGTGTCAACGGTTGTCGGCTCTGCTGTGTCCGCTGTGATTGCTTCATTGATTGCAAAGAAAAAGAGCAAAAAAGCAATGGACGAAGTCACCACAGCCAGGTACATAGCTATTGAAAATGGCTTGCAGTCCATTTTGCGTGCCGAGATCATACGGCAGCACGAAAAGCACACCGAGCGGCACTACTGCCCCCTCTATGCAAAAGAAGCCATGGTCAAGGTGTACGACGCCTATCATGCCCTGGGCGGCAATGGCATGATGACACGATTTTATAATGAAATAATTGCGCTCCCGGAGGAGCCGCAAAAGGAGGACTAAAAAATGAAAGTAACAACCGGAACAATCGCAAGAACCGTCGTGTTGGCGGTAGCGCTGCTGAATGTACTCTTAAACGCCTTTGGCAAGAACCCCTTGCCGTTCAGTGATGATGAAGTCTACACCGCTGTGTCAACGGTGGTGGCCGTGGCGGCCTCCCTGGCTGCTTGGTGGAAAAACAACAGCTTTACCAAGGCAGCTTTGAAAGCAGATGAGACCTTGGCGCTGGAGCGCACGGAGACGGCGGAGAGTGAGGCGGTCAGTCATGAGTAAGTTGTACTATTGCAGACAGACTACCGAAAAGTGCAAATCTATCAGATACCCCAGCAAGACCCACCCCTATAAATACGGCACTTCCGGCTGTATCTACACCAGCGGCTGCGGGGTGTGTGCCAGTCTTATGGTTTTACATAACTTTGGTTTTACCGGCTTGGACACCGCTGCTTGGACACAGAAGTGCCTACTGATGGGCGCACGGTCCGCAGATGGCACCAACATGGATAAGGTGGCGGCGTTCATCGAGAGGCATTTCTCCATCGTAAGCAAGCGGGCAAAGACGGTTGCTGACCTAAAGGCTCACCTGAAATCCGGGGGCAAGGCCATTGTATGCGTCAGCGGTGGCGGCAAGAAGCTGTTCTCAACCGGCGGCCACTATATCTATATTGGTGGAATTGACAAGTCCGGCAACCTGATCGTGCTGGATCCGTACTGGTATGATGGCAAGTTTACCATGACTGCCAACCGGCGCAAATACACCAAGGTGAAGAACGCCAGGGAAGTGTATGTACAGCCTGCCGCCCTTGCGTCTGACATCAGCGGTATTTGGCTGTTCACGAACGCAAAGGGAGCCAAGACTGTCTATGCGGCAAGCGATGTGAACTACCGTAAAGCAACACCCAAGGCGCCTACCGTAAAGCCGGGTAAATACACCACCATGGCGGTGCGAGGGATTTACAAGGGTGCAGGTGCTGCCACTGGCCGCAAAAAGGTCAAGGATCTGACCACAGACGGCCGGCGACACGCTACAAGCAGTAAGCAGACCGCAGACGCTATGCTGCGCTCCGGCACCACCATTACCGTGCTGGAGACCAAGCTGCTCAGCACCGGCAACCTGTGGGCACGCTGTCCCTCCGGCTGGCTGTGTGCGTGGGAAAAAGATATTGACCGTAAATTCATCAAGTAAAGCAGAAAACCCACCGGTTATCCGGTGGGCTTTTTCATATCTGCTTTTTTTACTTAATATTAGTGAAAGGTATTGACAATTATTATCTCCTTGTAGTATAACAAAAAACAAAGGAGGAATGAAAAATGATTGTGGAAGATACCAAAGATTTGGTTGAAACTGCGGACTATGTGATCATCGAAGCTGTTTTAGTGGATGATGGACTGCGCTACAAACAACTTTCTGTTGGCATTAAAGCCAAAAACGGTGATATTATCCGCATAATTCCAATATCGACGATGCTGATGTAAAAAAAAGGCCGGGTAGTTCAGTAACTGCCCGGCTTTTTCTATACCTCGCATTACCAAGTACTGCAATAAGTACTGCAACGCCAAAAGTTTTTTATTTTCTCTCATTTTTTACACAAGCGGAAATTTGGCTTAACTAAGCCAAAAATGGAAACAGAAAGAAATAAAGGACGGCTGAAAAAGCCGTCCTTTTTGGTCGAGGTGACAAGATTTGAACTTGCGACCCCCACGTCCCGAACGTGGTGCTCTACCAAACTGAGCCACACCTCGATTTATTGCTACAATAGGATAACACAAAATGCGCGCGGTTGCAAGTGTTTTTTACAGAAATTTGTTTTGCGACGGGTCATAGGTCATGCCGATGGCAGCCAACTGGGCCTCCAGCGCCGCCCGGTCCACCTGCAAGTCTGCACACAGAGCATCCAGGCTGGGATAAAAATCCCGCAATTTGGTATTGATTACGCTAAACAAAATAAACGGGTCCTTGGGTAATGCAGCCACTTTTTTTGCCTCCCGGTGCAGATTTGATTTTAATTTACCATAAAAAGCGGGAGAATTCAAGAAAAATCCCGCCTTTTATATTGATTATTTTCTATTTATATGTCATAATAGGCTGTAATTTTATATCCGGCGCAAAACGGCGCTATCGCCCGTTGGCCGGAACAGTAGGTGAAATCATGACGGAAAATGAAAAAATCGCAGCGCTGCTCTTTCCCCATATTACCATGACCCCGGCGGATTACGAAGCCAAATACCCGCCCCGGCAGCTGAAAGAGGGCGCCAGAGTCAGCCGCTTTTCGCCCAGCCCAACAGGCTTTTTGCACTTTGGCAATCTGTTTTCCTGCGCGGCGGCATACCGTACTGCCCGCTGCACCGACGGCGTGTTCTATGTGCGAGTGGAAGATACGGATCAAAAGCGCAAGGTAGAGGGCGCGGTGGAAACCATGCTCTCTGCGCTGCAAATCTACGGCATTACACCGGACGAAGGCGTGATGGGCGACGGAAGCGAAAGCGGCGCCTACGGCCCTTACACCCAAAGTCTGCGCAAAGACATTTACCAGTGCTACGGCAAATTTTTGGTGGAGGAAGGGCTGGCTTACCCCTGCTTTTGCACCCCGGAGGAGCTGGAAGACCTGCACGCCCGGCAGGAGAACGAGGACATTAAAGGCTACTGGGGTCCCTACGCCCACTGTCGGGATCTGACCTACGACCAAATCAAGGCCAATATAGACGCCGGCAAGCCCTGGACCCTGCGCCTGCGCTCTCCTGGCAAGCCGGAGGGCAAGGTGCGCTTTGACGATCTAATCAAAGGCAAAATCGAAATGCAGGAGAATGTGATTGATGTGGTGCTGCTGAAGACCGACGGCATTCCCACCTATCACTTTGCCCACGCGGTGGACGACCACCTGATGCGAACCACCCATGTGGTGCGGGGTGACGAATGGATCGCCTCTGTGCCCCTGCACCTGCAGCTGTTCAAACTCTTAGGCTTCCGCCCGGTGAAATACGCCCATATTGCCCCCATTCTTAAGGAAGAAAACGGCGGCAAGCGCAAGCTCTCTAAGCGCAGGGACCCGGAAGCAGCCGTTACCTACTACGACCAAATGGGTATTCCGGCGGCAGCGGTCAACGAATATATGATGACCATTGCCAATTCCAACTTTGAGGACTGGCGGCGTGCCAACCCCACAGCAGACCTGGCAGACTTCCCCTTTAACTTAAAGAAAATGAGCGTGTCCGGCGCCCTGTTTGATATGGCTAAGCTGACAGATGTGTCCAAGACCGTCATCAGCAAAATGACTGCACAGGAAGTGTTTGACCTGGCCCACGCCTGGGCCGATCGGCACCAGCCGGAACTGGCCGCGCTGTTTGACAGCGATCCGGCCTACGCGGTGGCAGTACTCAGCATTGACCGGGGCGGCAAAAAGCCCCGCAAGGACATTGCCAAATGGAGCGATCTGGCGGACTACATCAGCTATTTCTACGACCAAACCTTTACCCCCTGCTACGACCTGACCGGCAATGCAAATCCGGCACTGGCAGTACAGGTGCTGGAGCAGTACAAAGACCTGGTGGACACCGCAGACGACAAAGACACCTGGTTTGCCAAGATCAAGGCGTTGTGCCCGCAGGTGGGCTGCACCCCCAATGTGAAAGAATACAAGCAGGACCCCACAGCGTTCAAGGGCCATGTAGGCGATGTGTCTACCGTGATCCGGGTGGCGCTCACCGGGCGCACCAACACCCCGGACCTGCACGCTATACTGGCTTTGCTGGGGCAAGAGACCGCAAAAGCCAGACTAAACGCCGCACTGGCGCACTACAAGGAGGAGTACCATGGCTGAGGAGATCAGAGAAAACTCTAATTTTATCCACGATTTTATTGATAAAGACCTGGAGGACGGGGTGTATAGCAGCATACAGACCCGCTTTCCCCCGGAGCCCAACGGCTACCTGCACATTGGCCACGCCAAGGCCATTTGCATCAATTTTGGGGTAAAGGAAAAGTACAAAGGCGTGTGCAATCTGCGCTTGGACGACACCAACCCCACCAAAGAGGACACCGAGTATGTAGACGCCATCAAAGAGGACATTCAATGGCTGGGCTTTCAGTGGGACAACCTGTACTACGCCTCCGACTACTTTGACTTTCTCTTTGACTGCGCCATCAAGCTGATCAAGAAAGGCAAGGCCTTTGTTTGCGAGCTGACGCCGGAGGAAATGCGCGCCTACCGGGGCACCCTCACCGAACCGGGCAAAGAGAGCCCCTACCGCAACCGCTCCGTGGAGGAAAACCTGGACCTGTTTATGCGCATGAGCAAGGGCGAGTTCCCGGAGGGCAGCAAGGTGCTGCGTGCCAAAATCGATATGAGCTCCCCCAACCTGAATATGCGGGACCCGATCATTTATCGTATTATGTACGCCCACCATCACCGCACCGGCGACAAATGGTGCGTGTATCCCATGTATGACTTTGCCCATCCCCTGTCGGACGCCAGAGAGGGCGTGACCCACTCTCTGTGTTCTCTGGAATTTGAAAACCACCGCCCGCTGTACAACTGGTTTGTGGACGAGCTGATCGAGGGGCAAAAGCCCCGCCAGATCGAGTTTGCCCGGCTGAACCTGAATTACACCCTCACCAGCAAGCGCAAGTGCTTAAAGCTGGTGCAGGACGGCATTGTCAGCGGCTGGGATGATCCCCGTATGGCCACCCTCAGCGGTATGCGCCGCCGGGGCTATCCGCCGGAGGCGGTACGGGACTTCTGCGAGCGCATCGGCGTGTCCAAGGCGTACAGCGTGGTGGACTTTGCCCTGCTGGAGGCCTGCGTACGGGAGCACCTGAACACCTCCGCTCCCCGAGCCATGGCGGTGCTGGACCCCATTAAGCTGGTGATCGACAACTACCCGGAGGACAAGACCGAGGCCCTGGAAGTGGAGTACCACCCGGACCACCCGGAATACGGCAAGCGCACCGTGCCCTTTGGCCGGGAGCTGTACATTGAGCGGGACGACTTTATGGCCGAGCCCATCAAGAAATACCGCCGTCTGTACCCGGGCAACGAGGTACGGCTGTACAAGGCCTACCTGGTGACCTGCACCGGTTATGACACAGACGAAAATGGCAATGTGACCTGCGTGCACGCCACCTACGACCCGGCCACCTTTGGCGGCGACGCCCCGGATGGGCGCAAGGTACGAGGCACCATTCACTGGGTCAGCGCCAAAGAGAACACCCCCCTGACCGCCCGGATCTATGACCGGCTGTTTAATGTGGAGAACCCCAGCGACGACAGCGGCGTCAACTCCTTTGAGGAGAACCTAAACCCGGACAGTCTGACCGAGAAGCAAGGCTACGGCGAAGTGGCACTGGCCACGGCCAAGGCCGGCGATCGGTTCCAGTTTATGCGGGACGGCTACTTTTGTATGGACAAGGACTCTGCCCCCGGCGCACCGGTGTTTAACCGCACCGTTGCTCTGCGAGACAGCTTTAATATCAAAAAGAATAAATAAGAATTCGGGTGAGCACTTTGAGTACAAGAAAAGATATAAAAAACATTGCAATCATTGCCCATGTTGACCACGGCAAAACCACTCTGGTGGACGAAATGCTGCGCCAAAGCGGCACCTTCCGCCAAAATGAAGTGGTAGAAGAGCGGGTCATGGACAGCAACGACCTGGAGCGTGAGCGGGGCATTACCATTATGTCCAAGAACACCTCCATTCACTACAACAACACCAAGATCAACATTGTAGACACGCCCGGCCATGCGGACTTTGGCGGCGAGGTAGAGCGTATTCTTACCATGGTAGACGGCGTTCTGCTGCTGGTAGACGCTTTTGAGGGCTGTATGCCCCAGACCCGCTTTGTGCTGAAAAAGGCGCTGGGTCTGCACAAGACGCCGTTGGTGGTGGTCAACAAGATTGACCGGGACGGCGCCCGCCCTGCCGAGGTGGTAGACGAGGTACTGGACCTGTTTATTGAGCTGGGCGCAGACGATGACCAAATCGACTTCCCGGTGATCTACGCCTCCGCCAAGGACGGCTACGCCGGCACAGAGCCGGAGGTGCGCAGCGGCGATATGCGCCCGCTGCTGGACGCCATCTTAAAGTACATTCCTTCTCCCCAGGGCGACCCAGAGGGTCCCACCCAGGTACTGTTCTCCTCTTTGGAGTATGACGACTATGTGGGTCGTATCGGCGTGGGCCGTGTGGAGCGAGGCAGCGTAAAAGTCAACGCGCCCTATGTGCTGTGCCGCCGGGATGATACCCGGGAAAACATCCGGGTCACCAAGCTGTACCAATTTGAGGGGCTGAAGCGGGTGCCGGTAGAGGAAGCGGTCATGGGCGACCTGATTTGCGTGGCCGGTATTGCGGACCTGAACATCGGCGAGACCTTGTGCGCCCCGGAGTGCGTGGAGCCGCTGCCCTTTGTAAAGATTGATGAGCCCACCATCAGCATGAACTTTATGGTCAACGACTCTCCCTTCGCCGGGCGTGAGGGCAAGTATGTCACCTCCCGCAACCTGCGGGACCGCCTGTTTAAGGAAGTGGAGACCAACGTGTCCATGCGGGTGGAAGAAACGGACAGTATGGACACCTTTAAGGTATCCGGCCGAGGTGAGCTGCACCTGTCCATTCTCATTGAGACCATGCGGCGAGAGAACTATGAATTCGCCGTCAGCCGTCCCCAGGTCATTCTGAAAAAGGATCCCCAGACCGGCAAGACCCTGGAGCCTATGGAGCTGGCCATCATTGAAGTGCCGGAGGCCTATGTAGGCGCCGTGATGGAGAAGCTGTGCTCCCGCAAAGGCGAGATTGAGAACATGGACACCCGCTCCACCGGTATGACCCACCTGGAGATCAAGATCCCCGCCCGCGGGCTGATCGGCTACCGCAGCGAGTTCTTGACGGACACCAACGGCAACGGCATTATGAACCAGCTGTTTGGCGGGTATGAGCCCTACAAGGGTGAAATCGCCACCCGCACCCACGGCTCCATCGTGGTGCACGAGACCGGCACCACCAGCGGCTACGGCCTGTGGAACACCCAGGATCGGGGGCGGCTATTCGTTGGTCCCGGTGTAGAGGTGTACGAGGGTATGATCGTGGGCGAATGCGCCAAGGACGAGGACATTGTGTGCAATGTGTGCAAGAAGAAGCATGTAACCAACACCCGAGCCAGCGGCTCCGACGAGGCGCTGAAGCTGGTGCCCCCCACCACTCTGTCTCTGGAACAGAGCATGGAATTTCTGGCAGACGATGAGCTGCTGGAAGTGACCCCCAAGAGCATTCGTCTGCGCAAGATGATCTTGGACAAATCCCTGCGACTGAAAGCGGAAAGCCGCAGAAAATAAATCAAAAATGAACGCAAAAAGGAGTGTGAAGTATGGCCGCAGGTCTTTATATTCATATTCCTTTTTGTTTTTCCAAGTGCCCGTACTGCGATTTTTACAGCACCAAGTACACCCAGACAGCCGCCGACGCTTTTGCCGAGAAGCTGGGAGGGCAAATGCAAGACTATACCGGCAGTTTTGACACGGTGTACTTTGGCGGCGGCACCCCCTCCATCCTGGAGCCACAGGTGCTCACCGGCATTTTGCAGGCGGTGCGGGATCACTTTGCCATTGACCCGGCGGCGGAGATCACCGTAGAGTGCAACCCCTCCAAGGACCTGACCGGGGATATGGAGCAGTACGCAGCGGCGGGGATCAACCGGGTGAGCATCGGTATGCAAAGCGCCGTGGATCGGGAACGGTTCGCCCTGGGGCGCCGTGCCGGCAGCGGGGAAGTGGCTCGCACCGTAGCGGCAGCCAAGGCGGCAGGCATTACCAATATTAGCCTGGATGTGATGCTGGGCACCCCCAAACAGACCCCGGACAGCTTGGAGGAAACCTTTGCCTTTATTGCGCGTATGCAGGTGACTCACATCAGCGCCTATCTGCTGAAGATCGAACCGGGCACCCCCTTTGACCGCCTGCAAGCCAAGCTGGCGCTGCCGGAGGAGGACACCGTGTGCCAAATGTACCTGCAAACGGTGGAGCGGCTGGGACAACTGGGCTTTGCCCAGTACGAGATCAGCAACTTTGCCCGCCCGGGGTACGAGAGCCGCCACAACTTGAAATACTGGCTACTGGAGCCGTACTTAGGGCTGGGACCCAGCGCCCACTCCCTGTGGAACGGTAGGCGCTTTTACTTTGACCGGGACTGGACCTGGCAGGACGAAGGCCCCGGCGGCGACCGAGAGGAGCAAATTCTCTTAGGCTTGCGGCTGAACCGGGGCATACCGGAGGACTGGCTCACCCGCGATCCGGCGCCGTACATTGCCGGGGGATTTATGCGCCGCGCCAATGGTCGCATTTCCCTAACCCCCCGGGGTATGCTGGTATCCAACACCATTTTGGCAGAATTACTGGACTAAGGAGGAGCCTATGTTAATCGGACTGGCAGGCGGTGCCCTTTGGGCGCTGGACACGGTCATACTGGGCATGGCTCTGGCGCTGCCGGTGTTTACCGGCGACCCCAGAGCAGCGATACTGGCACCCTTTGCCAGCACCTTTTTGCACGACCTGTGCTCTTCCCTGTGGATGCTGGGCTATACCGGGCTGCGCCGCCAATACAAGGCAGTATGGCAAGCGCTACGCACCCGGGGTGGCCGCTTTGTGGCGCTGGGCGCACTGCTGGGCGGCCCGGTGGGTATGACCGGCTATGTGCTGGCCATCAACGCCATCGGCCCGGCGTACACCGCCATCATCTCCGCACTGTACCCGGCACTGGGCACGGTGCTGGCACACTTTTTCTTAAAGGAAAAATTGCGCCCTACCGGCCTGATCGGTCTGGCGCTGAGTATTGGCGGGGTGATCGCTCTGGGCTACACCCCTGGTGCGGCGCTGCCAAAGGGACATCTACTGGGCTTTGGCTGCGCACTGCTGTGCTGTATCGGCTGGGCAGCAGAGGGGGTCATCTGTACCTACGGACTGCAAAGCAGCACCGTCACCAACGCCCAGGCGCTGCAAATCCGCCAGCCGGTGTCGGCGCTGACCTATGCCATTGTTTTGCTGCCGGCCTGCAAGGGCTGGGGCTTTACCGCCGGGCTGTTTGGCACGCGGGCACTGTGGATCATCGCCCTGTCCGCCCTGTGCGGCACCGCCTCTTATCTTTGCTACTACAAGGCGCTGGGCAAGCTGGGCACCGGCAAGGCCATGCCCCTGAACATTACTTACGCCGCCTGGTCGCTGCCGTTCTCTTACCTGCTTTTGCACCAGGTCCCCGGTACCAAAGACATACTCTGCGCCCTGGTGGTGCTGCTGGGTGCGCTGCTGGCCGCTTATGAAAAACCACAAAAATTGGAAAAATCAAACAACCAATGAGCACAAAAAACGGGCATACTAAAACCGAAGGAGGTTTTCAGTATGCCCGATTTATTTCATTTAACGCCGGAGATGAACCAATACTTTAACGCCCTGCCGGAGAGCGTAAAAGAGAATATCATTCAATCCGGCGCCAAGATCAATTCCCTGGAGGACTTAAAGGCCGTGGCGGCACAGCTGTGCAATCATGCAGAATAACCGCCACTTTCCCCAAACGGAAAACAGCCTGAATAACTGGGACGCGCCGGTGCGCCACGCACCCGGCCGTTACCGGGATTATCGCGAGAAGTACGCCCTGACCACCGGCGAGGTCACCGCCCGCTACTGCGAAAATATTACCAACCCCACCGTCCAGCCGGACGGCAAAACAGAAATGCACACCCCCATTCCGGATGTGGCCCATGTGGAGCAAAGCAAAGCCTATCAAGAAGAAAATCAGTTATAACCAAATCAGCGGACGGCAGTTTTCTGCCGTCTATTTTTATACCTTTTCATCGGATTTTGTAAATTTTTGCCGCTATTTTGGCGTATTTTCCCATTTTGCCACACTATATTATAGAAGGAACTTTTCAATTTGCATGGAAAGGACGGATCCCATGAAAAAATGCTTGCGCTATCAAATGCGGCTGCTGGTGCGGTCGCCGGGATTTTGGGTCGCTATGGCCTTTGGGGTGTTGTATGCCGTGGGCTACTTTGTGGCCATGTGCCTACGCAACATTCACCTGGATGCCATTGCTCAGCCCACGCCGTACAGCGCCTATGCAAATCAAGGGCTTAGTCTTACGGCACCGTATTTTTTAATGCTATTGCCGTTGCTTTCTTGTATCTCTTTTTCTGACAGTTCCCTGTATGAACGCAACAATCACCTACTGGCGCCGCTGCTGGGCAAAATGGGCATTGGCCGTTACTATCGCTCCAAACTGGTCGCCGTCTTTTGCGGCGGCTTTTTCCCCATATTTGCCACCCAGGCGCTGAATATGGGGCTGTGCCTGATCGCCTTTCCCTTAAACGGCACCCAGCGCTACGGCTGGGATCTGTTTCAAGACTACACATACTGGGGCATTGTCAACGATTCCCTTTTCCTCTTTAAGCGGCTTTACATCGCGTCTCCTTATCTATACTACTTCTTTTTCATGGTGGTCTCCTCTTTTGTAGCGGGTCTGTTTGCGGTGGCAGCCTGGCAATTTTCCTTTTTCGTTCGCAACCGCATTTTTACCTATACCATCATGTTTTTGGTGGTACAGGGCATTGAATATCTGCTGATCTTAACGCCGGATTGGCCGCTGCATATCAACGAGTATCTACTGGGCTATTACCCCGGCGGCCAAACCTATGTCGGCATGGCGCTCTGTATAATCTTTTACCTGGCACTGGCGCTGCTGCCGGCGTTGATCGTACCAAAAAAGTTAAAAAACTGCCTATGACAGACCGGCAGGCGACCAACACACGCCGGTATAAAGGGAAGTTTTATAGAACAAGAACAGGCAAAGCAACTGCTGCACGGTTGCCGTCAGAAAGGACGGATCGTATGAAAAAATGCTTGCGCTATCAAATGCGGCTGCTGGTGCGGTCGCCGGGCTTTTGGGTCGCTATGGTCTTTGGGGTGTTGTATGCCGTGGGCTACTTTGTGGCCATGTGCCTACGCAACATGCACCTGGATGCCATTGCCCAGCCCACGCCGTACAGTGCGTATTCTACTCACGGACTAAGTTTTACCACACCGTACTTTATGTATCTGTTCCCGATTTTGGCCTGCATTTCTTTTTCAGACAGTTCTCTGTATGAGCGCAACAATCACCTACTGGCGCCGCTGTTGGGCAAAATGGGCATTGGCCGTTACTATCGCTCCAAACTGGTCGCCGTCTTTTGCGGCGGCTTTTTCCCCATATTTGCCACCCAGGCGCTGAATATGGGGCTGTGCCTGATCGCCTTTCCCTTAAACGGCACCCAGCGCTACGGCTGGGATCTGTTTCAAGACTATACATACTGGAATTATGTCAGTGATCCGCACTTCTTTTTCCGGCATCTGTATCTGTACTCGCCTTATCTGTACTATCTGCTTTATATGCTGCTGTCCGCCCTGGTCGCCGGGTTGTTTGCGGTGGCAGCCTGGCAATTTTCCTTTTTCGTTCGCAACCGCATTTTTACCTATACCATCATGTTTTTGGTGGTACAGGGCATTGAATATCTGCTGATCTTAACGCCGGATTGGCCGCTGAATATTCTCAGCTATCTATACGGGATGAACCCCACCGTCCCGACCCCTGGCGGTTTTGCCATCTGTATGGCCTTTTACCTGGCGCTGGCATTCCTACCGGCGCTGATCGTACCAAAGAAATTGAGGAACTGCTTATGAAGCGCACCCTTGCCTACAACCGATACCCGCTGGTCATCTGCACACTGGGGCTGCTGCTGGGCGGACTGCACAGTCTGTTCCAGCTGCACCAGACCCCAGCGGATACCTGGACTGCGGCCTATCTGACCGCCCGGGAGGGAACGGAGCTGATGTTGACGGAGAACAGCACCGATCCCCAAGTACTGCGCAGTCTGCTGCACCTGCTCATCGGCGTGCCCCTGCTGGGCGGGCTGTTCAGCCGGGGATACCAAGTAAAAGGGGTATTCATCGCCACCCGCCGGGGGCGCTATCTACGCTTTTACCGGGCAGAAATGGGGCGGCTGCTGGCAGTAACTCTGCTGTACAACCTGCTGTATTGCAGTGCCCAGGCGCTATGCGCCACGGTGGCCGTCCACGCCCTGCCTGCCGGTGCCACAGTTCGACTAATAGGGATCAGCCTGTTTAGCGACACGCTGGTGCTCTTTGGCTTTGCGGTGCTGTGCGCCGGTCTGTGCGTGACCCGGGGCGAAAAAGCAGGCGTACTGTTGGGCGCCGCCGCCTTTTTACTGGCTGTTATGGCGCTGTTTTTGCTGCCGGTACCGCTGCGCCAATACAATCCGGTGCTTTGGTGCCTGTGCAGTGCATTTCCCACAGACGAAACGCTCTTTGCCTATCCCCTGTGGGTTTACTACACCGCAGGCAGCGCACTGCTGGCGGTGTGGGTTCTGCTTTGGGGGCGGGTGCTAAAGACAAAAGATATTTTGTGAGGTGGACTATGCCAAAAATCATATTGCAAGACTATACCAAGACTCTGCGGGGCAAAACCGTACTGGACCACATAGACCTGACGCTGGAAAGCGGCGGTATTTACGGCCTGGCCGGGCAAAACGGCTGCGGCAAGACCATGCTGCTGCGGGCCATAGCCGGGCTGATGACCCCCACCGCCGGCACAGCCACCGTAGGCAACACCCGGGTAGGCAACGGGGTGTATGCGCCCCATGTGGGGCTGGTGATCGAGAATGTATTTCTCTACGAATACCTAAGCGGCCGCCAAAACCTGCAAATGCTCAACGACCTGTCCGATCACAAGATCAGTGACGGCGAACTGGACGGCTGGCTCACCCGCTTTGGGCTGGACCCGGCGGACCGGCGCCCCATGAAAAAATACTCCCTGGGTATGTGCCAAAAGGTCAGCCTGATCCAGGCGCTGATGAACCAACCGGAATTGGTGCTGCTGGACGAACCCACAAACGCGCTGGACGATGACAGCGTGCAGGTGCTGGAGGCAGAGATTCTCCGTATGAACCGGGAGGCAGGCACCACCTTTCTCATCGCCAGCCACGACCGAGCCACTTTGGAGCACCTGTGCACCAAAATACTGCGAATGGAGGCGGGGCACCTTGCGTAAAAAACAACTGACCATGCAGCAGGGACTGGCGCTGGGCTGCCTGATTCTGGTGGTGTGCGCCGTACTGTTCGGCATTGTGCTGCGGGCCACCCGCGCCCACGACTTAGAGGACCCGGAAAAAGTGGCGGCTGCCATCTGCGATCTGCCGACCGATTTCCGGGAGGATGCCGATGCAAAGGTCGAAATGTTAGACATAAGCACAGCGGTGGAGCAGCTGCAAGACCGAATTCCCCTGCAAGTGGAGATCACCGGTATGCAGCCCACCTACAACAACCTGCGCTACACCGCCAAGGTGCTAAAAACCACCGATCGGGAGCAGGCAGGCAACACGGTGGTGCTGTATCTACTCATGTCCATGGAAAAAATGAGCGACGGCAAGCTGCACTGCGACACCGGCACCGGTTTGCCCCTGGCAGTAGGTCACAAATACCTGCTGTTTGTCCGCCCTATGGAATACATGGACCTGTACCAGCGCACCCTACCCTGCCGAGAATACCAGGCCACCACCAACGCCACGGACGCCACGCTGTACAGCTTTTGCCTGGATCGCACACAAACCCGCCCACTGCCAACCACGCCGCTGACCTTTCAGCAGGTTACAGAATACGATTACCTGGTCTATTCTCAAGAGGCGCTGGACCACGCCAAAAAATTCTCCGCCGACATACGGAAGCACTACGGCGTAACTGCAAAATAACATAAAAAGCCCCATTGCCAAGGATTGGCAATGGGGTTTATTCATTCCCTTTACAGGTGGAAGATCAGCTTGTCGCTACACTTATTAAAGACGAACAGCCCGATAGCCAGGGTGACCAGCGACACCACCGAGGCATACAGCAGCAAATTCCAGGTCATCATTTGGCCGTACAGAATACACTGGCGGAACAACTCGATCATTGAATATAGTGGGTTGATCTTAATAAGCACCACGATCCAGTCGGAGGTAATGCGGTACAGAGGATAAATGATGGGCACCATATAAAACAGCAGGTGACACAGCACATCCCAAATATACTCCACATCCCGGAAGTAAACGGACATCACGGACAGAATCATACCCACGCCGGTGCAGAACACCAACAGAATGAACATGGGTACAAAGAACAGCACTGCGTAGCCGTTTAGGTGCAGGGCGTGGCCGTTGCTGATTCCGGTAAGCTTAAAGAAGATCCACACGCTCACCAGGCAAAGCAGCGAGATGGCGAAGGTCACATAGCAAGAGAGAATGGAGCTAAGCGGGTACATATACTTGGGCACATAGACCTTCTTGATGATCCCCGCATTGCGGCGGAAGGAGGTCATAGCCTGTTTGGTGGAAGATGTAAAGAAATCAAACATCAACCGGCCGGTAAACAGGAATACCGGGTAGCAGATCACGCCCTTGTTGCTGCGGCCAAAGATTCCGCTGAACACCACGGAAAGCACGATCATGTTCAGCAGCGGCTGCAAAAAGCTCCACAAAATACCGATCCAGGAGTCCCGGTACTTTAACTTAATATTCTTACGGGTCAGCTCCATTAGCAGGTTCCGATACTTTTGGAACACCCGTGTATCGTGCGCAAGCGCGCGCTTTAATTTTTTTACCTTCGGCATAGATACACCTCGATCCGCGCAGGGCGGCAATATTTTGCGCTGCCTAACGCAGCCAAACACCGGATATAACTAAGGCATTATAACACACGTCGCCGCATTTTTCAACTTAAAGTGCGAATTTGGTACAAAATGTACCCTTTAGCGGAACAGATCGGCAATGGTCAGCGCTGTTTTGCGGGCAGAGGCGTCGCCGTCCACTGCATAATCTGCCGCTGCACGATACTTGGCCTGGCGGGCATCATACAGCGCCTTGGCCTGCACCGGATCCCGAAATAAAGGGCGGTTGGCGCCGTTGCCCACCCGCTGACAGATCACCTCAAAGGACGCGTCCAGCAGCACGATCTTGCCGGTGGTGCGCAGGGTCCGTACATTCTCGTCAAAGGTCAGTGCCCCGCCGCCGGTGGAAATCACGCAGTTGGGAATCTCTGCCGCCTCTGCGCAGGCTGCACGCTCCAGCTCTCGAAAATAGTCTTCCCCGTGCACCTGAAAAATAGCCGGAATAGACACGCCGCTGCGAGCCTCCACCAGCTGATCCGTATCCACAAACCGGCGACCCATAATTTTGGCCAGCTCTTTGCCCACCACAGTCTTGCCGCTGCCCATAAAGCCGCAAAGCACAATATTCATTACAGCAGTTCCTCCATTTGCTCGATCACCCGCTGCACCTGGGCAGGGGTGTAGGTCACATCATTCCAAATCTCCTGGGCTACCGCTGCCTGCCACACCAGCATGGGCAGACCGTTCACCGCCTTGGCGCCGTTTTGCCGAGCCAGGCGCAGCAGCCGGGTTTCCATTGGATTATAAATGGCGTCAAATACCGCAGCCGTGTGGGCCAGCACACCCGGCTCCAGCGGGCAAGCGTCCACCTTGGGGAACATACCCACCGGGGTGCCGTTGACGATCAGATCCCAGTCACCGGTCACGCTATTAAAATCCGTCACCGTCACCGTGCGGCCGCATTTTTCGGCAATTTCCGCCGCCAAGGCACAACCTTTCGACGGTGTGCGGGCAGCCAGGGTCACCGCCGCACCTGCCAGCACCGCCTCAAAGGCAAACATACGAGCCACGCCGCCGGTGCCCAGTACCAGCACCCGTCCGGCCAGCGGAATGCCCGCTGCGGACAGAGAGCGCAAAAAGCCGTAGCAGTCCGTATTGTAGCCGTAGAATTTGCCGTCCCGCACTGCCACCGTATTCACCGCCCCAAAGAGCGCCGCCTTTTCGTCCAGTTCTGCCATAGCCGACAGCACCGCTTGCTTGTGGGGAATGGTAACATTAAATCCACGCAGCGTTTGCAGCTCCGGCAGCCGGTTCGCCAGATCCTCCGGTGCAATATCCAACAACCGGTAGTCCCCCTCCAGGTGGGCGGCAGCCAGCAGCGCCCGGTGAATTTGGGGAGAGAGAGAATGACCCAGCGGGTGACCGATCAGTGCATAGTGCGTCATGATTTTGCCCTTTCCGCTCCCGGCCCAAAAAAATATTGCCGAAAGCATTGACTTTTTTATAGGAATTATATAATATGATAGCATATAAGACTTGTATTAACAACAGTTTTTTGGAGATGAGCAGTTATGGTACTGGATAAAATGAAGGACATTTTGGTGGAGCAGCTGGAGTGCAACCCGGAGGACATCACCATGGAAAGCCTGCTGGTAGACGACCTGGGGGCCGACAGTCTGGACGCCATCGACATTGTTATGAGTGTGGAAGATACGTTCAAGGTTGAAGTACCGGACGAGATCATCGAGAAGATCGAGACTGTGGGCGACATTGTCAACTACATTGAGGATCACATCTGATTTGCATTTTTCACCATTTGTCAATTCCTGTCAAAAATTGCGGCAAAAAGTGTAGCTTTTTTATCAAAGTTGCCCTGTTTGAATTGACAATTCACTGAAATTCAAGTAAAATAGAAAGGCAGATGATCGTGCATCTGCCTTTCCGCTTTTTTAGGGGAAAAAGCGCCGGCGATGCATGGTCTTACCGACATGGAGAGGGGAATCTTTATGGCAAAGAAGTATATCTTGGCCCTGGACCAGGGAACCACAAGTTCCAGAGCCATCATTTTCAACAAAAAGGGTGAGATCGTCGCCAAGGCGCAAAATGAATTCACCCAGCACTATCCGGAGAACGGCTGGGTAGAGCACGACCCGATGGAAATTCTGTTTAGCCAGATCAGCGCCATACTGACCGTGCTGCGCAAGGAAGCGGTAGATCCCAAGGAGATCGCCGCCATCGGCATTACCAACCAACGAGAGACCACCGTGGTGTGGGAGAAGGAGACCGGTCGCCCCATTTATAACGCCATCGTATGGCAGTGCCGCCGCACGGCGGACCTGTGCGAGGAATTGAAGGCGCAGGGACTGAACGATTATGTAAAGAGCACCACCGGTCTGCTGATCGACGCCTACTTCAGCGGCACCAAGATCAAATGGATCCTGGACCATGTGGAGGGCGCCCGGGAGCAGGCGGAGCGGGGCGAGCTGCTGTTCGGCACCATTGACAGCTGGCTGATCTGGAACCTGACCAACGGCAAAGTGCATGTGACCGATTACTCCAATGCCTGCCGCACCATGCTCTTTGACATTGACAAGCTGTGTTGGGACCCGTTTTTATGTGAAAAGCTGGGCATTCCCATGTCCATGCTGCCGGAGGTAAAGCCATCCAGCTGCATTTACGGCGAAGTGGCTAAGATCACCGGCATTGAGGACATTGCCGGTGTGCCCATTGCAGGCGCCATTGGTGACCAGCCGGGTGCACTCTTCGGCCAGGGCTGCTTTGAGTCCGGCCAGGCCAAGAATACATACGGCACCGGCTGCTTTTTGCTGATGAACACCGGCGAAAAGCGGGTAGACTCTCGCTCCAACCTGCTCTCCGGCATTGCCTGGGGACTGGACGGCAAGATCACCTATGCGCTGGAAGGCTCCGCCTTTAACGCCGGCAGTGTGATCAAGTGGCTGCGCGATGAGCTGGGGCTGATTGAGAACGCGCCCCAGTGCGACAAATTCGCCGCCACGGTGCCGGATTCCGGCGGACTGTACTTTGTGCCGGCCTTTACAGGGCTGGGCGCTCCCTACTGGGATATGTATGCCCGCGGGGTCATGATCGGTCTGTCCCGTGGGATCAACAAATTCCATGTATGCCGAGCGGTACTGGAAAGCATTACCTACCAAATGACCGACCTGCTGGAAGCCATGATGAAGGATTCCGACATTATCCTCAAGGACCTTCGGGTGGACGGTGGCGCTTCCGTCAGCGATATTATGATGCAGATGCAGGCGGATATGACCGGCGTAAATGTGAATCGACCCAAGAATGTGGAGACCACAGCTCTGGGCGCTGCCTACTGTGCCGGGCTGGCTACCGGTGTGTGGAAAGACACGGCGGAGATTGAGGCCAACCGCCAAGTAGACAAGATTTTTGTACCCTCCATGGAAGAGGGGCTACGCAACCGGAAGTACACCGACTGGAAGCGGGCAGTAGAGCGCTCCAGAAACTGGGAACGCTAAATATACCGATTTATACATAAGTTAATCAGGGGGGACAAGGCGCGCGGCAACGGGTGCTTTGTTCTTCTTTTTATTTTGCGGCAAAGCCGCACCCAAATTCTATTCCACAACAAGGAGAACCCATTATGTCAAAAGTCATTGTACCCTGGGATCTGATCACCAATTTTGTGACAGACGCTTTCATCGGCTACGGCATTCCCGCAGAGGACGCTAAGATCTGCACGGATGTTTTGCTGGAGTCCGACCGCCGCGGGATTGAAAGCCACGGCTGCAACCGGTTTAAGCCCATTTACCTGGATCGGATCAAAGCCGGGATCCAAAATCCGGTGACCCAGTTTGAGATCTTAAAGGAAACCCCCACCACCGCCGTGGTAGACGGCCACAACGGCATGGGTCAGGTGATCGGCCATCGGGCCATGCAGATGGCCATTGATAAGGCCAAGGAATACGGTATGGGCATGGTGGCCGTGCGCAACAGCTGCCACTACGGTATTGCCGGTTACTACGCCACCATGGCCACCAAGGCCGGCTGCATCGGCATCACCGGCACCAACGCCCGCCCCTCCGTGGCGCCCACCTTTGGTGTGGAGGGTATGTTCGGCACCAATCCGCTGACCGTAGGCATTCCAACCGATGAGGACTTTGACTTTCTCATCGACTGCGCCACCTCCATCACCCAGAACGGCAAGATCGAATATTACGCCCGCATTGGCGAGGACGTGCATCCGGGCACGGTAATCGGTCGGGACGGCCAGCCCATCTCCGGCGACAGCGGCGAGGCGCTGAAGAAGATTCGCAGCGGCGACGCGGCGCTGACCACCCTGGGCGGCATTGGCGAAGCCCTGGGCGGCTACAAAGGCTACGGCTACGCCATGGTGATCGAGCTGCTCTCCGCCGTGCTGCAAGACGGTGCTTACGGCAAAGATCTGGACGGCAAGGACGAGAACGGCAACATTCGCCCCTATCACCTGGGCCACTTCTTCATTGCCATTGACACCGATCACTTCCTGGGTCAGGAGCTGACCCGCAAAAAAGCCGGCGAAATTCTCCGCAGTGTGCGTGCCTCTCAAAAAGCGCCGGGCGCCGACCGCATTTTCACCGCCGGCGAAAAAGAGTGGGAGATCTGGCAGCAGCGCAAGGACAGCGGCGTGCCCATCAACGACTCTGTGCAGAAAGAAATTTTGGAAGTTCGGGACGAACTGGGTCTGACCCAGTACAAGTTCCCCTGGGAATAAGCGAGGTTAACTATGGATTACAGAAAAGAATCATTAAGACTCCACGGTGAGTGGAAAGGCAAAGTTGAAGTAGTAGCGCGGGCCAAGGTGGACAACAAGGATGCCCTGTCCCTGGCCTACACCCCCGGCGTGGCAGAGCCTTGCCTGGCGATTCAGGCAGATTACAACAAAAGCTGGGAGCTGACCCGCCGCTGGAATATGGTAGCGGTGATCACCGACGGCTCTGCGGTACTGGGTCTGGGCGATATTGGCCCGGAGGCCGGTATGCCTGTCATGGAGGGCAAATGCGTGCTGTTTAAGGAATTCGGCGGCGTAGACGCCTTCCCCCTGTGTGTGCGCACCAAGGACGTGGACGAATTTGTAGAGACGGTGTATAATATCAGCGGTTCCTTTGGCGGGATCAACCTGGAGGATATTGCCGCGCCCCGCTGCTTTGAGATTGAGCAGAAGCTGAAAGAACGCTGCGATATTCCGATTTTCCACGACGACCAGCACGGCACCGCCGTTGTGGTCTCTGCCGCATTGATCAATGCCACAAAAATCACCGGCAAGCCCCTTGACCAGTGCAAGGCCGTGATCAACGGCAGCGGCGCCGCAGGCATTGCCATTGCCAAGCTGCTGCTGACCCTGGGCCTGGGCGATGTGATCCTGTGTGATCGCACCGGCGCCATCTACGAAGGCCGCGATAAGTTAAACGCCAGCAAGGCAGAGATCGCCGCCGTGTCCAATAAAGGCAAGGTACAGGGCACCCTGGCAGAAGCGGTAAAGGGCACGGACATCTTCATCGGCGTGTCTGCACCCGGTGTGCTGACCCAAGAGATGATCCGCACCATGAACCCGGATCCCATTGTGCTGGCCATGGCCAACCCCACGCCGGAAATTCTGCCGGATGAGGCAGCCGCTGCCGGTGCCAAAATTGTAGGCACCGGGCGCTCCGACTTCCCCAACCAGATCAACAACGTGGTCGCATTCCCCGGTATCTTCCGCGGGGCGTTAGATGTGCGCGCCGCTGCCATTACGGAAAATATGAAGATTGCCGCCGCGTATGCCATCGCCTCCCTGGTCAGCGATGCAGAGTTAAAACCGGAGTATATTCTCCCCCACGCCTTTGATCCCCGGATCAAGGATACCGTGGCCGCCGCTGTGGCAGAAGCTGCACGGAAGGACGGCGTAGCCCGCATTTAACGGCCATGCCTATTATAATGTTATAAGTTATATATTATAATAAAGCAAAACGAACGCACAGGCGCTCTCCCCTGCCGCTCCCCGGCGGCAGAACGGAGGGCGCCGGTTTTTTTGTCCCATTTTATGCAACTTAAGAGCAGTATTAGACAAGTGTTGCGATACTAAGGTAGTTTTGTCAAGGGAAAAGGGGCAAGTTTGTGGAAGTTGCTTAATTATTACAGAATGGTTACAAATTCGTTGTATATATTTACCATAGATTAAAAAGTTACAAATGTGTTACAATCCTCACCGTTGTTGCGGCATAGGCCCAACAAAGGGAGGTTTTTGATGAAAAAGGCAATCATAGCCCTTATTTCTCTGCTTATTTTTTGCATAGTATTCCCGTCTACCGTGTCGGCAGAGTCCGCAAGGAGCCATTACAAGCCCCGGCTGACTGCCCCCACCTCAGACAACGCCTATTATAACAGCAAGCTGAACCGTTACAGCCAGACCGGCTACGGTATGCCCAACTGCGTGGCCTACGCCTACGGCCGGGTGTACGAGATGAACGGCAAGGCCCCCAAAATCACCCACGGCAACGCCGGCGAGTGGTGGAGCATTAACAAGCAGGGCGGCTATTACAAGTACGGCAGCAAGCCCAAGGTGGGCGCAGTGGTGGTTTGGAGCAACCATGTGGCCGTGGTGGAGCAGATCCACAAGAACGGCAGCATTACCATTTCCGAGTCCCACTACGGCGGCACCTATTTTGACACCAAGACCGTCACCGACTACACCTACCATTACGGCCAGACTTTTTACGGCTTCATCTACACCTATCAGGGCAGTGCCAAAAAAAAGAGCAAGCCCAAGCCCAAGCAGTACACCGCCGCCAAAACCGCAGTAACCGCACCGGAAGAGCAGGAACAGGTATTCCGTATACTGGAGATCGACGACAGCAAGGCAGCCACGCAGGAGATCGTGCAAAACGATAAGTTGCTGCAAGCTTCCGCCGCCAGCCACTCCACCAAGAAGGCAGATACGGAAAAACGCGCCGCTGCGCAAAAAGCGGCCATGCAAACTGCGGAAAAGTCCGTTGCTGCATAACACTTAAAGAGAATCCGCACAAGGAGCACCCTATGGGTGCTCTTTTTTTATACCAATCAGAATAAAAAGACGGCAGGCGAATCTTACCCATAAACAAAAAATGAAAAAGCCGTGAATTTTTTGAGATTTTGCAAAAAAGGTGTTGACAAAACGACAAAATGGATATAATATAAAGACAGTTAGCACTCAGGCACATAGAGTGCTAACACAGTAAAGGACGGTGAAAGGAATGCTTGGTGAACGCAGAGCCGCCATACTCCGCCTGATTATTGAGTATTACATCAAGACAGGTGAGCCGATCGGCTCCAAAACTCTGTGCAACCTTTTGCCTTACGCTGTGTCCAGCGCCACCATTCGCAACGAAATGGCGCACCTGAGCAACCTGGGCTACCTGGAGCAGCGCCACACCAGCGGCGGCCGTGTGCCGGGCAAGAATGCCTACCGCTTTTATGTGGATCACCTCATGGAGCCTAAGGCGCTGTCCCCTTATGAGACAGCCAAGATTGACGAACGCCTGTCCGTCAACGCCGGAGACGCCCAGCGCCTGTTGGCTGACGCGGCGGATCTGCTGGCAGACGCCACCCACTGCGCCGCCTTTAGCTGCGCACTGGCAGACGCCGGCGATGTGATTCAGGGCGTACAGTTGATCCCTGCCGGAGGCGGCCGCGCCATGTTGGTCATGCTTACCGCCGGTGGGCGTATCAAATCTTCGATTTGCCGGCTCAGTTGCCCGGCGGACGACGGATTTATGGCCGCCTTTTACGATGTAATGCACAGCACATTCATCGGCACCCGGCTCAGCGATGTAAGCATCGCCACGGTGCAAAGCACAGCCGTGACCCTGGGCAGCCGCATTTTTGACATGCTGCCGGTGCTCAGCAGTCTGTGCGCCCTGTGCGCGGAAACGCGGCAGGACAGCCTGCTCTTTGCCGGCGAGACCAATTTGCTCTCTCACGAGGAACTGGGCAACGAGGTATATAAGCTGCTGACCTTTCTCACCAACCGGCCACGCTTTTTGACCCTGGCGAAGCAATTTGCCGACGCCCCGGCGCGCAGTGCTCTATTTATCGGTGAGGAGAACCCGTACTTTGAGCTGAAAAACACAGCCACCATGCTGTGCAGTCTGCACTACAACAGCCAACAGCGCGCGGTCCTGGGCGTGATCGGCTCCACCCGCATGGACTACGCCACCATTGTGCCCCGGGCACAATATATTATGAATAAAACCACAGATCTTCTTGCTGAAGGAGGTATAACCAATGGCTAAAAAGAAGCAGGCAGAGGAAAAGCCAAACACCCAGGCTGCCGCTGCCGAAACAGAAACCGAAACCACACCGCCACAGGCGGAAGAAAACAACCAGACCCAAACAGACGACCCTACGGCGGCGCTGGAAAAGGAACTGGCAGACACAAAAGATCAGCTGCTGCGGCTGACGGCGGAATACGCCAACTTCCGCAAGCGCAGCGATAAAGAAAAGGGCGACACTTACGCCTACGCCACCGGCAAGACCGTGGAGGCATTTCTCCCGGTGTTTGACAATCTGGAGCGGGCGCTGGGCGCCACCCAGCAGGACTTTGAGGGCCTGCAAAAGGGCGTGCAAATGACCTTTGACGGTCTGACTGCCACCCTGGAGAAGCTGGGCGTCACCGCTTACGGTGCCCCGGGTGAAACCTTTGACCCCAACCTGCACCATGCAGTGATGCATGTGGAGGATGAGAACCTGGATGAAAATGTCATTACCGATGTTTTTCAACGGGGATATAAAATGGATGATCGGATCATCCGACCGGCAATGGTCAAAACAGCAAATTAACAATAAGCAGGAGGTATTCCATTATGTCTAAGATTATTGGTATTGATTTAGGTACAACAAACAGCTGCGTCAGCGTGATCGAGGGCGGCGAAGCCGTAGTGATCCCCAACGCAGAGGGTGCCCGCACCACCCCGTCCGTGGTGGCGTTCAGCAAGGACGGCGAGCGCATGGTGGGCAATGTGGCAAAGCGCCAGGCCATCACCAATCCGGAGCGTACCATCGCTTCCATCAAGCGCCACATGGGCTCTGACTACAAAGTCAACATTGACGGCAAGGCCTACACTCCCCAGGAGATCAGTGCTATCATTCTGCAAAAGCTAAAGAGCGACGCAGAGAGCTACCTGGGCGACAAGGTAACAGAAGCGGTTATCACCGTGCCCGCTTACTTTACGGATGCACAGCGCCAGGCCACCAAGGACGCCGGTAAGATCGCCGGTATGGAAGTAAAGCGAATCATCAACGAGCCCACCGCTGCGGCGCTGGCCTTTGGTATCGACCAGGAAAACGACCAGAAAGTGATGGTCTACGACCTGGGCGGCGGTACATTCGATGTATCCATCATTGAGATGGGCGACGGCGTGCAGGAAGTACTGGCAACAGCCGGTAACAACCACCTGGGCGGCGATGACTTTGATAAGAAGATCATGGACTGGCTGGTTGCCGAGTTTAAGAAAGAACAGGGCATTGACCTGTCCGGCGACAAAATGGCTATGCAGCGCATTAAGGAAGCCGCAGAGAAAGCCAAGATCGACCTGTCCGGTATGACCACGGCGCAGATCTCTCTGCCCTTCATCACCGCAGACGCTACCGGCCCCAAGCACATGGAGACCACCCTGTCCAGAGCCAAGTTTAACGAAATGACCGCAGACCTGGTAGAGGCTACCATGGGCCCGGTTCGCCAGGCCATGAGCGACTCCGGCCTGACCATGAACGACATTGACAAGATCCTGCTGGTAGGCGGTTCCACCCGTATTCCCGCCGTACAGGAAGCCATTAAGAAGTTCAGCGGCAAAGAGCCGTTTAAGGGCATTAACCCGGATGAGTGCGTAGCTATGGGCGCTGCCCTGCAAGGCGGCGTACTGGGCGGCGATGTAAAGGGCCTGCTGTTACTGGATGTGACGCCCCTGTCCCTGGGTATTGAAACTATGGGCGGCGTGAACACCGTGATCATTGAGCGCAACACCACCATCCCCACCAAGAAGAGCCAGATCTTCTCCACCGCAGCCGACAACCAAACCTCCGTGGAGGTGCACGTGCTGCAAGGTGAGCGCGAGTTTGCCAAGGACAACAAGACCCTGGGTATGTTCCACCTGGACGGCATTATGCCCGCCCGCCGCGGTGTGCCCCAGATCGAAGTGACCTTTGATATTGACTCCAACGGCATTGTGCATGTAAGCGCCAAGGACCTGGGCACCGGCAAGGAGCAGCACATCAGCATTACCGCCTCCTCCAACATGAGCAAGGACGACATCGACAAGGCAGTGAAGGAAGCAGAGCAGTTCGCCGCCGAGGATAAGAAGAAGAGAGAGGCCGTAGACCTGCGCAACAATGCAGACCAGATGGTTTACCAGACCGAGAAGCTGCTCAGCGAGAACGGCGACAAGTTCAGTGATGACGACAAGAGCGCGCTGAACACCAAGCTGGACGCACTGAAGGAAGCACTGAAGGGCGACAACACAGACGCCATTAAGAGCGCCGAAGAGGACCTGACCAACAAGTTCTACGAAGTGTCTCAAAAGATCTATGAAGCCACCCAGGGCGCGCAGGGTCCCCAGCCCGGCGCAGCACCCGGTGCAGATGCAGCACAGGGCGGCAATGACGCCGGTTACACTGACGCAGACTACACCGAGGTGGACGATAACTAATCCCCTCTCAGAAACGGCGGCAGGCGGTAATACACCAGTATTGCCGCCTGCCTATACCGTTATCTATACTGAAATCTAAACGACGGAGGCTACTATGCCTGAAGAAAAACGAGATTACTACGAGGTGCTGGGCATAAGCAAAGGCGCCTCGGAGGATGAGATCAAAAAAGCATACCGCAAAACCGCCAAGAAGTACCACCCGGACCTGCACCCGGACGACCCGGTAGCCGAGGCCAAATTCAAGGAATGTAACGAAGCCTACGAGGTGCTGGGCGATCCCCAAAAGAAAGCCCGATACGACCAATTCGGCTTTGCCGGGGTTGACCCCAACTACGGCGCCGGACAGGGCGGCTACGGCGGCGGTGGCTTTGGCTTTGACGGCGGCGACATTGACCTGGGCGATATCTTCTCCTCCATCTTTGGCGGTGGAGGCGGCGGCTTCGGCTTTGGCGGGCGCAACCCCAATGCGCCGGCGCGCGGTCGGGATGTGCGGGCGTCTGTGACCCTGACCTTTGAAGAAGCAGCCAAGGGCTGTAAAAAGACCGTCAGCACCCAGCGGGTCGAGGATTGCTCTGCGTGCGGCGGCACCGGTGCGGCGAAAGGCACCAGTCCCAAAACCTGCCCAGACTGCCAAGGACGCGGCGTAGTCAATGTGCAGCAGCGCACCGCCTTCGGTGTAATGAACAGCCAGCACACCTGCTCCCGCTGCGGCGGCCGGGGCAAAATCGTAGACGACCCCTGCAAAAAGTGTGGCGGCAAGGGCAAGGTGCGTGCCGCGCGGCAAATTGAAATCAACATTCCCGCCGGGATTGATGACGGCCAGGTTGTGACCGTGCGCGGTAACGGCGACGCCGGTATGAACGGCGGCCCTGCCGGTGATTTGCACATTGAAGTGCGAATCAAGAAGCACAAGGACTTTACCCGGGACGGCTATAATGTGTGGTACAACAAGCATGTAAGCATTACCGAGGCCACTCTGGGCGCAGAATTACAGGTGCCCACCCTGGACGGCAATGTGAAGTACAATATGCCTGCCGGTACACAGCCGGGCGCCGTGTTTAAGCTGAAGGGTAAAGGTATTCAGCGGCTGAACAGTGTGGGCAAAGGCGACGAATATGTACAGATCATTGTAGATATTCCCACCGGTCTGACGCACGAGCAAAAGGAGCTGCTGCGTACCTTTGATAAAAGCTACACGCCCCCCAAGAACCCGCCTAAAGAAGGCTTTTTTGACAAGTTCAAGAAGAAATAAGCATAAAGAGAAAAGCGCATTGCAAGGCTTGCAATGCGCTTTTTTGCACTTTACAGATCGTCCGCATCCTGTACCGGCTCTGCGGGAATGTCCTCATAATACGTTTCCCGCGGCACGCCGGTGTAGCTGCCGTCCACATCTGCCTGCAACATCTCCGGGCTGATATAGGAGGTCAGGTCAATGACTTCCTTGCCCTTTCTCTGCCGTTTTTCCTTTTTGTTCTTCTTCGCCATAAAAAATCACCCCTGTGCAATCGGTGCCGCGGCACCGGTAATAGTTTGCACAGGGGTGCTGTATTTACTCACAGCTTGGCCACATCCACGGCGGCAATTTTTTCCATAAAATCCTTAGGCGAAATTACCGTTCCCATATCCAAGAACTCGTCCATATTCATATTAAAATTATTCACATACACCGGCACTTGCTTGTATTCAATATCAATATGCAATCGGGCAGCGTCTGCCTTCACCACAGCCGGGTCATAGCCGTTTGCATCATAATACCGGCTGACGATGACCTCGTTGTTCTTCACATACAGCAGCGCCAGATTGCGCCCGGATTTGGAGATGCTCACATAGCTTTCGTCTGTCTTGGAGAGGGCTTGTCCCATTTTCATCTGTGCCACTGCCTTACAGGCGTCGGAATTGAGAAACAACTCGTTGATAAAAATAGACTCCAGCGCGGTAGTATCGTCCGGCACCAGGATTGCCAAAATGTTTTTGGACAGCTTTTTGCCGTACATACTCTTGATGAATTCCTTAAAATAATGCTGGGTCTCGCTGATCTTGGCGGCATAATGATGATAAAAAGGAATATTGGCCACCACCGGCGTACCCGGCAGGGAGAAAGTCTTAAAATCGTCCGTGTCCCGATCCTTCACCAAAATGTCCGAATTTGTAATGATCATAGGGATTGTTTTTGCCATAAAAAGGTCCCTCCGTGGCTCCTATTTTACTATAATGCCCGTGCCAAATCAATAAAAATCAAAAAATATAGTGAAATCCGACGGCAGTTATGGTAAAATAAGGTGACAACATTGTTGTGAGAGGAGGAGTTTTATGCATGATTCCGATGAGCTGGATGATATTCTGAACGAAATTCGGAACCGCCAAAACCCGCAGACAGAGGATGCGCCCCCAGAGCCGGAGCTGCCTCAGACCGTAGATATGCCGCTGTTTGACCACGCAGACGCCCCCACGCCTGCGCCGAAGGATTTGCCGGAGAATCCCACCCTGCCCACAGAGGCAGCAGAGGAAACGCCGGCCGCCCCCGCTATGCCGGAGGACACGCCCACCGCAGACGGCAGAGAAGATGTATATACCAATGTATTTTCCGGCACGGAGGAGACCCGGGCAGAGGCAACCTACACGCCCCCGACCCGACCCCTTGGTGACGATGAATATCCGGAGGAAGAAATGAAGAAAAACGATAAGCAAAAGAAAATCATTATTGCCGTTGTGGCCGTTGTGGTTGTGATTGCCGTGGCCCTGGGCATTTACTTTGGCGTGGTGCGCGGCAAAAACGAGGAGCCAACCTCCGGCGTGACCAATGCCGCTACCGAAGCCGCCACCCAGGCACCGGTGGCCGTGGTGAACCCCTTTACCGGTGAGAACGACTATAATGAAAACGCGGTAGGCAAGCGCCCGGTGGCCCTGGTGGTAGAGAACGCCCAGGCTGCCCGTCCCCAGTGGGGGATCAATTCCCCGGACATTATCGTAGAGGGCGAAGTGGAAGGCGGCGAGACCCGTATGCTGTGGCTCTTTGCCGACTACACCTCTGTGCCGGACAAGATCGGCCCTATGCGCAGCGCCCGCCCGCCGTACATTCGCTTTTCCGAGATGTTTGACGCCGTCTTTATCCACTGGGGTCAGAGCAAGAGCAAAGGCAGCTATGTAGGCGCTAACACCGTGTTTGACCAGGACAATGTGGACCACATTAACCAGATGACTTACAGTGGCAAGGTGGATCTGTTTACCAGAGACCAAACCCGCAATGTAGCCAGCGAGCACACCGGTGTGCTGCGAGGCAAAAAAATCGCCTCTGCCCTGAAAGAGCAGAAGATCCGCACCAAGGTCAACGAGGCCAAGTTTACCACCTTCGACTTTAACAAAAAGGCAACTGCCGTGGGTGATGATCCCTGCAACGCACTGGCGCTGACCTTCTCCAATCGCACCCGCACCCGCGACTGGACCTATAAAAGTGATGACCAAATGTACCACAGCACCGATTATGAAACGGATGTAAAGATGAAGAACCTGATCGTGCTGTTTGACAACACCTCTTACACCACTAAGGCCAATTACAAAGGCAGCGGTAAGGGCGAGACCTACTGCAACTACGATCTGGCCGGCGGCAAGGGTGTGTTGGCTTCTCAGGGCACCTACACCGAGATCAAGTGGAGCAAAAAGGACGGCAAGCTGTCCCTGACCACCACCGACGGTCAACCCTTAAAGCTGAACCCCGGTCGCAGCTGGATCGGCTACGCCTCTGCCAACAACGGCGGTAAAGTCGTGGAAAAGTAAAAATTAGAATCAATAAAAGACCGTCTCGGATCATCCGGGGCGGTCTTTTGTATGTGGATGTGCATAAACCGGCGGGAGCAAATCCCCACCCTACAGGAATTTTATAACCGATGTAATATTATAAAACGCCGCAAGCACATAAAAAAGGACCGATACACCGTGTATCGGTCCTTTGATTTGCCAAACGATTACAGCAGGCCGGCCACCAAGTCGCCCATTTGGGCGGTGGTCACCGGACGGAAGCCCTCCTCGTAAATATCCGGGGTGCGGGCCTGGGTCAGTGCCTGATCCACCGCGTCCTCAATGGCCTGGGCAGCCTCCATCTCACCAAAGGTGTAGCGCAGCATCATGGCGCCGGACAAAATGGTTGCCAGCGGATTGGCCTTGCCCTGACCGGCAATATCCGGTGCGGAACCGTGGATAGGCTCGTACAAGCCAAAGGTGCCCTCTGCCAGAGAAGCAGACGCCAGCATACCGATGGAGCCGGAGATCATAGACGCCTCGTCAGACAGAATATCGCCAAAGATGTTGGAAGTGACAATCACATCAAACTGGTTGGGATTGCGCACCAGCTGCATAGCGCAGTTGTCCACATACATATAGGACACCTCCACCTGGGGGTAATCCGCCTTGGTCTCTTCTACGATCTTACGCCACAGGCGGGAGCTGTCCAGCACATTGGCTTTGTCCACGCAGGTCAGCCGCTTGTCCCGCTTCATCGCGTACTCAAAACCGGCCTTGACAATGCGCTTGATCTCCGGGTAAGTGTAGCGCTCCGTATCATACGCGCCCACCACGCCGTTCTCCTCATAAGTGCCGCGGTCGCCGAAGTAAATGCCGCCGGTCAGCTCGCGTACAATGAGAATATCCAGCCCGTCGCCGATGATCTCCTCCTTGATGGGAGAAGCACTCTTCAACGGGGCAAAGATCTTGGCCGGGCGCAGGTTAGCAAACAGACCCAGGTCCTCACGAATGGCCAGCAGACCCTTTTCCGGTCGATTGCTGCCCGGCTGGTCGTCCCACTTAGGGCCGCCCACAGCGCCCAGCAGCACCGCGTCAGATGCTTTGCAGGCTGCCGCCGTTTCTGCCGGATAGGGCACGCCGGTGGCGTCAATAGCACAGCCGCCCAGCAGCTGGTCATTGTAGTCAAAAGAGAAGCCAAACTTCTCCCCTGCCTTGTCCAGCACCTTGATACATTCGTTCACGATCTCCGGCCCAATGCCGTCACCGCGCAACACGGTGATTTTGTAATTTTTCATGTTCTTGCCCTTTCTGTCTTAACAAACCTCAAAAATGCCGGGCATGGTATCGTCCCGCATGGTGTCTGCCTGGTCCCGGTTGATGGCGCAGATAATGCCCTTCATGGACGCATAACCGATATTATGGCTGACGCCGATACCGAAAATATCCTTCCCCTGTGGGTTCTTTAAGTGAATATAGCTGATGGCCTTGGAGTCGGAGCCCACGGAGATGGCGTGCTCGCTGTAATCCACAAACTGGTAGCTGGCCACCTCGGTTTGGTTCATAGCATCGCAGAACGCAGCCACCGGGCCGTTGCCGTTGCCCTCAATCTGCACCGGCGCATTGTCCTTGTATTTCAGCTCGCCGGAGAAATGCACATGAGTCAGATCGTCCTGCTCGTTCTTCTCCTCGCTGATCTTGTAATTCACCAGGCGGTAGGGGCCGCACACATTGCGATACTCCTGCTGGAACAGGTCAAAGACCTCCTCCGCTTTCAGTTCCTTACCCTTCTCGTCGCAGGCTTTTTGTACCACGGCGCTAAATTCCGGGTGCATGGACTTAGGCATCTTGATGCCATAGTTGTTGGCCAAAATAAAGGCAGTGCCGCCCTTGCCGGACTGAGAATTGATCCGAATGATGGGCTCATACTCTCGGCCCACATCTGCCGGGTCGATAGGCAGGTACGGGATCTCCCAATAAGGGGTGCCGCTTTCTTCCATATAGATCTTGCCCTTGTTGATGGCATCCTGATGAGAGCCGGAGAATGCGGTAAACACCAACTCGCCGGCATAAGGCTGGCGGGGCGGCACCTGCATCTTGGTGCAGCGCTCATACACTTCCTTGATTGCATTGATGTTGTGGAAATCCAGCTTAGGATCTACCCCCTGGGTCCACATATTCAGCGCCAAGGTCACCACATCCACATTGCCGGTACGCTCGCCGTTGCCGAACAGGGTGCCCTCTACACGATCGGCACCGGCCATCAGTGCCAGCTCCGTAGCAGCCACGCCCTCGCCCCGGTCATTGTGGGGGTGCAGGGAGATAATGGCCGCGTCCCGGTTGGGCAGGTGACGGCAGAAATACTCAATCTGGTCTGCATAACCATTGGGAGAGGAGCCTTCCACAGTGGAGGGCAGGTTCAGGATAATGGGATTCTCCTTGGTAATATGCAGCTCCTCCATCACCCGGCGGCAGATCTCTACCGCATTGTCCATCTCCGTACCGGTAAAGGACTCCGGCGAATACTCAAAGCGAATGTTCATCTCCGGGTGGCGCTTTTTCTCCTCCTCGGTGAGTGCATAGATCAGGCGAGCGCCGTCCACGGCGATCTGAATCACGCCGTCCATATCCGTCTTAAACACCACCTTGCGCTGCAAAGTGGAAGTGGAATTGTAAAAATGCACGATCACATTCTTGGCACCGTCAATGGCCTCAAAGGTCTTTTTGATCAGGTGAGGGCGCGCCTGCACCAGCACCTGAATGGTCACATCGTCCGGGATATAATGGCCGTCGATCAGGGTACGCAGGATCTCATACTCCGTCTCGCTGGCAGAGGGAAAGCCCACCTCGATCTCCTTAAACCCAACCGCAATCAGGGTCTTAAAATATTCCAGCTTTTCCTCCAAATTCATCGGGTCCACCAGCGCCTGGTTGCCGTCACGCAGATCTACCGAGCACCAAATGGGCGCGTGGTCGATCACGCGGTTGGGCCACTGGCGGTCCGGCAAATCAATGGGGGTAAAGGGCTTATACTTCTTGTAGCCTTGGTTCATCATCACAGTTTCTCCTTTCTCTGTTGGGGAGGCACAAACAAAAACTGCGCCCCCAATGGATAGGGACGCAGTATCTATGCGTGGTACCACCCTACTTCAGCAGAAAAAATCTGCCCTTTGGCATCAAGCAATGCCTCAACCGATAACGAGGTTAAACGGCTCTTCCTATTGATTTCTATTCAGAAGAGCAACTCCGCAGAGAGCTATGCACCTATGTTCCCTGTGCGGCTTGCACCGTCCGCCGCCTCTCTGTGCAGGAAAACGCAGGTCTTTTTCTGCTTCACAGTCTTTTGTGGGTACTGTATATTCAGTAAGATTATTATAACACGCGCGCCGATTTTGTCAACCCAAATTTTACAGTTTGGAGTAGCCGTAGCCATTCATAATGGCGTCTACCGGCTGACCGGCCTTGCACATGGGGCAGTCCTTGGCGGCTGTATAAGAATAATTAGGCAGATCCTCCGGGGTAAACAGGGTGTTGACCTCCAGCCCGCACAGTTCCTTGGCTGCACTGAACACGGAAGAAATGCCAATCACATTGCCGCCGTAATACCGGGCGCTCTGTACCGCCCGCTCCACCGTGCGGCCGCTGGTGATACAGGAGATGAGCACCACCACATTCTTGCCCTGGATCATCCGGCGCAAATTGTCCCGAAAGATCATATTGCCCTGGGTGTCATACTCCGGACCCAGCACATAAACCTGTAAGTCCGGGTTGGGCGCCAGCATACTGGGGCTTGCCAGTTCCTGGGCCATATAAGCACCCAGCGCCTGGGTCTCATACAGGCACAGCACCGTGTCCACATCCATATTCCGCACGCTGTAATACTCGGCCAGCAGCTTGGCAGCCTCCACAGACACCACCCGATTATGCTTAATGTCCGAGGTGCCCACATAGTAATTCAGGTGGGCGGAAGCGGTTACATAATGGCCGGGAATCGCGTGGATAAACACATCTTCATTTCTGTTACAAGGTATTGTATAAATCTGGCTCATTGGCACACATCCTTTCTATCCTTATTGTATCTGATTTTGCCCCGCCTTGCAATAAAAAAATCGAAATCCGGGGAAGATTACACCACAAAAGGTCAAATTGGTTGCACAAATAAAACAAACGGCAAGGTCTCCCCTGCCGTTTTGTGTCATTTTGATAAATTTGATCTTACCAAACCTGCCGGGCGACGGTGCGCACCAGGTCCAGCTTGGCCCACTGCTCATCATCCGTCAGCTTGTTGCCGATCTCGCAAGAGGCAAAGCCGCACTGGGGGCTTAGGCACAGGTTTTCCAGGGGCACCAGCTCCGCTGCCTGGGCGATCCGCGCTTTTACCGCCTCCGGATCCTCCAGCACCGGGGACTTGGTGGTCACCAGGCCCAGAACCACTTTTTTGCCCGGGGCAACAAACTGCAACGGTGCAAAATCGCCGGAACGGGCGTCATCAAACTCCAAATAAAAGCCGTCCACATATTCCTTAGCAAACAGAATGGGTGCAATAGGCGCATAGCCGCCGGAGCTGGCCCAGGTGGAGTGATAATTGCCCCGGCACACATGGGTGGTCACCACCAGGTCCGCCGGCTTGCCCTCCAGGGCAGCATTGTTTAGTTGCAGATACTTCTCTGCCTGGTCCTCCAGCTTAGCGCCGGTACTTGCCAGGAACTGCTGATACCCGGCGTCGCAGAACATACCCCAGGTGCAGTCGTCCAGCTGCACATTGCGGCAACCGGCGGCATACAGATCGGCGATCACCTGGCGATAAGCGGCGGCAATATCGGAAAGCAGTGCGTCATCGTCCGGATAAACCGCGCGGGTGGCCTTGCCGTTATCCTCCCGGAACAGCTCTGCATATAACTGAGCCGGTGCGGGAATGGTCTGGCGGGCAACGGTATTGTCATCTTCAAACTGCTTTACAAATTTAAAATGCTCCACAAAGGGGTGATTCTCGCCGCTGATCTTGCCCACCACCTGCACAGAGCCGGGGGTGGTCTCCTCCCCATGGAAAATATAGCCGTGGTCCAGGGTGATCTCCTGCAGCCCTTGCAATCCCCACATAAAGTCCAGGTGCCAATAGCTGCGACGGAACTCGCCGTCGGTAATGGTGTGATACCCGGCGGCTTTTTGGCGAGAGATCAGCTTGCGGATTTCCAGGTCCTCCACTTCTTTCAGCCCGGCAGCGTCCAGCTCACCGGCGGCGAAAGCGGCGCGAGCGGCCTTAATGGGCGCCGGGCGCAAAAAGCTGCCTACAAAATCATATCGAAAAGGTGCGTTCTTGCTGTACATATTTTTATCCTCCGTTTGGTTGTTGTTGTTGCTTATAGTATAACGGAGGTTGTCGCTATTGTAAAATACGGATATTCAGTTGTTTGTCATAGTTTCAGTCTATAGGCACATACTGCTTTAAATTTTCAATATACGCCCGGCACAGGCTGCCCGGCTGCACGCCGGCAGGCAAAATATAGCCGATCTCCATGGGCGCCACGCCGGTGAGGGGCACGGCTACAATATTCTCGCCGTTCAGCTTGCTGTCGATCACGCCGCTGCACACGGTGTAGCCCTGCAAGCCGATCAGCAAATTAAACAGGGTGGCGCGGTCCCGCACCCGGATATTTTTGCTGCGCACTGCCGGGCTGAAGATCTCTTCCGAAAAATAAAAGGAATTGTGATCCCCCTGCTCAAAGGACAAATAAGGATACGGCGCCAAATCGTCAAAAGACACTGCCCGGACACCGGAGAGCGGGTGATCGCTGCTGAGAAACACATGGGCGTGGGCGGTAAACAGGGGTGTAAAATCCAAATCGGCTCCCCGCAGCAGCTTTTGCAGCGCCGTACGATTAAAGTCATTGAGATACAACAGGCCGATCTCGCTTTTGCGCTGTGCCACATCCTCAATGATCTCGTAGGTTTGCGTCTCTCGCAAAGAGAAGTCGTAGCGGTCGCCGCACCGCTCCCGGATCAGGTCCACAAAGGCGTTTACCGCAAAGGAATAGTGCTGGGTAGACACACAAAAGGCCTGCTTGCGCACCGGGTCGCCCTTGTAGCGGCTTTCCAGCAGCGCCGTCTGCTCCAAAATTTGGCGAGCGTAAGACAGGAACACCTCGCCTTCTTTGGTCACGATCACGCCCTTATTGGTGCGGTGGAACAGGGTCAAGTGCATTTCGCTCTCCAACTCCTGAATGGCGGCACTCAGGCTGGGCTGGGCCACAAACAGCGCCTTGGCCGCCCCGCTGACGGTACCGCACTCCGCCACCTTGACCACATATTCCAGTTGTTTTAATGTCATAACGATCTCCCCTTTGCCATTATTATACGCCATTCGGCACCCGGGTGTAAAGGTTAAATCTATGGCAAAGCGATTCAATGTTCCCGATTGCAGCAATCCTTCGTGGCTAACCATTTATAAAACGAAAAAGCGGCGGTGCAAGTGCACCGCCGCCAAAGGGACTTAAAATTACTCTACAATGGAGGTACCGGTCATTTCTGCCGGCTGGGGCAGACCCATCACCTTGAGCATGGTGGGAGCAATGTCGCACAGCTTGCCGCCCTCACGCAGGGTGCAGGGGTAGTTCACCACGATAAAGGGCACCGGATTGGTGGTGTGGGCCGTGAACGGCTCGTCGTTCTCGTCCAGCATCTTGTCTGCATTGCCGTGATCGGCAGTCACAAACAGCACGCCGTCCATATCCTTGACCGCCTGAACCAAGCTGCCAACGCAGGCGTCCACCGTCTCCACAGCTTTTACAGCGGCGGGGATAATGCCGGTGTGACCCACCATATCACAGTTGGCGAAGTTGACGATCACCACATCGTACTTGCCGCTGCGCACGGCCTCGTTCAGCTTTTCAGACACCTGGGGTGCGCTCATCTCCGGCATCAGGTCAAAGGTTGAAATCTTGGGAGAGGGCACCAAAATGCGATCCTCGCCCGGATACGGCTCCTCTGCGCCGCCGTTGAAGAAGAAGGTCACATGGGCATACTTCTGGGTCTCGGCGATTCGCAGCTGGGTCTTGCCCTGCTTGGACAGGTACTCGCCAAAGGTGTTCTTCAGGCTCTCCGGACCAAAGGCCACGTGCACGCAAGGCATCTCCGCATCATACTGGGTCATACATACAAAATAGGGGTTCAAGGCGCCACCCTTGCGGTCAAAGCCGGTGAATGCCGGATCCACAAAGGCGCGGGTAATCTCCCGGGCACGGTCCGGCCGGAAGTTAAAGAAGATCACGCTTTCGCCGCTCTGCACACGGCCCTCGTTGCCAACAACGGTGGGCAACACAAACTCATCGGTCAGGTGCTTTCCGTCCTCGTCCACCGTCTCATAAGACGCACGCACGGCCGCCACCGCGTCCGTAGCCTGCACGCCCTCGCCGTACACCATAGCGGCATAGGCTTTCTCCACACGGTCCCAAATATTATCACGGTCCATGGCGTAGAAACGACCCATCACAGAGGCGATCTTACCAACACCCAGCTCGTTCATCTTGGCCTGGAGCTGTTCCAAATCCTCCGCTGCAGAAGCGGGGGGCACATCACGGCCGTCCAGAAAAGCGTGCACATACACCTTGGAAACGCCCTGTTCCTTGGCCATCTCCAGCAGATTGTACAGGTGGGTCATATGGCTGTGTACGCCACCGGGAGACACAAGACCCATCAGGTGCAGGGCCTTGTCCTTGGCATTCTCCATAGCGCCAACCAGCACTTCATTCTTATAGGCCTCGCCGTCGGCAAACGCCTTGGAAATGCGGGTCAAATCCTGGTACACCACGCGGCCGGCGCCCATATTGGTGTGGCCAACCTCGCTGTTGCCCATCTGGCCGTCCGGCAGGCCCACATCCATACCGGAGGCGCCGATATAGGTATACGGGCACTCGGCCATCAGCTTATCCAAATTGGGCTTCTTGGCCATGGCAATGGCATTGCCATGCTGGGACGGGTTCTTGCCGAAGCCGTCCATAATGCAAAGCACATAAGGTTTCTTAGACATAGTAATTACTTCCTTTCACGGATAAAGTGACAAAGCAAGAGGGAGCAGCGACCGTCGCCGCAACTCCCCCCAGCCATTGATTTTTTATTTAGAAGCAGCCTTCACGATCACGGAGAAGTCCTTAGCCTTCAAAGAAGCGCCGCCGATCAGTCCGCCGTCTACATGCTCCTTCGCCAGCAGCTCCTCTGCGTTGCCGGCATTCATAGAACCGCCGTACTGCACCACAAAAGCATCTGCAGCAGCCTGGCCGTACAGCTGAGCGATAACGGAACGGATGTAACCGTTCACCTCGTTAGCCTGATCCGCCGTAGCGGTCTTGCCGGTGCCGATGGCCCATACCGGCTCATAAGCGATGATCACATTCTTCAGCTCTTCCTCGCTGACGCCCTGCAAAGCGATCTTGGTCTGCATGCCGACCACCTCAAAGGTGACACCCTGCTCGCGCTCCTCCAGCACCTCACCAACGCAAAGGATCACTTTCAGCCCATTGTCCAGGGCAGCGCGCACACGCTTGTTCACGGTCTCGTTGGTCTCGCCAAAATACTGGCGGCGCTCACTGTGGCCGATGATCACATAGGGCACGCCCATGGCCTTCAGCATGGGAGCGGATACCTCAGCAGTGAAAGCACCTTTCTCTGCCCAGTGGCAGTTCTCAGCGCCCACCTGAATGTTGGAGCCTTTGGTGGCGTCCAGTGCAGCCTGCAGATCCACAAAGGGTGCACAGATGATTACATCGCAATCCGCGTCTGCCACCAGGGGTTTCATCTCCTCCAGCAGAGCAGTGGTCTCTGCGGGGGTGTTGTTCATTTTCCAGTTGCCGGCAATGACGGCCTTACGAAGTGCTTTGTTCATAATTCACTTACCTCTTTTATAGAAAAAATAGATTTAGCAATTAGTCCTTATCCTGCAATGCAGCGATACCGGGCAGCTCTTTGCCCTCCAGGAATTCCAAAGAAGCGCCGCCGCCGGTAGAAATGTGGCTCATCTTATCGGCAAAGCCCAGCTTGGTCACAGCAGCCACAGAATCGCCGCCGCCGATAATGGAGATGGCGCCGCTGTCTGCAATAGCCTTAGCCACAGCGATGGTGCCGCTGGCGAAATGGTCCCACTCGGACACACCCATGGGGCCGTTCCAAATCACAGTGCCTGCGCCGTCAATGGCGTCAGCAAACAGCTTCTCGGTCTTGGGACCGATGTCCAGGCCCATCCAGCCGTCCGGAATATCGTCGGACTTGCAAACCAAGACCTCGGTATCCTCTTTATACTCTTTGCCGCAGCGATTGTCTACGGGGATCAGGAACTTTACGCCCTTATCCTTGGCAGTCTGCATCATCTCGCCGGCCTTGTCCACCCAGTCAGCCTCCAGCAGAGAGGTGCCGATGTTGTGGCCCAGGTACTTCATAAAGGTATAAGCCATACCGCCGCCGATGATGATGGTATCGCACTTGTCGATCAAATTAGAAATCACACCGATCTTGTCAGACACCTTAGCGCCGCCCAGAATGGCCACCAGCGGGCGCTTGGGATCTGCCAGTGCGCCACCCATAAACCGGATCTCCTTTTGGATCAAATAACCGCAGGCAGCCGGCAGGTAAGAAGCCACACCGGTGGTGGAGCAGTGGGCACGGTGTGCGGTGCCGAATGCGTCGTTCACAAACAGGTCTGCCAAAGAAGCCAGCTCCTTGGAGAAGTTCTCCTCGTTCTTGGTCTCCTCTGCACGGTAACGCACATTCTCCAGCAGCATCACCTGGCCGTCCTGCAAGTCGGCAGCCATCTTCTTCGCATTGTCACCGACTACATTCTCGTCCTCAGCCAGCGGCACATCCACGCCCAGGTACTCGCTCAGGCGCTTGGCCACGGGAGCCAGGCTGAACTCAGGCTTATACTCGCCCTTGGGTCTGCCCAGGTGGGAGCACAAAATCACCTTGGCGCCCTGCTCCATCAGGTACTTAATGGTGGGCAGTGCAGCCACAATACGCTTGTCATTGGTGATCTCGCCGTCTTTCAGCGGAACATTAAAGTCGCAGCGTACCAGTACGCGCTTGCCTTTAACATCCAAATCTTCAACGGATTTTTTGTTCAGTGCGTTCATAAAATAACAACTCCTTCAAGTTAATCTGTCTTCTTAGAAAAGTCTGACATTTTTACCGATACAATTATAGCCGATTTGCCCCTATATTGCAAGAAAAAATTGGTCTCTGTCTGCAGATTTGTTATATTATTCACAACTTGCCCGCCGCTATGCAAAATCTTGTGCAAGGTGAATAGAATTCCGAATTGTTCGGGGGAGAAGACCGCCGGTCGTTTTTATCCCCTCTGTCGCTGCGCGACATCTCCCCGCACTGCGGGGAGTCACCCTTTATAAGGGAGGCAAATCGGTTTACAAACGCAAAAAGAACGGATACCGAAGTACCCGTTCTTTTGATTGATCATCGGAACTTATTTCTCCAGGTTGGCTTTTACGGTAGCCAGCTCGTCGGCCAGTTCCTTAGGCAGATGATCGCCGAACTTTGCGTACAGCTCCTCAACGCCCTTCAGTTCTTCTTCCCAAGCGTCCTTATCCACATCCAGGATCTTGTCCAGCTGCTCCTCGGTCATATCCAGGCCTTCCCGGTTGATATCCTTGGCATAAGGCAGGTAGCCGATTGCAGTCTCCTGCGCATCCACCTTGCCCTCGCAACGATCAACGATCCAGTCCAGAACGCGCATATTGTCGCCAAAGCCGGGCCACAGGAAGTTGCCCTCATCGTCCTTACGGAACCAGTTTACATTGAAGATCTTGGGAGCCTTATCAGGATCCAGGGTCTGGCCGATCTCGATCCAGTGCTTCCAATAATCGCCCATGTTGTAGCCGCAGAAGGGCAGCATAGCCATGGGGTCACGACGAATCACACCAACAGCGCCGGTAGCGGCAGCAGTGGTCTCAGAGCCCATAACGGAGCCCACGAACACGCCGTGGTTCCAGCTCTTGGACTGGTACACCAGAGGCGTCAGCTTTGCACGACGACCGCCGAAGATGAAAGCGGAGATCGGCACGCCCTGCGGGTTCTCAAACTCGGGAGAAATGCAGGGGCAGTTCTTTGCAGGCGCGGTAAAGCGGCTGTTGGGGTGTGCGCCCTTCTCGTCGCTGGTCTGACCGTTCCAGGGATTGCCCTTCCAGTCAATGGCATTGGTAGGCGGATTCTTATCCAGGCCTTCCCACCACACGGTGTTGTTGTCCATATTGTGGCAAACATTGGTGAAGATCGTGCCGCTCATGGTGGACTTCAGTGCGTTGGGGTTAGACTTCATATTGGTGCCGGGAGCCACGCCGAAGAAGCCGTTCTCCGGGTTGATGGCATACAGGCGGCCGTCCGGGCCCTTGCGGATCCAGGCGATATCGTCGCCAACGGTCCAGATCTTGTAGCCCTTCTTCTGATAGCCTTCCGGCGGAATCAGCATAGCCAGATTGGTCTTGCCGCAAGCAGACGGGAAAGCAGCACACAGGTATTTGATCTCGCCTGAGGGCTTTTGCAGACCCAGGATCAGCATATGCTCAGCCTGCCACATCTCGTTCTTACCCAGGTAAGAAGCGATACGCAGAGCGAAGCACTTTTTGCCCAGCAGCACATTGCCGCCGTAAGCAGAGTTCACGGAAATGATGGTGTTGTCCTCCGGGAACTGGCAGATCCAGCGATTCTCCGGATCCACATTGCACTTGCAGTGCATACCGCGCACCCAGTCGTTAGAGTCGCCCAGTACATCCAGAACAGCCTTGCCCACTCTGGTCATGATGTTCATGTTCAGCACAACGTAGATAGAATCGGTGATCTCGATACCGACCTTGGAGAAGGGAGAACCAACGGGGCCCATGGAATAGGGAATGATATACATGGTTCTGCCCTCGTAAGAACCGGCAGCGATGTCATAGAGCATTTTATAAGCCTTAGAGGGCTCCATCCAGTGGTTGGTGGGGCCGGCGTCCTCTTCTTTTCTGGAGCAGATCAGAGTTCTGTCCTCCACACGAGCCACGTCGTTCTCTGCGGTTCTGTGCAGATAGCAGTCGGGCAGCAGCTCCTCATTGAGCTTGATCATCTCGCCGGTTTCCACAGCCTCCGCCTTCAGGGCGTCGATCTGTTCCTTAGAACCGTCGATCCAAACGACCTTAGAGGGCTTGGTCAGTTCCACTTTTTCGTCCAGCCACGCAAGCAGGGACTTGTTGGAAGTCAAAGTTGTTTCCATAACTCTATTCTCCTTTAAGTTATTTGCAAAAAATCCAAAAAACCAGTGCATTTTTTGTTACTATCATTATACCAAAAGCGGCAAAAAATTCAATAGATACGGCTTCTAATTAGAACTTTTTCACAATTTTTTCAAAAAGTCGGCCGATCAATTGGCATAGTTGCATAAGCGTTCAGATCCGGTTGTGCGCGCACGCCGGACACATACTCATAGTAACCCTGAGCGCCTACCATAGCGCCGTTGTCACCGCAGTATTTCAGTGCCGGCAAATGCAGCTGCCAGCCCTTTTGGCGGCACAGGCGGTCCGTCTCTCGGCGCAGGCGGGAGTTGGCGGACACACCGCCGGCCAGGGCAATGGAAGTGTAGCCGTAGTCCGTGGCGGCCTTTTCCAGCTTCTCCACCAGGCAATCGGTAACGCCCTTTTGGAACGAGGCAGCCAGGTCGGCCACCGGCAGGGTCTCCCCCTTCTGCTCCATCCGGTGCACGATGTTGATTACCGCAGTCTTTAGCCCACTGAACGAGAAATCATAAGGCGTGTCCAGCCGCGGGTGGGGAAAGGCAAAGGCATTCTCGTCCCCGGTGGGGGAGATCTTGTCTATGCTGATCCCGCCGGGGTACGGCAGCCCCAAGGTGCGCCCGGCCTTGTCCAGCGCCTCGCCGGCAGCATCGTCTCGGGTCTTGCCCAGCACTTTATAAGTGGTGTAGTCCTCCACCGCTACAATGTGGCTGTGGCCGCCGCTGACCACCAGGCAAAGAAACGGCGGTTGCAGATCGCCGGTAATGTAATTGGCTGCCACATGGCTGCGCAGGTGGTGCACCGGCACCAGGGGCGTATTTGTAGCCATAGACAGCCCCTTGGCAAAGTTCACCCCCACCAGCAGGGCGCCGATGAGCCCGGGGGCATAGGTCACCGCAATGGCGTCAATCCCTGACATATCGCAATTGGCGTCCGCCAGCGCCTGGCGCACCACGCCACTGATACTCTCCGCATGGCGGCGGGAGGCAATCTCCGGCACCACGCCGCCGTACAGCTTATGCTCCTCCAGCGAGGTAGCGATCACATTGGACAGCACCTGCCGTCCGTCCTGCACCACGGCTGCCGCCGTCTCATCGCAGGAGCTTTCAATTCCCAAAATTCTCATGATTTTATATCCTCTACCGTTTTGACTGCTTTTACTGGGTGGCCGTTTTCCTCTGCGATAGAAAGCAGCTTTTGTTCCATATCGCCGCCGGGCGCCAAATCGCCCACATAGTATGGGTGGCCCCGGCCGTCCGTAATGGCATAGCCGTTATCCACGGCTTCAAATTGGCCGTTATCATCATCGAGCGTACCGGCCACTTTATACACCTGCAAGTCCCGATTTTCCACCTGCACCACCTGGAACAGAGCGTCGTCCGGGCAGTAGCGCACATAATCGGCACCGACGCCAAAGTTGTCGGTGGCCGCATACACAGACAGCAGCACCATAACCACCAAGCCCACCACAGCCTCTGCCACCTGTTTACCGGTGCGGGCGCTCTCATTCTCCCGGGCATAATAGGCCCGGCTTTTTTCGTCCTTGGGATAAAAGCGCTTCATCAAGGGCGTGCCCAGCAGCACCTTGCCGGTACTAAACATACCGATTGCGCTGACCAATCCTAAAGCCACACACTTGGCCGTGCTCACGCTGATCTCCAGCGCGCCGATGGGCAGCGTGTACTCCACCAGCCGGGTGCCCCGAAACAGCAGGGCACGCAGCCCGAACACCAGCACCATGGCCGCTATCAGTCCCACAACAGCAATAATCCCATTCACCTTGCGGGCGCAGCGCCTATACTGCCGCTCAAAATCCTGCTTGGCTTGCTCGGTTTGGTCCACCACCGTATTGCCCCGGCGCATATAGTCCAGCAGGCGGCGTTCATAAAGGGTGTCCAGTCGGCCCTTAGCCTCCGCCTTTTCCAGGTGCCGCAGCAACTTGGCGCTGTCCGTTGCGCCGGACACGGCGGTGACCATTGGGTGCGTAGGCAATATGCCCAAGATCTCCTGATCTTCCCCATCCGGGTCATTTGGGTCAAAGTGCTTGCCCCGCACGGCTTTCATATCCGCCAGTCGATTGGCTTTCATCTGCGCCAAAAGCTGCGGTTCTGCCGCCCGGCGCAAGTCGTAATCGTACTTATGTACCGCCTCCAGCAGCTCCCGCACCAGGCCCGGCACCTCGCCGGTGGTGGAAAAACCGCTGTGGTAATACTGGTTAAAGTCCTCGATCTCCAGCACATTGAACACATCATAGAGTGTAAAGCGCCCGGCGTCGCCGTAGTCTAGGTCTATGTCCAAAAAATTGTCGGTCAGCAGCATCACCGAGGGCAGATACCGCAGCCGCAGCCGGTATTCGCCGCAGTCAAACACGGCGGTCAAGCGGTAATCATCTGTCGTGTGACTCTCCTCAAAACCCATAAACCGACCGTACAGCCCGGTGGCGGCGCAGTCCTCCACGGCGCTGCGCACAGCGGCGATCATCGCTTTGGTCTCCGGCTCTAATTTGTAGAGCTTGTCTTTCTTTTTACCCATTCGGTTCCTCTTTCTTAAAGGTTTTTGTCAGCAGCAGCGCGTCCTCCGTCGGGTCCGTATAGAAGTCCCGGCGCCGCCCCACCGGCTGAAAGCCCAGTTCCCGGTACAGTGCCAGCGCCGCCTGATTGGACGGCCGCACCTCCAAAGTTAGAAAATCCAGTTCCCCGGCGGCAAAGCAGGCGCCAAACAGCGCCCGGGCAATACCCCGGCGGCGATAGGTGGGATCCACCGCCACATTGGTGACGCTGCCCTCACCGCAGACCACCTGCACACCCAGGTAGCCTACCACTTTATCTCCCAGCTTCGCCACTAAAAAGCGGGCGCAGGGGCTGGTCAGCTGGGCCTCTAAATCCGCCCGCTGCCAGGGGTGGGCAAAGCACAGCTGCTCCAGCCGCTCCACCCCATCCAGATGCGCCGGGGCAAAGGGCAAAATTTGCAGCTGGTGGTCTTTAATGTGCATCATACCAAGTTTGGCCTATCTTGCCGTCAGCCCGCAGCAGCACCGCCATATTGCAGGCGTGCTCCATCTCCTCCGTTACGATTTGCAGTGCCCGGTCGGCCTCTGCCTCCGGCGCCTCTACGATCAGTTCATCGTGCACCTGGAGGATCAGGCGGCTCTCCATTCCCTCGGCATACAGCCGCCGATCCACCCGCACCATGGCAATCTTAATAATATCCGCCGCAGTGCCCTGGATCGGCATATTCCGCGCCACCCGCTCTCCAAAGGCGCGGAGCATGTGGTTGCTGGCAGCCAGCTCCGGCAGATACCGCCGCCGACCGAACAGCGTGGTGGCATAGCCGGTGTCCTTGGCGGTGTCAATCATCCGCTGCATATAGGTCGCCACGCCCTGATAGGTGTGCATATAGGAGTCAATATATTCCTTGGCCTCTTTGTTGCTGACCCCAATATCCTTGGCCAGCGAAAAGGCGCCGATGCCGTAAACAATGCCAAAGTTCACCGCCTTGGCGCGACTGCGCAGCTGGGGGGTGATCATCTCCGGCGGCAGACCAAACACCTGCGCCGCCGTGGCGGTGTGAATATCCGCGCCGCTGTTAAAGGCATCAATCATCGTCTGATCTTCAGCCATGGACGCCAGCACCCGCAGTTCAATTTGGGAATAGTCCGCGTCCACCAGTCGGCACCCGGGGGCGGCGATGAAAAATTTGCGCATTTCCCGCCCCAGATCCGTGCGAATGGGAATGTTCTGCAAATTCGGCTCCAAAGAGGAGATCCGCCCGGTGCGGGTCTCCACCTGATTAAAGCGGGTGTGTATCCGCCCGTCCGTATCAATCACTTTCAGAAGACCGTCGCAGTAAGTGCTTTTCAGCTTAGTCAGTGTGCGATATTCCATGATTTTTTCCACCACCGGGTGGGCAGAGCGCAGACCCTCCAGCACCTCGGCATTGGTGGAATAACCGCTTTTTGTTTTTTTCTTACAAGGCAGACCCAGGTCCTCAAACAGGGCAACGCCCAACTGCTTGGGCGAGTTGATATTAAACTCGTGACCCACCGCCTCAAAGATCTCATCCGTCAAGGTGGAAATGCGGGTGCTCAGCTTCTTGGAGAATGCCTCGATTCCCGCCTTGTCCACATCAAATCCGGCGCACTCCATGCGTGCCAGCACACCGGCCAGGGGCAGTTCGATTTCCGTCAACAATTTACGCTGCCCGGCATCGTCGATCAAAGCGTCCGTCTTGGCAAACAGCTCCGGCAAGATCACCGCCAGCGCCACCGCCGGCTCCTCCTGATCCAGACTGTTGCGGTACGCCGGCACCGGCACATTGTATTCCAGCGCCAGCTGAGCCAAATCGTACTTGGCGTCCGATGGGCGCAGCAAATAGGCAGACAGCTGCAAATCGCCGCAGATATTTCCGCACCGCACCCCTTGCTTTTGTGCCAGGCGGTGCAGTTCCTTGGTGTTGTAGCCAAAAATGCGCACCGTATCCTCTGCCAGCAGCGTGCGCACAAAATAGCCGAATTCCGGTGTGTCTGCCGGCATTACGAACACCGTGTCCCCCAGGGGGAAGAACAGATCCGTTACCGTGCCCTCTGCCATCTGAGGCACCACATACACATTCCCCGCCTTACGCAAGCGAGTCAGCAGATCGTCTGCGTCCACACAGGTAAGCCGCTCCGGCCGGTGGGCAGGGGCAGGGGCTTCCGTCTCTCCGCCGGGCACCAAATCCCGATCCAAATTGAATTTATCAATGAGAGAAAACAGTTCCAATTTGCGAAACAGGGCTACCGCTGCCGCCGGGTCGCCGCCGGTAACGGCATAATGGGCAGGGGCAGCATCAATAGGCGCATTGGTGCGAATGGTGCCCAGATTCAGAGAAAGATATGCCTTATCCTTGTCCCGCCGCAGTTTTTCCCGCACGCCGGGTTTAATATCCAGTGTGTCTAAATCCTTGTAAATGGCGTCCAGCGTGCCAAAGCGCTGCACCAGATCCAGCGCCGTCTTGGCGCCCACCCCGGCCACACCGGGAATATTGTCTGAGCTGTCCCCTTGCAGGGCTTTTACCTGGATCAGCGCCTGTGGGGTAATGCCATACTCGGCGGCAATGGCCGCTTCATCGTACACATCGGTCACTGCCTGGCCCATTTTGGTACGCGCCAGCAGCACCTTCACCCCGCCGTGGGCCAGCTGCAAAGCGTCCCGATCCCCGGTGGCAATAAAGCAGGTGTCGCCGCTGTCTCGGCAAGCGGCAGCCAAAGTACCCAAAACATCGTCCGCCTCCCAGCCGGGGCACTCCACGGTGGTGTAGCCCAAAGCGGTAAGCAGCTCCTTGAGTACAGGCATTTGGGCCCGCAGCTCCTGCGGCATGGGCTTACGCCCGGCCTTATAGTCCGCATACTGCTTGTGGCGGAAAGTAGGCTCATGCACATCAAAGGCCACCGCCACACCGTCCGGGTGGCAAGTGTCCTGCAACTTAAGCAGAATATTCAAAAAGCCGTAAATGGCGTTGGTATAATAGCCGCTCTTGGTGGTCAGCAGCTTAATGCCGTAGAAGGCACGGTTGACGATACTGTTCCCGTCCAGCACCAAAAGATTCATGAAAGCCCTCCTAAAAATCGCGCTGTGGCCCCGGTCAAACGCCCGGGCGCACTCTGTTTTTTATTTTATCACAGTTTGATTTGAATTACAATTCCTTATGTGGTATATTAGTAAGACAGAAAAGGCAGGAGATACCATGGACTTTACAAATTTACCGCCCGACAGCAAGGCGTTTTTGGCCCCTATGGCAGGGGTGGCCGACCGGGCGTTTCGCGAGATCTGCCGGGACTTTGGCGCCGCCTACACGGTCACGGAGATGGTCAGCGCCAAGGGGCTGGTAATGGGCGACCGGAAAAGCCGGGAGCTGATGACCCTAGGCAGCGACCGCCCCGCCGCCATTCAGCTGTTTGGCACGGAGCCACAGGTGATGGCGCAGGCGGCCAAGCTGTGCCTGGAATTTGAGCCACAGGCCATTGACATCAATATGGGCTGCCCGGCACCCAAGGTAGCAAACAACGGCGCAGGCTCCGCTTTGATGAAAGACCCGCAACTGGCAGGTGAGATCATCTACGCGGTGGCAGAGGCCGTCGACCTGCCGGTAACGGTGAAGCTGCGCAAGGGCTGGGACAAGGCGCACCCCAATGTGGTGGAGCTGGCCCAAATCGCGGAGCAAAACGGCGCTGCCGCCGTGGCGGTACACGGCCGCACAAGAGAAGAAATGTACAGCGGCCACGCAGACTGGGACTGTATTCGCCGGGTAAAAGCGGCGGTGCACATTCCGGTAATCGGCAACGGCGATATAACCGATGTGCAAAGCGCCGCCCTGCTGCTGGAACAAACCGGCTGCGACGCCATTATGATCGGTCGGGGCGCCATGGGCAATCCCTGGCTGTTCCGCCAAATCAACACTTATTTAACAGACACAAGGGTGCTGCCGGAGCCGGGCATTCACGAGCGTATGGCCGTTATGCTGCGCCATATTGACCGCACCATTCAATATAAAGGAGAGCGCACCGCCATGATGGAGGCGCGCCACCATGCCGCCTACTACACTAAGGGACTGCGGGGTGGCGCCGGGTTCCGCCGCCGCATTTGCCAAATGAGCCACTTTGAGGAGCTGGCAAAGCTGGCTGCGGAAATTGCCAAGGAGAATGCAGAATGATTTTTAAGAATGTGACCTTTTATAACGAAGTGTTCCAAAAAGATGTGGCGGATATTCAGGTGGAAAACGGCCGCATTACCGCCATCGGTGTGCTGGAGCAGGAGGGTCGGGATATGCAGGGTTACACCCTGCTGCCGGGCTTTGTAGACATTCATATACACGGCCGCGGGGGCGGTGATTTTTCCGACGGAACGGTAAGCAGCATGGATCGGATCAGCGCCTCCCTGGCTAAGTGCGGGGTCACCGCCTTTTGCGGTACCACCATGACCCTGCCCAGAGAAAAACTGACGGATATTCTCACCACTGCCCGTGGCTATATGGGCAAGGAGGCCGGTGCCCGCCTGCTGGGCGTGAACCTGGAGGGGCCGTTTATTGCCCCTGCCAAAAAAGGCGCTCAAAACGGCGACTACATTCGCCCGGGCACCGTGGAGGAATGGAACGCCCTGTTTGACGCCTCCGGCCGCAGTGTAAAGCTGATTACCCTGGCGCCGGAAGCCTTTGACAGCGCCGACCTGATCCGCCAGATCAGCGGCTGCTGCCGGGTGTCCCTGGGGCACAGCTGTGCTACCGCAGAGGAAGCAAACGCCGCCTTTGACGCGGGGGCGGGCCATGTGACCCACCTGTTTAACGCCATGCCGCCCATGAGCCACCGGGCGCCGGGGCTGCCGGGGGCTGCACTGGATCGGTCGGATGTCACCTGCGAGCTAATCTGCGATGGGGGTCACATTGATCCCATTATGCTGCGCAACGCCTTTCGTCTGCTGGGGCAGGACCGAGCCTGTGTCATCAGCGACAGTATGCGCGCCGCCGGGCTGGGGCCGGGCACCTACGAGTTGGGCGGCCAGACTGTGTATGTAAAAGAGAACGGCCGCTATGCGGTGCTGGAGGACGGTACCATTGCCGCCTCCATTACCGACCTGTTTACGGAATTTAAGAATTTGCTGCGCTTTGGCATTGATTTTGAAACCGCCTTGCGCAGCTGCACCATCAACCCGGCGCGTGCCATCGGTATGGACGATCAGATTGGTTCCATTGCCACCGGCAAGTACGCCGACCTGTTGTTTGTTGATGAAGATCTGAATGTAGCGGAGGTATATGTAGATGGAATACAGGCTTAACATTGCGCTCATCGAGCCGGAAATTCCACAAAACACCGGCAACATCGCCCGCACCTGCGCTGCCACCGGCGCACGGCTGCACCTGGTAGGACCCATGGGCTTTACCATTACGGACAAGCAGGTCAAGCGCGCCGGGCTGGACTACTGGGACAAGCTGGACATTACCTACTACAACAGCCAAGAGGAATTCTTTGAACAGAACGCCGGGGCAGAATTCTTTTACTTCTCCACCAAGGCGGAGATCGCCCACAGCGATATGCAGTACCCAAACGGCGCCTTTTTGGTGTTCGGCAAAGAGACCAAGGGGCTGCCGGAGGAGCTGCTGAAAGCCAACCACGACCGGTGCGTGCGGCTGCCTATGCGAGGCATGATCCGCAGTCTAAACCTTTCTAACGCCGTGGCGGTGGGCACCTACGAGGTGCTGCGCCAATGGGGCTACCCGGCACTGACCTCTAAAGGCCACCTAACCAAATACCACTGGTAAAAGCAAATCTAAAAACACGCGGGACGGCTCAAACAGCCGTCCCGCTTCTTTTATCTCCCGCTCTATAAATTGCATAAAAAAAGAACCTCAAGCAAAAAACTTGAGGTTCTGCTGTACTGCAATTAGTCAGCGGTATAAGGCATAATGGCGATCTGACGCGCTCTCTTGATAGCGGTGGTCAGCTCACGCTGATGCTTTGCGCAGGTGCCGGTCACACGACGAGGCAGGATCTTGGCGCGCTCAGAGGTGAATTTCTTCAGTCTGGTCACATCCTTGTAGTCGATCTCGTCTACCTTTTCTACGCAGAAAACGCATACCTTTTTGCGCCCTTTGCGAGCGCCGCCTTTATTGTAAGCCATGCTTGGTTTCCTCCTTCGTTAAAATGGTAAATCGTCGTCGTCATCCACGATCTCTTCAAAATCGCTGTTATCTGCGCTGGCGTAGCTGGGCGCCGGTTGCGCAAAAGCGGGATTGGAGTTTGCGCCGGTAGTGCCACTCTCTGCCTTAGAGCCGCAGAAGGACACATTGCTGGCAACGACCTGTACACTCTTTCTCTTGTTTCCGTCCTTATCGGTGAAGTTATCCGTCTGGATAGAGCCCTCCACAGCAATCATGGAGCCTTTGCGGAAATACTTAGATACGAATTCCGCAGTTTGGCGCCAGGCGGTCACATCAATGAAGTCTGCCTTGCGCTCCTCGCCGGCCCGCTGAAAGTTGCGGTCCACAGCTACCTGAAAACGCACGACAGAAACGCCTGTGGGCGTTGTTCTCAGTTCCGGATCATAGGTCAGGCGACCCATGATAGCCACTACATTGATCATGTGCTCCCCCTTACTCGCCCTTAGCGACGATCAGAGAACGCAGCACGCCGTCAGTAATGTTGATCACACGATCCAGCTCTGCCGGGAAAGACTCCTCGCTGCTGAACTGCGCGATCACATAGTAACCCTCGGTCTCGTAGTTGATCGGATAAGCCAGCTTGCGCTTGCCCCATTCCTCAACTTCGCCAAGAGTGCCATGCTTGCTGATGAGATCCGTAAACTTGGTCTTGAGCGCCTGAGCAGCCTCCTCACCCTTGGACAGGGAGAAAACCAATACGATTTCATAGTTCTTCAATGCCATTCTAAAGCACCTCCTTCTGGTCTTTTGGCCGTACATCCTGTGCACGGCAAGGATTACTGTTCCACGGAACAGCCTATGTAGTATAACAGAAAGCGCCGCCCCTGTCAAGCAAAACTTGCACACCGGGCGGCGTTCTTTCGTCTATTTCTATATATAGTGGAGGTAATTGGCGTTACACATATTGCAGCACATCGCTGACCTTCTCGATCACCGGCACATCCGCGCGCAGGTCTTGGTCCTTAAACCAGCCCCAGTTCATCCGCACCGCCTGCATACCCGCAGACAGGGCACCGGCAATGTCGTTTACCGGGTGGTCGCCGACATACATACAGTCCGCCGGAGGCAGCTGCACTTTGTCACAGGCGTAGAGGAACAGCGCCGGATCCGGCTTGTGAACCCCCACATCGCCGCTGACCACCACCAGATCAAGATAAGGCCGCAGGCCGCTTTCGTCCATCTTGTGATTTTGCAAATACGACGGGCCGTTGGTGATAACGCCGGTAACCATGCCTTTCTTCCGCAGCGCCTGCAACATAGGCACCGCGTCCGGGAAGATCACGCAGCAGTCGCCGAAGGTGCGGTCATAATGTTCCGCCAGCGCTTCTGCCGCAGGGGCGTCCGTCCAGTGCCAAAGGGCAATCAGTCCTTTGTACCACTCTACTCGATCCACATAGCCGCCGTTGCCGCTTTGGCGCATTTGGTGCTTTTTCTCCTCCAGTTCCCCACCGGTCACACCGGGAAAGAACCGGGCAAAAAAGCCGTCCATATATCGCTCAAAGGCCGCCGTACGGTCCTGCAATGTCTCGTCAAAATCAAAGAATACTGCTTTTATCATGATCCAGTTGCTCCCGCAGCGCCCCGATGGAAGAAAACTTCTGTTCCGGGCGCAAATAACGCACCAGCTCCACCTGCACCGTTTGACCGTACAGGTCGCCGTTGTAGTCAAAAATATGAGTCTCTGCCAAGGGGGTCTCTACCTGCCAGGTGGGGCGCACGCCAATGTTCGTAAAGCCCCGATACCAAGTGTCCCCCACCAAAATGCGGCTCTCATACACACCGAACCTGGGCAGCACCAATCCATCCGGGTACTGCTGGTTGATGGTGGGATAGCCGATGGTGCGACCCCGAGCGTCGCCGTGGAGCACCGGGTTCTCAAAAGTAAAGTTGTAGCCCAGCATGGCCGCCGCCTGCTCCATCTCGCCTGCCTGCACCGCCGCCCGAATACGGGTAGAACTGATAGGCGCGCCCTGGTAGTCCTGGTGCTCCAAGATACGCACCCAAATGCCCCGATCCTCCAGGTACGCCCGCAGACGCATTGCATCCCAGGCAGCGTTCTTGCCAAAGCGAAAATTAAACCCACATAGCACCATACCGGCGCCAAAGCGGCCGATAAGCACATCCTCCACAAACTGCCGGCCGTCCATATTGCGAATGGCATCAAAATCCGCAAACACCGCCGTCGGGTAGCGACGCTGGAAAATGCTTTTTTGCAGCAGGGAAAAGCGGTTGTGCACGCAGTAGATCACCACCTGCTCCGCGCCGGTGCACACAATATTGTGCGCCCGGTGCATACCGTCAAAATCCCCGATGGCCACCGCCGTTATTCTCTTTTGGTTCTCACACTCTTGCATACAAATTTATCTCATTACCATCACGCGATCCACTTGCAGCTGGCTGCCGTCTGCCGACGGACTGCCCAGTCCCAGGAACACACCCGCCGGGTCATATACCCGGTAATAAGGCTCCGTCAACTGCCGGTGCAGCCGCACCGCATCCAGCGCACCACCGTTGCCAAAGCGCCGTGCCTGAGGCGCCGTTACCTGCAAGGCCGGATACGCTGCCAGCAGTTCGTCCACCGGGCGCAAGCAGGGGGCAAAATCACCGCCGCTGTCTCGCAGGGCTTGCAGCTGCTCTAAAGTTACGCAATCCGCCAGCGCCACACCCATGGCGCAGGTGCGCTGCAAGGCGGTCATCACCGCACCGCAGCCCAAAGCCTGTCCCAGATCGTGGATCAAGGTCCGAATATAGGTGCCCTTGGTGCAGGTCACATCTATGGTATAGGTATTTTTTTCTTCTTCCACTGCCGTCAGGCGCAGATCCAAAATGGTCACCGGACGGGCTGCCCGCTCCACGGTCTTGCCCTGGCGGGCCAGTTCGTACAATCGCTGACCGTCCACGCTTACCGCCGAGTACATGGGCGGCACCTGCATGATCTGGCCCCGAAAGGCAGAAAGCGCCGCCTCAACAGCCGCCCGATCCGCAGTGACCGGCCGGCGGGTAAGCACCGTGCCGGTACAATCCTGGGTGTCCGTTGTCTCTCCCAGGCGGAAGGTGGCCAGGTAGCGCTTGTTGCTGTCCGGCAAATAATCAAGGAAGCGGGTGGCACCGCCCAACAGCACCGGCAGCACGCCGGTAGCCATGGGATCCAGCGTACCGGTATGACCCGCCTTGCGCTCTCGGGTGATCCCCCGCACCTTAGCCACCACGCCAAAAGAGGTGATCTCCGCCGGCTTGCAAATACACAGAACGCCGGTCATACCAGCAGTTCCCCGCACTTCTCCACCAGCTTAGCGCGAGCGGTCTTTACATTCATATCCAGGTTGCAAGCCGCCGCCTGGGGATGACCACCGCCGCCAAAGGCCTTGGCGATCTCCGCCGCGTTCACGCTCTCAAAGGTGCGCAGAGAGGCTTTACATGTGCCGTCCGGCTTCTCCCGAATGGTAATGCCCACTTCCACGCCCTCAATCTGGCGGGTCAGGGGAGCCAACCCCTCTGTCTCCTGCTCGTTGGAGCCGGTTAAGTGGTACATCTCCTGAGTCACGGTGATAATGGCTACCCGCTCGTCCAGGTAAAAACGCATAGACTCCAGTGCCAGCCGTTCCAGCCGGGCATAGGTCTTGGTCTTGGTCTCAAACATGACTCGATTGATCCGGCCGTTATCTGCCCCGGCTTCAATCAAATCCGCTGCAATGCGGTAGCTCTCCGCCGTGGCGGAGGCGTAGCGAAAACAGCCGGTGTCCGTAGAAATACCGGTATACAGGCAGTTGGCCATGCCTTTATCCAGGGGCACGCCCATCTCCCGGATCACCTTGTAGATGATCTCGCTGGCAGCAGCGGCACCGTCGTCCAGCAGCAGCCGATCCGCATAATCCGTGTTGGTGCCGTGGTGGTCAATACACAGATCAATATGGTACTTGCCCTGAATGGCACCCAAGAGCCCCTCGGTAGCCACATCCACCGCCATCACAAACCGGGGGGTGAACTTCATAGGCACAATATCGTCAAAGAGATAATTGTACTTGGGGGGAATGTCTGCCTCGTTCTTCACATAGGCAAACTTGCCCTTTTGCAGCAGCGCCCGGCAAAGGGCAAAGCCACAGCCCAAAGTATCTCCGTCCGGGTGGGCATGGGTCAGAATTAAAATGTCGTCCTGCTCCAGCAGCAGCCGGGCACATTCCTTTACATCAATCCTCATGTTCCAGTTCCTTCAGCTTATCCCAAAGGGCAAAGCCCTTTTCAATGGAGTCGTCGGCAATAAAGCGCAGTTCCGGGCACTTGCGCAGGTGCAGCCGCCGACCCAGCTCGTGGCGAATATAGCCCTGGGCGGCGGTCAGGCCCTTAACGGACGCCTTGGCCGCCTCCATGCCCTCCATGGCGCTCACATACACCTTGGCATAGCTAAGATCGTTGGTAACGCTCACCTTTACTACCGTAAGCATACCGCTGATCCGCGGGTCTTTTAGTTCCCGCAGGATTGCCACGATCTCCCGCTTAATATCCTCTGTAATTCTGTCAATATGATAACCGGGCATTTTGCACTCCTACTCAGTCTCTGTACTCCTCGACCACATAGCACTCCAGCACATCGCCGGGCTGAATATCGTCCCAGCCCTCCAGGCTGATGCCGCACTCATAGCCGGAAGATACATCCTTTACATCGTCCTTAAACCGCTTTAAGCCCTTCAGCGGCACATCGGCCAGCTGCTTGCCGTCACGCACCAGGCGCACTTTGCCCTCCCGGCGGATATTACCGCTGGTAACCAGGGAGCCTGCAATGGTGCCGGCAGAGGAGATCTTGTACACCTCGCGCACTTCGGCGGTGCCGGTGTCCACATCTCTGTACTTGGGGGCGCGCATACCGCGCATAGCCGCCTCAATCTCCTCAATGGCATCATAAATAATATTGTAGCTGCGGATCTCCACGCCGTCCCTGTCTGCGTTCTCCTTGGCCACCGGGTCTACGCCGGTGTTGAACGCTACGATAATGGCATTGGAGGCAGCGGCCAGCATCACATCGCTCTCGCTGACGGAGCCCACGGCGCCGTGGATCACATGAACCCGCACTTCGTCGTTTTCAATCTTCAGCAGGGACTGCTTTACAGCCTCGACAGAGCCTTGAACATCGGCCTTGATAACCACATTAAAGGCCTTCAGCTCGCCGGCCTGCAAGGTGTCAAACAGGGTGTCCAGCGTCACCTTATGGAAGGCGTTGAATTCTTCTTCCTTGGCAGCTTCCTTACGCTGCTCCACCAGCTGGCGGGCCAGCCGCTCATCGGATACGGCATTAAAGCCATCGCCGCTCATGGGCGCACTGTCCAGACCCATAATCTCCACCGGCACACTGGGTCCGGCTGCGTTTACCTTACGACCGCGATAATCGGTCATGGCGCGCACCTTACCCACTGCCATACCGGCTACGATCACATCGCCGGCATGGAGCGTACCGTTCTGCACCAGCAAGGTGGCAATGGGACCGCGGCCCTTATCCAGCTTGGCCTCGATCACCGTACCCTTGGCGGTACGGTCCGGGTTGGCCTTCAGCTCCTGCATCTCCGCTACCAGCAGAATGGTTTCCAGCAATTTGTCAATGCCCATCTTGGTCTTGGCAGACACAGGCACACAGATCACATTGCCGCCCCATTCCTCCGGCACCAGTTCGTGCTCGGTAAGCTGCTGCAGCACCCGATCCGGATTGGCGCCCTCTTTATCCATCTTGTTAATGGCAACGATAATTTCAACGCCCGCTGCCTTGGCGTGGTTAATGGCCTCAATGGTCTGGGGCATAATGCCGTCGTCCGCAGCCACAACCAGCACGGCAATATCCGTAGCCATGGCACCGCGGGCACGCATGGCGGTAAAGGCCGCGTGGCCGGGGGTGTCCAGGAAGGTGATCTTTTCGCCGTTCGCTTCTACCTGATAAGCGCCGATATGCTGGGTAATGCCGCCGGCCTCGGTAGAGGTCACATCCGTATGACGAATGGCGTCCAAAATGGAGGTCTTACCATGGTCAACATGGCCCATCACGCAAACTACCGGCGGGCGCTTCACGGCATTCTCGTCGTTCTCGTCGTCCTCTTCAATGATCTGCTCCTCAATGGAGACCACAACCTGCTTCTCCACCTTGGCACCCAGTTCGGTAGCCACGATCTCTGCAGTATCGTAGTCGATCACTTCGTTCACGCTGGCCATCACGCCCAGACTCATCAATTTTTTAATCACTTCGGTAGCCGTCATACGCAACAGACTTGCCAGTTCACCCACGGTGATCTCCTCCGGCACCTTAATGGTGATCTGCTGCTTTTTACGCTGCTCCGCAATGCGGGCCAGGCGCTGAGCCTCCGTCTCTCTCTTGGAGCGGGCGCGCATACCCTGAGGCCGCTTTTTGCGGTACTGCTTGCTCTTTTGGTTGAGCTTCTGCTTCTTCTGGTAGTCGCCCATGTTGGAAGCAGGCGCAATATCCTCGTACTTCTGATTGTACTTTTCCAGATCCACATTGTTCACTCGGGTGTCCACATGGCGAGTCTCGCCTTTGGTGCGCGCCTGGGGCGTTTGATTGGCCTTCTTCTTGGCCTTTTCCTCAGCCCGCTTAGCCGCCTGCTCTGCCATCTGCAAAATAGCAGCCTGGCTCTGACGCTTCTTGTCCTTCTCCGTATTACCGGCGGACTGGGGCTTCTTCTCCCTTTTCTGCTGCGGCGCCTGGCTCTTAGGCTTATTGGACCGCAGCGCATAGAACTTGTCAAAATTCTCTACGCTGTGGGTCTTGGTAATGCGGTCAAAGAGGGCATTCAACTCCCCCTCCTCCAGCACAGTGGACGGCGACTTCTTGGCCGCGCCGCACTGGGCCAGCAGATCCAAAACTTCTTTATTCTGTACGCCGAAACCGGCAGCGACATCGGATACCTTTACTTTTATGACCATTCCTTTTCCTCCTGTTGCAATAATTCTTCAATGCGTGCTGCAAAGCCTGCGTCCTCCACCGTAAGCACCCCTGCCCGATAACCCAGGGCAAAGTGTATCTCATCTATGGTGCAGGGCAGGGCACGCATGCGGGGGGCTTTGGCACGCTTTTGACCGGCGGTCTCAAACTCGCGGACCAGCCGGGGCGACGCATTCCGCGCCGTCAGCACCAGCTGCGCCTTGCCGTCGCGTACGCTCTGCAAAGCCAGGTCGTGCCCCATAGCCAGCTTGCCTGCACGGCGGGCAAGCCCCAACATAGAAAGCCACTTGGCGTTATTCATCTTTCAGCTCCGCCTCCATACGGTCATAGACCGCGTCAGAGATGGTCACCTCCAGCGCCCGCTCAAAGGCCCGCTTCTTCCGCGCCTTCTGCAAGCAGGCAGGATCGTGGCACACATAGGCGCCCCGCCCGGCCATCTTGCCGGTGAGATCCAGCTGCACATCCCCCTGAGGGGTGCGCACCACCCGCACCAGGTCGCGCTTGTCAAACCGTCCGCCGCAACCGGCGCACATACGCACAGGCACTTTCTTTGCTTTCATCTTTCCGCCTCCCTGTTTGCAGGCAGCCGCTTACTGCTGCGTGCCGTCGTAAAAGCCGGACTCCGGCTTAATATCAATCTTCCAGCCGGTGAGTTTGGCAGCCAGGCGCACATTCTGCCCCTTGTTGCCGATGGCCAGGCTCAGCTGATCATCCGGCACGGTGGCACGGCAGCTTCTGGCTTCCTCATCCAAGATCTCTACCCCAACCACATCAGCCGGCGCCAAAGCGGCAGCAATGTAAGTGGGCACATCGTCGTTATACTTTACAATGTCGATCTTCTCGCCGCCCAAAGCGTCCACAATATTGGACACACGCTGGCCACGAGGACCGATGCAGGCTCCTACCGGATCCACATCTTCTTCTTTGCTGAATACGGCGATCTTGGTACGAGATCCGGCCTCACGAGAGACAGACTTAATCTCAATGGTACCGTCAAAGATCTCCGGCACCTCCTGCTCAAACAGGCGGCGCACCAGACCCGGGTGGGTACGGCTGATCATAATCTTGGGACCCTTGCTGCCATCTTTTACATCCACAACAAAAATCTTGATCAGACTGTTCTCTACCAACTCTTCGCCGGGCACCTGCTCGGCCTTGGGCAGCACAGCCTCGTTCTTGCCAATCTCCAAGGTGGCATTGCCGGTGACCGGGTCTACCCGCAGCACCTTGGCAGAGATCAGCTCCTGATTCTTGCTTTGGAACTCCTCCATCAGCTTGCCACGCTCCGCCTCGCGAATACCTTGGCGGATCACATGCTTGGCAGTCTGCGCGATAATGCGGCCGAACTCCTTGGTCTTCAGGGGAATGTCAATGGTCTTGCCCACCTTGGCGCTCTTCTTGATGGCCTGGGCCTCTTCCAAAGTCAGATCCGTGTCCGGGTCCTCCACTTCCTCAACCACATTCTTGGTCACATACACCTTAAAGCGCTGCTTCTCCGGGTCAATGTCGCAATGAACAATGTCCTTGCCGTTGTAGTCGTGCTTGGCAGCCACCACAATGGCGGCAGAGATTTTCTCATACAAGTAATCCTCCGGGATCCCCTTCTCCTGCGCCAGCATTTGCACCGCATCAAATAATTCCTTACTCATTTTCCGATCACCTTTCCTTTATTCCTCAAAATCCTGTTCAAAATCTGCTATATTAAAATCGTCCAACTTCACAAAGGCTGTATCCTTCTTTTGTACACACAGCGCTTTGCCGGAAGTCAGGCGAACGGTTATCTCGCCGTTATTATACTGCTCCAGCGTGCCGGAGAAATCCCGCGCCCCGTCAACCGGGCGAATGGTGCGCACCAGTACCGGCGCGCCGATATACTGCAAAAAGTGGCTGTCCTGCACCAGCTCCCGCTCAATACCGGGAGAGCTGACCTCCAAGGTGTAGGCCTCCTTAATGGGATCTTCCCGATCCAGCGGCTCCTGGAGCGCCCGGCTCATAGCCACGCAGTCGTCCATACTCACGCCGCCGTCCTTGTCAATAAACACCCGCAGATAGTGCTGCGTGCCCTCTTTTACGAACCGCACATCCCAGAGCGAAAGCCCCAGATCGGCCGCAATGGGGGCGCACAACGCCTGCACACGGGATACCACATTTCCCTTGCCTGCCAATGAAAAACCTCCCTACAAAAACAGGAGAGCGGTCCCCGGGGACCACTCTCACTGAACTACTTACAACTTACCGATAACTATAATAGCATATTATAATCAAATGTCAAGCCTTTTTTCCGTCTGTGGAGAGCGGATGCACAAACAAGCCGCTGAGCAGCTTAGGCTCAAACCAGGTGGACTTAGGGGGCATCATGCGCCCGGCGTCCGCCACCGCCATCAGTTCCGCAATGGTGGTGGGATAAAGGGAGAACGCCAGCTTCATATCCGTCTTGGCCCGCTTCTCCAGCGCCCGCACACCGTAAATCCCGCCTACAAAATCAATACGCGGATCTGTCTTTGGGTCTTTAATACCCAAAATGGGCGATAGCAAATTGTCTTGCAGCAGCGACACATCCAAAGCGCCTACCGGATCATCCGGCATCAGCGCCGGCTTGATTTGCAAGGTGTACCACTCCCGATCCACCACCATACCGAAGGTGCCCTTTTGTTCCGGTTCTACCGGCTCATCACTGTGCTTTACGATAAACCGCTGCTCGATTTGGGAAATCAGCGCATCCGGTGACAGACCGTTCAAGTCACGCACCACCCGGTTGTAAGGCAAAATTTCCAGCTCGCTGTCCGGGAACGCCACCGCCAAGAAAAAATTAAATTCTTCCTGCCCGGTATAATCCGGTTTTTCTTCCCGCCGCTTGAGCCCCACTTTTACTGCGGAGGCGCAGCGATGGTGGCCGTCGGCAATATAAAGCGCCGGGATGGCGGCAAACAACCCTTGCAGTTTTTCGCACAGGGGCGCGCTATCCACCACCCACACCGTTTGCTGCACATCATCCTGCACAAAATCATACACCGGGGTGTGTTCGCTCATCCAAGTAGAAAGCGCCAACTCCACCGCCGGGGAGCGGCGATAGGTCAGGAAAATGGGACCGGTATTGGCGTCGCAGGTGTCCACATGGCGGATTCGGTCCGCCTCCTTGGCGGCCAGCGTGTGCTCGTGCTGTTTGATCACGCCGTTTAAGTAATCGTCCACCCCGGCGCAACCTGCCAGCCCCACCTGGGCACGGCCGTTCATCACCTGCTTGTAAATATAAAAGCAAGGCGCCGGATCCTGCACCAGTGCGCCGGTATGCTCCAGCGCCAGCAGGTTCTCCCGGGCTTTCTCATACACCGCCGGACTGTACGGATCCGTCTCCGGCGGCAGGTCAATCTCTGCCTTATCTACATGTAAAAAGGACAGCGAATTGCCCGCTGCCCGCTCCCGCGCCCCGGCGGCAGTGAGCACATCATAGGGCGGCGCCGGAATCAGCGCCTGATAATCCGGCAGCGGACGAAACGCCCGAAACGGACGAAATACAGCCATAATGCCCCTCCTTTAGGTTCTTTTTTTCCAATATATTGTATGCAGTTTCATGTAAAAAGCGCACAGGTCGCCCTGTGCGCCGTTTTTATTTCTGATTTTTTTGATACACGATTCGCAGACCGTCCAACAACAGATCCCGATCCACCACAGCGTCCACGGTACAGTATTTGGCAATGGCCGCACCCAGCCCGCCGGTGATCACCACCGTAGCCGGTTGACCCAGCTCTTGCTGAAAGCGCGCCACCATGCCGTCAATCATGGCAGCCGTGCCGTACACGGTGCCGGAGCGCATACAATCCACCGTATTGGTGGAAATGGCGCTGGTCGGCGCTGCAATATCAATTTGAGGCAGTTGGGCCGTACCGGTGGCAAGGGCGCTCAGGGCGGTCTTGACTCCGCACAGAATTGCCCCGCCGATAAAGCTGCCGTTCTTGTCAATGACAGATGCAGTGGTGGCCGTGCCCAGATCAAAAAGGATAATGGGTGCCGGGTATTTGGCAATGGCAGCCACAGCGCCCACGACCATATCCGCACCCAGCTCGCCCGGGTTATCGGTCTTGATATTCAGTCCGGTCTTGACCCCGGGACCCACTAAAATCGGTGCTTTGCCGGTAACCAACACCACAGCCTTAGAGATGGTGCGAGCCAGGGGCGGCACCACCGTAGCCAGTACGGCGCCCTCCAGCGCAGACGGCTCCAGGTGCATCAAATCCAGCACACTGTGCAGCTTGATGGCATACTCCTCCGCCGTCTCGTTACTGTTGGTAGACAGGCGATATTTGTCCACAATGGTATCGCCCTCAATAAAGCCCATGACTACATTGGTATTGCCCACATCAATGGCCAGAATCATAGCCGTACCTTCTTTCTCTTAACTTAACTGCTTTTTGCTGATATTCACCAGCCGCACGATCACAGGGCTGAGTACCACATTCACAGCCAATTCTACCACGAAATTCAGCCCTACAAAGCCGGTTATCATAAAAATGAACGCATTGGCGCCGCCTGCATTCTGCAAGATCCAGTCAAAGAAAAACAACCGACAACCCAGCAGGAAGATCCCGGTATTCACCACCGGGCACACCACAGCGGCACAGACCACGCCGGCGTACTTATGCTTCTTGCTTAGCACCCGATACACCAGCCCAGACAATGCCCCGGCCAAAATGCCCTTGAGCATCACCGTTAAAATGGTGCCAAAAATGCTCATGTTGAGGAAAAGCGCCGTATCCGGCTGGCACAGCACCACCACGGAGAACACACCGCCCAGCCAAGCGCCGGCACCTACACCGTAAAGGGCAGCGCCCACCACAATGGGAACGAGCACCAGGGAGATAGACACGGTGCCGAACTTAATAAACGAGCCCAGCAGCTGCAATACCACCACCAGGGCCGTGAGCAGACCTACGCCTGCGATCTTTTTTGCGTTCACTTTCATATTCAATTTTCCTTTCTGCTACTGTTCCAAGCCGCGCACCACGCAAACCGTGCGCCGCCCCGAGAAAGTTCGTTTTTTCTCTACGGATACAATGCGCCCTCATTATAGCCTATTCCCCGTCAAATGTAAAGAGACTTTTTGGGCAGAAAATCCCTGCCTGTATTTACATTTTTTTGTAGGGACCGATGTCCACACCGGTCCGAAATCCCTCCGTCAATGCCTGCGGCATTGCCACCTCCCTTTACAAGGGAGGCATATCGGTTACAAAATCTAAGCCCCCCTTGCAAAGGGGGGAAAGCGGCGCAGCCGCAGGGGGGATTGGCCGTAGGCAGCAGAGGAATTGCTATGCAAAAAGCGCACACGGCAGAAACCGCGTGCGCTTTGCTGTACCGATTTACTTGTTCTTCTCCTGCACCACGCGGGTGATAATCTCCACGCAGCCCTCCGGGGTCAGGCGGCCAGAGTCCAGGGACAGATCGTAATTGTGCACATCGCCCCATTCCCGGCCGGTATAATGCCGGTAATTCAGCGCGCGCTTCTTATCTTTCTCCGCCAGGCGCTTGGCCGGCGGCTTATCCGTTTCGCCGTAAAGCAGCACAATGCGCTTGGCCCGGTAGTCCTTACCGGCGTGCACAAACACATTGAGCACATCGTCCCGGTCCTCCAGAATATAATCCGCGCAGCGACCCACGATCACGCAGTTGCCTTTTTCTGCCAAATCCAGAATCACCTTGCGCTGCACCGTCCACAAATAGTCAGACGCAGACAGGCCGTTCATCACCTCCGGCGAACCAACGGATGAAAAGGCGTAGGCCAAGCGGCTCTTGCTGGCGGAATACTCGCCGGTCTCCTCAATATAGCGCTCGGCAAAACCGGTTTTCTCCGCCACATGGCGCACCAGCTCCTGGTCATAATAATCCCAGCCCAGCGCCGTAGCAACAGCCTTGCCCACGGAACGCCCGCCGGAGCCGAACTCTCGACCAACGGTAATTACTTTTACAGACATGGTAAAGCCCCCTTGCCCGGCGCTGCAAAATTGGGTACACCGCACCGAGTCTATATTCAGTATAGCACACCTTCACCAAAAAAGAAAGGGGATCTTTACCGAAAAAACAAGACGGCATAGGTGGTGCCGTTCTGATTTAGGCAGGCATACTCCTGGCCGGTCACCGGCGACACGGACTGGTTCACCGTCAGAGTCTGGTCATCCAGCGTCATACCGATGGTGCCGCGGGTCTGGCTGGCAAAGGCCACATAGTGGTAGTTGGCGCTGCTGGAGAATTTGCACACAGAGGGCGCCATACCGTCTGCAAAGACAATGGCAAAGCGAGGGCGGAAGGGGCTGGGAACCTCCACCTTGCGTGTGGCCTTGCCGTTACCGAAATAGTTGTAATAGTAGAACGGCAGCCCCCACAGGTCCCGCTCCGCCTGGGTGATATGCACCGTGGTGTTGCCGGTGTGGTCGCCAATGGCCTTATCAATCCGCTGATTATCCGCGTTAAAATCCTCTCGCTGAGGCACATCGGTACCCACCCAGTCATTCAGTTTTAAGTTGGTGGTTTTGTTGGTACTGCTCATGTTAATCCTCCGTATCTAAAATATCAAAGGGCAGCGCTGCCCGGTCAAAGACGGCATAAGGCACCGCGTCTGCGTCCAACGCATTCCAGGTGCGCCCGCTGCCCGACAAATGGGCATAGAGAAAGGGCGGCACCCAGTCCCGCAGCAGGCGACCCAAATTGGTCCGCCCGGCGGCAGGGATCACCAGTTCCAGATTGCCGTCCGTGCAATGATAAGTTGCCCCCGCGCCGCACAGATCGCTGAGTGCCTGTTGAAAGCCCGCTAAAGAAAAATCCCCCCAGGGCATTTGCCGCCGCGCCAGCAGCTTTTGGCGGGTCCCTTGCAGGGTATCGCCCGGCAGCAAACCGCGAACCGTCAGCCAGCGCCAAAGATTTTCTTCGGCAGCAGTGGCGGCAAAGGCGCCCTCCCGGGCGTCCGTCAGTTGATCATAGACCCATGCGATCCCCGCCGCGTAGGCTCGCAGCTCGCCGTTGATTACCGTGCCCGGTTGCGGGTCAAAGCCCTCTGCCTGCGCCAGTGCCTGCAAACGGCCCAGCACCGTCTCAAACATAGCAGGTCACCTCCACCGCCGTAACCTCCAGGTACGCGCCGGTGCTGCAAGGGATCACGCCGCCTTTTTCGCCTGCCGCATGCACCTCCGGGGTGCCGCACAGGCCGTCCGTTTGCAGCGCTGCCGCCAGGGCGGAGGGATGCAAGCTGCCGCCGATCACCCGAGCGGAGCACAGTTCTTTCAGCTGATTTTCCAGTGCAGAGCGCACCGTTGCCGGGTCCGCTCCTGCTAAAATTTGCGCCGAGCACACCAGCTGTACCGGTTGCTTTTTTGCCTCCTGCACATCAATAAAGCACCCGGCCAGCGTGAGAATATCCAACTTTTCCGTCACCGCCAGGCGCAGTTCGTCGTCCACCTGACCCTGACGGCTGCGCACATATACCGTGACGATATAGTCAGAACCGCCGGGGCACACTTTGCACGACAGCACCCGATCCAGCTGCTCCACCGCTGCGGCCAAGCAGGCGGTGTTCACCCCATTGGGCGGCACCTGCTGCACCTGACAAATCCTTTGACGCAGGGCGGTATCCGTTTCTACCGCCGCGCCGCCCGAAAACCGATTGGCGTTGGTCACCCCGCGGATGCCCGCCGGGGGATTGACCATCACGGTAATGCACCCCGGCTCCACGTTATGGGCAGTGGTCTTGCCCAGAGAAACGGCCGGCACATCCACCGTCCATTCTCCGGCAGGAATGGTAGCCGCCTTGGTGGTGGCAAACTGCAAATAGGGCTGCCCGGCCACAGAACACACCGTGTCTGCCGGTACGGTCACCGCCGCCTCTGCTGCTTGCGCCAACGAAAATGTTAGCACCCCGGCGGCGGCAGAAGCACCCTTGCGCTGTAAGCCCACATCCGCCGCGTGCCGATCCAGATCCGCACCCCGTGCCGTATCGGCAAACACCTGGCTTTGCACATGGTCGCCAAACACCGACAGGGCATACAGTTCCGTTGCCACACTGCGAAAGCGGGCGTCCAGCTCCGGCAGATCCTCCGGCTTTTCGCCGCAAGCGTCGAAAAATGCCGCCCGCATTTTGTCCGTTATTTCTTGATAGGTCGCTCTCATAGGGCAACCGTCACCTCCCGTTCTTCCTCACGCACCCACAGACGAAAGACCGCGCTGCCGTCTGCGGTGCGCACCCCCAGCACCAGCACGCCGGGCACATCACAGACGGCCCGGCGACCCAGCGCCAGCAGTTCGTCCGGCAACAGATCTGCCCCGCAGCCGCCCACCCCGCCTACCGGCCGAGGATAATAGCCCTGCCGGGGCAGCGTCAGCAGCAGGCGCAAAGACTGCACCAGATTCTCCGGTGTGTCCAGGCGCCGAGGAACATGATCCGTAACCGCATAATCGCCGTTTTCCACTGCATAGATCAAGGTTCGATCTCTCCTTTTTCATTGATGACCAGACCGTTTATCCGCACCGTACCGTCCCGGCACAGGCGCACCACCGCGCCGCCGGGGCCGCGCAGCTCCACCTCGCCGGGCGCCAGATCGGCGCTGCCCATACGAGCGCCGGCAACCACTGCGCCGTCCTCTCCGCCGGAGAGCAGCAGCACCTGGGCACCGGCAGGCACATTGGCCGCATAGCCATAAGGGGCATACACCGGGGTCTCCCTCAAATGGGCAGAGGCCACCGTCTCCACCCGACTGCCGCCCAGGGTCACCCCGGCGCACTCATATCCGGCGCCGCCGGTTTGGCGGGCACGCTCATTCAGCCACATAGTACATCGCCTCCAATTTCGGTTGGCAGCACAGTACCAGCCGGGTCTGTACCTGCCGAGCGGTGCCGGTGATCTCCCGCTGAAAAATGCGAAACCCGGCGCTGTCCGGCACACCGTCCTTTGGCACCACCGGGGCATACAGCGGCAGCCGATGGGCACCGGTGAGCACCACCTCCAGCCGCCGATACCGGGCAGCCGCCTGCTCCAGTTTGCGCAGCAGCACCTGCTGGCGCTGCTCCGGCGGATAGGCCGCCACATTGACATAGCGGCGACGACTGATCTTTTTGTCCGCAAAATACCCGGCCTCCAATCGGCGGCAGTACGGTTCCGCGCTGGCAATTTTATAGGCATATACCCCCGGCGCTTCTCCCCGCTCGGTCACCGCCGTAATCGAGGTGATTTGATCCCCGGGCAAAGTCACCGGTACCTCACTGCCGTAAACACACAGCCGGTTCTCCGGATCGGCAAAAACACCCTTGGTGCCCAGCACCTGCATAAAGCCCTGCAAGGCGCCAAAGCAGCTGGTGCCCTTCTCCACCGTATATTGCCCCGGGGCGGTGCCGGCAGGCAAAGCCGCCGTAAAGCCAAAGGGTGCCGCGTAATGGTGGACCATTTGGTCCACATTGGGTGCGTTTAGGCTAATGGGCAGCGCCTCATTGTCCAGCAGCAGACAGGCAGAGGAGCGGGCATACACAAAGCCCCGCCGTTGCCCGGGGGTTACCGTCAGCTTTTGCTGATCCGCATAGCCAAAGAAGCAGCACGCACCGTCCGGCGCAAAGCCCCGCACCCGGTACACCTCCGGCAGATCGCCGTCCCACAAAAAGTGCAGTCGCAGTCCGTCGCAGCCGGCAGTCACATCGCCGCTCCAGCGATAAGACAGCAGCTGCCGGGGCACCGCCCGCTTGCCGTCCAAAAACTCCAGTTCAAAGGTCACGCCAACACCACCTTTTCCCCGGGGGCCAGATCAAAGGGCGAGGCCAAGCGGTTCCGTGCCACAATGGTGTCTACCGACACACCGGTGCGCGCCGCAATGTCAAAGGCGTTTTCCCCCTGCCGCACCCGGGTGCTGCCGTAAGGAGCATACCGGGGCGCTGGGTCACAGTCCTCCGTAAAAGTAAAGCTATACTGCACCCCGTCCCGGGCGGTGGTGCAAGTGTAATCAAACCGGGTCAAATACGCCCGCATAGGCTCCGCCCCGGGGGCGAACAGCCAGTGGGCCTGTCCGGGCAAAAGCATCCGCCGCAGCACCTGGGCCATCTCCAGCGCACGGCCGCCGTACCACCAGCCCTTGCCGGTGATCACCGTGGCCCGGCGCCCGGCCGGGGTCACGCAGACCCCGCCGGACAGCAGCCGTTCCTCCTGTTGCAGCGCCCGATTCTCCACCTGAAGCTGGGCGGGATTTTGCAAAAAGGTGTACGGCCCAAAGCGCATACGCATCAGTGCCTGCATATCTACACCTCCCCGCCGTCATACCGGCGGGCGTCCAGGCGCAGATACTCGCTGAGCGCCTCAATATAGGCATTATCCTGTTCGTTCATACTCTCCGTCTCCATCTTCTAAATCCTCCCGATAGGTCAAGGTGGCTCGCAGGTGCAGGCAGCCGGTGTACGTGTCCGCCTGGGGCGCGCCGGCCGACACCGCACACACCCGCCGATCCAGCAGCGTGCGGCAAATGCCGGAGAGCACCTGTTGCAGTGCTCCGGTACCGGCAGCCGGGGGCGCATACAGATCAAAGCACAGAGCGATCTGACCGGCTCGGCTCTCCTCACCCACTGCGTCGCTGGTACCGTCCATCTCCGCCAGGCGCACCGCCACCACCGGGCGCAGCAGGCGGCTGGGCTTCATTTGGTCCGGATACGCCCGGCAAAAGTCCACCCCTTGCAGGGCAGCGCTATCCCGCAGCTTCGCCAGTACCTGCGTCACCGGATCCGTTGTCCACTTCATAACTCCCCTCCTGCAAGCGCTTCATCACGCCGGTATAATACAGCAGCTGGCCGCCCATACAGACCGCCTCCCGCTTGATGAAATAATAAGATCGGTCACCGGTCTCCAGCACCGCATTCTCCGGCAGTTCCAGGATATTCCGATCAAAGGGGCCGATGTACAGATAAAAATCCTTGTCCACCCGCCCAATGGGCGTTTGCCGATCCGTAAAATTGGACTTGTTCTTCCGCCAGGTCTGTTGCAGAGTACAGAAAAACGGAAGGGATCGGCCCGCCCCGGTGACCAGGCAGGCGCTGTTGCCTGCCCGGGTCAACTGATTTTTAATGATATGTGCAGCCGGTGTCATACGCTGAGAAAGGCAAAGGCGTCGTCCCGCAGCAGGCCTCTGCACGCCTGCTCCGCGTCCTCCAGCATCAGGGCAGATGCCTTGTGCTGGCCGCTTTGCTGCACCGTTACATCGCCGGCGGTAAAGGCGGTCACATCGTCGCCGCTTTGAAACCACCGGGACTGCTCCAGCATACGCAGCGCTTTCACCGCTGCCAAGTGGATCAGTCGCTCGTCCGCCGGATCCGTCCCGTCAAACATACGCAGCTCCACCATGCGCACCGCCGAGGCGATCACCGGCGCCCACTGAGCCAGCTGCTCCGCCGTCTCTCCGGAGAGCAGCTGCAACCGCTCTGTGACCGCCTGTATATCCATACAGTTCGGCTTAGGCATGGGACAGCATCTGAACGGCGCCGGAGAAGATTGGCGAGAACCCGGCAATGGCGGTGATGGACGCCCGCTCCAGCTGGCGATCAATCAGCTTGTCAAAGTCGGTGACCACATCACCGGCCTGCACCTTTTCCAGTGCGCAGGTACGATCCAGCGCCAAAATGGTATTGTCGGGGAACATCTTGTGCTTGATCAGCTCCGCGCCCAGCGGAGTCACCACTCGACCGGTGGCATGGAAGTCGTTGCCGGCGATTGCATCCTGCATTTCGGTCATTTTCAAAATGGAGGCGGTATCCCGGGCACTTACCAGCAGGGTGGTCATATTGAAGCCCTCAAAAGCGTTCCACAGATCCACCAGCCCGGCATAAGTCAAACCGCCCTCCAATGTAATGCCGCTATCATGCACGCCGATCAGCGCCGCATAAGCGTCCAGCAGCTGCCCTTCTGCAATGCAGTTGCCAATTTGGCGCAGGGTCACGGTAAACAGATCCAGCTTTTGGAACTTTACCGCCTCATAAGAGGCCACCAGCATACGGCCTCGCTTGTGCATCTCCGTGAGCGTATCCTTCACCTGCACCGTGGTGGTAGGCAGGGACGCGCCCTCCGCCACCTCGGCGGCAGTCAACCGCTCGCCGTTCTCCACGCTCTCAATGGCGCGGTAGTCCATACCGTCAATCACCGTGGTGGTGGCCACGATCTTTTGCAGCACATCTGCCTGCTCCATACCCTGGCGCACCGCTCGGCTCACATACTCCGGAAACAGCGCCGCAGAGTCCGAGGTCTGGAAGAATTTGGACACCGTGTCGGAGCCGATGCCACTGACTTTAATGTCAAAGCGCTTAAGCTGGCGCTGATAGGCGTCCAGCCCCTCCAGCGGGGTGCCTGCGTAATTTTCCGAAGGGTCGATCTGTTCCAGCGCCTGGGTAAAGCTTTTGCCGGTGGTGTACAGTCCCTTTTCCAGTTTCAGATTATCATAAGCCATCTTACATTACCTCCTGTATTAAAGAATAAAACCGACCATGCCGGTGGTGGCGTCTGCCCAAAGGACCAGGCGCTTGATTGCCGCCTTTTCCTCGTCCACTTTTACGCCGCCGCTGCCGTCGGCAATCAGGCCGCAGTAGCCGGGCGTAGGCGCGATGCCGGTAAACTTGCACTCCACATAGCCGCCCAGCTGCACGCCCACCAGGTTGCCCTGTACATTGCGTACAAAGCCCATAAAGTTGGGGCTTTTGCTGTCGCACTCTTTTACATATTTATTGGCCACCGGGTATGCCAGCATACCCACCCGACCGGACTCGCTGTAAAAGCTAAGCATCTTGTCGTCAAATCCGTCAAAATAAATTGCCATGGTTTCTTCCTCCTTAAATTACAAAAGCCTGGTTGTTGCTCTTTTTTTCGCCGCTGGATGCCAGCTGGGGCGACGGCATATTGGCACGGCGATCGGCAGCCTCAAAGGCGGCCTTAAAGGCCTGCAACTCCTTGGCAGTCATCACCCGGGCCACGCCCTCAAACACGCCCAGTTCCATCTGAGGCAGCACCCCGGCGCACAGACGTACCACCTGGGAAGCCAGCTCCTGCTTGTAGCTTTTGCCCAACTGAGCCTCCTGCTCCAGGGTGTCCAGCTGTCGCGCCAACGCTCGCGCTTGGTCGCAGGTGAGGGTCACAGCGCCTTTGCTGTTTTGCAGGGTCTTGCGTACATCGTTCTCTGTCACAGTCTTGTCTCCTTTGCTGCTGTCATAGTGCTTGACCACACCGGCCTCTCGCTGGGCAGGCACGGCCACAAAGCTCCATTCGTAAGCGTCCGTGGCGTCGGACAGCACGGTAAAGGCCACCTTGCCGTCATAGCTTCTGCCGGGCACATGGCTGCACCCGCCGCTGCGCCGATCCGCACCGCACAGAGAGCACACAGCGCTGCCCATGGCACAGGACACGCTCACTTCCTTTTTGATTCCGCCGTCGATCTGGGTGATCAGCTCCGCATTGCCGGGGGTGCGCACCATATAGGCCTTAGCCTGTAAGGTCACCAAATCCTCGCCGTCCGCAGTCTTGCGTCCGGGCACCGGCACCACCGCCGTGGCATAAATGCGCGCCGCCTGGTCGCCGCTTTTCATAGAGTGGTCAAAGATCCCGGTCTTGCCCACAAACAGGGCGCCCAATTCCTCCAGCGCCCGACGGGTAAACTTTTCATGATCCCGATCCACATCGTTGTTGCACAGCACCACGGAGAACACATACAGCTCCTCCGGCGCAAACGCGCGGCGGGTAAAGGCGCCGATGGCCTCTAAATCCGCCGGCGCCGGTGCAAAGCTCTTTTCTACATAACCGCCGGTCATAATTTCTCCGTCTCCTTTTTGATTTTCTCCGCCTGGGCCTCATACAAATGGGCCTGGGCCGTATCCGTCTGGTCTTGCAGGGTAATATCCTGCCACACCACCTGGAAGGGGGCGCCGCTGCCGCAGCACTGCAAGTAGGTGCGCCCGATCTTCTCGATCACCGGGGTTAAAATACGCCGATAATTCTTCAGCTCCGTGGTGAGCAGGTCCGCCTGTTGGCGGCTCATCCGCTCGGTGGTAGACCAGGACAGACCGAACATAAAGGGCGGCAGCCCGGTTTTGGCCACGATCTGCTCCAGCATTTGGCGCACGGGAATCTCGCTCTCCAGCACCTGATTGTCGGCGCCGATCACCTTTACATCCACATCGCCCACCGCCACAAAGTCCTTCACGGACGAAGCGTCCATAGCCTCCTGCCAGGAGCGAGCCATGGTCTGTGCCCGCTGCCCTGCATAGGCACGGTCCGCCGCGTCGTTGCCCGGTCGGTACACCACCGCATAGCGCAGATTACCGGCATGGCTCCAGTTTTGGCCAATGGTGTTGTAAATTTGCAACAAGATCCGGCTCACAAAGGGCAGTCCCCGCAGCAGACTGGTGCCTGCCACCGCCCCCGGCTCCGGGTTCAGCACGGAGTAGAGCAGCAGCTCCGGCCGGGGCAGCGGCTCTCCGCCGCTGAAAAAGCACAGATCCAGCCCGTTCCCCGCGCGGCGTACTTCCAAATTGCGGGTGTCGCCGTTATACAGAGCATACAGTTCCCGCCCGTCGGTGATCATCTCGCCCACGGCGCTGCCGTAGGTAAGCAGCTGATCCAGATAGGTGGCGATAAAAGCCTCAATCCCCTGCTGGTTGCCGCCTACATTGATCCCGGACAGATCCCGGTTTAACTGCGCATTCAGCCCATCGCTGCCGGTGTCCAGGCTGAACCCGCCGGTCAGACGCACCAGCTTGCCGATGGCCGCGTCCAAAATGGGAATGTTCTCTCGCAGATTGCGATAGAGCGCAGCGTCCGCCGTCACCGCTCCGTAGGACTGCCAGCTGCAAAAGGGCTGACCCGCCGGGTGCCCGGTCTGCACCGCACAGCAGTCCCCTGCTCCTTTTTTGGCGCCCGCTTTGGAACGAAAGCGTCCCAAAACATCACTTCCTTTCTACCGCAAGGGCGCATACGCCGCCGGGCTCCTCACCGTTCAATACGGTAGAAACAAAGTAGCGAATGTCGTCCATTGCATGGTCGTTTTCTTTTTTCGGTGCGTCCCGGCGCAGACTGTTGTCCCACTGGTACAGGGAGAACTCCCGTAATGCGTCCTTGCACCCGGGGGCAATCTTGATCTGCGCCTGTTGCAGTGCCCGGCTCACCCGATGAATGCCCGCCACCACATCGTTATCCGCCTTCAGTACCGGATAACGGCCGTGGCGCAGCACCGTCTCTGCAAAGCTGGCGGCGGAGGGGTCAATGATCAGTGCCGCAATGGGCCGATCTCCCGCCAATTCGCACAGGTGGGCATAGTATTCCTCGTCGGTGAGTTGCACCCCGGTGGCTCGACCGGAGTGGTAATACTCTGCCACCCGGCACCAGACATCCCCGTCTCGGCACCACAGCCCCAGGGAAAAGGGATTGACCGTGCCGTAGTCGCAAGAGAGATACCATGGCCCGGCAGGCGCTGCCGGCGCCCCCACATGCCGCTTGGGGTCAAACATGGGGTACACCAGTCCGTCTGCCGCCACCCAGCGCCCCTCTACGAACCGGCGGTAAAAGGTGCCGCTGTACAGTCGCTTGTACCGCCGCAGCACCGCCGGGGACAGAGAGGGATTGTCCGTCATCTGAAAGTGCAGGTACAACACCTGCTTTTCCGCCGCTTTTTGGATCCACTCTTTATAGAACCAATGATAGGGGTGCTCCGGATTGCAGTTAAACCAATAGGTGGCCCCCTCCAGAGAGCACCTGGCCAGCGCCTGCTCCACAAAGGAGCGGGGCATTAAGGCCACCTCGTCCAGCAGCACGCCGCCCAGGGTCATACCCTGGATCAAAGCGGCAGAGCTTTCGTCTCGCCCGCCAAACAGATAAAAGCGGTTTTCCCGTCCGTCCCGGCGCACCGTCAGCTCGCTGCGGCTGATCTTAAAAGTGCAGGTAAAGCCCAGCGCCGTCAGCTGCTCCGTCAGCGGGGTGAGCACATTCCGTCTTAGAGAAGCGACCGTCTTGCCGCACAGGGCAAAGGCTGTGTCGCGGAAGCGATAAAACGCCCAGCTGACAAAGGAAAGGCTCATGCACAGGGTCTTGCCGCTGCGCACGGCGCCGTCACAGATAATGCCGCTTTTGCCGCTGTGGGGCGACCCCGGGCACCACCAGGTCAGCGCCTGCATCTGCTTGGGCGAAAAGGACTTAAACGCTGTCACGATCCCCGGCGCCCCCTTCCTGCCAAACGCACTTGGCACCGGCCTCCAGTGCCTGGTAAAAGGCAGCCGCCGTGTTGCCCTCTGCCGCCTCCAGGGCTTGCAGCTTCTCCAGCGCCTTGAGCCGATCAAAGAATTTGATCTCCATACCGCCGCCTTTAGGGCGCTTGATCTCGCTGATGTTAAAGAGATCCATCTCCCCCAGCGCCGGCAAGATCTGCTCCTCCGGGGCATACAGCAGCCGTACCGCATCCTGTATTTCGCCAAAGGCAAGGTGCCTTAAACCCTCGGTGTATTCCTGCCGTATGCTCTTTTTCTTTCGTCTGCCCATCGGCTCACCTCCTGCAAAAGGGCGCCGCACCGAAAAAGCGCCCTTCACCTATACCCATGAAAACCGCCGGGTTATAGACGAAAGGCTCTATAAAAAGAAAAAAGCCGGTAAAAAATACCGACTTTTTCTGCTCCCTTATTCCGTTTTATCAGTCCTTGGTCTTGCTCATCACCTTCAGCGGATCCACCGTCTCCTTGTTCATGGTGGTAATCAAGTGCAGGTGGGGCGCCTCTTCCGCCTCAAAAGGTACGGTGCCCAGGGTGCCCAAATCCTGACCCAAAGTCACATAATTTCCGGCAGACACATGCACCACATCCATACCACAGTATTGTGCCACCAGGTTGCCCCCGTGGTCAATGGTGATGACCTTGCCCAGCAAGGCGTCCGTCTTAACGGACAGCACCAGGCCGTCGTTGATGGCGGTCACCTTGGCACCCTTGTTGGCCTTAAAGTCCACTGCCGCATGGGCACGGTAGTCCCCCATGGTGCGGTTAAAAGTCAGCTCCTCATTGTAGCTTTGCTGCACGCTCTCGGACACCGGATATTTGTAAAAACTCTTGTAAGGCATATTGGTATCCGACTGCTGCATGGACGCCGGCTCCGTCGTGGTGGTGCCCCGGGTGGTAGCCGCCGTGGTGCCTGCCGTAGTGGCGGGGGCGGTCTCCGTTACACCCTCTACCCGGTGCTGCACCGCAGCCGCCGAAGTGGTCTCCGTCACGGAAGTAGGCTCGCCCACCGGGGCCTTGCCGCTGCCTTGGGAGGAGAAATACACAATCAGCCCCAGAGCGATGATGGACAGGCAGATCACCGAGAACAGGGTTCGCAGATTTTTGCTTTCATTTTTATCTTTTTTTGATGTAGCCATAAAAATAACACCTCGGCAGTAGTATGCGCCAAGGTGTTTTGTTTTATACAAAGGAGTTATTCTGTTTTTGCCGCTTTGGCCGCCCGGCTCTCCGCCTCCATGATTTCCATGGCGGTGCGTAGGGTGTCTACCACCGACTCCTGGGGCAGCGGTTTTAAGGCGATATAGGGCTTTTTGCCCGCAGACAGCAGCACCCGGCCGTACATACCCTTGTTCAGCGCCGGGATCCATGCCGGTTCCAGATTACTGAAATACAACAGCACCGCGCCGTTTTTTTGGCTGATTTCCGTTAAGCCTAACGCCAGGGCCCGATTGCGCAGCAGGGCGATCTCTACCAACCCGTACACACTTTGGGGCGGCTTACCGTACCGGTCCGTCAATTCGTCGTACACATCGTTGGCGTCTGCGTCGCCGGCAATGTCTGCAATGCGCTTATACATGGCGATCCGCTGATTGGTGGCAGGGATATACGCCTCGGGAATATTGGCATCCACCGGCAGGTCGATCAGGCACTCCTGCTCCTCGTTTTGGGCAGGCGCCTCGCCTTTCTCCAGCGCCACGGCCTCCTCCAACAGCTTTAAGTACATATCGTACCCTACCGCCTCCATGTGGCCGTGCTGGCGGTTGCCCAAAAGGGAACCGGCACCGCGGATCTCCAGGTCCCGCATAGCAATCTTAAACCCGGAGCCGAACTCCGTGTATTCCCGAATGGCCTCCAGCCGCTTGGTGGCAATATCCGTCAGCTCCCGCCCACGGGTGTAAGTAAAGTAGGCAAATGCCCGGCGAGAGGAACGCCCGACCCGGCCGCGAATTTGGTGCAGCTGGGCCAGTCCCATTCGGTCTGCGTGCTCAATAATCAGGGTGTTTACATTGGGAATATCCACCCCGGTCTCTATAATGGTGGTGCACACCAAAACATCCAGCTGGGCGTCTAAAAGCTGCTGCCAAACGGAACTGAGCTGCTCTTCGGTCATACGACCGTGGGCACTGCCCACCCGCGCGCCGGGCAGTGCCTTTTGGATTTGCACCGCCGTGTGCTCAATGGTATCAATATTATTATGCAAGTAGTAGCACTGACCGCCCCGGGCCAGTTCCTTTTCCATAGCCTCCGTCAGCACCCCAAAGTCGTACTCCATCACATAGGTCTGCACCGGGTGCCGGTCGCCGGGAGCCTCCTCCAGCACACTCATATCCCGTATGCCGCTCATGGCCATATTCAGGGTACGGGGAATGGGGGTGGCAGACAGGGTCAGCACATCTACCGCCGGGAATTTCTCTTTGATCTTCTCTTTTTGTGCCACGCCAAAGCGCTGCTCCTCATCCACAATCAGCAGCCCCAGATCCTTAAAGCGAATGTCCTTGCTGATAATCCGGTGCGTACCTACCAGCAGATCCACCCCGCCGTGCGCCAGATCCTCCAATATCTGCTTTTGCTTGGTGGGGGACACAAAGCGGGAGAGCATCTCCACCCGCACCGGAAACGGCTCCATCCGGCGCATCGCCGTTTGGTAATGCTGCATAGCCAACACCGTGGTGGGCACCAAAATGGCGCACTGCTTACCGTCTGCAATGCACTTAAAGGCGCTGCGCAGAGCCACCTCCGTTTTGCCAAAGCCCACATCGCCGCACAGCAGCCGGTCCATAGGCGACGGCCGCTCCATATCCGCCTTGATCTCCGCCGCGCTTTGCAGCTGATCGTCGGTCTCATCATAGGCAAAGCGCAACTCAAAGTCCCGCTGCATATCCCCGTCCGGGCTAAAGGCGTAGCCGGGGGTACTCATCCGCTTGGCGTAGAGAGCAATTAACTCCTTGGCCATATCCCGCACAGAGGCGCGCACCTTGGCCTTGGTCTTTTGCCAGTCGCCGGAGCCAAGGCGGTTGATCTTCACCTTCGTATCTTCCTTAGGCCCAATGTACTTGGACACCAAATCCAACTGGGTCACCGGCACATACAGGGTGTCGCCCTTGGCGTAGCTGATTTTAATATAATCCTTTTTCACCCCGCTGAGCTCCAGGGAGTGAATGCCCTCAAACACGCCGATGCCATGCACATTGTGCACAATATAGTCGCCTTTTTGCAGTTCGTCCAGGGAGTGAATGGCGTTTTTGCCCCGAGCACGCTTGTGCTTCTTTTTACTTTGCCCGGTGCGGGCGTGGGTAAACAGGGCAAAGCGAATATCCGAAATTTGCACCCCGCCGCTGAGGCTGCCCGGGCATACATGCACCGTGCCGGTCTGGAACTGCTCCGGCAAGCGCGGGTAGAATTCTGCGGAGAAGCCCTCACTTTGCAGGTCCGTGGCCAAGGCGCGCCCGGCCCGCTCCGTACCTGCCAGCAGGCAGACGGTATACTTTTTCTCCGTCAAGGGGCGCAGTTCCTCCGTCAGCTGGGCCATGGTGCCGCTCCATACCCCCAGGGTTTGCAGCCGGAAGTCAGACAAATGCCCCAGCGGGGTGTCAAAGCTGCCCCGAGGCATGGAGTCCAGATACAGCGCTTTCTTTTCTGTATAAATTTCAGTCAGCGTGTCAAAATCGACAGTATACCGGTCCAGCCCCTTGCACAGGCTGCCCTGCTCCACCAGCCACTTCATATCCTCTTGCAGCAGCCGATTGGCGTTATTGCACTTCTCTTTCACTTTTGCCGAGTCGCACACCGCCAGCAGACCGTTGCAATAATCAAACAATCCGTTTGACTGATACACGAGGGGTAAATATTTATCTTTACAAGGCAGGGTGCCGGTTTTGCGCAGGGTGTCTGCGTCTGTAAGCAGCTTTTCCCGGGCTTTGGTGGCCTTGCCCCGCAGCCCGGCAGCCAGCGCTTCTATTGCCTTGGCGGTCTTTTCGGCATCGGCAAAGAGCACCTCTGCCGATGGGGTGATCCGCAGGCTGTTCAGTGCCTCCGTCCGCCGTTGGGTAGCCAGGTCAAAGGCGGTCATACTCTCAATGGTATCGCCCCAGAATTCCAGCCGCACCGGTTCTGTGCGTCCAGGTGGAAAAATGTCCAAAATCCCGCCACGCAGAGCAAACTGGCTGGTGCCGTCCACCTGGTCGTACCGGACATAACCCGCTGCCACCAACGCCTGTACCAGCTGGCCGGGGGGCACATCGTCCCCCACCTTTACCGTGCGGGTGCGCCCCAGCAGCTCCGCCGGGGGCATGGTCAGCTGGCAGGCAGCTGCCACCGGCGCCACCACGGCCGTGTACGTCCCCGCAGCCATGCGGGACAGCACATCCAGCCGCAGCAGCTCGTACTCATGGCTGGCACCTGCCACCTGCACAAAGTTCATCTCCCGCGCCGGGTACAACAACACATCCCCTTGCAGGGTACGCAGATCCTCCGTCAATTTAACGGCAGAGGCCTCGTCCGGCGTGAGCACCAGTAGGGGCTTTTTTTGTTGTTCATACAGTGCGTGGAGCACCAGCGCTTTACCGGTCTCCGAAAGACCAACGGCCCCAACTGGTCGGGACCCGGTGGTCCACGCCCGATTGAGGCTGGCAAACGCATCACTTTGATTCAGTACACCTGAAAAGCAAGACATTCTTTCATTCCTATTCTGCCCCGCAGGGCTTTTGCTGTCAGCGGTTATACAAGTTCATGGCCTCATCCGTTTTGCCCTCCACCAGCAGCCGCACCGCCGCCGTGGCGTGCTCCAGCGCCGTCTTCAGCGCCGGCTCCTGCTCTTTGGGAAAACGGCCCAGCACCCAGTCCGCCAGGTCATACGCAGGGGTGGGTTTTTGCCCCACGCCGATCTTCACCCGAGGGAAGTCCTGGCTGCCCAACCGGGCAATAATACTCTTTATGCCGTTGTGTCCCCCGGCACTGCCCTTACGGCGCACCCGGGTACGACCCACATCCAGACTGATGTCGTCAAACAGCACCAGCACCCGCTCCGGCGGGATTTTATAAAAATTCGCCGCCTCGGCCACTGCGTCGCCGCTTAGGTTCATCATGGTTTGGGGCTTCATCAGCAGGCACCGCTCTCCGCCCAGGCGCACATCGCCCACCAGGGCGTGAAACTTTAATTTCTTAATATCCACATGCTCCTGGAGCGCCAGCAGATCCACCGCCAAAAAGCCCGCGTTGTGGCGGGTCATCTCGTACTTAGGTCCGGGATTACCCAGCCCTACAATCAAATACGAATAGGTGCCGCCAAACTCTTTTTTTCTTGAAAAAAGCATACTCTTCCTATCTTCTTATGGCAAAAATCGGGCACGCCGCCACCGTACCTCTACAGTACAGCGTGCGTCGCGCCCGTTCTGATTATGCCTCGGTTTTTTCAAACTCCTGGAATTCCCGCTCGTCATCGGATTTCTCGAAGTTGTACATATTCTCGTCCTTCACATGCTTGGCAATGAACTTGTCACGGTCAAACAGCTCGTCTGCCTTCACCTTCCAGGCCTTGGCAGCGCCGATGGTCTTGTCGTACAGCTCGTTGGCCGACTCCGGGTGCTGCATCTCGGTGGAATAAGCACCGGTCTCTGCCACCATTTTGCTGATGGCGCCGGGGTTATCCAGCACCGGGCAGGGGCGCAGCATATTGTTGGAGAAGGGCTGGTTGCGCTTGTACGCCATAAACAGCGGACTTTGCAGCGCGTCCAACACGGAGCATTCTTTAATATTCACATTGGAGTAGTGCACAAAGGCGCAGGGCTCGCAGTCGCCGTTGGAATTAATGTGGAAATAGTGGCGGCCGCCGGCAATACAGCCCTGCACATACTCGCCGTCGTTCCAGAAGTCCAGCGCAAAAATGGGCTTGGTGTGGCGCCACTCGTGCATCTTCTTATACATCAGCGCACGCTGCTCCGGGCTGACCATCAGATCGGTTACCGCGCCGTTGCCGGTGGGCATATAGGTAAAGAACCAGGCAAACTTAACGCCCTGGTCGATGAGCCAGTCCATATACTCGTCGGAGGCCAGCACATCGGTGTTTTTGCTGGTGTAGCACAGGGAGGCGCCAAAGGGCACGCCCCGATCCTTCAGCCGCTTCATGGCAGCCGTGCACTTTTGGAAAGTGCCGGCGCCGCGACGGAAGTCGTTCTCCTCCTCGTAGCCCTCAATAGAGAAGGCCGGGTAGAAGTTGCCTACTTCGCGGATCTCATCAGCAAAGCTGTCGTCGATCAGCGTACCGTTGGTAAAGCTCAGGAATGCGCAGTCCGGGTTCTCTCTGCAAATACGCATCAGATCCTTGCGGCGCATGGTAGGCTCACCGCCGGTGTACAGATACATATATGTACCCAGCTCCTTGCCCTGGGTGATAATACGGGTCAGGTCGTCGTAAGACAGAGAACTGGTGTGGCCGTACTCGGCAGCCCAGCAGCCGGTGCACTTCAGGTTGCAGGCAGCGGTGGGATCCATCAGGATCGCCCACGGCACATTGCAGCCGTACTTCTCAATGGCAGCCATACGCTTGGAGTAGCTGTTAATGGCTACATTCATCAGCGGCTGAACCAGCTGATTGAGCACATGCTCATCTGTATTGCAAACCAAATCTCTGGCAAAGCGCATCCAGTTGTTATCCGGGTCATCCAGCACCTTGTGCAGACCGGCATAGGTGGAACGATTAACCTTCTTTACATCCGCCATCTCCATCAGGCTGAGAATGCGGGGTGCGTTCTTATCAAAATCCTTACGCGCATACTTGATCGCGTTTTTTACGACAACAGCTGTCACTGTTTCTTTGAAAGCCATAATACTTAACCTCTCTATACGCAGTATGTCGCCGAAAGGCGGCAGTGCCTGCAATTTCAGTCAAATTCTGTGTATCAAATATAATACTAAGGAATCAAAAAGTCAAGCCTAAGTTTAATAAAGGGCGTAATGTCCTGTAAAACTTTATTTTTTCTTAAGAATCGGCCGATTACCGGTGATTAAAACCGGATCTGGAACTTTAAGCGATAGGTCTTATCCGTCTTGTTCTTGTATTTCTCATTGCAGTGGGCGCCCCAGCTGTCGTAGCCGCCTACGCCCTGCTGCCGGGCAATGCAGCGCACCACGGTCTTGGTCACCGGGGGCAGATCCTTGCCGTGCCAGGTATTTTCAATCTCCTTGGGCAGCCAGTGGCTCACATTCAGCTCCATCACCGGCTCCGCCACCAGGCTAAACACCTTCTTCTGCCCCACCAGGGTGGCGTAACGCACACCGGTGCGATTGCCGCACTCCTGGGGTTTCAAATAATCGGTATAAAGGTCGGTAACCGTGGTGTTGTACAGCCCGATCTGCGTCGCGTTGCACCGATCAATATAGTTCTCCTCCGGCCCGGCACCCAGGTAAGTCAGATTTTCAAAATCCGGCGGCAGCTCAAACAGCAGCCCCACCTCCGGAATCTCCGGCAAAGCGTCGTTGGGGAAGAATTGCATATCCACTTCCATACCCTTGGAGGTAATGGTGTAGACCACCTGGCCCTTGCACTCCGGCTGGGTGCACACAGTAGCGCCGCTGACCACAACCACCTTTTTGCCGCCGTCCAAAATTTTGTAATTCTCAATAGACCACTTGGTGTTGTTGTAAATTCCGGGGGTGTCGCCGGCGTCTCGCCAGCAGCCCAGCCGAGAACCGGCCCGGGTGCCTCGGTCATTATCCGTCAGCGCCCGCCAGAAGTTAAAGCGCATAGGTCCTTGCAGCAGCTCCTCGCCGCCGACCTTAATACTCACCAGCTGGTTGCGCTCCCGGCGCTCAAAGCGAATGTTTACATCATCGCTCATCACCCGCAGAGAGCCGTAGGTATCGTCCACCAGCAGCGGTGCGTCCGCCACCAATTCATCGTATGTGTTGGCAAAGGCGTCAATGACAAACTGCTCTTTGGCCACCGCAAAGCCCGCCGGACACCACAGGGTCTTTTCCTTGGTGCGCAGTTCCAAATTCAAATAGAATTCCGTGTTGCAGGGGCGACCCAGTTCCAGGTCCAGCACCTTCTTCTCACCAGGCGCAAGCTGCACTTCCACAACCCCGTCCCGGAACACGCCTTTATCACTGCACTGACACCAGTACAATTCAAAATCAGCCAGATCCGTAAACAGGTATTTATTTTTGATCTCCACTTGGCCCCGCACCGGGTCCACGGCACAGAAATCCACATATTGATACAGCTTTTGAATTTCGTAATACTTGGGGGTGATCCGCCGATCACCGAACAGCAGTCCGTTGCCGCAGAAATGGCCGTCGTTGGGCTCATCCCCAAAATCGCCGCCGTAGGCTAGGTATTCCCGACCCTGGTCGTCCTTGGTGAGAATGCTCTGATCCACCCAATCCCACACAAAGCCGCCTTGCAGGCAGGGATATTTATCCCACAGGGTGGTATATTCGTCCGTAGAACCACAAGAATTGCCCATGGCGTGGGTGTACTCGCAAAGCAGGTACGGCCGACCGTCCCGCCGGGTCAAAGCATATTCTTCACATTCCCGGGGTTTGGCATACATTTTGCTCTGCACATCGGACAAGCTCTGCTCCTCCGGGTCGCCGTGGCACTCAAAGTGCACAAAGCGGGTATCATCCACATTTTTCAAATAGCGGTACATTTTCTTAGGCGTTTCGCCGCCCAGGCTCTCATTGCCCATGGACCAGCACACCACGCAGGTGCAGTTCTTGTCCCGCTCATACAGCGCCTGAATCCGATCCATGCACGCCTTTTCCCACTCCGGTCGGGAGTCCGGAATCTGGGGGCAGCCAATGATGGTGGAGCGGTTGGTGCCGTGGCTTTCCATATTGTTCTCATCGATCACATAAATACCGTACTCGTCGCACAGCTCCATCCACCGGGGACAGTTGGGATAATGAGAAGTGCGCACCGCGTTCATATTAGCCCGCTTCATCTTCTCCAGATCGTCCCGCATCACTTCCTCGGTGATATACCGACCGGTGCGGCAGTCAAACTCGTGGCGATTGGTGCCCTTAAACACCACCCGCCGGTCGTTAATACGGATCACGCCGTCCAGGATCTCCACCTTGCGAAAGCCGAATTTGGTAGAAATATATTCAATAGGCGCGCCGTTGTTCTTTAAGGTCAGCACCAGGGTGTAAAGCGCCGGGTGCTCGCTGCTCCACAAGTCTGCCCCGGCCACAATGGCCCGCAGCATCGTGCGGTGATCCTCATTGGCGTACTGGCAGTCCAGCGCCACGGTGTTGCCCGCTGCGTCCAGCACGCTCATATCCAGCGACAGCCCCTCGTAGGCACCGTTGGTCTTCACCAGCACCTCCACAAAGCCGTCTTTCATCTCGCCGTCCGGCTGGGCTTTCAGCACAAAGTCCCGAATGTACTCCCGCTCGGTGGTATAAAGATACACATCCCGAAAGATACCGCCCAGGCGCCACATATCCTGGCACTCCAGCCAGGAGCCGGTGCACCAACGGTACACCTCCACGCCGATCACATTGGATCCCTCTTGCAGATAGCGGGTCACATCAAACTCAGCCCGATTAAAACTGGACTCACTGTAGCCCACTCGCTGGCCGTTCACATAGAGATAAAAAGCGCTCTCCACACCCTCAAAGCACAGCACTACCCGCTTTTGCAGCAGATCGGCGCCTACATGGATACGCTTAACATAGCAGCCCACCGGGTTGTGCTTGGTGGGGGCTGCCGGAGGGCAAATATCCTCGTGCCCCTCCCAGGGATAACGCACATTGCAATACTGGCTTTGGTCGTAGCCCTGCATTTGCCAGGAGCCGGGCACTTGCACCGTGTCCCAGTTGTGGGTGTCGTAATGCACCTGGGCAAAGTCCGACGGCCGGTACGCATAGTTTTTATAGAGCTTAAACTTCCACTTGCCGTTTAGCACCTTGCACCGAGAGGAGGCATAGCGTTCTGCCTTTTGGGCCTCCTCAAAGCTGGCGTAGGGCATAAAGGTAGCGTGCTGGGGCAGCCGGTTTACCCCGGTAATCTCCGGGTTGGCCTGCCATTCTACATAACCGTCAACAAAATTTCTTTCCATATCCGTATCTCCGCTCCTGGAATATTCGTACTTTCTTTGCCTTATCGGCGATGATAGGTGCCCTCGTGGAACCCCTCTTGCTTAACCACTGCGCCCACGGAGCGCAGCAAAATGATCAGGTCCAGTTTCAGACTCCAGTTGTCGCAGTATTCCTTGTCCAGCTTCATTTTGCGCAGCAGAGAAATGCTGTCACGCCCGTTGATCTGGGCCCAGCCGGTGAGCCCGGGCCGAAAGCGATACACCCCGTATTCCAGTCGCAGCCGGTGGGCGCGCATTTCGCTGGAGATCAGCGGCCGCGGCCCCACAAAGCTCATATCCCCTTTGAGAATATTCCACAGCTGGGGCAGCTCATCCAGGCTGGTCTTGCGCAGGAATTTGCCGAATTTTGTAATGTACTGTTCCGGGTTCTCCAACTCGCCGGTGGCGCAGTTGGGGGTGTTGTTTTTCATGGTCTGGAACTTGTAAATGGTAAAGGGCTTGCCTCGCCGTCCCCGCCGCTCATGACTAAAGAACACAGAGCACTCCGGGGTAAACAGGTTTACAATACAGATCACCAAAAACAGCGGCGACAGCACCACCAGCGCCAAAAAAGAGGCGCAAATATCAAACAGCCGCTTGATCTTGGTGGGACCAAACCACTTTTTTTTGCTTTTTTTATCCATAAGATCGCTCTCACTTTGATTATTAAAATCCGCGCCGCAACCGGAGAAAAGACGCCCCGGTGCGCAACATAGAGTATATTTATTTGTAGATTATACCATATATGCTTTCAATATGCAATATTTGCGTTAAAGTTCCCATTCTCGACTTTTGCCGGTGTTTGAACGAGGTGTAAACACTGCGCTCCGGCTCTTGCAAAAGGCGGCGGTAATCTGTATAATATTATAAGCAATTTGAAAGGAACATCGCCATGAAAAAATTACTTTCCCTGGTGCTGGCGCTGCTGCTGGCCCTCTCCTTTGCCGGCTGCTCCGGTTCCACCGCCATGACGGAAAAGAATGTAACCGCCACCGTGGACAGCGCTTTTGGCGCCCTAAAGCATTTTGACACCAAGAAGTTGGAAAAATATGTAGACTCTAAGACCTTGTCCGTGATCATCACCTATGCCAACAAGCACGACCAATTTGCGGACCTGGGCAAGGCTCTGTTCAAGAATCTGGAATATAACATTGAGAGCATAGACCTGGACGCCAAGACCGTCACCGTCAGCGTGCGCAACAAGGACTTGAAAGACACTGCGTCGGCATTTACCAAGGCGCTGGTAAGCAAGTATTCTGCGCTGCAAATGCTGGGGCTGCTGAATAACGAGACCTGGCTGAACACCTCCCTAAAAAGCCTGACGGACAGCATTGCCATTGCCAAGATGCAGTCCGCCCCGGTAAGTGTGACCCTGACCATTACCGCCGGCAAAAAGAACCTGATGCTGGGCTTTGACGACGCAGCGGAGAACGCCGTCTCCGGCGGTGCGCTGCAAGCGGTCAAGTCCCTGACCTCCGGACTCACCGGCAGCAAGAGCACCACAGAGAGCACAAGCAACTGACCCTTGGCGCCGTAATTACTATATAAAAATAATATTTTTAGTGACAATCTTGCCAAATTGTGGTACAATGATTGTTAACGCCTGCAAAAATCAGGCACCGTTTCAAAATCATTTTTGGAAAATACATCAATAAGGTGGAAAAATAAATGGCAAACAAATTCATTACTGCCCTGTTTGGCGACTACTCCAAAAAGGAAGTCAAGCGCCTGGGCAAAACCAAGCAGAAAGTGCTGGACCTGGAGGAGAAGTACCAGGCCATGGACGACAAAGAGCTGACCGCACAAACCGCCGTCTTAAAAACCCGGTTGGCGGACGGCGAGACTTTGGACGACATTTTGCCGGACGCATTTGCCGTCTGCCGTGAGGCTGCCTGGCGTGTGCTGGGTATGAAGCACTTCCCCGTCCAGATCATCGGCGGCATTGTACTGCACCAGGGCCGTATCGCGGAAATGAAAACCGGTGAAGGCAAAACCCTTGTGGCGACCCTACCCGCTTATCTGAACGCATTGACCGGCCGCGGCGTACACATTGTCACCGTCAACGACTACCTGGCCAAGCGTGACTCCGAGTGGATGGGCAAGCTGTACCGGTTCTTGGGGCTGAGCGTAGGTCTGATTATTCACGAAAAGACCAATGAGGAGCGCCAGGAGGCCTACAACTGCGACATCACCTACGGCACCAACAACGAGATGGGCTTTGACTACCTGCGAGACAATATGGTCCAGTACAAGGAGCAAAAAGTGCAGCGCGGCCATGTGTTTGCCATCGTAGATGAGGTAGACTCCATCTTGATCGATGAGGCCCGTACCCCCTTGATCATCAGCGGTAAGGGCGAGCAATCCACCGACCTGTATCGCCAGGCCAACGCCTTTGCCCGCACCTTGAAGATGGTGAAGGTTGCTAAAATGGACGAGAAGCAGGACACGGAGGCCACCTATGACGGCGACTTTATCGTAGACGAAAAGGCCCGTACCGCCACCCTGACCCAGGACGGCGTAAAGAAAGCAGAGGCCTACTTCCATGTAGACAACCTGATGGATATTGAGAACACCACCCTGCTGCACCATATTGACCAGGCCATCAAGGCCATCGGTGTCATGCGCCGGGATATTGACTATGTGGTCAAAGACGGTCAGGTGCTGATCGTAGACGAATTCACCGGCCGTATTATGCTGGGCCGTCGCTATAACGAGGGTCTGCACCAGGCGATTGAGGCCAAAGAGGGTGTCAAGGTGGAGCACGAGAGCAAGACGCTTGCCACCATTACCTTCCAAAATTACTTCCGTCTGTATGAGAAGCTGTCCGGTATGACCGGTACGGCCTCCACCGAGTCCGCCGAGTTCAGCGAAATCTACAAGCTGGATGTGGTGGAGATCCCCACCAACAAACCGCTGATCCGTGTGGACCATCCGGATGTGATCTTCCAGACCGAGGCGGGCAAGTTCCGGGCCGTGATCAAGCAGATCAAGGCCTGCCACGAAAAGGGCCAGCCGGTACTGGTAGGCACCATCAGCATCGAAAAGAGCGAGCAGCTGTCCAAGCTGCTGAAGAAAGAGCATATTCAGCACAATGTGCTTAACGCCAAGAACCACGAGCGCGAGGCAGAGATTATTGCCCAGGCCGGTAAATTCGGCGCAGTGACCATCTCCACCAATATGGCCGGTCGTGGTACGGATATTATGCTGGGCGGTAACGCCGAGTTCCTGGCCAAGGCAGAGATGAAGCGGATGCAGTTCAGCGATGAGCTGATTGCAGAGGCTACCGGCTTTGCCGAGACGGACAATCAGGAGATCCTGAACGCCCGCAAGACTTTCCAGGATCTGGAAAAGAAATATAAAGAAGAAATTCAGGAAGAAGCGGACAAAGTGCGTGAAGCCGGCGGCCTGTACATTTTGGGCACCGAGCGCCACGACTCCCGCCGTATCGACAACCAGCTGCGCGGCCGTTCCGGTCGTCAGGGCGATCCCGGTGAGAGCCAATTCTACCTGTCCTTGGAGGACGATTTGATGCGTCTCTTTGGCGGCGAGCGTATGCAGGCCATGATGAGCCGGCTCACCGACGATGAGGATATGCCCATTGAGTCCAAGATGATCTCCCGCACCGTAGAGTCCTCCCAAAAGAAGGTAGAGGGCCGCAACTTTGGTATTCGTAAGAACACCTTGCAGTACGACGATGTAATGAACCGCCAGCGTGAGCTGATCTACAAGCAGCGCGACCAGGTGCTGGACGGCATTGACCTGACGGAGAAGATCCGCGGTATGCTGGAAACCAACATTGCCGAGAATGTGGGCAACTACTGCTCCGGCGAGACCCAGGCAGACTGGAATATCGCCGGACTGAAAGAGAAGTACAAGGGCTGGCTCACCACCGACGAGGATTTCCAGAATGTGGATGAGCTGACCGTGGACGATGTGGTAAATACCTTGACCCAGCGGGGTCTGAAGCGGCTGGAAGAAAAGCGGGAGCTGATCGGCGACGAGATGTTCACCGAATTCCAGCGCATGGTGCTGCTGCGCAATGTAGATGTGCTGTGGATGGACCACATTGACGCCATGGACGACCTGAAGCAGGGCATTCACCTGCGGGCTTACGCCCAGCGTGACCCGGTGGTGGAATTCCGTTTGCAGAGCTACGATATGTTTGATGAGATGACCGCCGCCATTCGGGAGAACACCGTGCGCATGCTGCTGACCCTGGTGCCCCGTCGCCGGGAAGATGTAGAGCGCAAGGCCGTGGCTAAGGTCACTGCCACCTCTGCCGGTGGGGACGATACCGCCACCCACACCACCGTGCGTAAGGGCAAGAAGGTAGGCCCCAACGATCCCTGCCCCTGCGGCAGCGGCAAGAAGTACAAAAAGTGCTGCGGCGCTCCGGGTAAAGAAAAATCCAACCAAGAGTAATCCGTAAATAAAAGAACCGGTCGAGACCATCAGGTCCCGACCGGTTTTTTTGTTTGTATTCGTTTACTTTTTTTCGCCAGCACAGATGGCACGGGTCATAGAGGACGCATGCCGCCGCCCCCACAGTACATATACCGCCACAGACAGCACATTGGCCACCGCGATTACGCCAAACATAGAGCCATAGCCCACCCGATCAATCAGCAAGCCGGCCAAACCGCCGCCGAGGCCGATTCCGATATCATAGGCACACAAAAAGGTGGAGTTGGCAGCGCCTCGCCGATCGGGTGCCGCAGTGTGTACCGCCATAGATTGAAGCGCCGGTTCAATGCCGCCAAAGGCATAGCCGGACAGCGCCGCCGCTATTAAAAAGGTAACATTCCCCGGCACCAGTGCCAACAGCAGCAACGCCGCCAGCATCAGCCCGTTGCAGCTATACACAAACAGCGCCTCGCCCCGTTTGTCCGCCAATTTGCCGATTGTCACACGAGAGAGAAACAGCAGTACCGCCATAACCGTAAAGAACAGTCCGCCGGACACGGTAATTCCAGGCTGTGCGGCAGCAAACTTCAAAATATAATTTTCCAGCGCACCATAAGTCAACAAAAAAATCAACACAACCACAGACGCCGGCAAAGCCGACGGTTCTACTAAATCGCCCGGGCGCAGCGGTTTTTTTACCCGCGGCAGCGGCTTGGTACGCAAACAGAACAGCAACACCAAAGACAGCACCATACAACCGGCAGCCACGCCGAACAGCGCGCCAAATCCCCGCTTCATCAGCGCTTCACCGATAGCCGGTGCGCAGGCAGTGGCCAACGCCGTAGCCATGCCAAACATACCCATACCCTCCGAAAAGCGGGAACGAGGCAAAATATCCGTGGCCATCGTAGAGGTAGAGGTATTCGCACACGCCAGCGACAACCCATGTACCATACGCAGCAGAATTGCCAAAGCAAGAGAAGCCAGTGCCGTATAAATCACCAGATACCCCATAGGCATCAGTGCCATACCAATCAGCCCCACACCCAGCAGCACCCGGCGGCGGCCGGTGTCCAGCAGCCACCCCACAAACGGCCGTGCCAACACGGCAACCAGCGAAAATGCCGTAGCGCAGGCGCCGGACACCGTGTCCGAATATCCCAAACGCTCAATAAAAAACGGAAAGGTTGACAGGATCATCAAGTGATTCAAAAACACCAAAAAATTGATAATAATAACCAAAACAAAATCTTTGGTCCACAGCTTTTCTTTGTCTTCCATTACTCTGCCTCCCCATGCTTATGAAAAATCAGCCGCAGCAAGCCCCGACTTACCGGTCCGGCTGCAAACAGATTCCAGAGCAACGCCATGGGAAAGTTTTTCAACACAGTACCTACCCACATAGCAGGCAACTGCACCACCGGTTGATGGCCCAAAATGACTTGAAATAACACAGCCGCCACAAGGCTCATTGTAGGGCACATCACCAGTACCGTACAGCAGGAACGGGCCAGCATTTGCAAAAACGGGCTGTCCTGCTCGCTGACCAGTTTGTCAGCCAGCTTGGCACCCAGCCGATTACCCCACAGGTTAGAAAATAAAAACACAAAGAGCCACATAAAGGACGCTTCCTTCAGCGCACCTAAAAACACGGTATTGCGCATATCGCTAAAGCCGCCGACATGCTGCAAAACGCCGCTTTTCAGCGCTGCATTGTACACTTCCATTCCGTAGGCCATGGTTACGGACATCAAAATTCCAAACACCAAACCCTGTCCTTTTGTTTTTGGCATAAATCATTACCTCCTTTGCCAAAATCGGCAAACAAAAAAAGCGCAAGTCCGATCCGGACTTACGCTTTTTTGCTACTCGATGGTGCTTATTTTAGCAAATTCAATTGCCCTTGTCAAGAATGAACTTTGACAAAGAAAAAAGGAAACGCCTGCACCAAACGGAACCGGCGTTCTCTCTTATATGATATGTATAGACTTACTGCTTGGCGCCGTTATCAAACATCTCCAGCGCTTTAACACTGGCGGCAAAGCAGCCGGCCAGGCCCTCTTTGTTCATATTGTCGTAGGTGTCCCGGCGGGTGTGGTAATAGTCCTCCAGCTTGTGGTTCAAACCGGTAACGCCGGTGGCACGGAACCCGGCCTGGGCAAAGGCCGCAGAGTCGGTAGCGCCGCCCAGCGGGGGCACCCAGCCCTTCTTACAGGGCACATTGATGGCGGCGGCTGCCTCCATAAACAGGTCGGACACATCTTTATCTGCCTTCACGGTGCCGTTCAGATCCCGATAGTTGGTCATCAGGAACTTGGGATCGTGAATGGTGTCGTAAGAGAAAATGAAGGTGGGCACATCGTCAAACTCGCCCTTGTGCTGCTCACACCATGCCTTAGCGCCCCGCAGACCGGCCTCCTCGGAACCGGACAGGATCACGCCCACTTCCGTGTTCTCCAGGGTAATACCGGCGTCCTGCAACGCCTTCATCACAGCAATGCCCATATAGCAGCCGGACAGGTTATCGTTGGCGCCGTCTACAACGCGGTTCTTGTTCCACATCCAGTACAGTCCCACTAAGAACGGCACAAACAGCAACCCCCACATAGCCGCCTTAAACAGGCCGGAATGGGGATCAATGGCAGAGAAGGTCAGACCGTTCTTTGCCATATACATAATGGACAGCACCAAATAGTACACAGCACCTACGCCGCAGATGATAGCGTGACCCTCAAAGCCAACGCCGCCCAGCTTGTAGTTCACCGGCCACTCCCAGGCCGCGTCCGGGTGACCGTTAAAGAAAATGCGGCGCTTCACTTCGCCGGTGCACTGCTTCACAGCCGTTACATTATGGCCGGTCTTTTCCGGGAAGCAGCCGTCAATCAGCTTTTTGTACAGACCAAACTGCATAAATACAATGAACAAACCCACAACAATCAGCACCGCAGACAACAGTGGGCAGAAGAAAAAGCAAGCAATGGCCGCCAACACAAAGGTGATGGTAAAGTAAATCCAACCAAAGAACGAGCCGGGGTTCTCCTTAAAGGACTCCACATCTGCCCGCTGGCAGCCGCAGTCTTTCTTCAGCACCTGGGCCATGTATTCACAGGCCTGTTGCTCACCCTTAGAGCCGGGCTCGCGCTTTTCAAAATCCCGGCAAATGTGGGTGATCTCATCCACCATGTAGTCCGCATAGTGGTCTTTTTGATCGATAATGTGTTTCAAATCCATAAAAATACCCCTTTCCTATGGCTCATCGGTCCACAGCGGCACGCCGCTACCCTCTCCCAAAGGCAGCCTATCCTGCACAGCAAAATTTATGCAGCGACAGGCACACAAAGACCAATTCGCCCTCGTACAATACGATACTTTAACTTTACCATAGGAACGATGTCTATTTTTGTCTGTTTTGTTAATAAATTATTAACAAAATGTAAATACACGATTTACAGTTGCTTTTGTTCCGCCACGCCTTTGCGAATGACCCGATGAAGGGAGGTGAAATACAGCACCACTGCCAGCAGACAGGTGAGCACATCTGCCACCGGCTGGGTAACAATCACGCCATCATAGCCCCAAATGCTGCTCAGTGCCCAAATTACAAGACCGTAGATCACGCCCTGACCGCTGATGGACAGCACGAAGGCGCCCACCGCCTTGCCGGTGGCCTGGAAAACACAGGTGGTCACCAGGGTAAAGGCATAAAATGCGGTGCCCAGCAACAACCGCCGCAGCATGGCAACCCCCAGATCGTACACGCTGCCGTCCTGCATAAACAGGCGAATCAGCAGCGGCGCAGCTGCAAAGACAATCACAGTTAGCACCAGACCCAGTCCAATCGTAAACTGGTAAGAGAAGCGCAGCACCTGGCGCAGCCGCCGATAATTCTGGGCGCCATAATTGTAACCGACCAGCGGCTGCACGCCAAAAGCAAAGCCGATGAGCACCAGTACGGCGATCATACTCACCTTCAGCGCAATGCCCATGGCCGCCACCTTGTCCGTACCGTAAGGTACCAAAAACCGGTTGGTGATCAGCACACAAAAGCTCTGGGCAATATTGGTAATGGAAGCCGGTATACCGATGGCAAACACCTGACCCACCTCCCGGCGGCTCACTCGCAGAAGCCGAATATTCACAGACAAATGGCGGCTGCGCCGTACCAGGAACCACACATAGTACAAATCCGTAAACACATAGCCGATCACCGTGGCAATGGCCGCACCGGCAGCCCCCAGTTTGCAGCCAAAGATCAACACCGGATCCAGCACAATATTCACCACAGCGCCCAAAACAGAGCCGATCATGGACGCGTTAGCAAAACCCTCGGTACGCAGCTGGTTACACGGGGTGAAGGACAAAATGATAAACGGCGCGCCGACGGCGATCCAGGTATAATAATCCCGGGCGTACTGCACCGTGTCTGCCTGGGCGCCCAGCACCGTCAGCAGCGGCGTGCGCAAAAGCAACAGCAGCGCCGTAATACCCACGCCGGTAAACAACGCACCGTAAAAGCAAAACACGCTCAGCCGCTTGCCGTCCTGGTCCCGCTTTTGGCCAAACAAGCGGGAGATAAAAGAACTGCCACCCAGGCCGAAAATATCGCCCACGGCGATCATCAGGGTAAACACCGGCGAACCCAGCGCCACACCGGCCACCAGGTGGGCATTGCCGGTTTTGGCGATAAAATAGGTGTCCACCATATTGTACACCAGCGACACCACCATACTCAGCACCACCGGCAGCGCCAGCTTAAAGTAAGCCTTACGCACCGGCATTTGCTCAAACAGGGCGTTCTTTTGCTCCATATCCGCGTCTCCTTTTATTTATTACTATATTATACATAACATCCGTTTGTCCGGGTATGGTAGCACACCGGGCAGCCAATGTCAACCCTGCTCCAACTGTACACGGAATTTTTCTGCATTTTGTATATTGAAAAGAGGACACTCTGGCTGTAAAATAGACGCATCTTACAAGAAAAGGAGACTTTGTATGCAACAGTCTAAAAAAGTCAATGTCCGTTACATCACCTTTACCGCCGTGATGGCCGCACTGGTGTTTGTATTCACATTCACCTTCAAGATCCCCCTGGGTACCGGCTACACCCACCTGGGCGATATGATGATCTTCCTGGCCGCCTGGCTGCTGGGCGGCAAAAAGGCAGCCCCTGCTGCCGGACTGGGCGCCTGCCTGGCCGATCTGGCCCTGGGCTATGCCGCCTGGATGGCTCCCACCTTTATCATCAAGTTCCTGACCGTGGCTATCTGCTGCCTGATCGCAGAAAAAGCCATGCACCGCAGCCTGCTGGGCTACGGCGTAGGTGCCGTTGCGGGCGGTGCGTTCCAGATCGGGGCATACACCCTGGCAAAGGTGCTGATGTATGACAAGACCTACGCACTGACCACCCTGCCGGAACTGGCGATCCAGACCGCCGTAGGCATTGCGGTTGCCGGTGTACTGGTCGTGATTTTAACCAAGAGCGGCGCAGGTGCCAAATTGCAGCGTATGGCCGGCGGCGCAGGTAAGGAGGCCAAAGCGGCATGAAGAAGATAGACGCACATTCTCATATCGGTTCCTTTGGCGGCTGGGCCGGCGTGGCCTTTACCGCAGAGAAGCTGCTGGAACAAATGGACGAGTACGAAATTGAAAAAACCTTTCTCACCGGCGCGTCCTTCCGGGACAACGACACGGTGGCCAAGGCGTTCCACAAATACCCGGACAAGATCGTGCCCTTTGTATGGGTCAATCCCCTGCTGGACAATGTACCGGAGAAACTGCACCACTATGTGTGCGACGAGGGCTTTATGGGCATTAAAATGCAGCCCCTGTTTGACAGCTTTGTGGCTGACGATCCGGTGGTGTATCCGGTAATGGACTTTGCCCGGGAGCACAAGATCCCGGTGTTTATCCACTGCGGCCACCCACCTTATTCTCTGCCTTGGAGCATTGCCCTGCTGGCTGAGCAATACCCGGATGTGCCGGTAACCATGATCCACATGGGCCATGGCCACGGGGTGTATATCGACGCCTCCATTAAGATGGCCAAACGCTACCCCAACCTGTATCTGGAAATGAGCGGTATGCCCATGGGCTGCAAGATTGCCGAGGCCTACAAAACCGTAGGCACCGATCGCATTATGTTCGGCATTGACTCCCCCTTCCACCACCCCTCGGTGGAGATCCAAAAGGTGCTGACCTGCGGCCTGACGGAGAAGGAGCAGGAGGATGTATTCTACAACAACGCCAAAAAACTGCTGAAGCTGTAAAAATCATAGAAAACGGCGGTGCTCATGGGAGCGCCGCTTTTCTTTTTCACCGCCTTTCCCTTGCATAAAACGGACTTTATGCTATAATATAAATGAGGTGTAATTTTATGGCAATGAAAGAAATTGATATTCGCGAAGTAAAAGAGAATCTGGTCCACCTGCTGGCTGACGAATGGGCGCTGGTCACCGCCGGGCGCGGCGATGCGCTGGGCACCATGACCGTCAGCTGGGGCGGTATCGGCGAGCTGTGGGGCAAGGATATGGCCACCATTTATATTCGACCCCAGCGCTATACAAAGAAGTTTTTGGACGAGAACAACTACTTTACCCTGAGCTTTTACCCGGAGCAGTACAAGGACGCCCTGCGTCTGTGCGGCAGCAAAAGCGGGCGGGAGATCAACAAGGTAGAGGCCACCGGTCTGACTCCCTGCTACTACGAAAAAGCCCCTTACTTTGAGGAGGCCAAGCTGGTGTTGGTGTGCCGCAAGGTGGCGGTCAGCGCGTTTGAGCCGTCCCAGTTCCTGGACTCCGGCATTATGCAGAACTATGCGCAAAACGATTTTCACGCCATTTATTACGGCGCGATCGAAAAGGTATTGATTTCAGAGTAGATCTGTGCTATACTGTAATGCACAAAAGGCAGAGCACTGCCCATAGTTTATAATGTAGCGTATGGGCCCTGTGCGACGGGATGCTACGAACCTTGTCAGGCGGGGAACCGAGCAGCAATAAGTGGATGTTTCTGTGCGCCGCAGACCAGTCTGTACGTTACATTATACCCTATGGCGGCTCTGCCTTTTTCATTATTCAGGAGGTCCCTATGTACCAGGTTTTATATCGTAAATACCGCCCGCGGGTCTTTGCCGATGTGTACGGCCAGGACCATGTGACCTCCACGCTGAAAAACGAGATCAAAGAGGGTCGCATTTCCCACGCCTATCTGTTTACCGGCTCCCGCGGCACCGGCAAAACCACCTGCGCCAAAATCTTGGCCAAGGCGGTGAACTGCCCCAACGCTGTGGACGGCGAGCCTTGCAACACATGCGAGATCTGTAAAGGGCTGGACAGCGGCACCATCTACGATGTGGTAGAGATCGACGCCGCCTCCAACAACGGCGTAGACAATATCCGCGACCTGCGGGAGGAGGTCAACTACACCCCCACCCGCGGCAAGTACCGGGTCTACATTATCGACGAAGTGCACATGCTCTCCACCGGGGCATTCAATGCCCTGCTCAAGACGCTGGAGGAGCCGCCTGCTCATGTGATCTTTATTTTAGCCACCACAGAAGTGCACAAGCTGCCTGCCACCATTCTCAGCCGGTGCCAGCGCTTTGACTTTAAGCGTATTCAACCGGAGACCATGGCGGTGCGCTTGCAGCAGGTGGCCGGACTGGAGGGCATGGAACTGGCACCGGATGCTGCCACCCTGATCGCCCGCATTGCAGACGGTGCCCTGCGAGACGGCCTGTCCATTTTAGATCAATGCGCCGGGCGCAGCAAGCAGATCACTGCCCAGCTGGTCAGCGAAGTGGCCGGTTTGGCCGGGCGCGAGGCGCTTTATCGCCTGTCTGACGCCGTACTGGCCCGGGACAGCAGCGCCGCTGTGGAGGAGCTGGCTCAGCTGCATGAGAACAGCTACGATATGGAACGGCTGTGCGTGGAGATGATCAATCACTTCCGCAACTTTATGATGGTCAAAACGGTGAAGAAAAGCCGTGAGCTGATCATCTGTACCGATGACGAATACAAGCATATTGAGGCGAGCGCCGGACAATTCACCCTGGCTCAAATTCTCCGTGGGCTGGACCTGTTCCAGTCTACTTTGGTAAAGATCAAGGGCGGCGCCACCCCGCGGATTGAGATGGAGATGGCCTTTGTCCGCCTGTGCGAGCCCAAGTTGGAGACAGACCCGGACGCTATCAACCAGCGCCTGTCTGCTCTGGAGCGAGCGGTGCAAAACGGCGTGCCTGCCGCACCGGTCAAGACCGTGCAGTCCCCCGCTCCGGCGGCGCGCCCTGCACCGACACAACCGACTGTGCCACCCACCCCGCAGCCCACGCCCGCAGCGGCAGCACCCGCGCCGGAGCCGGAGCCTGTACCTGCGACTTCTGCGGAACCTGTATCTGCACCTGTTCCGGAGCCTGCGCCTGTACAACCCGAGCCGCCTGTCCCTTTGGAACCGGCAGCCGCGGCACCTTCCCCCGCCCCCGCAGCGGACAGCGAGCAGAAACTGTTTATGCAGTGGGCGGATTTGATGGAAATTCTCCACCGCACAGACATTGCCCTGTTCGGCGTGCTCAGTGGCTCCCAAGGCTACACCCGAGGCGAGTTTTTCCTGATTGACAGTCCCAATCCCACCATCAAGGAGTTCATCAAGATCTCCACCCACGCCAAGGCCATTCGCGCGGCTCTCCACGAGCTCACCGGCCACAACTACAAGCTGGGCTTGTTTAAGAAAAAATCCACCGAGCAAGCGCCCCGGCGGGACCCGTTAGAGGACCTGCTGAGCAAAGCACGGGAAAATCATATTCAAATCGAAGAACATTAAAGGAGCATACTATGAAAGCAAGACTTCCCCAGGGTATGGGCGGCGGACCGCAAAACATGCAGTCCATGCTGCGCCAGGCCCAGAAGATGCAAGAAAACATTGAGGCCAAAAAGGCCGAACTGGAGGAGAAAGAATATGTGGTCTCTTCCGGCGGCGGCATGGTGGAAGTAACCGCCAACGGCAAGCACGAAATCAAAGCCATCGGCATCAACCCGGAAGTGGTAGACCCGGAGGATGTGGAAATGCTGGAGGATATGCTGCTGGCAGCCATTAACGAGGCCATGCGCAAGATCGACGAGGACTCGGAAAAAGAGCTGTCTGCCGTTACCGGCGGGCTGAACATTCCCGGCCTTTAATCGGTAAGCGGTATGCGATATAATTTAGCCGCACTGCAAAATCTGGTAGACCAGTTTGAGCGTATGCAGGGCATTGGTCACAAGACTGCCCAACGCATGGCGTTCTATGTGCTGGGTTTGTCAGACGAAGAAACCCGGGCTTTTACCGACGCCATTACCGAAGCCCATACCAAGATCCACCAGTGCAAGATCTGCTGCAATCTGGCGGAGGAGGAGCTCTGCCCCATCTGCAAAAACCCGGCTCGGGACAAAAGCGTGGTCTGCGTGGTGGAGGATCCGCGGGATGTGGCCGCCATTGAGCGCACCCACGAGTATAACGGCACCTACCATGTACTCCACGGCGCCATCTCGCCTATGGACAATATCGGTCCGGACCAGATCCGCATTAAGGAGCTGCTGGCGCGACTGAACGACGGCACAGTGGAGGAGGTCATTATGGCCACCAATCCTACCGTAGAGGGCGAGGCCACCGCTATGTATATCAGCCGACTGCTGAAGCCCATGGGCATTACTGTCAGCCGCCTGGCCTACGGCGTTCCGGTGGGCGCAGATTTGGAGTATGCCGACGAGGTTACCCTGTCCAGAGCCCTGGAGGGGCGCAGCCTGATTTAATCAAAAACAGAAAGGAGTGGGCGCTTTGGGAGAAGCAAAGCAAGTGATTGCCCGCAACAAAAAAGCGTTCCACGACTATTTTGTGCTGGACACCTACGAGGCGGGACTGGAGCTTTTCGGCACGGAGATTAAGTCCATTCGCCAGGGCAAAGTGAATTTGAAAGACAGCTGGTGCAGCATTGACGAGGGCCAAATGTACGCTGTAGGGGTGCATATTTCCCCTTACGACCACGGCAATATTTTCAACCGGGACCCTATGCGCCGTAAGCGGCTGCTGCTGCATAAGAAAGAGATCCTCCGCCTGGCTGCAGACAGCCAGCAGCAGGGGCTGTCTGTCATTCCCTTGCAGCTGTATATTATCAAGGGCCGCGCCAAATTGGAGATCGGCCTGTGCAAGGGTAAAAAGCTCTATGATAAGCGGGCAGTGGCTGCCAAAAAAGCCTCTCAGCGAGACATTGACCGTGCACTGAAGGATCGGCAGCGGGACTAACCGCACCAAAACATAGATAAAAATGGGGATGAAAGGATTTCGACGGGTATAAAGAAGCACCGTAAGCGCATAGCGGAGTTGCACCGCTTAAAAAGTAACACCTTAAATTGAACTGACAATCATAAAACAGTAGCTCTGGCTGCTTAATTGCAGCCAGCGTTCTCGCTCTGAGGGCCACGGCAGGGATGAGAGCGTCGTTTAGTGGCGAACTTGCACGGAGGAGCGTTCCGGCCCCCGTCAGGAATTAGGAACTACCGTAGCGCCCAGTCTGTTTGCCGGCGAAGCGTGAGGGGAACCCCCAGCGACAAACTATATGCGTAGAAAGCGTTGCAGGCGTATATTCGGACGCGGTTTCGATTACCGCCATCTCCACCATAAAAGCAGCCCACCGGGCTGCTTTTTATATTTTTTGTGTACCAATCCACATCACCACAAAAGGCCAAATATGGACAATCTCAGGTGCTTATGGTATAGTAAAGCCAAGTACAGACAAAAGGGGCAAAAAAAGATGATCGTAAAAGTAACGAAAGCAGAGCAGCTGCCGATTTGTTTAGACATCATTCACAAGAGCTTTCAGACTGTGGCGGAGGATCTGCATTTGACCCGGGAGAACTGCCCGGGGCACACGGCATTTATGCCGCCGGAAAAGCTGCGCGCCGCCTTTGATGGCGGGTGTTCCCTGTTTTTGTGCCGATACCAAAACACATTTGCAGGCTGTTTTTCTTTGCACCCCACAGCGGACGGCGCAACGTTGGATCATTTGGCGGTTTTACCGCCTTACAGACACCTGGGGCTCGGCAAAGAACTGGTGGCTTATGCCGCCGATTATGCAAAGGACCACTTGGGAGCACAAAAAATCCAAATCGGCATTGTAAAAGAAAACACGGTGCTGAAAGCCTGGTATCAGTCCCAGGGGTTCATCCACACAGGCACAAAAACATTTGACCATCTCCCCTTTACCGTGGGATTTATGGAGCTTAAATTTTAACTTTTGCGAAAATCCGATATTAGAAACAGACAGTAAAGCAGGCGCACCCGCCGGGTGCGCCTGCTTTGTATTTATTCTTTCGTAGCGCGTACATCCATTTCTCCGGCAGTGGCTGCCTTTACAACATACAACAGCAAGCGGTGTTACCAGCTGCCGCCGCCTCCGCCGCCAACACCGCCGCCGGTAAAGCCACCGCCTCCGCTCACAAAGGAACCGGCTTTGCCGCCGGGCTGAGAAACCATACTGTCGTTGGCTGCCCGCAGGGTATCCCGCAACATACGATCAAAAAGCACATAGCTCCACACATCGGTCCCGTTATACCACCGAGGCGGCTGCATGGCGATGGACTCGAACTTCTTGATCCACTTGTCGCTGACGCCAAGGGCGTAAGTATAGGGCAGAATATGATAAAAATACTCCGGATCCTGCTCCACCAGCGCCTCTAATTTCTCTTTCTCCGCCGTTACCAAAAAGTTGCGAAAGCCCTCGATCTGTGCCAGGGTTTTGGCGCCCTCATCCGTGCGCCGCAGCATACAGCAAGCGGGGATCAGCCCCAGCGCCAGACACAGGGTGCCCGCCAGCATAGCATAGAGAATGCTCGGCGCCAAAGTCAGAGAATCGTCCAGCGCCCGGTGGCTGAAATAGGCGCCGCCGGCTGCGCTCAGCGCCAGCAGTACAAAGGACAACAGCTTCAAATAAATACTGGTTTTGTCAAAAAAGCGGCTGCGGCTCTCCGTACTGTTCAGGTCTGCCCGTATGGTACCCACCGTTTCATAAAAATGGTTTTTCAGCTGTTTATTATCCGTGCGGGTGCGACCGTCGGGAAACAGACCGTCCATAAATACTGCCAAATTGGTATCTTGTCCCACATAGCCATGACATTTGGTGAGCACAAAGTCTCGCTTGCGCTTGCCGGGGTGAATCGCAATATGATTGCGCTGGGCCAGGTACACCAGCAGGGACAGCACCATCTCATTGGTGGCCTTGCCCTTGTACCACAGACCCACCTCTGCGCTGTTCAGCCCTTCCGGCGGATAAAACTCCACCGTGGGCGCATAGCGCTTATCCCGGCCGAACTTCAAAAACAGTACCAGCACGATCAGCGCTGCCAGCGCCGGCAAAACGGCGATCATAGCAATGGTCAGGTTACGCTTGGTATTATCGAACTTAAAATACCCATCCGGCAGGATCAGGCGCAAGGTCAGCCCCTCACCCGGTGCCAACACCTGCGTGACCGTGCCGCTGATGGTACGGTCCTGCACGGTGTAGGTTACATTTTGGGTTCCGGCGGTGCCGTAGCTGCCGGTGCTCAGGCCCAGCTTGGCCGGGTCAAAATCCTTCGGCATAGTCACAGAGAACTGCACTCGGCGGATATAGGTGTCCCACCCGGTGCCCACCAGATTATAATACAGCTCGTCCGCGTTCTTTACCGTGTCCAGCCCCAAGTCGTAGTTGTAGCGAATGGTATAGGTGTGGGGGCCGGTGATGGTCTCATCCTCGCTGCCCAGGCGCAGCACATACTTGTCGTTGCTGACCTCATGGCTGCATTCATCCGCACCGGTGTCCACATGACTGACCCGGGCAGTGACCACGGCGGTAGAGCCGTCCGTACGGGTCAACTGGTTGCGCAAGGGCAGGTAGCGATAAATGCCGTGGCGTGCTTCATTAAAATACACCTGATAGGTCTCCGTTACCGCCAGCACATTGTATTCACTGACCGCCACTTGCATTTGGAAGTCGGTGATCACATAGGGCTCCTGGGCGTACCGAGACAAAAAATCGGGCTCGTCCGGCGTGGCTGCCAGGGCGCAAATCGGGTCGCACAGGGACAGCACCAGTGCCAGCAGCAAAGTGATGATCTTCTTCATCAGAATTCTACCTTCACATTCTCCCGCTGGGCGGCGTCGTCCACCAGATACATACTGCGCTTTTCAAAACGAAACAGACCGGCCACAATATTGGACGGGAACATTTCAATCTTGTTGTTCAGCTGCTTAACCGTAGCGTTATAATACTTGCGGGCGTTGGCGATATCTGCCTCCACCTGGCGCAGCTGGTTTTGCAGATCCAAAAAATTTTGGTTGGCCTTTAAGTCCGGGTACTGCTCCACCACGGCAGAGAACCCGGCAATGGCGCCGGAAAGCTCTGCATTGGCTTTCAACTTTTCCTCCGTGGACAGGGCAGCATAGCTGCCTGCACGGGCGGTGACCACATTTTGCAAAGTCTGGGCCTCATGAGCGGCGTAGCCCTTTACAGTATTCACCAAATTCGGGATCAGATCCCACCGCTTTTTCAGGTACACATCCATGGTGGAGAACGCCTCCTCCACAGCGTTTTTCTTCTTCACTAAGCCGTTGTAAGTGCCTGCCAGCCACAGCACCAGCAGTACCACCACAACAAGAATCACGATGGCAAGTTTCATAAAAATTCCTCCTTGTATGCCAAACTGCAATAACAGTATATGCCTGCAAGCTCATAGTAGCATAGAACCGACCGTTTTGCAACAAAAAACCGCCTGCGGCTCGAGGTCGCAAGCGGTATTTTTGGATTTGATTTTATTTTACAAAGTCGGCAGCCACCTGGGCAATATGGTCGGCACACAAGCCAAACTGCACCAGCAGATCTGCACCGGGGCCGCTGTGGCCGAACTCGTCGTTAACGCCGATACGGCGCACAGGCGTGGGCAGCTGCTCGCTGAGCACGGAGCAAACGGCCTCGCCCAAACCGCCGATAATGCTGTGTTCCTCTACGGTGATGACCTTGCCGGTCTTCTTGGCAGTTGCCAAAACGGCAGCCTCGTCCAAGGGCTTAATGGTAGCCATATTGATCACCTCGGCAGAAATGCCCTTGGCGGCCAGCTGCTCTGCGGCAGCCATAGCCTCCGGCACCATCAGACCACAGGCAATGATGGACACATCGCTGCCCGCACGGATCACCTCGGCCTTGCCGATCTCAAACTGATAATCCTCGTTGTGGAACACCTCGGTTGCCAGGCGGGCAAAGCGCATATACACCGGGCCCTCCATCTCATAGGCGGCCTTTACCACCTGCCGAGCCTCCACATCGTCTGCCGGACAAATCACGGTCATGCCGGGGATCACCCGCATCAGGGCAAAGTCCTCACAGCACTGGTGGGACGCGCCGTCCTCGCCAACGCTGATCCCGGCGTGGGTAGCACCAATCTTTACATTCAAATGGGGATAGCCAATGCTGTTGCGCACCTGCTCAAAGGCACGACCGGCAGCGAACATGGCAAAGCTGGACGCAAAGGGTACCAGCCCCATGGTAGACAAACCGGCGGCCACACTCATCATATCCGCCTCAGCAATGCCGCAGTTAAAGTGGCGATCCGGATAGGCTTTCTTAAAAATGCCGGTCTTGGTTGCGCCGGCCAGGTCTGCGTCCAACACCACCAGGTTATCAGCGCCGCCTGCAGCCAGTTCCTTTAAGGCGTTGCCGTAGCTCTCGCGAGTTGCGATCTTCTTTACTTCTGCCATGGTTACGCCTCCAATTCCTGCAGCTTGGCAGTCAGTTCTGCCATTGCCGTTTTGTATTCCTCCGGGTTGGTGGCCTTGCCGTGCCAACCGCACTCGTTCTCCATAAAGGACACGCCCTTGCCCTTCACCGTCTTCATCAAAATGCAGAAGGGCTTGGTGCTCTTATGGAAGGCATCAAAAGCGCTCTCCAGCTGGTCAAAATCATTGCCGTCAACGGTGACCACATCAAAGCCAAAGGCCTTTACTTTCTCATCAATCGGCTCGGCGCACATCACATCTTTGCACAGACCATCGATCTGCAAGCCGTTCCAGTCAATGATCACGCACAGGTTATCCAAGTGGTACTGGTTGGCAAACATCATGGCCTCCCAAACCTGGCCCTCCTCGATCTCACCGTCGCCCAAAAGGGTGTACACCCGAATATCATCCTTGCCCAGGAACTTGGCGCCCTTGGCCATACCGCAGGCGGCGCTGATGCCCTGACCCAGAGAGCCGGTGCTCATATCCACGCCGGGCACCGTGTTCATATTGGGGTGACCCTGTAAATAAGAGCCAATATGGCGCAGGGTGGTCAGGTCCTCCGGCGGGAAAAAGCCCTTGTATGCCAGGGCGCTGTACAGACCGGGAGCGCAATGACCCTTAGACAAAACAAAGCGGTCACGATCCGCCCACTTGGGGTTCTTGGGATCCACACGCATTTCTTTGCCATACAAATATGCGAACACATCCGCGGAGGACAAACTGCCGCCGGGGTGCCCGGATTTGGCGCTGTTGGTGCTGTCTACAATGCCCAGACGGATCTTGGCGGCGTAGATCTGGAGCGCCTTTTTGGTTGCTTGGTCCATAATGATAACTCCTTCAAAAAGATTTCATCTGTATTTTAACACTTAAACGGCGGCTGTTCAATAGTTTTTCCAAATTTATAAGTGGCAAAAAGGGACCCTGTTCCACAGAGCCCCCACTTTTTCGACCTTAACGGATCCGGGTGTAAAACACATCCAGCACCGTCTGCATTAAACTGTCTTTATCCGGGTAAAAACCGGCGTACACATAATCCTTGAATTCCTTATTGTCCACCGCTTTCATCTCCCCCTCCAGGGTATAGGACTGGAAGTCGGTAACGCCCTTTTGCAGCAGCAAAGAGCCAAGGTAAGTCACATTGGACACAGTCAGATCCGTGGTGCAATAATCGGAAGCGGTATTGTACAAATTGGTAATGACGCTAAAATCTGAGGTGACGCTGCCTCGCACTTTGTCCGCAAAGGCGTTCAGGTACTGCACCTGGCGCTGGGTACGATTTAAGGAAGCATTCAGGTCATCCATATCACGGGTACGCACATAGGCCTCGGTGAGATCACCGGTCAAGTGCACGGTGTCGCCTTTCTTAACCCCGTAGTCCGGTAGGTCGTAGAGGGACTGCACCTTCACCCCGCCAATAGAGTCGTTAATGGGCTGGATCCCGTTCAGATCCAAGGCAAAATACTTATCGATGGGCACATTGTAGAGAATACGGCTGATAGACTTGGTCACATTCTTGCAGGAGGTGCCGAAGCCGTCGCCGTAAGCATAGGCAATACAAAGCTCCATTTCCTTGGTCTTTTTGAAATTGCCGTCCTTGTCAAACACATCCACATCCACCATGGTGTCGCGGGGCACGGCGATCATAGAGGTTTTGCCGCTAACCTTGTCAATGGCAACCACAATATCCGTATCCGCCATACCATTTGTGGAAGTATGGTTCTCCGCCTTGCCCAGCTCTCGCTTGTCTACACCCAGGAACGCCATGGTCACCACATTCTCGTTATACACATAGGTGTGGCCCTTATACTCAATGGTCTCCTGGTAGTCGGTGGCGGCAGTCGTATTGGTCATCTTCTTCTCGCCGTCGTAGTTCAGGATCAGGAACGCACCCACCACAAGGGCAACGATAATCAACAGTGCCACCAAAATACCAATCACCACCCGGGCGCCCTTGGGCAGCCGATGGTGCCGGTGATGATGGTGATGATGGTGATGGTGGTGCCGACGGTGATCGCCGTGACGGCTGTGGCTATGGCTGTCGCTATGGTGGTGATGGTGATGATGATGGTGGTGTTCCTCACCGCCGGGCGCCGGCTCCACCGGTGCGCCTGTGGCCTCCGCCCGCTGGCGGTGGTTCTCCGAGGCGTGGTATTCGCCGGGGGTTGCGGCAGTCGAAGTCTCTTTCATTTCAAATTGAGGCGCGCGGTAACTTACGCCGGGGGTATCATCGCCACCGGTTAGGGAAAACACGCTGTCTTCAAAGCGCTCCAAATTGGGATCAATCGGTTTCTTCATTCTTCAGTAACACTCCGCTTACAAGGTATCTGCTGCTCCGCTGGCTGGTGCCGGTAAAGCAGGTGGACAGGATCACCACATGGCTGTCCTTATCCACAGTGGTCTTTAGGTCCGTGCGCACATTCTTCAAGGCAGAATCCGGATTTTGCAGCATGGCAAAGAAGTCACTGCGCACCGTCACATCTTGGAAAGAAAAGCTGTTCATAATATGCCGATCATCGTACTTAAAGGCAGAAATGATCTGGTAGGTTAATTTGTGACCGGGCATATAAATGTAAAAATACGGGTGGCTGTCAAAGAAAGACTTGTCCTCAAACTTATGCAGCGAGGTAAACATACTCTCGCTAAAGCCGTTATGACCATACACCAGGGTCACCGAGTCGTTAAAGGTGGTTGTGTTCTGCGACTGGGTAAACACGGCACCGCTGGCCAGCCAGCTTTTATCATAGGCACTGTGGGTCAGGTAAAACTCATCGTCCACCGTGCTTTGCACAATGGGATAGTTCACCTCGGTACCGTCCACCTGGATCCAAGCGTAAATTTCGTCATTTTGGCTTTGCAGCTTTTTGAAATTTACCGGATTGGTGGGCTTTTTGCTCTCGCCGGTGGTACTGGGCGCTTCCGTTACCATGCTCTGGCTGCGCCGGTCCTCCTGGCGGGCGGTGTACTGCTGGTACAGATCCACACCGATATACGCCAGCCCGGCAATCAGGCACACCAAGGCAATGATCAGCAGTATGACCCGCCCGGTGTTGCGCTTCTCCTCTTTTTTCGGTTCTTTTTGATTATCCATTGCTTGGGTGTCGCTCCTTGGCATTGTCGCCGTATTTCATTAAAAAAAGCCTGTTTACCGTATGGCAAACAGGCTTTTGCAGTTCGTCTTATTCAGCGTCCTGTTTTTTCTTCATGGCAGCCAGAACTGCTGCACCTGCGCCGGCAAGTGCAAGGCCGGTAGCCATGGTCGCGCCGGTTTTGGGAGAACGGCTCTTTTTGTCCTTCCGGGGCGCCTTCTTGGTGGTGGTCTCACCCTTGAATTTTACGATGGCGTTACCAATTACATCGCCCTCATAGCCGTTGATCAGTTGAATGGTGATGGTGTTGCCGTCTACGGAGATCACCTTGTAGTCCTTGCCCTCGGTCATGCCCGGGAACTGCCAATTCTGGAAGTCGCCGTTGCCGGTGTAGGTAAAGCTGATCTTGGTGGGATCGGTGGGATCTACCTCATAGTCTACATCGTCGCTGACCTTACCGTTTACCTGGCCGATCTTGTCATTGTCTCTGGTGGTGTGCTCCGGGCTGGCCACGGTGTTAGACGCAGCGAAAGCCATCATGGAAGTGGCACCCAGTGCAGAGAACGCCAGCATAGCAGCCAGCAGGATGGAAAGAATCTTTTTCATTTTCATACACCTCTTTGAGAATATAGTTCTGCCATAGATATTCTAACTTCATTTCCAATTATATCATCTTGGTAATCGCTTGTAAAGCCTTTTTTCAAAATTCTTTGACCCACAAAACCGTGCCACGCGCCACAGTTGCTATCCCTTGGGGCTGTGGGCGCACCGGGCTGCCACCGGGCACAAAATGTAGCCGCATTTGTGAACAAAAAAATTCTTACGCCTCCATTGACGCTGCCTCCAGCGCCTGGGCAATACTGCCCTCGAACAACCGGCACAGAGCCTGCACATGGGCCACAATATCATAAACCATATTTTGATTGAGCCAGTTGGTCACCTGGCCGAACAGCTCGCACTGGCAAAAATCCACAAGAAGCGCCAGCTCCTCCTCCGGCAGGGTGCGCAGCAGGTCCACCGAGCGGCAGGCAATGTAGCGGCTGACCACATAATTGCACACCCGCATTAAATTCTGCTCGTAAAACGCCCGATCCGGCGACGCCCAAATGTTGCGAATGGCCCGCTTGTTCTCCACCAGCCGCTCCAGCACCGTCGTCAGTCCCTCTTCCAGAGAAAAGCTCTCCGGTATGTGAGAGATGATCTCGTCCGCGCTTTCTATGATCACCGTTTCCAGCAGTTGGGGCAGGTCCTGAAAATGGTAGTAGAACAAATTGCGGTTGATGCCGCAGTCCTCCACAATATCCTTAACCGTAATCTTGGTAATAGGTCTTTGGCTTAGAAGCCGCAGAAAGGACTGCTGAATGGCTATCTTGGTAAAATTCGGCATAACAAACCCCCTGTCCGCTCACTATACCATAATCAGTGGCAAAAAGTAAAGCACACAGGGGGTTATTTATTGTTATTTTACAAAGAGCGCCAACAGATCTTTGAAACTCAAAAGATGCACGGACCAGTAGGCCGGCGCTTTCTTAAACACATTGATGCTCACCATCATAATGAGCCAGTCCGCCAGAATCAGCGTCCCCAGCACATAGTCCAGCTGCACCGTGGTGCGGTAGGGAATACGCTGAATTTTCTTCATCAGTCCCTCAAAGAAGTTGCCCATAATGACAGCCACGCCCAGGCTCATGGCGGTGCAGGTAGGAATGCTGGTGTACTTGGTCACATGCAGGGGAATGCCGCTGTAATCCCACAGGGAGATGCCGGACACCTGCTCAAAAATGCTGCCCACCACGATCTCGCCGAAAAAGACAAACAGGAACACCACCGTAAAATAGTAGATTCGTGCCAGTATTTTATCCCGGCGGGTGTTGCCCTCCAGTACCCGGTGGCTGAAGAAGCGCGGGTGATTGGTGGTGCCCAAAGCCAGGTACATGGCCCACATGGCGATGGTGTAGCAAAACAGGAAGGGCAGCAGCTGATTGCGGGAGTCCAAAACGCCCTTAGACACCAGGCGAAACAGGTTCTCCACCCAGTAGCCGATATGGGCATACACCAGCCCCGCCAGCCACAAATGGGTCACATCGTAATCATACAACCGCACGGTGCCGTTGTCTGCTTTGGTAAAGAATTTGTCCAGCACTTTGTTCATAGTGCCACTTCCTTTCTGCCCTCATTGTAGCACCGACACACGATTTTCCAATAGCCGGACTCCACCCTTTGCACAAATTTTTAACAAAATACGACAAATGTAAAAACGAGAGCAAATCCCACGGCCTTTACAAACAAAAAGGCTCCCCTTACAGGGGAGGCAGAAAGGTTAAATATTTGTAGGGTGCGATGAGTGAATTGCACGCAGTGCAAGAGACACGAGGCTCCAAATGCGTTAGCATTTGGAAGAAACAGTCCGGGGGACTGTTTCGTAGCGAGTGCAGTATCGCACCGCACCCTACCGAATGAGATTGTATTTAACTGAGCTTGGCCTTACCGGTGCACAGCTGGTAATACCGACCCTGCTGGGCCATCAAGGCGTTGTGGTCGCCCCGCTCGATAATGCGGCCGTCCTCCAGCACCATAATCGCGTTAGACTCCCGCACCGTAGAGAGCCGGTGGGCGATCACAAAGGTGGTCTTGCCGGCCATCAGCCGATCCATACCGTGCTCAATGTGCTTCTCTGTGCGCGTATCAATGGAGGAGGTAGCCTCGTCCAGTACCATCACCGGCGGGTCTGCCACTGCCGCCCGGGCAATCGCCAGCAGCTGGCGCTGACCCTGGCTCAGGTTGCCGCCGTCGCCGGTGAGCATGGTCTGGTAGCCCTCCGGCAACCGCCGGATAAAGGAATGGGCAGAGGCCAGCTTGGCTGCGGCAATGCATTCCTCGTCGGTGGCATCCAGCCGACCGTAACGGATATTCTCCATCACCGTACCGGTAAACAGGTGGGTGTCTTGCAGCACCATCGCCAGGCTACGGCGCAAATCGTCCTTTTTGATCCGGCAAATGTCAATACCATCATAGGTGATGGTGCCCTCCTGAATATCGTAAAACCGATTGATCAGATTGGTAATGGTGGTCTTGCCTGCGCCGGTGGAGCCTACAAATGCAATCTTCTGCCCCTCTTTGGCGTACAGGCTAATATCATGGAGCACCACCTTCTCCGGCACATAGGCAAAGGTCACATGGTGGAACTCCACAGCCCCATGCACCGGCACCCGGCGGTCGCCGTCCTGCCAGTACCACCGTTTCTCCTCCCCGGCTCCGGTTACCGTCAAAGTCACGGTGCCCTGGTCCTCTTCAGAGGCAGTGTCCATCATCTCAAACACTCGCTCCGCACCGGCCAGAGCGGAAAAGATCGTGTTCATCTGATTGGCGATCTGGTTAATGGGTTGCGTAAATTGCTTGGCATAGCTGAGGAAAGTAAAGAATGTGCCGATGTCCAGCCGCCCGGTCAGGGCCAGCAGCCCGCCGAACAAAGCGATCAGGGCATAACCGGCGTTGTTGATTCCGTTAGACACCGGGCCCATCAGCCCCGCATAAAAGTTGGCGTTGGTGGCCGCAGAGCGAAACGCCTCGTTGTACTGCTCAAAGCCCGCAATGGCCTGGTCCTCATGGTTAAATACCTTAATGACCCGCATGCCCTCAACGGACTCCTCAATATTGCCGTTCATTTGGCCCAAATTGGCCTGCTGCGCCTGAAAGTAATGCTTGCTCTTTTTGCCGATCTTAGATACCGTCACCAGCATAATAATCATAAACACCAGCGAAATACAAAACAGCGGCGGACTCAGGGCAATCATCATCACCACAATGCCCACAAAGGTAAAGGCGGAGGACACCAGCTGCACCATAGACTGCTCCAGCATCATCTGAATATTATCCACATCATTGGTGTAGCGGCTCATGATCTCGCCGTGGGTCTGGGTGTCAAAGAACCGCAGGGGCAGGGTCTGCATGTGGTCAAACAGCTCCTTGCGGATCAGGTTGGTGGTCTTGTAGGCGATCTTGACCATCACCTTGCTTTGAATGTACGTACAAAGAGATGCGCCAATGTACAACGCCGACACAATGGCCAGGTTACGCATTAGGCTTTGCACACCCACGGTGGCAAAATTGCCTGCCCGGATGGAGGCATCAATGTCGTTCAAAATAGGCTTCAGCCAGTAGGAGGCGCCTACGGAGCATACCGTACTGGCAATGAGCATCACGAATACCGCCAGCAACATAAATTTGCTCTTGCCCGCATACTGCAAAATGCGGCCAAAGGTCTTTTTGGCATTCTTGGGTTTCTTAAAATCCGTTCTTCTGGGGCCCGGCATTATTCGCTCACTCCTTTCGCCTGTGTGGTTACGATCTCCTTATAGATCTCGTTGTCGGCCAGCAGCTGCTCATGGGTACCGATCCCCTTGATTTGGCCGTCGTCCAGTACCAGGATCTGGTCCGCAGCCTGCACGGAGCTGACCCGCTGGGCAATAATGAACACGGTGGTGTCCTTAAAATCTTTATAGAAGCTCTCCCGAATTTTGGCCTCCGTTGCCGTATCTACGGCGGAGGTGGAGTCATCCAGGATCAAAATTTTCGGGTGCTTGATCATGGCGCGGGCAATGCAAAGCCGCTGCTTTTGACCGCCGCTCAGATTCAGCCCACCCTGGCTCAAATCCGTATCGTACCCCTTGGGCTGGGCCAGTACAAAGTCATGGGCCTGCGCCGCCTGACAAGCCGCCACAATTTCCTCGTCCGTGGCGTCTTTCTTACCCCAGCGGATATTCTCCTTAATGGTGCCACTAAAAAGCACGTTCTTTTGCAGCACCACGCCAATCATCTCCCGCAAAGCGGTCAGGTCGTACTTACGCACATCCACCCCGTCAATAAGCACCTGCCCTTGGGTGGCGTCATACAGCCGAGGGATCAGGTTCACCAAACTGCTCTTGCCGCATCCGGTGCCGCCTACAATACCGATGATCTGGCCGGGTTTGGCGGTAAAGCTGATATGCTCCAAAATATCGTCTCCGTGGCCTTCCGTATTATACTTAAAGCTCACATCCCGGAACTCTACGCCCCCCTTGGGGTTCTCCGGCAAATAGGGGTTCTGCGGATTGGTAATGTCAATTTCTGTATCCAGCACCTCCACCACACGGTCGCCGCAGGCTTTACCACGAGCCAGCTGCAGCAGCATCATGGAGATCATCATCAAATTCATCAGAATTTGAATTACATAAGAGGCAAAGACGGAGATTTGGCCCACTTCCATCACGCCGGCGTTGGCCTCTAAAGCGCCTTTATAATACACAAAGACCACTACGGCATTGAGCATCAGCATCATCACCGGCATCACAGTCACAATCAGGCCCGCTGCCTTGGCGCCCTGGGCAGCCAAATCATCGGAGGCGTCATGGAATTTGTCTTTCTCCCGGTCCTCCCGCACATAGGCCTTGACCACACGCATACCGATTAGGTTTTCCTGCACCACCCGGTTTACGTTGTCGATCTTCTTCTGCATTTTTTGGAACATAGGGAAGCCGAACTTCAAAATGCAGGCCACCACCACAATCAAAATCGGCAGCAAGATCAGCAGCATAGCGCTCATTCTGGGATTGATGGACACCGCAAAGCAGGCGGCCACCACCGCCAACGCAGGCACACGCACTAAAATCCGCAGGCACATCATCACCACATTCTGCAAGGTGGTCACATCGTTGGTCATACGGGTAGTCAGCGACGCAGTAGAGAACTGGTCAATGTTCTTAAAGGAAAAATGGCTGATCTTGCGGTACATATCCCCTCGCAGCCGGTAGGCAAACCGCTGGCTCACATTGGCGGAGGTCTTCATGGTCACCACACCGCCAAAAAGGCCTAACAGTGCCAGCGCCAGCATGGCCAAGCCGCTGAGGATCACCGCAGTACGCACGCTCTCCGGCGAGGCGGCGGTGTCCACCTTTTGATAAATGCTGTTGGCAAGGGACGGCAGTGCCAGCTCGCAGATAGCCTCTACGATCATACCGGCGGCGCTGATGGCTGCCAGTCCCCACAGCCCTTTCATATATTTGGATAACTTCTTTAACATTCGGTTCTCCTTTCCGTTTTCTTCTCTATCTTTCACACTTACGGGTTTTCTTTGCCCACATTTTGCAGCGCACGCTCCAACAGACCGGCCAGCGTCAGCACCTGCTCCTCGCTCATACCGGCGGTGAGCACCTGCTCCATGGCATTCATTTTTTGGTGAATCTTTTTCGGCGCGTCCTCCGCCACCGAAGTGGGATACAGCCGCACAATCCGGGCGTCCTTTTCGTCCACCCGCTTTTCAATAAATCCGGCCTTTTCCATGCGCTTGACAGACACGGAGGCGGTAGCGCTGGCCACCCCCAGGGCACGGCTCAGCTGGCCCAGGGTCATACCCGGTTGGCGAATCAGCAGCAGCAATATATCCTGCTGGCCGGAAAACAGGCCCTGCTCCGCTACGGCGGCATTAAAATTCTTGCGCAAATATTTAGAGAGTTCCATCACCCGAGGACCGATCTCATCCGGTCGCAGCGGACGGCGATGACAGGGTTTCAGCTCCATGCAGGCACTTCCTTTTTATTCATTTAGCCGCCTATCGTTAGGCGGCTTATGATGTATTTTAGCACACTTGCACAAAAAGTCAAGCATATTATTGTAAATTCTGCCGAAGTGTGGTAGAATAGGCAACCGTTAGAGGAGCGGTTGTATGGATTTATATGATTATAATACAATAAAGAGAATATTAACCCGTCACGGCTTCACTTTTTCCAAAGCGCTGGGGCAGAATTTTTTGATCGACCCCTCCGTGTGTCCCCGTATGGCAGCGGCACTGGAGGCGGACGACCGTACCGGCGTGCTGGAGATCGGGCCGGGCATCGGCGTGCTCACCAAAGAGCTGTCTGCCGTGTGCGGTCGTGTAGCCGCCGTGGAGCTGGACCGCCGCCTGCCGGATGTGCTGGCCGAGACCCTGGCAGACTGTCCCAATGTGCAGGTGGTGCCCGGCGATGTGCTGCAAATGGACTTGCAGGCGCTGTTTGCCGACCAGTTCGCCGGCTGTGACCGCTTGCAGGTGTGCGCCAACCTACCCTACTACATTACCACCCCGGTGCTGATGCGCCTGCTGGAAAGCGAACTGCCTATTGAACGGCTGGTGGTGATGGTGCAACTGGAGGCGGCCAAGCGCCTGTGCGCTCCCCTGGGCACCCGGGACTGCGGTGCCGTGTCCGCAGCAGTGGAATACTATACGCAGGCGGAGATCTTGTTTGAAGTGGGGCGAGAGAGCTTTTACCCCAGCCCCAATGTAGACTCTGCGGTGATCGCCTTGACCCGGCGGCAGCAGCCCCCGGTGCAGGTGACGGACGAAAGCTATTTTTTCCGTGTGGTCAAGGGCGCCTTTTTGCAGCGGCGCAAGACCCTGGCCAACAGTTTGAACGCCGCCCTGGGCGTGCCCAAGGCAGAACTGACGGCGCTGTTCCAATCTTTAGGACTGAGTGCCACCGCGCGGGCCGAACAGCTGACCATGTCTCAAATGGCAGCCCTGGCTAACGCGCTCTATGAGAAGAAGGCATAAAAGATCAATGAAAGACAATACCCAAGTTTTTGAAAGTTACAGCGTGCCCCGGGCCGTGCGCACTTTGGCGCTGCCCAGCATGATGGGCATGCTGGTGAATATCGTTTATAACCTGGCAGACACATTCTTTGTGGGTCAGACCGGCAACGCCAATATGGTGGCCGCCGTGTCGGTGACCATGCCGCTGTTTTTGCTGTTTATCGCCTGCGGCAACCTGTTCGGTGTAGGCGGCTGCGCCTTTGTCAGCCGCTCTCTGGGCGAGGGCAAGACAGAGAGGGTCAAAACCATCAGCAGCTTTTGCGTTTACAGTGCTATTGGCGTTGGGCTGGTGATGACCGTGCTGTTTTTGGTGTTCCGCAAGCCGGTACTGTACGCAGTGGGCGCGTCGGACGCCACCTTTACCTACGCCGCCGATTATCTGAAGTATGTGGCCATCGGCTCTCCCTTTATTGTGTCCTCCGTGATGCTGGGCAACCTGGTGCGGGGCGAGGGCGCCGCGAGGGTATCTATGATCGGCAGCATTATCGGTCAGGTGGTCAATATTGTGCTGGACCCGATCTTTATTCTGAACAAGGGCGACAAGCTCTTTGGTATGGCCATGCCCTTTGGCACCGGTCAGGGCGTAGCCGGCGCTGCCATTGCCACCGTCATCGGCAATGTGGTCAGCGTGGTATTCTTCTTGATTTACTTTTTGCGGGGCAAGTCCATTTTATCCATCAGCCCCGGCCGCTATCGGGTGCGGGGCGGCATTGCCCGCGGGGTCATTACCGTTGGACTGCCTGCCGCCATTAACAGTTTGCTGATGAGCATTTCCAACATGCTGATCAATGTCTTCTTGCAGGCGTACGGCGACAACGCGGTAGCAGCCATGGGCATTACCATGAAGGCCAATATGCTGGTGGTGATGCTGCAGCTGGGACTGGCGCAGGGCGTGCAGCCGCTGGTGGGCTACTGCTACGGGGCAAACAAGCTGGACCGTATGCGCCACAGCATTCGCTTTTCCTGCGTTTGCAACATTGTGCTGGGCACAGTAATCACCGTGATATACTTTATCTTTACCCGCCAGGTGGTCAGCGTGTTTATCGACGACCCGGCTGTAATCGACTATGGGGTCAAAATGCTGCGTGCCTTAATGATCTCCGGCCCGGTGATCGGCTGTATGTTCGTGCTGAACTTCTCATTCCAGGGCATGGGCAAGGGCACCCAAAGTATGATCTTGTCCCTCAGCCGACAGGGATTGATTTATTTCCCACTGTTGATTATAATGAATAAGACGGTTGGTCTGGATGGCATTATCTGGTCCCAGGCCGTGGCCGACCTGGTGTGCACCGCCATGAGCGTGGTGATGTTCCTGCTGGTGGTGCGCAAACTGCGCCGGCAGCATAGCCAAAAGACGGAAGCATAAGAAAGGGTGAGGAAAAATGGAGCTGTCCCATTGGGATAAAAAAGAACAAGCACCGCTGGTGGAGTTCTTAGGGGCGTCGCTGCTGTCGCACCCGCTGATGATGTATTATTGTCCGGATCGGGACAAGCGGGAAAAATTCATCACCCGCTATATGGAGCACAACCTGCCCCGCTGGATCCAAACCGGCACCGTGCTGGTCAGCGATCCGGCTCATGCGGTAGGCGTGCTGCTGCCCAAGAACGCACCGGAGTACCGCTCTCCGTCCAATGGCGCCCTGTCCATGCTCTCCGGCGACCGTTTCCGGCGGATCCAATCGCACCGGAATGTAACCCGCAATATCGTGGGCGTGATGATTCCCAGGGAAAAGCCGGTGCAAGTGCTCACGCTCTTTGGCAACGCCGCCGCCCAAAAGCAGGAGCTTTTGCAGCTGGTGTCCGAGGCCCAGGACCTGGCGGACGAAAAGCAGTTTGTCCTGGTGTACGACACCTTCTCCCGCCGCTTGATAGACGCGCTGGAGAACCAGGGCTTCTCCACCGGCTACCAGCGTAATTTCCTGGATACCCACTTCATCCAAACCCTAATGACCTATAATATATAATGCATGGCAAAAAGCGGTCCCCCGGACTGCTTTTCATTTTTTCGCCGGTGGGTCGAAAATCACAGTATTTCTAATAAACCCGGCGATTTTTCTGAAGTCCGGCCGGTATGCGCGTGGTATAGTAAGGCTGTGTGCCGGGCAACGAGAACCGAATATAGACAATCGCCGCCGGGTGTCACCCTGTAAAAAGTGCAAAAAAGACGGAACCACTCTACATGGTTCCGTCTTTTGTTTTGCTTGATGGGCTTACTCCCCCGCCTCGGTAGAGAGCAGCACTCGGTCATTGTCAAACTCCTCACCGGAGGTAACCTTAAACTTATCCAGTAGATCCTTGGTGGTCAGTTTCTTCTTCTCCTCACCGCTTACATCATAGATGATCTTGCCCTCGTTCATCATAATCAGCCGGTTGCCGATGGCAATGGCGTCCTTCATATTGTGGGTAATCATAATGGTAGTCAGGTGATCCCGGGCCACGATCTTCTCCGTCAGATCCAGCACCTTCTTGGCAGTTTTTGGGTCCAGCGCTGCCGTGTGCTCATCCAGCAGCAGCACCTTCGGCTTCTTCAAAGTGGCCATCAACAGGGTCACTGCCTGGCGCTGACCGCCGCTGAGCAGGCCCACCTTGGAGGTCAGGCGGGTATCCAGCCCCAGATCCAGCTCCTTGAGCATCTCTGCATACTGAACCTTTTCTTTTTTACTAACGCCGGAACGCAGAGTTCGCCCCTTGCCACGGCGAGCGGCGATGGCCAAATTCTCGGCGATCTGCATATCCGCAGCAGTGCCGGTCATGGGGTCCTGGAACACACGGCCGATGAACTTGGCGCGCTTGTATTCCGGCAGCTTAGTCACATCCTTGCCGTCGATCACAATGGAACCGCAGTCCACCGGATACACACCGGCGATCATATTCAGCATCGTGGATTTGCCGGCGCCGTTGCCGCCGATCACCGTTACAAAATCGCCCTCGTTCAAGGTCAGATCAATGCCGCAAAGGGCCTTTTTCTCATTGATGGTGCCGGGGTTAAATGTCTTTTGTACACCTGTGATTTTAAGCATTGTCCTTGCCCCCCTTATTCGTCTTTACATGCTTGGCGCTCAGCTGCCCTTTCCAGTACGGCACGCCCAGGAACAGCGCCACCACCAAAGCGGAGAACAGCTTCAGGTCGTTGGCGTTCAGCCCCATTTGCAGCACCAACTGAATGACAATATAGTAGATCACGCCGCCCAGCACCGCTGCCAGCAGGCGCAGAGCAAAGTTCTTGAACAGCTTGCCAAAGATCACATCGCCGATGATCACGGCCGCCAGGCCGATAACGATAGCGCCGCGGCCCATATTAATGTCCGCAAAGCCCTGATACTGGGCCAGCAGACCGCCGGACAATGCCACAATGCCGTTGGAGAGCACCAGTCCCAGCACCTTGTTGAACCCGGTGTTGATGCCGTTGGCGCGGGCCATGGCCTCATTGCACCCGGTGGCGCGCACGCCGGCGCCCAACTCCGTGCCGAAGAACCAGTACAGCAATCCAATGATCACCAGCGCAAAAGCACCGCCGACGAGAATAGATTTGGGAATGTACCGCAGGGATACCAAGATCCCGTATTCATCAATATTCAGCGCCACATTGGCACGGCCGCTCATAATCCGCAGGTTTACGGAATACAGCGCCAGCTGGGTCAAAATACCTGCCAAGATCGCCGGTATGCCAAACTTGGTATGCAAAATACCGGTAACCAGTCCGGCAATACACCCGGCCAAGAACGCCAGCAGCATGGCCAGCCAAATGTTCATCCCTGCAATGGTACACACCACCAGCACGGCGCCGCCGGTGCCAAAGCTGCCGTCCACCGTCAAGTCGGCCAAATCAAGAACCTTAAAGGTCAAATACACGCCCACTGCCATGATACCCCAGATGATACCCTGGGCACAAGCACCGGGCAAAGAAGCTAAAAATCCGCTCATTGCACAATCTCCTTCAATTTAAAGTGCTAAATTCGAAAAGCGTAGTCCTATCTTACCAAATCCGCCGTAAAAAATCAAGTAGAGGACGCCAATCTCTCCACCACCGAACCACACGCCGAATCAACACCACAAAAAACCGGGCAGCATTTCTGCTGCCCGGCATCGTGGCAATGTTTAACTTTCGATCGCCTTGTAGCCGTCTACCACCTTCACGCCCAGTGCCTTGCAGCGGGCGGCGTCATATTCCTTGGTCAACTTATCTTCCGGCACAAACTCAATGTCCATGGTTGCCGGGTCTTTGCCGTTAACCAGAATGTCATAAGCCATTTCGCCGGCCTTGTAGCCGATGTCGTAATAGCTGATGGACAGAGTGGCGATACCGCAGCCGGAGCAAATGCCCTCCTCACCGGCAATAATGGGTACGCCGGCAGGCTGTGCAATGTTGTCAATGGTCTTGGCGCTGGAGGCCATGGTGTTGTCTGTGGGAACATACAGCACATCGCTGTTCTGGCAAGCCAGCTTGGTCACAGAAGCGATCTCGTTAGAGTCCGCAGCGGTGTATTCCTTCACTTCCAGGCCCATTTCCTTCAGCTTTGCACCCACAACGGTGGCCTGGTACTTGGAGTTTTTCTCCGCAGAGCAGTACAGAATACCCACTTTCTTGGCATCTGGCACCCACTCTTTAACCATGGCGGCCTGCTTATCCAGCGGCGCCAGGTCGGCGGTACCGGTCACATTGATCCCGGTCTTGGTGGCAGTCTCGTCCTTCAGACTCAGAGCCACGCCGTAGCTGGTAACGGAGGTACCCACAATCGGAATGGTGTTGGTTGCCGTGCGGGCAGCCACCAGTGCGTCCGTAGCGTTGGCCATGATCAGGTCCACATTCTGAGACACATACTGGTTAACAATGGTGGAGCACAGGGTGGAATCGCCGGAGGCGTTCTGCTCTTTGAAAGTCACCTTGTCGCCCAGCTTGTCCGTCAGCGCCTTCTTAAAGCCCTCGGTAGCCTTGTCCAGTGCCGGATGCTGCATGGACTGGCAGATACCTACGGTATAAGTGTCCTTGGCACTGCCGCCGGAACAACCGGCAAATACAGAAGCCACCAGCAGCCCGGACAGCGCCACGGCAGCGATCTTCTTCACAACCTTATTCATTGTAATAACCCCTTTTCTCGGTAAATTTATGATGATTTTAGTTTAGCACATAAAAGCGTTAAAGTCAACACCTTTTTTCTTGCATAAATGCCTGCCCGGGTGTATAGTGAAGTTATCATAACGAAAAGGGGATATTCCTATGCAACTGAACCCGTACCGAGATCTGCCCTGGGAGCAGCTGATGCCCACCGCCCGGCGCAAGCTGCTGTGCAGCGACAAAGACTATATGTTCGTCTTAATGGAGTGCAAGGCCGGCACTGCCCAGCCGCCCCACAGCCATCCCCACACCCAGGTGGATTACCTACTGGAGGGCGAGATTGATATGCAGGTGGGTGACGAAGTGCGCCGTATGCACGCCGGCGACATTGTGCAGGTGCCCGGCAATGTACCCCACGCCTTTTGCCGGGTCTACCGGGATACCCGCTGGCTGGAATTCTTCACCCCTGCCCGAGAGGACATTTTGCCCCGGGAAGAACAGAAAGAAAAAGAATAATTCAAACCCTTTGGCGCCCCTTGTTGCAAGAGGCGCTTTTTTTGTTTTGCTTGTTCCAATAAATAAGTAAGGGCGGCAGATTGCCGCTCTTACCGAAAATTACAAACAACATCACCTACAAAGCCCGACGCTTCCTTTTCCCTGCCTGCCGAATATAAAGCGCCCCGCAAAATACGGCGCAAACAGCGGCAGCAATGGGCACGGCCCACCAAACAGCCCCGGTGCCCAGGGGTGCCGCCAGGCACGCACCCACGCACAGGCACAACGGCAGCGCACCGGCAGTAACCAGCGCCGATTTGGCTCGGTTTACCGACTGGAAATAGGCACTCACCGTCAGTACCGGCGGCAAGAACAAAAGAGCCGGTGCCAACCGCCGCAAGCAGTGGGTGCCAAATTGCACGATCGCCGGATCGCGGGTAAAAATACCCAGCAGCGCTCCGCTCAAAGCATAACACACTGCCACAGCAACCACCGCATACACCAGTCCCAGCTGCACTGTGCGCACCACCGTTTGGCGTACCCGGCTATGCAGTCCGGCGCCGTAGCTGCTGCCGATGATAGGCGCTGCTGCCAAGCAAAGGGCGGAGAACGGCGCCAAGGCAAATTCCGCCAGCCGACTCACATAGCCAAAGGCCGCCACACCCACCGTACCTGCCCGAGGCGCTAACAAACCGTTCATCACCACCAGCACAACAGACAGACTGCCCATTTGCACCAAGGTGGGCAGCCCCAAAGTCAAGATCCGCCCCACGGTGGCGCGATCCGCCCGCACGCCACGGAATTGCTGGCAGGAAAACCGGGTGAAAAACAATACGCTCATACAAAAGCTCACCGCTTGGGCGATCACCGTGGCCCAGGCCGCACCGGCAATACCCAGGTGCAGCCGATAGATCAACAACCAATCCAGCAGCAAGTTCACCCCGGTAGGCAACAGCCAGATCCAAAGGCTGTAATCCATACGTCCCTCCGCCCGTATAATAGACGAAAACCCGGTGGAGAACACATTGCCCGCTGCCAAAATGGTAAAATAGGTGCGGGCATAAGGCAAAATCTCTGCCGTGGCACCGAACAGCCGCAGCAGCGGCGTGCGAAACAACAAGCAAATGCAGGTAATCCCCAGCGCTGTGGTGTAAAAGAACGCCATAGCGCTTTTTGTGACCCAGCCTGCCGCCCGGTAGTCTTTTTGCCCCAAACAGGGCGACACCAGCGCCCCGGCACCGGCGCCAACCATTTGGGCAATAGCACCCTGCAAAACCGTCAGGGGAAAGACCACGCTGATTCCCGCAGCCGCCAGGTCGCCTACCCCGTGGCTGACGAACAACGTGTCCGCCACATTATAAAAGGCACTAAAGAGCAGCGCAGCCAGAGTGTACGGCAGGTGCCGCAACAGACGGCCGGTCACCGGCGCAGTGGTCAGCGCCTGTGCCTTGTCCTGCGCCTTTTGGCGCCCGCCCTTACCCACGGCGCAAAGCGGCAAAGGCCGCCTTGTAAGCCACAGAAGCACCACCTATATCCACCATCCAGCCCTGGCTCAAGGGCGTAAAGCGATAGTATTTTTCCACTTCCTGGATCAACGCCAGCAGCCCCTGGGCAAAGGCGTAGCGCAGCCGGGTCTCTCGGTTGACTTGCACCGGTACCCGGCAAAGGGCATTGTGGGCTGCCAAGGACAAAGTCTTTTTGTCCAGCGGCGCGGTAAAGGACTCCAGCGGCAAAAAGTCCAGCACCGGGTCGCCCCACAGGCTGCGCTCCGGGTCGATCCAGGCAAACCGGGTTTGTCCGTCCACCGTATGGCACAGGATATTGCTGCTCCACAGATCAAAATTCACCATCACGCAAGGTGCCGCCGCCAGCACCGCCCGATACTGCCGGGCATACGCCAGCAGGCGCTGCCCGCGGCGGCTGGTCTTGCCCATACGCCGGGCATCTGCCAGCAGGTTCTCGATCATGGAAATGTAAGCGTCCGCCCAGTTTTCATACAGCCCATTTTGCACATAACCGTAGCCGGTGCCGGACACATTATGGATCTGCGCCACCATCTCCGCCGTGCGCCGGTGTTTCTCCGTACTGGGCAGCGGGCACTTGTCTCGGTGCACCCCGGGCAGTCGCTCCATCACCACCCAGGGCGCGCCGCACAGGTTGCCCGCCGGGTCACTATACAGAATATCCGGCACAGTAATCTCCGTGTGTTGCCGGATCTGATCGTACCAGTACAGCTCGGTGGCCAGCATATCCCGCTCATAGGTCATCACCGGCACCTGGGGTCGGGGCGCAATCTTCATCACCACCGGCGGGTTTGTCTCCGCTGCAAAAACGGCGTTGAACATACCGTCCCCCAGCAGCCGAAATTGCACCCCCGCACTGTTCAGTCCGGCTTGTTTCAGCATATCCCCCAGCACCGCGTCGGTAGGCAGGGTCTTGGTCTTACTTTTCATATTTGGGTCACTCCTTTCCAACGCTATCATAGCACAACCCCCCATTTTGTCTACCAAAAAGCCGCGAAAATACAACAAATCCCCATCGACTTGCGCCGCCCCGGTTGACGGACAGCCTCCGGGCAGCTATACTGCACTTAGGGGGAATTCAAATGGATAGTGCATCTTTAATGAGTATTCGGGTGATCCCGAAAAGCGTCAAGGAAGAAACCGGACACCACACGCTGGAGCGACTGCACCATACCCCATACCGGGACGAGGTGCGCCTGTTCTCCTGCCTGCAACGGGGTGATCTAAAAAAGCTGATCTACGAATTGGGGCAGATCGGCATACAAAATATTACCGTAGGCCAAATGTCGGAGAACGACTTGCAGCAGCAAAAATATATGGCTGTCAGCTTTATCACCCTGGCCACCCGCTACGCCATTCAAGGAGGACTGGGCGAAAGCGACGCCTATGCGTATTCGGACGATTTTATTCGCCGCATTGACGCGGCCAGCACCAAGCGCACCGTGCACGCCGCCATTGTGGACGGCGCCATTGAACTGACCAATATGGTCAGCCGGGCGCAAAAGGACCTGACCTACTCACCCCATGTGCGCCGCTGCATTGCCTATATCAACAAAAACCCGGACCGCAAGCTGACGGTGGCTGCCGTGGCCGCCCACTGCGGCCTGTCGCCGGACTATCTCTCCCATCTGTTCAAATGCGAATTGGGCGTAAATCTGAGCACCTATATGACCGCCCAAAAGCTGGAGCTGGCCAAAACCCTGCTGTGGGAGGGCTGCGCCGCCGAGCAGGTGTGTTACAGCCTGGGCTTCTCCTCCCAATCCCATTTTATCGCCCTGTTTAAGCGCCGATTCGGTATGACCCCACGGGAATACACCGCCCTGCTGGGCACGGAAAAGTGAATGTATAATAACATCGCCCCTTGAAAATCAAGGGGCAGTTTTTTTGTTTTACTTGCCGTAGGGCGGGGGCTTGCTCCCGCCGTCCAATCCCTCCGTCTGCTCGCAAGCTCGCAGCCACCTCCCTTTGCAAGGGAGGCAAATCGGTTACAACACCTTAGGCTCCCTTGTAAAGGGTGACTCCCCGCAGTGCGGGGAGATGTCGCGCAGCGACAAAGGGGACGGGCGCCAGTTAGGCGCTGTCAGCGCAGCTGACTGAGGAATTTGCGGGCGGCAGATTGCCGCCCCTACCAAGCATCAAATCAAATACGGTACGATAGACAAAAGACGCAAGCACGCGCTGCAAATCCCCACGCCACCGCACTTCACCCTTGATTCTTCCGCAAAAGGTGGTATAATCGTTGTGCACATTTTATGTATGCGGAGAGGAAATTATGAAATATAACAAAAGCGCGACTTTGCGCTTTGCGTTCAAGCAATCGCTGCCGGTGCTGTTCGGCTACTTGTTTTTAGGCGCAGCGTTCGGTATTATGCTGTTTAAGGCCGGCTACAATTGGGTGTGGGCAGCGCTGATCTCGCTGCTGGTGTATGCCGGGTCCGGCCAGTTTCTGCTGGTGTCGCTGATCTCCTCCGGCGCCGGGCTGGCCACCACCGCACTGATGACGCTGTTTATCAACACCCGCCACATGTTCTATGGCCTGTCTTATATTGAAAAGTTCAAGGCCGGCGGCTGGCGCTATCCTTTTATGATTTTTACTTTAACGGACGAAACCTACTCGGTAAACGCCTCCATCCTGTCTGTGCCGGATGGGGTAGACGAGCCACGGGCGCGCTTTCTCATCGGCGAGCTTGACCATGTGTACTGGATCATCGGCTCCGTGCTGGGCTCTCTGCTCAGTGCCGCCCTGCCCATGGACTTTACCGGCATTGATTTCTCTATGACCGCCCTGTTTGTGGTGATTTTTATTGATCTGATCCGCAACCAAAAGGGTCGCGCCGGGCTGATCGGCGCGCTGGGGCTGTGCACCGGCATCCTGTGCCTGCTGATCTTCGGGGCAGACAAATTCCTGCTTCCCTCCCTGGTGCTTACCGTGGCGGTGCTGTCCGCCGGGCGCCCCTTCTTTGATCCGGAACGGAGGGCTGCCAAATGACCAATACCCATTTGCTGATCATGGTACTGGTGGCCGCCGTCTGTACCTTTGCCACCCGCCTGTTTCCCTTTGCCCTGTTTGGGGGCAAAAAGCAGGTGCCCAAGTTCGTGCAGTACCTGGGCAATGTGCTGCCGGTAGCGATCCTGGGCATTCTCATCGTCTATTGTCTTAAGGATTTTGAGCAGGGCAATGTGAACTACATTGTGCCCCAGCTGATCGCCGTGGCGCTCACCGCCGGGGTGCATCTGTGGCGCAAAAACACCCTCCTGAGCATCGCCGTGGGCACCATCGGCTATATGCTCCTGATCCACTTTGTGTTTGTGTGACAAAAACAAAAAATACAAAAATGACCGCACCGGGAATGGTGCGGTCATTCTTTATCTCAATAATTTTTTAGTTGCAAACGCAGCAGATTCATGGTACAATAGCCTTGCGACACAAGTGAATACTTTTTCTGCATACAGGACATGCTTCTTTTATCTCTCGATAAAAATGCGTGGGATTTTCGCATGCCTTATGCAGAATCACTTGTGTCGCAGCAAACCATGCGTTTTTTGTGCGTGGCTTTGCTACGCACTTTTTATTCTTAGGGGGATAATTTTATGGAAACTGCTGCGTACACCATTTCTTTCATTCTTACAGTCTTTATTTGCTTTGGTATTCCTCTACTGCTGATCGTTTGGCTGATTTACCAAAGCGTGTATTACAAAAGCCAAAAATTTCTATCCATTAAAGAGCGCATTTCCAGCTACACCAATGATTGCAATGCGCTAAACGAACATATCGAAACGCTGAAAGATTGCTATTCAGAAATACAGCATATAGACTATGGTCAGGCAACTTTTGTAAACAACAGCAAATGGAATTACCGTCGCCCAGCGTTCAATGCCCGCAAACAATCCAAATTTGTATATAACTGCTCTCGCCAGGTTTGCAGCAATGCACAAAATCAGCCGTTCAAGTATTTGTGCAAATACTTCAATATTAAGCCGAACGAAAACACTTTGGAAATGTTTGAGTCCGTCTTAAACAAATTTTCCGCCGTTGAGCAAGGTAAGCAACTACTGGTACAGCAGCGAAATGATATACTCGCACAAATTCAAAATGACATTCCGAAAATCATTATGAAATTTTCGCGAAAACGGCTATTGCGCAAACTGGGTTTTCAGGACATTGACTTGAGCAATATGTACTTTCCTAAGTACACATTTCAATACACCAGCTCTGGCGGCAACAGTTCTTTTGCCTATGACATTGTTATGGATATTCCAAATTTGGAGAAATTTGTACAATATCTGTCTGATACCATCAAGTTCAAGAAGTCTGCCGCAGGGCAGCGTGCATTGATGACTCCGGCGTTGCGTGAATCCATTAAACAGCGTGACCATTATACTTGTCAAAAATGTGGCGTCAGTGTTGAGGAAGAGCCACACTTGCTGCTGGAGATCGACCATATCGTCCCCATCTCAAAAGGCGGTATGACCAGTGTAGACAACTTGCAAACTTTATGCTGGAAATGCAATCGCTCCAAGGGAGCCAAACTGTTAGACTAATACCAAACACCCCTGAACCAACACTTCGGTTCAGGGGTGTTTAGTTTATTCATCTACACCGTGGCGGGAACAAAGCGATAGCCACGACCCCACACTGTATGGATCAGATCCAAATTAGAATCCAACTCCTTGAATTTGTCTCGGATCCGGTTCACATGAACGGTGACGGTAGAGGTCTCGCCCAAGCTGTTGTACTGCCAAATCCGATCAAACAGCTGTTCCTTGCTAAAGACTTCGTCCGGGTGGCCGGCCAAAAAATACAGCAGTTCAAACTCCTTATTGGTCAACGCCACCTCCTGCTCCCGAAACCAGGCACGGCGGGTGGCAGGATCCAACCGCAGGGCACCGCTCTCCAGCACTGCGTCCTTGGTCGGCGGGTGCGCAGCGCCGTCGCCGGTGAGCCGCTCATACCGGCTGATATGCGCCAGCACCCGGGCCACCAACTCGCTGGGGGAAAAGGGCTTAACCACATAGTCGTCCGCACCAACGCCCAGGCCCTTGATCTTGTCCAAATCCTCTTTCTTGGCACTGACTAAGATAATAGGTACATTCTGCTCCCGGCGAATGGAGCGGCAAACCTCCAGTCCATCCATTCCCGGCAACATAATATCCAGCAAAATCAGGTCAAACCGACCATCCAACGCCGTGCGCAATCCGGAGGGGCCGTCCGCTGCCACCGATGCCTGTAAGCCTGCCGCCTCCAGATAATCCCGCTCCAGCCCGGCAATGCGTGGGTCGTCCTCAATAATCAATATCTGCTTCATCTGCAACATGCTCCCTTTTGGGTAACGAAATAAAAATCGACAGCCCCGCGTCCGTATGACTGCGGGCCCAAATGGAGCCGCCGTTCTGCTCAACAATTTGCTTGCACACCGCCAGCCCCAGTCCGCTGCCCTGGCTCACCTGGCTGCGGGCCGGATCCGTGCGGTACATGGCGTCAAAGATCTTGCGCAGCTGATCTTTATCCACGCCGATGCCGTTGTCTGCAAATTCCAGGATCACCACCCGATCATAGGCGGTGGCCGTCAATGCCAACCGACCGGGTACACCCGGGCGAGCGTACTTAACCGCATTGCCCAAAATGTTCAAAAACACCCGGCGAAAAGCGTCCGTGTCGATCTCAATCTGCGTATCTGCCGGGCAGTGATTTTCCAGCGCAAAGGTACAGCCGCGGTCCTCCATAAAAGCCGTCAGCTCCGGCGCAGCGTCATCCAGCACCGCTTGTAGCTGCACAATGGAGCGATCATTTCCTGTGCTGCCCAGCTCCAGCTTGGACAGCGCCAGCAGATCATTGAGAATTTTCTCTGTCTGCACAGCGGAGTCGTAAATGGTCTGCAAATACCGCTGCTGCTTCTCCGGCGTGTTGGCAATGCCGTCCCGCAGCCCCTCGGCGTAGCCCTTAATGCTGGTGAGCGGGGTGCGCAGATCATGGGCAAAGCCGGCGGTCATCTCCCGCCGCAGTTGCTCGCTTTTTTCGCGGCTCTCAATGGTCTCTTTCAGCCGCAGGCGCATGGCGTTAAAGCTCTCCACCGTTTGGCCCAACTCATTGGTAGAGTCATAGTCGATCTGATAATCCAGATTGCCACCGGCAATCGCGTCCGCTCCCCGGGCAATCTTCTGAATGGGGCGCACAATGGTGCGGCTGGTAAAGAAAGAAAACGCCGCCACCGCAGCGGCAAAAATCAGCACAATGGCCAGCACCACCAATCCGGTACGCCCCATCAACAGACGCGACAGCGTGCCCCGTGCCGCCGGCTCCGTTTGATCCGCCACCGTATAGCCGGTGCCGGTGAGCACCAGGCGGCAGCGCTGACCCCCGGCCTGCACATGACTGACGATCACCAGCCCGTCCTGACCGAAGTGGTACACATTTTTTTCCGAATCAAAGGCCACGATCTGCCGGGCACGCCCCAGCACATCCTTGCACCCGGCGCTTCGATAAAATACCTCGTCACCCCGTAGAATTTCCAGCGCCACGCCCCGCTTCTCCAGCGGTGCGGCGTAGGCGGCAATATCCGCCAGCTTTTCTGCGTCCGTATCTTTGGTGCGCAGCAACACATCAGACAGGTTGCTCACCGTCTGATTCCAACCGATCTGGTTGACCAGGCTGTACCTGTCCGCCGTCTCCGCCGCCAACTGAAAGGTGTGGGAGGTGCTGTGCAGCAGCCCCAGGCACACCAGCGCCACCAGCACCAGCGGTATGGCGATGGCCAGCACGGTGGTGAGCACAATGCGGGTGTTGATCTTTAAGTTCTTGGAAGAACGCTTTGGCTTTTTGCCGGACATATCAATAACTCTCCCGGGGAATCCGTCCGTGCTTTACATCCTTGCTGTGACGAATAATCTCCAAAATGGAGCCCAGGTGAATCCGGGCAAAATTGTACGCCTCGGTTTGTATATCCATATCATCATGGGTCACCCAGTAACGAATAACCCCTTTCATACCGGTAATAATATATTCAATGCTCAGGTCACTGATCCCCTCAATGTCCCCTTTGATCAGGTCCAACGCCGTGCGAATGGTTTTCTCGATCTTTTCAGAGAACACCACGGTGCCCGGATCCGTCAACAGCAACCGATACAAATCCCGATCCTCGTCGATCACCCGTTGAATACTGATCAGCAGTGCGGCGGTGCAATCAATGGTAAAGTCCAGATCCTTGATCTTGATCAGATCTTTGCTCACCCGCCAATACACTTTGCGCATCAGCTCATTGCTGATTTTGTTAAGCAGATCAAACTTGTCCTCATAATGCAAATAAAATGTATTCCGGCTGATCAGCGCCCGGTCGGTAATATCCTTGACTGTAACGGAATCAAATCCGTTTTCGTCAATCAATTCAAAAAAGGCATCCCGAATGGACTTTTTGGTGCGCCGAATACGCAGATCTGTTTTTTCCTCCGGATTATTCCCGGAATTCCGCTTGGACATACGATACCCCTTTTCACGTGCCCGCAAAACGAGCGTGTTTGTTATGATACAGTGCTAAATAACTAACACCCGTACTTATAACAGTACACGAAAACGGAATCAATGTCAATAAATCGCCCCTTTTTTCCCGTTTTTGACATTTTTTTGCAGAAAAAAGCACCTTCCCGGTGGGAAGGTGTCGTGTTAAAAATACAGCGGCGGGGGCAAGCCCGCACCGCATAATCCCTGCGGGTTTGCCGGCGGCAAACCCACATCCCTTTGAAAACAAAAAGGATTATCTTAGGCGTGGCAACCTGCCGCCCGCAATTTCTCATTCCGCCAGCAAATCATTCTCCCGCAGCAGCGCGGCAAAATGCGCCACATCCGCGGCAGCACGCTGCCGTTCCACTTCATACTCATGCATCAGCGTCTCAACTACCTGCGCTTCGGTGGTGGGCTGCAAAAAGCAGTTCCAAAGAAAAGCCCCGGTATCGTTCAGGGTAATCATACCGTTAAAATCCGATGCGGCGGCGCCCACAGGCACTACTATGTTGCTGCCGGCGATCTTGCGCATGGCAAAGCCCGGTTTGATCTGCATAAAAAGTCACCTCAAAGTCATTCTTTTACCTATACTATACTGTATTGGGGCAAAACTTTCAACAACTTGCTTAAAACATTCTTGCAAATAGCGACATTTTTTTATAGTTTTAGTCTTGAAGCGCAGCAAAAAAATGGTTATAATAACCTTGGTAATTTTGATAAATTATTAAGTATTGTTGGAAGGAGTAAATCATCATGACTTATTCAAATGAAGTTGAGCAGATGTGTACCGTTAAAAAGGGTCCGCATCACGGTCCGGCTCCCATTCCTGAAGAAGGTAAGTGGGTCAAGAGCTACCAGATCAGCGACATCTCCGGTTTCTCTCACGGTATCGGCTGGTGCGCACCCCAGCAGGGCGCCTGCAAGCTGAGCCTGAATGTGAAGAACGGTATCGTAGAGGAGGCCCTGGTGGAGACTGTGGGCTGCTCCGGTATGACCCATTCCGCCGCTATGGCCGCAGAGATCCTGCCCGGCAAGACCTTGCTGGAGTGCCTGAACACCGACCTGGTGTGCGACGCCATCAATGTGGCTATGCGCGAGATCTTCAAGCAGCTGGCTTACGGTCGTTCTCAGTCCGCATTCTCTGAGGACGGTCTGGTTGTCGGCGCTGCTCTGGAAGACCTGGGCAAGGGCCTGCGCAGCCAGGTGGGCACCATGTTCTCCACCAAGCTGAAGGGCGTGCGCTACATGGAGATGGCTGAGGGTTATGTGACCCGTATGGCTCTGGACGAAGAGGGCGAGGTCATCGGCTATGAGTTCGTAAAGCTGGGCAAAATGCTGGAGGATATTCGTCACGGCAAGAGCCCCAACGAGGCTTACGAGGCAAACATTGGCAACTACGGTCGCTTTGCTAACGCTGCAAAGTACATTGACCCCAGAGAAGAATAAGAGAAGGAGGACAATACCATGGCAAATGATGTAAAGTTTGAAGGCAAGGAAAGAAGACTTGCCAAGATCGAAAAGTGCCTTGCCGAGTACGGTCTCTCCAGCCTGGAGGAGGCAAGAGATCTTTGCCTGTCCAAGGGCATTGATGTAGACGGTATCGTAAAGGGCGTGCAGCCCATCGCTTTTGATAACGCCAGCTGGGCATACACCCTGGGTGTGGCCGTTGCACTGAAAAAAGGTGTGGCCACCGCTTCCGAGGCTGCCGCAGCCATCGGTATCGGCCTGCAGGCATTCTGCATTCCCGGTTCCGTTGCCGAGCAGCGTAATGTAGGTCTGGGCCACGGTAACCTGGGCGCCCGCCTGCTGCACGAGGACACCAAGTGCTTCGCTTTCCTGGCCGGCCACGAGAGCTTTGCTGCCGCTGAGGGCGCAATCGGCATTGCCCGTACCGCCAACAAGGTTCGCAAAGAGCCCCTGAAGGTCATCCTGAACGGCCTGGGCAAGGACGCTGCTTATATCATCTCCCGTGTCAACGGCTTCACCTATGTAAAGACCGATTATGATTTTTACACCGGCGAGCTGAAGATTGAGGAAGAAAAGGCATTCTCCGACGGCGAGCGCGCTGCCGTAAAGTGCTACGGCGCCAACGATGTGCTTGAGGGCGTTGCCATTATGAAGCACGAGGGCGTAGATGTTTCCATCACCGGTAACTCTACCAACCCCACCCGCTTCCAGCACCTGGTTGCCGGCACTTACAAGAAGTGGTGCCTGGAGAACGGCAAAAAGTACTTCTCCGTGGCTTCCGGCGGCGGCACCGGCCGTACTCTGCACCCGGACAATATGGCTGCCGGTCCCGCTTCCTACGGTCTGACTGACTCTATGGGTCGTATGCACGGCGACGCACAGTTCGCCGGCTCCTCCTCCGTTCCCGCTCACGTTGAGATGATGGGCCTGATCGGTATGGGTAACAACCCCATGGTCGGCGCTACCGTGGCTTGCGCAGTGGCTGTGGAAGAAGCCACCAAATAAGCCAAAAACGGCATAAAATCACCCCCGCACGCCCGGCGTGTGGGGGTTTCTTTTTGCGTTATATTATGAGGGCGCTCCCTCAGTTGACCGTAGGGCGGGGGCTTGCTCCCGCCGCAAACTCGGTGAATCGTAGGGTGGAGAGCCATTCCCTGCCGCAAACATCACGCCCCGGCAGCCACCTTGGCGGCGCGGGCAATGTGGGTGCGAATTACGGTGCAGGTCTCCTCAAACGCCTGCTGTTCCGCAGCGTTCAAGGAAAGCTCGATAATATCCTCAATGCCGTCCCTGCCGATGACGCAGGGCACACCGGCGTGCAGATCTTGCTGACCGTACTCCCCTTGCAACAGCACGGAAGCAGGCAACACCCGGTGCTCGTCCCGAAGAATGCACTTGACCATATCCGCCAGCGCTGCGCCGATGCCGAACTCCGTGGAGCCTTTGCCCTCAATGATCTCGTTGCCGATCTGGCGGGTGCGCTCCAAAATCAGATCCTCATCCAGCTTGCCGTAGCGCTCCGGATCCTGCCGGCGCAGGGCGGTATAATCCCGACCGCCGATGGTGGTGGAGGAGAAGGGAATCAGCGAGGAATTGCCGTGCTCGCCCAAGGAGCAGGTAGTCAGGCTGCGGCGATCCACACCGGAGAGCTCGCTGATGGTGCGCTTCAGCCGGGCGGTATCCAAAAGCGTGCCGGTAGAGAAGCACCGCTCCCGGGGCAGCCCCAGGGATTTGCGGGTAAAATCCGCAATAATATCCGCCGGGTTCGTAATGGTAATCACAATGCCCTGATAATCCAGCGGCTTTAAGTGGCTGCACACATCCCGGAGCATACGCACCGAGTCGTCCAGCATATCCAGCCGCGTTTGCCCGGGCTTGCGGGGCTGACCCACGGAAATAACAATAATATCCGCCGTTTTGCAGTCATCATAATTCCCCACACGCACGGTGCAACTGCCGGGCGTGAACAGGCAGGCGTCTGCCACATCCATGGCGTTGGCGCGGGCTTTCTCCAAATCCGTATCCAGCAGCACGATCTCCTCGCACACGCCGCCAAAGGCCAAAGCCATGGCGCAGTGAGAGCCTACATGTCCGGCGCCGATGATCACAACTTTTCGCTTATCCATAACGCTCACCTCGAACAAATTCTATGTCTATTGTACTCCCCGCCCGGTCATTTGTAAAGCCCGCTTGTAACCGGGCGATATTTGTGCCATAATAAAAGCGGTGATTCTATGACGAAACAAAAAATCCTGGTGATCGGCACCGGCGGCACCATCGGTGCCAAGGCCGGTTCCACCATTACGGCGGACGCACCGCTGAAGATTCTAAACCTATATACGCCCCCGGCGGAGGTAGATCTGATTGGCCGAGCGGCCTTTGACCGCTTTTCCGAGCATGCCGACCTGGCGTACCTGGAGCAGCTTTGCACCTATATGCAGGGGATCGATTACAGCACTTACCGGGGCGTGGTGCTGCTCCACGGCAGCGACACCCTCACCTACACAGCCGCGCTGCTGGCCCACCTGCTGCCGGACAAGCCGCTGGTGCTGGTGGCCGCGGGCACCCCGCCGGAGGCACCGGGCAGCAACGCCCTGCCCAACCTGGACCTGGCGGTGCAATATTTACTAAGCGGCGCCAAAGACGGTGTGCAAATTGCCTACGACGGACTGCATCCGGCCTGGGCCACCACCGAGGCGGACTGCAACGATCGGTTCCACCACGCATCGGTGCCCTTTGTGCCGGTCCAGGCCCCGGCGTTCCACCGGCGCCGCATTTTGCAAATCACGCCCCACCCGGGCATAGACTACGGTGTCTTTGATCTGACCGGCGTGGATGCGGTGCTCCACCGCATGTACCACAGTGCCACCGTACCGGAGCCGGCGACCGCATTTGCTCATCGCTGCAAGGAAGCCGGCGTACCCTGTCTCTTTGTGACCCCAAAGCCCGCTGTCGCCTATGTAACCGCCGCACACCTGCCGGGCATCTGGACAAGCACCACCCCGGAGAGCGCCTTTGCAAAATTGTTATTGACAAACGGGCAGGACTTTGATACAATGACTCTACAAGTGAATGAAAACCGATGAGGCGGAGATAAAAATGCACCGTGCGCCCACAGAGAGCCCCTGTTGCTGGGAATGGGGTGGAAATGCAGCGCATTAAATGGACCGCTGAGGGCACGGTGAACGGCAATTTGCCCAGTATTCCGTGACGAGATGGCCTGCGTCAGTGGCCGGAGATATGATGGTATCTCGCAGAGCGTATGCGTGCTTTTGCACCGTGAACCAAGGTGGCACCGCGAATCAAGTTATTCGTCCTTGGCAGTCTTTTTGACTGCCAAGGTTTTTTTATTTTCTGCCGGCTCTGTGAACACCGAAAGGAGCAGTAGAATGGAACTGAAACCCACGAAAGCACAGATTTTGTGGCTGGCCGAGAAGTACAACACCGTGCCCTTGAGCACCACCCTGCCGGCCACGGTGACCCCCACGCAGGTGCTGCAAAAGCTAAAGACCGTCAGCCGCCACTGCTATATGCTGGAGTCCTGCGAAGACAAGGAAAGCTCCGGGCGGTACACCTTCCTGGGCTTTGATCCCCAGGCGGAGATCCACTGCAAGGACGGCGAAGGCACCGTCATTGACGAGAACGGCTCGCGCACCTTTACCGGCAGTCCAAAGCCCCATATTGCTGCCCTGCTGGAGCGGCACAAAAGCCCCCGACTGCGGGAGCTGCCCACCTTTACCGGCGGGCTGGTGGGCTACTTTGCCTACGACTACGCCAAATACAGCGAGCCGCGGCTGGAGCTGACCGCCGCAGAGGACGGCAACTTTAACGATGTGGACCTGATGCTCTTTGACAAGGTCATTGCCTTTGACCATGTGAAAGAGGAAATCATTCTCATTTTCAATATGAATACCCGCGACCCGGAGGCCAGGTATCGCAGAGGACAAAAGGAGCTGGAGATCATGTGCCGCCTGGTCACAGACAGTCCGTCAGCCCCCTGCCCGCCGAAAGCACGGCTGCAAGCGGACTTTGCCCCCCAGTTTGACCAGGCCGCTTACACCGCGATGGTGGAGAAAGCCAAGGGCTATATCCGGGAGGGCGATATTTTCCAGGTGGTGCTGTCTAACAGCCTGAGCGCCAAAATGGAGGGCAGCCTGTTTGACGCCTACCAAATTCTGCGGCGGCAAAATCCCTCTCCCTATATGTTCTACTTTTCGTCCGACGATATTGAGATCGCCGGTGCCTCGCCGGAAACACTGGTCAAGCTCACCGACGGCAAGCTGTTTACCTACCCACTGGCCGGCACCCGCCCCCGGGGCAAGACCCCCGCAGAGGACACGGCGTTAGAGGCCGGACTACTGCAAGACAAAAAGGAGCTGAGTGAGCACAATATGCTGGTGGACCTGGGGCGCAACGACCTGGGCAGGGTCAGCGCCTTTGGCTCCGTCAAAGTCAGCGCTTACCACAGAATACTGAAATTCAGCCATGTGATGCACATCGGCTCTGAGGTGGAGGGGCAGCTGGCGCCGGGCAAGACCGCGCTGGACGCCATTGAGGCGGTGCTCCCTGCCGGAACCCTTAGCGGGGCGCCCAAGTTCCGCGCCATGCAGATTATTGATGAGCTGGAGGGCAGCAAGCGGGGCATTTACGGCGGCGCCATCGGCTACATTGACCTGACCGGTAATATGGACACCTGTATCTCCATTCGCATTGCCTATAAGAAGAACGGGACCGTGTACATTCGCTCCGGTGCCGGGATCGTGGCCGACTCCGTGCCGGAGAAAGAACACACCGAGTGTATCAACAAGGCCATGGCTGTGGTACAGGCGGTACGAGAAAGCGCAGGTAACGCCCAATGACCCTACTGATTGATAATTACGACTCCTTTGCCTACAATCTGTATCAATATGTAGGCAGCCTGGACCCGCAGGTGCAGGTGATCCGCAACGACGACTTAACAGTAGCGGAAATTGAGGCGCTGCACCCCACAGCGGTGATCCTCTCCCCCGGGCCGGGCCGACCGGCAGACGCCGGGGTGTGCGAGGCATTGATCCCGGCCCTGGCAGGCAAGTGCAAAATGCTGGGAGTATGCCTGGGGCACCAGGCCATTTGCGAGGCCTTTGGCGGGCGCATTACCTACGCCAAGGAACTGATGCACGGCCGGGAATGCAACATGACGATCACCTGCCCCGGCGGCCTGTTTGCCGGACTCAGCAGCCCCATGACTGTGGCCCGCTACCACAGCCTGGCAGCCACGGACCTGCCGGACTGCCTGGAAGTAACCGCTACGGCGCCGGACGGCGAAATTATGGCGGTGCAGCATAAAGAATATGAAATTTACGGTGTGCAATTCCACCCGGAGTCGGTGATGACCCCGGACGGCCTGCAACTGATCCGCAATTTTTTGGAGGGATAAACATGATCAAAGAAGCCATTGAAAAGCTGATGCAGGCAGAAAACCTAACCTACGACCAGGTAAAAGAAAGCGTAGACGAAATTATGACCGGTCAGGCCAGCCCGGCGCTGATCGCCTCCTTCCTCACCGCCCTGTCCATCAAGGGTGAAACGGACGAGGAAATCGCCGGAGCCGCCGAGTCCATGCGCTCCAAGGCGCTGCCCCTGGACAGCGACGGTGACATTCTGGATATTGTAGGCACCGGCGGCGACAAATCCGGCAGCTTCAACATCTCCACCACCGCCGGCATTATTGCCGCAGCCGCCGGGGTGCGCATTGCTAAGCACGGCAACCGGGCCGCCTCCTCGAGGAGCGGCGCTGCCGACTGTCTGGAGGCGCTGGGCGTCAACATCAACGCCAGCAAAGAGACGATGGAGCGTGCCCTGCGGGAGGAGAACATCTGCTTTATGTTCGCCCAAAAGTACCACAGCGCCATGAAATATGTGGCGCCGGTACGCCAGGAACTGGGCATTCGCACCATCTTCAATGTGCTGGGCCCGCTGACCAACCCGGCCCACGCCACCCGCATGGTGCTGGGCGTATTCAACGCCGATTATGTAGACAAAATCGCCGCCGCTCTGAACCAGCTGGGGGTCACCGACGCCCTGGTAGTCTTTGGCGAGGACGGACTGGATGAGATCTCCGCCTGCGGCGAGACCGAGGTGGCGGAGCTGCGCCACGGCAAGGTGGAGCGCTACACCGTAAAGCCGGAGGACTTTGGCCTGACCCGCTGCACCAAGGCCGACCTGGTAGGCGGCACCGCACTGGAGAACGCAGAAATCACCAAGAATATTTTGCTGGGCAAGTCCACCCCTGCACAGCGCACCGCCGCCGTGCTAAACGCCGGTGCGGCCATCTATGTGGCCATTGACGGCCTGAGTCTGAAAGACGCTATGCAAAAGGCACAGGATGTGATCGACGACGGCAGCGCTTACAAAAAGCTGCAAGCCTTTATCCGCATAACCAATGAAGAGGACGACCAATGATCTTAGACCGACTGGCAGACGCCACCCGGGCACGCTATGCCCGGCGGATGACCGATACGCCGTTAGAAATTGTAAAAAGCCGTGCCCTGGCGCTGCCCAAAGGGAACTTTGCCTTTGAGCGGGCGCTGGAGGCACCGGGGGTCAGCCTGATCTGTGAAGTGAAAAAGGCCAGCCCCTCCAAGGGCCTCATCAGCCCGGACTTCCCCTACCTGGACATTGCCCGGGACTACGCAGCCGCCGGAGCTGCTGCCATCAGTTGCCTGACGGAGCCGGACTACTTTCTGGGAGACGACCGCTACCTGCAAGAGATTGCAGCGGCAGTGCCCATTCCCGTGCTGCGTAAGGACTTTACCCTTTATGATTACCAGATCTACGAGGCCAAGGTACTGGGCGCCGGGGCGGTGCTGCTGATCTGTGCCCTGCTGGACACAGACACCCTGCGCCGCTATATTGAAATTTGCGACACCCTGGGGCTGTCCGCCCTGGTGGAGGCCCACGACCACCGAGAAATCGCCAGTGCGCTGGCTGCCGGCGCCCGGGTGATCGGGGTCAACAATCGAAACTTAAAGGACTTTACCGTAGATGTGCACAACAGCAGCCGCTACCGTGCACTGGTGCCGGCGGGGATTCGCTTTGTGTCCGAAAGCGGCATTACCACCCCGGCGGATATAGAAGTGCTGCGCCAAAACGGCACGGACGCCGCCCTGATCGGTGAGGCGCTGATGCGCGCCCCGAACCGACGGGCAGCGGTGGAGGCTCTGCGGAGATGACCAGGATCAAAATTTGCGGCCTGCGCACCCCGGCAGACATTGCCGCCGCCAACGAGAGCCGTCCGGACTATATCGGCTTTATCCTCTCTCCCGGCTATCGCCGCAGCATAACCAAAGAACAGGCGCTGGCCCTGCGGGAGCAGCTGGACCCGGGCATTGTGCCGGTGGGGGTGTTTGTCAACGCAACGCCGGCATACATTCAAGCCTGCGTAGACTGCGGGGCCATCGATGCAGTCCAGTTTCACGGCCAGGAAAGTCCGGCAGACTGCGCCGCTATCCACGGGGCGAAAAAAATCAAGGTCTTTGTTACCGGCGAGGACCAACCGGCACCACCGGGCAGCTATCCGGTGGACTACCTGCTGTTTGACAGCGGGCGGGGCGATGGCATTGCCCCCAAAGACCGACAGATCCCCCCTTGTGACCGACCGTTTTTCCTGGCCGGGGGGCTAAACACAGAAAATATGGCAGAAACCATTGCCGCCTTTTCTCCCTACGGCGTAGATCTTAGCTCCGCCGCAGAGACAAACGGCGTGAAGGATAAAAACAAAATGCAAAAACTGGTAAGGAGCGTACACCATGAGTAAAGGCAGATACGGCATTCACGGCGGGCAATACATTCCCGAGACCCTGATGCACGAGATCGAAAACTTAGAAAAAGCATACGAGCATTACAAAAACGACCCGGACTTTTGCGCCGAGCTGGACACCCTGAACCGGGAATACGCCGGTCGTCCCAGCCTGCTGTACTATGCAGAGAAAATGACCAAGGACCTGGGCGGTGCCAAGATCTACTTAAAGCGCGAGGACCTGAACCACACCGGCTCCCACAAAATCAACAATGTACTGGGTCAGTGCCTGCTGGCCAAGCGCTTGGGCAAAACCCGGGTGATCGCCGAGACCGGCGCCGGGCAGCACGGCGTAGCCACCGCCACCGCCGCTGCGCTGATGGGGCTGGAGTGCGAGGTCTTTATGGGCGAGGAGGACACGGTTCGTCAGGCGCTGAACTGCTACCGTATGGAGCTGCTGGGGGCTAAGGTGCACCCGGTAAAGAGCGGCACCCGCACCTTAAAGGACGCAGTAAACGAGGCCATGCGGGAGTGGGTCAGCCGGGTAGACGATACGCTGTATGTGCTGGGCTCCGTGATGGGTCCCCATCCCTATCCCATGATCGTTCGTGACTTCCAAAGCGTCATCGGCAGAGAAGCACGCCAGCAGATCTTGGAAAAAGAGGGGTGTCTGCCGGACGCGGTGCTGGCCTGCGTAGGCGGCGGCTCCAACGCCATGGGTATCTTCCACGAGTTCATCCCGGACGAGAGTGTGCAGCTGATCGGCTGCGAGGCTGCCGGTAAGGGGGTTGACACTGCCATGAACGCCGCCACCATGACCTGCGGCAGTGAGGGTGTGTTCCACGGTATGAAGTCCTACTTCTGCCAAAACGAGTTTGGCCAGATTGCGCCGGTGTACTCCATCAGCGCCGGGCTGGACTACCCGGGTGTTGGGCCGGAGCACGCCTACCTGCACGACATTGGCCGTGCCCAATATGTGCCTGTCACCGACGACCAAGCGGTAGATGCCTTTGAGTACATTGCCCGCACCGAGGGCATTATCTGCGCCATTGAGTCCGCCCACGCGGTGGCCTACGCCATGGAGCTGGCACCTAAGATGGATAAGGACCAGATTATGATCGTGAATTTGTCCGGCCGCGGCGATAAGGATGTGGCCGCCATTGCAAGATACAGGGGGATCGATTTACATGAATAAGAATATTGCGTCTGCATTTGAAAACAAAAAGGCATTTATCGGCTTTGTCACCGCCGGTGACCCGGACCTGGACACCAGCCGCCAAATTCTCTTAGAAATGGCAAAAAACGGCTGTGATCTGATCGAGGTGGGCATTCCCTTCTCCGATCCCATTGCCGAGGGGCCGGTGATCCAGGAGGCCAACATTCGCGCCCTGGCCCAGGGGGTCACCACGGACAAGGTGTTTGACCTGGTGGCAGAGGTATCTGCCCAAATTGACATTCCCTTGGTGTTTATGACCTACCTGAATGTGCTGTTCCGGTATGGCTACGACCGGTTTTGCCGGCGGGCAGCGGACAGCGGAATCTCCGGCGTGATCGTGCCGGACCTGCCCTATGAAGAAAAGCACGAGCTGTCCGATGTTGCCAAAAAGTACGGCATTGCTGTGATCTCTTTGGTAGCGCCCACCAGCCACGAGCGGGTGATGATGATCGCCAAGGAGGCAGAGGGTTTCCTGTACCAGGTGTCCTCCCTGGGGGTGACCGGCACCCGCAGCAAGATTGAGACCGATGTGGCCGCCGTAACGGAGCTGGCCCACCGGGTAAGCGATGTACCGGTGGCCGTGGGCTTTGGCATTCATACTCCGGAGCAGGCCGCCCAAATGGTCCAATTTGCCGACGGGGTGATCGTCGGCTCCGGCATTGTGGAGCTGGTGGCCAAGTACGGCAAGGACGCCCCGGCAAAAGTGGGCGCCTATGTGGCAGAGATGAAAGCCGCCCTTGCGAAATAACAAAACCCATACGCAACACAGCAAAGGACGACCGCCGGTGCGCGGCCGTCCTTTTTGCTTGCAATTCCCGGCAAAATCCGCTACAATGAGGGCAAAGAGAAAATGAGGTGTGCATCTATGCAAAAATCCGCAAAATTCATTCTGCCCTTGCTGCTGACGGCCGCCCTGCTTTTCGGGTTTACCGGCTGTGCCGACAAGAACGAAACACCCACAAACCCCACCACAGAGGCTGCCACGGCAGAGACCACCGCTGCGCCCACCACGCCGGTCACCCTGCAAGCACCGGTGATGCAGACCGAGGACTGGGACGCCTACACCCCCACCAAATACCAAAACAAAGAACACCTGTCGGTAACCCTGAATCTAACGGCGGACCTGACCGCCCAAGACACCATCCTGTACCAAAACGGCAGCAAATATGCGGAGCTGGTAGGCGTAATCGTGCCCGCCAAAGACCAGACCGCCTTTGACAACCTGGAGCTGAACAAAGACTACAACGGTGTGGAATATAAAGAAAAAGGCACCGGCACGCTGCCGAGCGGCACCCGCTATACCTATATTATGAGCGACCTGCCCACGGAGACCGGCAGCTGGTATGCCTATTGCTACGCCCTGCCCGACGGGGACAACCTGTTGCTGCTGACCCTGTATAAAACCGAAAAACAGGCCGCCCTTTCCCCCGCCGACGCCGCCCTGCTGCAAAGCGCCCGGGTGGGATAAGCCAAATACCGTACATTTTTCATAACAAAACACCGCGGGCGGCAGATTGCCGCCCCTACGATAAACCTTTTTGGGACCCCACAATACCGTAGGGGCGGATAGCATCCGCCCCCATTTTTTATTCTCATGGCAAACACAACAATCCCTCCGTCAACGCCTAACGGCGTCGCCACCTCCCTTTACAAGGGAGGCATATCGGTTTCATCTTTTTAGGCTCCCTTGTAAAGGGTGACTCCCCGCAGTGCGGGGAGATGTCGCACAGCGACAGAGGGGACGGGCACCGGTTAGGTGCTGTCAGCACAGCTGACTGAGGGATTATTACCCTCTCTCCCCAAGATCTTGGGGCATTTTTTATGCCCACAGGTACCGGTTTGTAACCTTTTTTCGCATAACGGCGGGCGTTTTCGCCGTTTTCAGACCCATTTTGCGCCAATTGTCCAATATCTATATATCCGTATTTTGTGCCATATTGTCAAAATAAAACCCAATATATTGTGGTTTTGCATATTGACAAGCGCACCTGTGCGTGCTACAATAGAACCACGCTTGCGAACGAGATTTGTAATCTTTTTGTAATAAGTTTGAGAAAAGGGGATATGGTATGAAGATCATCAAGAGAAACGGCAGCGAAGTAGATTTTGACCTGAACAAAATCGTAGTAGCCGTCACCAAAGCCAATGCCGCCTGTGAGAAGCAGGAGCTGACCGCATCGCAAATTCAGGAGATCGCCGAGTATGTGGAATTCAAGACGGTAAAGGCCAACCGGGCCTTGTCCGTAGAGGAAATTCAGGACATTGTGGAGGACCAGATCATGGCACAAGGTGCCTTTGAGGTGGCCCGGCGCTATGTGCGCTACCGCTACACCCGCTCCCTGATCCGCAAGGCCAACACCACAGACAACCAGATCCTCTCCCTCATTGAGTGCAACAACGAGGAGGTCAAGCAGGAAAACTCCAACAAGAACCCCACCGTAAACAGCGTGCAGCGGGACTATATGGCCGGCGAGGTGTCTAAAGACATTACCAAGCGCATTTTGTTGCCCCAGGATATTGTAGAGGCTCACGAGGCGGGCATTATTCACTTCCATGACAGCGACTACTTTGCCCAGCACATGCACAACTGCGACCTGGTGAACCTGGAGGATATGCTGCAAAACGGTACCGTGATCAGCGGCACCATGATTGAGAAGCCCCACAGCTTCTCCACCGCCTGCAACATCGCCACCCAGATTATAGCCCAGGTAGCCTCCTCCCAGTACGGCGGCCAGTCCATCAGCCTGGCCCACCTGGCGCCCTTTGTGCAGATCAGTCGGGAAAAGATCCGCGCTTCTGTACAAAAAGAGGCTGAGGCCTTCGGCGCCACTGCCGATCAAGAACAGATCAACAAGATCGCCGAGGAGCGCCTGCGGGACGAAATCCGTCGTGGTGTGCAGACCATTCAGTACCAGGTTGTCACCCTGTTGACCACCAACGGCCAAGCACCCTTTGTGACCGTGTTTATGTACCTGGGCGAGGCCAAGAATGCCCAGGAAAAGGCCGACCTGGCCATGATCATTGAGGAGACGCTGCGCCAGCGGATCCAGGGCGTGAAGAACGAAAAGGGCGTGTGGATCACCCCCGCCTTCCCCAAGCTGATCTATGTGCTGGAGGAGGACAATATCCATGAGGGCGCCCCCTACTGGTACCTGACCGAGCTGGCCGCCAAGTGCACCGCCAAGCGCATGGTACCGGATTATATCAGCGAAAAGAAAATGCTGGAATATAAGGTGGATAAAAACGGAGAGGGCCACTGCTACACCTGCATGGGCTGCCGCAGCTTCCTGACCCCGTATATAGACCCCCAGACCAACAAGCCCAAATATTACGGCCGGTTCAACCAGGGCGTTGTGACCCTGAACCTGGTAGACATTGCCTGCTCCTCCGGCGGGGATATGGACAAGTTTTGGAAGATCTTTGACGAGCGGCTGGAGCTGTGCTACCGGGCGCTGATGTGCCGCCACAATCGACTGAAGGGCACTCTGTCCGACGCGGCACCCATTCTGTGGCAGTACGGCGCGCTGGCTCGCCTGGAAAAGGGCGAGAAGATCGACAAGCTGCTGTACGGCGGCTACTCCACCATCAGCCTGGGCTATGCAGGGCTGTATGAGTGCACCCGCTATATGACCGGCAAGAGTCATACGGACGATGAGGGCGGCGGCAAGGCCTTTGCCCTGTCCGTGATGCAGCACTTGAACGACGCCTGCGACAAGTGGAAAAAGCAGGAGAACATTGACTTCTCCATCTACGGCACCCCGCTGGAGTCCACCACTTACAAATTTGCCAAGTGCCTGCAAAAGCGCTTTGGTATCATCAAGGGCGTAACAGACAAGAATTACATCACCAACAGCTACCATGTGCATGTGTCCGAGCCCATCGACGCCTTTACCAAGCTGAAATTTGAAAGCGAATTCCAGCGGCTGTCCCCCGGCGGCGCCATCAGCTATGTGGAGGTGCCCAATATGCAGCAGAACATTCCGGCGGTGCTCCAGGTGATGCAGTATATCTACGACAATATTATGTACGCCGAGCTGAACACCAAGAGCGACTACTGCCAGTGCTGCGGCTACGACGGTGAAATCAAGATCGTAGAAAATGCGGACGGCAAGCTGATCTGGCAGTGCCCCAACTGCGGCAACACCGATCAGGACAAGATGAATGTGGCCCGCCGCACCTGCGGTTACATCGGCACCCAGTATTGGAACCAGGGCCGTACCCAGGAGATCAAGGACCGGGTCCTGCACTTATAAGATGAATTACGCAGAGATTAAAAAAAATGACATTGCAAACGGAGAGGGCGTGCGCACCTCTCTGTTTGTTTCCGGCTGTCGCAATCGGTGCAAAAACTGCTTTAACGCCGTCACCTGGGACTTTCTGTACGGCAAGCCCTTTGACCAAGCGGTGGAGGACGATATCATTGCGTCCACCCGTCCCCGCTGGATCAGCGGCCTGTCCCTGCTGGGGGGCGAACCCTTTGAGCCGGAAAATCAAGCGCCGCTGCTGGCATTTCTTCGTCGGTTTCGCACCGCTTTACCGGGCAAGACCGTGTGGTGCTACACCGGCTTTACCTTAGAAGAACTGCTGGGCAAAAGCGGCGAATGCCGCGCCTGCACCCCCCATACCCGGGAGTTGCTGGGACTGATCGACATATTGGTGGACGGCCGGTATGAGGAAGAACTGGCAGATATTACCCTGGCCTTTCGCGGGTCCAAAAATCAGCGTGTGCTGAACCTACCCGCTACCCTTACGACCGGCGAGCCGGTGCTGTATTTGGAATAAAGCGATTGGTATTCAAATCTGTGTGAGAGGCAATCTATCGCCCGCATAATCCCCAAAAGGGATCATTCCCGCCCTACAGCTTTCGCCGCCAAATCAATAAACAAAACCGCCCCCGTGATCCGAAACGGACCGCAGGGGCGGTTTTTGTATTGCGTATTTTTATTTCTTCTTAGGCTTCTTCACATACACGGCCACCAGCCAGTAGTACACCGGAATGATTAGGAACAGCACCCAGGCCGGGTGCCACAACTTTGCACAAACGCCCAGTACCAGAAACACGGTGATGATGACTTCCGGAATAGGCTGTGCCATCATAAAGGCCTTTTGGCTCTTGGTCATACAAGCGCCGGCAAAATGATAGTAAATGGGGATCAACAGGAAGACCAGCCAGGTGGGGTGCCAGCCAACGGTCATCCCAAGAACCACATACACAATCGCCACCACTACCGGGAACGGGAACTTAAACAGGCTCTTGCCCAGTTTACCGTGAAGGGCGTGGCGCTTCTTTTCCGTTTTCGGCTGCTCTGCCGGCTGCGCCACAGCAGCGGCCTGGCGGGGAGCAGGCTGCGGCGGCGTCAGCAAAGACGGCTCGCCACCTAACAACTGGTCCAGCGTCATGTGATACAGCTCGGCCAATGCAATTAAATTGTCTGTATCCGGTGAAGACTCGCCACGCTCCCACTTGGAGATTGCCTGGCGGCTCAGCCCCAATTTCTCCGCCAAGGCGTCCTGGCTGTAGCCGTTCTCCTTGCGCAGTTGTTGCAGACGATTTGCTGTTTTCAGATCCATGAAGCCGTACTCCTTCACTGTGTTGTTCTGTTTATTTTACCAAAAATTCTACCCCTTTGCAAGACGGGTCATCTTTTTTTGTACACCGTCACCAAAAAGTCCAAAGTTACCGGCAGCTGCTCCACTTCGTCCAACCGCCGGCGCAGCGTCGGTGCGGTACGATAATAATAAGGGGTCATGGCAAACAGGGTTTGCAAATCCGGCGCGGGGATCTGCACTTCCTGCGCCACCCGGAATTGCCGTTCCATCTCCAGGAGCGGACTTTTCGGCACGATCTCGTCATTGGGGTAAGGCCGATCGTACACCGTCTCTTTGATCTGCCACAAATGGTGCGCACCGGGGGTCACGCTGTACAGCCGCCCGCCGGGCGCCAACACTCGAGCAAACGCGCGATCGTGAAAGGGCGCAAACAAATGCAGTGCCGTATCAATACAGCTCTCTGCCACCGGCATACGAGCCAAATTCGCCACAAAGTATTGGCCGCCGTTCTTTCGCTTAGCCGCCAGGCGCACCATAGTCTTAGACAAATCAAAGCCGTAAAGTGCACCGTCGGCAGGCACGCTGTCATAGTACCCCTCACCGCAGCAAATATCCAGCACATTGCCATGCAGCAGCGGCGTCAGCGTCTCTTTCAGGCAGCCGTAATACCCACGCTCCAAAAAGGCATGACGAGCAGCGGCGCTCTCTTTACTGTCGCCCATTTTATCCGCAGATTTAGAGGTGCAAAGCAGGTTCACATACCCCTCTTTGGCCACATCGAAGCTGTGGCCTGCCGGGCAAGTGTACTGCCGTTCTGTACGCAAAAGTGCCCCGCCGCAGACGGGGCACACAAGCACTTGCTCTTTCATTAGTGATGGAACAGACGAATACCGGTCATGGCCATAGCCATACCGAAATCGTCACAACAGGCGATCACATCGCCGTCCCGCACAGAGCCGCCGGGCTGGGCAATGTACTGCACGCCGCTCTCTGCCGCACGCTCAATGTTATCCTCAAAGGGGAAGAACGCGTCAGAGCCCAGGCTCACGCCGGTGAGTTCTTTGTGCCAAGCTGCCTTTTCCTCCGCAGTAAAGGGCGCCGGCTTCTCCGCAAAGTACCGCTGCCATACGCCGTCTGCCAGCAGCTTATCGCTCTCCGGGCTGATATACAGGTCAATGGCGTTGTCTGCCTCGCACTTGCGAATACCGTCGATGAAGGGCAAAGTGCGCACTTTTTCACTATTTCGCAGCCACCAGTTGTCTGCCTTGTTGCCGGCCAGGCGGGTGCAGTGGATTCGGCTCTGCTGCCCAGCGCCAACGCCGATGGTCTGGCCGTCCTTGGCATAGCACACGCTGTTGGACTGGGTATATTTTAGGGTAATCATGCTGATGAGCAGGTCGATCTTGGCGCTCTCCGGCAAGGTGTCTATCTTCGTGGGCAGTTCGTTGAACAGATCCATAGAGATCTTGGCATCGTTGCGCTTTTGCTCAAATTTAATACCAAACACCTGCTTGGTCTCCGTCTCCTGGGGCACATAGTCCGGGTCCATCTGGATGATCAGATAGTTGCCACGGCGCTTTTTCTTCAAAATCTCCAGTGCCTCGTCGCTGTAAGAAGGCGCGATAATGCCGTCGGACACTTCCTTTACCAGGAACTGGGCCACAGAGGCATCGCACTCGTCGCTAAGGGCGGCGAAGTCGCCAAAGGAGGACACCCGATCGCAGCCGCGGGCCCGCACATACGCCTGGGCAATGGGGCTCAGCTCCAGCCCCTCCGGCACAAAGCACACCTGGCGGTCCGCTGCCGTCAAGGGCTTCGCCACCGCCGCACCGGCGGGAGAAACATGCTTAAAGGAAGCGGCGCTGGGCAGCCCGGTGGCCGCCTTTAATTCCCGCACCAGCTGCCAGGAATTGAATGCGTCTAAAAGATTGATGTAGCCCGCTGCACCGTTCAGGATCTGAAAGGGCAACGCCTGCCCGTCCATGTGAATGCGCGCAGGGTTTTGGTTCGGGTTGCAACCGTATTTCAGTTTGTACTCCGTCATAGCCATTCTCCTTTATACCCGGTCGTGCCGAGATGATAGCAATATTTTACACCCTTGCATTGCAAAAAGCAATGCTCAATGCTACAATATTACTGCCAATTTACCTATGGAGATGTAACAAAATGACGGGAATTTTAGCCATCAACGCCTTTTTGCACAGCGAAAAATATACCCAGCAGGACAAACTGCTGCTTGCCGGCGCCAAAGCCTGGGGTATGCAGCTGCAAGTCAAAACCAATTTAGATCTGCGTTTAGAAGTGCCAAAGGCGGATTTTGTGCTGTTTTGGGACAAGGATGTGTCATTGGCCCACGCCTTGGAACAGCAGGGGCTGCCGGTGTTTAACAGCGCCAAGGCCATTGCCTTGTGCGACAGCAAGGCGCTGACTTACCAAACCCTGCTTTGCACCGTGCCCCAGCCGGAGACCATGGTGGCACCCAAAACTTATTTTGAGGGCAGCAATTTTTCTCCGTTTATTGACGGAGCCATAGAGCGTCTGGGGCTGCCGCTGGTGTTTAAGGAATGCTACGGCTCCTTTGGCGCCCAGGTATTTCTGTGCCACAGCAAGGAAGAGATCGAGCGTCATATTACCGCCCGCCCCTTCCTGCTGCAAAAATTCTGCAAAGAGAGCGCCGGACACGACAAGCGGATCGAGGTGATCGGCGGCCGGTGCGTGGCCGCCATGGAGCGGTACAACCCGGCGGACTTCCGGGCCAATATTACCAACGGCGGCCAAATGCGTCCCTACACCCCCACCCGGGAGGAGGAAGCGCTGGCGCTGGCCGCAACGGAAAAGCTGGGACTGCTGTTCGGCGGTGTGGATCTGCTGGAGGACGGCACCGTGTGCGAGGTCAATTCCAACGCCCATTTGGTGAATTTGAAAAAGTGCACCGGTATTGACACAGCGCCCCTGCTGTTCCGAGCCATTCAGGAGGCGCTGCAATGAGCGGCGTGGTGCTGTATTCGCCGGAGGAGGCACGGCGCAACACATTTTCCGTAACTAAATTTCACACGCTGCTGGGCGCGGAACTACATACCCCGGACTATGACGGCCCGGCGGATTTTGTCATCAACCGCACCAACGACCCGGCGGTGGCGCGGCGATTTGAGGCGCAGGGCGTGCGGGTGTTTAACCCGGCAGCCTTTTGCGCCCTGGCCAACGATAAGGACGCCTGCTACCGCTTTATGGCGGCAAAGGGCGTGGAGATCTTACTCATCGACCAAACGGAGCCGCCTATGGTGGTGAAGCCAAAGGACGGCCACGGCGGGCAGGGCGTGCGCCTGATCCGGTCCGGCGAGCCGGTGCCGCCACAGGACGGCAACCTGGTCTATCAGGCGGTGGCAGATACCCCGGGGCAGGACCTGCGGGTGTGGCTGCTGGGAGGCGAAATTTACGCCGCCTGCCTGCGTCGCTCCGCCACGGATTTTCGCTCCAATTATTGCCTGGGGGGCAGCGCTGCGGTCTATCCCCTTTCTCCGGCAGAACGGGCGCAGGTGAGCAACATCGCCGCCTTGGTGCAGGCGGATTACTACGCCATCGACTTTGTGCGCCACCAAGGCCGCTGGGTCTTTAATGAGCTGGAGGATACCGTGGGCGCCCGTATGCTCTACGACCTGACCTCCCTGGACCCCCTGGCCGATTATTGCCGCTATATTCAAAATTGCCTGTAACCCACAAAAGACCCCGCCACCGGCGAGGTCTTTGCTTTTCTATCCCAATCTGTGGGATTGATTTGTCGTTTTAAAAACGAATTATTTTGCCTTTACATTGCGCACTTTAGACCAAGCACCGTAAATCTTGTTGCCCTTCACCGTCTTATAGGCGCGCACCTTCACATAATAGCGTTTGCCCTTGGTGAAGTTCTTGCCGGTATAGCTGGTTTTCTTCTGCCCGGACACGGTGGTCTTGGACACCACCTTCTTAAAGTTCTTGTCCTTGGCCCAATAGATTTGGTAGCCGCTGGCAGAACCGCCTACTTTCTTCCAGGTGGCCTTGATCTTGTGGCCGCTCTTAGTGGCACGCAGGCCGGTCAAATTGGGGGTGGCCGGCTTGGTATAAGCGGTCATATACACCCAACCGCTGTAATAATTCTTGCCGCCAACTGTGCGGTATGCCCGCACCCGGTAGGTGTAACCGGCACCGGCGGTCAGGCCCTTATGGGTATAAGAAGTGCCTTTTACCGTTGCCAGGGTCTTATAGCTGTTGCCGCTCTTGCGCTGCAACTGGTAGCCGGTGGCACCGGCCGGTTTGTTCCATGCCAGTTTCAGTGAATTGCTGCCCCGACTGCTCACCCGGAATTTGCCCGGCTTACCGACAGCATAATTCACCGTTACACCGTACTGGCGACCGCAGGCGGAATTGTAGCCATAAACCTTTACAAAATAAGTACCGGCAGACAAGCCTTGGGTCGGAAATGTATAATTGCCGTCGCTGATATAAACATCCTTATAAGCCAGTTGAGCGTATTCTCCATCGCCCTTGTATTTGTACAAATATACACCCCAATCTCCATCAGCACTTGCCTTGGTATGTGTAAAAGTAACAGACACGCTGGCAGGGGAATTCAAAGTGAATTTATACCAATCGCAGTCATACAGATCGCTGTCATCATACGACAGGCAAACGCCGTATCGTGTTTCTCCCATAGACAATGGATCCGCCGAAGTATACTCGTCATTGAATTCCGTTTCCCAATTGGATACATAAGAACATTTAGGCGTTATGCTATACTGCCGACCCCAAGCAGAAGCACTATAGCCACGACCTTCAAGAGCACGAACTTCAACAAAATATGTCCCGGCCGGCAATCCCAATGAAGAGAAAGTATAACTTCCGTCATACACATAAACATATTTATGATCTAATTTCGTGCAATCGCCATTGCCGTCATACTTGTACAAATACACGCTCCAGTCTCCATCTGCATCTGCACGATTAAAAGAGAACTGCACATTCACCTTAGCCGGTGAGGACAAAGTGAACTTATACCAATCGTAATCATATTTTCTATCATATTTTCTACATACACCATAAATGGTAGAATTCACCGGCACATAATCCGCAGAGGAATAATCATCATTATCCTCCGTTTCATAATACGTGTCTCCTGCATACGCCGTAAGACCCAGTCCGCCGGTAACGCTCAGAAGCATGACCAGAGACAGCGCCAAGCTAAGCACTCTTTTCATATTCTTGACCTCCAACAGAAATTGTATTTTGCACCTCTATTATAGGTAAACACCCTATCAAAAGCTATACGCCGACAGCGTACACTTAACAGATTATTTGAAAAAAATGCAGACTTTTCCGTGTGCTAAACGCCTCCTTTACAGAGGGCATAAAAAGACCCTTGCTTTGCAGCTGCGAAGCAAGGGCTTTTTGCTGATTTATGCTTTAATAATATCCGCCGGGGTGACAGGCAGAGCCTGTTGCAGGGCAGACAGGGGCAGCTCCACCTGGGCGCCCACGCGCCCGGCAGAGAAGAAGATGGTGTCATAATCCGCCGCCGTTTGGTGGATATAGGTGGGGAACTGCTTTTTCATACCAATGGGCGAGCAGCCGCCGTGCACATAGCCGGTGCGGGGCAGCAGCTCTTTTTGGGGCAGCATTTCTACCGCCTTTTCGCCGCAGGCGCGAGCCGCCTTTTTCAGATCCAGTTCTTCTGCCACCGGCACCATAAACACAAAGAAGCCGCCGCTTTTGCCCCGGGTCACCAAGGTCTTAAACACCCGGTCCGGGTCCTGGCCCAGCAGCCGTGCCACCTCCACACCGTTCACGGTGGAATTGTCATAGACGTAGTGATTATAGGCCAGCTTTTTGCTGTCCAGCACTCGCATTACATTGGTTTTCAGTTCCTTTTTTGCCATCTTCTGTCACTTTCTTAATACTTATTATGCACTTTCTCCGCAAAGCAGAGGAAGTCCTTCAGCACCACCTTGGTGCCATCGTCCAGCACGGCGGTGCCGCTCATGCGGCCAAACACCTGGTGCTGGTCGGAGCAGATCAGCTTCACATCCAGCAGCGCCGCCCGGTCGATAATGGGCACAAAGTCCATCTCAAACCGACCGTCCGAGGAAGTGAACTTCCAGGGATCTGTGTAATTATCGCTGATCAGGAAGGTTACATCGTCCAGCTTATGCCCCACCCCGTCGTAGAACAAAATATTCTCCGAAGCGGCGGAGGTGTCGCCAAAGCCGTAACCGATATTAAAGCCAAAACGGTGACCGTCCACCGTGCCGGAGCCGGAGCCCCAGTACCAGGTGTTGTCATAGGTCCACACGCCGCGACCCCAGTCCAAAGCGCCGTAGTCCGTAGCCGGGTCAAAGGTATAAATTTTGCCGTCAAACTCCACCTTGCCCCGGGCACGCATACAATTGATCTTTTGATTATAGTAAAACGCGTGCGGGTCCTCCAGCCAGGGCGTGGCGATCACCATGGAGTCCTGGAGTGGATCCTCTAAGAAGATCTGCGCCCGCAGGGGCTTGCCGTTATAGAAATTCTTAAAGTGGCACTTGATCTCCCGCTGCTCAAAATTCAAATTAAACTGCATACCCAGCTTTTTGTCGCAGTAGCGGATACTGCCACCGGAGGACACGGTGGGCATGTGCAGCTTGCCCATGGGAAAGGCGTTCAAAATGGTCTCCGTGTGCTCAAAGGCATGCTTAAAGTCCAAAAAAGTCACGGACTGTAAGCCAATGTACCCATCATCCGACAGGGTAAAGCACACGCCAAAGTCCCCGGAGGGCGACAGCACCGAATAGTAATCCCACTCCTTAATGCGGGTGGGGCGCTTTTTAATATCCGCCCGCCTGTACAGCTGCAACGGCCGCCGAGACCAACCCGGCTCCTGCAAAATTCCATCCGGCCCCAGCAACGGCTGGGTGGTGGTTACCTCATGGTTGCGCATAAATGAATCCCCCTTCATAATGCAAAAAAGTGTATGGTTCGGTCAACAATATCATCCTACCACAAACGGCAACCATTTGCAACGGGTATTCAGTATTCGATCCCCCGCCGTGCCGGCGCGCCGGTATCAAAGGGGTGGCGTTCCTTGGTCATACGGGTAACATAATCGCACAAGGGCGCCAAGTCCGCCGGCAGACTGTGGCCGGTCAAGATGATTTCGCGGTCCTTGCCATGGTGCTGCAAAAGGTCCAGCACCGCTTGCCTTGGCAGCAGATCACCGGCAAAGGCGTCTGCCCCCTCGTCCAGCACCACCAAAAAGCAATCCGCTGCCACCGTGTCAACCTCCGTTAGCAGCCGAGCATAATCCGCTGCCAAGGCCGCCTGCTTCTCTGCCGTCACCGGGCAAAACATTTGGAACTGCTCCCGGGGGAACAGGCATTGCACCCCCAGCCGCTCCAGCGCCGCCACCTCGCACGAGGAGCCATCCTTATAAAACGATACAAAGAGCACCGATTCCCCGGCACCTGCCGCGCGCACTGCTGCACCCACCGCCGCCGTGGTCTTGCCCTTGCCGTCACCGTAATAAAGCTGTACCATTTTGCCACCTCTGTCTTTCTGTTACCAGTATAACCCGCACCCGAGACTATGTAAAGAAAAACCGCGGTATAAAGCCAAAAAAATTGCAGTTCCACGGAGCGTGGACAACTTCCACCGTCCGCCTGTTGCAAAGGTTTTCCTTTTCTGCTACAATAAAACCGTAAACAAGGGAAAGGAGAGCGGGAACCACGGTCCCCGCACCGCAGATATGGACGCAAAAGAGATTGGGCGCACCATCAGCACCCACCGCAAGGCGCTGGGGCTGACCCAAATGCAACTGGCGGCCCAGTTGCAGGTTAGCAACCGCACCGTCTCCAAGTGGGAGAACGGCGACGGCTTTCCGGATATTTCGCTGCTGCCGGGACTGGCTGCTGCCCTGGACATCACCATTGACGAGCTGCTCACCGGGGAAGTACCGGCGCAGATTCAGCAGAGCGTCAGCGCCGCAGAAGCCCGCCGTGCCCAAGGCCGCTACCAGGTGGCCAAGATCGTGGCCGGAGCGCTGTTGGTGGCGGGCAGCGTGATCGGGCTGATCACCGAGGTGCGGCTGTTTTGGGTCAAGCCCTTTTATATGTTTATTGAGATTTACCTGCTGGTGCTGGCCTTTGTGCTGGTGGTGGTAGGGGCCATGGTCTTTCTCATCGGGCTGGTGCGCTACCGCACGGAGATGCAACACCTGAACACAGCCAACCGGATAGAGGCTCTGGCGGCGCTGGCAGGCGCCGGTCTGTTTCCCCTTTTTACCGTGCTGCGCTTTCTCCACGCTTACACCCGACCGGGCATGGCGGTATTCATCGTGCTGCTGGCGATAGCTGTGGGGCTGTGGGTTTGGCGACTGGCGGTGGACTGCAAAAAGCTGCAGGCAGAAAAAAGCCATCCCATCGCAGAGAAAGACTGATTTTGTCAAAAAAATAGAACTGGCTATTGATTTGGCGGACGCTTTCCAGTATAATATATAAGTACAGACGGTTGTACAGGCGTACAGCCGTTTTTCTTATTTTAATGTTCGCGCGTAAGTAGAGGGATTATGAAAAAAGTAGGTTTTGACAATCAAAAATATTTAGAGATGCAATCCGGCCGTATTCGGGAGCGGATTGCCGAATTCGGCGGCAAGCTGTATCTGGAATTCGGCGGCAAGCTGTTTGACGACTACCACGCCAGCCGGGTACTGCCGGGCTTTCAGCCGGACAGCAAGCTGCAAATGCTGCTGCAGCTAAAGGACCAGGCGGAGATCGTCATTGTAGTCAGCGCCCAGGATATTGAAAAGGACAAGGTGCGTGGCGATTTGGGCATCACCTATGACATAGACACCCTGCGGCTGATCGAGGCGTTCCGTTCCAAGGGGCTGACCGTCAGCTCAGCGGTGCTCACCAAGTACGCCCCCTCACCCAAGCTGGACGCCTTTGAGGCCCGGCTGCAAGCGGCAGGCGTGGCGGTGTACCACCACTATCTGATCGACGGCTACCCGGCCAGCATCAGCAAGATCGTCAGCGACGCCGGCTACGGCAAAAATGATTATATTAAGACCCAGCGCTCCCTGGTAATCATCACCGCCCCCGGTCCGGGCAGCGGCAAGATGGCCACCTGCCTGTCCCAGCTGTACCATGAGAATCGGCGGGGCATTAAGGCTGGGTACGCAAAATTTGAGACCTTCCCCATCTGGAACATTCCTCTGAACCACCCGGTGAACCTGGCCTATGAGGCTGCCACCGCGGACCTGGGGGATGTAAATATGATCGACCCCTGGCACCTGGAGGCCTACGGCCAGACCACGGTGAACTACAACCGGGATGTGGAGATCTTCCCGGTGCTGAAAGCCACATTTGAAAAGATCTACGGCACCTGCCCCTACCAGTCCCCCACGGATATGGGGGTCAATATGGCCGGCAACTGCATTGTGGACGACGACGCCGTCTGCACCGCCGCCAAAGAGGAAATCCTGCGCCGCTACTTTACCGCCTGCTGCAATGCGCTGCGCGGCAAGGAATGCAGCGACGAAATTTATAAATTAGAGTTGCTGCTGGGTCAGGCGGGACTGAGTACCGCCGATCGAGCCTGCGCGGCAGCTGCAACCCGGACAGCGGCAAACACCGGCACACCATGCGCCGCCATTGAACTGGAAAACGGCGATTTGATCACCGGCAAAACCACCGAGCTGCTGGGCTGCGCCAGCGCTATGCTGCTCAACGCCTTAAAGCACCTGGGCGGTATTCCGGACGAAACATTGCTGATCTCGCCGCAGGTGATCCGTCCTATCCAGGCGCTAAAGACCCGCCACCTGGGCAGCCACAACCCTCGGCTGCATACGGACGAGGTGCTCATTGCCCTGTCTATGTGCGCAGTGACGGACCCCAACGCCGCCCTGGCGCTGGAACAGCTGGGCAAGCTGCGGGACTGCGAAGTGCACTGTTCCGTTCTGCTGTCCTCCGTGGATGAGAACACGCTGAAAAAGCTGGGCGTGCACCTGACCTGCACTGCAAAAAGCGACAAAAAGGTCATTTACTGATCGACCCAATATCATTTTATATACAGACTACAACACAGAAAGGGTGATTTCATTGGGCAAAACCAAGTATATCTTCATTACCGGCGGCGTTGTCAGCGGGCTGGGCAAGGGCATTACCGCCGCTTCCCTGGGCCGACTGCTGAAGTCCAGAGGGCTAAAGGTCACCGCGCAGAAGCTGGACCCGTACCTGAATGTGGACCCGGGCACCATGAACCCGGTACAGCACGGCGAGGTATTCGTTACCGACGACGGTGCGGAAACGGACCTGGACCTGGGGCACTACGAGCGCTTTATTGACGAGTCCCTGAGCCAAAACTCCAACTTGACCTCCGGACGCGTATACTGGAAAGTGATCACCGACGAGCGCAAGGGCGTATATGGCGGCCAAACCATTCAGATCATTCCCCATGTGACTAATGAGATCAAGCGTTCCATCGCCCGCAACGCAGACACCGGCGCCGACGTGTGCCTGGTAGAGATCGGCGGCACCGTAGGCGATATTGAGAGCCAGCCGTTTTTGGAGGCCATTCGCCAATTTGCCGTGGAGGCCGGGCGAGAGAACTGCCTGTTTATCCATGTGACCTTGGTGCCCTACCTGGCAGCCTCCGATGAGCTGAAAAGCAAGCCCACCCAGCACAGCGTAAAGGAAATGCTTTCCATCGGCATCAATCCGGATATTATCGTTTGCCGCACGGAGCACCCGCTGACGGATGAGATCAAGCACAAGATCTCCCTGTTCTGCAATGTGGATCCGGAATGCGTCATTGAAAATAACAACTGTGACATTCTCTATGCCGTGCCCATCATGCTCCACCAGCAGCACATGGACGATGTGGTGATCCGCAAGCTGGGCATTGACTGCCCCGGTGCACCGGATCTTGCCGACTGGCAGGAAATGCTGGACGCGCTGCGCCACCCGGTACAGACGGTCAAAATCGGTCTGGTGGGCAAATATGTGGAGCTGCACGACAGCTATATCAGCGTCAACGAGGCACTGAAGCATGGCGGCATTGCCACCCACAGCGCCGTGGATATTCACTGGATCGACTCAGAGACCCTGGAGGGCGATGATGTGGATCTGGACGCCATCTTGGGCGATATGGACGGCATTTTGGTACCCGGCGGCTTTGGCTCCCGTGGCATAGAAGGCAAAATCAACGCCTGCCGCTACGCCCGCACCCACGGAGTGCCCTACCTGGGAATCTGCCTGGGTATGCAGATTGCAATTATTGAATTTGCCCGAGATGTACTGGGTATGGCAGACGCCAACTCGGCAGAGATCGACCCATCCACCACCCACCCGGTGATCGACATTTTGCCGGAGCAAAAGGATGTAACAGACATGGGCGGCACCATGCGCCTGGGTCAGTACCCCTGCACCTTGAACCCGGAGTCCAAGGCCTATGGCCTGTACGGCGCCTCTATGATCTATGAGCGCCACCGCCACCGCTATGAGGTGAACAATGATTATCGCCCGGACCTGCTGAATGGGGGCATGATCTTTGCCGGTACTTCGCCGGATAACCACATTGTAGAGATGGTGGAAATCCCGGATCACCCCTGGTTCGTGGCCGGCCAGTTCCATCCGGAATTCAAGAGCCGTCCCAACCGCCCGCACCCGCTGTTCCGCGGTTTCGTCACCGCTGCCGCAGCGCGTATGAACAGCAAGAAATAAGCGCAATAAATATGCCAAACACCCCTATGACCCGCAAGAGCCATAGGGGTGTTTTTGCGTAAAAAGGAGCGGCGGGAGCAAGCCCCCGCCCTACGGTAGGGGCGGCAATCTGCCGCCCGCAAAAAACAGGGAACGGTACACACCGTTCCCTGTTTTTATTTTTATACCCATTTATCTGTTTATTTCTGCACGGCAGACACAACGCCCTCTGCCAAACCGGCAAGACCTTGAATTTCCGACGGAATGATGATCTTGGTGGCCTGACCGTCGGCAGCCTTGGAGAACGCCTCCAGCGCTTTCAGCTTAATCACCGCGTCACCGGCGTTGGCCTCATTGAGCAGGCGAATGGCATCTGCGGTGGCCTTTTGCACCGCCTCAATGGCCGCAGCCTCACCCTCGGCCTCGCGAATTTTCGCTTCTTTCACAGCCTCGGCGTGAAGGATGGCCGCCTGCTTTTCTGCCTCTGCTTCCAGGATCTTGGACTCCTTGTGTCCCTCGGCCACCAAAATACGGCTCTGCTTCTCGCCCTCGGCGGTCAAGATGGCCTCGCGGCGCTGGCGCTCCGCTTTCATCTGCTTTTCCATAGCGTCCTGAATTTCCCGGGGCGGGATAATGTTTTTCAACTCCACCCGGTTCACCTTAATACCCCAGGGGTCCGTGGCCTCGTCCAAAATCACCCGGATCTTAGTGTTGATGGTGTCGCGGGAAGTGAGGGTGCTGTCCAGCTCCATCTCGCCGATAATATTACGCAGCGTGGTGGCAGACAGATTCTCAATGGCAGAAATGGGGCTTTCCACACCGTAGGTGTACAGCTTGGGGTCCGTGATCTGGAAGAACACCACCGTGTCGATCTGCATGGTCACATTGTCCTTGGTGATCACCGCCTGCGGCTTAAAGTCAACCACCTGCTCCTTAAGAGAAACGGTCTTGGCAATCCGGTCAATGAACGGAATCTTTACATGCAGACCGGTCTGCCAGGTGGCGTAGAAAGTGCCCAGCCGCTCCAAAACGAATGCCTTAGACTGGGGCACTACACGAATGTTGGCCAGCACCAGCGCAATCAGCGCCAGAATGACCACAGCTAAAATAATCCACTTTAACATACAAATTCTCCTTTTCTTTCATTCTATATAGATAAAAATGGATAACAAGATCAAGCCTTGCCCACCGGGGCCTTGGCCGGGCGCACCATCAGCTTCACGCCCTCAATGCGATCCACCACCACTGTGGTTCCGGCGGCAATGGGCGCGCCGTCCGTACTGCGGGCAGACCACACACTGCCGCACACTCTCACCTGTCCGGTGGCGGCTAAATTGTCAATATCTTCCAAAACCACGCCGGTTCGGCCAACGCAGCGGTCCGCGTTGGTGGCCTGAATACGAGGGCGCAGGTACTTCTTCACCAGCGGTTTGGTGACCAGCAGCGCCACCACGGACACCGCCACAAACAGCACCCCCTGGAGCCAGACAGCCCCGCCGCAGGCTGCCGCAACAGCCGCAGCCACCGCGCCCAGCACAAACCAAATGGACACCAGTTGGGCGGTAATCCCCTCCAGCACGCCAAATACGACGGCGGCAAGGATCCATATATACAGCATTTGCATGGGCTGCAACCTCCTCTCAGCGCAAAAAGCGGTAAACCGCCCCGATTTTCTATTCTCAGTATAGCATACGCTACACCCCTTTGCAATACACATTCCATTTTAATCGACGCGTGCCCGGCAGGGGGATTGCACCACTATCCATTCGCTCAAAACAACGCGGCTCCCCTTGTTTCCAAGGGGAGCCGTAAAGGGTACTATATTTACGCTTCTTCCTCGCTGATGATCTTGCGGGTTTTCAGAATAGAAGCGGCAGACACGGAAAATTCGTCCAGTCCCCACTCCAGCAGATGGGGGATCAGCCGGGGGTCCGCCGCCCCCTCGCCGCACATACCCACCGGAATACCGGCGGCCTTGGCGGCCTTAATGGTCATTTCAATGGCAGAGAGCACTGCCGGCTGCATAGGATCGTACAGCCGCGCCACCGCCTGATTGCCACGATCCACCGCCATCACATAGCCGGTCAGATCATTGGTGCCGATGGAGAAGAAGTCCGATTCCTTGGCCAGTTCCGCTGCGGTCAGCGCCGCAGCCGGGGTTTCTACCATAATACCTACCGGCACCGGGTGCACATCCTCGCCGGCTTCGATCAGCTCCCGCAGACACTGCTCAATCAGCTTTTTAGCTGCCAGAATCTCTTCCTTGCAGGTGATCAGAGGCAGCATCAGCTTTAAGTCGCCGAACTTGGCCGCCCGCAAAATGGCGCGGATTTGGTCGCAAAACAGATCCGGGTGGTCCAGGCAGTAGCGAATGGCCCGGTGTCCCAGGAACGGATTGTCCTCTTTTTCAATCTCTAAGTAGGGAATTTCCTTATCACCGCCAATGTCCAGCGTACGGATGATGACCTCCCGGCCGTTCATGGCCTTGGCCACCGTGGCGTAAGCCTCAAACTGCTCTGCCTCCGTGGGGCGGGACATCCGATCCATAAACAGGAACTCCGTGCGGAAAAGGCCGATACCCTCACCGCCGTTTTGTACCACCGCCTGCACATCCTCCGGCTTGCCGATATTGCCGTACACGGCCTTTTTCACGCCGTTCTTGGTGACGGTAGGCAGATTGCAATAGCGGCTGAGCGCCTCTCGCTCTGCCAAATATTCCCGCTGCCGCCGCTTAAATTCCGCCGTCTGCTCCGGCGTAGGCTCCGGCAGCACTGTGCCGCGAAAGCCGTCCACCGCCACGCATTGGCCGGTGTGCAACGCCTCTACTGCACCGCTGACGGACAGTACCGCCGGAATGCCCATGGCCCGCGCCAAAATGGCACTGTGGGAGGTCATACCGCCCACCTCTGCCACAATGGCTGCCACATGCTCCCGGTTCATTTTGCCGGTCATAGAGGGGGTAAAGTCGTGGGCCACCAGTACCGTGCCCGGTTCAATGGCACCCAAATCCACCTGCTCCGCACCCAGCATAATACCCAGCAGATCCTCTCGCACATCGGCAATATCGCTGGCTCGCTGACGGGTCAGCTCGTCGTCCATGCCGGAAAACATGGCGATAAATTGGTTGCACACCCCATCAGCCGCCGCTTCCGCCGTGGCGCCGCCGTCGATCATCTCCTCCATTTGGGAGAGCATAAACGGATCCCGCAGCATCTCCATGTGACCGTCTAAAATCGCTGCCTCTTTCTCTCCGGCAGAGGCTTGCAGACGATCCCGCAGCTGCTCCGTCTTTTGCATAAATGCGTTAATGGCTGCCCGAAGCCGCTCTTTTTCCTGCTGGGCGCCGCCAAAGACCACGCCGCTGTAATCCAGCGACCGGTGCTGAATGATCAAGGCCTTGCCGATGCCGCAGCCCTCGCTTACGCCTGTTCCTCTTAGCATGGTATCGCTCCCTCTCCTTGTTCAACTTAATAAACACAGCCAGGGAACTGCCCCAAAGAGCCGTTCCCTGTGTGCAAAATTTCTTATGCCTCGCCTAAGCCGGACTCAATCAGACTGACTGCCTTGGCCAGCGCCTCATTTTCGTCCGGACCGTCGGCCCGCACTTCCAGCTGGCTGCCGCACTTAATGCAGCCGGCCATAATGTTCATAATGCTCTTGGCGTTAATGTCCTTACCGTTTAAGATCAGATGCACATCGCTCTGGAATGCAGTCATTTCCTTAACAAACATATTTGCCGGGCGCATATGGAAGCCCTCTTTATTGATCACCTTTGTTACCTGAGATACCATTATGCTCTCTCCTTCTCTGTTTTATTCTTTTTCAGCAGGGCCAGCATCAGCGCACCGACCACAGAGCCTGCAACCAGAGCCACAATATAGCCCAGAGGATGATCCACAACTGCGAAAGTGAAAACACCGCCGTGGGGCGCCGGGCAAGCACAGCCAAACAGCGCGCAGACCAAACCGGCTACGGCAGAACCCACCATACAGGACGGAATCACGCGCAGCGGATCAGACGCCGCATAAGGAATCGCGCCCTCTGTGATGAAGCACAGACCCATCGCATAATTGACCGGACCGCTCTTCAGTTCCTCTTTGGTCCACTTCTTCTTGTTAAAGGTGGTGGACAAAGCGATGGCGATAGGCGGCACCATACCACCGATCATCACCGCCGCCATGATCCAGGTATCGCCGGTGGCGACGGAAGCCGTACCAAACACATAAGCCGCCTTGTTGAACGGGCCGCCCATGTCAATGGCCATCATAGCCGCCAGAACAACGGACAGGAGAATGCGGGAGGTTTCGCCCAGACCTTTCAGTCCGGCAGACAACGCCAAGTTGATATACCCCACGAAGGGATTGATCAGCAACATAAACAGACCGATCAACACAGTGCCGAACAGGGGATACAGGAACACCGGCTTAATGCCGTCCATGCTCTTGGGCATCCAGGAGAAGGCCTTTTTCAGTCCGTTGACCAGCAGACCGGCCACAAAACCGGCCAGCAGCGCGCCCAAGAATCCGGACACAGCCTTGTCATTACCGGTAGGCGACTGCAGCGTGGCGCCGATGGTGGCCAAATAACCGCCAACGATACCGGGCAGCAAACCGGGACGATCTGCAATGGACTGGGCAATATACCCGGCCAAAATGGGAATCATAAAGCTAAATGCCGCTTTACCGATCCAAAAGATCACCGCCGCTACCGGGTTGGTCTGGCCGAAGTTGCCGCCGGCATTGGCGTTGCCGGCCAATGTATCAATCAAGAAGCCCAAAGCAATCAGCACGCCGCCGCCGACCACGAAAGGCAGCATGTGGGATACGCCGTTCATCAGGTGTTTATACACCTTGTGGCCAAAGCTCTCTTTCTCATCGTCATCCCCGGCGGGGGCTGCGCCGCCCTCTGCGTGGTAAATGGGAGCCTTGCCGTCCAGCACCTTTTGGATTAACTCCTGCGGTTTGTTAATACCGGCAGAAACCGTGGTTTGCAATACCGGCTTACCGTCAAAGCGGTCCATCTCTACATTTTTATCCGCCGCAATGATAATACCGTCACAGTCAGCGATCTCTCGGCGGGTGAGTACATTTTTAGCGCCGCCGGAGCCGTTGGTCTCCGCCTTTAAGGGGCAATTCATGGCCGCGCCGGCCTTTTCCAGCGCCTCGGCAGCCATATAGGTATGCGCAATGCCGGTGGGGCAGGCGGTCACCGCCAAAATACGATAGCCTTCCGGAGCCGCCTGTGCGGTTACCACCGCATCCTCCGGGGTCTCCTCCGGGTACTTGGCCCGCTCCTGGGCGTCAATAATTTCAATAAATTCCTCTGCCGTTTTGGCACCACGGAGCCGATCGCAAAATTCCGGCTCCATGAGCATCACCATCAGGCGAGATAGAATTTCCAAATGCACATCGCCATCCGGCGGCGCCGCGATCATAAACAGCAGCGAGCTGGGCTTGCCGTCCGGGGCGTCATAATCCACACCGCCGGGCACGGTCATCGCCGCCAGTGCCGCATGGGCTACGCTGTCGCTCTTCGCATGAGGCACCGCAATACCCTCGCCGATGGCGGTGGTGCCCTGTCCCTCCCGCGCCAGGATCGCCGCCTTGTAGGCCGACGGGTCCGTTAAGTTGCCTGCTGCCGCGTGCAACTCTACCAGCGCGTCGATGGCTTGGCTTTTGCTTTCAGCCGGGGCGTTCAGCCGGATCGCCCGAGGAGACAGCAAATCTTTAATCTTCATAGAGAACCCTCCTTACACAGGGCGTCGCCCTGCACATTTAATTATCCTCCGACTGCTCTCAGTCGGCAAAATACTGTGTCTTATACCGGCGAATGGTATCGCCGTCTGCCACGCCCTCACAAAAGGCGGAGGCATTACCGGCGGCGGAAGCCCACTGGAGCGCCGTCTTGTAATCGCCGCTGTCTGCGTACCCGGCCAGGAACCCGGCCACCATTGAGTCGCCGCAGCCTACATTGTTCACCGGTTTGCCGGGCACCACGCCCACGGAGTGGGTGCTGCCGTCCTCTGCCAGCAGCGTGGCGCCGTACTTGCCACGACTCACCAGCACATTGCGTGCGCCTTTCTCTTGCAACTTGGCTGCAAAGAAGCGAATCTTCTCTTCATCGTCCGGGCGAATGTCCTCGCCAAAGATCTCGCCCAGCTCGTGGTGATTGGGCTTAATAAGAAACGGGTGGTAATCCAGCACTGCCAGCAACGCATCGCCGGTGGTATCTACCACAATATGCACGCCTTTATTTTGCAGCTTGGCGCAGATTTGCTCATAAATGGAGCCGGGCATTTGGCTGGGTACCGCCCCGGCCAGCACCAAAAAGTCGCCGAGCATCAGTCCCTCCAGTTTGTGGAACAAAGCCTCTACTTCCGCCTCTGCCGGCTGGGCGCCGGGGGCGTTGATATCCGTTTGCCGATCGGCAAAGATCTTCACATTGATTCGGGTGTTACCCGCTGCCAGCGGCACAAAATCCGTTTGGATTCCCTGGGCCTGCAGCATCTGCTCCAGTGCCCGGCCGGTAAATCCGGCCACGAACCCCAGTGCCCGGGTGGGCACTCCCAGTCCGGACAGCACCATGGACACATTGATTCCCTTGCCGCCGCACAGCAGTTGGGCACTGTCCGCCCGGTTTACATCCTCGCTGCTCAATCGGGGCAGGCGCAGAATGTAGTCCAGCGCCGGGTTCAACGTTACGGTATAGATCATAATAACGCAACCTCCTTTACCACCGTGCGTTCTCCGTACTCCGGGTCCGGCAGCCGATCGGTGATGATCGCCGCCTGATCCAGGGGCGCAAAACTCACGGTAGATACTTTGTCAAACTTGCTGGCGTCTGCCAACACATAACTGACGAAACTGCGCTCCATGGCCGCCGCTTTTAAGTAGGCCTCGTCCGTGTCCGGCGTGGTAAATCCCTGACGAATGGCAATGCCGTTGGTGCCGATGAAGCACTTGGAAAAATTGTAGTTATGCAAATTCTTGGCTGCCGCCAGACCGATGATGGCATCGGTGGAGTGCTTTAACTCGCCGCCCAGCACATAGGTTTTCATGCCCTTGGCCACCAACCGCTGGGCGTGGAGAAGACCGTTGGTTACAAAGGTGGCACCCGGCTGCAAGTGGTCGATCATTAACAGGGTGGAACTGCCGGCGTCTAAATATACAAAATCCGTATCGTCCACTTGGGCAGCGGCGTAAGCGGCGATCATCTCTTTTTCGTCCATGTGCAGCTGCAGCTTTTCGTCCAGTTTCTCCTCCCGGCGAATAAAATCCCGCCGGGTCAAAGTGGCGCCGCCATGCACCTTGTGCAGCTTGCCCAGCCGATCCAGCGCAATCAGATCCCGGCGCACCGTGCTTTCGCTGGCGCCCAAAAGCTGGGTCAACTGCGCAACGGATACGGTCCCTTTTTCCTCTAACTGGGCCAAAATCTGCAAGTGTCTTTCCTGGGTAAGCATAGACGGTTCCTTTCTGTATTTTCCGGGCGTTTGCCGCCCTCGTCCTTACACCCAAAGTGTACCACGGCAAGCAAAAGCCGTCAAGTTCATTCCTTCATTTTCGTTCATTCCGCACAGTGAACGCCCGCTCTTTTGGGCAATTTATGCAAATGCAGCCCCTTTATCTGCACGGTTTTGAACGGTCGTGGCAAATCGTGCACAAAATCCGTCATTTTACAGACGCACTTGTTTGCCAAAAAAGGCGCAAAAAAGCGCCGTATCCTCAGGATACGGCGCTTTTTATAATCTGGATTTATACCGCTTCTAAATATGCGGCTACGGTCTTGGGATCTTCCCCCCGCACAAAGGCAAACTCATCGCTGATGATATGCAGCGCACTGCGCAGCGCCTTGGCGTCTGAAAGATACATTTTCTTGCCGATCTGCTTTTGGTGCTCCTCATGGCAGCGAAGTGTCTTAATCAACCGCAAAATGCGCTTATGATCCGAGCTGTGGAGGATCTCCTCCGTCTTGGCCTTACGCTCGTGGGCGTTGCTCACCCACTCGTAGGGCTGGCAGGTCTTGGCATAGCCCATCAATTCCTCCACCATTGCCGGGGCAATGGCTGAGCGGATTTTGATCCGCTGGGGATCGTAATCCGTGGGCACGTAATACTTGGAGTTCCGGTCAAACACAGGCACCAGCACATAGTAGTCCTTGGTCTCGCTGGAGAACTTCATGGTTTCAATTTCGCGCACTTGGCAGATGCCCTTGGTACTGTAATGCACGAAAGTACCGATTTGCATGACACTCACCTTTCTTGATAATACAATAATACACGGTTTTTTCGCCTGTTTTTCTATTTGAACATCTCTATTATAGCACAAATCGGTAAAAATTGACATAGGCAAAGTAAACAAATCCCCGCCCCGAATTCCTATCTCTGCGGCAGGAATTTTGTACAAAATGCAAGATTATCCCCATTTTCACGCATTTTCCTTAACAAACCTTAACAAATGAAAAAAATCTTTTACCCGCCAGCGGGCGCGGTTTTAACATCATCCGGCTATACGAAAACCGGAGCAGCCAGCCAACGCTGCAAAAATCACAAATGACCGTATGTACCTTTTCGTACACACGGCCTTGTTTTTTATCCAATGATTATGCTTTTTGTTATGCCTTTTTCTTTTGGAACAGACGGGCAAAAATCTTAATGACCTCAGAAAGGACGATGACGGAGAATGCCAGAGCAAACAGCTTGCCCCACATGGCGATCCCCAGGGGTACGGTGCCAAAGAACGCACCGGCAAACTGGATGATCAGCACTTGCAGCACAAAGGTGCAGCCCACGACCAACAGCATCAACTTGTTCTTAAACAGGTGGCAAAAGATACTCTCGCTGTGCAGTTCCCGGCAGTTAAAGGCGTTAAACAGCTGAAACAGCACAAAAAGGGTGAACAGCACGGTGGTCATCTCGCCCCGGGCAGCACCCAGGAAATTCAGCTTGTATTGCAGCAGGAACACCGCGCTCATATACACGCCGGTAGCGGTGATCCGCGCCAGCATACCCTTGGAGATAATATTCTCGCTGCGGTTGGTGGGGCGGCGGCGCATCAGGTCACTGTATCCCGGCTCCAGTCCCAAGGTCAGGGCCGGCGGGCCGTCCATAATAATGTTAATCCACAGCAGCTGCAAGGCGGTAAAGGGCGCCGGCAGCCCCATCAGAACAGACACAAATACGCAAATAACAGAGGCAATATTCACCGTCAGCTGGAAGCTGATGAACCGCTTAAAGTTCTCATAAATATTGCGGCCCCATTCTACGGCCTTAACGATGGTGGCAAAGGAGTCGTCCAACAGCACAATATCGCTGGCTTCCTTGGACACCTCCGTGCCGGAAATGCCCATGGCGATCCCCACATCGGCGTTCTTCAGCGCCGGTGCGTCGTTGATCCCGTCGCCGGTGACAGCCACCACATCACCCCGTGCTTTCAGCCGCTTCACCACCCGCATTTTCACCGTAGGGGTGCTTCGAGCAATCACGCTGATTTTGGGCAGCATTTTTTGCAGCTGGCGGTCGCTCATTTCTTCCACTTCTTTGGCTTCCAGCGCCACACAACCGTCCGCCAGCAGATCCAGTTCCTTGGCAATGGCGGTGGCGGTAACAATATTGTCTCCGGTAAGAATCTTCACCCCCACCCCGGCGCTGCGGCAGGCGGCCACAGCGCCGTACACATCGCTGCGCAGCGGGTCCGCAATGGCCACAAAGCCGTCAAAGACCATACCGCTTTCCATTCGGCGGTGGGCCTCCTCTGCAGAGAAGTCCTCCATCTCCGCCAACTCCTTATGGGCAAAGGCAATCACCCGCATGGCTTGCTCCTCTGCCTGCACCAGCACCCGGCACAGTTCCGCCAGACGGTCAGGTTTCAAGGCACACATATTCAGCACGCACTCCGGGCTGCCCTTTACATAAGAGAGAATGCGCCCGTCCACATTGGAAATGGTGGTCATGTGCTTGAGCTCGGACGAGAAAGGAAACGCGCACAGCCGGGTGTGGTCCTCCCGCTCCCGACGGTAGGTGTTGCCGGTGTCTGCCTGCTCAAAGAACCGCAGCATGGCGCACTCCGTGGGATTGCCGATAAAGCTGCCGTCCGGTGCCAGGTCCGCTGTGGTGTTCAGGCAGATATTATGGGTCAGGTATTCGTTTTGCAGCGCTGCCGCTTCTTTGTGCCACCGGGTGTCATAAAAGGCACGCACGGTCATCTTGTTTTCCGTTAAAGTACCGGTCTTGTCCGAGCAGATCACACTGATACAGCCGATGGTCTCCGAGGCGATCATCTTCTTCACCAGGGCGTTTTGCTTACTTAGCTTGATAATATTGATAGACAGAGACACCGCCACAATGGTGGGCAGCCCCTCCGGCACCGCCGCCACAATCAGCACAATACTGGTGATGAACGCCTCCATCACCGCCTCCAAATGCAGGCCGCCGTGGAGGGCAAAGAAAATCAGCTGGGCCGCAAACACAATGCCCGCTGCAATCACGCCAAGCACGGTAATGGTCTTGCCCAGGCGGGCCAGCTTCTCCTGCAAGGGGGTGCTGCTTTTTTCTGCATTGCCCAGCTCGCCGGCAATCTTGCCAAATTCCGTAGCGTCGCCCACCGCCGTCACCAGCAGCCGTCCGTTCCCCTCGGTAACGAATGTGCCGCTATAAAGCATATTGGCCCGCTCCGCCAGGGGCGTTTTTTCGTCCGTCAGCACCAGTTCGCTGTCTTTCTTCACCGGAAAGCTCTCGCCGGTAAGGGCGGATTCATCCACCCGCAAAGCGGTGCTCTCCAGCAGTCGTCCGTCCGCCGGCACCTTGTCTCCGGCAGACAGCAACACCACATCGCCCACCGCCAGAAGGGCGCTTTGCAGGGTAACGGTTTGACCGTCCCGCACCGCACGCACGGTCATATCCGCGTTGATTTTGGACAGAGCCTCAAACGCCTTGGCGCTGCGCCCCTCCATCACTACGCTGATCACCACAGACAAAGCAATGGCCACGAACACGCCCACGCACTCCAAAAAGTCCGCCTCGCCGCCGGTAACCTGGCGCACAATGTTCACCGCCAGGGCGATCAGCCCGGCAGCAATAAGCATTAAGAGCATAGGCTCCGTGGCCGCATCCCAAAGGCGCTTCAGCAGTGTGTCCGGCTTGCGTCGGGTGAGGGCGTTCGCGCCGTACTGTTCTTTGTTTTTCTGTGCCTGCGCTTCTGTCAGTCCCCGGTTCGCGTCTGCACCGTAGGTTGCCAGCAGCTCCGTTTTTTCTGCGGTAAATGCCTGCATAGAAAGTCCTCCTGCTTCATTTTTACAAAGAAAAAGACCTACCGCCGTTATCGTGCGTTAGGTCTTTTTGGGTAAAAAATAAAAGACTGCTGCACGAAAAACAGGCGTGCAAGAGTCTCGTTCATTAAGACAAGCCAGACCCGGCACAGCGCCGCAGTCAGTTTGTTGACTTGCCACACGCCCACGGCGTGCAAACTACTCCCTCAAGCGGGTACTTCTTTTGTGACAAAAGCATACCACCCGGCCGCTTGGTTAGTCAAGAGTAACTTGAATGTTAGACAAAATCACCACCCGTCGCCTAAAAACGCCAACCTCTTGCCATTTCATCTCCGATATGGTATATAGAGGGTGAGAGACGGCATATCAAATCGCATTTTCACCCCCCAAGCCTCCCTCTTTGACAAGGGCGGCAAAACAGAGGATTCTATTTTCCCATGGAGGTCACGGTATGAAAATCAAAAACACAAAAACGGACATTCTGTTAAACATAGCGGCGGTGGCCTGCCTGGCAGCCGTTACCCTGTACCTGCTGGTGCGCTGGTCGCAAATTCCCATGACCATTCCCGGGCACTATACTGCCGACGGCCAAATAGACAGCTGGACCCCCCGCACCACCCTGTGGCAGCTGCCGGTGCTGGGGTGGGTGCTGTATGTGCTGATCACGGTTTTAGAGCAGTTCCCCGGGGTTTGGAACACCGGCGTGACCGTAACGGAGGAGAACCGCACCGCCGTCTACCGCACATTAAAGACCCTGATCGGCTGGGTAAAGCTGGCGGTGAGCGCCCTGCTCTCTTTGGTGGCGCTGGCCTCCCTGGGCAATGGATATAAGATTTTTTTTGTACTGGCCGCCGTGGGTCTGCTGGCCACCTTTGGGCTGGTGATCTACTTTGTCCGCCGCCTGTTGCAGTTGAAGTAAGCAGCCTATTTTTACAAACAGATTGCAATACACAAAATCCCTACGGCCAATCCCTCCGCGTTTGCCTGTGGCAAGGGAGGCAAAAGATCACCCGCCCCCAAGCCTCCCTTGTAAAGGGAGGTGGCACCGCCGCAGGCGGTGACGGAGGGATTGATGCACTCGCTACGAATACATATAACCCCCGCACACAAAAAGCACCCCCGTCGGGGTGCTTTTTCTATACCTATTATTTTATTCTTAATGTTCATCCGCCAGCACAGCGTGGGCGCACTTTATGCCGTCCACGGCGGCGGACACAATGCCACCGGCGTAACCGGCGCCCTCACCGCAGGGGTACACGCCTCGCAGATTGCACTGGCAAAATTCGTCCCGCAAAATTCGCACGCTGCTGGAGGAGCGGGTTTCCGGCGCAGTAAGCACCGCGTCCGGCAGGGCAAAGCCGTGGAGCCGCTTGTCCATCTCCGTAATGGCCGCCTGCATGGTGGTGCGCACCTTGTCCGGCAGGCAGTACCGCAGGTTGGTAAGCGTGACCCCGGTGGGGCAGGTCGGCTGCACATTGCCCAGCGCCCGACTTTCCCGATCCGCTAAGAAATCGCCCACCAGCTGCGCCGGTGCACGGTAATCGCCCCCGCCCAGGGCAAAGGCGTTTTGCTCAATCTCTCGCTGATAATACATTCCCGCCAGCGGGTGCTCCGAGGGGAAGTCCACCGGATCAATACCCACCAGCAGCGCCGAGTTGGCATTCTCGCCGTCCCGGGCCAGGGTGCTCATGCCGTTGACGATCACGCCGCCCTTTTCGCTGGCGGCGGCCACCACCGTGCCCCCCGGGCACATACAAAAGGTATACGCCCCTCGCTGGTGCAGACCGTGGCAGCTGAGCTTGTAATCCGCAGCCCCCAGCTTAGGGTGACCGGCAAAAGCGCCGTACTGGGCCTTGTCAATGAGCTTTTGCGGGTGCTCAATGCGGGCGCCCACACTAAAGGGCTTTTGGATAATTTGCGCGCCGTTTTTATAAAGCATTTCCACCGTGTCCCGAGCGCTGTGGCCGATGGCCAGGATCACCGCATCCGTCTCCATATCCACCGTTTGACCCAAATGGCTGTAAGTGACCCCATGGATAAAGCCGTTGGCTAAGATCAAATTCTCCAGCCGACATTCCAGGCGCACCTCGCCCCCCAGGCGCTCAATTTTTTTGCGAATATTCTGCACCACCACAGCCAGTCGGTCCGTGCCGATATGGGGCTTGGCGGCGTATAAAATCTCCTCCGGCGCACCGGCCTCATACAGCTCTTGCAACACCTGGCGAATAAAGGGGCTTTTAATGCCGGTGGTCAACTTGCCGTCAGAAAAAGTACCGGCACCACCCTCGCCGAACTGCACATTGCTCTCCTCGTTGAGAATATGCTGCTGCCAAAAGGCGTTCACATCCTGCTGGCGGCGCTGAATATCCTTGCCTCGCTCCAACACAATGGGGCACAGTCCTGCCTCAGCCAAGATCAGACCGGCAAACATACCCGCCGGACCAAAACCAACCACCACCGGGCGAAAAGCGGACTGCCGCCGGTTCACCGGCAGGGTGTACTTGTATTCTTCCGCCGCCTTGGCCTTAGGTGAGCGGCAGCGGCGCAGCACCTGGGTTTCGTCCAGCCCCAGGGTCACATCTACCGTATAAGAGAAGTGCACATCGTCCTTTTTGCGGGCGTCCACACTCTTTTTAAAAATCGTCAGTTTTTCAATGTATTTGGGATCGGTGCGCAGCACCTTGCCCGCCTTTTTGCCCAGCAGGCTCTCATCCTCATCCAATTCCAGACGCAACTCACTTACTCGTATCATTCCGCTTCTCCACTATCTGCCCGGCGGCCGCCAGACCGCTGTAAAAGGCAAAATTCAAATTATAACCGCCGCAGGGCTGCTGCTCGTCCAGCACCTCGCCGACAATATACAGCCCGGGCACCCGCCGAGAGGCAAAGCCCTCCAATTCCCTCCGGGGCACACCGCCGCCGGTGATCTGGGCAAAGGCGTAGCCCTTGGTGCCGGTAACGATCAGCTGCCAGTGCTTGGCGATCTGCACCAGCCGAGCCGGGTCGCCCGCCGCCTGTTTTTCCAAAATCTCCGTCACCTCTGCGCTGAGGATCCCTCGCAGGGAGCCGAATTGCCGCAGGTAAGACAAGAGCTGATTTTCGCTCCACTCCGGAACCAAATCCAGCACGGCGCAGCACTTTTGCGGCCGGGGGCGGGCAAAGTTCTGCCCCACCGCCCAGCTTACATCCATCACCGCAATGCCGGACAAACCGTAATCGGTAAACAGCACCTCGCCCCGACTCTCCGCCACGGTTTCACCGTCCAAAGTGACGGCTACTGCCGCTCGGGTGCGCTGCCCCTTGAGCTTGCGAGGGTATTTGCTGGAGGAGGTCAGCTGCACCAGCGCCGGATACAGGGGTGTACAGCTGTGGCCCAGATCTTGCAGCAGGGCATAGCCGCTGCCATCGCTGCCCAGTGCCGGTTGTGCCTGCCCGCCGCAGGCCACCACCACCTTGTCGCCGGCAAAGGCGCCCTTATCCGTCTGCACCGTAAAGCCGGGGAGGATCTTTTCCACCCGGCAGCCGGTAACCAGGCGCACGCCCAAGGTGCGGCAGGCGTCCAGCAGCAAATTTTGCACCGTGGCCGCCCGCAGACTGTAAGGATATACACGCCCCAAATCCTCCTGCCGGGTCATCAAACCGAGAGAGGCAAAGAAATCCAGCACTGCCCGGCTGTGGGGCGCCTGCATATTGGTCAAATTGCACCGGCCGTTGCCGGTAGCCAGCAGCTTTTTGCCCGGCTGCTCCAGCCGCTCCAGCACCGTGACCTGCAGCGCCGGGTCCAGTTGCCGCAGCCGTATGGCACAGCACAATCCCGCCGCGCCGCCGCCCACGATCAACACCCGCATATCTTCGCCTCCCTTATATAGAATATACATATCATAATATATTCCGCCGCCAAATGCAAACAATTCTTCCGCCGTCTCGCATGAAAGCGGCTTTTATTTTGATTTTCCCCTTGACGAACGGGTGCGGTTGTGGTATAGTGTTTGTACCTCGGTAAGTGGGGTTTTATTTTTTGCCCATTTTTAGATGCGCATTGCGTGGCGCAACGAGGGAGATTCACACACAATCGAAATACAACGGAGGTGCTTATTAATGAGAGTTAAGATTACCTTAGCTTGCACAGAGTGCAAACAGCGCAACTACAACACAATGAAGAACAAGAAGAATACGCCCGACAGACTTGAGATGAACAAGTACTGCCGTTTCTGCAAAAAGCATACCTTGCACAGAGAAACGAAATAACAGGAGGACTGACAATGGCTGACGAAAAGAAAGCGTCTGCAAAGCCGGAAAAGAGCAGCAAGCCTGCCAAAAAGTCCGACGCCAAAGCAGATAAGTCAAAGGCAAAAAAAGCCAAGAAAAATCCGTTCAAATCCATTGGTTCATTCTTCAAAAGCGTAAAATCAGAGGGTAAAAAAGTCGTTTGGTCAGACGGTAAGAACGTGCTCAAGAACACCCTGACCGTACTGGTAGTCGTGATCATCGTCGGCGTGTGCATTTATTTGGTAGACACCGGCCTGACCCTGGGTATGAAGGGCATTAAGAGCCTGAAGACCAACAGCGAGACCACCACCGCTGCCAGCGAAACCACCACCCAGAAAACCACTTCGGCGGCTTTGGCTGAGGCCACCACCGAACAGACCACCAAATAAAGACCCGAACGCACGCAGGGGCAGCGCCCCCATTCGGATCACAGCAATTTACGGAGGTTCTGTTTAGTATGGAAGAAGCAAAATGGTATGTTGCCCACACCTTTTCCGGTTATGAGAACAAGGTAGCCAGCAACATTGAGACCGTGGTAGAGAACCGCAACCTGCACGATTGGATTCAGGATGTGGTCGTTCCTACCGAGACGGTGGTAGAGATCAAAGATGACGGCACCAAAAAGGAAGTGGAGCGCAAGATCTTCCCCGGCTATGTGCTCATCAAAATGGTGATGAACGACGACAGCTGGTATGTGGTGCGCAACACCCGCGGCTGCACCGGCTTTGTAGGTCCGGAGAGCAAGCCTGTTCCCTTAACGGAGGAAGAGGTACGCAAGCTGGGCGTGGAGAAGGTCACCGTAGAGGTGCACTATGCCGTAGGCGATCTGGTCAATGTGATCGACGGCCCGCTGGAGGGCTTCTCCGGCACTGTGGACGCCATCGACATTCCCAACAACAGCGCGCAGGTCACCGTTTCCATGTTTGGGCGCGAAACATCAGTTGATTTTGAGCTTGACCAGCTTGAAAAGGTCAAAGACTAACATTCGGTAATACGCGGCTTGCCGCTGATTATCACCGCTTTTTGCGGTGCGTGGGAGGAGCGCACAGCGCCCCGCCAATGACCACAATTTAGGAGGAAAATTATTATGGCACAGAAGGTAGTAGGTTTAATTAAACTTCAGATCCCGGCCGGTAAGGCGACCCCTGCCCCCCCGGTTGGCCCGGCTCTCGGTCAGCACGGTGTAAACATCGTGGCTTTCACCAAGGACTTTAACGAGAGAACCAAGAACGACGCCGGCCTGATCATTCCCGTAGTGATCACCGTTTATGAGGATCGTTCTTTCACTTTCATCACCAAGACCCCGCCCGCAGCCGTTCTCATCAAGAAGGCTTGCGGCATTGACAAGGCTTCCGGCGTTCCCAACAAGAACAAGGTAGCCACCATCACCAAGGAGCAGGTCCAGAAGATCGCTGAGACCAAAATGCCCGACCTGAACGCAGCTTCTTTGGAGGCCGCTATGTCCATGATCGCCGGCACTGCTCGCAGCATGGGTATTGTAGTAGAAGACTGAGTCCCTTGTGGGAGGAAAGATCCGATTAACCACTGGAGGTAATTTGTAATGAAACACGGAAAGAAATATGTGGACGGCGCCAAGCTGGTAGACCGCTCCAATCTGTATGATAGCGCTGAGGCTCTTGACCTGGCTGTTAAGACCGCCACAGCTAAATTTGACGAAACCATTGAGGCTCACATTCGCCTGGGCGTTGACTCCCGTCACGCTGATCAGCAGGTGCGTGGCGCTGTGGTGCTGCCCAACGGCACCGGTAAAACCGTGCGCGTGGCTGTATTTGCCAAGGGCGACCTGGCTAAGGCTGCTGCCGAGGCCGGCGCTGACATCGTTGGCGATGCTGACCTGGTAGAGAAGATCCAGGGCGGCTGGATGGACTTTGATGTGGCCGTTGCCAGCCCGGATATGATGGGCTTCGTTGGTCGTTTGGGTAAAGTGCTGGGCCCCCGCGGTCTGATGCCCTCTCCCAAGGCCGGCACCGTGACCATGGATGTGGCTAAGGCTGTAACCGAGGCTAAAGCCGGTAAGATCGAGTACCGTCTGGACAAGACCAACATCATTCACTGCCCCATCGGCAAGGCTTCCTTTGGGCAGGAGAAGCTGCTGGAGAACTTCAACGCGCTGCTGGACGCCATCATCAAGGCAAAGCCGGCTGCACTGAAGGGTCAGTATATTAAGTCCGTTGCCGTGGCTTCCACCATGGGCCCCGGCGTGCGTATCAACCCCAACAAAGTTGGTACTGTTTCTGCTCAATAAGTTTTTGGGTATTGACAAGGCTCGTGCCTTGTGTTAAAATACTATCGCTGTTCAGCCAAAGACAGCAGGTGCCGTTTGGCGTAAGTTGATCGCCTGCCGAGGAATGAATGTGCATGGTTCGCACCCTGCGGTGCAATATCTATGTCATTTTGTGCATTCCGAGGTACATCGGAATGCACTTTTTGTTTTGCTAAACAGCCATAAAGACCGCATTTTGCGGCAAATACTTATGGAGGTTATGTTTTATGCCAAGTACAGCAGTTCTTGAAATGAAAAAGCAGCAGGTTGCCGCTCTTTCTGACCGGATCAAGAATTCCTGCGCCGGTGTAGTAGTTGACTACAAAGGCATCACCGTGTCCGACGACACGCAGTTGCGTCACGAGCTGCGTGAGGCCGGTGTGCACTACACTGTCGTAAAGAACACCCTTTTGGGCAGAGCAGCTGAGGCTGCCGGTCTGGAAGGCCTTGAGTCTGTGTTGGAAGGCACCACCGCCATCGCCACCTGTGACGATGACTATGTGGCATCTGCCCGCATTCTGCAGAAGTTTGCAGACGGCCACGACAATTTTGCCATTAAGTCCGGTTATCTGGACGGCAAAGTGATCGCTCTGGACGAGGTTATTGCGCTTTCCAAGCTGCCTTCCAGAGAGGCCATGCTGGCTCAGATCGCAAGTCTTGTTGTTGAGCCCATCGCCTGCATTGCCCGTGCCGTTGCAGCACTGGAAGAAAAGGGCGGTGCAACACCCGTCGCTGCAGAGGCCGAAGAGGCTCCCGCAGAGGCTGCTCCCGCTGAGGAAGCACCTGCTGAAGAAACAGCAGAATAATTTAATTTTTATTATAATTTACGGAGGTAATTATCATGGCAACCGAGAAAATCACTGCTATTGTAGATTCCATCGCAGAACTGAGCGTTCTGGAGCTTAAAGAGCTCAAGGAAACAATCGAAGAGACCTTTGGCGTTACTGCTGCCGCAGTCGCCGTTGCAGCTGCTCCCGCTGAGGGTGGCGCCGCTGCTGCTGACGAGAAGACCGAGTTTGATGTTGTGCTGACCGATGTTGGCGCCAACAAGATTCAGGTAATCAAGGCCGTTCGTGAGGCTACCGGCCTGGGTCTGAAGGAAGCTAAAGCTATCGTTGACGGCGCTCCCGCTACCGTTAAGGAAGCAATGCCCACCGCTGACGCTGAGGCTTTGAAGGCTAAGCTGACTGAGGTTGGCGCTACCGTTGAGCTGAAATAAGTTCACGCCAAGCAACCGACACGGACACTCCCTTGAGTGTCCGTGTTTTTTTGTCTTGGTGTAGCAAATGCGTTTTGTTTTTTGCTGTGTGCGATACACGCCGCTTTTTTGATTCCTATTGTAATTCTCGGCGGAATTTGCTATGATGGGCATAGATTTTCATAATGGAGGTACGGTTATGACCAACTGGGGATATAAGGCGGTGCGCAAAGTGCTGCAAACCTTTGGCGGGGCGGAGCTGGCGCAGCAGCAAAGCGGACGGATCACCGGTGAACCGGGCAATCCGGAGGTGGCGACGCTGGCCAGACGGGCCGGTGCGGAAAGCTGCGTGCTGCTGAAGAACAACAACCACACTTTGCCCCTGGATCTGTCTGCGCCGGTGGCGCTGTTTGGCCGGGTGCAGAAGAACTATTTTTATGTAGGCAACGGCAGCGGCGGCGATGTTTCCGCCCCGTACAGTATCAACCTGGTGCAAGGGCTGGTAAACGCCGGTGTGCAGCTGGACAGCACCGTACTGGCCGCCTATGAAAGCTGGTGCACCGCCTCTGTCAACGACCCGGACCCGGGATTTTGGGGGCACTGGCCCCGCTATTATGCAGAAATGCCGGTGAAGCAAGACTGGGTACAGGCGGCTGCTAAGCGGTGCCAAACCGCCGTGGTGGTGATTGGCCGCAGCGCCGGTGAGGACCGGGAAAACACGCTGAAAAAAGGCAGCTTTTACCTGACGAATAAGGAAAAGGCCTTGCTGGACGCAGTGACCACTGCCTTTCAAAAAGTGGTGCTGGTGCTGAATATCGGCAGCATTATGGACTTTGCGGAAATCGACGCCTACGGCGACAAGATCAGCGCCATTTTGCTGGCCTGGCAGCTGGGCATGGAAAGCGGTAACGCGGTAGCGGATGTGCTCACCGGGCAGGTGAACCCAAGCGGCCGCCTGACGGACACCATCGCCAAAACCTACGCCGACTACCCGGCACAGAACTTTGGCAACAAGGCAGAAAACCGCTATACAGAAGATATTTTTGTGGGCTATCGGTACTTTGAGACCTTTGCGCCGGAGCGGGTGCTGTACCCCTTTGGTTACGGTCTGTCTTACACGGACTTTGCCTGTAAGGCGAAAAAAACAGAAATCAAGGACCAGACGGTCGCCGTGCAGGTGCAGGTGGAGAACACCGGCGCGCTGCCCGGCAAGCAGGTGGTACAGCTGTACGCCTGCTGTCCCTGCGGTGCACTGGGCAAGGCCGCCAAGGTACTCATTGCCTTTGGCAAAACGGAGGAACTGGCCCCCGGCAAGCACCAGACCCTGACCCTCACCGCCCCTTATCGGCACTTTGCCAGCTTTGATGACAGCGGCGCTGCCGGGCACAAAAACGCCTGGTTGCTGGAAGCGGGGGACTACACTTTTTGCCTAGGTACAGATGTGCGCAGCGCTGTCCCCTGCGGTGACCTGCACCTGGCGGACACGCTGGTGCTGGAGCAATGCTGCCAGTTGCTGGCGCCCCCGGCGGACAGCGGCTTTGACCGACTCACCGCCACAGTACAAAACGGCAAAGTGACCCGGACCTACGCCCCGGTGCCCACCGCCACCGTAGACTTAAAGCAGGAGATTCTGGATCATCTGCCCCCTGCCCTGCCGGTCACCGGCAACAAGGGCTTTGTGCTGGCAGATGTGGCCGAGGGCAGCGTCAGCCTGGACGACTTTGTGGCGCAGCTGTCTACCACAGAGATGGAACTGCTCAGTCGCGGCGAGGGCATGATGGACAGCCCACTGGGTGCCTCCGGCAATGCGGGCGCCATGGCCGGGGTCAGCGACAGCCTGCGCCAAAAGGGCATACCCCCGGTAATCACCACCGACGGCCCCTCCGGGATTCGCCTGCGGGCCACCTGCTCCCTGCTGCCCAGCGGCACCGCCCTGGCTTGCAGCTGGAACCTGCCGCTGGTACAGGACCTTTACGCCGCCATGGGGCGGGAGATGGTGGACAAGGGCACCGATGTGCTACTGGCACCGGGCATGAATATCCACCGCAATCCGCTGTGCGGGCGCAATTTTGAATACTTCTCCGAGGACCCGCTGGTCACCGGCAAGCTGGCCGCCGCGGTGGTACAGGGTCTGCAAAGCGCCCCGGTATCCGCCTGCCCCAAGCACTTTGCCTGCAACAATCAGGAATATAACCGCAACTACAACAATTCCGTAGTCAGCGCCCGCGCCCTGCGGGAAATCTATTTGCGGGGATTTGAGATCTGCATAAAAGAAGCACATCCCAAGAACCTGATGACCAGCTACAACAAGATCAACGGCGTGTGGAGCCACTACAACTACCAGCTGTGCACCGCCCTGCTGCGGGAGGAGTGGGGCTACACCGGCAATGTGATGACCGACTGGTGGATGCGCTACGCCGCCTCGCCGGAGTTCCCGGAGCTGCGGGACAACGGCTACCGGGTGCGGGCACAGGTTGATGTGCTGATGCCCGGCGCCAAAACCGCCATCAGCAAGTCCGCCCCCAACGACGGCAGTCTGCTGGCGACCCTGGGCAAGCCCAACGGCATCACCCTGGGCGAGCTGCAACGCACGGCAAAGAATGTGCTGCGCATGACCCTGCGCACAAAATTCGCCGGGCAGTACAAAGACTAAAAAAATCCCCCACGGTGGGTTGCTACCGACCCGCCGCCGTGGTAAAATGAAAACATCAAGTAAGCGCCCAACGGCGCAATATTGGGAGGATAACCAAATGGCATGTTTCTTAGTACCGGCCGCTGAGGCCGTGGTGGTCACCGCTGTGGCGCTGACCCTGAAGAAAAAGGAAGAAAAGCTCACGCTGCCCGCCCATGAAGCTGTGGGCACTGGGGCACCTGCCCAAGAGAAGAAATTTACCTGGAGCCGCAAGCTGTTCTTGCTGTCCGGTCTGCTGTGGGGCGGCATTTTGCTGCTGGCCTTTGAGCATCTGTGGCACGGCGAAGTGACTCTGTTTGCACCGTTTCTAACGGCCATGAGCAACCCGGAGGACAAAGCGGTCATGCTCCACGAAATGGCTACGGTGGGTGTGACGATGAGCGCCGTTGTCACCTCTGTATGGGGCATAGCAGTCGCCGTGGTCAGCGCCAAGTTCAAAAAGCGCGCCAAAACGGCTGCACAGGAGGGTTAATATGTGCCTGCTGCTAACCTTGATGGCTGCCGTGGCGGCTACCGTGGCTTGGTACGCCTGCGAAAAGCGCAAAACCTACCGACTGGGCACGCTGTGCCTGATCTACTGGGGCGCCGGGCTGATGTGGCTGGTGGACTTCTTCTTTGAATACTTTAGCGAAGGGGCGGCGTATTTTCAGCAGAGCTTCAGCGAGATACTGAACGACAGTCTGCTGGGTCTCTCTGCCGTAACCTTGGGCGCCATCGCCTGGCTGGCGATCCTGCTGGTCAAGGATCCTAAGCGTGTGTTCAAACAACAATAAATCAAAAGGGCGACTGCACCGCAGCCGCCTTTTTCTTTGCCCAAAAAATCTTAGACAAATCCGGTCCCTCTTGCCGTATTATGCACAAAACGGATGAATTCCATCACTTTCCATTGCATTTTTTTATAGAATATGTATAATAAAAAGAGATGTGCACACCGTACAAAATAGGAATTTGGAGGGAACCGATATGGATATGAGCACCAACAAACAACTGCGCCCCTTCGGTATGCGTGATAAGATCGGCTATGCCTTTGGCGACTTTGGATGCAATATGAGCTTTGCATTCATTAACAGCTACCTGATGCTGTTCTATGTCACCTGTATGAAGATTGATCCCAAGCACTTTGCCATTCTCATTCTGCTGGGCAAAATTTTTGACGCCATCAACGACCCCATTATCGGCGGTCTGTGCGATGCCACCAAACCCGGCAAGGACGGTAAATTTAAGCCCTGGATCAAGTGGGCCAGCCCGGTGCTGCTGCTGTCCAGTATCGCCCTGTTCATTTATGCACCCAGTGCGCCCTATGGGGTAAAGATCGCCATGTGCCTGGGCATTTACTGCCTGTGGAGCGTGGCGTACACCAGCGTGAATGTGCCCTACGGCTCCATGCAAAGCTGCATTACCAACGACCCGGCGGGCCGCTCCTCCCTGTCCCAGTGGCGGAGTATCGGCGCTATGTGTGCCCAAATCCCCATTATGATCCTGCTGCCCCTGCTGGTATATGACAAGAATGACAATCCCCGCGGTGAGCTGTTCATCATCTTTGTGGGCGTGATGGGTGCCATCGGTTTGGTATCCTTCTACCTGCTGCGGCGCATGACCACCGAGCGCATTGCCGCTGCACAGCCCCAGGAAAAACAGAAGTTCAACTATTTTGCCACGCTTGGCTCTTTCTTTAAGAACAAACCCATGATGGGCGTGACCATCAGCACCGTGGCATACCTGGCGCTGATGATGACGGTGACCACCTCCATGCCCTATATCTTTATGTGTTATTTCCAGAACACCAAGCTGATCACCATTGCCACCATGCTGGCCGGATGTCCGGTGGCGCTGGGCATTTTGCTGGTAAAGCCCATGCTCAAGAAATTCACCAAAAAGCAATTGTGCACCTATCCCTTTGTCCTGTCGGCCATCTCTGCCGGCGTGGCTGCCTTTGTGCGGATCCGTAACCCCTATGTTTGGATCGTACTGGTGGCCATCGCCATGTTTGGCTCTGCCTTTTACCTGACCTTGATGTGGGCGCTGGTAGCAGACTGCATCGACTACCAGGAGCGCCGAACCGGCCGCCGGGAGGAAAGCTCCATTTACGCCACCTATTCCCTGTTCCGCAAAATTGCCCAGGGTGTAGGCGCCGCCGTAGTCAGCTGGGTCATCGGTATGACCGGCTATAACCAAAAGCTGGGCGCCCTGGAGCAGGCTGCCGGTGTACCGGAGAAGATCTATTTCGTCACCGCATTCCTGCCCTTTATTGGCGCACTGATCAGCCTGATCAGTATGCATTTCCTGTATAACCTGGACGACAACGCCCAGGAAAAAGTAAAATAATCCACCCGGAGGCAACCCTATGCGACAAATCATCAACATAAACAAAGGCTGGCGCTTTTCCAAAAAGCCCCAGAGTACCCCCACCGCCCTGCCCACAGACTGGGAGTCGGTGGACCTACCCCACACCTGGAACGGCACAGACGGCCAAGACGGCGGCAACGACTATTACAGAAGCAAGTGCGCCTACGCCAAGGCACTCACCGCCGATGAACTGGGCAGCGCCCCGGTGCATTACCTGCAATTTGACGGCGTGAACAGCAGCGCCCAGGTCTACTGGAACGGTCAGCAGATTGCCAAGCACGACGGCGGCTACTCCACCTTCCGTGCCAAGCTGCCGGAAATTTTGCCGGAGAACCTGCTGGTGGTCTATGCAGACAACAGCCCCAATGAAACGGTATATCCCCAGATGGCGGATTTCACCTTCTACGGCGGTATTTACCGGGATGTAACCGTGCTGGGCGTGGAAGAGAGCCACTTTGACCTGGACTACTACGGCGCTCCCGGCGTGCAAGTGGTGCCCACCATGCAAGGCACCGACGCCACGGTGGCTGCCACGGCGTATGTGACTGCACCGGCAGGCTGCACCGTGCATTTTGCCATCACCAATAGGAACGGCGACCCGGTGGCAGAAGCCGATGCGGACGCTGCCGATGCAAAGACCAACATCAAAATAGAAAACGCCCACCTGTGGCACGGCACGGAGGACCCGTACCTGTATACCCTGACGGTCACTTTGCTGAAAAACGGCAAAGCGGTAGACGAAATTGCCACCCGCTTTGGCTGCCGCAGTTTTGCTATTGATCCGCAAAAGGGCTTTATCTTAAACGGCAAACCCTATCCCCTGCGCGGCGTATCCCGCCACCAGGATCGGCCGGGGATCGGCAACGCCCTCACCGCCAAGGAGCACACGGAGGATATGGATCTGATCTGCGAGCTGGGCGCCAACACCATTCGCCTGGCCCATTACCAGCACAGCCAGATCTTTTATGACCTGTGCGACGAGCGAGGTATGGTAGTTTGGGCAGAAATTCCTTATATCTCCCGTCACATGCCCGGGGGCAAGGCCAACACCATCAGCCAAATGACGGAGCTGATCTGCCAAAACAGCAATCACCCCAGCATTGTGGTGTGGGGTCTGTCTAACGAAATCACCATGAACGGCGCGTCAGATCCCTCCCTTTTGGAGAACCACCGGGCACTGAACGACCTGGTGCATAAAATGGATCCCACCCGCCCCACAACCATAGCGGTGCTGAGTATGTGCGATCCCGGCGAGGCATATGTACAGATCGCCGATGTGCTGTCCTACAACCACTACTTTGGCTGGTACGGCGGCAAAACCGAGATGTACGGCCCCTGGTTTGACAAATTTCACAAGAAGTACCCGGATCGGGCGGTAGGCATGAGCGAGTACGGCTGTGAGGCGCTGAACTGGCACACCTCTGACCCCCAGCAGGGCGACTACACCGAAGAGTACCAGGCCAAGTATCACGAGGATGTAATCCGCCAAATCGCCGCGCGCCCCTGGATGTGGTCCACCCATGTGTGGAATATGTTTGACTTTGCCGCAGATGCCCGCAGCGAGGGCGGCGAGAACGGTATGAACCACAAGGGCTTGGTAACCTTTGACCGGCAGTATAAGAAAGACGCGTTCTATGCCTACAAGGCTTGGCTGTCCAAGGAGCCGTTCGTCCACATTTGCGGCAAGCGGTATGTGGACCGCACCGAGGATGTGACCAAGGTCACCGTCTACACCAACCAGCCCCAGGTAGAGCTGTTTGCCAACGGCAAGAGCCTGGGCGTGCAACAAAAGGGAGAATATCCGTTTTTCTACTTTGATGTGCCAAACAGCGGCGAGACTACCCTGACCGCCAAGGCCGGAGACTGCACGGACGAGAGCCACCTGCGCCATGTGAATGAACCAAACCGGGACTATGTGCTCCAAGAGGAGGGCGCCGTCATCAACTGGTTTGAGATCGAGACCCCGCCCGGCTATATGAGCATTAACGACACCATCGGCGATATTTTGGCCACCACCCGGGGCAAGCTGCTGGCCCTGCGGATTGTGCAAATGGTGCGGGCCAATATGAAGAAGAACAAGGGCGGCTCCACCGGCGGCATGGCAGATATGGCCAAGGGCATGAAAATCAACAAGAGCTTGATTGACATGGGCAAGGGCTTCACCGTCAAGCGCGTGTGCATGATGGCCGGCGGCCTGTTTACCAAGGAGCAGATCCTGGAGATCAACGCCAAGCTGAATAAAATCAAGAAAAAGCAAAAGTAATTTTGCCACCGACTTCCCTTGCAGAGCCCTGCGAGGGAAGTTCTTTGCCCCGCACCCGGCGGCGGAATTGGCACGATAAATTTTAATTTACCCCTTGCCCTGCCGCCCCCTGCGTGGTATAATAATAGCCACACGGGCGCGTAGCTCAGTTGGGAGAGTGCTGCATTCGCATTGCAGAGGTCGAGGGTTCGACTCCCTTCGTGTCCACCAAAAGTCCACCGTAATTTTGATAGAATTACGGTGGATTTTTTAATGTTATATTTCGTTTGAGAAAATGCGATTTGAAGAGGTGGTAAATCATGGCGCGAGCAAGGTATCAGGTCTTGGTCATTCCATATTGCATACAGGACGACCAAGTGCAATTCTGCTTATTTCGAAGAAGCGATATGGGCATTTGGCAGCTCATGGCTAATTAGATGTAATAAAAGCGGAGAAAGGAAAAGCACAATCCA
>ERZ773139.12-NODE-12-length-206289-cov-7.396501_pt1 | contig 206289 bp, 202 predicted proteins | sample MGYA00580854_ERZ773139 | MGnify/ENA primary metagenome ERZ773139 (study PRJEB29015, sample SAMEA2737809) | human gut metagenome | biome: human gut; feature: human-associated habitat; material: faeces | place: China | collected 2012 ...
AATATATTTTTCAAAACAAAAAGAAGGATATTTCCTTCTTATATATTATTGTGAAGCTTTTTTATTTTTCCTTTTAAATTTTTGTAATAATTTTTCTCCAAAGATTTTATCAATTGAATTTGTTTTGTACATGTAGAAGAAATAAATTATCATTCCTACTAATGTGTATATAATTACAATTGGGATATTTATAAATCTATTTGTTGAAGCAATTGGAACAATTAATTTTAAAAGTAGTAATCCTATTACCATTAAAACAGTACCACATAGGGTGTTTATAAATTGCTTTATTGTTTCTTCATAATTTACACCACATAATTTATGTAGGGCAACTAAACATATCATTAAAGATAATGTGTAGCCAATTATTGAAGCTAGAATAGAGCCATAATATGCAGGTAGTCCTAGATGATATAACTCTTTAATTAAGCTTACATTTATTAATGATTTTAAAACTAATCCTGAGAATAAACTTAGAAAAACAACCTTATAATATTTCAATACTTGAGTAATTGTTATTGCGGTTGTGAATAAAGCTGTAATTAGTGCTACAAAAACATAGAATGTTAAAACTGATGGTCCAAATTTGCTAGCTCCATAAAAAATTGTATAGACTGGTTTTGCTAAAAAACTTAATCCTACTGTCATAGGAACAATCATAAATAAAAGCATTTGGAAACTTTGATTAATTTTTCTATGCACATCTTTTGTATTACCAACTACTGATGCTGCTGTTAAGTTTGGTGTTAAGCTAACAATCATACCTGTAGCAATTGAAATTATGATCATGTTGAATTTAGCTCCCCAAGTTGATAGGATGCTCATTATACTTTCTGCAGTTTTTGTTCCATATATTGGACCTAGTGCTTTTACAACGGTTACTGTATCAACCATACTGTAAAGAGATTTAAATATATCAATCATTATTAATGGGAATGCATAAATAGCAATCTTTTTTAAAATAGTTTTATTTGTTATTTTAGGTTCTTTTACCTTTAACTCTTTTTCTTCAAATTTTTGTTTATTTTTATGTCTTTTTTCTATTAAGTAGAAATATGAAGCTAAGGAACCTACTGTTGCGCCAAAAACAGCAACACCTACGGCTGTTGTTAAAGATAATTTAAATATTTTTAGAGTTAGAAAGCTTCCTATTACTATTACTAATACTCTCATTACTTGTTCAAAAACTTGTGATATTGCTGTAGGAGTAATAAATTTATGTCCTTCAAAGTATCCTCTGTAAACACTTAACACAGGAACAACTAAAATGGCGGTAGAGATAACTCTAATAACAAAGGTAACATCTTCTATTGTATTACCACCCTTTAGATCACCTAGAATTGCGACTGCTAGGGGCTTTGCAAAGATAAATAGAATTATAAAACAAATAATTCCTAGAGTTATAGAAATTTGTTTTCCTATTTTAAAGGCTCTTTGTTTAGCATCATAGTACCCTAATGTTTGATATTCACTAATTAGTTTTGAAATTGCTAAGGGAATACCAGCTGATGATATTGCCATAAATACTAAATATATTGAATAAGCATATCCATATAAAGCTCCACCTTTTTCTCCTATAATAGAATAAAATGGTATAACGTATAAAATACCCAATATTTTTGTTATAACAATACCTAGGGTTGCTACAAAAGCACCTTGTACAAAGTTATTTTTTTTCATTATATTCTTATCTGTTCTCTTTTTTTTCATTTTTGCACTTCCAATCATATGTATATTATCATATCACAAATAAGAATTTTTTTAAATGTTTGGTATTATTTTTTTACAGTCGGTTGTGCCTCATTTACTTCTGATTTTTCTGAAAACATTTCGTTTATTTCTTCATTTTTACTTTTTATTTTATGAAATTGATATCTTGCATATAATCTATCTCTTTGATAAAGAAAATGATCTTGTTTATAATTTGGATTTTGCTTATATTCATCTGAAAAATTATCATATAATGGATCTAGTATATTTTCTATTTTTTCAAATCTAGTTTTCATAAGATCAATGTTATTATTTAATTCTTGTTCTGTAACATTTGGATTTGATATATAATTATTTCCTTTTGATTTTGCTGATGAATAATTATGAGATGAGGTTGCATAGTAATTATATTGATCTGATAATGCGTGCATTATACTATAAATATTCTTTCTGCTTAACGTTGAAAAGTCTATTTTTTCTAGTTCGTTGTTATCTATTAATGTATTAATTGTTGATGTGTAAATATTTGCATTATCTTGCTTATTTCTTTTATTAAAACTTCCCTTTTCTATTAGTATTTGTTCTAATGATTTTATATTTCCATCTAATTTATAAATGGATTGAAGTTGGGGATATCTATTTAATATTTCAGGGTGATTTTTTACTATTTTTCCCATTTCTCTATGTTTAAAATCTTCTGCTCTTTCTATCTTTTGATTACTATCTTTTCTCATTTCAACTATTTTTTTGTAAATTTGTTCATCTTTTTTTACTAACAATTCTTGAATTTGGGCAGTTGTTGCATACTTTCTTAGATATTTAACAGCATGACTGTAACCTGCTAATTCTGCATTTATTTCTCCAGATTCAAAATAGTAATTAGTCTTATAGTAATCATATCGGTCAGTAGTTAGATAATTTCTTAATACTATATCTGTTAAACATTGTAATGTTTCTTCATTTCTGACGCCTTTTTCTATACTATCTCTTTGATTTATATGTCTTACTTCATGGCAAATAGTATGGATAAACATACCTATATTTTCTTTTTCATTAATTGCTTGTAATCCATATTCTTGATTAATTGTAGCTCTTAGACTGATTGCTACTCCTTTTGTTTTTGATTCTAGTTTTGAACTAGTTCCTACTTTATATTTACTTAGATGGCAATATCCTTCTATTCCGTATTCTTTTAATTCTTGATCTGCTATAAACTGGGTAATAAAATTTACATCTTTATATCCATAGCTTCCTTCTTCTGTTATGATATCATGCATCATTTTATCTTGCATTTTTACTATTTCTTTATCTCTAGTACCAATATTTGCAGACAAATAATCTAATAAAAATTCTCTTTCTTCTTTCGTAACTTTTTCTTTCCCTTTTTGGAATATCTCTTTACTTTTTTTCGCTATAGCATTTTTTCTTTGTTGTAGAGCATCATAGGTGTTTCCACTCATAACTAAAGTAAGTTTTTCTTTTGGCAATCTTAAAACTGGATTTCTAAAAATATAAGTCATGTCTTGTCTTATTGTCTTATTAAAGGCATTTTTGTAGTTTTCCAATTCATCTTCTTGCATTGATTTGGATAAGATTTGATTCATTACATAGTCATCTATGGCTATTTGGATATTATCTATTTCTTGATTTGCATCATTTATTCCCTCTCTTGCTTGATATGCTATATCATATATTTTTTCTAATTTTTCCCTATCATTTAGAATTGATTTTATATACTCTTCTCCATAAATATCCACTATTTTTTTCATACTATCCCTACTTTTCGTTTTATTTTTATATTAATAATATATAACCATAGCTGAGAAGCAAAATATTTGTTCTTCCCCAAACATTGAACAACTTACTTGATATTTTATATCCATTATTTCTTTATCTGTTTCTTCTAAAAAATCATTTACAGCTTTTTCTAAATCTTTTTCGTCTTCTTCATCAAACATTTTTATTTTCATTTTATCACCATTACTATTATAAAAAATGTTATCCACAAAAATTGTTGAATATTTGGTAATTATATTATTTTACTAATTTTTTTACTACTCCTCTATTTTTACAACTATCTTTTCCTTCTGGACAATAGTTTAAAACATCACATGTCGCACCTAAAGTTGTTCCAATTAATGGGTTAACTTCCTTAACCTTGTCTTTCATCTCATTAGCAATATTTCTTATTTCCCATTGAGCTTTATTACAACATCTCATTCTACTAATCCATTCTAGAGTTCTTGCATTCATTGATGTTTCTATATTACATGCATTTCCTGATAAATAGAAATAAACTAGATCTTCATCTCTTATACCTTTGTTTTTATATTCTGTCACTTTTTCATTATTTTCTCTAAAAATTTCTTTATATTCTTTTTCGTGATCATTTTTTATACTATCTGGCATAATATAATTTTCCATATTCCATAATGGTACAAAGTCTGGTACAAGCAAAGAATGCATTCTATGTCTTGTTATATGTGTTAAAACTGCTAAAGAGATTGGCATTTCAAATGAATATAATACCTGTTCCAATTCTCTTTGATTCTTACTATGTAGAAGAGATGAAAACATTTTTTCTTTGATTTTACTATCATCTTTTTCTAACTCTTTTAATATTTTTTTAGCCTTAGTATAACTTACTTGGTATCTATTCATCAAAATACTGCATAAGACCTTGTCGTCTGCATCTTTATTATAGTCAATCAAATGAGTTTTATCTAATAATTTATCATCAATTTGTAACTTATCATCTAAATAAGTAAATTTATCTTCATAATAATCTTTGGTGCTTTCTTCTTCTAAAGCATTAAGTAAGTATGGGCAATTTTCTTTTAGTATATTTTTTAAGTTTTCACCTAATTCTTTTGCTTCATCAATTTGTGAAATTTTTCCATTTAAAAGGTCTGATGTAATTCTAAATAGTTCATTAGCATCACATCCCATAATGATATTACTGTGATATGAGTATGGAAGGATATATCTACAATCTTCTATGGGTAGACCTTCATCTACTAGTTTTCCATATTTAGTAAATAGTTTTTGCATATACTCTTTATAATCGTGTTGGACTTCTTTATTATTTTTTAAAATATCTCCATTAACTTTTTTAAACTCTGGTACATAAAAACCAACATTTCTAAAGTCTACATTTCTTCTTGATTTTATAGTAAATGATGTTAGTCTGTATTCTATTAGTGTCTGTTCTAAAATAGGTGTTACATCCTCTAGGGCAAGAACCATATAGTCATGTTCTGCTATTGATCTATGACCATATCCAATTACTGCCTTAGCAAGTTTTAAATTCTTTTCATAGTCTAATCTACTATCATATACTTCTGTAACTGTTCCGTCACTTCTAGAAAGGATACCTGCAGCAGCTACTTTTTGAAGCCTTTTTTCTATTTCTTCTTTTTCATTTGATCCTAATAATACTATATTCATACTAAACCTCCTGTATCTTATTACTATAATTATATAACAAATGATAATATTATTAAAGATACTTTACATTTTATAACAAAAAAGAGAGTTATTATTACTCTCCTCTGTTATATAATAATTTTATCTTTGTACTTTTTTTCTTTCTTTGATCTTTTGCTTCACATTATTTGTATCTTTATAATCAATACTCATAATATCATCTAGCTTCTTCATATTTAAACCAGAGTTATATTCTTTGTTAAACATTTTCATAAAACGTTTAGCCCTGATATAACCATGTTCAGGTAATGATGAATATAACATTTTTTGCATTGTCATTTCTAAAACTTTGTTTCTTATGGCTACGGAATTTTTATGATTTGTGATAGCTCGTTCTAATTCACTATAATCTATATTAGTTTCTTGACCAAAATACCTTCCTAAAAGATCCTCGACTCTAGTTATTCCATCTATATTTTCTAAAAAAACATCAGACTTTAAGTTTTCTAGTTCAAAAGGATCAATTCTCCCATCACTCTCAACTCTAATCGTCGAGTAATCATTCCCAAAGAATTCCCTAGGTTTTTTTAGGGTTAAATATGTTGGATATTCACATTCTAGAAAGCGCACTTCAGCATAAGTCAATCTATATTTTAATTGTTCAATATCGAGTTTTTTAGCTATTTTCGAACAGTTATGAAAAACTTCTTTTTTCGTACCATCAGGATACATAGATGCATTAAACATTTCCTCAGGATATTTAAATTCAAAAAACATTGCTAATTTATCAATAAGATTCTGAATTTCATTTAAATCTAGAGCTGGATAATAACCTTCTTTTAATTTTTCTTCATAGTATTTAATAAATTCAGTGTTTTGTTCTACTATATATTCCTTATTATCATATTTTTCAAAATTTTCCCATTCTAATCCAGTCATAATAATGTCTCCTTTTTGATTATTAATTTTTATTATAATTAATATAAAATATATTGTCCACAAAAACTGTTAAAAAAAGAAATGTGGAATGTTATTTTCCACATTTCCTGTTGAAAACTATTTAACAACAATATTTACAATTTTACCTTTTATGACTATTATTTTAACAATTTCTTTTCCATCAGTATGATTTTTAACATTTTCTGTGGATAAAGCTTTTTCTTTGATTGATTCTTCATTTTCATTAACATTAATCTTTATAGTAGCACGTACTTTTCCATTAACTTGAACTGCAATTTCTTTTTCTTCATCAATAGTTTTAGCTTCATCATATGTAGGCCAACTGCTCTTACATATTGCTTCTCCTAATTGATATTTTTCATTTAACTCTTCGGTAATGTGTGGTGCGATTGGATTAAATAGAATTAGGAATGTTCTATAGTCATCTTTTGTAATTTCTTCTTGTTCTTCAAATTTGTTTAGTAAAATCATTAAGGCTGATACTGCTGTGTTAAATTTCATTGCATCTATATCTTCAGTAACTTTCTTGATAGTTTTATGAATTATGCTTTCTAGCTCTTCTGAGTAACCATTTTTATCAGTTACTTTTTCACCAATTCTAACAACTCTATCAATAAATCTTTTACATCCGTTAAGTCCTTGTTCACTCCAAGCAACTTCTTTTTCATAGTCACCAATAAACATTTCATATGTTCTTAAAGCATCTGCACCGTATGAAGCTACCATATCATCAGGATTTACAACATTTCCTAGTGATTTTGACATCTTAACGCCACCTTCACCTAGGATCATACCATGACTTACTCTTGTTTCGAATGGTTCTTTGTTTGGTACTAGTCCTATATTATATAAGAATTGGTTCCAGAATCTAGCATATAGTAAATGTCTAGTTGCATGTTCCATACCACCATTATAGAAATCTAGTTTACCCCAATATTTTAAGGCATCTTGACTTGCGAATTCTTTATCATTATGAGCATCCATATATCTTAACCAGTACCAAGATGATCCTGCCCAGTTTGGCATTGTATCAGTTTCTCTTTTAGCAGGTTTTCCACAATGTGGACAAGTTGTATTTACCCAGTCAGTGATTGCGGCAAGTGGACTTTCACCATCGTCTGTTGGTTCATAATTTGTAACATCTGGAAGTCTAACTGGTAAGTCCTCTTCTTTTACTGGAACCCATCCACAATCTTCACAATAAACTAGTGGAATTGGTTCTCCCCAGAATCTTTGACGTGAGAATATCCAGTCTTGTAATTTATAATTTACTTTTTTATGTCCTAAATTATTTTCTTCTAGGTATTCAATCATTTTCTTAATAGAATCTTTTTTATTAGTTAGTCCATTTAATACTCCAGAATTTATCATTTTACCGTCACCAGTATAAGCAGTAGGCTTTAATAAATTAGTGAATGTTGTAATGTGTAATTCGTCCATTACTTCTTTTCTTATTGTTTTTTCATCTTTCCATTCTACTTTGAAATTGTCTTTTTCATCATCATCTAAGTTTACCTCTTGAGTGGCATCACTAGTAAGTTTGAATAGAAGTCCTGTTGAATTAATCTCATATGCTTGTTTTTTATTATAGGCATAGTAGTGATGATTAATTGGGAATATTTCTCTAACAAATTCAAAATCAGTGTAACCTGTTTCTTCTTTTATTTCTCTTATTGCGCAGTCTATGGCACTTTCATTTTCATGACGTGTACCACCTACGAATAGTCTTCCTCCTAAGTCACCCCAGTTTATTGTTAAGTATTTATCTTGTTTTTCATCATATAAAACTGCGACAATACTTTCTTTATGTTTTTCATCTTCTTTTACTTCTCCTGTTATTTGTTCGATTACAGGTACTATATCAATTCCAAATTTTTTAGCAAATTCATAGTCTCTTTCATCATGAGCAGGTACTGCCATAATAGCTCCTGTTCCATAACTCATCATTACATAATCTGAAATATAGATTGGAATTTCTTTATTAGTAATTGGATTTATTCCAGTAAGACCTTTTATGCATACGCCTGTCTTATCTTTATTTACTTGAGTTCTTTCGAATTCTGTTTTATTTTTAATCTTTTCACGATATGATTCAATCTCATCAAAATTAGAAATCTTATCTTTATTCTTATCTATTATTGGATGTTCTGGTGCGACAACCATGAAAGTTACTCCATATAGAGTATCTGGTCTTGTTGTGAATACTACTAAATCTTCGTCGGTTTCTTTTACTTTAAAATTAACTTCTGCTCCTGTTGATTTACCTATCCAGTTGATTTGTGCTGTTTTAATTCTATCTTGGAATTTAGTATCATCAAGTCCTGTAATTAAGTCTTCAGCATAATCACTCATTCTAAGCATCCATTGTTCTTTTTCTCTTTGTTCAACTTCTGTTCCACAACGTTCACAAACACCACCTGATGAATCCTCATTAGATAGTCCCATCTTACACTTTGGACACCAGTTAATATTTTTCTTTGCTTTATAAGCCATTCCATGTTCAAAGAACTTTAAAAATTGCCATTGAGTCCATTTGTAATATTCTGGATCAGTTGTTGCGAACTCTCTTGTCCAATCAATTGATAAACCAATTGCTTTAATTTGACTCTTGAAATTTTTAATATTTTCTTTTACAGCTAGACTTGGATGAATATGATTTTTTATAGCATATTGTTCTGCTGGTGCTCCAAAAGCATCCCACCCCATTGGAAATAAAACATTATATCCATTCATTCTTTTCTTACGTGCTAGAGCATCTAGAGCAGTATAACTTCTAACATGTCCTACATGAAGTCCTGCACCAGATGGATATGGAAATTCTACTAGATAATAATATTTAGGTTTACTACTTTTATTATCCGCAACGAATACTTTTTCATCTTCCCAATATTTTTGCCATTTTTTTTCTATTCCTGTATAATTACTCATCTTTAATCATTCCTTTCTTAACATAATAATTTCCTACAAAACTATAACTAATTATAATGGTTGGTATTATTAAAACTAATATTATCAGAAGTTCTAATAAGTATGATTCAAATAAGAATGCTATCGTTACTATAAGAGATATATCTAGAGAACTTACTAAAGCTATTATTCTAAGTAAATTCTTATAATTTAGTTTTTTTAAATCTAGGTTGTATTTTGTCTCTAAGTACTTTACTTCCATTGGTTTCTTTTTACTATTTCTTTTTTTATTTTTTCCTATTAACATAACTTTATATATTATAAATACAAATATATAAGTTAACAAAAATAATACTATTTGTTTCATATTGCCTCCAAAAACTAAAAAAACGCCCTTATATATAAGGACGAATTATCGCGGTACCACCTTACTTCATAATTAATATGCAGCTTTATAGATATAAAGGTCTTACCCTAAATAATTACAGATAGTCAAGTTCATAACAAATTTTATATCTACTTACACCATATGTAGACTCTCTTTAATAAACTTTGTTACTAGTACTACTACCAATATTTCAAGATTGTAATTAGTATACTAGAATTCGCTAATATATTCAAGTAATTTTAAGAATAAATTCATATATTCTTTTGATAATCCTTTACTTCTTAATTTTCTTATTTCAATTCTTTTTTTACTTATAGATAGTTCACTAAACATTATTGCATCTATATCTTCTTTTAGATATGTGTTGATTTTTAGATCTAATAAAATACTTTTTACATCATCATTTATAACACGTATTGCATCTATTTCGATGTCTTTACCTTTACAATTGATTGTTAATTGTCCAATAGTTGGTACATTTTTCACTTCTACTATAAAGTCATTACCATCAACTGCTGATTTTACTTTATATGGTTCACTATTAAAGAATGCTGTTACATCTTCTGCTTGCTTTGTATTTCTAAATACTATTTTATAGTTTCTTCTTTCTGGTACTATTCCACTTTTACCCTCAACTGATCTAAATATAACTGTATAGTTGTTTTTTAAGTAGTTATAATCTATAGATGTTTTTAAGTAGTAACCTTCCTTATATAGGGCAGTTGTTCCATCGTCATCATATAAATTATATGTATTTGAAACGCCTGGGAAGATGTGAACCTCTAAGTCTGTTGGAATTCCTGTATTGTTGTAGTCACTTCGATTAGATAGTGGAATTATACTTCCGGCATGAGCAAACACTGGGTAATCCTCAATATTGTAGAATGATACATATTTTTTATTTCCAGGAAATTTTTTTCCTGTAGTGAAGTCATACCAAACTCCATCTGGAATAAAGAAACGATGAATAGTTCTGTTCATAACTGGATCCATCTTAGTTAGAATTGGACATACTAATAGTTGCGAACCAAAGTAATATTGATTTTTATACAATGAATCATCATATGTCCACATGTAATTGTAGTAAAATGGTTGAATAAGTGGAGTTCCTGCTTTTGTATAATTATAAGATTCTGTATATAAATATGGTATAAATCTGTGTCTTAATCTTAGGTAATCTACTGCAATATTTTGAGTTTCAAAATCCCATAACCATGGTTCCTTTTTATAATATTTTCCTCTAGCACCATGAAATCTTAAAATTGGGGAAAAGACACTTAACTCTAGATATCTTAAATATAATTCTGCATCTTCTATTCCCCCATGATTTCCTCCAACATCGTGACTCCAAAATGATACACCTATATTGGCTGCATTTAAGTAAAGACTTGGTAATTCTTTTAATTTGTCCCAACTTATTTCACTACTACCACCATAAAGAATCGGGTATCTATGTGGTGCATAGATTGCATTTCTTGCTAAAATCATACCTCTTTTTTCTGCGGTTCTTCCAGAATCTTTATAAAGATAGTGATTATTAAACCATAAATTTGTTAAGTTTAGATTTCCCTTATAATCACTCCAGAAGAAGTCTACTCCTAAACTTTCTAAAGGGTGAAGAAATACTTTCATATAAACGTCCATTAACTTAGGATTTAGTGGATCAAATAAAATTACCTTATTATCCTTGACCTCTAGATATCCTGCGGCTTGCATATAGAATTCTTCGTGTGGATATATTCCCGTTTCTGGATTGATATTTAATCCAAACCTTATTCCTCTTTGATGAAGATAGTTAACTATTCTTTTTGGATCTTTTATGATACTTTTATTAAATGTAAATCCACTTTTTAGTCCCTTATTATTTCCTACATTTCTATAATGCCAGTCATTATCTAGTAGTAGGACTGACAATGGTATTTTTTTCTTTTCAAAATGACTTACTAATTCCTCTACTGATTCTTCATTATAAGTTACGTTTCTACTCCACCAGTTTCCTAATGCATATCTTGGAATTAGTTCTGGGAAGCCTGTCATTTTATAGTAATCTAATAGGGCTTGTTTGAAATCTTTATCATACATAAATACATATATATCTACTGTACCTGGCTCTCTTTCTTCAAATGTACCATCTTCATTTAAAATTTTATTTGGGGTGTCATTTATACTAGCAAAACCCTCTAAGGAATATAGTCCTCTTTTCAAACTTTTATCACATGGAACATCTACTGATACCATATTGCCATTCATATTTCGAGCTTCAGGATGATTAAAGTACCAATCTCTTTGACGCTCTGTCTCTGGAGCCATTAGAGTTATTTTTAAGTTTTTGGTAGGATTTACCTTACTTCCTTCAAATGGTTGACGTTTCATATAAGTAAGTCTAAAGTATTTTGTTGTTATTTCAATTACATTTGGATCCTGATTTACACGAAAGTTTGGATAACCTAAATTCCTTTTTTGAATTAATTGAGTTGGCTTATCTACAAACTTTCCACTTGGGGAGTATTCTAAGCGCACTACTCGTTCTGTTATAATGGTTATTCTGTAATTTGGACCTTTATAAATAGCCTTTTGTTCAGCAAAACCATCTTTTTGATTCACCTTAAATTGTTTGCCTAGTGGATACATAGCCAACACCTTCCTATTATTCTAGTATTATAATAACATAAAATGGTTTTTATTCCAAGAAAAAAAATTGTAGAAATTTATAAAAAAAAACAACTTTTTGGTTGAATTTTTTGTTTATTTGTCAATATGTTTAGCATAGTACTCTTCTAGGCTCATATCTTTTTCATAAATTTCTTTAGCCACTTTTTTTCCTACATACCGATAGTGCCATGCTTCGTGTCTAATTCCTGTTATATCTTCAAATTTTGGTTTAAATCTATATATAAATCCATACTTATAACAATTATCTTTTATCCAGTTATATTCAGCACTATTTGCGAATACTGATGTTTTTTTACTTCCAATATCTAGACCAAGTCCTGTTTGATGTTCTGAAAATCCTGGTTTTAACACATATTTTTCAACGTAAGCATCACCATATAGTTGTTGATACGTTTTTGTTATTTCTTCTTGATCTTTGTAACTTCTATATGCAGAGTTGATAGTTAAATAATATCCTTCTTTTTCTGCAGCATCAATCATTTTTTTTGCTGCGGCATAGGCTGTTCTATTGGCTTTTATATTTTCTTGTGTTGTATATGGTTCTGTTATTTTTACTAAGTCCTTGGGTGTGAATTTTTCTGTTAGTTCTCTGTGTTTATTTACAAGCATGGTATATGAAAATTCTTTAACAATTGTTGGATCATTATATTCTTCCTTATCCATATCTAGGTTTACAATTAATACAGTTGTTTCTTCATCTTCTCTTGAATTATCCATATATTCTAAGTATCTGTCATAATATTTTAATTTTGCGTAATCTAGACTATAAAATTCTTCTAAATATCTTACCTTTTTTCTTTTTGCAAATTCAGTAACATCATTATCATCTCCATGTGATAAAATCATTGATATTTGATCATTACTGTAACCTTTCTTTATTAAGGTATTGATATTTTTTATTAGATGTTTTTGATTTTGGTATTTTATTTTTGGATAAATAGTAAAGTTTTTTTCATTATAATCACTACTTTCAAAGGCTTTATTTAGAGTCTTGTTTTTTCCTAGTTGTAGAACTTCTTTCTTTTTAAACTTTATTAAGATGTTTTTTGATGCTTTCTCACTATATCCTATCTTTTTCAAGTCATTAATATTAGAACGATAGAATAAGAATAGTCCCAATATTATAGCTATGATTACTCCTATTACTTCTAGTATTTTTATGTATTGTTCTTTTAATCTTATTTTCTTTTTTGTTGCCATACTTCCTCCATTATTATCTTTATTATATCATATATTGATTTTGTGGTATAATATTTTTGGTGATTTTATGAAAGCAGTAGTTTTGTCTGGTGGAGGCAGTAAAGGATCATATCAAATAGGAGTATGGAAAGCTTTAAAAAAGTTGCATATTTCTTATGATATAGTAACCGGAACATCTGTTGGTGCATTAAATGGTGCATTGATGGTTCAAAATAAGTTTCATAAAGCAATGAAACTATGGAAAAGTATAAATATGAATTTATTGTTTGGTGATATAGCACCAGATTCTTCTAAAATGAAGGATATTATTAATATGTATTGTAATAATTTTATTAAGAATGGTGGTATGGACGTAGAAGTGCTTGAGGAACTTATTTCTAAATGCATTGATAGTGATTCTTTTTATTCATCAAATATTGATTATGGATTAGTTACAGTTAATTTAAGTGGAAAGAAGGCGGTTCAACTTAGAAAGAGTAAAATTCCAAAGGATAAGCTTGTTGATTACTTAATGGCTAGTGCTTCTTGTTATCCTGCTTTTCAAAAAAAAGATATAGATGGTAAAAAATTTATTGATGGTGGAATGTTTGATAATCTTCCTATAAATCTTGCGATTGAAATGGGTGCTGATGAAGTTATCGCGGTTGACTTAAAAGCTCCTGGTGTTAAACAAAGAGTAAAGAAAAAAGTTCCTACTATAACTATCAAACCTAATAATAAACTAACAAATTTTTTAAATTTTAATAAAGAGGGTTCTAAAAGGAATATTTTATTTGGATATTATGATACTATGAAAGTTTTTGACCGTTATTACGGAAAGAAATATACTTTTAAGAAAAAGAAATATGATTATTTTAATAGTGAATACCAAGAAATATTTATTCATAAAACAAATGAGATTTTAAATACTAAGGCTTTACTTAAGATATTTTCATTTGACTTCTTTGATTTATCTTCTCTATTTTTAAAATTAACTGAAGATTTAGGTAAGCTATTTGATATAGAGGAGGCTAAACTTTATAAATATAGAAGTTTCCATAAAAAAATATTAAGACAAATTAATAAGAAGAACAGAAAATATACTAGAAGTCAGAATAATACTATCTTTATATATAATAAAATTAAAGAGAATGACCTTAAATATTTAAGAACAAAAGCAGTTCTTACACCTAAAGAATTTGTATTGGCTTTATTCTTGTATGTAATTAGTGAGGTATAGTATGGAAAACTTGTTTTCTTTTAGTGATAATAATAAACGTTATCATACACTTGATTATTTTTATAAACATAAATTTGATTCTAAGGTTTGTAAAATAAGTTTAAACACAGGGTTTTCTTGTCCAAATATGGATGGTACTATTGGATATGGTGGTTGTATTTATTGTTCTAAATCTGGTAGTGGTGAGTTTGCAGGTAAAGTTTCTGACTCTCTTAGTAAACAGTTTGAAGAAGTCTCAAATATTTATAAAAAAAAGTGGCCTAATGCTAAATACATTGGTTACTTTCAAGCTAGAACAAATACTTATGCTCCTGTTGAGAAGTTAAAGAAAATTTATGAACCTATTATAAATCGTGATGATGTTATTGGTTTGAATATTGCGACTAGAGCTGATTCTATTAGTGAAGAGTGTCTTGATTATCTTGAAGATATAAACAAAAGAACTTATTTAACTGTTGAACTTGGTCTTCAAACTATCCACGAAGAGACTGCTAAACTTATTAATCGTTGTTGTAGTCTTGATACATTTACTAAAATGGTAAAAAAGCTTAGAAGTAGAAATATAGATGTTGTTGTACATATTATTAATGGTTTACCTTATGAAACAAAGAATGATATGATTGAGACAGTTAAGTTTTTGAATGGACTTGATATTCAAGGTGTGAAAATACATATGCTTAGTGTTCTTTCTGATACTCCACTTGCGGAGTACTATGAGAAAAATAAATTCCATATTTTATCAAGAGACGAATATGTTGATATCGTTATATCTCAACTTGAATATTTAAGAAGTGATATAGTTATTCATAGAATTACAGGAGATCCTAAAAAGGAAGATTTAATTACTCCTAGTTGGTTATTAAAGAAGTTTTGTGTATTAAATGAAATTGATAAAGAAATGGTAAAAAGAGATACTTATCAAGGAAAATTAGTAAATTAAAAAGTCACCTTATTTTGTGACTTTTTTTGTTAGCTGAAATGCTTCTGGATGTTTTTCATAAGAATCTGTTGTTGGCATCTCATAAGTAATTTCATTTTTAGTTTTTTCATATACATCATCTGGTATTATGTATTCTACCAATTCATCATTTTCCATTCTTATAGTTTCATTTTCTGATGTTGCTACAAAGGAATGATTGTCTTTTAGAAGGCCACTATCGTCTGCTACTTTCAATAACTCTATAGTGTTCGTAGGATTTTTATCTCTAATACCATTAATAAATTTCTGTTCATTTTTTCTAGTTTCTTTTTCATTACTTATAGTTAGTTCTAAATTATTGTCTTTATCTTGAACTGAATAAGTAACTTGATTGTGATTATAAATTGTACTTACTAATTTATTCCCCATTACATAAACATCGGCACGAGTCTTATGATTCTGATTGATTGTTTCTATAATGGAATAACAGTTCTTATCTATCTTCACTATATCTAAGTTTATTTCATATTCTGGACTATCTTCTTTTTGCTTGTAATCATATAAATCTGTTATTGTTATTTTATTAGCCATTTCTATTTCATCTAGTTGTTTTTGTGATAAACCAATCAAAGACATTTCTTTAATAACACCTTTTTTTAATTTAATATCTTCTATTTTTTGATTATTTTTTAATGTATTTGCCTCTAACACTTCACAATTATACAAATCAGTTATATTGAATAAAATATTTAAGTATTGTATTAAGTTTTGTGGATCGTTTTTTTCTAGTTCTTCTGTTAATGTATGGTAATATTCTGATAATAATCTAGCCCTTTTTTCTAATTTAATTGACATTTTTTTATTATTCCTTATGTAATCATAGTATTGAAATACCATGTTATTATGAACATATAAAATTGCATCATTAATTAAAAATATATTTGCAATCTTTTCGGGAGTACTTGTCATTGGTTCATATAGTGAGTATATATTTTCACTTTCTTTTTTTGCAATTATACTATTAGTACTTTTCTTATCTAGCCATTTCTCTTGGTCTTTTAATGCAGATGCTGGTGTTAGATAAAATTCTACTCCATCACTGTCTGTTATACATAGCGAATCTAGAAAGAATTCTGAAGTACTTGTATGTTTTTTTGCATACATTTTTCCATTAAAACTACCTAATGTATCTATAGCTCTAATCATTTCTTTATATCTTTTTCTTTCTGCGTTTATAAGACCTAAACTAATCTTTTTATCTGTAAGTTCATCATATATTTCTTGTTTTTTCATTTAATACAGCTCCTTTTGGTGTTTTATTATAGCATTTTTTTATATTTTTTCAAGAAAAAAGTTTCCACAAGTGTTGTGGAAACTTTTTTTATTTCGAACTTTTTTTATCTTTTATTGCTTCTGCTATTGTGGTTGCTCCTGTAACTAAGTTTTGTAGGTCACTTGGTACAATTATTTTTGTTGCTTGTCCATTTGCTACATCAACCATGGCTTCATAACTTTTTAATTTTAGAACAGATTCATCAATTTTTGCATCTTTTAGTAATTTTAATCCTTCTGCAGTAGCTTGTTGAATCTTAATTATTGCTTGTGCTTCACCTTCTGCTTCTTTTATTTGACTTTCTTTTTTTGCTTCAGCTCTTAGGATTGCACTTTCTTTTTCACCTTCAGCAATTAGAATAGCAGATTTCTTTTCTCCTTCTGCTTTTAATATAGCTTCACGTCTTTCACGTTCAGCACGCATTTGTTTTTCCATTGCTTCTTGGATATCCCTAGGTGGTAAAATATTTTTAACTTCAACACGGTTTACTTTTATTCCCCATGGGTCTGTTGCTTCATCTAGGATTGATCTCATTTTTGAATTAATTAAGTCACGTGATGTTAGAGTTTCGTCTAATTCAAGTTCTCCAATTATATTTCTAAGTGTTGTAGCAGTTAAGTTTTCTATTGCACTTATTGGATTATCAACACCATAAGTATATAATTTTGGATCAGTTATTTGATAGTACACTACTGTATCAATTTGCATTGTAACATTATCTTTTGTAATTACTGGTTGTGGAGCAAAATCCTTTACAGTTTCTTTTAGACTAACTGAATTTGCTATTCTATCAATTATAGGAACTCTGTAATGAAGTCCTGTCTCCATAGTTCTATCATATGCACCTAATCTTTCTACAACATAGGCTTTTGATTGTGGAATAATTTTTACTCCAGCAGCAATAATTACGATAATAATTATTAAAATTAATAAAAACATTATTTTCCCTCCTCTATTTTCTCAACAACTAGTTTTACTCCATCTATCTTTAAAACTTTTACTTGAGAATCTTTCTTTATGTTTTTTGTGCTTGTTGCAGTCCAAACACTTCCTCCTACTTTTACTTCTCCGTAGGAATTTTTTGAGATATCTTTTATTACTACTCCCTCTTTTCCAATTACTCGGTCTAGATTTGTTGGGGTAATCTTTCGCTTCCTTAATTTAGCTACAAGTGGTTTTGTAATTATTAATGATACAGCACTAACAACAATAAAAACTATTACTTGAATGTTTACATTATCTGTTAGGATTGTCGTTATTAGAGCTGCTAGAGAACCTAGAGCGAACCAAATTGTAACTAGATTAATGGTAATTACTTCGATGAATAGTAATAATAAAAATGATATTAACCAAACTCCAACCATTTTCTTCACCTCACCCTAAGTATATGTCAATTATCTTTATTTTTCAACAAATTTTTATTTATTTCTTGAAACTAGTCTTTCTTTATTATATAATCAGATTAGAAGGTAGGGAGAATATGACAAATAACCTTAGAAATTTCGTTGTTGGTACATTTTCTTTTCTAGGAGTTTTATGCATTACTAGTGGTGTTTCTATGCCATATTTAGCTAAAGCCACTGAAAAAAGTAGTGTTACTAAACTTAGTGTTACTCAAAGGAAAGTTACTAATGCCAAGTCAAATGAGATAAAATTAAAAGATGTAAAAATTGAAGTAAATCAATTATTAAGTTTGAATACAGCTGATTATTTAGCTAATCCAGATGATATAGAAGATAGTATTGTTAAAAGATTAAAACTTGATACTAGTAATGTTAATACTAATCAAGTAGGTAATTATTCTTTTACTATTACTTATAATAAAAAAATATATAATGGAACTGTAATGGTAATTAATAAACCACTACCACAAGTTAGTACAATGACTTTAAATAGCTTATCTTTTGAAGTTGGTTCTAATCTACCTGTTGATGTTTCTAGTTATATTAAGGAACAACTTTCTGATGAAGTTAAAGCTGCGATTATATTAGATACCAGTAATGTTGATACAAATAAGCCTGGAAGTTATTTATACTCTGTTAGTTATAATGGAAAACTTTATACAAATACTATTACTATTTATGAGCCTAAGTCTGGTGTTAGTACTGATAATTCTTTAACTAATAGTAATAAGGAAAAAGTTACTGACAATAATACTAATAATAATTAAATTAAAAAAATTCCTGAATGGGAATTTTTATTTTGTTTTAAGATAAACCAATTATATTGTTATCATCATCAATGTCTATTTTTTCATAATTTGGTGTTGGAGGCAAACCTGGCATTGTTAGTATTTTTCCTAATAATACAGTAATATATCCAGCACCATTATATACTTTTATATCTTTAACGTGAAGTGTATAATCTGTTGGCAACCCAAGTTTTGTTTTGTCATCAGATAATGAATATTGTGTTTTAGCAACACATATTGGAAGATTAGATATATTATTTTCTTGTAATTGTTTTATTTTTTCCTCTGCTAGATCGCTATACTCTACATTTGTTGCTCTATAAATATTCTTTGATAGTGAGGCAATTTTTGTTTTTATATCATCAGTTAAAGAATATAAATAATTTATTTTATTTTCACATTCCATGACCTTTAAAACTTTTTTAGCTAAATCAATGGATCCTTCTCCTCCATCTTTATACGATGTTGATATAGCAAATTCTACTTCTTGATCTAGACAAATCTTTCTAATTAATTCTATTTCTTCATCTTTGTCGCTTTCATATCTATTTAAGCAGACAACTATATTTGAACTCATCTTATTTAGGTTTTCAATATGCGCAACTAGGTTGCATAGTCCTTTTTCTAAATTTTCATTACCATTATATTTCAAAGCTTTTATGGTTGCGACTAAGACTATTGTTTCTGGTTTTAGATTAGCATTTCTACATTTTATATTTATAAATTTTTCTGCTCCTAAGTCTGATCCGAATCCTGCTTCTGTAATAACATAATCTGAAAGAGTTAATGCTAGTTTTGTTGCTTTTATACTGTTACAACCATGAGCTATATTAGCAAAAGGTCCACCATGCATAATAACTGGGGTATTTTCCATTGTTTGTACTAAGTTAGGATATAATGCATCTTTTAATAAGACAGTTAAAGCTCCTTCTATGTTTAGACTTTTTGCATATACATATTTATTTTGATCATTTATTCCTATGATAATATTTCCTAATCTTTCTTTTAAGTCTTTTAGTGATGTTGCCATACAAAATAGGGCCATAATCTCACTAGCCGCTGTAATGTTAAAATGCTTTACTCCACTTTTTGTAGTAATATCTCTTAGTTCTCTATCATTTATATCTATACATCTATCAAATAATATTTCTTTTATATGTAGTTCATTTCCATTTTCAATATGATTATCAATTGCAGAAGATAATAAATTGTTTGCGGATGTTATAGCATGAAAATCTCCAGTAAAGTGAAGATTAATGTCTTCCATCGGAACTACTTGTGAATATCCTCCACCTGTTGCGCCACCTTTCATACCAAATACGGGCCCCATTGATGGTTGTCTTAAAGTTATTATCGTATTCTTATTTAATTTTTTTAAAGCATCTCCTAGACCTATACTAATGGTTGTTTTTCCTTCTCCATACGGAGTTGGATTTATCGCAGTTACTAGTACTAATTTTCCTTTTTTAGTACCCTTTTCTAATTTTATCTTAGCCTTATTATTTCCATATAATATAAGGTCATCTTGTCCAATATTTAATGATTCAGCAACTTGTCTGATATCTTTTATTTTGCTTTTTTTAGCTATTTCTATATCAGTCATTTTATCGCCTCCAATAAATTCATTATAAGTATATTAAATTTTTTTGTCAATTATCTTAAATGTTTATATTTTTAGAGTTATTTTTTGACAATTTAGTTTAATTACTAGATGGATTTGTACTTTTTTAGGTGATTTTTTTTACGAATTATTATTTTCTTTCATTTGTGTTTATTTATGTTTTTTTGTATAGTCTTAGGCATTAAGAAAAAAGGAGGGATTTTGTGAAAAAAATATTTATTTTCTTAATGACAATTATTGGTATTAGTATGGTATGTAGTACAAAGGTTAATGCTGAAGGATTTTCTTTTTATGAGGGTGACTATATTAATGGTATTTACATGACAAAGGCTAAAGGGGGAACAAAATATTATCAAAAGGCTAGATTCTTTATGCTTAAAAATTATAATCGTTTCGCCTATTGTGTTGAACCTTTTGCTATGTTTAATGAAAGTGGAACTTATAAAAGAACTACTTCTCTTAATTATTTAAACGATAAGCAAATTGATAGAATTAAAAAGATTGCCTATTTTGGTTATACTTATGGTTCACACTATGATCCTAAATGGTATGCTGTTGCACAACTTATGATTTGGAGGGAAGCTGATCCTAGTGGTGATATTTATTTTACTGATAGTCTTAACGGTAACAGAATATCAGCATATGAAGCAGAAATTAATGAAATAAACAGTTTAATTAATTCTTATGAAACTGTGCCTAGTTTTTCAGGTTCTACTTATGATTTGGTTGAGGGAAAAGATTTAAGGATAGTTGATCAAAATAATGTATTAGATCATTATAAATTTGATGATACAACACATATCAATAGAGATGGAAATAGCTTAATACTTCATGATTTAGAGGAGGGTGAATATAACTTTAGTTTAACTAGAAAAGATATTATGACTACCTCTATTCCATTCTTTTATCAATCTGATAATAGTCAGGATATGACAACTATTGGTGACTTAAACCCTATTACAATATCATTCAAGGTGATGGTTAAAAAAACATCTATTGAGATTGTAAAGGTTGATGCCGATACTAACGAAACTAAACCTAGTGGAGATGCATCACTTTCGGGAGCAATCTATACTATATTTGATTCTAATATGAATGCTTTAGGTGATATTGAAATTGACGATGAGATGAAAGGGATTTATCCAAATCTTGACTATGGGAAGTACTATATTAAAGAGAAAGCAGCTGGTCGTGGATATGAAGTTGATGATAACATATACTCTTTTGAAATTACTAAGGACGAGTCAAATGTCAGGATGATTCTTAAAAATAGGGTAATTAAAAAGAAGATTGAAATATCTAAAAAATTTGGTGATGGAGAATCATCATCTTTAGAGAGTGGTATTGGGTTTGATATCATTAATTCAAATGGAGACCTTGTAGATACGATAGTTACTGATTCTAACGGATATGCTTCTATTGTTTTACCTTTTGGGAAATATACAATTAAACAAAGAAATACAACACCTGGTTATAAAATGATAGATGATATGGATATTAATGTAGAAGATAATAAAGATAAGATGATAGAATTGTATGATTATAAAATAAAAGTGCCTAATACTCATATTGATTCTAAAGGTTCTATTTTAAATATTTTAATCTTACTTGGAGTATTACTTGTTAAAAAAGTTTTTTATATTTAGTTTTTATGGAGGTATATTTATCTTTTTTATTTGTTCTTTCTATCATGTTGATGGTAAAGTTATTACAACCAATTATAAGAGTTTTGTAACACCAATAAATAATATTAATAATAAGATTAATCCTGTTACTAAAAGTGATATATTAGCTCAAGTTAGAATTCCAAAAATTAATGTTGATGAAGAAATTTATAAAGTATCTAGTTCTTCTAATAATGTCAATAAACATGTAACTATATTAAAAGAATCAATACTACCTAATGATGATAAAAATGGTATTATATTTTTAGCTGCTCATTCTGGTTCTGGACATCTTGCTTATTTTAAGGACTTAGATAAATTACAGAATGGTGATAATGTTATATTTACTTATAATAATGTTATTTATACATATCAGGTTATAGATGTTTTTGAGGAAGAAAAAGATGGTGACATAGAGATAAGTAAATCTAATAGTGGACAGCTTGTCTTAACAACATGTAGTCCTCATAATGATGATAAACAATTAATTGTTGATACTATACTAATAAATGAAAAAAGAGTTAATTAAAACTCTTTTATTTTGTTAGAACTTCTATTGCTTTTTGTAGTTGATTATCTGTATCATCAGATGGATTTTCTTTGTATTCGTCTGATAGATCTACTTCTTCATCTGGAGTAATTCCTTTTTCATTTATCCAATTACCTTTAGGGGTTAACCATTTCTGAGTTGTATATTTTAAGGTTGCACCTGAAGATAAGGAATAAGCTTTTTGAACTGTACCTTTACCGTATGTTGTCTTACCAACTAGTATAGCTTTATTATTTTCTTTTAGTGAGGTTGCTAAAATCTCTGAAGCTGATGCACTACCTTTATTTATTAGAATTGATATTTTGTAGTTACAGTAACTTTTTGTTCCATCATATACTTTATTTTTTATGTTTTTTGTTTGGATTTGATATAATACTTTATCTCTTTTTTCTAATAGCTGTAAAATTTCTTTAACGTCATCTAACTGACCTCCCGGATTATTTCTTACATCTATTATTAAGGAATCAATCTTTTTATTTACTAAACTGTTATATTCTTTTTTAAACTGTTTATAAGTTGTTGATGAGAATACATCTATTGATATATATCCCACTTTTTTATCATTTTTATCAATTATTTTTGATGATACTGAAGGTACTGAAACTTTAGCTCTTTTCATTTCATATGTTTTTTCATTGCCGTCTCGTGATATTTTTATACTGACTTTAGTATTTTCTTTACCTTTGATCAACTTTGTAATTTGACTTAGTGTTTTTCCTTTAACATCTTGACCATCTATGGCAAGTAATTGATCACCAACTTCTAATCCTGCTTTTTGAGCTGGTGAATTTTTGTATATTGTACTTATCTTAGCATTTTCCTCTTTATATTCTACTGCAGCTCCTATACCAACATATTCTCCATTTACTGTTTGATTAAAACTTTCCGAATCGTCTTTTCCCATATAAGCAGCATATGGATCATCTAATGAATTTACCATTCCCTCATAAGCTGCATTTATTAAATCTTCTTTTTTTACTTTCTTATAATAGTTTTGGTAAATATTTTCATAGGTTGTAACAAACTCTTCTAACTCTTCTGGTATGTCTGTTACTACTACATTTTCTTTTTCATATGTGATACTACTGCCAAATAAAATTCCTATTAAAATGGATATTATTACAATTATTAAAACTTCAGAGAGTTTAAATGTTTGTTTACTTGTTGATTTTTCTTTTATATTTTTTTTAGACATGTTATCACCTGATTTCTTATGTCTATCATATCATATTTATACTCTTATGGATATTATTTATTTTATAAAGTTCCAATAAAAAACTGAGTTAATACTCAGCATTAATTTCATTATGGCGCCCCAACTAGGACTTGAACCTAGGACCCCTTGATTAACAGTCAAGTGCTCTAACCAACTGAGCTATTGAGGCAGGTTAAGTTATCTTTTGATAACTTATTTTAGATATTCAGTTATTGAATCTTCTCCTTCAATATAATCTGAAATTTCATTATTAGTGAATTTTATTAAAGTTGGTCCATTGATTTTTAATTCACTAGATGTTGTTGCATCTTTATTTGATTCATTACTAACACAATTCTTATTCATTCTATTTTTTAAATTTACGTAATAGATTGGAAGATGTTCATCTTTTGCTTGATAATTACTAATTAAAGTCTGATAGATTGTATCTTCTTCATTAAAAAATAGTACTAAATATTCACTATCTTTCTTATCAAATGATTGTCCAGATAGTATTTCATCATATTGTAATGTTGTTTTATCATTGTTTTTTGTAATATAGTCAGCAACTGATTTTTTTAGAATTAAGTTAGTTAATAAATAAACTAGAGCAAATATAACTAAAACAACTAAAATACAAGTAACTATTTTTTTTGATTCACTACCATAGATGTTACTATTTAGTACTTCTTTTCTAGTTTGTACATTTTTTGCTTTTTTATTTGATGTTTTCTTACTTTTTGCCATTTCTATCACCAGTTTAATTATATCATATTTATAAAAAATTACAAACTTTATCAGAATTATTTTTTATTATATTTAAAATTATTATTTCATAGTTGGTAAAACATTAATTGATTTAGCTACTTCAACCAGTTCATCTTGATTCATTACATCACTTACTATGTAATAATCGATTCCATTTGAAGTCCAACTAATTGAGTTGTCTGTCATGGCACCTAAAGCGTCCATTAACATATAAGGTTCTCCATAGGTAGGAATTATTGTCATTTCATCTTCTATACTTGCGGTTTCTTCTACTAGTAGAAATGGTTTATCTCCATCAAAGGTCATGATAATTCTTTCTCCGCCATCTTTATTTACCCTTTCTTCATTTGCTAGTTTAGTGTTAGTTGGTAATACTAAGGGATAGATTGTATCCTCTATGCTTGCTGTTTTTTCTTCTTTTGTTTCTACTTTTGCACTTTTCAATGCCTTATTAACACTAAAGTAACTCTTACCGAAAGTTGGAGATTTATCTATATCAGTTACTTTTAAAGTCATCATTGGTACTTGTTCATCATTATATACTTTTACTTCTTGCAAGTTTAGTTTTTTATCAAATTTCACTTTTTGTTTCACTAACTTTTTGTTGTTAGGATAATTTACCTTAGTAGTAAATACGTAACCATTTTTTGTTTCTTTGTATGTTTTATTATTATCATTTTTGATATCATTTACAATTGATTTTAATAAATAAATTTGGGAATTACTATATGGCCAATCACTTTGAAATTTGAAACTTTTATTTAATGAAGGCGTAACAACATAGACACCATCATTATTTTTCAATATTATTTGTTCATAATTATTCGCAGTATTGGTCAAGCTTACTTTATATAAATCCGATTTTTTATAAGACACTTCTACTTTATAGTTATATACTTCTTCATTATTAACTATTTCTAGGTCTCCCTCAAGTTTATATGCATTTAATTTATCTATTTCTTTATTTAAGTCCTTTACCGCACTTCTTTCTGTATATTTTCCACAGCCAGTTAATAATATACTCGTAATTAGTAGTCCTAAAAGAAATATTTTTTTCATCTTTTCACCCCATATTTTAGTTTTCAATTTAATTATATGGAGATGTTTTATTTTTATTACAATGTTCCTTTGTTTTAATTACTTTTTATGAAATTTAATAATATAAAAAGACTATCTCTAGTCCTCTATCTTACTTATAAAATCTTTTAATTCTTGTGGTTTTAAACTTAATCCTCCCAGTAAGTAACCATCTATTAAATATGATGTTTTAAACTCTACTATATTTTCTTGATTTAGACTTCCACCATATATTAATTTGTTTTTTAGGTATACTTTTTTTATTTCTTTTAATACATCTTCAACTTCATCTTTAGTTGGAGTTATACCTGTTCCTATAGCCCAAATTGGTTCATATGCAATGATTATGTCATTGTTATTTATGCCTGATAGACATTCGTTTAATTCGCTTAATAATACTGATTTTGTTTTTTTAGAATCCTTTTGTTCTTTTGTTTCTCCAATACATAATATTGGTGTAATTTCTTCCTCTAATAGCCTCTTTATCTTTTCATTTATGTCTTTATTTGTTTCTCTTTGATATTTTCGTCTTTCTGAATGTCCAACAAGACAATATTTTACATCTAAACTTTTTAATTGATGCGCATATATTTCGCCAGTATATGCACCTTGATGATATGAACTTACATTTTGACTACCTAAATCAAAAGTTGGTAAATCTATACTATTTAAATATACTTGTGATGGGCATATTACCAATTGATATGAACTTTCTATTTTTTTTAATTCATTTTGATATTCCATAAATTCTTTTTTATCTAAATTTGATTTATTGTTTAGTACTACTATCATTTTTTATCTCCTTTATTTTATCTATTGCTTTCGAAAATATTCCATATCTGTATTTATTTTTGTTCTTTATAGCAATATTATAAACAACAAGTACATTTTCTGCATATTGTGAAGATGATAAATGTTGGGCTTGTATTCTTCCTTGATTACCTATTTTTTCTCTTTCTTTTACTGATTTATTTAATTTTAAAATCAAGTCACAGTACTCTTTTTCATCTTTAAATATAAAACCATTAAGTTGATCTACAATTGTTCCTTGAAAAGCTTCATCATCTATACAGACTGCTGGTAGGTTGGCAGCCATTGCTTCTACTACTGTTAGTCCTTGAGTTTCTGAAGTTGAGGCTGTTGCGAAAATATCTGAGACATGATAATAATATGGAATATCTTCCCAAGCTACTTTACCTGTGAAAATAACATTATCTTCTATGCCAAGTTCATTAGCATAATTTTCTAATTTTTCTCTATCTGGTCCATCTCCAACAATCATTAATTTTATATTTGGTTTATTTCTAATTATTTTTTTGTGATTTTTAATTAGAAACTCAATATTTTTTTCCTGGGCTAGACGTCCAACAAATATAATGACTGTATCTTTTTTAGTAATGTTTAAACTTTTTTTTAAACTACTCTCAGCTTTTTTATCTATATTTTCTGAAAAAAATCTATCAACCTCTATTCCTGTTGGAATTATATGAATGTTCTTTTCTAATTTATATGAATCTTTTAAAAGCTTGTATGTTTTTGTGGTCGGTACTATCAGCTCTTTAGCTGTTGTGTCACAGAAAAATTTAGTTAGATATTCTACTATTTTTTTACTAGATTTATCAAAGTAACCATGTGTAACATAGTGAGTATAATCTTTATACATTGTATGATATGTATGTACTAGAGGAATATTAAATTGTTTTGCAAATATTCTAGCAAAGATTCCTATACCTAGTTCTGTATGTGAATGTATTATATCTAGGTTCCAACTTTTAATTAGATTAATCATCGTTACTGGGTATATTCTACTAAGTCTATAGTCATATAATCCAATTGGTATGGCTGCGATTTTAAGAATATGTTCTTCCTCATTATAGTCAAATTTTATTGAACTATCATTTACAGTTACCAAATATACTGTATGTCCTTTTTTTTCTAGTGCAGTTTTTAACATTTGTACACTAGTAGATACTCCATTTATAAAAGGGGGATATGTATCTGTAAATAATCCTATTCTCATTTATGTTTCTTCCTTTCATCCATATTAAATACTATCATTCCTAAAATCATTCCAAAATAGTAGGTTATAAATCTCCATATAACTAATGTTGCGCTGGTCTTTGTTTTTGAAAGAAAATTACCAAAGAATTTCATATAACCATACTCTATTCCACCACTTGCTCCTGGTATTGGAACGAATGCTCCCATTAGTAAAACATAGGCTGATGATGTTAGAGTGTCTAGAACATTAAGAGATGTAAAATCATGCATACTATAAGTAATAAATAGTGGTATTATGTATAAAAATCCTAATGATAGTAAGTTATATATGACACCTAGTATAAATAATTTTTTTCTTTTTCTTAAGACTTTTGCACATTCGTGGAACTCTTCTAGTTTCGTTTCCCATTTTTTTATAGTTTTCTCTTTATTTTTTACTATTTTTATTTTTTCTAAAAATATTATGAGTATATTCATGATACCTGTTGTAAATTTCTTAGATATTGATATTAATAATATTCCTATTGCTACTAAAGTGTTGATTATAAACCCAATTAATACTAATTCTCGAAGAACTGGAACTTTTGGAAATATATGAAATATAGCGTTATATAATACAGCTCCAAGGCCAAATATTACTAGTGCTATCTGATAAAAAATAAAATTTTGAAGAATTATCATTGTTGCTTTACTTCCACTAATCCCATGTTCCGTTAGCATGTATATTTCCATAGGTTGTCCACCTGTAGAGAAGGGAGTTATTCCATTAAAGAATTGAACAATTACATTATGTTTGATTGCTTCTTTGATACTTATTTTATCTTTGTTATTAACTGTTAAATAGTTTACATAACCTTTTAAGCAAACTGATATTATAAATGAAATGAAAGCTAATAAGATATACTTGAGGTCTGCTTTTAGGAGTGCATCTAATACATTTTGAAAATCATCTTTCAAAACAAAGTACATAACTACAACTGTAATTAATAATAAAAGTATTGTATTTTTTCTTATGTTTTCTATTAATTTCATTACTTTATTCTTCCTATCATGGATTCTTTTTCATCTTCCATTATGTAAGTTGTTTTTCCATCATAGTCTCCTAGTGACTCAAATCCAATAGATTCTATTTCTTTTGATTCTTTATCTGAAAAGATTGTTACTGTTTTTGCGGAAAAGGTAGTAAATGCTACTTCTGTTGCTTTTTTTAAGAATGTTTTTCTTTGATTTGCCACTTCTAATTCTATTAATCCTGTATCTTTTGTTCCATTGAAGAAGCATATGTTACTGATTGCTCCACCTTTTTCTTCTATTAGACATTCATTTATAATATTTGAATCTGTTTTTTCTTTTTTTATAAAATTTTCAAATTCCGGTATTTCTATCTTCTTTATTTTTATGTATTGTTCTATATTTTCTAGTTCTTTTTTATCTTTATGATCAACTATTTTAGTACTCACAGTATTCACCCACTTTAATTTTCTAATCCTGGTAATTTCTTTCCTTCTAGGTATTCTAGAGTAGCTCCGCCACCGGTTGATACGTGGTAGATTTTGTCTTTTAACTTATTGCTTGTTGCAGCCGCAACTATATCTCCACCACCTAATATTGTTTTTATATTGTTATCAACTAAAAATTGCATTATTTCATCAGTTGCTTCTTTATATTTAGAAAATTCATAAACACCTAGTGGTCCATTCCATAAAACTTCTTTAGCATCTTTTAGATAATTTTTGAATAATTCGATTGTATTTGGTCCAAGATCTAAGCCCATTTCTTCATCTTCTATTTCTGTTATATCTTTGATATGCATTTCTGTATCATTACTGTATTCTGTTGTTGTTTTTACATCTACAGGTAGAACTATCTTATTTGGATATTTTTCTACCATTTTCTGACAGAAGTCTAAATTATCATAATCTACAATTGAGGTTCCAATATTAAACCCTTCGCTTTGAAGGAATGTAAAAGCCATTCCTCCTCCTATTAGGATTTTGTCTGCTTTTTTCACCAAATTTTTGATAACTCCAATCTTATCTTGAACTTTTGATCCTCCTAAAATTACAATAAATGGTCTTTCAGGATTATTTAGCGAAGATAATGTAGTTATTTCTTTTTCTATTAAAAAACCTACTGCATGTGGTAAGTGTTTAGCAATACCACAATTTGAAGCGTGCTTTCTATGTGCTGTTCCAAAAGCATCATTTATAAATACTTCTCCTAAACTAGCCCAATACTTTCCTAGTTCTTCGTCATTAGAACTTTCCTTTTTGCCATCTAAATCTTCGTATCTTGTATTTTGAACTAATAATACTTGGCCTGGTTTTAAGTTAGATGCAGCTTTTTCTAATTCTTCTCCCCTTGTTTCATTAATAAAAGTAACGTCTTTCTTTAGAAGTTTTGATAGACGTTTAGCAACAGGCTTAAGATCATTCTTTTTCAAGTCTGCTTCTTCTTTAATTCTACCTAAGTGAGAAAATAAAATAATACTGCAGTTTTCTTTCAAACAATATTCTATTGTTTCTAAACTCTTTTTAATTCTAGTATCATCGGTAATTTTTCCATTTACTATTGGAACATTAAAATCGCATCTGATTAGTACTTTTTTGTTTTTTATATCTATATCTTTTAGTGTTTTCATTTTTTCCTCCTTATGATGTTAATAGATCTTTATCTATTAGTTTTAATGTATTTAAGAATTGTTCATAATCTGTTGAGCAATCATTCTCATCTTTTTTTATTTCATATTCTACTTCATATATTTTATCTTTATATAGAATTGCGTATGTGTAAGTTGTTTCATAATCATCTTCTACAGTGATTAATTTCCAATCTCTATTATTTATTGTTACTGTTTGAATATCACTTACTTTATCATCAATTGATATATAAATTGTTTTTTTCAAATATTCTTCTTCTGTTTTATATGAATATGTTCCATGACTTGAGACTGAAAAACGACAATATTTATCATCTATATCTGTTTTATAACTCTTTGATGTTTCTGATGAATATTTACTAAGTTCATATTCTTCTGGAGTTTCATATGATAATTCATCAACTTGGAAATTGTCTTTTATTAAATGATTTGTATCTGTCTTAAAGAGTTCACTAAATCCTTTAACTGAAAATATTGTTAGTATTACTCCAAATATAATTATAAAAACAAATATTATTATTACTACCGTAACGGGTGAATTTCCACCTTTCTTTTTACAAATTCTTAGTAATTCTTCTTGAGTTTTGTCTGAATTCTTAATTTTTATTTTTTCTATCTTTCTTTTGGTATGTTTCATGTATATTTTATTGAATAATATACCAATTAAAATTGATATTCCAAAAATTAATATTAGTACATATTTTTCTATAAATATATTTATTAAGATTATTACTGTAAAGTATAGCAGGGCATATAGCCACATTTTTCTATATAATAGATAGTACGCTCCAAAGAAAAAGGCTGGAAACGAAAATTTTTCACTTTTTATTTTATCATAGTTTGGTCCTATAAAACCCTTTTCTAGTGTTTCATCTGTTATTTTTTCTGGCTGGGGAATGTCATATTTTTCATTAATTTGATTTTCTAATGGCTCTCCGCAATATTTGCAGAACTTCTCACCATCTTCATATTTACTTCCACATCTTGGGCAATACATAATATACCTCCTACTCCATACTATCATTTTATCATATTTTTTTTATTTTATAAAAAAAAGTAGTATTAAAACTACTTTTGCATTAGGTATTTGGCAGTTCTTACCATTTGTGATGTATAACCATTTTCATTATCATACCATGCTACTACTTGTACTTGATATGTATCATCATCTATTTTTGATACTAGTGTTTGAGTTGCATCAAAGATTGATCCATATCTTGTTCCTACTATATCTGTAGATACTAATAGTTCTTCTGTATACCCGAATGATTCATTAGATGCATTTTTCATTGCTTCATTAATTTTTTCTACAGTTATGTCATGTCCTTTTACAACTGCTACTAAGATAGTTGTTGAACCTGTTATAACTGGTACTCTTTGTGCAGATCCAATTAATTTTCCATTTAATTCTGGAATAACTAGTCCAATTGCTTTGGCGGCACCAGTTGAGTTTGGAACGATGTTTGCTGCTCCAGCACGTGCTCTTCTTAAATCTCCCTTACGATGTGGACCATCTAAGATCATTTGATCTCCTGTATAAGCATGCACTGTTGTCATTATTCCGCTTTGGATTGGAGCTAATTTGTTTAGGGCATTTGCCATTGGAGCAAGACAGTTTGTTGTACAGCTTGCGGCACTTATTACTTTATCATCGCTAGTTAAGATATTTTCATTTACTCCGTATACGATTGTTTTTAAATCATTTCCTGCTGGTGCAGAAATTATAACCTTTTTAGCACCTGCTTCTATATGAGCACTTGCTTTTTCTTTTGATGTAAAGAAACCTGTACTTTCTATTACTACGTCTACATCTAATTCTTTCCAAGGTAAATTTTTTGGATCTGCTTCCTTGTATATTCTTATTTCTTTGCCATCTACTACAATTGATGATTCTTTTGCTTCTACAGTATGACCTTCATAACGTTTTTGAGCTGTATCATATTTTAATAGATGTGCAAGCATATCTGGACTAGTTAAGTCGTTTATTGCGACTACCTCATAACCTTCTAATTCAAACATTTGGCGAAATGCTAATCTACCAATTCTACCAAAACCATTGATTGCTACTTTTACCATAATATCTCTCCTTTACATTATAATTTTGTACTATTTAGCTTTTTTTATTCTTATTAAGCTTACATTTTTAGTATATCACGTCTCATTCTTTTTTTCCAATCTTCTACTAAATATTTCGTAATTGATTGTAAAGAAAAAGATGTATTATAACATCTTAAACATTAAAGCAACTATTTCCTATGAATTCTCTTAAAATTGAATCTTGTGGTACAGCATCAGATGGTATTGGTAAGAATAATCTTAAGAAATCTATTAGTCTTTTTGCTTCCTCATATTGTGGTGATTGATCATCAACTGAATATAGTAGTGGTTCTACATATGTTTTTAAGATTCCTATTTCATAAATTAAGCCTGTATTAAATGTAAAGTCTGCATCGTCTTGATATGGGAATACATATTTTTCTTCTCCACTTCTTACTTTTGCCCAACTTTCTAGTGTTTTTGTGACATCATATCCTCTTGTACGATTGTCTCTAATAATTCTTCTTAATAATCTGTTATCGCTTGTAGAAATACGATTGTGATTATCTATATTTAACTCTGTTAGAGCTGATAAGTAAATTTTGAATTTATTCTCTCTTGGAATATTAGTTAGAATATTTGAATCTAGTCCATGTATTCCTTCGATAACTAATATTTCATTTTTATCCATTTTAGCTTTTTCTTTATATTCCTTTACTCCTAAAATAAAGTTGAATGTTGGTAGTATAACTTCTTCTCCATTTAGAAGCTGTTCTATTTGTTTATCGAAAAGTTTTAAATCAACCGCTTCTAAACATTCAAAGTCTGGTTTGCCATCTTCTCCAAGCGGTGTTTGTGCACTATCTACAAAATAGTCGTCCATTGAAATAGTTCTGATCTTTAAACCAAAACTTTTTAAATACATTGATAATTTTCTTGAAGTTGTTGTTTTTCCACTTGAAGATGGTCCTGCCATTAAAACCATTTTTATTTTTTTATTTTCACTAATCTTTCTAGCCACTTCCAATAGTTTGTTACTTTGTAATGTTTCGTCCATTCTAATTAAATCATTGATTGAACCACTTGAAATCATTTTGTTCAAATCAACTGAATTTTCTATTTGTATTGTTTTTGCCCAAGCACGATATTCATTAAAGACATCATACATATGAGGATGATGTTCATATTCTTTAATTTTATCCTTTATATAAGCTGTTGGAAATCTTAAAACAAGTCCTTTTTTATTTATATATGTTAAATCAAAATCTTTTAATTTTCCTGTTGATGTTGGCATCATATTATAAAAGTAATTATATGAATTACCCATTCTATACAAAGTGACATAAGTATTAGTGTTATATTTCATGACCCCTGCTTTTGGATAGTCCTTAATACTTTCAAAATATCTTTGAGCTTCAAAACGATCGATTGTTAATTTTGTAATACTTAGATTACTATCAATTATCTTTTGCATCTCACTTTTAATTTGATTTAATTTAGCTTCAGTAAGTTCAAAATTTGGTTCAAGATAAATTCCTTTATCTAGTGAATGTTCAACATATATATTAGCATTCGGTCCATATAAAGAGCGAATTGCATATACCATAACGAAAGTAAGACCCGCTATATGAGCTCTATTTCCTTCTCTAGATGTTAAATCTAGAAATTCTATTTCACAGGACTTGTTTAATGGTACACTTAGTTCTTTTATTGCATTACCTATTTTTGCTAAAACTATAGGATACTTGCATGTATCTTGAAAGTTTTTAGCTATTTCTTCTAGTACTATTCCTTTTGGAAATTGATACTTTTTTTTATTTATCAACACTTCTATATTTTCATTCATGTTATCACCCTTTTTCTATTCTATTTAATATTATAGCATATTTTGACGATTTAGAATATGTATATTCATAACTTTTAGAAACTATAATAAAAATGGGTGATAAAATGGGTTTGATTCCAATGATTGTAGAAAAAGAAATTAACGGAGAAAGAAGTTATGATATTTTTTCAAGATTATTAAAAGAAAGAATTATTTTGCTTTCTGGGGAAATTGATGATAATGTTGCGAATACTATTGTGGCTGAATTATTATATTTGGATTCACTAGGTCATGATGATATTTCTTTATATATTAATTCCCCTGGTGGCTCTATAACCGCTGGTATGGCTATTTTTGATACAATGAATTTTATAAAAAGTGATGTTTCAACAATTTGTATCGGAATGGCAGCATCTATGGGAGCATTTTTACTAGCATGTGGAACTCAGGGCAAAAGATTTGCTTTACCTAATTCTGAAGTGATGATCCATCAACCTCTTGGAGGTGCGCAAGGTCAAGCAACAGAAATAAAAATCGCAGCAGAGAGAATTCTCAAATCTCGTGAAAAACTTAATTCTATTTTAGCTGATAGATGTAAAAAGGATATAAAAATTATAGAAGTTGATACTGAAAGGGATAATTTTATGGATGCGGAAGAAGCTTTAGAATATGGTTTAGTTGATAAAATAATTGTGAAAAAAGAGTAATATATTCAAGTATAAATTAGATCAAATAAAAACCAAGCAAGATTTTGTTTGGCTTTTTTGTTTTTATGGTTGATTATTGTATTTTCTCTAACTTTTCTTTAGATAAACCTGTAAGTTCAGATATTAAATCCATATCCATTCCTTTAGTAATCATCGATTTAGCTATTTCTAAGGCTTTTTTTGTAGAACCTTGTTCTATGCCTTGTTCTATACCTTGTTCTAGACCTTCTTTTCTTCCACTTTCTATTGCCTCTCGTCTTAATGAGTTTTCTATTTTTCTGTTATCTTCTTCTGCACTCATAAACTCTCTAAATTCTGGATCTTTATTTACTTCTTCTAGTGTTTCCATATACTTATACACACTCCTATCTTGAGATAGTTTTTCTAAATTTCTTAATTCCTTTTGATTTAAATCTAACATTATTAAGTACTTATATTTTTCTATCTCTCTTTTAGAATTAGAATACCATATATCCTTTATTTTATCCATATTTATGTCATAAATTATTAAATTTTTGATATACTCATTTCCTTTTTCATCTCTTACTTTATAAATTCTTACTAATTCTTCTATTTTTATTGAGTAACTTAGATTTATCTGGATTACTAGGGTATCTTCTGTATACTCTTCACCTCTTTTTACTTCATGGGAATAGGTATCAAAGACAAATGAAGCATTTCTTGAGTGAAGATAATTTGGATCTTCTGCATTTACTTCTACTTGAATCTTGCCAATATTTGTTTCCAAAAATAGGTCAAAGTGTTTCCTTCTTACATAAATATTATCAACATTTCTTTCTAAATTCAAAAATCTTATTTTCTCTACTTTTACATCTAGAATTGATTCTAATAATTTAGTCAAAATATCCTTACTATCATCTCTCATAAATACTTCCTTAAAGGCACGATCGTTTTTACAGGTATAAAATTTTGTTTCAGACATTTTACCACCTCTTTCTTTTGTTGAAACAAAAAGAAGGAATTATTTTTTCCTTCTATAATATTATTGGCCTTTAATTTTATTTTTCCTTTTTTAATCTTGTTGCTAGCTCATTTATCTTTCGAAAGCGATGGTTTAGTCCTGATTTTGTTATTTTATTATTTGTTTCTAATGTTATTATTTCTGATAGTTCTTTTAGAGATGCTTCTGGATATTTTTTTCTATATTCTAGGGCTTCTTTTGTTTTATCATCTAAAAGTTCAATTGCGACATTCTCCTCTAATATTTCAATGTTTTTTAATTGAGCTTGAGCAGATGAGACAATCTTATCTGTATTTGCTTGTTCACAATTATTTAATCTGTTGGTATGATTCTTTTTATCGTGATAGATTCTTACATCTTCAAAATATAATACTGCTTTTACAGCTCCTATTATTTTTAGAAAATCACTGATTCTTTCTGCTTCTTTTATATATATCATGTAGCCTTTATCTCTATTTAAGATTTTGGCATTTAGATCAAAGATATTTAGTAGTTTTTGAATGAAAATTGCTTCTGTTGGTTTATCTATTAATAATTCCATATGATATCTTGATGTTTTTGGATCGTTTATACTTCCTTGGGATAAGAATACTCCTCTTAAATAGGCTCTTATTTCTTCATTAGCTCCAACTATATATTCTGGTGGATTTTCTAGATACTCTTGATCTTTATAAAACCCTATATCTTCTAAAATAAAATCTAATTTTTCATGTACTTTTATTAAAAATAGATCATTTTTACTGAAGTTCATACTATTTTTTATTTCTACTTCTACATCTATTTCATATATGGATTCTAGCTCCTCTACTAATTTATCTTTTATAAGTGGATTTTCTGTTGTTAAATATAATGTTTTATCATCTACTAATCCGTTATTTCTAATAAATCCTGATAAAAATGCAATTTTTTCTGATGCTTCTTCCCTTAATGTAATTATCTCATTTTTTATTTTTGTTGTGTATGACATATTATACTCTCATCAAATAGGAGAAAATCAATGAACTTAGTTTCATACTGTTATGTCTTAGTGTATTATTTTCTACTATGATTAAGTTATCTTCTATTAATTCCGCTCCTAGTTTTTCTATCTTATTATGATCTATTTGGACAGGATCCTTTTGCTCTTCTGTTTCGTATTTTTTAATTATTTCTTTTTTTAATTTTGTATTAGAAGCAATAACAATATCTATTTTTCTATTTTTTAAATATTTATTAAGTAATTCAATATGATCACCTACTGTGTAGTTATCTGTTTCTCCTGGTTGAGTTACAGCATTACATAAATACATTATTGGGGCTTTGGTTTTATTTAGAGCTTTTGTTATTTGCTTGCAAATAATGTTTGGTAGAATACTAGTATAAAGACTTCCCATACTGAATATTATTAAATCTGCGCTTTCTACTTGCTTTATTACTTCTTTTGATACATTTGGTTCATGTTTATAATATATTTTTTCGAATTTAGTATGAGCTTTTGTTATTTGTTCTTCACCTTCGATTATATTACCATTTTCTTCTTTTCCCATTAATACTAAATTATCTTCTGATATGGGTAGGACTTTGTGCTTTACATCAAGAAGTTTTGATAAGCATTTAATTGATTCTGTTAGAGATCCTGTTAAATCTAGCATCGATGTTAGAATAAGATTACCAACGGCATGTCCATCTAAGTCACTTGAGGTATGAAAGCGATATTCCATCATTTTTTTAATTGGTTCATCTATTCCAGATAAACTTGTAATCACTTTTCTAATATCTCCAACAGCTGGAGTATTGAATTCTTTTCTTAATTTACCAGTTGAGCTACCATTGTCTGATACTGTAATAACAGCAGTAATGTCAATTGGAAATTCTTTTAATCCTTTTAGTAGATAAGACATTCCGGTTCCTCCACCAAAAACTACTACTTTTTTATGCATTTTTATCACCTCAGTATATTATATATTAAAAATAAAAAAACGACAAGATTTTATACTCTTGTTACGTTTTCTTCTTTAATAAATAGAGGTCTTGGCTCATCATCTTTTTTTGGTTCTTCTTTGTACAGTTGTTCAAAAGTTGATACCTTTTTTATCTTTTTATAATAGATAAATAGAATGATTCCTATAATTATCATTATAACTGATATTAATTGAGCTATTTTTATATTTCCAAGCATTAAACTGTCTGTTCTTTTACCTTCTATTATAAATCTTGCGGTTGAATACCAAATTAAATAAAATCCTGTTAGTTGTCCTTTTTTTAGATATGGATATCTTCTAATGATTAGGAGTGCTAGGAAACCAAATACATTCCAAATTGATTCATAGAAGAATGTTGGTTCTCTATACTCTCCCATAATATACATACCATTTATAACAAAGTCTGGAACTCCAGTTGCTTTTAGTTTGGCGACTGTTGTTGCTATACCATATGCCTCTTGATTGAAGAAGTTTCCCCAACGTCCTATTGCTTGAGCAATGATTAAACCGACTACAATTATGTCTAGCATTTTAAGAGTTTCTACTTTGTGTTTTTTACAGTAGAAAATTAAAAATAAGAGTCCTGCGATTATACCTCCATGAATTGCTAAACCACCATTCCATATTTCTAATATTTCTACTGGATTTGATAAATAATAATCTAGGTTAAATAATACATAATAAATTCTTGCACCTATAACGCCTATGATTACTGTGTTAAAGATAAGATTTATGACAAATTCTGAATCTATTTTTCTTTTTTTTGATTCAAGATAGATGATACTACTTCCTACTAGTATTCCTAAAAATATAAAGATAGAATACCAATATATTTGTATAATACCTAAGTCTAATGCTACTTTATTCATTTTTCTTTACCCTCTTTATTATTGGTTTTATCATTAGGTTTTCTACTATAACGTTCATTACAGATAGAAGAATTGATAGAATGAGTGCAATCAAGATGTTATTTAGTTCAAAGTATGGTCCTAAGATCCAGTCTACTAATTTTAGTATAAATAAATTGATAAACGGATAGAATAAACCAAGTGTTAAGCCAGTAATTGGAATTGTTAATGTTACAAGTGCTGGTTTAATTGTCTTATTTAAGATACTAATAATTAGTACTATTATTGCAGAGTAGATATAACTGTGTCTTGTGTCTATATAAACACTTTTGAAGAAACTTGTTATTACGATGAAGACTATAATGTCACCAATTAAGTATAGGAGCCATTCTATAAAATGATTTAGTCTCATTTTATTTTTTTCTTTTATAACAAGTTGCATTATATCACCTCTACAAAATTTTATTCAGGAACTGTCCTGTGTATGATTTAGAAACTTTGCTTACTTCTTCTGGAGTTCCGGTTGCGACAATTTCGCCTCCACCTTCCCCTCCTTCAGGACCTAAGTCTATGATGTAATCCGCCACTTTAATAACATCTAGGTTATGTTCTATTACGATTACTGTATCACCATTATCTACTATTTTTTGTAAAATTGCAAGTAAACGTTTAATGTCATCGGTATGAAGTCCTGTTGTTGGTTCGTCTAGGACGAATAAAGTTCTTCCTGTTGCTTTTTTCTGTAATTCTTTAGCTAATTTTACTCTTTCTGCTTCTCCTCCTGATAAAGTTGGAGCACTTTGACCTAATTTTATATATCCTAATCCTACATCTTCTAACACTTGTAATTTATTTTTTATTTTTGGAACGTTTTCAAAGAATTTTAGGGCTTCTGATACTCTCATATCTAATACTTCAGCAATATTTTTACCCTTATATTTTATATTTAGAGTCTCTCTATTATAACGAGTTCCGTGGCATACTTCACAGTCTACATATACATCTGGTAGGAAGTGCATTTCTATTTTCTTTACTCCATCTCCACGGCAGGCTTCACATCTTCCACCTTTAACATTAAATGAGAATCTATTTTTTTCATAGCCATACATTTTTGCTTCTTTTGTTGTTGTGAAAAGAGTTCTGATATCATCAAATACGCCTGTATATGTAGCAGGATTACTTCGTGGCGTTCTTCCTATTGGAGATTGTGAAATATCAACTAACTTATCAATATGTTCCATTCCTTTTATTTTTTTATGTTTACCTGGAATTACTTTGGATTTATATAAATATTTACTAATAGATTTACAAAGAATTTCATTTATAAGAGTTGATTTACCACTTCCTGATACTCCAGTTATACATGTGAATGTTCCTAGTGGTATTTTTACATCTATATCTTTTAAGTTATGTTCTGTTGCGCCTTGGATTGTTAGGAGTTTTCTATTTCCTTTTCTTCTTGTTTTTGGAACTTCTATTTTTAGTTTTCCGCTTAGATATTTTCCTGTAATACTGTTTTCATTATTCATTACTTCTTCTGGAGTTCCTTGAGCCATTACTTGTCCGCCTTGATCTCCTGCTCCTGGACCTATATCTACTATCATGTCACTCGCAAGCATTGTATCTGTATCATGTTCTACAACTATTAAAGTATTTCCCAAGTCTCTCATTTCTAAAAGTGAATTTATAAGCATTTCATTGTCTCTTTGATGAAGTCCGATACTTGGTTCATCTAAAACATAAAGTACTCCTGTTAGTTTTGAACCTATTTGTGTTGCTAGTCTAATTCTTTGTGCTTCTCCTCCTGATAGGGTTGCGGCACTTCTTGATAGAGTCAAATACTCTAATCCAACATTTTTCAAAAAGTTTAGTCTTGATCTTATTTCTTTTATGATTAAATCTGCTATTTTAACTTTTTCTTCTGATAACTTTAGATCTTTAAAGAATTCTACTAAATCTTTTATACTCATTTGAGTCACTTCATAAATATTCTTTTTATTTATTTTAACTGCAAGTACAGAGTCTTGTAATCTAGCACCATGACATGTTTCACAGGTATGTTCAATCATATAGTGTTCTAACCATTCTCTAATCCATGAACTACTAGTTTCCATATAACGACGTTCTAAGTTATTGATTATTCCTTCATAGAAGTCTCTATTATTCATTATATTTCCACCTTTAGTTTTATAATTAAAATGAATAATATCTGGTGAACCATATAAAACTATATCTCTTTCTTTTTTAGTTAGTTTTTTAAATGGTTTATCCATATCAATTTTGTAGTGCTTACAAACGCATTCTAATTTCTTATAATAAATTCCTTCTTGATCATCACTTAGTGTTTTTATGCAACCTTCATTAATGCTTAAATCTTTGTCTGGAATAACTAGGTTTTCATCTATACTTAGTTTGATTCCTAGTCCTTTGCAATCTGGACATGCTCCAAATGGAGCATTGAAACTAAACAATCTTGGTTCAATTTCTGGTAGTGAGAATTCACAATATGGACAAGCGAAATTCTCTGAAAATACTATTTCTTTTTTATTTTCTCCAAGTATTTCAACCACTACTTTTCCTTCTGATAATTTTGTTGCGGTCTCTACTGCTTCAGATATTCTTGATCTTGAATCTTCTTTAAGAACTATTCTATCAATAATCACATCTATATCATCTTGTTTGTTTTTTTCTAGAACTATATCTTCATCTAAATCATGATTTTCTCCGTTTACTCTTACTCTGACATATCCTTCTTTTCTCAGTTTTTCAAATAAGTCTTTGTGAGTTCCTTTTTCATGATGGACTACTGGAGAATAAATTATTAGACGTGTTCCTATATCATACTCTAAGATTTTATTAGTTATTTCTTCTACACTTTGAGATGTGATTGGAATATGGTGGTTTGGACAGTAAGCTGTACCTGCTCTTGAAAATAAAAGTCTTAAGTAATCATATATTTCTGTTACTGTCCCTACTGTTGAACGAGGGTTTTTACTTGTGGTTTTTTGATCTATACTGATAGCTGGTGACAACCCTTCTATAGAATCGACATCTGGTTTTTCACTTCCACCTAAAAATTGTCTAGCATAAGACGATAGACTTTCCACATAACGTCTTTGGCCTTCTGCATAGATTGTGTCAAAGGCAAGAGATGATTTTCCACTTCCTGAAAGACCTGTCATTACTATTAATTTATTTTTTGGGAGTTCTATGTTTATATTTTTTAAGTTATTTTCTCTGGCTCCTTTAATTATAATTTTATTATCCATACTTCATCACCTGCCACATATTATACCACAAAAAAAGTGGATAATCTATTACAGTATTTACCACTTCTTGCTTTTTTCCACCATATCTGTGGAAACTTTTATGATTAATTTCAATCTTTCCACTATTACTTGTGGATTTTTATAATAATTTTAATAAAATATCTTTTATAATTTTCTTATCATCAATAATTGTGATTTCATTATCACTATCTTTTGTACAAACTTCCACTTTCACTGGCCTTTTTGTTGACATCAATATATAATAATCTTGATCATTTAGAGTTTTTTGTTCTAAAACAGCATATTCCTCATTATTGTCTAAAGTTATTATTTGTCCTACTTTTATCATATTACTTTCCTCTTCCGCCTTTTTCTGTATTATGACTTTGCACTACTGTTATATTGTGATTTTTTACATTAATCCAACCATAGTCATTTTCTGTCCCTGCTTTTCCATGACTGTCTTTAGAACTAATTAAAATCATTCTTCTATATTGTGATTTGTCTTTTCCGTCTAAGAACGAATCTTCTAGTGATTCATCTTTATCATAGTTAGTTGCGACTACACTATTAGTTGATTTATCTACAATTGCTTCTCCAGTTATTATATATTTGTCAGATGCAGGTGCATATTTATTACCTATATGTCCTACTGGTTTAGCTTTGGTTGAATCATAATAAAACCTTGTTCCTTCTTTTAATTTTATTTTGTCACCTATTTTTATTTCTGATGGATTTAACATTTTATCAATTTCATCTTGAGCTATCTTTTCTATATCTTTATCATTTTCTGGAGTTTGATTTTCATCTATATGTTCAATTCTTTTGTTATTATCTTTATTTGTATCAACCTTATGAGTTTTGTCGGTTATATTCTTTATATTAAATAGTGCAGATAAACCTATAGTGGTCCAAGTCGCTATTATAAGAAATTTTCTCATAAGTTTATGTTTGAGATTTTCTTTTGTACTTACAATTTTGTGTTTGTTGTCTTTTTTAAATGCCATTTTAGGTATAGGAGTTACGTTTTCCTCATAGTATTTTTTTAAGAAATTTTCATATTCCTTATCTGTTTCATATGGCCTCCTATCTCTTGGCTTATATACTTCTCTGCCAGCCATCTTTTCATTTAATTTTCTATCTATTGTTTTATCATAATATTCCTTTAGAAATTGTTCATACTCTTCATCTGTTTCATGTGGTTTCCTATATCTTGGTTTATAAAATGGAGTACCTGGATATTTTTCATTTAAGTGATCTGACTCCTCTTGTTTTTTATTTTCTTTTTCCATTACCCTTTTAGTATATTCTTCTAGAAATTGTTCATACTCTTCGTCTGTTTCATTTGGATCTCTATATCTAGGTTTATAAAATGAAGTACCTGGATATTTCTCATCTAAATGTTCTGACAGAATATCTTTATTTTCGTCTTTATTCATAGGTAAATTCTCATAATATTCTTTTAAATATGCCACATAGTCTTCATCTGTTTCATGAGGATTTCTATCCCTTGGTCTTGGCTTTTCTGTAATTTTATCTGCAACAGCATTACTAACTTCTTTTAAGGATACTTCTTCTTCATTTGGCAAGGTCATCTTTTGTTTTTCTAATTCTTTTAATCTTTCTTCTACTGCTTGAGCATTGTCTTCAAACATTTCATCATTTTTTTCCATAAAATCATTCCTCTTGTTTGGTATTTATATCTTTATTCTATCATATTTTTTAATTTTTCCACATTTTTTAGAGATTGTTTAATAAAACTTTACATTTTTCCACTATATCTGTTAATTATTTATCTTCTTTAAAAACAATTCCTATTAAATTTTTACCTGGTCTTTTTCCTATATCACTATAGTAATCTTTATTTTCCACAGTATTTGTGGAATCAAAATAAATACATTCGGGGTTTACTATTTGGTTATATAAATCATTAAAGATTGCTAAACGAATATCTAGATAGTTTTTGCCATTTTTTTTCTCAATAGCTCCTTTAAATATTCTTGCCTTTAGTAGATTTTTGTCAGTTATTACTAAATCTTCTTTATTTGGACATGCACTTATATAAAAGTTTATGTCAAAAGGTGCACAGCCTGTAGCATGAATCAAATATCCTACCATCTTATCTAGAATTTCATTTTTCAAGTTATTTAAGGTTGCTAAAGCTATGATAGCAGTTTCTTCATCATCTTTTTTGACTGTTCCAATTATTACTGGGTAATCATTTGTCTCTGCTAAGACGAAGAAATCTATTAAACTATCCTTTATTACTACAGCTTCTTTGTTAGTTTCATTTTTCTTTTTACCTTTTTTTAATATTAAATAACCTTCTTCTTGATTATTTTCATTAATAATTACTGTATTTTTTCTATCAATATCTAATTTTTCTAAATTACTATTATATAAAAGTTCTATTTCTTCCTCTGTTAAATTAGGGAATGATTCTTTGTTTTTATCAAAATTTCCATCTTTTGTTCTGGTTGTTATAATCTTTAACTTACTCATAATCTACCTCGTTTTCATTTCAAATAATATATCTCTTAGTTCCATAGCTCTTTCAAAGTCTAAGTTCTTGGCTGCTTCTCTCATTGCTTGTTCTATCTCTTCTTCTGTTTTTTCTATTTCTTTTTTCGTCATTTTCTTGGTAGTTTTCTTATCATTTGAAAGATCAACATTACTTACTACTTCTCTAATTTCTTTTTCAATAGTTTTTGGGATTATTCCATGCTCATTATTGTACTCTTCTTGAATACTACGACGTCTTTTTGTCTCTTCAATTGCTTCCTTCATAGAGTCTGTCATTTTATCTGCATACATGATGACATGACCGTTTGCATTTCTGGCACATCTACCTATTGTTTGAATTAAGCTTCTTGTACTTCTTAGGAATCCTTCTTTATCAGCATCTAAAATTGCGATTAGGGAAACCTCTGGAATATCGATTCCTTCTCTTAAAAGATTTATACCTACAACAACATCATATTTACCTATTCTTAAATCGTGGATTATTTGTAATCTTTCTAAGGTTTTTATTTCTGAGTGTAGATATGCTACTTTTATGTCTAAGTCCTTTAGATAATTTGTTAATTCTTCACTCATTCTAATAGTTAGAGTCGTGATTAGAACTCTTTCATTTTTCTCGATTCGTGTTCTTATTTCACCAATCAGATCATCTATTTGTCCTTCAGTTTTTCTGATTTCAACTTCTGGATCTAATAGGCCTGTTGGTCTTATTATTTGTTCCACATATGTGTTATTAGTATGTTCTAATTCTAAATCTCCTGGAGTTGCGGATACGTAAATTGCTTGATTTATTTTCTTTTCAAATTCATCGTATTTTAAAGGTCTATTATCTAGTGCACTTGGCAATCTAAATCCATACTCTACTAGATTCATTTTTCTAGCTCTATCGCCATTATACATTCCTCTTACTTGTGGTAAGGTAACGTGTGATTCATCTACTACTAATAAATAATCATCTGGAAAGAAGTCCATTAGGGTTGTTGGAGTTTCTCCCTTACTTCTTCCTGACATTGGTGCTGAGTAGTTTTCTATACCAGAACAGAATCCTGTTTCTTCTAACATTTCAATATCGTAGTTTGTTCTTTGCTCTAAACGTTCTGCGGCAAGTAATTTATTATCCGCTTTAAGTTCTTCTAATCGTTCTTTTAATTCATTTTTTATTCTTTTAATAGCATCTTTTAGTTTTTCATCACTGACAACGAAGTGGCTAGCTGGGAAGAGACTTATTGTTTTTTTATTAGAAATAATAGCTCCGGTTAAGGAATCTATTTCTGAAATTCTATCTATCTCGTCTCCAAAAAATTCTATTCTATATCCTTTTGTATTTTCATAGGCTGGGATTAATTCTACTACATCACCTCTAACCCGGAATGTACCACGTTTGAAATCAAGATCATTTCTTTCATATAACATTTCTACTAATTTTGTTAGCACTTTATTACGTTCTATTTCTTCTCCTACTGACAATGTTAACATTTTATTTTTATATTCTTCAACTTCTCCAATACCATAGATGCAAGATACACTTGCGACTACTATAACATCATTTCTTGATAGTAAGGAAGAGGTGGCTCTATGACGTAATTCGTCTATTTCATCATTGATTGAGGAATCTTTTTCTATATATGTATCTGTAGATGGAACATATGCTTCAGGTTGATAGTAATCGTAGTAAGAAACAAAATATTCCACGGCATTATCTGGGAAAAATTCCTTTAACTCTGAGTATAACTGACCGGCTAAGGTCTTATTATGTGCTAAAACTAGGGTTGGTTTATTAACCTTTTCTATTACGTTTGCGATTGTAAAGGTTTTACCTGTTCCTGTTGCGCCTAATAAAACTTGTTCTTTTTTATTTTCTTTGATACCTTCTACTAATTTTCCTATAGCCTGTGGTTGATCTCCACTTGGTTTATATTTTGATACTAATTTAAACATAATAACCTCCCTACTAACAGTTGGTAAATCCAATTTGATTTCTTTACTGATTATGTTGTTAATAACTGTATTTTCTATAAATTTACTAAATAGTGTTAAAAAGTAAAACTAACTGGTTTCTATAGATTTATTTTAGCACTCATTTAAAAGTAAAACAAGGAAGTTATATTGACTACCTTGCCTATTTATGTGTTATTTTGTTGTATTTTTTTCTTTTCTAATACTTTATTTTTCATTATATTATTTTCTGGTATAATTCTTTTAATAACGTTTACTTTGGTATAATCTTCTCTATCATCTAATACTTGACCGTTATTTAAAGAATACGATTGAAAATTATTATTTTTGATAAATGAATTTGCGTTAAAATATATACTATTAAAATGATAGATTTCATTAAATAACATTTGTTCTTTGATATCTAATTCTTCTACATTAGAAAAAATCATTTGAACTACTTTTCCATAATTATATAAAACATTTTGGAACTTGATTAAATCGAACTTATTATTGAATTCTAAGTTATAATCAAAAGTTACATCTAGTAATGATAAATCTTTTAATGCTTGCAATGTATATGATAATACATCTTGAACATTTACCTCTTCTAGATCAATCTTGACATTTATGGCATAATCAATATCAATATCACTCTCTGTTGACGAAATGCTGCATACAGTTGGTATTTTATCTAATATTGAAAGATCATTAACTCCACAAAATATATAATTATTTGTTTTTAAATTTAAATTTCTATGGCTAAAGTTTTCAAGTATCTCTTGTTCTGTCATATAAAAGCCTCCCTGAAAAGTCTTGTTTGATGTATTATATCATACTTTCTTTTATTTCACATTATTAACTGTTATCTATACTTTCTATTTACTATATTGTTACACATCATATTGTGGATTTAGTTAGTTTCTTAACATCATTTTGATTTTTTTGTGAATAATAATCGCCTGTTTTAGAATATATTTTATATCCATGAGTTTGTCTCCAAACTTTTCTTTCTTCAGCAGGCATTTCTAATACTTCTTCTGCGATGTCTATATGTAGGATGCCATCTAAATGATCTATTTCATGTGATAACACTGTCGACTCAAATCCTTCAAATATTTCCGAGTGTTTGTTTCCGTCAATATCAAAATACTCTAACTCTATTTTGTAAGGTCTTAATACTCTACCACAATTGTCTAGACAGCTTGCGCATGCCTCCCAGTATTCTGTTAAGCCTTCTCTATTGATGATAGTAGGATTTATTAAAACTCTTGATTCATTATAATCCATTTCTTCTTGGCTAACAGTGTTATCTTGCATTTTATTTATTATATCTAAATTTGTATTTTTTAAATATACTATTCTCTTTGGTATACCTAATTGCACAGCTGCCATTGCCATTACATCATTGGCTTTACAGAATTTATCTAATACTTTTATATTTTTATTTAAATCCATATCATTTTTTATATCAACTATTGCAGATTTTTGCCTTAAAAATTTCTCGTTATCAGCAATAGTTATTGATTTAATCTCATTATTATCCATAAAATCTTCCTTTCAATATTAATATACCATACCCGATTTAATTTATGATTATTCTTTATTTATTTTCCTTATTTTGTCTATTATTTCATAACTAAATTTATCATGTCTGTTTTCATTTACTAAACCATTTATTTCTTGTTGAACATCGGAAAGCTGAGTGTAACAATATCCTGAAATATATTTTGTGTTTTTTATAGCACTGGTTAACTTTTCATATCTTGTTATGAACTCATTTTCATCTTTTACCTGTGAACCATAACCCCAACCCTTATCTGAATTTAAAGCTATACCACCATACTCACTCATTATAACTGGTTGTCCACTATAAATATAGTTTTCACTAAAAAGCTTATGCTTTCCGTTGTGACTTATCTTATTATTTATTACACTTAATTCTTTGTCATTATATTTTTCATAAAATATTTTATCATCTTGTACATAGTCGTGGATAGTTATAATATCCGCAAGTGTATGCTCCCATCCATCGTTAGCAATTACCGGTCTTGTGTTATCAATAGATTTTGTTAAATAATATAAACTATTTGCGAAATTTTGTTCTTTTACACTGATGGAAACATTAGGAATTCCCCACGATTCATTAATAGGTACCCAAGTAATTATAGAGGGATGATTATAATTTTGTTTTACAACCTTTATCCATTCATCAGTAAAGTTTTCTACAGAACTATCAGTAAATTCATAACAATTAGCCATTTCACTCCATACTAGCACTCCATTAATATCACAATAATATAAAAATCTCTCATCTTCAATTTTTTGATGTTTTCTTATACCATTGAATCCGTATTTTTTTACTAATTCTATATCTTTTATTATAGCCTCTTCATTAGGTGGTGTTAGATGTGAATTTAACCAATATCCTTGATCTAAAATCATTTTTAAGTACAATTCTTTATTATTTAGGAAAATCTTATTTTTTTCAATTGATATTTTCCTAACACCAAAATATGAATGTACCTCGTCTATTAAATCATTATTACAATATAGCTTATATACTATGTCATATAGATAAGGGTGAGCTGGTGACCATTGCATTATTTTATGACTTTTCTTTTTATTGCAAATATCAATGGTATATTTTAAAATAGAACTTTCTATTGGTAATTTTACACTATTTATTATTTCATCATTAAAATATACTTCTGTTTCAATTTCAAAATTAGCGTCATTATCACCAATATTTGTTGATAATTCTATTTCAATATTTTTGTTATCAAAATCAGGTGTATTTTTAGATGAAATTATATAATTTGGTGATACACTCTCCAACCATATAGTTTTCCATATACCAGTTGTTTGAACATACCAGCATTTCCAACTTTCTCTTTTGTATCTTTGTTTACCTCTTGGTTGACTTTTAGATAATGAATCTTCAACTTTTATTGTAAAGCTATTTTCACCTTCTATTAAGTAGTTAGTAACATCAAACGAAAAACGATGATAACCGCCAATATTCTTACCTACATAATTGCCATTTATCCATACTTTTGTAATAAAATCGCTACCTTCAAAATGCAGAATAGTAGTTTCTTTTGTTGGATTATTTTGAATACTAATATTTTTGTGATACCAAATATTTTCATGAATAGTTTCATCATTAATACCACTCATTTTGGTTTCATATGTAAATGGTACGTGTATCTTTATGGAACTAGGAAAATTATTGTAATATTTTTGTTTCTCACCAATATTTTCATCATCAAATATAAAATCCCATTCTCCATTTAAATTAAGCCAATTTTCTCTCACAAATTGCGGTCTTGGATAGTTTTTAATTTGTTTCATTTTTTAGGGCCTCCTTAATAGTTAGATATTTATAATAAACATCATACCAACTATATGCTCTATATATGTTCTTGCCTTTTAAGTCTTTATTATGATTTTCGTGAAAACAAATAACTGGTAATTTTTTTGAAATGCTATTAATGTTTTCTGTTTTATCTTCGATCATTATATCTATATCATACTCTTTACATACTTTCATTTTTTCTTTACTAAAGATTAATTTATCATAGTTAATTTTGTTGTGTTCTAACCAAATTTTTACTACATTGTTCATTTCACCATCAACATCATCCCACTTGTCAACACTTCTAGCCGTTATAATATAAATTGAATTACCTTCACTTTTTAATTTATTTATTATTTCAGAAGCAAAAGGTCTAGCTGGTTCGTTAATTGAGTAGTTTTTCACGATGGTTAACCAACATTCTTTATCCTCTTCATCTGTAACATTAAACATATTTTTAAGAGACCATGAATTAATATTTATATCTAATTTACCATATCTTTCAAAAAAGTATTTACTACCATAATCACAGGCATATCTTATAACATTTGTAAGTACGCCATCTATATCTATTCCGATGTTCATAGAAATTTCTCCTTCAATATGAGTATAACATATATTTTATATTATAATAGTCATTATTTCCTTGTTTCTGTTAAAACTTATAATAATTATTTGTTATGAATTTTTACATAAACTGAAATTCATAACTCAATTTTTTGCATCTAAATTTAATCTTTCAATAAATCCGTTTAATTTTGGTAAATCCTGAACATAAAATTTTCTAAACTCATACTTCATTCTTTTCATATATTCTAATTTCTTTTTAATTGTATTATTACCATGATTACTTCTCTTATAATCTCTAATATAGGATTTTATTGCTGAAGTTCTTTTTATTATGATCGGATGATTTTTCATTATACTAATATCAGATTTGCAAAACAAATCGCTACCTTCATAAATAAAAAGTCTATCTTTATTTTCTTTGGCATAATCCATTATCATTTTATCAAATTTTATTCTATACATATTTTTTTCTTCTGATGTTAAGTTACTCTTTCGCCATTCATTATTTTTAAAATAATTTATTGTCTCAGGGTACAATTCTTGAAATAAATTCACAAAAAAAGTACATTCTGGACTATTGTTATGATCACTCCACGCTAAAAAGTCTTGAGTAATAACAGTTGCATTATATTTCTTTCCTAGTTCTTTAGCTAATGTAGATTTACCTGAACCAACTAACCCTGTAATAAATAGGATATTATCTCCATTTTTATATTTTTCAATATTATATCTAATATCTTCCTTTGATTCTAACCACTTAACAAACAACTTCTTCATTATCACATAACTCCTCAATCAATTTTTCAAAAGTATTATTACGATTGTATGATACATCAATAAATCTTATTTTATACTTCGAGCATTCTTCCTTTAATTTATTACTTTTCTCGGTCCACATTATTGCTCTATCCATAATTTCTTTATCTGTTTTTTTGTCATATAATCATTTTCTAATGCATACTTTTTGTAATTATTAAAGGTTTCTTCAATAGTTAAATTTGGATATCCTAAAAATAAAACAATTGTGTCCTTGATATTAAAATATTTTTTAATTGAAATGGGCTTATATCACAACTTTCAAAAATATAATTAAAATGGCCTTTATGTTCTTTTACTTGATATTCAAATAATTTAGAACAAAATTCTGGAAATTTTTCTGTCATACCCTCACCATTAATGTGATTTATATGTAATTTAGGCATAACTTTTTCAAAGGTAGTTCTTATACAATCTCCATCTATTATATTATAATTTGAATATTTTTGTTTAATCATTCTAGCTAAAGTTGTTTTACCCGATCTTGCAACGCCTAATATAATTATGTTTTTCATGATTATTCTCCTTTACTACCTTATTAACGTGTTTTTACTATTTAAGTATAACATAATTATTAATATTCTCGTATATTTCTGTTAAATTGAAATATAAGGCTAGTCTAATAACTTATTTATGTAAATTTTCATAGTATATAAAAGAAAGGAGAGTACATATGAATAACTGCAACTATAATGATAATTGTGATAAGATGAGAAAAAGAGATGAAACGTGTAATAAAAATGTTAAATATGTCTTCGTTAGAGGATTAACCGGTCCTACTGGACCTAAAGGTGAGGCTGGTATTCAAGGACTAACTGGAGAGATTGGTCCTACCGGATCTACTGGCGCAACTGGACCTACGGGGCCTAAAGGCGAAAATGGGCCAACAACAATTGAGGTTGGTACAACAGAAACTGGAGAGCCTGATACAGAATCTTTAGTTACAAATGTTGGAACTAACAAAGAAGTAGTATTAAATTTTAAAATACCTAGAGGCAGTCCTGGAGTAGAAGGTAAAATCGGACCAACTGGACCACAGGGGCAAGAGGATTACCTGGTGAAATTGGAATAAGCCAAGTAATTACCATCGATGGTACTGAAACCATTGAACCTAATGAAGATGCTGAAGTGCAAGATGACTTTGATAGAAATATTCATCATCTTACTTTTTATATACCAAGAGGAGCAAAAGGCGATGTTGGACCTCAGGGACCTAAAGGAGACACTGGTGATGTTGGACCTCAAGGTCCTGTTGGAGAAAAAGGAGAAACAGGTCCTAAGGGTGATAAGGGTGATCCTGGTACAGGTGGAACATCTTTATATGATGGTTTGATTTTTGTAAATTTTCTTGAAACTACTGTGGCTGGAGTGGCTATATTAGGTACACAAAAAAAGGTACCAGATACAACTGATTACTTTGCAATTAATAATAGTAGAACTATTAGTATTCAAAAGGCCGGTGTTTATGAAATAACTTTGAGTGGTAAAATATCAGATGTTACTTCAACAGTTGGTGCTTCATTTTATTTATATGATGTAACTAATGATCAAAAGGTAGATAATTTTATCTTTGAATTAAAAAAGGGAAATATACCTGAAATGAGTTTTTCAAAAGTAAATATATTGGAGATTGTAAACCCATTAGATTTACAATTAAAAACAGAAATAGATAGTGATGGAAGTTCTGATGCTACATTTTCAGATATAAGTTTATTGATAAAAAAATATAATATTTAATTTTATAAAATTAAAACTAGTCAGTTCATAAAGACTAGTTTCTTTTTTATTTAATTTTCTTCACTTTTACTACATTTTTATTTATTAAATCATCTATTTTCTTAATCTCTTCATCAGATAGTTGTTTTAACAAATCTGCTTCTTCTTGTGTTGGTAAATAGTCATAATCATCATCAAGTTCCTCAGCTTTTGAAAAATCGTAAACCGGATCATGTCTACTAAAATCTATTTCTGTTAATTCATGACTATAAATCCAAGTAGCTCCTATATCTCCAGTAAAGTATATACTTCTTAGATCGTTAGAAAATCCATTAGGAATATCATACAAATTTTGTCTATCATCTATTACTTTGCCAGTAGTTGTACATTCTTTGATTTTATCGATAAACTCAGATGATATTTTCATTTTATCAGAATGTAGTAGGTCATTACTTTTTTCAGTATATGAATTATATAAATATGGACCAGAAGCAGAAATATGATTAAATTCTACAACATCTATATAAGTTTTCTCATCTAATTGATATTCAAATAAATCTAAAACATAAGAATTAGCAAATCCATCTTTAAGATTTTTTGTAATCTCTTTGGCTTTTTGTAAAACTTTTGGATCTATTTCATGAAGAACAGATGTTGTATATCTAGATATATTATATACTTCATTATCAACAACAAAACATCTATATTCTTTTTTGCCATACTTATCTTCAACAATATCAACTTTTTTGCTTATAATAAAGTCATCACCTAAATGATGTGATAAAGCTTTATAAAGAACACATTCTCTATCCAATAATAATTCTGTGGGAATAATGCCACTAAAGTCTTTTGATTTAGTTTTTATAAATATCTCTTTTCCGTAAACTTCTTCTATTTCTTTCACGCAATCAGCGTCAGTTAAATTGCACCCTTTTATTATTATACTTTTTTTATTATCTTTATAGTAAATTGGCCAATTATCTATCATTTCTAGTTGTTCATTATTAACAATAGGGATCCCACCTTGTCTTATTATTTCATTATTCATACTGTAAATTTGGTATACACCAGTTCTAGGAAATACCGTTTTTTCTTTTATATCATAAATGTTCCCATTAAAATCAATAAATCTTTTTAGGGAACTATCATATAAAATACCATTACCTTTTTTCTTAGATATTTTCATCTCTTTTTTAGAGTAATCCCATGGTAAATCTTTATCAAAACAATATATCATTTTAATCACCTTATTTATATTACTATTTTTAATATCCATTGTCTTTTGTTTTTCGTATTTTATCATATAACTGTTCAATACTCAATTAATTTATTACTATAAATAGTAAGAGTAGAACCATAATTTATAAATATGAGAACTTGTTATTGTATATGTTATTAACTGTTCTTTTAATAACCAATACAAACTAATTATTCACGAGTAAATATTTTTCATAAATTATTGTGAAGAAAGGTGATATTATGCTTATTATTAATAATAGCACTGTTGTTGTTTCAAATAGTGATGAATTAAAAACAGCTTTGGAGGAAGATAATAATTATACTTATATTTATTTTGGTAATGACATTACTCTAACTTCTGGATTTGTAATTAATAGTAATAAGGAAAAAGTTGTTATTGATGGGACTTATTTAAATATGCGCTATACTTTTACTGGAATTAATAGTTCTTCTGATTCTGATGTTATTACTGCTAGCACAACTAATAAGAATATAATTGTTAAGAATATGGATGTGGTTTATATAAATCCTAATGGAATTATATATGTTCCTGTTTATACAACATATAAAAATGTTTGTGTTGAATATAATAATATTTCGTTTAAAGGAGTTGAAATGGGGTTTAATCCCTATGGTACTATTAGAGCTATAGACTGTAATATAGTAATTGAAGATACAGAGGGAGTGGAAGCTCAAGAGGCATTTGAAGCTGATCATATTGAGATTGGTGGAAATACTATAATATCAAGTGATTCTAAAAATTATGCTGTATTTTATTTTAGAAATGATACAGGTGATCCATATATAAAATTTCTTCCTAATAGTCATGTTAATATATCCAGTACTTATAATGAATTTATGAGAGGTACTTTTAGGCTTGATTTTTATATTCTTCATGATGCTGTAGTTAGTTTAATAACGGCTAATGGTTTTTCTGGTAATACCATTACTGGGGCTACTAATGTTTTAATTGATGATAGAGCGACATTTAATTTTATAGAAAATAAACATCAAAGAATTCCGATGTGGGCTGTTTTTGGTAACTTTACTATTAATGAGGGAGCTAATGTTTCAATTATTAATACTTATACAAGTACACCTAGTGATAATTACAATATTCATTTTAAGGGTTCTAATCAAAAATTTATAATAAATAATCCTGAGAGTGTTGTTTTTTTATAGTAAAAATGCTAATAACTTTTATACTAATAATTCTTTAAGTTATTCATTTTCATTTAATAGATTAAATATGTGGGCTAATTCTACTAGTATTGAAAGTGCTGGTGATATAAATAATTTACCTGATTATTCTTGGTATAAAGATAGTGATTCAATTAACATTAGTGGTAATTTTACAGCTACAACTACTAGTGTTGATTCCCATAATCTTACAGACGATGAAGTTAGTTTATTACCTGATTTAAGTAATTTTGTATTTCAAGGAAGAAAACAATTTTCTATTGGTTCTTTTCCTATCAATGTTTATCATATAAATTCTAGTTCTACTACGATTAGTGGACATGCTTTAAGTGATGGTTCTGTTTTAATTAAATATGGTAATGTTTTAGATATAGTAGAAACCGATAGTGATGGTATTTTTAAATATACTTTAAGTGATACTATTAGTGATAATACAGAAATTGAAATTGTTTTTTGTGTTTCTAATAGTTTTATATATAAAAGTAGAGTTATTACTACTCCATATGATGGGGAACTTACAATAGCTAGTGCTCCTAATAATGTTGTGTTTTCTTTAAATCCTATTTCTACTTTTCCTGTTATTTTACCTAAAAGTGATTCCACTAGTTTAAAAATAGTTGATAGTAGAGTAAATAGTACACCTTGGAAGTTATATGCAAGAGTAATTAAGGAAATGGTTTCAAATAATGGGTTTAAACTTACTAATGCAATTGTATTTAAGGATTTTGATGATAATGTTCTTACTTTGGGAGAAGATCCAACCTTAGTTTTTACAGGAAATTCAAATAATGGTAGCCCAGAAGTTTATAATTTAACTTGGTCTGTTGAAAAGGGTTTGTTGTTAAATCTAGAGGATAATCCTTTGTTTGTTAACGAAGAGTATACTACATCAATAGTTTGGAATATTGAAGAATAGAAAAAAATCACATATAGTGATTCTTAAATTCTCCAGAATGGGGTTGCACATCCTCCGTATGTTCTTTTGGGTGGACATATGACTGTAACATAATTACTTTTGAAACATTCTCTACTCTCACATTTCAATATTGATCTACTTCTTAAATAGAAATAATTATCCATTTTTCTTCGTAACAAGAAACGTAATTGTAGAGTTTGATGAGGGTGTTATGGTATCTAGATTGATGGTTAGTGTATGTGATGCTTCTTCATAATTATATTGTTGTTCTGTAGCAGCTACTCCATTTATGGTAACGCTACCTTTTACAAATTCAACTTTGTCTGTATCAATAATATCCGTAACTTTTGGTGTTACATAGTCTTTATCTGCTTCATTTTTGATAGTTATTGTATACTTAAGATTTCCATCAACCCAATTTATTTTATCTGCCTCTTTTTCTAATGTAAGTCCCTCTACAAGATTGACTACAGAAGTATTTGAAGTAAGGGCTGTTGGGATATTATTATATGTACCAACTGATGTAGCTGTATTATTTAATTCGTTCATAGTCACCTCCTACATAATTCTATGATTTAGAAAATAATACTATTATAGTTTTTTTATTTATAAATACTTTCTGTCATATCTGTTACTGCAGTTAAGATATATGATATTTTGTACCATGTTTGATAGTTTACTATTCCTGTTCTTAATAGGTTAAACACTTTTTGGAATACTTCTACTGCATCTTTTGTTTGCTTATCAAATTTACCTGATGGATTTTCAATCACTGGTATTCCTGGGTAACTACCTCTAATATAATTTAGTGCATTTTGTAAGATATATACATCATTACTGCAATCACCTTCTTTTAAATTAGTTGTGAAAGAGTATGGGTAATTTTCTGTTACTTCTGCTTCGTATATATTAATGTTATTTCCATAATAGTACTGTAAAATTCTTAGAGCATTATATCCCTTGTCTCCTAGATTTTTTGAACCCCATTGACTTAAATATCCCTTTTCACTAGTTTTATTTTTATAGTGAGCTAGAAGAGGATTAGGCATAATTCCTGATTTTAGATAATTATTAAAGATATCATCAACAATATTCGATATAGGTTCAAATATTGTTCCTCCTCTTGTATATTTTTGGTCATATGTGGGTGTTGAAGTTATTGTAAAATCATATCCTTTATTTCGGTACCACTCTGTGTAAATTCTATTTAATGTGAACGAAATGATTGCTAGAACATTTGCTTTAATTGTTTCTTCTGGCCACGTACTATATATTTCACTACTAGCAACATTTTTGATGTAATCTATGAATGGTACTGTGTAGTTTTTGGCACTGGTATTACTAGGTGTACCATCATGAACTATTATGTTTTGCGGTACTTCAACTCTTTGCAAGACATAGGTTGTAATTCCTGTTTCAGTTTCTTCTTGATCTTCTGAGATTTTTTCAGGATAGTTTCCCCAGAGAGTGTTTGGTGTTATTACATCTGTTTGTTCCCCTTCCCCCTCATCTATCGATTCTAGATAAACCTCCTGGAGTGACGTTGTATCAGCAAGTATTTGAACTCCTTCGATCTTTTTATCTCGTAATCCTAGTGCTTTTACTAATAAGTCATATGTCTCATATGGTTTTACTTCATATTGTTCTTCTTCTGAATATGATTTATCAACAGTGTTTAGAGTTATTTTCTCTGTTTCACCATTTTCGTTTGTTTTAACACTATCTATTACCTCTCCATTTTTTATAATATCTATAGTTGCATTAGCAATTGGATTTGCTACCGTATCGCTATAGACATTTACTTTTAAATATCCCTTTGCCATATTTCACCTCAGTATATTATATATAATATCTAGGAAATTAATGAATATAATTTAGAGAGGTGATAGATTTATGGATATCAAACTACAGTTAGGAGATGAGTCTTCATTAGTTAAAACTTTACAGGAAAAATTAAAACAACTTGGATTTTATAATCCTGTTGTAACGGGAAAATTTGGACCTGCTACAGAAGTTGGTGTTAAAGCTTTACAAAAAGAACTTGGTTTAGAAGAAGATGGGATAGTTAACAATGAGTTATGGGAATTTTTACTTTCTTCTACTGAGGTTAGTTTCTATTCTGATGTTAATAATCCTACATTAAAACTCGGGGATAGTGGAAGTGATGTTTCAAGATTGCAACAAAAACTTAAGGCTTTGTTATATTATACAGGTAACATTACTTCTAATTTCGATAATGAAGTAGAAAATGCGGTAAAAAGATTCCAATATAATAATGGACTTACAACATCTGGAATTGTTAATAATCAAACTTGGACTGTTATAGATTATTTGTATGGTAATCTTGATTCTTGTGTTACTGGAGAAGAAGAGGATATAGAGTCCGGTACATATGTTGTGCAAAAAGGTGATACTTTGTGGAGTATTTCTAGAAAGTTTGATACTTCTGTTGATACAATTAAGTCCCTAAATAATTTAGTTAGTAATAACTTAGTAATTGGGCAAATTTTAAAGGTGCCTTCTAGTGATGATAATATTTTATATACAGTTCAAAAGGGGGATACCTTGTGGAGTATTTCTAGAAAATTTAATGTTTCTGTTGATACGATTAAAAGGGCTAATAACTTGAGTGGAAATGTTCTTAGTATTGGGCAAGTGTTAAATATTCCAGCTTCTAGTGGTACAACTTATTACACAGTACAAAAGGGGGATACTCTATGGAGTATTTCTAGAAAATTTAATATTTCTGTTGATAAAATCAAATCTTTAAATAATTTAACTAGTAATACGTTAAGTATTGGACAAGTGTTAAAAATAGAAACTTAAAAAGGTGAAAAAGTAATCACCTTTATTTTTTGGATAAATATTCTTTAACAAACTGCTTTTCTTTTTCTTTGGCTCTTTGTTCATAATTCATTTTTTCGCATGTTTTTCCTAATTGTGGTAACAAATCTAATCCATGCTTTAATTCGTGAACATTTATTAATGCTGTCTTCAAATTTTTTATTTTTGGGACACATATTTTTATATCTGTTAGTTTTCCGTCTTTTTCAATTGGGAAGGCTCCAAAGAATGGCATTGCCTTTTTTTCATCTTCATCTATTATTTTTAGTTTTTTTATTAATATTTCTACTTGTTCATCATTGTAAAATGTTTTTATGTCATCTATTGTTAATGTAAGTCCTTTTATTTTGCTTATCATACTATCATTTTCTACAATTGTATTAAAATCTTGATATGGAATTATGTCATATTCTCTATCGTAGTTTTCTTCGCAATTTAATAAGATTTTGTCGTAATATTTATATGTTTGTTCATGAATTAAGTCTATTTGGTCAAGTAATTTGTCCGATTCATTTTGATCACTTATTTTATCTTGGTTTTCTTCTAAAAATTTATATATTTCATTTTCAATTTTGATTGTTTCTAAATACTTTTTTAAGCTTTTTAATAACTTTTTTTGCTTTTCTTTATCATTTTTTAGCATTAAAGCAAGATAAACTCCCATATATTCTTTAATCATATATATTTTTTCTAAATTATTTAGTTTTCTTAATTCTTTAAATTCCATGCTATCACCTACTGCAATATATAATATATTATTGTTCTTTATAAGACAAGAAAAAAACAGCAATGCTGTTTTATCTTGGTATATAATTAAATGGATTTACTAGATGTTTTATGTATGTGTCATAAGTTGTATTATAATCCCACCCATAATTTGTGGACATTTCTAAGTGAAGATGGCAACCTGTTGAATATCCTGTTGAACCCATATATCCAATAATTGTATTAACATCAACATCTTGTCCTTGACTAACGTTGTATCCTTGTAAGTGGGCGTATTGAGAGAAGACAAGTCTTCCATTAACATTATGAACAATCATTATCATTTTTGCTCCATATTTGTCTTTTGTATTTCCAACATAATAAACTGTTCCTGCGGCGACTGCATAAATTGGTTTTCCACAACCTGATGGTCCTCCATATGAGAAATCAACTCCCTTATGAGCTCCACCGTATCCCCATGAGACTCTGCCTCCAACAACTGGACGTCTAAATCCATTTTGTCCTATAGTTACACCTGGGCTTACATTTGAGGATGATCCTCCTGTTGTCTTTTTGACAACTGCACAAGTTATACCTATAACATCATTAGATTTGCATCCTTTATTTTTATAATAATTAACAAGATTTTGATTTGTTTTTATGGCTTCTTTTGTATTTGGTACTGTTCCTTCTGTCTTTTGTATATCTTCTTCTATTCTAGCTTTTTCACTTTCAAGTTGTTTCTTTAAATCAGATAATTCTGTCTTTTTCTTAGCTAGTTCTTCTTTTTTAGCTTTGTTTTTGCTTATTAATTCATTTAAGTCACTTACTACTTTTTGATTGTATTCTGTTAGTTGTTCTACAACTGATATTCTATATATCATATCAGTTACACTATTTGCTTCAAATATGTATTCAAGATAAGTATTACCACTATTTATAACTTGAAAATATTTCATTATTTTTTTACTTTGGTCTTTTTTCTTTTCTATCTCTTTATTACTTTCTTCTATTTGATTTTCCAAATCTTTTATAGTATTTTCTGCTTCAGTTATTTGTGATTCAATTGATGCAATGTTCTTTTTTACTTGTTCTACTTCTTCTTTACTTTTTGCTATTTTACTTTCTTTCTCTTGTAGCTCTTTTGTATACTTTGCAACATTATCCTCATATTCTTTTAAGGTTACTGCATATGTATCTTTTGGTAGTGCAATTAAATAGACTACAAATATTATGGATAATAATTTTAATATTTTTTTCATCATACCTTTAAATATTTCCTTACTGCACTAGCACTACCTATCATACCTACTATAATACCAATCACTACAACTATGCCTGATGTAGTATATATAAATGGTTCTGGTTTTATTAATTCAATTAGTTTTGTAAATAAATATCCATCAAAATGTTTATAGAATGCCAAATAACCAAATGTTGTTAAAAGTACTGGTATTATTGAACCTATTAGTCCTAAAAACATTCCTTCAATAATAAATGGTGTTTTTATAGAGAAGTTACTTGCTCCTACTAATCTCATAATACTTATTTCTCTTTTTCTTGAGAAGATAGTTAATTTTATTGTATTGATAATTAAGAATACTGTAACTACTATTAAGGCTATTACTACTCCATAAGCTACTTTTTCAATTGATGTGAATGCTTTTACTAATTTATCAACCATTCCTTCACCGTATCTAACAAGTGATACTTTATCCATTTTTTTAATTGTTTTGGCTGTATGTGATATTTCTGTTGCATCTTTTACTTTTATTTTGAATGTGTCTTTTAAGGGATTATCCTCTTTACTCCATTCTGACATAACTGATTTGAAAGTATCTGATTCTTTAGACATTTGATCTTTTACTTCTTCTTTTCCTTGGAAGGTTACTGATTCAACGTTTGTTGTATTCTTTATTTCTTTTGTTAAATCTTTTACCTCATCTTTTGTTGTATCAGAGTCAAGGAATACAACGATTGTTAAATCACTTTCAATCTCTTTAGCAAAGTTTTCTACATTTAGTGAAGCAATAATTGAAACAGCTACTATAATTAGTGTTATGGTAATACATGATATTGATGCTAGAGAAAGACTAAAATTTCTAAATACACTTTTGAAAGCATCTCTAATGCTTCTTGATAACATTCTAAATATCTTCATCGCTATATGTTCCTTTCTCTTGATTATTAACTAGTCGACCATCTTTTAGGGTTATGACTTGTTTCTTCATTTTATTAACTATATCTTTATCATGAGTAACCATTAAAATTGTTGTTCCTTTTTTATTGTTAATATCTTCTAGAACTTTCATAATCTCCATACTCATTTCTGGATCTAGATTTCCTGTTGGTTCATCACATAATAGTAACTTTGGATTATTTACGATAGCTCTAGCTATTGCAACTCTTTGTTGTTCTCCTCCTGATAATTGATCTGGATAATTGTGAACTTTATTTTTTAATCCTACTATCTCAATTGCTTTTAGTGTTTTTGTTCTTGTTTCTTGTTTTGTTGCTCCTATAACTTCCATAGCAAAGGCTACATTTTCAAACACTGTTAATTTTGGTAACAATCTATAATCTTGGAAAACAATACCTAGTTTTCTTCTTAGCTTGTAGACTTTTTTATTTCTTAGTTTCGCAACATTTACTCCACCTACTACTATTTGTCCTTTCGTTGGTTTTTCTTCTCTATATAACATTTTTATTAATGTTGATTTTCCTGATCCTGAACCGCCTATAACAAAGACAAATGATCCTTTTTTTATTGATAGGGATAAGTCATAGATAGCAGTTACACCATTTTTATATTTTTTATTTACATTTTTTAATCTAATTAGATCCATAACATCAACCTCCTTAGTATATGTATTATACCACAATATTCGACATAAAAAAAGAAGAAGATGGTTTCTTCTAAATTTTTACAGTTAACGTTTTTGATTATTTTGAAAGTTGGTAAAAGTATAGACTTTGCAACCTTTTTCTTGATTTTTTTTGATGTTTTCCTTAGACATTAAAATTTCTTGCATAATATGTTTTATATTGCGATAATGTGTTAATTGAATAAAGTTCATGTTACTTTTATCTATATAGTTATTTTCTATTATGGCTTTGAACACTTCATCTTGTTCCATATCTGCATCATAGGCTTTTATAATGTCAAGTTTATCTAGTTCACTTGCGATAGAGTAAATTATGTTAATTACGGGATATGGAAATTCATTTATATTTTCGTCCATGTAATTATTTACTGCATCATATACTCTTTCACCTTTATCTTCTATTTCGTTATTTGTATAGTTATTCCAATTTTTTATAATAGTATTTATGTTCTTCTTTTGTTCTTCTAATAATTTTAAATTATTACTAACGTAGAATGATAAGTCCTTGTCATAGAATCTTAAAATATTTATTAAATAAGTATTTTTATTTAGGTCTTGTAGTTGTTCTTTTGTTAATTCGTTATGCATTATAGTTTCTAAATCATCTTTATTTAATTCATAAAAAATTTCTCTAATCATTGATTCGGCAATAAACTTTTTGACTGATTCATTTTCGTAATCTTCTGTAATAATCGAAAAACCTAAACCTAGTTCATCATCAAGTTGTAATTTTATTTTACAAGCTTCTATATCTGTTCTTTTACTAATATATTCGGCATGTAGCATAATTCCATAATTAATATTTTGTTCTATATAATCTTGGTGTGATGTTGTTAAGTCTTTTAGGGTTACAAGTAGATCTATTTTCTCTTCATCGGAACCTGTTTTTTCTATGCGTTCTTCACCTATTTTTGTTACAAATGCTAAGTCATCTTTAAAAATATTGATAACTTCTTTAATGAAAATATAGTCTTCTTTTAACTCTTCTGAACAGAAGTAGTACATATTTTCATCTTTTGTAGTTTTTAATACTTTTAACATAAAATTTTTATTATTTTCTAGATAATCTAGGTCGTATGGATCTGTACTTTCTCCATTAATATAATTTTGAATTAAGATCATCTTATTAGTTATCATAATTAACCCCCACTTTTAAAAAGTGCAATTATTTTATCATATCTTTGTTATTTTTTCAAGTTTTATTTACCTCCTCTTACTTCATAAGCATCACAAACTAAGAAAAATGTATCTGGATCTAATTCTTTTATGCCTTCGGTTAATAGAAAGTATTCTCTGGTTGGAATAACTGTTAGGAGGACTTTATTTTTTCTTTCTTCAAATCCTCCTTCTACATTGAATATAGTTACACTATGATTTAGGCCGTTTATTATATATTTTTTTATTTCTTCCTGCTTTTTTGTGATGATGTAGAATGCCTTATTATTTGATGTACCTAACATAATTTTATCAATCATTAAACTATTTATATAGAGTATGATTATAGCATACATTACCATATTCCAGCCAAAGTAGAATCCTCCTATTAAAACTATTATTCCATTTATAAAGAATGAAGTTTTACTGATTGGAAACTTTAATTTTTCATATAATATTTGACTTATTATGGGAAGTCCTCCGTTACTAAAACCTGTTTTGTACATTAAGCCATTGGATAGCCCTCCAATTACTCCTATGAATATTGATATTAAAAATAAATCACTTATATCAATTTTTATATATTGTGTTAAATATGATGTTACTTCTACTAGTATAGGATAAGTTATCGTCGCGATGATGGTACCAGATGTTCTTTTTAGTCCTAAAAAAAACAAACTAAAGATTAGTAGTAATACAGATATTATAAAAATTATGATTGATGGTTTTATCTTGTAAATATGGTTTATGATGATTGCGATACCATTTACTCCTCCACATACAATATTTGCTTTTAATATCAATAAATTAAATAGAATTGCTGATAGTAAAAGTGATAAAAGCATTGTTAGATATCTTCTTACTTCTTTGTTTGTTTTTATTTTCATTATTCCCCTCCAAATACTTCGTAAGCATCTGTTACTACAAAAAATGCATCTGGATCTATTTCATGTATACCTTCTTTTAGTCTATAATAATCTCTAGTTGGTAATACACATAACAATACTGTTTGTTTTTCTTTTTTATATCCTCCTTTGGCATTAAATATGGTTACACTATGATTTAGACAGTTTATTACATATTCTTTTATCTTGGTCTCTTCTTCAGTAATTATATAAAATGCTTTATTATCAGATACACCTAATATTACTCTATCTGAAATATAACTTAACAAGTAAATAACTATAATTGAATACATTATCTTTGTCCAACCAAATACTATTCCTGATGTTAATATAATTGCTCCATCTATAAATAAAATGCTTTTTCCCATACTAATTTTTAAATATTTTGAAACAATTTGATTTAATATATCTGTTCCTCCGGTTGTGAAACCTGACTTAAATATTATACCTGAACCAAATCCATATAATACTCCAGCAAATATTGCCGCTAAAAGGAGATCTTTATTATCTATATTTAGAGTTTGGTTAATATTTGCGGTTAATTCTACAAAAAATGGAAATAGTAAGCTTCCTAGAATAGAGCCTTTTGTTTTTTCTACTCCTAGAAATTTATAACTGATTGCTAAAAGGACTAGGTTTGTTGCTAGGATAAAGATTGACTTATTTATTGGGAAGAACTCGTTTAAAATTATTGATATTCCGCCAACTCCTCCTGATACTATATCATTTGGGGCTAGAAAAAGATTAAATGCTATTGCTAGAGTAAAACAACCTAAGAAAAAACTAAAATATCTTTTTATCTTTGATTTATTTTTTATTTTTTCATTTAGTTCTTCTAGTCTTTTTTTTCTTGTCCAAAACATAATTATGCACTCCTTTTTAAATTACTTTCAATAAATTCATCTATTTCTCCATCTAGAACTTTTGTAACATTACTTGTTTCTTCTCCAGTTCTATGATCTTTTACCATTGAATATGGATGCATTACATAACTTCTAATTTGAGAACCGAAATCGATATGAAGTTGATCTCCTTTTATTCCATCTAGTTCTTGTTTTTGTTTTTCTTCTTCTAGAATCAATAATTTTGTTTTTAATACTTGCATAGCATGTTCTTTATTTTGGATTTGACTTCTTTCATTTTGACAAGTTACAACTATTTTTGTTGGTAAGTGAGTAATTCTTACAGCTGAATCTGTTGTATTTACTCCTTGTCCTCCAGCTCCTGTTGATCTATAGACATCTATTTTTAAGTCTTTTTCATCAATATTTATGTCAATATCTTTTTTTATATCTGGAGTTACTTCTACTGAGGCAAAGGAAGTATGCCTTCTGTTATTGGAATCAAATGGTGATAGTCGGACTAATCTGTGTACTCCCTTTTCATTTTTTAGATAACCAAAGGCATTTTTCCCTTTAACTAGGATTGTAACACTTTTGATGCCAGCTTCATCACCTTCTTGGTAATCTAGAACTTCAATACTATAATTTTTTCTTTCACACCATCTTCGATACATTCTATATAACATGTCAGCCCAATCACATGATTCTGTTCCTCCAGCTCCTGGGTGAATTTCTAAAATGCAATTTTCATGATCATACTTTCCATTTAATAATAGAAGTAATCTTATTGATTCTATTTTTTTTGTTAAGTTTTTAGTATCTTCTACTAGGTTATCTAATAGATTTTGATCTGGTTCTAATTTTAATAATTCTAATAATTCTAGAGAAGATGATATTTCATTTGTTGTAGCTTCTAGTGGTTCTACTACATCTTTTAAATTATTTATTTCTTTTATAGTTTGTTCTGCTTTTTCTCTATTATTCCAAAAGTCTTCTCTTATGGTTTCTTTTTCTAATTCTTTTATTTGATTTTTTTTATTATCGCAGTCAAAGTGACCTCCATAAGTTTTTAATTTCTTCTTGTTCTTCTTCTAATTTTCTTTTTATTTCATTATTCATATCTAGACCTTCCTTCATTTATTTTCTATAGTATAACATAGTATGGAAAAATAAAAAAAGATATCATCTGGTATAATTTGATTGAATAGACAAAATTATACGAAAGAGTGGTATCTATGAAGATTATAACAGAAGAAATGAGATATAGAAAGAGATTATGTGAATATGCAATAAAAAATGGAGTGACAAATGCGGCAAGAAGGTATCATACAAATAGAAAATTTGTGTATAGACAACTAGAAAAGTATGATGGTACTGTGAGAAGTATAGCATTAAAATTTAAAAAACCACATAATCATCCTAACGCCCATACAGAAAAAGTAAGTTTAATAAAAAAGGTAAAGTCTAGATATGGAAATTATGGCTTAGCTGAGGTATATGTTCAATTAAAAAAATGCGGATACGGATATAAAAGAAGCTACGGTTCTATGGTAAAACAGATAAGAGAAATACTAAAAGAAAAAATAAAACGAAGAGTCGGTTATGCAAAGCATAAAGAAATAAGAGACAGCATCCAGAAAATAAAGTACAAGTGAATATAAAATATGTCCCAAAATGGTGTTTAAAGTTTGATACAATGGATAAAAAATATTATCAAATAACAGCTATTGATGAATATTCAAGAAAAAGGATATTAGAGATTGTGGATGAAAAAAGTGAACTAATACAAATCAATTTGTAAACAATCAAATTAAAACAGATGAACCAACACTATTTGAAAGGACTTTAGAAACACTTGGAATCAAACATAAAAGAACTAGACCATATTCTCCGTGGCAAAATGGGAAAGTGAAAGGAAATCATAAAATAGATGGGAAAAGATTTTATAGTAAACAAGAGTTTAAATCAGTAGAAAATAAAAGTAAAAAGATATAATGACAGATATAATAACATAGCTAAAAAAGTATTAGGATTTAAAAGTCCAAATCAAATAGTTGAAGAATATTTATGTACTCAATTATAAAAATATCTTTAATTTTTTAAAGAGTGTGACATATGATTGATTTCTCTAAAAATTTCGTATATATAATTTAAAATTCTCTTTACTGATTCCATCTATTAGTATACAATATTATATATAATAAGAATGTAGTGAGGGTGAGATACGTGAAATTATTTTTAGTTGATAAATCAAAAATAAATATATTTTCTCTTCCAGATAAAATAGAAGATGCATATTTAATAAACTATGTTTCCTCAACTGGTATGGAAGAGACGATCACCTTATCTGCAGAGAATAACAAGTGGATGATTTCTAGTACTTATGATATGAGTGCATTCAAAGATGCAATACAAGTTGAAAAAAAAGAGATTGAAAAAGATGAAATGTATCAATTAAAATTTAATGATTTGGACTATAATGTTTCGCTCTATTGTTTTGAAACACCTGCAGAATTTATGGAATATGAAGTTGGTAATAAGACAGAGTTAATTTTATCTCATGATGAAAATAGCGATATTTCTTATAAAAATAGTTTTATAACATCTCCTATGCATTTAAAAATATATAGATATAATAACTACTGGGTTTTAGAAGATAACGGTTATAAAGACACACATGTATATGTAAATAATTATCGTGTTCATAAAACTATTTTAAAAATCGGTGATGTTGTTTTCATTAATGGATTAAAATTAATTTGGATGAATACATTTATAAAATTAACGAACCCATCAAATAGTGTTAAGACAACTCTTAATCCTAAAAAAACATTTTCTATGCTTGGTGTAGAAAATAAATATACCCCTGTCAAAGAAACGGAAAAAGTCATAAATTTATATAATGACAATCAAGCTTTCTTCCACACACCTAGATTAAAAGGATCAATTAATAAGACTATCATAAAAATTGAAACCCCACCTGTCCCAGTAAAAGATGATGGTCCCCCTGCCATATTATCTTTAGGTGCAACTGTTATGATGGGAATATCATCATCAATAACTGGTATTATTGCAATATTTAACGTAGCAACAGGAAGAAGTAATATTCTAAATACAATAACTGAAATATCGGTATGTTTCTTTATGATTATTGGTACGGTTTGTTTTCCAATTTTATTGGATAAATATCAAAAACGAAAAATTAAAAAGAGGGAAAAAAGAAGACAGGAAAAATATGGAAAATACTTAGAAAAAAAACAAATAGATATAGATAACGCCATAAAAAAAGAAACACAAACTTTACTCGAAAATAATCTAAATACTACTGATTTACAACAAAATATTATTAACCGCACTAATAAGGTATGGTCTAGAGAAATATCTGACAATGATTTTTTAACATTTAGGTTGGGTTTAGGAAATCAAAAGGCAGATATCAAAGTGGAAGCAACTATTGAAGAATTTTCAATGGAAGATGATAATTTACGCTCCCAGGTTGAGAAGATAGCAAATACTGACTTTATGCTTCAAAATGTACCTATAACATCTTCTTTGATAGAAAATAAAATTTTACCGTTAATTATAAATTACGATTATCAATATAGACAAAATGTTATTGATAATATTTTGCTACAACTTATTGGTTATTATAGTGGCATAGATTTAAAAATTGTAATTTTAACTAACGAAGATAATGAAAAAAAATGGCAATATTTGAAATGTCTACCTCACTTATGTAGTGATGATAGAACCGTACATTTTTTCGCTAGCAATGAAGATGAAGCCAAACAAACTTCTAGCTACCTAGAAAAAATTTATCAAGATAGAATAAATGTAATTAAAAATAATAGTGAAAATGATGATGATTTAGATAAAGTAAAAATAGAAAATAGTAAAAATGCATATATTAACTTTAATAAATATTATCTAATAATAACTGATAACTATATTACTATAAAAGATTTAGGCATTATAAAAAAAGTAGTAAATAGCACCATAAACTTAGGTTTTTCCTTATTGATGATTGAGCCTACAATGCAAAATTTACCAAGTAAATGTAATCAATTTATTTCAATAACTCAAAGTGTAAGTGGTATACTTGGTAAAGATTTGAGTGAATCTAACCAAAATAACTTTACTCCTGAATTTTTTAATGGCAATATGTTATATTTTTCACAAATAATATCAAATATCCCGATTGGATCAATGACATTAAGTAATACATTGCCTACCACTTTAAGTTTTTTGGAAATGTATAAAGTTGGTAAGATAGAGCAATTAAATATATTAAATAGATGGAAAAATAATGATCCCACAATTAGTCTTCACACTCCATTAGGTGTTCACGAAGATGGTAAATTATTTGAAATAGATTTACACGAAAAATATCATGGACCACATGGGTTAATTGCAGGAGCAACTGGTTCTGGAAAATCAGAATTTATTATAACATTTATATTATCTATGGCTGTTAATTATCATCCAGATGAAGTTCAATTTGTATTAATCGATTATAAAGGTGGAGGATTAGCTGGTGCTTTTGAAAATAGAGAAACAGGAATAAAAATTCCACATCTTGTAGGTACTATAACAAATTTAGATACGGCTGAGATGAATCGTACTTTAGTGTCAATCAATAGTGAATTAAAAAGAAGACAAAGAATGTTTAATGAAGCTAGAGATAAATTAGGTGAGAGTACTGTTGATATATACAAATATCAAAAATTTTATAGAGAAGGGAAGGTTAAAGAGCCAATCTCTCATTTGTTTATAATCTCAGATGAGTTTGCTGAACTAAAATCACAACAACCTGAGTTTATGAATGAATTAGTTTCAGCGGCACGTATTGGTCGTAGTTTAGGTGTTCATTTAATTCTTGCTACTCAAAAACCAGCTGGTGTTGTTGATGATCAAATATGGTCAAACTCAAGATTCAAAATTGCTTTAAAAGTTCAAACAGCTGAAGATAGTAATGAATTATTAAAGAGACCTGATGCAGCTAACATAAAAGAAACAGGTAGATTCTATTTACAAGTTGGATATAATGAATTATTTGAGCTTGGACAATCAGCATGGAGCGGTGCTAAATATGTTCCTACAGATAGAATCTTAAAAAATATTGATGACTCTATCAATTTTATTGATAACAATGGTAATGTTATTAAAAAGATTAATGATACTGTTAAGCAAGATAACATTGTTAATTTAGGGGACCAATTAACAAATGTGGTGAAGTATTTATATAATATAGCAAAAAGAGAGAATATTACATTTCGACAATTATGGATGCCAAGCATACCTAAAGAAATTTATTTATCAAACGTTATAGCTAAGTATAAATATCAGGCTACCCCTTACCAAATTAATCCATTGATTGGTGAGTATGATGACCCCACAACTCAATATCAAAATATGCTAACTGTTGATTTAACAAATAATGGAAACTTATTAATTTTTGGAAACGTTGGTAGTGGTAAAGAAAATTTATTAATGACGTTAATATATTCATCTTGTATTTATCATACATCTGATGAAGTTAACTTCTATATTTTAGATTTTGGTGCAGAGACTCTTAAATCATTTTCTAATATGCCACATATTGGTGATATAGTATTAATCGAAGAGAAAGATAAAATTAAAAATTGCTTTTTGATGTTGGAGAGGGAAATTAATAGGAGGAAAGAATTATTCTCTGATTTTGACGGTAGATACTCCTCATATATTAAAAATAGTGAAACAAAACTTCCTTTAATTGTCTGTGTTTTAAATGGATATGAAGCATTTATTGAAAATTATGGAACTTATGATGATTATTTTGCACATCTTTTAAGAGAAAGTTCAAAATATGGAATAATATTTATATTAACTGCTGTAGCACCTAATTCTGTAAGATCAAGAATATCTCAATCATTTGCAAATAAAATTATGTTACAAGTAGCTGATGACTTTGACTATAAATTCGTAATGAACGCACCTAATGGACTGAAACCTGCTAAATACTTTGGTAGGGGTCTTTCTACAGTTGGTGAAAAAGTATTTGAATTTCAAACAGCTTATATTTACTTAGCAGACAAAATTAGTGATACTATAAAAGAAATATCTGAAAAACTTTCTCAATCATACAAGAAAAACCCAGCTATCCCAATAATTCCTATGAATGTAACAGCTGAATCATTATCTGCTTATATAGATGAAATAACTAACGTTCCAATTGGAATTAAAATAAAAGATGCTTCAATATTAAAATATAATTTTATTGCTAATCATATTACACAAATTATTGGTAATAACATAGTTATTGATACTGGTTTTATTATAGATTTTGTAAAAACATTATCCAATATTCCTAATATTAAACTCAAGGTATTTGACTTTGTGGATTGTATAACTGAACAATTAAATATAGATTATATTAATGGTGAATTTACAAAAAATATCGACCTTATTAGTAAGAATGAAAAGGAAAATGAGTTAACTAAGATTTATGTATTAATTGGTATTGGTTATATTTATGATAAGGTTTTAGATGAAGGGATAGATGCATTATTTAGTATATTTAATAATCTTAATTCCTATAAAAATAGTTATTTTATCTTTGTGGATAATTATTCATCATATAAAAGGATTATGAAAGAAAAATGGTATGATACCGTTAATAATAAATCTGGTATTTGGATAGGCAAAGATGTAGGAATTCAAACATCTATAAAAATTCCAAATATGAAAAAATGTGATGCTTCAGAGGATTTTAATGGTGTGTCATATGCAATTATAGATGGTGAATATTCTCTGATGAAGTGTATTGGTACTCATAACGAAGAAGGTGGTCAATATTAAAAATAAAGTCTTAGTAGAATTAATTGTTCCAGAAATAGATAAAACATATCAAATTTACTTGCCTATAAATAAAAAGATAGGAAATATTATTAATTTATTAAATGAGGCTATTTTTGAATTATCAAATGGTGAATTACCTCAATCTAAATCCAATTCTCTATACAACGTTGATACGTTAGAAATGTATTTGTCTGATAAATTATTAATTAATACTAATATTAGAAATGGAACTAGATTGGTACTTATAAGTTAGGATTGCATTTAGCAATCTTTTTGTTTGATGAAGATTTATATGAACATTGTATTTAATTTGTCAAATTGTCGAAAAAAAAAGATCTATAAAAGATCATTTTTATGATAATTAACTTTTAATTGATTTTATAGCTTCGCTAACTACTGATTCAGATAAATCATTCTTTTTGTAGTTCTCAGCTACGTTTGATATTTTAGATTCAAAATCCTTCATTATTGTTTGCATAGAATTGTCAATCTCTGTCACTACCTGTTTAGCTAATGATTTTACTTGAGATTCTATATTAGTACCTTTAAAAGCTGCGGTTAATTTTGCATTAGTTGCTGCTATATTATTATGAATATAAATATCTTTTCTATAATCTTCCATAGCTGACTTTATTTTTTGAATACCATTTGCGTTTATACCTACTGCCATAATATCACTCCTTTATATAAAATTATATTTAAAATTTGTTACCAGATTGAAATTTAATGAAATCGCTATAACTTTGGTTTAATGTCTCTCCAATTTTTCGTTGATAAGTGTCAATTTGTGATTTTACGTTTTTAATTTCAGTTTCAATTGCTTTTTTAAAGCTATCTGCATCAGCACCTGACCAATTCGCATCAATAGTAGATAGCAATTGTTGATACTTATCACCAGTTAATCTAGTTCTTAGGTTTGCTAAATCATTATTGTAATCAGTTATTAATCCACTAATCCCTCCTCGATCTCTACCATACGTTGCTTCTTTCATATTAAAAGCCATATTGATATCCTCCCATCTTTATATATTTTAAGAGTATCCTCTTATGGTTACATTGTACAGCATATATAGTTAATTTAGCAAGTAATGTGCTATAATTTTACATATAGTTTACAATAGTTATTGTGACTTAATTCTAATTTCCTTTTTAATAATTTCTTATTACACAATTATTAATAATCTATATCAAAGTACTAACAAATTGATATTTTTTCTGATAAATCATCATAGAAATTTTAAGTTACAACTATCAATTTTGGAAGCATTATTTAGTATAAAAAAAGATATACTTTTGATATCTTTGCACTTATTTATATTTTTTTAAATTTTATGTATATTTTTTGCATTTGGTCATATTATATTAGTGGGGAAGGTTTACAGGTTTAGTAAAGATCCCCTGTATATAGATCGGCATTTAGGGAGTAGTCTAAATGCCTTTTTTGTTGTCATAATCTTCTAGAAAGCTTTTATATTCTCCATGTTTTTTAGTACCTAATACACAATCTAAGTTAATATTATCTAGACTTTTAAAAATATTATAATCTGCATTTTTATTGACTTTTTTTAGATTTTTTATTAATTCTTTTACTTCTTTTCTTTTACTAGTTCCATCATTTACTAGAGAACAACCTTCTGTGAAACGGCATGCACAATTTATAAATGTTAAATCATTAGTGTTTCTCCAAGATATGATTGATTCTTCTTTTACCATATATAGTGGTCTTATTAATTCGATTCCTTCAAAGTTATCACTATGAAGTTTTGGCATCATAGTTTTTATTTCAGAGCCATATAACATTGAAAGAAGTGTTGTTTCTATAACATCGTTAAAATGATGTCCTAGGGCTATTTTATTGCAACCTAGTTCTTGAGCCTTATTATATAAAAAGCCTCTTCTCATTCTGGCACATAAATAACAAGGACTTTTTTCTATCTTTTCAACTATATCAAAAATATCACTATTAAAGATTTCTATGGGTACATTTAATATTTTGGCATTGTCTATGATAAAGTCTCTATTATATTCATTATATCCTGGATCCATAACAACGTATCTAGCTTCAAATTTTACTTTTCCATGACGTTGTAATTCTTGAATACATTTAGCAAGTAAAAATGAGTCTTTACCACCACTTATACAAACCATAATTTTATCATTTTCTTTGATTAGTTCATATTCTTGAACGGCTTTGATAAATTTGCTCCAAATATCTTTACGATATTTTTTTATTATACTTCTTTCTATTTCTTTATATTTCTCCATTTTGTTCATACTCCTTATATATTGTGTCAAATACTTTTAAAAATTCTTCTACCTCTTGTTGTGTAGTTAAGTAGGAGAAGCTTATTCTGATTGACGATGATGATAGTCCCTTATCTTTAGTTAGTGCGTATACAAGCTTTGATGGTGTATTTAGGGGACAGCAAGATGTTTTTGTTGAGACATATATGTCATGTTCTTCTAGTTTTTGTTGTAGTTTTAGAGAGTTTATTTTCTTTAAACTGAAGTTTAGAGTGTGTGGTATTGAGTTTTTGGTACTATTAATTTGAACATGTTCATACTTTTCTAAAGTTTTTCTTACCATTTCATTTAACTTTAATATATGTTCATATCTTGATTGTTCATTTTTAAGTGCTATATCTAAGGCTTTACTGGTTGCTATAATATCAGCAAGACATGGTGTTCCGCTTCTATAGATTGTAGTTGATTTTCCACCATTTATTTGTGGAATTAAGCTGACATTTTTTCTTTTTACTAAGATTCCTATTCCATTAAGTCCATAAAACTTATGGGGAGTTATAGTTATTAAATCTACATCTTGATAATCTGTTTTTATCTTGCCAATTGACTGTGATGCATCAGTATGGAAGTAACAATTTGGATATTTTTTTAATATTTTTCCTATTTCTTCTATTGGTTGTTTTAAGCCTAGTTCACTATCAACAGTGCAGGCACTTACTAAGATTGTATCATCTCTAAGCATATTTTTTAATACTTCTAAATCGATATATCCTTCTTTTGTTATAGGAAGGAGTTCTACTTCAAAACCTTGTTCCTGCATTTTTGTTGCGGCAGCAGTTATAGAATTATGTTCTAAGCTGCTTATTAAGATGTGTTTACCTCTTGCTTTATATCTTTCACAAATACCTTTGATAACTAAATTGTTAGTCTCACTTGCTCCTGAGGTATAGATTATTTCTTCTGGTGAAACATTTAAGTTTTTGGCTATTTTTTCGGTTGATCTATCTATCGCATCTTTGGCTTCCATTCCTAACTTATGATTTGAATTTGGATTTGCATAGTATTTTTTTGTTGCTTTTACAAATTCATTTAATACTTCTTCATCAGTTGGAGTTGCTGCAGCATAATCTAAATAAACCATTTTATCACTTCCTATTATTCTGTTGGTCCATCCCATTTTTCAAACTTTGTTTTATAACTATCAACATATTCTTTTGACATAATTATTTTATCATTTGCTTCCCTATATTCTTCTACTGGTGCTGGATTACAACCACCACTTTCTTTTCCTATTTGATCTATTGTAAACCTATTTCCACAATTTTGGCATTCAAAATAATCTCCTTTTTGAATAAAATATGCGTTTGGACTTGGATTACAAGCTTGGCATGTATTGAATGCTATTCCTATTGTACCATCGCTTCTTTTTACTACAATAAATTAGATTGTTATATCATCTACTTTGTAATTTACAAATGTTGCGGTCTTAGTAATAGAGTTTGTATTAATTATAACATTTTCTCCTTCTACTTTGGCGTTTTCAAACTTATTAGTTACTTTTTCTTCTTGGTTTTCAGCTTTTTTATTACAACCTGTTAGACAAAAAACTGAAGTTATGGCTAAAATTACTATTAGTATTTTTTTCATTCTTTTTCTCCTATATATTTATAATCTAAGCTTTCTATTATATTTTTTACTTGATTTAGATCTATAGGTTCTTTAGAAGTTATTACTACTTCTTTTTTATCTAAATTTACTTTTACTTTACTTACATTTGGTATTTGTTCTAAGTTTTTTCTTACTTTTTCTGCACAATGAGCACAGCTCATATTATCTACTAATATTGTCTTATTTATTTTCTTATTAAACATTTTCTATTCTCCTTAATTTTATTTTTTTTAATCTTAATGCATTAATTGTAACAGTTAGGCTACTGGCAGTCATTGCAAATGCAGCGATCATCGGATTCATAACTATTCCTTTAGCTGAAAGAAGCCCTGTTGCGACTGGAATCATACAAATATTATAGAAAAAAGCCCAAAATAAGTTTTCCTTAATATTTAAAATTGTTTTCTTACTTATTTTTAACAAGTTAAGTAAACTTATCAAATTATTATTCATTAAAATTATGTCTGCGGAATTAGTAGCTATATCTGTTCCACTAGAGATCGAAACTCCTATACTTGCAGTTTTGAGACTTGGAGCATCATTTATTCCATCACCTATCATCATTACTTTTTTATTATCATTTAAGAGTTTTTTTATTTCATTTGTTTTTTCTTTTGGCATGACATTAGAAATAATATTGTCTATGCCTAGTTCTTTAGCTATTTTAGTTGCAGTTTCTTTATTGTCACCTGTTAACATAATTACTTCTTTGCCTAATCTTTTTAACTCTTTTATTGTCTCTTTGGCACTAGGTCTTATTATATCTTTTACACCAATTAATGCAAGTACTTTATTGTTTTCTATTACATAAATGATACTGTTGCCTGATTCTTTTAGTTTGTTTTCATCTTTTTGATATTCATTTGCTATTTTTAATTTATTTAATATTTTACTATTTCCCAAGTAATATTTATTTTTATCCATTTTACCTTCTAAGCCTATTCCCTCGATAATTTTGAAATCATCTACATTTTTCTTTGTTTTTATATCTTGGAATGCAGTAGTAATTGGGTGAGTTGATTTTGCTTCTAAACTTGCGGTTAATCTTAATATATCATCGTCTGATAGTTTGCTGTAATTATATAGTTTACTGATACTTAAATTACCATAAGTAAGTGTTCCTGTTTTATCAAAAACGATTGTGTCTATTTTATGTGCATTTTCTAAAGTTTCACTTGTTTTTACAATGATACCATTTTTGGCACATAATCCTTCACTGATTATTATAGCAAGAGGAGTAGAAAGTCCTAAAGCACAGGGACACGCAACTACTAAAACAGTTATGAAATTGGTTAGAGCTATACTAATATCTTTGCTAACAAATATGTATGCAATTAAAGTTAGAAGAGCAATTATTATGATTGTTGGAACAAAAATACCACTTACTTTATCAGCTATCTTAGCAATTGGTGACTTTGTATTGCTTGCTTCTACTACTAGTCTTACAACTTCTGATATTGTGGAATCTTTTCCTATTTTTTCAGCCTTATATTCAATATATCCATCTATATTTAGGCTTCCTGCGATTACTTTGTCTCCTACTTCTTTCTTTTTAGGATAAGATTCTCCTGTTATGAAAGCTTCATCTAAATGAGTTTTTCCTGATATTACTTTACCATCTACTGCTATTTTCATTCCTGGTTTGCATACTAAAATATCATCTTTTTTTATTTGATCTATAGTTACTTTTGTTAGCTTATCTTCTTTTTTTAAAAGAGCTTTTTCTGGTGTTATTGTTACTAACTCTTGTAATGCTTCTTTTGTTTTATTTTTACTTTTTTGATCAACGTATTTTCCTATTTTTATAAAGAATATTACTATACAAACTGATTCATAGTACAGATTTTCTACATAATTATTATTTCCTAGGATAATCATTATTGTTGATAGTATACTATAAATAAGACTGGATAAGACTCCTATTGTTACTAATGTATCCATATTGGGAGTTTTGTGGATTAAGTTTTTGAATCCATTTTTTATAATATCTTTTCCATATATTAAGAAAGGTATAGTTAATATTAAAAGGCATAGTGAGTAATTTATTGGATAATCCTTCATATTTAGGTAGGAAATCGTTTTTAAACCTACCATATGAGACATAGATATATATAAGATTAGTAATGATAATAATCCAAATATGATTAGTACTTTTTTACTATCTTTTTTCTTTGTTTCTTTTTTAGGATCGTATACTCCGTAACTTTCAAAACCTGCTTCTTTTACAAAACGATTTAAATCATCTATAGTTAAAGTATCATCGTATTCAATACTGGCTTGAGCTAATACTAGATTGACGTAGGCGCTAACGACACCTTTTTGCTTATTTAAGTATTTCTCAAGTCCACTGGAACATGCGCTACAACTCATATTTCCTATACTTAAAATTACTTTTTTCATCGTTATTCTCCTTTGAAATATTTTTTGTTATCTATTACTTTGATATTATTTTTGATCATATTCATCCAACAAGTATAAGAGTAATCACCTAATTTACTTGGAGTGAATTCTATGATATTCTCACCTTCTTGGAGATCTTTTTTGATTCCAAATTTATTTATTAAGATTTGATTGTTGCACCCTGTTAATTTATCTTTTTCTACATTTATGATTAGTTTCACTGGTATATCTTTTTGAACTAGAATATCTTTATAGTTGTCATAATCTAGGTCTATTTTTACTAATTGATAGTTTTTCTTTATGGTTGCTTTTTCATAATTTGTGTAATTATTTGATGGTGTTATTACGTTAATTCCTAAAGATGTTAATCCTCTATTTAGCATTGTTATTGATAATATTAAAATTAAAACTGAGGCAAGCTTATTTAAAAGTACCTTTGTTTTTCCCTTTGTAATATTTAAGACTATTCCTGTTGTTAACATTAGAGGAACTGTTCCCAGTCCAAAGATCAGCATTGATAATGCTCCTTTTATAGGACTTGATGTTGATAAGGCATAAACTTGCATGGCTTGAAGTGGTCCACATGGCATTAATCCATTTAATAAGCCTATAACAAATGGGTTCTTTACTTTTGCCTTTGTTCTTGGAAACTTTATGTTCTTTAAGTTGAGTACTCCTAACATATTTAGTGACATAAAGAACATAATTATAGCTGACATAATTATAATAATTCCCATTACTGTTTTATTGATAGAAATAATATTACCTATTAAACCGGTGAAGGCACCTAACAGTGTGTAGGATATTATTCTTCCTAAATTATAAAATATTGGACTTTTTAATCTTTTATTTGTATTTTGATTTATTACCGCGACCATATTTATGGCACCACACATACTAATACAATGAAGACTTGTTAGAAGTCCTGTTATAAAAAGCATTCCATAAGTTAACTTACTATCTATTGTTGGAATCATGTTAAAGATATTAAAACCAAGAATTTTGTAACTGATTGTTAGAATAATTACTATCGTTATTAGTATTATAATAAACTCTTTTAACTTTATATTTTGTTCTAAAGTTTCTTTATTTTCTGTTATATATTCCTCTTTTGTATAGTATCCTAATTTATTTACGCAATCAATTATTGATTTTTTATTAAGTGTATTTGTATAGGTTAGGCATGCTGATGAACTTGATATTTCTACTTCTTTTATATTTTTTATTTTTAATAAGTTCTTTTCTAATGTAGTTTTGCAGTGAGCACAATGCATACCTTCTATTTTTACGTATATTTTTTTCATATTATTTTATTTTGCTAAATAAATCTAGGATATCATCTATAACTTCTAACTTATCATTCTTAATATCTTCAACCATGCATGATGTCATATGGCTCTTTAAGATTTCGTTACCTAAACTTTTTAGAGCATTAGTTGCGGAAGCTATTTGAATTAAGACATCGTCACAATATCTATCATCATCTATCATTTGTTGGATTCCATTTATTTGTCCTGAAATGATATTTAGTCTTCTTGTTAGTTTTTTCTTTTCTTCTTCTGTTCTATATTTAGATCTAGTACATTCTGTACAACTTTTTTTCATTTTCATCACCACACTCATTATAGGGGGTGGGGGTATGTGTGTCAAGTTCTTTTTATATTTTTATCTAAATAGTATTTTTCTATGCTTATATACAGGCATTATATTAAATCGTTCATATATTATTATAAAGGAGGGTTATATATGTTGGAAAACGATGATTGTAGACCAATAAAAAGAAAAGAGCGTTGTATTAGATATTATTTAATTAATCCAACCGGTCCTGCTGGTGTTACTGGACCTACTGGACCCACGGGGCCAACAGGACCTACTGGACCTCAAGGATTACAGGGAAATCCAGGCCCTATTGGTGCAACTGGTCCAACTGGACCTACTGGGCCAGCAGGACCTAGTGGTGAAGTAGCAGCTAGAGCATTTGGTAGGAAATATGATACTGCCGCTAATAACATAACATTAGAAGCAAATGTTGCTCAAACAATTCCTCTTGGTAGTACAGGGCCTAACTCTGGAATCACTACTGAGACCCAGAATGTTCTCACAATAAATGAGGCAGGTACTTATAAAGTTGATTATTTGTTTGCTGGTTCTACTAATATAAATGCTAATGTAACTGTTGAAGTCAAGCAAAATGATACTCCTATTGGTAGTACATCTATTATTAAGGATACTACTGCTAATAACGATATCGATTTTATTGGTAGTTCCATTAATACCTTTGCTCAAGGTGATAAAATTAGTTTAAGCATTGAATCAACCACTGCAGTAACAGTATCTCCTACTTCTGGCACTAATGCTTACTTAAACATATTTAAAATATAATATAATTAAAAATAGTATTGATAAGTTTTCAATACTATTTTTTGTTTTAGTTGTTTTTTATTAGAAATTAAAGTCAAGGTATATATATTTATTCATATTATATGATAGATTATTATTTATTAATTCTTGTGCTTTCTTATTTATTTTTGAAATTCTTTCTCCATTTATTAATGGATCAATATATCTAATTTTAGCTCCATGGTGTACAAAATATACATTTTTAGGTGGTGTTTCTGATGTTAATATTTGTTTAGCTGTTTTCCATTTTGTAAATACTTCTTTATATTTAGAATTTTCGATGATATCTATTATTTCTGTCTCTTTTAAAACATATAGATCTTCTCTTTTTATCTTACCTTCATTATTAAGTTTCTTCAAAATATCGGCAATAAATTGCATTGAATATCTAGTTCTGTCTTCCATATATATATTATTGATAATTTACTAGTCATTTCGACAAATGATTTTGCAACGCTTTCACTTTCAAATCCTAATTCATCGATACCTTCTTCATTTTTTTGAATATTTATATCATTATATATGTTTCTTATTTTATCAAGTTCTTCTATCTTATATGTAATTAATGCATTTGATAACGAATATTCTAGTCTATCTGCGGAAAGTTTTGGAGTATCATTGTCCGCAATTGGATATAGGTGATAGTTTTCTACTTCTTTTATATCAATGCAGTCTCTTTTCAATAGAGTCATAATCTCATTTGATTTTTTGATTATTTCAGAGGTTAAATCTTCTGTTGATTCTTGCTTCATATAGTCTCCATCTAAAAAATCTACACAGTGTTTAAATGCTGGTGTTGCAATATCATGAAATAGTCCTGATAGCGTTTGCTTTTTATCATTGGTAAAATGCCAAATAATTAATGCTACAGCAATTGAATGATCTAGACTGGAATAGCAATAATTTTTAAATAAATCAGAATAAATAGTTCCACAAGTTACACTTATATATTGTTGTTTTAACATTTCTTTAGTGTTTATGTATTCGTTTAACCATTTTGGAAATTTTGGTTCTAATATATTAAAATATTCAATTACTTTCTTATCCACATTATCTAAATAGTTCATATATACCACCTTATTTTGATTGTACCATATAAAATCACTTTTATATATGCACTTTTAATTTTTTTATTAATATATTTTTAGTTGTAAACAAGAACATCATTATTTAAAAGTATATATTTGTTTTTTTACGGGATATCATAATAAAATACACTGTTTTGAAGTGTATTTTATTATAGTATTTTCAGATATTTTATTGTGTCTACTCTAAGAGATTCATTTCTAAAAAATTGTTAACACATTATTACAAATTTACATACTATATTAAAAATTTAAATTCTTACTTTCAAATTTGTATTTTACTTTCTTCTTTATTGATTATCTTCGAGTATTATTTGACCATCTATAATTGGTATATTAGGGAAACTTGCATCCATTAATGTGAAGTTTCTAACTGGGGCTGGTGGATTAGTTATTTGCACTGTTTCAGATGCCTCAGTCATGACAATTGACTTAACATTATCATCAAATGTGTGGCCTCCATCACTTGATATTTGTTTATAATATATTGCTGTACTTCCTGATTCAGCAAATGGAACATTGTTAAATATAGCATTTCCATCATCATTTGTTGTTATTTCATTTCCTACTATTGTTCCTGTACTATCTGTTCTTATAAACTTAGCGCCAACAATTTGTACTCCAGTATTAGGATCTCCGGTATCTGTAACATGAAGTGTTAAAGTTCCTTTTGCGCTTATAGTAAAAGCATATGTAGGAGTTCCATCTATAATGGTTACACTTTTTGGATCTAGTGTTGATGCATCGTATCCACCAGCAACAGCTTGGGCGTTATATGTTCCTGTAACAAGTTCAATACTTCCTTTACCATTTGTTATTGGTATTGTGTGTCTTGCCATAATATCATCTTACCTCCTTCTATTTTTATATTTGGATAATATTTATCCTTTAGTAAAACCGTAACAAGATGTTCTTTTCTTTTATTATTGCTAATGTTTATACAATAAACTTTATCTTTTATTGATATTAAAGGTATTTTTAAAATCGATACATTAGAATATATAACTAATTTATAGACATCATTATTGCAAATTGGTATTTTTGCTTTTCCAAATTTGTCTGTCATCCCATCAAAAACAATCTTATTACATTTGTCCTTTAGTTTTATTTTTAAATTACTTAGATTCATACTTTCATTACTACAAAGTTTAATATAAATATAATCAGTTTTCATAATTCACCTCATTACAATATATTTTATGAATCAAATTTCTTTTTTGTAAAGGTATTATGTCTCAACACTCCAAACTATTATGGTAGAATAGTCTTCATCTTCAAGCAAATCTTTGCTAGGTCTTAGAAATAATCCCTTATCAGTCGAAAATGTAATATTGCTAACATTTACAACTCCACCGTTATCATTTGATTCATATATCAACTTTTTAGTTGTCTTTAAGAAAATTTCTTCATTATTAAATTTCTTGAAAAGCAATGAATCTATTAATACCTTACCTGTACTTTCTATCATTGGATTTGTATAATTTAAATATAGTTTCCAATTAGTGCTATTTACTCTACTATCAACCACAGTTACAACTGTTTCATTTTTTTTAGGCAATACAATTGGATTAGTTGAAGATATTTTCATACTAAACGGAATATTTTCTGTTGCTTTTAAAAGAGTTAACTCTCCCATAAATGGTGTTGTTACCTTCCTTTCAGTAAAACAACTATTTAAACAAGATGTTATCTTAACTCTGGTATTCTCTGCAATAGCAGAATCAACATTTGCTTCAAACAATCCGTTTTCATCTGCTGATGCTGTTAAGCTTTTATTATCATATTCTATTTTAACTTTTGCATATGGTATGGTATGCCCTGATATAACATTTGTAGAATCTGTAATTGGATGAACATTTATCTTAAGCATTCCAATAGTTAATATTTTTTTACCTTGAAATGAAAAACTATTTATATCTGATATTGAACTTAACTCAGTATCAGTAAAATTATGTGATGTAACCGTAGTACTATCTTTATTGAATACTCCTGTTATTTTAGCTGGTGTAGTTTCTTTATACCAATATAATGCTGGAGTATCATCAAGACTACAAGCAGAAATATAGTCAAGAGCATATATCCACATATTAATTCTACTAAAACTAAAGGCGAAGTCAACTGGATTATTGGTATATACTACATTTGCATTTTTAGTGTAAATATTAACATATTTGGGATTATCTAGTACAAACTTTTGATTTGTACCTTTAAAATAAATATTATAATTATCAGTTGGTGTGGTCATATATGTATTTATTACTGATATGCTTGCTCCTTCCTTAACTATAAAATCTCCAAATACATTCCACATTGGGACCCTTTGATGGCTTTTCTCTATAAATGTAAAATTAGCCATTTCTTCTATTAGAACATTTCTAGCACCATGTGTTGTTGTTATTGCAAAACCATTTCCTGTCGTTAAAAGAAATTCTGATCCATGTCCTACTATTAAGTCTAACCTATTAGTTCCATTCATAAGTTCTTTATTAGTTGTAATACTTACATTACTATTAGGAACTATTTTTATATAAGATGGTATAACATCATTAAAAAAGAAAACTGTATTTGTACTGGAACTGCTTGTGATTATTGTATTTCCTCCAATTATAATCCTATTAGAGTCACAAACTCTTTGTGTCGAAACATTATTTGTGTCTTTTGCATCTATAAGAGAATCAATAATTTTAGTTGTTCCATAATAATTCTGTGAAAGTTCTATTCCACTAAAATTTATATTATTGTATTCTACTACTACATTTGAATAGTTTGGATGGGATGGAACATAAACAACTCCATAACCATGAGAAGATACTATATTCATATTTTTTAATATGATTCTTTTATTAGTTGTACTTGCTTTTATAACCGTTGCTTCTAAACTTAGATTATTTGTATAAGTATATTTAACATTGTTATAGGTACCATCAATTGTTACTTTAACTTTATTACTATTTATAATGAAACCGCTAGTAGCTATAATATCGCTTCCTAAATAAATGTAGTCATAGCCATTATCTTCACTTACTGCTTGTTTTAATTCATCACTGTTTGTAACAACAACTGTATTATTATTTATTATTTGAATAATTATCACCTTCCTTTGCTATAATTTATGCTAGGAACTAAAAATGAAATAATTAAAAAGAATAGAATTTTCTTAATGTATTTTAGTAACATTTAACATTGCATTAGTACTTCCATTAAATATTATATTAACAGTCATTGAAGGCTTTACATTTAATGTAACAAGATCATCTTTATTTAGAGATACAATAGTTGAACCACTTATACAATTAATTATTTGTGCTTGAAATTCACTAGTTGTATTCGTTGCTGGTTGTAGTATATCATTTGCTCTTACAGACATAGTTAAAGAGCAATCTTCATTTGTTGCCCCACATAATGAATATGAAATAAGATAAACTCCATTTTCTTTTATTTTAATTGAATTATTATCTGGGTATTCTGTAAGAAAGGCAGTACCTTTTTCAGGTAGAGGTATTGTTGTGTCAGCTCCTTGTGGCAAATTAAGTTGTGTATCAGTCATTGAATATCTGATTCCATAAGAAGAGACAAACTCTGTTCCAGGGGGACCTGCTGGACCTTGTGGACCTCTAGCACCGATATCACCCTTTTCTCCTTTTGGAATTAAAAATGCTAAATGATGTACCCAATTTTCGAAAGTATCCATAACTTGTGCTGGTTCTCCAGCTTCTAAAGTTTCTGTTTCATCTATAGCTATATGTTCTGTTCTTCCTATTTCTCCTGGTAGTCCCCTCGGTCCCATATCTCCCTGATCTCCTTTTTCGCCTTTTGGTATTTTAAAATCTAGAACTACATCTACTGGTGTACCAACATTTATAACTTCAGCCTCTTCAGTTGGTTCTATTGTTTCTATATTCCCAATTTGAATTGTAGATGGCCCTTGTTCACCTTTTTCTCCTTTTATACCTTGTGGCCCTTGATCACCTTTTTCTCCTTTTGGGCCTGGTATTCCTTGCGGACCAATTTTCCCATCTATTCCTTGTTTTCCTCTAGGTATTTTAAAATTCAAAATGACATCTTCATTTGTTCCAACATTTTCTACTTTAGCATTTTCAGAAGATTCTACTGTTTCTGTCATTCCGACATCAATGCTAGCTGGACCTGCTAGTCCTCTTTCTCCTTGCGGACCAATTAAACCTTGTTCACCTTTTGGTCCAGTTGGACCTGGTATATAACAGAATTTATATTTTTCTCTTTCTTCTTCTACTTTTTTTCTTATTAACTCATAATCATTGCAATTATTCATTATACATCCTCCTTTAATTTTTTTAGAATTAATCCTCATACTTAAATTCTTCTATTTTAGTTTATGAAATTATTTTCTAAATGTATAATGAATATGTAATAAATACTCTATTTCTATTTTTTACATAAATATTAACTTCTTCATATGTTACAAATTCATTATTATAACTTTAGAAAAAGCAAAAAAATCACCCTTAAAAAGGGTGAGTCACACTGTTGACAAAATAAATTTTTGTTAAAAGTATGAAATCAGTAAAATTTACTACTTCTTTTCATACACATAAATTATTATAAGCACAAAATATGCACAAATCATTACATTAACAATTAAATCAGTTTTATCTTTATGGTGAATATTTTCAAAATCAAACGATTTATGTGGATTAGGGATTTCAATTGAGCTATGAATCATTAAGTAAACATCATTTATAATTTTTTCATTTTTTTCTACCATCAATAAATGTGCTAACAATCTTATATGTCTTATTTTTTCATATAAAATCTCATTTTTTGAAGTTATTATCTCTTTAGCTAGTGGTAGATATTTATTTAAAATAAAGTTTTTATTTTCATCTTTATACCTTTCTGAACTAAATATACTTGTACCAATATTATAATCATTCCAATATCCGACAAAAACACCAGGGTTCTTTTCTCTTTCTATTTACCTTTCCTGCTTCAAAGCAATATTGATATACATTACTTTTTTTCTTATGCTAATCATTTTATCACTCTCCTTATCTTTGATATACATATAAAAATAGAGTATACCTACATGATACACTCTATTCACTCTTTGATTTATCATCAATTTTATTACTTATTGCTTTTAAAGTTTCTAAATACTCTTTTTCCACTGGGCTTATTGTTTTTACTTGATATTTTTTATATTCATCTTTTGCTTTTTCTATTGCTTTATTATGACTAATTGTACCTGCACCAACAAGTAGCTTTTCTCCAGTACTAGAAAGGATTGTATCTAGTTGTTTAATATAATCAGCCATATGCATTGGATTATGTCTAATTGCTTGTATTTCAGCAAAATCAAAATATCCAGATACTAAATTATTTAAAATTTTTAGTTCTTCTTCTGTTAAATAATTTTTAGCAATTATAACATCACTCATTACTGGCAAATCACCTTTAAAAGTAGTTAATCCCATAAAAGGTTTATCAGAATCTGCCCTTTCATATATTACTTCAGGTGCTGTGTGTCCGTGGGCAGCAAAGTGAAGTTTATTTTGAACAATTTTAAAAAATTCAATTGATTTACTGTCTTTAGGATCATAATCTATGGAAGTTGCATACAAATCAAGGACTTGTCTATATAATACTTTTTCTGATGACCTAATATCCTTAATTCTAGCAAGTAATTCTTTCCAATAATTACCTCCACCATTACCTTTAAGTCTTTCATCGTCCATAGTGAAACCTTTAATCATATATTCTTTTAATCTTTCAGTCGCCCATCTTCTAAAATTAGTAGCAACTTTCGATTTTATTCTATATCCTAAAGATAAAATCATATCTAAATTGTAATATTTAACTTTTCTTTCAACTTTTCGATTTCCTTCTTTTTGAACTGTCAAGAATTCCTTGACAGTTGAATTTATGTCTAATTCTTCTTCATCAAAGATATTTTTAATATGCAAACTTATATTTTGTTTAGTCGTATCATATAAGTCAGCCATCTGTTGTTGTGATAGCCATACTGTTTCATCTTCAAGTTTTACATCTATTTTTGTCGTTCCATCATCAGTTTGATAAATTACAATATTATTGTTATTTTCTTCCATTGTTATACCTCCATTTCTATTAGATTTTAAAAGGTGTCAACAAATATAATCATTGTTCACACCTTTATTTTACTACACATTTTTAATATTTTGTGTACAAGTTATAAAACTCGAACCAATTTATCTTTTAAAAAAATTTAAATTTTTTCCTTGTTTTATGCTACTTTCCACAGCATTGTTTGTATTTTTTTCCCGAACCACATGGACATGGATCATTTCTTTTAATTTTATTAACTCTTTTTGGTTTTTTCTTTGCTTCTTCTTTACCACCATCATTTGTTATTTTTGTTTTACTTACTTCTTTTCTTTCTACTTGTCTCGTTATTTCTGCTTTTAATAAGAATACAGAAATATCCTTATCAATTTTTTGTAACATTTCATCAAACAAGTCGAAACCTTCCATAGTGTAAGCACGAAGTGGATCTTCTTGAGCATATCCTCTTAAATAGATTCCTTCTCGTAAATGTGACATTGTGTTAATATGTTCCATCCAGTAATTATCTATTACTTGAAGTGCGATTGCTTTTTCAAACTCATCTTTTACTTCATCTGGAATATCTACTAATTTATCTTCATATTCTTTTACTACTTTTTTAACAAGTTTATCAACCATTTCATCTACATCTAAATCTTTTAAATATGTTGTCTTTATGTCTTTCTTTAATAAGTTTTCATTGGCAAATTCAACAATATCTTTCAAATCTTCATCTGTTATATATCCTTCTGGAGCTAAATGTGATTTAATTAAATCTTCTATGTGATGACGGAATGATGATAAGATCATTTCATGTATAGAGTCTGAATCTAGAATTTCATTTCTCTTGTCATACATAATTTCTCTTTGATTATTCATAACATCATCATATTGTAGTAGTTGTTTTCTAATATCAAAGTTATTTCCTTCAACACGTTTTTGAGCTGTTCCTATTGATTTTGTGAATGTTTTTGACTTGATAGCTTGATCTCCTAATCCCATCGATTCCATCATAGTTCCAATTCTTTCTGAACCAAATCTTACCATTAAGTCATCTTTCATTGATACAAAGAATTGAGTATATCCTGGATCTCCTTGACGTCCTGAACGTCCTCTTAACTGATTATCAATACGACGTGACTCATGTCGTTCTGTTCCTACTACGCATAAACCGCCTAAATCTTTTATTTCATCTGATAGTTTAATATCAGTACCACGTCCAGCCATATTGGTTGCGATTGTTACTGACTTGTGTTGTCCAATTTTTGAGATTATTTCTGCTTCTCTTGCATGATTTTTCGCATTTAATACTTCGTGTGGAATGTGAGCTTGTTTTAATAAGCTACTAATTAATTCACTTGTTTCAATAGCTATTGTACCTATTAAAACTGGTTGGCCTTTTTCATAGCGATCTTTTACGAAATTTATTATAGCTTTATATTTTGCTTCTTTTGTAGCATATACCAAGTCAGGTTCATCTTTTCTTATAACTGGTCTATTAGTTGGTATTTCAATAACATACATATTATAGATATTTCTAAACTCTTCTTCTTCCGTTTTAGCAGTTCCTGTCATACCAGATAATTTGTTATACATTCTGAATAAATTTTGGAATGTAATTGTTGCAAGGGTTTTTGTTTCTTCATTTATTTGAACGCCTTCTTTGGCTTCAATTGCTTGATGAAGACCATCTGAATAGGCTCTACCTTTCATTAAACGTCCTGTAAATTGATCTACTATTACAATTTCTCCCTCTTGAACTACATAATCAACATCTAATTTCATTGAATAGTTTGCTCTTAAGGCTTGATTGATATAATGCACTAGTGTTGTATTGTTAGCATCATATAAGTTATCTAAGTGAAATTTCTTTTCAGCTTTTGCACAACCCTCATCAGTCAAGTTTACACTTTTTGTTTTTTCATCGTAAATAAAGTCTTTTTCTTCTTTTAGACTTTTTGCAAAATGGTCTGCATCTATATAAAGATTTGCACTTTTCATTTGTCCACCAGAAATAATAAGTGGAGTTCTTGCCTCATCAATTAGAACTGAATCAACCTCATCAATAATAGCAAAATTTAATTTTCTTTGAACTCTATCTTCTTTATGAACAACCATATTATCTCTTAAGTAGTCAAATCCAATTTCATTATTTGTAGAGTAAGTTATATCACAGTTATAAGCTTCTTGTTTTTCTTTAGCTGTCATATCTCTTGTATTAACACCAACAGTTAAGCCTAAGAATTCATGTATTTTTCCCATCCATTCAGCATCACGTGTTGCTAGATATTCATTTACTGTAATTATATGAACGCCCTTTCCTTCTAGGGCATTTAAATATGCTGGTAAGACTGATGTTAAAGTTTTTCCTTCACCTGTTTTCATTTCTGCGATATTACCATAATGAATTGCTAAAGCTCCTAGGATTTGAACATAGAAGTGTTTTTCTCCTATTACACGGAATGAAGCCTCTCGTGCTGTTGCAAAAGCTTCTACTAAAATATCATCTAAGGTTTCTCCTTGCTTTAATCTTTCTTTAAATTCATCTGTTTTATTTTGAAGTTCTGTGTCTGTTAATTCAGCATACTCTTCTTCTTTAGCCATGACTTCATCGGCTAGTTTTGTAAATTTTCTTAATTCTTTATATTCATGATCAAACATTCTTCTAAAAAGATTCACCATATCATCTCCCTTAATTAATTATTGTACCAAAAAAAAAGATGGAATTAAAGCTTATTGCTAAAATTTCCTATCTTTTAGAGCTTATTCAGACTCTATGATACCATAACCGCCGTCTTTTCTTTTATATACGACTGCTACTTTATTAGTATCACTATCTTTATACATATAGAATTGATGATTTAGAAGTTCCATTTGTAGAATTGCCTCTTCTTCATTCATAGGTTTTACTTCTACCTTTTTTCTTTTTAGAACTGGTTCTTCTTCATCCTCATCTTCTTCTATTTCTTCTATATATTCTAATAAAAAATCTTTTGTTTTTGTTTGTTTAGTTAATCTTGTCTTATTTTTTCTTATTTGCCTTTCTAGTATATCAACTGCTTTATCTACTGCTTTGTAGAAATCATCTTGATATTCCTCTGATCTTAAAATAAATGATTTTAGCGGTATGGTTATTTCAACTATTTGTTTGTGGTTTTTTACTCTAACTACGACAGTTGCATGAACATCAGCTTTGTCCTCTAGGTATTTATCTAACTTTCCTAATTTCTCTTCAATATAGCTTTTCATGGCATCTGTTACTTTCATTTTATCTCCACGAATTACAATTTCCATACTATCACCTCCTATTTTTATATTACCATAAATTGAATAAAAAAACCACCTATTTTTACATAGCTGGTTCCTTTACTAGTTTAACATTTAAAGCTTGATATCCTTTTCCTGTTTCAACTAAATTGAACTCTACATATTGTCCTTCTGATAAAGTTTTATATCCTTCTTGATCTATTGCTGAATAATGAACAAAAATATCTTCATTTTCTTTATACTCAATGAAACCATAACCTTTCTCATTATTAAACCACTTGACTTTACCTATCATACAACACATCTCTCCTTCTTAATTCTTATTGTCTCGCTTTCTTCACGAGCAAATCCATTGTAACAACCATCAAATTTATATCGAACAATTTCTTTAAATTGTAAAATCCAGGACTTTTTCTGTTTTATTTTCTACAAAAATCGACATTTTTTGATTTTTTTATTTTTAATTTGTTATTTTAATTTTTTTTCATTTTTTTACTACATTTTGGTGGTAATCTTTAATTGTAGATAGGAGGGATTAAGCTGAAAGAAGCATTTTTAAATCACTCAATCTCATTTTTAATGAAGTATCAAAACTATAACGATGATGAGTTAGAAATGGTGAAATATGGATTAGAAGGATTATATCTAACTATAACTAAATTAGTTGTAATTATTGGAATGTCTCTTTTATTAAAAATATTTTGGGAAGTTATTTCAATATTATTACTCTTTAACATAATTCGTTACTTTGGTTTTGGTATCCATGCTAAAAGAAGTATAGAATGTTTGATAACTTCATTGATATTTTTTATCGGTATTCCTTATTTATTATTGCATGTAGAAATACCTAAGGTTTGGATATTGGTTAGTGGAATTGTACTTATCATATCTTATTTACTTTGGGCACCTGCTGATACCGTTAAAAGACCATTACCAAATAACAAAAAGAAAAGAATAAGAAAGATTATGACTATAGTGATTGGAATTATATATCTGGTTCTTAGTCTGGTGATTAATGACTACAAAATTTCAATATTATTTTTTATAACTATGATAATACAGGCAATTGTTATTTGTCCTGTTACATATATATTGTTGCGTCAACCATATAATAATTATAAAAAAAAGGATGTTTAAATATCTTTGATATTTATTCATAAAAATTCTAGTAAAGGAGGTATTATTGTGAAAAAAAGAGTTGCTGCTTTCGTTAGTGCTATTGCATTATTAGCTACTGGTGCTGCTAGTATGGGTTGTGTTTGGATGTTAATTGATGAACCTAATAATATTAAGGCTATCAAAGATTAATTAAAATTATACTAAATTAAAAAAGGGAATCTATTTATTTAGATTTCCTTTTCTTTGTAATTTTTAGAGTTTCAATGTAATATCCATCAATGATTTCCTGTGACTCTTCAATCCAAGTGTTTTTTGTTAACATTTTCTTGGCAAAGTATAATCCATTACCTCGTCCTTTTCCTTTTGTTGAAACTCCTTTATCATATCTATTTACTAGTACTTTATTCTCTTTGCAAGTATTACTTATTACAATGTTAGCAACATCATTAATTTCATATATTTCTATTAAGACAATCTTCTTTTTTGTCTCTTTTGCTGCTTCTATAGCATTATCACAATAAATTCCTATTAGCTTAGAAATAGTTTTTAATTCATCTTTACCAAGTGCATTTAATACTGGACTAGCATCTTGGGATACATCTACTTCAATATTAATTCCATTATTCCTAGCGACAGCAATCTTATAGTATAGTAATCCCTTTAAACCACCACTTGGTAAGTTTTTTAGTTGATTTATCATATGATTGTCTATATTTATTGTATCTGATATAATCTCATCTATTTTATTCTTTACTTTCTTTTCCTTTGTTAAACAACGTAGAACAGCTAATTGATTCTTATATTCATGTCTAATTAATTGTTCGTCTTCTATCCAATCTTCGAAAATTTTAACATAATTAAATAAATTCTCATAATCATCAGATAATTTTACGTAGCTATTTTTCTCACCTACCAATATTATGACTAATAAGAAAAAAATTAAAAAAATTAAGAAATTAGTAGTAAAAACCGCATTTAATTCATAGTTATTTCCCAACAAATAAAGTAATGTACTCATAGCTATAACAGCCAACAACAAAAAGATTATTAAATTTATTTGCCTTTTATTAGAAAGCTTCTCTATAAAGACTATTAATTTGTTTTTTATTTTATCTCTATTGTAGATGAGTATTAATGTAATAGAAAAAATAATATTAGTAATTATATTTATATACCATGTGTTTCTTGCTTGATCTATTGATAGAAAGAATGCTAAGGTAATACTGGCGATCAAATCAAGTGCAAACAGTGATAAAAATACTATACCACATGCAATAACCGCTTTTGAAAAACTTATATCTAGTACATATTTATATGTTACTATTGTGATTAAGTATATGATTATAGTATACAAATATGTGTATTCTGTTGTATACATAAATGCTGGTACTATAATGAGACATATCATCAATGCTATACTTTTGATAGATAATAATTTTTCTTTACTTCCACTTATATTTTTTACTACAATTAGTCCTACTACTGCCATTAAAGCTGAACAGATGAATTTAGTAATTGTCACAGACACGTTTTATCAACTCCTTCTTTTTATCTCTAGCAATCAAGTGAGTATGTTCTCCATTTTTAAAAGTTAATTTGTTTCTTCTTATTTCATATCTTTGTACTTCATCTAAATTTACAATTAAACTTTTATGAGTTTTGAAGAATCTAGAATCTAATTTTTCATAGATACTATTTAATGTTCCTGGAATCATTTCTTCTCCATACTTAGTTTTTATTATACATCTTTTACTATCAGGTTCTTTTTCAATCCAGATTATTTGTTTTAGTTCTATTCTATAATATGTATGATTATATTCATAACCTAGTGTTTTATATCTTCTATCATAATGTTTCATCGCTATTAGTAAATCATCTCTTAAAGTCTTATCGAATTTATTTAGTTTATTGATAAAATCTAATAAGTATAATCTACTTGATAAGGCTTCATACTTATACTCTTGATGTGATGTTATTATTATGATTATTGAGTTCCAATCATCATACTTTTCTCTAATCATTCTGGCAGAATCTATTCCTGAGCCTTCTTGTGTAACTATATCTAAAAGATATATTTTAAATCCATCTTCTTGTGCAGCATATTCATTGAATTCTTGAGTATAACCACTGTACTCATGAATCTTATAATCAATATCATAATTCATCATAAATTTTACAATTTCTTTTTTATTGTTTTCTCTAAGATCTTTCTCATCCTCACATATCACAAAGTTTATCACTACACTCACTCCATTAACTAACTTAATTTTACCATATTTTTCCATTTTATTGTAGATATTAACAAAAAAGCAACTCCTTGGTGGAATTACTTCTTTTTTCTTTTATTGTTATTTTTAGATTTTTTTATTTTTTCCAATAACTTTTTAGCTCGTTTTGGATTTTTATCTGAAATTATACTAGTGTGGAAAACAAACCATAGAACTATAATAAATATAATTATATAAACAATTTGACCTAGCTGTGGATCTTTAACTGTGTATAGGATTGATGCGATTGCGAATAAAAGGTTCATACCATATATGATTAAGACTGTTGTTCTTTGAGAAAAGTTCATACCTAATAGCTGGTGATGAAGATGTTCTCTATCAGCCTGAAATGGTGCTTGTCCTTTTAATAATCTCCTAATGATTGCGAATAAAGTGTCTAGGATTGGAATTCCTAGGATCATCACTGGAACAAAGAATGAAGTTAGAGCTGGTCCTTTAAATTCTAATAAAGTTATAACCGCTATTATATATCCCATAAATGTTGCGCAATCTCCTGCAAAGATTTTTGCTGGATAAAAGTTATGAACTAAGAATCCTAACGTTGATCCTAACATTATAAATGTTAAAATCATAACTAAGCTGCCACTTCTTCCTTGATAAAGTCCAATTATTCCTATTGTTATAAAGAATATTGAACAAACTCCTCCACTTAAACCATCAAGTCCATCTATTAAGTTTATAATATTTGAACAGGCTACTATAAATAAAAGTGTTATAGGATAAGCCCAAATACCAAAGTCTATTGAGAAACCAAATGCTGTTATATTGTTTAATAGTATCTGACCATAAAACACTATTACTGCTGCTGCTGCAATTTGTCCTAATAGTTTTTGATAGGCTTTTATTGGATTTAAATCATCAACAATTCCAGTTAAAATCATAATGAAACTACCTATTAAAATTGAATTCATTTGGATACTTTCTTGACCAAAGAGCATATATCCAAATAAGAAACTTAGGTATATTCCAACTGCTCCTAATTTAGGGGTTACTTTTTTATGAATATGCCTGTGTCCTTCTTCTTTTCTTGGAACGTCTAAAGCTCCAACATGTACTGCTACTTTTCTCATTAAAAACATTATTAATGTTGAAAAAATAAAAGTCGTTAGTATAATCTTTAAAGAATTATATATATCACTTCTCATATTATTCCTCTCTTCAACTATAATTATAGCCAAGATTCTGCATTTTAGCAAATAAAAAATTACCTATATAATAAGTAATTTTATTCTTCTTCTAATTCACTTGGTTTTTCTAATAATACTCCAGTTCCTTCAACAACACATGTTAATGGTGATTCTGCAATTAAAACTGGTACGTCTAATTCCTTTGTTAATAAATCAGTTAAACCTTTTAACATAGCTCCTCCACCTGTTAAAACGATACCTTTATTTACTATATCTGCTGATAATTCTGGTGGAGTTTGTTCTAAGACATTTGTTGCGGCTTTAACTATTTTTCTAACGCTTTCATTTAGTGCTTCTTCTGTTTCTTCTTGAGTAATTGTAATCATATGTGGAAGTCCTGTTATTAAATTTCTTCCTTTAACTTCCATAGTTTGTTTTTTATCTGCTTTGTAACAACTTGCAAAGTTAATTTTAATATCTTCCGCAGTTCTGTCTCCTATTAGTAATTTATATTTGTCTCTTATGTATTTAATAATATCTTGGTCAAATACATTTCCTGCTATTCTTACTGAAGTTGAAGTTACTATATCATTTAATGATAGAACTGCTATATCAGTTGTTCCTCCTCCAATATCAATAACCATATTAGCTTCTGGTTTAGAAATATCCATTCCTGCTCCTATAGCAGCTACTTTTGGTTCTTCCTCTATAAATACTCTTCTAGCACCTGTTCTTTCTGCAGCTTCTTTGATTGCATTTTTTTCTACTGGAGTGATATTTGATGGACAACAGATTAGGATTCTTGGTCTTGTTAGGAAAGATTTACCTTTTACTTTTTTAATAAATGTATTTAACATTATTTCTGTAATTTCAAAATCTGCAATTACTCCATCTTTCATAGGTTTAATAGCCTTTACTTTTCCTGGAGTTCTGCCTAACATGTCATTGGCTTCTTTTCCAACAGCAATTACCTTTTTAGTTTCTGTATCTATTGCGACTATACTTGGTTCATTTAAAACGATTCCTTGACCCTTAATATAAATTAATACATTTGCTGTTCCTAAATCTATTCCAATGTCTTTTGATAACATACTATCACTTCCTTTTCTAACATTATTTATTTTACCATAAAATTGGATTTTTATATTACTTTTTTTATATTTTTTGCAACTTTTTTCATCTATTTTTATTTTATCCTCTTTTATTTAATTATAGTCTCTATCTTTTTAATTTATGAAAAAAAAAGAACAGTTAGTTGCTCTCTTTAATTTCTTTGTCAATATAAAGGTTTGGATCAACAACTTGACCATTAGTATATAGTTCAAAATGTAGATGATTTCCCATATCTTTATCTAGTTTATTATTACCACTTTTTCCAATTACTTGTCCTTGAGTTACTATGTCATCTTTTTTTACAGTAACATCACTAAGACTTTGGTATGTTGTTACATAGTTATTATCATGTTTAATTTCTACAATAGTACCTAAGATATCATCTTGTTTTACATTTGTAACTGTTCCATCTAAGACTGCAACTACATCAAATGTTTGATCTAATACATAATCTATTCCTGAATTTTGGATATAGCTTCCATCATAGTAAGTTATGGATTTTTCTTGATTTGATGCTTCTGCTTTGTAGTCATAGAAACTTTTACCTACTGTTACTTTTTCATCGGTATATGGTTTTATTAGTTTTTTTGCTTCACTAATTGTTGGTACTACATCGCTAGTTACAATGTTAGAAACATAGTTATAATCTGGTGTTGCTGGTTCGCTTTTTTTCATTGCTTTTGTAATTAGGAATGCTCCTGTCATTACCGTTGCGAATAGGACTACATACAAACATGGTATTACGTATCTTTTTAACCTTAATTTCTTTTTCATATTTTCACCTCATTAAGAGTTTGAACAGATTTTAAGGTTTTATACTTTTTAATTTAATTTTAATGAAGTAAATAAGTCCATGAAAAAGTTTGTTACTAAGTAAATTAACGATATTCCAAGTAAAAAGTAGAAAAGTCTAGCTTGTGGTTCTTTATTTTTTTTAAAAATTTTATTTATATTTACAGAATCCATACTCCAAATTACTAAAACTGTGGATAAAATATAAATAAAAAATTTACCTTTCATTATCTATTCTCCTCATATGCTTTAATTTTATCAATTCTTCTTTGGTGGCGTTCTTCATTTGAGAATGGTGTTGACATAAATGTTCTTACAATTTCAAATGCAGTTTCTTTTTCTGTTGTTGCACTAAAGGCAACTACATTGGCATCATTATCATTTCTTGTATAGTAAGCTTCTTCTTTATTAGATACTTTTGCACATCTAATACTTTTTACTTTGTTACACGCAATTGAAATACCTATTCCTGATCCACAAATTGCAATTCCTTTTTCCACTTCTTTTTCATTTATTTTTTGACCTAGTTTAAATGCGTAGTCTGGATAGTCTACACTTTCATTACTATAAGTTCCATAATCTATTATTTCATATTCTTTTAATTCATTGATTATATCTTGTTTTAATTCATATCCTCTATGATCTGATACTATTCCTATTTTCATATTATTTTCCTCATTTCTTAAATAACTTTTATAACAAAATAATCCATAGTTTCTGTTGATATTTTATTTTTTAGGACCACTTTTATTGATTAGTAATTTATTTAATTAAGTTTCCAAGATCGTAGAAACTGCCGTCTTTTTTAGCTCCTATTGTTGTGGACCATCCAGTACCATTTGTAGCTGATACTGTATATATTTTTATAACATCTGTAACTGTATTTATTTTTCCACTGCTAGTAAAACTATTTTCTGTTTTGTAATTCATTTCATAATAGCTATTTCCTTGACTATCAGTCTTAAAGTTAAACATTGGTGTATATTCAACTGTACCATCTTCCATTAGATAGAATAGTGTTATTCCCATTGCATCTTGGCCAGTAATTCCTACATATACATCTTTTATTTGTCCAGAAAAACCATTTATTTGGTATGTTCTTGTTTCTGGTGCCCAAGATGAAGACATACTTATAGGTCCGAAAGTGTTCCAATTAATACTTAGTGTAACACTTGTCTTATCAGGATTAATATTCATTGAAATGCCTGAAGTAGTATCAGTGTTAGTGGCTAGATGAGAGTCTGTATACGTAACATTACTATTATTAATGCATTTATTAAGATCTAATGGTTTAATTTCTTCTTGTTCTTGTTTCTCTTCTTTGATTGGTGTTTGTACTTTTTTACTATTTTCTTTTACTTCTTTTGATTTTAATGAAATAGTATTTTTATCATACAATATGTATCCTCCCATTGCGATTATAACTAAAATTAAAATAATTATAATAATATTTTTTTTCTTGGAATCATTTTTAATATTTTCATTCATAATAAATTCTCCTTTTTTTTAATATATCACATTCTTTTACTTAATAACCAAGTATTTATTTTTTTTTACACTATTTATGTAAATTTATAATTTTACATATAAAAAACAGCTATTAAGCAGCTGTTTCTTCTTGAGTAAATCCATACTTTTTATTAAATTTATCTACACGTCCTGCACGTGATGCACCTCTTTGTTTTCCAGTATAGAATGGGTGACATTTAGAACATACTTCTACTGAGATTTCTTCTTTATTTGATCTTGTCTTAAATGTTTCTCCACAAGCACATGTTACAGTACATTCTTTGTAATCTGGATGTATTCCTTTTTTCATACTTATCTCTCCTTCCGCCATGACTCAATTTAGGTCATAGTAATTAAATGCGTTATTAGTATATCAACTATTTTGTTATTTTTCAAGCTATTTTTCGATATTTGCTTTAATATTTTCAAATATTTTTTTATATCCAAAGCTGTTTAGATAAATTGTTTTGGAATTTTCCACATATTTTTCTCTATTTTTTTCTATTTCTGAGTTTTCCACAAAAACTGTGTGTTTTTCTTTGGAAAGAGATCTATATTTATTATTTAGTTTTGTTAGTAATCTTCTTTCCACAGAATTCTGTGGATAAAGATTTGGATATTCTATTATATAAATATCATATTTATAGTATTTTCTAATTTCTTTTATGGTTTCTTCTGCCTGGTTTGTGATTTCCTTTTCAATTCTTTTTTCGTCATTTTGGGTTATTTGATCGCATTCTGATAATTTGTGTCTTATATCATTTAGTCCTACTGACATTGTTAATAGGTTGGATTCTCTAAGTGCTTCTTTGATACTAGTATGTTCGTCTTTTTCTCTTGTATTTAATTCTATATCTTTTTTTAAATCTTTTAATGTCATTTCCTTATTAGTATATCCATCATAGTAGAATTTTAATTCATCTCTTTCTTCATAGTAATCTTTTAAATAATCACTATAGCCATATGAAGGTTGTTGATATGAGTTTAATCCTTCTGCATATCCATCTCCTAAGGTTATGTAGGTTATTTTATTTTGTTCTCCGCTATAGTTATATATGAAATAGATTGAAAGACAAGTTATTACAAATACAATTAATTTTTGATGTTCTTTTATTATTTTCATAGATTCCTCCAAAAAAAAGAGTAAAGCTATTTAATTATATTTCTTTACTCTCTATTTTAGCACCTACACCTTTTAACTTTTCAACAATTTGTTCATATCCTCTTAAGATGTGTTCTACATTTGTAATTGTTGTTTTACCTTCAGCAATAAGACCAGCGGCAACCATTGCTGCTCCTGCACGTAAGTCTGTTGCGACTACATTAGTTCCCTTAAGTTTTGTTGGTCCTATAATTGTTGCGGTTTGATTTTTTATTGTAATATCAGCTCCAAGTTTATTTAAATATGCAATATGCATAAATCTATTTTCATATATAGTTTCAACAACTTTACTCTTTCCTCTACACTGTGTTAATAAAACATTAAACGGTTGTTGTAAATCTGTTGGAAAACCTGGATAAACTGATGTTTTTATAGTTGTTGCCTTGTAATTTTCTTTTTTAGATACTATTACATAGTCCATACCGACCTCTAATTCAACCCCTATTTCTTCTAATTTTGATAAAAGTGAATCAATATGTTCTGGAATAATATTGTCTATTTTTAATCTAGAACCACATAATGCACCTATTATTATATAAGTGCCAGCTTCAATTCGATCAGGAATAACTTCATGGAAACACTTATGTAGTTTATCTACACCCTCAATTTTAATAGTAGAAGTGCCAGCTCCTGTTATTTTGGCTCCCATATTATTTAAAAATGTTGCGACATTTACTATTTCTGGTTCTCTTGCTGCATTATCAATTATTGTTATTCCTTTTGCTTTAACTGCAGCTAACATAATATTAATAGTTGCACCAACTGAGGCCATATCTAAGTAAATATTTGCTCCATTTAGTTCTTCTGCTTCCACTATATACTTATTGTCTTCAATAGTTACTTTAGCTCCTAAAGCTTCAAATCCTTTTAAATGAAGATTAATTGGTCTTGCACCTATTGAACATCCCCCAGGAAAATACATTGAAGCTTTCTTATACTTTCCAAGTAATGCTCCCATAAAATAGTATGATGCTCTTAATTTCTTTGAATAGTTTTCTCCTATTTCAAGATTCTTCATTTTTCTTGGATCTATAACTATGCTTTCACTTGCTCTTTTGACACCAACATCTAAATATTCTAAAATTTCACACAATGCATCTGTATCTGTTAATTCTGGAACATTACATATTGTTACTTCATCATCTGAAAGAATTGCGGCTGGAATTAGAGCTACGCATGAGTTTTTAGCTCCACTAATTCTAATAGTCCCAGTTAACTCTCTTTGTCCTTCTATCTCTAAAATCTTCATTTTATACCTCACTACTTGTTTATTATATTTTACTCTTTACTATAAAAGTAGTTACACTTGATAACTAGCTAAACTAATTATAGAGAAAATATCTTTTTTAGTCAATAAATAAGAAGAATACATTTTAATATTCATATGTATTCTTCTTACTTTAAAACAATAAATATTTAATTGAAAATATAAATAAAATGATTATTCCTATTATTTTGCTTACCTTTCCATATTTACTTAAATATTTACCTAGGAATAGTCCTGTCAGAGTAAATATTAAACTTACTAATGAAAAGATTATTCCTCCTAGAATTATGTTTTGTTTTTTTAAACTTAATGCCATTCCTACTGTAAAACTATCAATGCTTACGGCAATGGCAAACATTATTATTTCTAAATAGCTGGAAAGGTCAGTAGTTTTTTCTTCATCATTAAGAGAGAGTATCATTTGAATTCCTAACACCAAGAAAACTATTCCTGTAATTATATTTCCATATGTAGCAAAGTTGGTTAATAATTTATTACTTAATATACTACCTAAATTTGGCATAATAAAATGAAATATTCCTACTATAATACTCAAGATTAAACATTTCTTTTTTTCTAAATCATTAGTACCATATACAACAGCTAGTGAAAAGGCATCCATACTTAAACCTATTCCTATAAATAAAAATAAAAGGGATTCTTTCATATTATCACCTTTTATATTCTATTGTTTTAGTTTGTTAAAAATACTTATCTATTAATTCTTTTACAAATGATGTATATTCTACTTCGTTTGTATCATCTTCTTCTGCTTCTAATAGGCATAGTGGTGGAAATAGAACACACCAGAAGTTATTACCTTCTCCTTTTCCTAAAGTGACAACAAGTGATTCATATTCTCCTTCTTTATACTTTACTCCTTTATAAGTTTTTTCTGGAAAGTAATTCATACCGTAATTTACTTCTACATTGTTGTCATAATTATCATTTTTCATTTCTTCTTGAATCGTTGTTGTAAAAGTATTTATGTTTTTCTTTAATGTGGTTCTAGTTTCTTGAAGTGAGTTTTGATTTTTTAATAGTTTCGTTATATTATTACCTAGTGTTTTTGCAATTTTTTTCTTTTCTTGTTGATCTTTTAGATCATTACTGTTTGCGATTACTCTAAATCTTATAGCATCTTTGGGAATAATTACTTCTTCTTCCTTTGACATTGTGACAATCATTAAGATGATTAATACTATTATAGTTATTATTTTTTTCATATAAAAAGCCACCTTTCATATTAATGGTGGTTCTTTTATTTATATTTTATTCATTTTTTTAAAATAAATATCATTCTATCCTTATCAGATAGATCTTTTTTTGTTTCTATTATGACATTGTCTAGATATTTATTAGTTAAATTGATTAAGTCTTCTTTTTGTGTCATTCCTATTTCAAAAGCTATTAAACATGGATCATTCATATAGTATTTTACTTCTTTTAAAATCTTTTTGTATATATCTAAGCCATCTTTACCTGCGTATAGTGCAATGTTTGGTTCATTATTTTTTACTATATCTTCGATTTCTTCTTCATCTTTTATATACGGTGGATTACTGATTATTAAGTCATACTTTTTATCGACATTTTCAAAAACATCACTTTTAATAAAGTTAACATCTAGATTCAGGTTTTTGGCATTTTGTTGTGCTACTTCTATTGCTTTTTCTGATATATCTAGTAAATCAACTTCACTTGTTGGATATTTTTGTTTTAAAGTAAGTCCTATTACTCCTGAGCCACAACCTATATCTAATATTTTTAAGTCTTTTTTTCCTAATAAATTTAAATAATTTATGGTATTTTCTACTAGCTCTTCTGTTTCAAATCGTGGTATTAGAACATTTTCGTTAACTAAAAACCTATTTCCATAAAAATTAACATTACCTATAACATATTGTAGTGGTTTTCCTTCTTTTAAAGATTTTATTTCTTTTTTAAATAAATCTATCTTTTCATCTTCTACAATGTCTTCTAAATGGTTTAATAGTTCTAATGGGTTTAGATTTAATAAGTCAGCAAGTAAAAGTTTTACATGATCAGAATGACAATAAGTCTTTCCATATACTAATAAATCTTCTACTCTCATTTTTATTCTTCTTCTCCAGCTAGTTTTCTTTTTTGGTCTTCAGAAATTAGTGCTTCAATTATATCATCTAAATCTCCGTCCATAACACGATCTAATTGTTTTGTAGTAAATCCAATTCTATGATCTGTTACTCTATTTTGAGGATAATTATAAGTTCTAATCTTTTCAGCTCTATCGCCTGTTCCTATTTTACTACGACGTGCAGCACCTTGTTGTTCTTCTAGTTCTCTTTGTTTTTGTTCATATAGTCTTACTTTTAGAACCTTCATAGCTTGTTCTTTATTTTGAATTTGGCTTCTTTCATTTTGACAAGTTACAACTGTATTAGTTGGTAAATGAGTAATTCTTACAGCTGAATCTGTTGTATTTACTCCTTGTCCTCCACAACCACTTGATCTATATATATCTATTCTTAAATCACCTGGATTTATTTCAATATCAATATCATCATCAACTTCTGGCATTACTAGGACAGTTGCGGTTGAAGTTTGTAGTCTTCCATTTGATTCTGTTACTGGTACTCTTTGAACTCTATGTGATCCACTTTCATATTTTAGTTTAGAATAAGCACCTTCACCTTTTATAATAAACTCTATTTGACTGAATCCTCCAGCAGTTCCATCTACAGAGTTATATACTTTATAACTAAAACCTTGTTTTTCTGCATATCTTGTGTACATTCTAAATAGATCTCCAGCAAAGATATTTGCTTCATCTCCACCTGCAGCTCCTCTGATTTCTATTACTACGTTTTTACTATCATTAGGATCTTTTGGAATTAGTAATACTTCTAGTTCTTTTTCTAAATTTTCTTTTTCTTGTTCTAAATTAGTTAAATCGTCTTTTGCTATTTCTCCTAATTCAGGGTCATTTAGCATTTCTTTGGTATCTGTGATTTCTTCTTCTGTTCTTTTATACTTCTTATAACAGGTTACCAATTCTTCTAAATCACTCATTTCTTTTGATAATTCTCTTGTTTTTTTTATATCTGTTAAAACTTCTTCTTTTGTTAATTCTTGTTGGATATCCTCATATTTTTTTAAGGCAAGTTCTAAACGTTCGATCATATTATCACGTCACCCTTCTTTGTTAATCATTGATATTATAACATACTCTTTATATAAAAACTAGAATTATTAATCTAATTCTAGTTCATCTTCGTCTATTACTACTAAGTCTTTTAAGTCTTCATCTGTATCATCATAATCATCATCTGTATCATCATAGTTGTCTTCTTCTATTTCTTCTTGTTGATCATCTTTTGTGATTTCTTCTTCATCTTCATCTTCTTCGTCTTCTTCAGAAATAGTTTTTACTTTGTCTGATGTATGACGACTTCTTAAATCCCAAGTACCATCATCTAATAGTATAAATCTTTTATCAGTTGCGAGAGCTGTATAATAATCTCCTATTTTCTTATCAAACTCACTTGATGGTAACTCTAATAGTTTTAATATTTCATTAAATAAGTCTGCTGTATTTATTGTTTTTTTACTATTTTCTAGTAAATTAAATGTAATATCTTTATTTGACATTAATTCCAAGTCATCTTTTTTCATTTTTCTAACATCCATAGAAAAGTCCTCCTCGTCCTATCTGCAATATATGCACATAGTTGTTTTTTGTTCTTAAATAATTTCAAATAAACTTATAACATATATTATATACAATTACAACTGTTTTTTACATTTTTTCTGGAACTTTTAATCCTAGAGTATCTAAAAGTAGTAAATTTGCCTTATAAACAGTATTAGTTAAAACTAGCCAAGACTCTTTTAAATCTTCGTCTTCTTCTGTTAATACTTTGTTTTCTGAATAAAATTTATTATATTTTGAAGTTAAGTCATATAGATAGTCTGCTATTTCGTTTAATGATTTCATTTCAAATGATCTAGTTAGTACGTTTGGAAGTTCTAATAGTGTCAAGATTATATCTCTATCTGTTTTATTTTTTACTTTTTTATATGTAGTTTGTTTTTCATCTTTAGCTTTGTTTAAAAGTGATGCCATTCTGACTGTTGAATATAATAAATATGGTCCTGTTTTACCTTCTACTTCAGAGAATTTTTCTGGATCAAAAATGTAATCTGTTGTACGGAATGGAATTAAATCTGCATATTTTAAGGTTGATATAGCAATATTATCTACTGTTTCTTCTATATTTTCTTCTGCAACTATATCTTTATTGATCCTTTTTTCTGTTTCTTTCTTTACTTCATCTATTAGACTTTTTAGACTCATTACTCCGCCATCTCTTGTTTTAAATGGTTTTCCATCTTTTCCATTCATTGTTCCAAATCCAATATATTCTAATTTTACATCATCTGAAACTAAGTTTGCTTTTCTAGTGGCACGGAATACTTGTTCAAAATGAAGTTGTTGTCTTCCATCTACACAGTACCAAATTTCATCTGGATCTATTTTCTTTTTTCTTTCTAGTATTGTTGCGAGATCTGTTGTTTCATATGAGATTGATCCATTTGATTTTACTAGTAATAATGGTGGCATTGGAGATTTATCATCGTCTTCTTTTACATCGATAATTTTTGCTCCATCACTTATTTCTACTAGGTTTTTAGATTCTAATATTTCGATTAATTCATCTACATATTCAGCGGCATTACTTTCTCCTTCCCAAAGATCGTAATATACATTTAACTCGTCGTAAACTTTTTTAATTTCTTCTTTTGAGATTTCTATTATTCTTTGCCAAATATCATAGTAACCTCTTTCATGATTTTGTAACTTTGTAGTTATTATTCTAGCCTCTTCCAAATATGTTTCATCTTCTTTTGCTTTAGTACTAGCAATTGGGTATATTTCTTCCAAGTCTTTGTTTGTGATTGGAAGTTCTATGTCTTTATAATCTCCAGTGTATTCTTCATTGAAATATTCTAGGTTTGGATATCTTTTTTTTATTTCTAATATAACTAAGCCTAATGGTCTTCCATAATCTCCTAGATGAGCATCACTTATTACAGTATGTCCAAGTAGTCTCGCTAATCTTTTTAATGCCTCTCCTATATTAGCACTTCTTAAGTGACCAACATGTAGAGCCTTTGCAACATTTGCGCCACCATAGTCTAATACAATAGTCTTTTTTTCTTGCTTATCTATATTATTTTCTATATCTGTTGACATTTTCTCTATTATATTTATCAAAAATTCATCACTTAGACTTACATTTATAAAACCTGGGCCAGCGATATTTATATTAGTAAATATATTTAATTCTTCTAATTTTTCTGTAATGTCTTCTGCTATTTCTCTTGGATTTTTGTGATATTTTTTAGCTAGTTGCATAGCATCATTAATTTGATATTCTCCTAAGTCTGGTCTATTTGTTACTTGTAATTTAAAGTTATCTATTTCATAACCTGACTCTTCTATTTTTTTCTCTACTTGTTTTTCTAATTCTTTTATAATGCTCATATTAATCCTCCATCTCTATCTTATATAGATAGTTCTCATCTTCTAAGACATAACTAATTGTTATTTCTTTTTCTGTTATATTAGTTTTTACTGATTTTAATTTCAATTCTATATTTTTTCTTAAGTCTTTTATGAAAATAAGTGCATTTTTTTCTTTAAATGATAGTTCCATATATATTTCATTATTTTCTCTTATCAATATTAGATTATTTTTATCGAAAAGGACATTTGTATTTATTTGTTCTTTGTAATTTATTTTATTATTTTTTTCTTCTATTATAACTTTTTCTATAAAATGTTCTTTTTCAGTTTCTAAAGTAACTTTTGCATTTTTCTTCATAAAAAAACTCCTTAAAATTTATGCACAAAGTATACCATAATATTAGTATAATTACAACCTATATGGCTTTTATACATATTAAAAACACAATTAAATGTGTTTTACTTTTTGATATGGTTTTTCTTTTTTGTGTGGTACTAAAGTATCAAGATTATCTAAAATATTGTCTATTTCTTTAGCAGTTACCTTTTGTTGTATTGTTCTATCGGTGAATCTATCTAGATTATCTAAAACAAATCCTAGATTTTCACTTTGTATTAATTGATTAGGATCTTGGTTATCTATTTCTTCTTTTTTCTTTGTTAAATAAGCTTCTTCTTTTATAGTTTTTTCAACTATGTGATCACTAAGATTTGAAATTGTTCTGTTATGTTTTTTAGATAAAATTCTTTCTTCATTAGGTAGTTCTTTTTGAGATAACGGTTCTTCTAATAATTCCGTGTTTTCTTTATCAAATTTACTTTTATCCCTAGCATCTATTAAAGCAGCATATGTTATACCTAGTATTGTTGCGGTTGTTAAGTCAATTAGGAGCGATACTGGTGTTAGATTAGATGCAAGAAGTATAGATCCAGTTAGGCTTCCTAAAGCAACGAATCCTATGTTATTGTTTCTTCTTAAATCTCTTAAATTTTTATTTCTTATTACACGATATTTATTTATTAGTGTCTCTTTAACGTTGATCTCATTTAAATATAGTTTTTCTTTTTGTATTTTTTTATCGATTTGTTCTATATTCTTTTTTAGTTCCTCTAAACTCTCTTCTTTTATTTTCAAAGGTCTTCCCCACATTGAACATATATTTTCTCTAGCTTGATCGTATATTTTGAAATTATCTAGTTTTTCCTTTATTTCTTTTTGATCTTGTTTTTCTCTTGCTTTATCTAATTCTTTTGATGATTCATCTGCTTGTCTTAAAATTTTTTGCATTACATTATTTGAATCTACGCTTATCATACAACCACTCCTTTTTAATTTGTTGTATTATAACACTTTTTTAGATTCTTGTCTATTATTTTTTTATTTTTTTACATAATTTAATTTTTAATTATTCATAATAATTCTAGAAGGAGCGATTTTATGAAGAAAATTTTGAAACTATTTTTATTTACAATTATTCTTTATATTTTTATAAAAGGCGGAATTTTTCTTTATTTAAAATCTACTCCAAAGTTAGAAATTGGGAGCGCTAATAACGTTTTATTGTATGATAAAAAGGATAATTTATTTTTTCAGGGAAATGAAAGTAAAGCATGGGTTAGTTTGAATAAAATTTCAAAATATGTTATTAAGTCTACTATTTATACTGAAGATAAGCATTTTTATGATCATAAAGGATTTGATTACACTAGAATTGTAAAAGCTAGTATGATTAATATTGCTTCTAGGTCTACTAAGCAAGGTGCTTCTACTATTACTCAGCAATATGCTAAAAATTTATTTTTAGATTTTGATAAAACTTGGAAAAGAAAATGGGACGAAATGTGGTATACAATGCGTATAGAAAACAATTATAGTAAAGATGAAATACTAGAAGGATATTTAAATACTATTAATTACGGACATGGAATGTATGGTATAGAGAATGCTAGTGAATTTTATTTTAATAAGAAAGCTAAAGACTTAGATTTAGCGGAGGCTGCGATGATTACTGGAATTCCTAAATCTCCTTCAAATTATTCTCCTTTAGTTGATTTTGATACTGCTAAAAAAAGACAACTTTTAATTTTAAATACTTTAGTTGAAAATGGAATTATTAGTGAGAGTGAAAAAGATAATGCTTATAACGAGGAGTTAAATATTGTTGGTGAAAAAAACAAAGAGGAATCTAGTACTATTATGTACTACCATGATGCCGTTATGAGTGAATTAGATACTATTCCTGGTATTCCTAAATCTTTAATTGAAACTAATGGTTTAAAAATCTATACAACCCTTGATTTGGATAGTCAAAAAAACTTAGAAAAAAATATTAATGATTCGATTCCTGATGATTCTAAAATACAAACAGCTGCGGTTATGATAGATCCTAAAACTGGTGGTGTTTTGGCTTTAATTGGTGGTAGAAATTATAATACATCTTCATATAATAGAGCTACTTCTGCCAAAAGACAGGTGGGATCTTCTATGAAACCATATCTTTATTATGCTGCTTTAGAAAATGGATTTACTTCTTCCACTTCTTTTACTAGTCAAAAAACAACTTTTAATCTTTCAAATAATCAAACTTATTCTCCTAAAAATAATAATGATGTATATGGGAATAAACCTATTTCTATGGCTACTGCTATTGCTTATTCTGAAAATATATATGCTGTTAAAACGCATTTGTTTTTGGGTGAGGATACGCTTGTTAATATGGCTAAAAAGGTTGGGATAACTGAAAAATTACAGGCTATTCCTTCTCTACCTCTTGGTACCAATGAGATTAATATCATGGAAATGGCTGGTGGTTATTCTGCTTTTGCTAATCTTGGATATAGGGTAAAACCACATCTTATTAAGAAGATAGAGGATAAAAATGGAAATGTTTTATATGAGTACAAACAAGAAAAAACAAAGGTTCTTGATTCTAGCCTTTGCTTCATTTTAAATAATATGCTTACTGCTACTTATGATGCTGATTATATTGATTATAATTATCCTACTGCTATTGGAATTGCTTCTAGAATGACTCATAAGTATTCTTTAAAGAGTGGAACTACTTCTACTGATAATTGGAATATAGGTTTTAATCCTGATGTTTTGACAGCTGTTTGGGTTGGATATGATGATAATACTGAACTAAAATCTAGCGAATATAAATATTCTCAAAATATCTGGTTGACTTCTATGGAAGATTATTTGAAGGATAAACCTGATAATTGGTATGAGGTTCCTGATAATGTTTCTACTGTTTTAGTAGAGCCTATTAGTGGGAAACCTGCCAGTGAAAGCGACTCAAAAAAGAAATTAATGTATTTTTTAAAGGGCACTGAGCCTACTGATAGTGATCCTGTTTTTGATGAAAAACTTAATAACTCTACTGCTTCTTAATTATTCTTCCTATATTTCCTGTTTTTAAAAATCCTGCATTAGCATCGTCTGTATCAAGATGAAGTTCTAATTCTGCTTCTGTACATTCTTTTAATTTTACATGATCAAATATTAGACCTTTTTCTCCTTCAAATGATACAGCTACTTCTTTTAGATTCTCAAGGTTTAATTCTTGTTTTTGTTGCCTGGTAATATGAATATGACGATTTGCGATTATACAACATTTTCTAGTGATCTTATTAACAGGTCCTATTATTTCTACTGTTTCAGAGTCTGTTAGATCTCCTGAATCTCTGATTGGGGGATTTATTCCTAACTTATAAGCATCTGTTTTTGAGATTTCTACTTGTGTATAATTTCTAAATGGTCCTATTACTCGAACATTTTCTAGTTTATCTTTATTTGTTTTTATTGTTACTGTTTGTTTGGCAGCAAATTGGTGTGGTTGTTTTAATGATCTTATTTTTTCTAGTGGTTCTTCATTAAATAATAATTTATAATCTTCTTCTGTTAAGTGAATGTGTCTATTTGACACTCCTAATATTATTTCCATTATTATCACTCCTAAGGTTATTATATCAGATATTTTGATTGTTTAAATTTATTTTATGTTTTTCAATGTAAAGATATTGTTACTTCTAACTTATTTTGATATAATTTATGTAGCATAGGGGATGATAAGATGTTTTATATTATAGTAGGATCAATTACTATAATTGCCTTTATTTTACTGATTTTTGCGATTTACTACAATAAATTTCAATTTATTATTATTAAGATAGATGAGGCCGAGGAAAATGCTGATATATTACTAAAAAAGAAAAAACAATTGATTGAAAGATGTATACCTATTATTAAAGATGAGTTAAAACTTAAAGAATTTATTCCTGAAATAAATGATATAAATGAAGAAATGAATCATTTTGAAATGAATGAGAAGCTTACTGGATGTTATCATAAATTATTTCAAAAACTTGATGATAATGATAAATTATATAAAAGTGAGAAATTAGTTAGCATACTTGAAGAACTTAATGATAATGAAGTTGATTTAGCTGCTTCTGTAAAATTTTATAATGATAGTGTCGTTGATTTTAATAAACTTATTTTATCTTTTCCTTCTAATATTATTAGATTATTCTTTGGATATAAAAAGAAAGAGTTTTATTCTCACGAAAAAAGAGAAATGTTTGAAATATTAAAAGAGGACAAATAAAAAAGACAGCTAAGTCTTTTTTATTTTATTTGCCAATTTATTTGTTTCAATCCCTTGGACTTCAAAAATTCATTTGTTTTTGAGAATGGTCTACTTCCAAAAAATCCATTATATGCTGAAAATGGTGATGGATGTGCAGATTCTATAATATAATGATTTTGATTTGTTATTAATTTCTTCTTACTTCTAGCAAAACTTCCCCAAAGTATAAAGACAATAGGTTCTTTTTTTTCATTTAATTTTGTTATGACTGAATCTGTAAATTGTTCCCAACCCTTATCTTTATGTGAAGCAGGCTTTTTTTCTTCTACTGTTAAAACTGTATTTAGAAGTAGTACACCTTCTTTACTCCAAGGAACTAGTGAATTTGTTTCTGGATATGGTACATTTAAATCAGTTACCATTTCTTTAAATATATTCTGTAGTGATGGTGGTTTTCTCACGCAATTTTTTACAGAAAAAGATAAACCTTCGGCTTGATTTTCTCCATGGTATGGATCTTGACCTAGTATAACTACTTTTACGTCTTTATAACTGGTAAATCTGAACGCATTAAAAATATCACATTTTTTTGGATATATTGTCTTTGTTTTATATTCATTATTTACAAAGTTTATTAATTCTTTGAAATAATCTTTATTCATTTCATCTTTTAGGATTTCATCCCAATCGTTTCCTATCATTATATCACCTTATTTATGATAACTTTCATTATTGTTTATTTTGTATGCTCTGTATATTTGTTCTAGAAGTAATACTCTAAATAATTGATGTGGGAAAGTAAGCGAAGAAAACGACAAATGAAAGTTTGCTTTATTTTTTATACTTTGATCTATACCATAACTTCCTCCTATTACAAACGTAATATTACTATTGATTGTTAGGGTATTATCTAGTGTTTTGGCTAATTCTTCTGATGTTATTTGTTTTCCTTCTATTTCTAAAGTTATCAAATAATCTTTAGAATCTATATGTTTTTCTATTTGTTCTTTTTCTGCTTGTAATACTTTATTAATATCATCATAATCATAGTCTTTTACTTCAATAATATTTAATTTTGTATATTTTGATATTCTTTTTTGATACTCTGCTATAGCATCTTTTAAATATTTTTCTTTTATTTTTCCTACACATACTATCTTTATCATCTTATACCTCTAAAAGTTCTGATTCTTCATCTTGTTTAGCTACTATTATTTTTATGTTATCGTTATTTATGGCTTCTTTTGTCTCTTTATACGCTAACTCTTCTGTGTTGTTTTTTTCACTTAAATGGGCCAGTACAATATATTTTGTTTTTTCTCCTACTGATTGTTTTAAGTATCTAGCGGTTGTCTTGTTAGATAAATGACCTTTATCACTAATAACTCTTTCTTTTAAAAATCTTGGATATGGTCCATCCATTAGCATGGCTTCATCATGATTACTTTCTATTATATAAATATCTTTGTTTCTCATCTTTGCTAAAAATTTTCTATTTATATATCCTGTATCAGTCACATATACCATACTCTTATCTTTTTCTGTTATGATAAATCCTACTGAATAATCTGTATCATGTGATGTATGAATTAATTCTATTTCTATATCATTTATTTTGAAATTATCTTCTATGAACTCACATCTTTCTATTGGTACTATTTCTTGTAGTTCATGATACATTTTTTTTGGAATATATATTTTTATTTTTGTTCGTTTTATAAAAGTTGATAGTCCTTTTATATGGTCGTTATGGGAATGGGTAATTAATAAGCCATTAAAATCTTCAAATGATAATGAGTCCTCTTCTAACATTCTTTTTATTGTTAGATAAGAAAGACCCATATCTATAATTAGATTAGCTGTTGTTCCAAGAACGATTGCTGTATTGCCCTTGGAACCGCTTCCTAGTGTTTTTGCTTTCATTTTAATAGAAACTCATTGCATTTCGTACAGATCCACCATAATATGGATAGCCTACCCATATTGCGAAGTGTAGATGTACTCCTGTTGCAAATCCTGTTCTACCCATTGTTCCTATAACTTGACCTTTTGAAACTGATTGTCCCTCTTTTACTGTGTAGCCTGATAGATGGGCATATAAACTATAGTAACCATTATTATGATTGATAATTACGTAAATACCATTATCAAATTTGTATGAAGTTTTTACAACTGTACCTGATTGGGCTGCGAAGATATTTGAACCATATCCACATCCTGCTATATCTGTACCATCATGTAATACTCCCCAACGATAACCGAATGGTGATGATACTGTTTGACAAGTTGCTGGCCAGCCCCATTCTCCTTTGGTAGCGACTGTACCTCCATATCCTGCTCCACCATAACCACCTGATGAAGAGCCTTGACGACCTTTTACAATTATTTCTTTTACAGGTGCACTTAATTCTTCTGTGTTGGTTGTTACTACGTTTGTTGTTTCTCCATTTACTTTCTGAATTTTTTGTGTTACACGATTTTTTCCTTTTACTCCTGCTTGTTCTACTTGGCTATAACTACTTTTCTTTGAATTGTCAATTTTAGTTTCTGTTTCATAATTAACTTCTTGATCACTTACAGTATGATCTTCTTCTACTAAATCAAATTGTGGATGGAGAAGTCCTATGGTAACTTCTTGTCCTGTAAATAGAAGACTATTTTCATCTTTGAATTGTGTATTTGCAACTAAAAATTCTTCAGTTGAAATCTTATTGTTGAAAGCAACATCTGCTATAGTATCTCCATCTTTTACTGTGTATTTTTGTTGTTCTTCTGTTGTTCCAAATAGCAAATATTTTGTTAGGTCTTCTTCTTTAGTATAGATTGTTTTATTAACAGGAATTTTTGATTCTTTTATTGTTATTTTATTTTTTATATATAGATTTTCAATGATTGATCCTGTTTCTTTTATTTCTTTTTGATTCTTGTTTTTATAGGCATTATATTTATCTTCTGTAATAAATGATTTTACTGTTTTTTCTACAGCTTTTGTAAATGTCTTTCTATTTAATGTATATATGTATTTATCTTCACCTTTTACTTTTTTGCCATCTGAATTAGTCTTTGTTAAACCTTTTATTTTCATAGTATATCCATCTATAGTAAATGGTGATATATCCTTTATTTTTTCATAAATTTGCTTGGTTGAATATATTTTTTCATCGTATGTTAACTCTTTTTCTATATCTAGTTCGTCTGGTGCATATACTTTTTTTACACCATATTTTTCTTTTATACTTTTTTGTTCTTTATCTATGTATTTTTCCAAGGCATTTTTTGACTTTATTAGTCCTAGTGATTTTCCTTCTATATATACTCTATATACTTCTTTTGGTACTCCAGTCTGTTTTTTCGGAAGAAGTGATGTTATTAATGCACTTATTATAATGGATATTGTTACATAAAGAATTACTTTTTTATCCATTTTGATCATTCCCTCTTTCTTCTTTTTTCAAGCTCAAGAATGTTGATGTATTTTTCTTAAAGAGTAGTTCTATTGTTGCGGTTGGTCCGTTACGGTGCTTAGCGATAATTAATTCACTGATACTACTATCATCTTCTCGTCTTGCTTCTTTATTATAATAATCATCTCTATATAAGAATGAAACTATATCTGCATCTTGTTCAATTGATCCTGATTCACGTAAGTCACTCATGATTGGTCTTTTGTCTTCTCTGGCTTCTACTCCACGTGATAATTGAGCTAGAGCAATTACTGGAACATGTAACTCCATTGCTAGGGTTTTTAAACTTCTTGATATATCTGACACTTCCTGTTGTCTATTTGCTCCATAATTTTTTCCACCTGATATTAATTGTAGGTAGTCGATTATAACTATACCTAGGCCTTTATCGCTGCTTGCTAATCTTCTACATTTTGCTCTTATTTCTCCTATTGTAATACCGGGAGTATCGTCAATAAATAAGTTGGTGTCGGCAAGTTGTGCAGTTGCTTCGTTTAATCTTTTCCAATCAGTGTTCATAAGGTTACCTGTTCTCATTTTGAAACCTTCTATTTGACCTACTGATGATAAGATTCTTAGGGCTAATTGCTCAGCACCCATTTCTAAGTTGAATAGAGCGACTGACTTTTTTTGTGTCATTGCAATATGAGTAGCCATGTTTAAGGCAAAGGCTGTTTTACCCATGGCAGGACGAGCAGCAATTATTATAAATTCATTTTCATGTAGCCCTGTTGTTAATTTATCAAAGTCATACCAACCTGTAGCTAAACCTGTTATTTCACCTTTACTTTGAGCAAGTTTTTCTAGGTCTGATTCTGTTTTGATTAAAACTTCTTTGATTGATTTGAATTCACTTGATTTTCTATTTTTGACTATATTTAGAATCTTTTTTTCTGCATTATCTAATGTTTCATTTACACTTGTTTCTGTTTCATATCCTTCACTTGCAATCTCTGTAGCAGTTTCAATTAATTTTCTTAAAATCGCATTATCTTCTACTGTTTTTATATAATAATCTATATTGGTTGCGGTTGGAACAAAATTAACTACCTCAGTTAGATATTCAACACCGCCTACTTCACTTAATATTTTTTTATTTTGTAGATCACTTGTTACTGTTGTAATATCTATTGGAATTTTTTGCTCTGATAATGAGGATAATGAGGCAAATATTTTTGCATTTTTTTCATTATAAAAAGAATCTTCTGTAAGTGATTCACAGGCTTTTTGTAGAGCGTATTTTGATAGAAAACAAGCTCCTAATACTGATTCTTCTGCTTCTAAATTATTTGGTAATGACTTTAGGGCCATTTTATCACCTCTACTTTACTACATGAACTTTTATTTCTGCTTCAACTTTTTTGTATAACTCTATTTTTACTTTATGATATCCTAGTGATACTATGTTGTTATCTAATTTTATTTGTCTTTTTTCTACTTTTATATCTTTCTTTAATAGTTCTTCTTTGATTTGTTTTGGGCTTATACTACCGAAAACTCTATCATCTTTTCCAGTTTTTACTTTAAATTCTAGTTCTATCTTTTCTAGTTTTTCTTTTTCTTTTAAAGCTTGCTCTTTATTTTTTTGATCTTCCTCTTCTATTTTCTTATTCTCATGTTGTAGGTTACGTAAGTTTTGTTGATTTAGAGGAATTGCATATCCTTGTTTTATTAAGAAGTTTTCTGCATATCCAGATTTTACTTCTTTGATTTCTCCTTTTTTTCCTTGTTTTCTTAAATCCCTAATAAATATTACTTGCATGTTATCCCTCCTGTTTTTTGATTTCTTTTTTTAATAATTCTTCTACCTCACTAATATTTTTCTTGTCAAATTTCACTGCTCCATTGTAGTCGTCTCCGCCTCCGCCTAGTTCTTCTAAGATTGTTGATATATTAAAGTTACCAAGGCTTCTAGCACTTATTCCTACTGTATCTTTGCCTATTTTTCCAATTACAAATGATGCTTCTATGTTATTAAAAAATAAAAGTGTATCTGCAATTTTAGCTAAGTCTTCTCTTCTATATATTGTATATGGAGTAGCTTTAGTGAAGGCTATTTTATTATCTAGTATTTCTATTCTTGTTAATAATTTTTGTCTTTCAGTATACTCTTCCAAATCTTGTTTTAAAAGATATTGTACTTTTTTAGCTGATGCTCCTAAGCTTGCTAAAAAGTATGCTGAATAGTAAGTATCGGCTGTTGTTTTTAATGTGAAATTATTAGTATCTAGTACTATTCCTGATAGAAGAATAGTTGCATAATATGATTCTAGTTCTATGTCATATGTCTCTATTAGGTTTGTTATCATTTCGCATGTACTTGATACTTCTTCATCTATTATTAAGAATGCATCTTTTATAGTTGTTTTTCCTGGACTATGATGGTCAATTACAACTTTTTTTGAGATTTTTTTCAAAGTTGTTTCACTTTGAACTAAATCTTTTTTGTTTGTATCTAAAATCAATAATAGATTTTTATTTTCACTTTTGTCTAATTTCGAATCTAAGTCACTACTTTTAATAATATTTAAGCATCCTTCTAATTCCTTTAATATTTTTGATACACCTAATTCATGTTCTTTATCATCTATTATTAAAAAGCATTTTTTCTTTTTCTTTGTTAAGATTGTATACATACCAATTGAGCTTCCTAGTGCATCTAGATCTAAATCTTTATGAGCCATAATAAATATATTATTTGCTTTTTTTAGATATTTGTTTAATTTTCTTTTATTTTTTACGATTTCCATATGGCCTCCTTCGGATAGAAACCCCCACGTTAATTATATAATAAATGATAGGTTTTGTCTATAAATTGAAGTTGCTTATCTCTTTAAAATTGGCAAAAAAAAAGACTGAATAGTCTTTATTATCTTGTATATGGTAATAATGCAATTGCACGTGCTCTTTTAATTTCTCTTGCGATCATTCTTTGATGATGAGCACAGTTACCAGTTACACGTCTTGGTAAAATTTTTCCTTTTTCATTAATATATCTTTTTAATGTTTCAGGATCTTTATAATCAACTTTTTTACCAGTACACATCATACAAACTTTTTTTCTTTTACGATAAAATTCTGCCATTATATATCCTCCTTTTAGAATGGTAATTCGTCATCACTAATTTCAATACTTGATCCAAAATCAGCAAATGGATTACTATCTACGTTGGTAGTTTTTGTTTCTGGCTCTTTTCCGAAGTCATATGGTGTTGGTTCATGAGCAGATGTAGATTGTGATTGTTGACTATTTGAAGCTTTTGTTCCTAAAAATTCAACATTATCCGCTACTACTTCTGTTACATATCTTCTGTTTCCATCTGCATCATCGTATGAACGAGTTTGAATACGTCCATCTATAGCAACTTGACTACCTTGTGATAAATAATTTTTTACGTTTTCTGCTTGTTTTCTCCAAACAACTATATTGATAAAGTCTGCTTCTCTTTCACCTGATTGATTTGTAAAGTTTCTATTTACAGCAAGTGAAAATGATGCTACTGCTGTATTACTTCCAGTATAACGTAATTCTGGATCTCTTGTTAGTCTTCCTATTAAAAATACTTTATTCATGACAATTACCTCTTTCTTAATTAATCTTCTTTTTTAACAACTAAATGACGTAAAATACATTCATTTATTCCAACAACACGATTAAATTCTTCGATAGCTTCAGCTCCTGCTTCTACTACAAATAAGAAATAGTAACCTGTCTTGAACTTATTGATTTCATATGCTAAATCTCTTTGACCCATTTCTTTTGTTTCTAAGAACTTAGCTTTGTTATCAGTTAAAACCTTTTTCATAGCTTCTGCAGTTTTCTTAATTTCTGCTTCTTCCATATCTGATTTTACGATAAACATAATTTCATACTTGTTCATTTGTACACCTCCTTTTGGACTTATGACTCATAAAATGAGTAAGGAGTATTTAAAATACTCGTATGTATTATAACAAAATTTTGTTTGGTTGTCTATATTTTTAATTAGTTTTATTAGTTTCTATTAAAATGTGTGAATAATTATTAATTTAATATATTTATGGTATAATTCATCTATTTCTTCATTTTTCTCTGGTTGATCATCCTAATTTTAAGTTCTTAAAGTTTTGTGATGGACTTCATCAGTTTTCATTTAAAATATTAATTATGCTATTTTCATCAAGATATTGATTCCAAAATTGTATATTTAAGTAAGCAATAATAGCTAAGGTTTCTGGATGCACATATTCCCTGTTAAGGGTATCAATGGTATATTTTGGTTGATAACTAGTATCCATATTATTTTTAATAGTATCTAATATACTTTCAGGAACAATATCAATATACTCATTTCCGAGAAATTTTAGTATTGAGAATACTTCAGAATATATTTTTGGTTCCATTATAACACCCCTTATCTTTTTAAATTATTATGATCTTGATTTTTAGCGTTAGTCATATCAAAAAACAATTTATTAGCACTTATTTTTATTTGTTTTAAATTTATATTTTTTAAAGTATTTGTTAACCAGTTCTTTTTTCTTAAATCAGAAAAATTTAAATACTTAGATAATTCTTCATCTGATAATGTTTTTGTACAAGTATTTCCTGGAGTTCTATTTATTGAAAATATTCTATGAGATAATTCTGTAACATCACCATTTTCATTTCTGATTAAATATCCCATTTCAAATCTATAATCATCCTTCAATAGCCAATAGCTTTTCCCTTCATTAAGAATATAATCTTTATCCCAAGTAACATCTATATTATACCATTCTCCATCTAATCTGATTTGATTCCAAGCATGACCATTATGTTCTGACATACCAGTAATAACGTTGGCAGAAATATCAACAGAACGAAATACATCTCTAACAATTCCTGCGTATCCTCTGCATACACATTTACCTTTGATTAATCCTAACATTTCATTTGACATATAGTCTTTTACTTTGCTTTTCTTTTCATATTCTTCTTGAGCAGTTAAATCATATTTTGTATTTTCTAAGATTCTAGAAATTAATATACCAAATATGATTTTTTCTCTATCTTCTTTATTTTCTAAAAAGTTATTGTCTATGCCTTCTGTTATCTTTTGGATTGCCTTTTTATATTTATAAATCAAACCAACTGATAATTGATATGACTCATCCAAACTATGCAAATCTTTAATTGATATATAATTAACATTAAATTGTTTCTTTAGTTCCTGTAATTCTGATAAAGATATGTCATTAACATTTTCCATAAAAATACTTATTTTACATTTATTTAAAATATTATAATAATCATTTTTTAATTTTCTAAATTCATCTATTGTTAAGATCAAATAATCTATTTCTTTAGCTTTATTATATTTAATAGAAAAGTCAAGAAATTCTTTCATATAATTAATATCACTTTTAACATTATTATAATTATGATGGTATATAATCATACGACTCTGCATTTCTTTAAACTTACTATTTATTTGCTCATCAGTCGTATTGTTCATTATTACACCTCTTTTTGAAAAAATAGATAAATGTTGAAACATTCAATTTTTATCTATTTTTTATTTATTATTTGTTTCACTCTGTGTTATTGATTGAATTTTGATTTTGTTAATACTTTTCCAGTTGTAGATTCTTTACTAACTGTTTTTTCTTGCTCATTTTTATATGAATCTAATATTTGATTAATATCATCTGAATTATATTTTTCTTTTATATTGTTCTTTTTTATAAGATAGTCTCTTAATTTTACAAACTTAAAATCTTCAGCTGATATTGATATATTAGCATGGTCAGAAGTTATAATTGATTGATCTAATTCATATCCTTCTTTCATTTCTATTGTTCCTATATTTTTTGATGACATTAGGTCGTTTATATCAATCTCTTCTCCACGAATATGTTGATAAAAATCAACTACATAATATACATTATCATTTTCATAATTTAATTCTAAGATATAGTAATTGGCTAGTGACTCATATAGTAAATCACCACAAAATTCAATTGAACCATCTTTTTGAGTCTCATAATTACCACATCCAGTTAGACCAGTTATACCTAATGTTGTTGCAACTGCATAAACTAGTAAGGTCTTTTTAGTCTTTGGTAGTTGCTGTCTTGTCATTTTCAACCTCTCTTTTCTATTTATACATTAAATCTAAAGTGACAAATATCCCCATCTTGCATTAAATATTCTTTTCCTTCTAGTCTGGCTTTACCTGCTTCTTTAACTTTTAATTCTGATCCACATTCTATTAAATCAGTGTATGAGATTACTTCTGCTCTAATGAATCCTTTTTCAAAATCTGTATGAATTATACCTGCACATTCTTTAGCGTTCATACCTTTTTTGAATGTCCAAGCTCTTACTTCATCTTTTCCTACTGTAAAATAAGTTGCTAAACCTAAAATGTCGTATGTTGCTTTTATTAAATCATCTAGACCTGAGTTACTTAGTCCAATTGCCTCTAACATTTCCTGCTTTTCTTCTTTTGTTAATTCACTTAAATCTTCTTCTGTTTTCGCACAAAGGCTTACAACTTGAGCATTTTCCTTCTGAGCATATTCTTTTACTTTTTTTACATATTCATTATCTTCTTGACCTAGTTCATCTTCATCTATATTAGCTAAATAAATAATTGGTTTTATAGTTAGAAAGCTATATGATTTTAGTAATTTTTTTTCTTCTTCACTGAACTCTACTTGTCTTAATGGAATATTTTTTTCTAAAGCTTCTTTTGATTTTTCTAAAGCGTCTACTTCTAGTAGGCTATCTTTATCTTTTGTTGTGCGTGCTCTTTTTGATACTCTTTCTAATCTATTATTAATTATATCTAGATCTGAGATTGATAGTTCTAGGTTTATTGTTTCTATATCTCTTATTGGGTCTACATTTCCATCAACGTGAATAATTTTTGAATTATTAAAACATCTTACTACTTCTACTATGGCATCTACTTCTCTGATATGAGATAAGAATTTATTCCCTAAACCTTCTCCTTGACTTGCTCCTTTTACTAAACCAGCTATATCTGTAAATTCATAAGCAGTTGGGATAAATCTATTTGGTTCATACATTTCTTTTAATTTGTCCATTCTTTCGTCTGGCACTGTTACTACTCCAACATTTGGTTCTATTGTTGCGAATGGATAGTTTTCCGCTAATATTTTTTGATTTGTTATTGCATTAAAAAGTGTTGATTTTCCTACATTTGGAAGTCCTACTATTCCTGCTGTTAAACTCATATTATTCCTTCTTTCTGTTTCATATTATATCATAAAATTTAAAAAGTTCCCAAAGAATGAGAACTTTTATATTATTTTTTAAATTGTCGGATATACCCCTGGTCCAATTGGAAGTCCTAGAATATACCATCCTACTATTAATAGTATCCAAGTTAAGCAAATTATTCCACAATATGGTGCGGTTAACTTTATGGCTCTTGTAATAGTTATTGGTTTTTCTTTATCAAAATTATAAATATTTAAGTAACCTATATATATTACAAAACTTGCTAAAAGTGGAGTAATACCATTTGTCATAGAATCTCCTGCTCTCATAACTATTTGTGCAAATTGTGCAGAAATGTTTGATTGCATAAACATTGGAACGATTACTGGAGATAGTATTGCCCACTTAGCACTTGGAGTTGTTAAAAATAGGTTTGAAACTGCTATTAAGACAATACTTAATATAATTAATGGTAGGCCACTAAAGTCTAAGTATTCAATTAAGTTGGCTGACCATGCTGTTATAATTGTTCCTATATTTGTCTTTTTGAAGATTGCAATAAATTGTGAAACAACGAATATTAAGATTATTATGTTTCCAATTCTTGAAAAATATTTTCCTGCTTCTTCCAATAATTCTTTATCATTTTTAAATGTTTTTGCTCCTATACCATAAGCTAGTCCCATAAATAAGAATAATAAGCTCATCATATAAGTGAATCCATCTTGGAAATATGAGTTTGGTCCAAATACTTGACCTAAATATGTGTTTTCTTTCATATCTAGAATCATTCCTGAATTTGGAAGATTTGGTATTATCATATAAATGAATATTGCTACTACAACAATAAATGCTATTAAGGCATACCTTAGTCCTTTTTTTTGTCTTTTTTCTCTTTCTATCTTATGTTGTTCTTCCTCTTCTAAGTCAATAATTCTTAATTCTTGTGTTTTTGTTAAATCTTCTTTAATCTTATATTTTCCTAAACGTGGGCTTATAATTTTTTCTATTATTATTGTACCTATGATTGTTAGTATTAAAGTTGCTGCTATAATAAAGAATAAATTACAAGTTAGGCTTATATGAGAATTATCATCTATTAAATAAGCAGCACTTTGAGTGTAATCCATTAAGGATACTTCCATTGATCCTACAAAGATTGATACTCCATATCCAAATGCTACTCCACAAAATGCTGTAACTATTCCTGTCAATGGATTTCTTCCATTTTTTGCATATAACATTGCTACTAAAGGAATTAGTATTGCATAACCTATTTCATTAATTAATGATGATATCGTAGCTATTAATATAACTATAAAAGTCATTTGAGTATGTGATAGCTTGCTTATGTATTTTCTAGAAAAAGCTTCAATGAATCCTGTTGCTTCTGCTATACAAAGACCTATTAATGAAACTAATAGGGTTGCTAGAGGAGTGAAACTTATAAAGTTTGTTGTTGCATTACTTATTATAAACTTCATTCCATCAAAACTTAGCATATTTTCTACTGATACAATTTGAGATTCTAGTTCCTTTGTTGTTGCGTTTACTGTATTATATGTTGCTTGCATTTCTAAACCTGATAGAATTGCACTTATTAGTACTACTACAAAACTCAGTACTATGAAAACTGTTATTGGATGAAAGTAGAACTTTTTTAATTTTAATTTCTTTTTACCTCTCATATTTTATCCTTCCTCGGAAACTATTTTTTTTAATTTTTTGTTAAATTCTATTCTTGGTATAAAAATTGATCTATTACAATTTAGACATTTTATTTTTATATCTGCACCTACTCTAGTTATTTCCCATAAATTTGTACCACATGGATGTTGTTTTTTCATAATAACTTTGGTACCTACTGTATAATTTAATTTATTTTCCTCCATTGTGCACCTCAATTTGTTGATATGGAATTTCAATATTTGCTGCATCTAATGCTTTTTTGATCTCTTTTCTTAAAATTCTTTGTGCTGTATATTGTTCATTTGATGCAACTTCTACAGTAACTCTATATATCACTCCAGAAGCTTCTAAATCTTCAATTCCTAATATTTTTATATCTCCTTTTGACTTTGGAATTTTTCCTTTTAGATTTTTTGCTAAATCGTTTAGTACTTTTTCTACTTTATCAGAATCATATTGATATCCAGCAGATACATCTATTATTGCTAATGATGGATAAAGATTATAATTAACTATTTCTGTCATTAAATGATTAGCAATAATTTTAGTTGCACCTTTATAATCTTTTATTCTTGTAGTTCTAAGCCCTAAGGCAACAACTTCTCCTTTAAAGCCATTTACTTCTATAGTATCTCCTATTTCATATTGATCTTCCATTATTATTGAAATTCCAGCTATTAAGTCTTTAGCCATATCTTGAAAAGCTAAACCTACTACAGCGGATGCTATTCCTAATCCTGCTAATATTGATCCTACGTTAACTCCAAAATTTGCTAGGATAAGTATTGATACAAATATTATTATTATGTATTTTATGATATTTAGTATTAAAACATTTAATGTTTCTACTCTTTTCTTGTGATGGTTCTTTTTTAGTAGTGATGCCGCTGATTTTCTCATTAGCATTGTTTTTGCTATTTCATATATTGCTATACCTAAGGCAATATATACTAAAGGAGTAATTATTTTTATAATGTCTATTGTATACTTATCTAATATTGTCATTGACATAAAACTACCTCCTATTTATTCAAGTTCATTATTTCTAATATTCTATTTAAGTCATTACTATTTGTAAAGTTTATTTGAACTTTATTTTTCTTTATTTTTACTCTTGTACCTAGTTTCTCTGATAAAGAATCTTCTAGGTAGCTATATTCAGTATCTTCTTTTCTTGGTAGTCTTTCTATTTTATTTTTTCTTTCAAAATGAGTGTTGTTTGATGTTAAATCTTCTAGTTGTCTAACACTTATTCCTTCTGTAATAATTTTATCTGTTAATTCATTAATTTGATTTTCATCTTTTAATTTACTCAATATTCTAGCATGTCCCATTGATATTTCTTTTTTACTGATTAAGTTTTGAGTAGTTTCTGGCAATGATAAAATACCTATCATATTTGTTATATGACTTCTACTTTTTCCTAATCTTTCTGCTAGTTGTTCTTGAGTAAGATTTAGTGTCTTTATTAGATTTTTATAAGCTGTTGCTTCTTCTATTGCATTTAGATTTTCTCTTTGTAAGTTTTCAAGTAAAGCTATTTCCATCATTTCATCATCAGAAAAATCTCTAATGATTGCTGGAATCTCTTTTAATCCTGCTAGAGTTGATGCTTTTACACGTCTTTCTCCTGCTATTATTTCATAACCTTTTATACTTTTCTTTGCTATAATTGGTTGAAATACTCCGTGTTCTTTAATTGATTTTGATAATTCTTGAAGTGCAATTGGATCAAAATTTTTTCTAGGTTGGTATGGGTTACTTCTTAATTCTTCTATTTTGATCATTTTCACTTCATCTTTTGGTGTCTCTGTAACTATTTTTTCTTCTAGTTTATTATAGTCAATTGGTTCATTATTAAATAATTCTTCTAATCCTCTACCTAAAGCTCTTCTTTTTAATGGTTCATTTTTATTTTCCATTTCTTTCAATCACTTCCTTAGCTAAATTTATATAAGCTTCTGAACCCCTACTTTTTGGATCATAGGCTATAATTGGTTCTCCATGTGATGGTGCTTCTGTTAGTCTTATTAATCTTGGGATAATAGTGTTGTATACTCTTTCTTTGAAGAATTTTCTTATATCCTCTACTACTTCAAATCCTAAATTAGTACGAGAATCTAACATAGTTAGTAAAACTCCTTCTATGTCTAGTTCTGGATTTAGGGATTTTTGCGCTAACATAATTGTATTTAATAACTGCATGATACCTTCTAGAGCAAAAAATTCACATTGAACTGGAATTATAACTGAATTTGATGCTGTTAAGGCATTTGTTGTAATTAACCCTAATGATGGTGGGCAATCAATAATAACATAATCAAAGCTATCTCTAACTGGATCAAGATGATTTTTTAATTGTGCTCCTTTTGAAAATGTTGGTTCATTTTGACTTTTTTCTAATAATTCAATATCTAATCCTGCTAGATTTATTGTGGCAGGCAATACATATAAATTTTTATATTTTGTTTTTATTGTTGCTTCTTCTATTTCGCATTTTCCTATTAATACATCATATACGCTTTTTTCTATATCGCCTTTATTTATTCCTACTCCTGTTGTAGTGTTACCTTGTGGATCTAAATCTATTAGTAATACTTTTTTACCTAATGATGCTAGTGATGCAGAAAGATTTATACTTGTTGTTGTTTTTCCTACTCCACCTTTTTGATTTACTAAAGAAATTATCTTTCCCATTTTATCACCTTTCCTCTTTTACTTATTACATTGTATCAAAAAAGAGATATTTTTTAAATGCTTTTATCAAAAAAAGTAGATTTTATCTACTCTGTTTCTTTTTCAATTTTAATGATTACTTGGTATGACTTTTCTAGGGCCATTTCATCCTTTTCTACTTTGAATCCTAGTTGTTCTATTTCTTCTATAGCTTTTCTTATTTTATCTACTGCTTTAGATATACTATTATTCGTTTGTTCTTGATTATTATTTATAACTTGGCCTGCATCACTTAAATTAACACTATTAATATTGTTAGTTTGAACTTGTGATGGCAGATCTACTGAAACTAATTCTGGTGCTTTGAAGTAATCTTCTGTTTTTTCTTCAGTTGGATTTTCACTTTCTTTTATGGCTTCCTCGGCTGGAGAGAAAAACTTAAATTCCTTATCGTCTTCTTGTTCTTTTGTTGGTACTGGTTTCATGCTACCTAATTGTAATAAACTATCTAAGTCTGCTCCTCCTTGATTTTGAGCTTGTGGTGTAAATATATCTGTTGCATTCGATTTTAATTCATCTATGTTTATAGTTGTATTTTCTTTTGGTTCATTAAATGTTAGACCTCCATCTGATGATTGTTCATTGTCATCATCTGCGTCATCATCAATCTCACCAAAGTTAATAAATTTAGGTTTTTCTTTTTCTTCGTGGTGTTCTTCTGATAGGATTTCCGGTTCATTACTTTTAGTAACGTTTTCTATATTTGATAATATAGGTGTATTTAAATCTGTATTTTCTCCATTAAAATTTGGTAAAATTGGATTTTCTGGAATGAAACTTTCTGCTGATGGAATTTCCTTTAGAGTTGGTATATTTATTACAGGTTTATTTGTTGCTTCCATTTGTACTTCTTCTTTCCCATTTATCTGTTTGATTTCTGATTCTAACTGACGAACTGTCATTTTTTCTGTTGTTATCTTTTTTAACATTTCTTTTTGCTTTTCTGGGTCTTCTATATTTAATAATGCTCTAGCATGTCTTTCAGAAATTTTATCTTTCATTAGGGCATCTTGAATTTCATCTGGAAGTGATAAAAGTCTTAATTTATTAGCAACAGCTGATTGACTTTTTCCCATTGTTTTAGCTAGTTCTTCTTGAGTCATTTCATCTATCTCTAAGATTTTTTGATATGTCTTAGCTTCTTCTATTGCATTTAAGTTTTTACGTTGTAGATTTTCTAATAGTGCTACCTTTGATGATTCTTTATCATCTAAGTCTCTAATAATTGCGGGTATCTTTGTTAGGCCTGCTAAGGCTGATGCTTTATATCTTCTTTCTCCAGCAATGATTTCATATTTATCATTTACTTTTCTTACTATAATTGGTTGTATTACTCCATGTTCTTTTATAGAAACTGCCAATTCTTTTAGGGGTCTTTCGTCAAAGACTTCACGTGGTTGGAATCTATTTGGAATAATATCATCCAAGTATAAATATACTACTTCTTCATTTGTTTGCATATTGATACCTCGCTTTTTATTCTTTTATTCTAGTTTATATTATATCATAAAATTGATTTTTTTCAATACCACAAAAAAAACTCATTATAAATTAATGAGTTATATCTGTAAATTTGGTATTTTAGATGTTTTTATCTTTTTTCTATAACTAGTAAAGTTCTTTTACTTTCTTCTTTTGGAAGTAGAAATTCTTCTTGTTTAACTATTTTACAATTGTATTTTTTTTGAATTTTACTACTTTTTTCTATTTCATCTGTTATATTTGCTTTCATTGCTATCATTTGTCCATCTGTTTTTACTAGATGAATGCAATATGGTATTAGTTTTTCTAATGATGCTACTGCTCGTGATGTAACAACATCAAATTGATTTTTATAATCTTCGCTTCTAGTATGTATTGCTTTTATATCATGCAAGTCTAGTTGTTCTATTGTTCTATTTAAGTAATTTACTCTTTTCAATAATGAATCTATTAGTGTTACTTTTAGGTTAGGATATACAATTTTTAAGACAATTCCTGGAAATCCTGCTCCTGTTCCCACATCACATAAGGTCTTTATTTTTGTTAAATCTATTACTTTAGAAATTGTTAAACTATCATAGAAATGTTTTAAGTAAACATCTTTTTTTTCTGTAATTCTTGTTAAATTGATTTTTTTATTTTCTTCTATTAATATTTCATAAAATTGTTCTAATTGTTCTTTTTGGTGTTCGTTTAACTCTATGTTCAGATCTTTTAATGCTTCATAAAATTCATCTTTATTCATATTTACCATTCTTTCTTAAATAAACCATTAGAATTGAAATATCGGCGGGATTTACGCCACTAATACGAGATGCTTGTCCTAATGAGGTCGGTCTTATTTCTGATAATTTTTGTCTTGCTTCACTGGCAATGTTTGGAATATCATCATAATTAATGTTTTCTGGTATTAATTTATTTTCTAAGTTTAACATTTTTTCAGCATCTTTATTGGCTTTTTTGATATAACCTTCATATCTAGTATTTATTTCAACTTGTTCTAAAACATCTTTATCATAATCTAGATCTATGAAATGTTTAATATTTTCAATTGATATTTCAGGTCTTTTTAATAGTTCATATAAACTTATTCCATCTTTTAACGTACTACTGCCTACTTTTTCTAGATATTCGTTTACTTCTTTTTTTGGAGTTATTCTGTTTTCTTTTAATATCTCATATACTTTTTCTATATTTTCTTTCTTTTGATTAAATTCACTATATCTTTCTTCTGATATTAATCCAACTTGATATCCATAGTCTCTAAGTCTTATATCAGCATTATCATGTCTTAATAAAAGTCTATATTCAGCACGTGATGTTAAAAGTCTATATGGATCTTTTACTCCTTTTGTTACTAAATCATCTATTAATACTCCAATATAGGATTCGTTTCTTTTTAATATTAATGGAGCTTTGTTTTCTAATTTTAAAGTGGCATTTATACCAGCAATTAGTCCTTGTCCTGCGGCTTCTTCATATCCACTTGTTCCATTTATTTGTCCTGCAGTAAATAAATTTTCTACTAATTTTGATTCTAGACTTTGTTTTAATTGTTTAGAATCAATTGCATCATATTCTATGGCATAGGCATATTTTAATATTTTTGCATTTTTTAGTCCTGGTAGTGAATGAACCATTTCCTCTTGAATATTTTTTGGCATGCTGGTAGAAAACCCTTGAATATAAATAGTATTTCCATACTCTTTATCATCTTTATTATTACTTTCTGGTTCTAGAAATAATTGGTGACGTTCTTTATCTGCGAAACGAACTACTTTATCTTCTATTGATGGACAATATCTTGGTCCTATTCCTTCTACGTATCCTCCATACATACTTGATTCTTTTAGATGTTCTTTTATTATTTTATGAGTTTCTTGTGTTGTATAGATTAAATGACAAGGAATTTGTTCTTTATAGTTATAGTAGGCATTGTTGTCAAAAGAGAAAGTTAATTCTCTATCGTCTCCTGGCTCTAGAGATGTTTCTTCATAATTTATACTTTGTTTATCTATTCTTGGAGGAGTTCCTGTTTTTAGTCTTAAAATATTAAATCCTAGTTTTTTTAAGTCGTCTGATAAAAATTTTGAATCTCTTTCACCATGTGGTCCGCCTGGATTTTTTTCTGCACCCATTAATATCATACCTTTTAAATATGTACCAGTTGTTAGAATTACTGCTTCTGCTTCTATTTTTTCTCCAGTTTCTAAAATAACTCCCTTTATTTTTCCATTTTCTACTATTAAGTGTTCTACTAAAGATTCCATTATTTCAAGATTTTCTTGATTATTTAATGTTTTCAACATTTCTTGTGGATAAATGCTTTTATCTTCTTGAGCACGTAATGCCTGAACTGCTGGACCTTTTTTTGTATTTAACATTTTTACTTGGATTGCGGCTTTATCTGCAGTTTTTCCCATTTCTCCACCTAAGGCATCTATTTCTCTTACAACAATTCCTTTAGCTGGTCCTCCTATTGCGGGATTGCATGGCATATCAGCTATATTGTTTATACTTCCTGTTATTAATAAAGTTTTATGATTTTTTCTTGATGAGGCTAAGGCTGCTTCACATCCGGCATGACCTCCACCTACTACTATTATTTCATATTTCATATTATCACCACCATAATTATTCTAAATCTCATTCTTTTTGATTTTTTGACACATATCTATAAATTTTTGGAATAATTTTATATCATTTGTAACTTCAGGGTGCCACTGAACTGCCAAAATATTTTCTCTTTCAATTCCTTCTACTATACCATCGTTACTGAGTGCAGTTACCTTAAATCCTGGTGCAACTTTATTGACTGATTGATTATGGTAGGAATTTACTTCAATTTCTTGCTTCTGATATATTTCATATAAGATAGAATGTTTTTTTATTTCTATTTTATGTTTACTATTATCTAATAGATTATGATGTTCAATTTTTTGATTTAATGAACCACCAAATACTACATTTATTTCTTGTATTCCAGCACAAATACCTAATATTGGCTTTTGTTTTTTATTAAATAATTCTACTGCTTTTTTTACCATTGGAAATTCATCATATTTGTATTCTTTTCCTTTTAGTTTTTTCTCATTATAATACTTCGGATGAACATCATTAGCACTTCCTGTTACTAATAAACCATCACAAATATCACATATTTCTTCTGTAAATTTTTCTGAAACAATAGGAATCCATAATATTTCTAAATCCGTGAATATTTCTTGAAAATAACTACTTAAATATAGTTTTCTATTAAATGTATCTTTATTTTTGTCCTCTTCTAAGCGCTCTATAACTGCTATTTTCATATTATCACTACTTTCCTACACAAAATCTTTCAAAAAGATTGTCAATTATTTCGTCACTATATGTCTTACCTGTTATCTCTCCAAGAATATCAAAACAATCTCTTAAGTCTACTTCAATCATATCAACTGGTAAATTTTCTTTTAATGCATTTTCTACATCAATTAATTTTTGATATGCATTTTTAGCAAGAGATATTTGTCTTACATTAGTTAAATAATTATAATCTTTAGTAGATATTTGTTCAAAATTAAACATTTCTTTTATTTTTTCTTTTAGATTATCAATTCCTTCTAAGTTGTTCGTATTTGTACTTACTAGGTTATATTCTTTTAGTTTTTCTAATTCTATTTTTCTTTCTAAATCGTTTTTATTAAGAACTACTATTGTATTTTTATTTTTTGTTTTCTCTAATAATTCTAAATCTTCTTTTGTTAATCTTTCATTACTATTTAATACTACTATTATTAAATCAGCTTGTTCAATAAGAGATAGACTTTTCTCTACTCCTATCTTTTCTACTTTATCTTCTGTTTCTCTAATACCTGCGGTATCTATAATATTTAAAATTATATTGTCAAGCATTACCTGTCCTTCAACAATATCTCTAGTTGTTCCTGCTATATCTGTAACTATTGCTTTATCTTCATCTAGGAATTTATTTAAAATACTACTCTTTCCAACATTTGGTCTTCCTATTATTAGAGTATCTATTCCATTTTTTATTATCTTGCTATTTTCACTTTCTTTAATTATATTTTCTAATTCTTGTTTCATTTTTGTTGTTTCTTCTTTTATTTTATCTAGTGTGATAACTTCTATATCATAGTATTCTGGATAATCTATGTTTACTTCTATTGATGAAATTAACTGTTTGATTTTATCTCTAAAGTTATCTACTAGTTTGGCTGTTGTTCCTTGAAGTGAATTTATTGCTAATTTTCTAGCTGTTTCTGTTTTACTTTCTAATAAATCCATTACTGCTTCTGATTTGGTTAGATCTATTCTTCCATTTAAAAATGCTCTTTTGGTAAATTCTCCTGGTTCTGCTAAACGTGCTCCATTTTTTAAAAGTGTTTCTAGAACTTTATTTGTAGTTGTGATACCACCATGACAATTTATTTCTATTATATTTTCCGTTGTATAAGTATGTGGAGCTTTCATTACTGAAATTAGTACTTCATCTATCACTTCGCCATTTTCTTTTATAAATCCATAATTTATAGTATGGGATTTTACATTTTCTAGATCTTTTGAAAAGATTTTGTTAGCTATTTTTATGGCATCAGTACCACTCATTCTAACAATTGATATTGCTCCTATTCCCAATGATGTTGAAATTGCAGCTATTGTATCATTCATAGTATCACTCCTTTTTCGGATATATTATAGCATGTTTTATACTAAAAAAGAAGAATTAATCTTCTTTTGGTTTTACAACAACACATCTATTTGGTTCTTCTCCTACACTTTCTGTATAAACATGTTTATAGTTTACTAATGCATTATGTACTACTCTTCTTTCATAAGAATTCATAGAATCTAGTTTTACCTCGACTTTTGTATCTTTTACTTCTTTTGCAATTTTTCTAGCTAGAGTTTGTAAGGCTTGTTCTCTTTTTGTTTTATAGTCATTTACATCTAGTAGGAATTTAAAGTTTTTGCCTAATTCTTTCTTTATTACTTGAGTTATGATAATTGATAATGCTTGAAGATTTTTGCCATTTTTACCAATTATTAATGAGTCATTGTTAGAATAAATTGTATAAGTTGGAACATTATCTGTTGTCTTTACTTCTATATTTGCAGTATAACCCATGTCCTTTAATAATGAGTATAAATAGCTTTTTATGAATTTCGTTACTTCTCTTTTTTCAATTACTTCTAATTCAATTTTTTTTGTTTTAAAGATTCCTTTTGTTGTTTCTTTTTCTTTTATTATTAAATTATCTTCTGTTTCTTGCAAATCTATTTTTGCTTTTTCTAGAACTTCTTCATATGTTTTTCCAGAATAATTATGCTTTTCCATACTTCTCTTTACTCCTTTTTACTGAAATATTTTGGAATATTGTAAATAAATTAGTTGTTACCCAATATATTCCTAAAGCTGATGGCATAAACAATGCTGTTATTATAATCATAACACTCATCATTACTGGCATCATTTTCATACTTGGATCAAGAGAATTCCCAGACATATTCATTTTGAATGAATAGAATGTTGTTGCGGCTATTAAAATCATTAAAATAATATAAGTAATAATTCCTGAGGTTGTTAATCCTACCATTGGTGTTGTTCCTAATTGTAGTCCTAAAAATTTTCCTTCAAAGATTGCTGGTGTTCTTTGTACTGCTTCAAAGAATGCAATAAATAAAGGTAATTGAATCATTGAAAATAAACATCCTGACATAGGGCTAATATTATATTTTTTATATACAGCCATCATTTCTTGACTTTGTCTTGTAAGTGACTCTTGATCTTGTTTATCCTTATATTTATTTTGAATTCTTGTTATTTCAGGTTGTGCCTTTTTTAATAATTCTGATTGCATTGCTGTCTTCTTAGTAAATGGGAAAGCAATTAATCTTATTATTAAACTTATAATTATTAATGAAACTGCATAATTTCCAACTGTCTCTCCTAGTTTTAATAGTACGAATGCTAATGGTTTGACAAAAATTGATGTCCATAGTCCTTCATATTTTCCACTATTAATTTTAAAGTTATCACATGTTGGAAGTTTTTTTATGTTTACACCGTTTTTTTCATATATTTTTATTACATTTTTATTTGATGGTTTACATAAAATATTTTCAGTTAAATTTTGACCAGTTACTTCATTTTTTACTGGATTATTCTTTTTATCTGTTAAATTTTTAGTACAACCTGTTGTTAGTAATAATAGAAGTAAAATTATGATAATTTTTTTCTTGTTATTTGTTTTTTTCATTTTTGCTCCTTATTTTTTTTGCTAATTCAACAAATTTAGTTTCTAATTGTTCATGGGATATATCTACCCCACTTTTTCTTAGAATAATTACATAATCAGTATTTGTTTCTTTTAAGATATCCATATTAGTAGTAACAATCATTCTTATTTTTCTTTTATATCTATTTCTAAATACTGCATTTCCAAGTTTTGTTCCAACTGAAATTCCATAACGACTATATCCTATGTTATTATCCTTATAATATATGGCGAATGCTGAATTAGCTATTTTTGAACCTTTTTTGATTATTTTATTAAAATCTTGATGCGATTTTACAATGTCTTTTTTTTTCATCTTAAAACCCCTATCCATAATGTAAAAAACCACTGTTTTAAAAACGGTGGATTATTTACAAAGACTTTTACGTCCTTTACGACGACGACTATTTAAGATTTTTGAAAATTTACGTGCAAAAAATCCGTGTTTTTTTGCTTTTTTACGATTATTTGGTTGATATGTTCTTTTCATCTATTCCACCTCCAGACATAAATCTACATTATTATAATAATAAATACCTATTTTTGTCAATTAAATATGGACAATTTGTCTTGTTTTTCTTTTTTTCACACTTTTAACAGCTTTGTTGAAAACAAATTAGACACATGTTTAATAAAATTTGTGGAAAATGTGGAAAATAGAAAAATTTCTTTTATTTTATTCACATTTATTTGTTGATAACTTTGTGGAAAGCCTGTTGAAAATAAAAAAACAATTTTTACTATTTATTTTTTCAACAAATTGGGTTACACTAGTTGTGATTTATTTATCTTGATGGGGAGATGGTTGTATGAATGTGGATGTTTTATGGTCCAATTTTTTAGCACAAATAAAAGATGAACTTTCCAGTCTTGCCTATGATACTTGGTTTAGTGATACTAAACTATTTAAGTTAAGTGATGGCAAGGCAATAATTATTGTTCCTATGCCTATTCATAAGAAACATCTTGCTGAGAAATATTCCTTATTAATAAAGGAAAAAATGAATAGTATTACTGGTACCAACTTTGATTTAGAATTTGTACTAAGTGATGAAATATCTAAATATGAAGATGCTGATGATAAGAAAATCCATGTACCAGGTAATGAAATGGTTGAAAATAAAGGGGTTCCCCCTAATAATTTCAAATCTAATTTAAAAAGTAAATATACGTTTGAGAACTTTATTGTTGGAAATAGTAATAAATTTGCTCATGCTGCAGCTTTATCTGTTGCGGAAAATCCTGGTAATATGTATAATCCTTTATTTATATATGGTAATAGTGGGTTAGGTAAAACTCACTTAATGCATGCGATTGGGAATTATATTACACATAATAGTACTCAAAAAGTTTTATATGTTACGAGTGATCAATTTATTCAAGATTTTGTTGGTATAAATAAGAGAGATGAGAAGGGTGTTAACTTTAATTATGTTGACTTCTTTAAAAATAAGTATCGTAACGTTGATGTTTTGATTATTGATGATATTCAATTTCTTGGTGGAGCTACTCAAACACAACAAGAATTTTTCCATACTTTCAATACTTTATATAATGATAGTAAACAAATTATTATATCTTCTGATAGGTCACCTGATGATTTAAAATTGTTAGAAGATCGTTTAAGAACAAGGTTTTGTTGGGGATTAACGGTTAATATTTTTCCTCCTGATTTTAATCTTAGAACACAAATTATTAGAAGAAAAATTATTGCTGGTAACTTTGAAAAGGAAATTCCTGAAGATGTCATTGAATATATTGCTTCCAATATTGGTACAGATGTGAGACAATTAGAGGGGTCTATTACAAGATTAATTGCTTATTCAACTATAATGGGTGGGGCAGATATCACACTTGATTTAGCAATAGAGGCCTTGAAAGACTTTATCAGTAAAGGAATTTCTGAAAAAAACGATGTTCATAGAATACAAAAGATAGTTTCAGAGTATTTTCAGATTACTGTTGAAGATATTAGAAGTAAAAAGAGAAGTTCTAATATATCATTTCCTAGGCAAATTGCAATGTATTTATGTAGATCAATGACAAATGAGTCATTTCCCAAGATAGGAACAGAATTTGGTGGAAAAGACCATTCTACGGTAATGCATTCAGTTGAAAAAATAGAACAGGAAATAAAAGTTAATCCTGATTTGGCAAAAATTATTGAAAAGCTCAAAAATGATATAGGAACAGGAGTTGTTAATAAAATGTAATAATTAACAATTAATCCACAGGACAAAATTAAAGAAATTACTTATTTTATAGGAAAAAATTGAGTTATACACTTTTTCCACAGTAATAATATAAATATCCATAATTAATAAAAAGAAAGAAGGAATTAAAAATGAAATTAACTATAAAAAAAGATTTATTATTAGATGGTTTAAATAAAGTATCAAAAGCTATTTCTACAAAAAACTTAATCCCTGTTTTAGCTGGAATAAAATTTGATTTAAAAAAGAAGAAATTAACTTTAACAGCAAGTGATAATGATATTACGATTCAAACTGTTGTTACTTCAACTAATGAAGATGATTTTAGAGTTGAAAAAGAAGGTAGTATTATTGTTTCTGGAAAGTATATGTTAGATATTGTTAGAAAGTTACCAGATAAATATATTAATATAGAAGTATTTGATGAATTAAAAATACTAATATATACTGAAAATAGTGAATTTAGTTTAAATGGTATTAGTGAAGATGAATATCCTAATATTAATTTAGATGAAAGTAAGAAAAAAGTAACTATTAATAATAAAGTATTTAAAAATATTGTCAACCAAACTGCTTTTGCATCATCTAATGAAGAAACTAAGCCTGTATTAACTGGAATTAACTTTAATATAGTGGGAGATGTTTTAGAATGTAATTCAACAGATTCTTATCGTTTAGCAAATAAAGTTGTTAAGTTAGAAAAATCTAGTGAAGAAAACTTTAATATTGTAATACCTAGTCATAATATTTTAGAATTTACGAGAATACTAGATGATGATGAAGAGGGTAATGTTGAAATGCATATTTCTAATAACAAAGTTCTATTTATTTATAAGAATTTGAAGTTTCAATCAAGATTAATAAATGGTACATATCCTAATACATCTAATTTAATGCCTAAAGAGGATTTCTTAATTGTTTATACTAAATTAAATGATTTATATAATGTTATAGATAGAGCTAGTATTTTGACTAGTGATAAAGATAAAAATATAGTTACTTTGGAAACTAATGGTAATGTACTTACTTTAAAATCTTCATCACAAGAAATTGGTAGAGTAGAGGAAAAAATGAATATTACAAAAAATAATGAAGAAGAAATTAGAATTTCATTCTCTGCAAAGTATATGATGGAGGCGTTAAAATCTTTTTCAACAGAAACTGTGGAAATTCACTTTGTTGGAGAGATTAAACCAATATTAGTAAAATCTAGTGAAGATGAAACTTTAACACAATTAGTCTTACCAATTCGTACATATTAAAACAGTTTATCTGTTTTTTTTTGCGTTTTTTTACTCATTTCTACAATTTTCAACATATTCCGACAAATAAATATGATATTTTTGTGAGTGAAAACGCAAAAGTTTTCAGAGGGGGATAATATATATGAATTATGAAATTAATGAGGGGACATTAGCTATTTTAGCTAAAAATAAGAAATCTTTAATACTAGAAGATGACAAAAAATATGTTGTTGATTCTTTACCATTTGATGTAGTTGATCATAGCTGTAAGTATTTTGGATCTTCTTATGAAGGAAGAAAGGAAGGAACTAAAGAGATATTACATATTAATTATAAAGTTCCAATTATTGTGGATAATAGTAGAAATTTGATATTTTTTCCAACAAATTCACCAATATCTGATGATTGTTCATGGCTTTCTTTAAAATCAATAAAGAGTATTAAAGAAGGGGATTTTAATACAACTGATGTTATATTTAATAATGGTGTTTCTATTAATATTCCTGTTTCTAAAAGAACTATGGATAATCAAATTTTAAGAGCTTCTAGATTAGATTTAATAATGAGAAATAGAAATGCATAAAAATAATGAAAAAAAGGCTATTAAGAAGTCTTTTTTTAGTGCAAAATAAGCTCAATTATGCTATAATATAGATGTATGTATAGGAATACCAAAATAGGGGATAGGTGATTGTATGGGTCATTTTATGAGTAAAAATGATAGTTAAGAATATTATTTTGAGTAATTTTAGGAATTATTCTCATTTAAATTTGAATTTAAATCCTGGAATGAATATTTTTGTTGGTAAAAATGCCCAAGGAAAAACTAATATATTAGAAAGTATTTGTATTCTTGCTCTTACAAAAACTTATAAGAGTGGGGTAGAATCTAATATTATTCGATTTGGTAAAAAACAAGCTAAATTGAAGGCAAAAGTTAAGAAAAATGGGCTTACTAATTATCTTGAGATTGATATAGATAATGGAAATAAATCTATTAAAGTTAATCATGATGATATAAAAAAAATAGGTGATTATATTTCTAATTTAAATGTTATTGTTTTTACCCCAGAAGATTTAGATATTATAAAGGGTTCTCCACATATTAGAAGAAATTTAATTAATATGCAATTGAGTCAAGTATTACATTCTTATATCAATACATACAATGAATATAATAAAATTTTAAAAATAAGAAATGAATATTTGAAGCTTTTATTAACGTCTTCTATTGCGGATAAAAATTATCTTGATGTAATTACTGATAAATTGATAGAAAAGGCAATAATAATTTATCAAGAGCGAAAAAAATATTTGGATTTAGTTAATGAAAGAATAGGAATAATTTTTAAAAATATCACCTCTTCAGGAAACTTAGTTTTGAAATATGTGACTAATATTGATTTTGATACTTTTGAGAGTGAAGATATTAGAAAAAAAATGAAACATATTTATTACGTTAACTATAAGAAAGAACTTAATTATGGAATGACTTTATATGGACCTCATAGAGATGATTTTTCTTTTTATTTAGATTCTAATGATTTGAAATGTTTTGGTTCACAGGGCCAGCAAAAACTTGCTGTAATTGCGTTTAAGCTTTCAGAAATAGATATATTTAAGGAGTATAGTGGTGAGAATCCAGTTTTATTACTTGATGATATATTTAGTGAATTAGATATTCAAAAAAGAAATAAGTTATTATCCTATATTAATGATGGTATTCAAAGTATTATTACAACAACAGATTTAAAAAATATAAGAAAAAGTTCTATTAAAGATGCTTATGTTTTTGAAATAAATAATGGAAATGTGGAAAGAAGGAGTTAACAATGGAAGAAAAAGTTGAAAATAAATATGATTCTTCGGCTATTCAAGTTTTGGAAGGATTAGAGGCTGTTAGAAAACGTCCTGGTATGTATATTGGTACTACTAGTGTTAGAGGACTTCATCATTTGGTTTGGGAAATTGTGGATAATGCAATAGATGAAGCTTTGGCTGGATATTGTACACATATAGAGGTAGAGATAGGAAAAGAAAATACTATCACTGTTAAAGATGATGGTCGTGGTATTCCTGTTGGTATTCACCCTAAAACAGGTAAAAGTACAGTAGAAACTGTTTATACTGTATTACATGCTGGTGGAAAATTTGGTGGAGGAGGATACAAGGTATCTGGTGGACTTCATGGAGTTGGTGCTAGTGTTGTTAATGCATTAAGCGATTGGCTTGAAGTAAGAGTTTATAAAGGTGGAAATGTTTATTTTCAAAGGTATGAAAATGGAGGACATCCTGTAGATGATTTGAAAATTATAGATAAATGTTCTGAGGATAGAACTGGTACAACTGTAACTTTTAAGCCAGATCCAGAAATATTTACTGATACAACTATTTATGATTATGATATTTTAAAAACTCGTTTAAGAGAGTTAGCATTTTTGAATAAGGGACTTAGAATTTCTTTAACAGATTTAAGGGAAGATAATTTAAAAGATTCATTTCATTATGAGGGTGGTATTGTAGAATATGTTCATATGATAAATGAAAATAAGAATCCAATTCATAAGTCTATAATTGATTGTTCTGGTATTGAAAAGGATATTTCTTTAGAAGTTGCATTACAGTATAATGAAACATATAATTCTAGTATTTATTCTTTTGTTAATAATATAAATACTCCTGAGGGTGGTACACACGAAGATGGTGTCAGACGTGCACTAACTCGTATTTTGAATAAATATGCTTCTAGCAATGGTTTATTGAAGGATAAAGATGATCCTTTAACTGGTGATGATGTTAGAGAAGGTATTACAATGATTATATCTATTAAGCATCCGAATCCACAATTTGAGGGACAAACAAAGACTAAACTTGGTAATAGTGAAGTTAGAAGTATTGCTGATAGAATATTTTCTGGTGTTTTTGAGAGATTTTTGATGGAAAACCCAGATGAAGCAAAAATTATTGTGGAAAAATGTATGACTGCTTCTCGTGCTAGAGTAGCAGCTAAGAAAGCTCGTGAGTTAACTAGAAGAAAAGGTGACTTAGATATTACTAATTTTTATGGTAAATTGAATGATTGTAAAAGTAAGGATCCTGCTGATAGTGAGATTTTCTTAGTCGAGGGTGATTCAGCTGGTGGATCTGCTATAAAGGGTAGAAATAGTATGACTCAAGCTATACTTCCATTACGTGGAAAGATATTGAATGTAGAGAAGGCTAGGTTAGATAGAGCTTTATCAAATGAGGAAATTAGAACTATTATTACTGCTTTTGGTACTGGTATTGGTGAAGAATTTGATTTAAGTAAATTAAGATATCATAAAATTATTATCATGACTGATGCTGATGTTGATGGTTCTCATATTAGAGTTTTACTTTTAACGCTATTTTACCGCTTTTTTAGGCCAATTGTAGAGGCTGGACATGTATATGCTGCTCAACCTCCATTATTCTCCATAAAACACGGAAAAACTATCAAATATGTACTAAATGAGGAAGAGAGAGATGCTTATTTAGCTACTTTATCTCCAAATACTAAATATGATATTGCTCGTATGAAAGGTTTAGGAGAGATGGATGCTGAAGAATTAAATGAAACTACTATGGATATTAATAAAAGAGTTTTAAGGCAAATAACTGTTGAAGATACTATTGCAGCTGATGATGTATTTTCTAAATTAATGGGTGAAGAGGTTGAACCTAGACGTTCATTTATAGAAGAGAATGCTGTATATGTTGAGAATTTGGATGTTTAGGAGGTTTTTGAAGTGGATAGATTAGAAAAAAATAATATTGTAAATGAAGTAAGAGATTCTTTCTTAGAGTATTCTATGAGTGTTATAGTTGCTCGTGCATTACCTGATCTTAGAGATGGTTTAAAACCTGTTCATAGACGTATTCTTTATTCTATGTATGAGTCAGGTTATACTCCTGATAAACCTCATAAAAAGAGTGCAAGAATTGTCGGAGATGTTATGGGTAAATATCATCCTCATGGTGATTCAAGTATTTATGAGGCTATGGTTCGTATGGCTCAAGATTTTTCTTATAGAAATATGCTTGTTGATGGACATGGTAATTTTGGTAATATTGAGGGATATGGTGCAGCAGCAATGCGTTATACTGAATCTCGTTTATCAAAAATTGCTTTGGAATTACTTAGAAATATTAATAAAGATACTGTTGATTTTATACCTAACTTTGATGAAACAGAGAAGGAACCAACTATACTTCCTTCAAGATTTCCTAATATTTTGGTAAATGGTACAATGGGTATTGCAGTTGGTATGGCTACAAATATTCCTCCTCATAATTTGGGTGAAGTTATTGATGGCTGTATTGCTTATATTGATAATCCAGATATAGATGTAGATGGTTTAATGCAATATATTAAAGGACCTGATTTTCCAACAGGGGCAACGATATTAGGTAATAGTGGCATAAAGAAGGCTTATGAAACTGGTCGTGGGTCTATAACTATTAGGAGTAAGGCTCGAATAGAAGAAGAAAAGGGTAAACATTATATTATAATTGATGAGGTTCCTTATGGTGTTAATACTTTGGATTTGAAAAATAAGGTTGCTGAATTAGTTCATAATAAAGTAATTGATGGTATATCTGATTATCATACTGATTTAAAAGATGGTGTTAAGATTACTATTACTTTAAAGAAGGATGCTAATCCACAAGTTGTGTTGAATAATTTATATAAACATACTTCTTTTCAAACTAATTATGGAATTATTTTCTTGATGCTTGATCAGGGAGTTCCAAAAACTTTAGGTTTAAAGGATATTATTTCTAAGTATGTTGATTACCAAAAGGAAATAATTGTAAGACGTACTAGATTTGATTTAAATAAAGATGAGGCTAGAGCCCATATTTTAGAGGGATTAAAGATAGCTTTAGATCATATTGATGCTATTATCCAATTGATTAGAGGATCAAAAAGTGATGAAGAGGCTATGAAAGGCCTTATGAGTAAGTATAATTTATCTGAAAAACAATCTCAGGCAATTTTGGAAATGAAACTTAGAAGATTGACTGGTTTGGAAAGAGATAAAATAGAAAATGAATTAAAGGATTTATTGGCTGAAATAGAGGAGTTAAAGGCAATTTTAGCTAGTGAAGAGAAGGTTTTAGCTATCATTAAGGATGAAATGACAGAAATCAAAAATAAGTATGGTGATGAACGTAGAACTGCTATTGATATGACTGCTATTGAGTATATAGAAGATGAGTCTTTGATACCTGTTGAAGATATTATTGTTACATTAACAAATAAGGGTTATATTAAGAGATTGAAATCTGATACTTATAGAACTCAAAATCGTGGTGGTGTTGGTGTTAAAGGTATGGCTACAAATGAAGAAGATTTCGTTGAACATTTAATACCTATGAAGACACATGATTATATATTATTCTTCTCTAATAAGGGTAGGGTATATAGATTAAAAGGTTATGAAATACCTGAATTTAGTAGGCAATCTAAAGGATTACCAATTATTAATTTATTAGAGTTGGATAAAGATGAGAACATTAGTTCGATCATATGTCTAGATTCTACGGAAGAAACAGCTAAATACTTAATGTTTGCTACTAAGAATGGTGTTGTTAAGAGAACTGAGTTATCTGAATTTGACAATATTAGAAAAAGTGGAAAGATCGCTATAAGTTTAAAGGAAAATGATGAATTAATTAGTGTTAGAAAAACCTGTGGAAAAGATGAAATTGTTATAGGTGCTTCTAATGGTAGAATGGTAAGATTTGATGAAAATGATATTAGATCTATGGGTAGAACTGCATCTGGTGTAAAAGGTATTGATTTAGGTGATAGTTATGTTGTTGGTGCAGAGGTTATTAAACCAGGTCAAAAGATTTTAATTGTTACTGAAAATGGTTATGGTAAACAGACATTTATTGATGAATATAGGTTAACACATCGTGGTAGTAAAGGTGTTAAAGCATTAAATGTAACTGATAAAAATGGTATGATGGTTGCCTTAAAATGTATTGATGTTGAAGATAATTATGATGTTATGATTATTACTAACAGTGGTATTATCATGAAAATGCCTTTGGAACAAATTTCAACTTTAAAACGTGCTACTCAGGGTGTTAGATTAATAAATTTAAAAGATGATCAAAAAGTATCTACTGTTGCAGTTGTGGAAAAAGAAAATTTGACAGAAGATAGTGAAAACGAACCTGAATCTGTGGAAAAAGAAGTTTAATTAAAAGCTTCTTTTTTTTGTAATTATTTCCTGGGAAATAATTATGAGTAAATATAGTATTGTTTGGGAAATATTTCTTGTGGAAATTTTATTAATACAAATAAAAAAAAATAGGCAGATTATTTCCCGGGAAATAATCTTTATAGTTATTTTGTAAGAAAATAAAAAAAAGAATATAAAAATTTAAGTAATGTATTATGTTATGATCGGAGATAAAGTTTTTATGTTTCACGTGAAACATTGTTTTCCACAATCTAAAAAAATATATATCATTAAAATGATTTTATCTGTATGTTTCACGTGAAACTTTATTAATAACAATTATTTATTTTTAAGTTATTTTATAAAATATTTAACTTATTAATTCGATAATATGTATTATAATTATAATGCTTTATTTACGTAATAAATTTTTACTTATTTTTACTACGTAGAAAAAGAAATACGGTTGATGTATGTAGTTTTAATGTTTCATGTGAAACATTAAAAAATCCACAATCTAAAAAAATATAATGTATTTATTTATGATGTGATAGTGGGTAGTATATATATATATATATAAATGTACATAATATGTTTCACGTGAAACTTGTTGTTGAGTAAAAATTTTAATACTTTATAGAATTGTTTATCTTTATTTACTACTTTTTTGAATTAATATTATTTTATTATTTGAAATAATTGAAAGTATAGTAGTTCATTTATTTTATATTTTAAATTGTATTTATCCATTTTTACATAAAATATTTGAAAAAGAATTGTTAAATTTTATAAATAGAAGTTGTTTATTAACAATCTAAATATATTTTCTATTTTTTATTATGTAATTTAGCTATTTAGTTTATTATTTGTATTTTTATAAATAGTAAAGGAAATTTGCATATAAATAATTAACGCTTTATTTTTCTTAAATTATAGTGATTGCAGTTATTTATTAATTGGATTTGTTAAATTTTATATGTTATAAAATGTTATTGATTTGAAAATTTATTTTAATGTTTCACGTGAAACATTGTTTTTTCCACAAGGTAAAAATGAAATTTGCTTTTTTTAACTAAAACTGATTCTTTTTTATTAAATTTAATAATATTTTGATGTTTCACGTGAAACATATAAAATATTTTAAATGTTTTTATTGAATTATGATTAAAAATGTAATAAAATGTAATAGATGCAATGAGTGTATTGGAATTAAGTCAGAATCGGAAGATAGCAGCTTTAACAATCAACTCTCATGTGCATCTTTTTTTATAAAAAAATGTTGGGTTGTGAAGAAAATGAATGATAAATATATGAATATTGCAATAAATGAAGCAAAGAAGGCATATCTTAGAGATGAAATTCCTGTTGGGTGTGTTATTGTTTATAAGGGAAGGATAATTGCTAGAAGTTTTAATATAAAAGAAAAAAAGAAGTGTGCAATTTATCATGCAGAAATTATTGCTATCAAAAAAGCTTGTGCGAAATTGAAAAATTGGCGTTTAAGTGAATGTGAAATGTATGTAACTATGTTTCCTTGCCCTATGTGTGCAAGTGCTATAAAACAGTCTAGAATTAGTAAAGTTTATTATATTGTGGATAATTATAATAATAGTATTTCTAAGGGGATCTTTTGTAGTAATGACATAAATAAAGGCGTTGTTGTGGAAAAAGTTAATGATAATTATAACTATATTGAACTTGTGGAAAGTTTTTTTCAAAAAAATAGAAATAAAGTTGTTGGAAAATGATATTTTAGTTGATATATGTTATACTATTAGCGAAGGAATGATGTATTATGTATCAAGCTTTATATAGAAAATATAGACCAAAATCATTTGATGATGTGGTTGATCAAAAGTATATTATAGAAACATTAAAAAACTCTATTTTGAATGATAAAATTAGCCATGCTTATATGTTTTTTGGTCCACGTGGTATTGGAAAAACTACTGTTGCTAAAATATTTGCTAGGGCCGTTAATTGTACTAATAACTCTGATGGTAATCCTTGTGAGAAGTGTGATAGTTGTATTGCTTCTGCTGAAAAGGAATGTGTTGATATTATTGAAATTGATGCTGCTTCTAATAATGGTGTTGATGAAATAAGAGAAATAAAGAGTAAAGTTAATTTGGTTCCTAATAGTCTTAAGTATAAAGTATATATTATAGACGAGGTTCATATGTTGACAGCTGGTGCTTTTAATGCTCTTTTAAAGACTTTAGAGGAACCTCCTAAGCATGTTATTTTTATACTTGCTACTACTGATCCTCAGAAAGTTTCTAGTACTATTATATCTAGATGTCAATGCTTTTCATTTAAACGTATTTCTGATGATTGTAATGTTAACAGATTACGTGAAATATCAGATCTTGAAAAGATAGAAATAGATGATGAAACGTTAAAACAAATTTCTATTTATTCTGATGGTGGTCTGAGAGATTCACTAAGTACATTGGATAAGTTATCTTCTTATAAAAACGGTAAGATAACTGTTGAAGACTTTTATGAGATAAATGATATGATTTCAAAGTCTGATTTGGAAGATTTTTATAAAATTATTATATCTGCTGATATAAAACAAATGATATTAAAGTTAGATAAATTTTATTCTTCAGGTAAAAATATTGTGGAAATTATGAATCAATTTCTAATCTTTCTTAAAGATAAAATTGTGGATTACTATTTATCTGGTACTAATATCGATGTCTATAGGACTGAAAAACTTTTAGTAAAATTAAACGAAAATATGTTCGAATTAAAGAAGGCTTCTAAACCTTATATATATGTTGAGATATTATTATTGGATTATATGAATTCAATAGGTAATAGTAATAAAATTATTTCCCGGGAAATAATTAGTAAGGATGAATCTTTGGGAAATAGTAGTACTAGTGTTAATGAAAATTCTATTGCTGAGGTGAATGGTGAGTCTGATAGTGTTGATAAAGTGAATGATGAACCTAATAGTATTGATGATTCAATCAATGTTGATGAATCGGTTAATGAAGAAAGAAATGTTTCTATTGATAGTAATGCTGTAGAATCTGATTTAGATTATTTACATAAATTAATGAGTGTTAGGGTTCACAATGTATTAGCTCTTGCTTCTAAGGCAGAAAAAAATGCTGATTTAGAGAGAATTAATGGTTTGAATGATTATGTTTTTGATCAAAAAATTGGTTATATAGTTTCAGAGATTCTAAATGGAACGTTACGTGCTTCTAGCGAAAATGGTATGATTATTAGTTATGAATATCAGTCGGTTGTTGATCAAAATTTAAATAATTTAGAATCTATTATGGAAGTATATAGTAAAATTACTAAAACTGATAAAAAAATAGTATTTATTACTGATGAAGAATGGGAAAATGAGAAAAAGAGATATATAGAATTTACAAAAAGCGGAAATAAATATAAAATAGAAGAAGAACCTGTTGTTGAGGCGAAAACTATAGTTGATACTCCAGAGGTGCAGGAGTCAAAGTCAAATTTTGCTGACTTTGGTGATATTGTAGAAATTAATTAGAAAAGAGGGATTTTTTATGAATATGCAAGCTTTAATGAAACAAGCACAAAAATTACAAAAGGATATGATGACAAGTAAAAGTGAAATTGATAATACAGAATTTACTGGTGAAAGTTCTTTGGTAAAAGTAACTGTTAAAGGAACTAAAGAGGTTATAAAGGTTGAGATAAATAAGGATGCTAAAATGAATGCTGATGATTTAGAAATGTTAGAAGATATGATTTTATTAGCTATGAATGATGCGTTTAAGAAAGTTGACGAATGCACTGAAGAGAAAATGGGAAAATTCGGTAATTCTATGCCTGGGTTGTTTTAATGTATCCTGATAGTATAAAGAATTTAATAGAGTCTTTTAAATTATTATCAGGTGTAGGCGAAAAAACCGCTGAAAGATTTGCTTTTTCCATTTTAGGTATGGATGAAGATAATGTTGAATTTTTTTCTGATAGTTTAAAAGCTGTAAAGAATAAAGTTCATTTGTGTAAAAAATGTAATAATCTTACTGAGAATGATTATTGTTATATATGTTCAAATGAGGATAGAAATAAAAACGTTTTGTGTGTAGTTGAAGATCCAAAAAGTGTATTTTTATTTGAACGCGTTGGTGTTTTCAATGGTTATTATCATGTTCTTGATGGTTTAATTTCTCCTATAGATGGTATTAATCCTGAAGATATTGGATTAGCTAAGTTACTTGATAGAATTAAAAATGAAGATTTTAAAGAAATTATTTTTGCTTTCAAACCTAGTATTGAGGGTGAAACAACTTCATTATATATAAGAAAAATATTGAGTGATTTGGATATAAAAATAACTAGATTAGCTAGTGGAGTTCCTATGGGGGCTGATATCGAGTATATTGATAGTTTAACTTTGGAGAGAGCTTTAAATGATAGAAAAGAAGTAGCATAAAAAATTATTAAAATCATACTGTTTATTGAGGTGAACGGTATGAATAAAATTTTAAATTTATTGAAAAGAATAGTATTGAGTTATATTATTTTGTATGGTTATAATTTGATTGCTAGTCAATTTAATATGGTAATACCTATTAATGTGGTTACTGTTACTTCTGTTGCTTTTTTAGGAGTTCCTTGTTTAGTTGCGTTATTATTACTTAAAATTATTCTTTTGTAGCTTATTAAGAGGTGATGGTATGGATGAAAAAATAAAAAAACAATCTAAGTTTTTTGAATTTGTTAATCATTCTATAAATGATGAACATAAAATTTCTCATGCATACTTATTAGAAACTAATGGTAATAATGACTATATGCCTGTGTTAAAGGAATTTATTAAAATGATTTTATATGTTGATCATGAAGATTCTAAAGAATTTATTTCTCATGCTATTGATACTGATAATTATCCTGATTTAAAGTATATTAATCCAGATGGGTATTGGATTAAAAAGGAACAGTTATTGCAATTGGAAGATCAATATTCTAAAAAGTCTATGTTAGATAATAAATTGATTTATGTTATAGATTCTGCTGAATCTTTGAACGATTCTTCAGCAAATACAATTTTAAAATTTTTAGAGGAGCCTCCAGAAAATATTATTGCTATTTTAGTTGCCAGCAATCGTTTTCGTGTTTTAGAAACTGTGGTATCACGATGTCAGATTTTATCTCTTGATGTAGAAAAAGATGATGATACTCAATATGATGAGTTCATTGTTCAATTTGTTAATGGATTGAAGTCTCCTGATAATTTATTGATAGAATTTGACTATTATTTGAAAAATATTTTTTATGATAAAAATGCAATATTTAAAAATCTTGAAATTTTAGAAACAGTGCTATTTAAAATACTTCGTTCTAATTTGGTAAATAGTGATAAGTTTTTAGACTTTAATCTTGATTTTGAACCTGTTTTGTTATCTAATCTTTTGTCTGTGATTGAAAAAAACAAGGAAAATGTTCAATTTAATTTAAATAGTAAGCTTTGGTTTCATAATTTTATTATCGAATTAATGGAGGTGATTTATGGTGTATAAAGTAGTGGCGGTTTCTTTTTCATATTCTAATAATATATATTATTTTTCTGCTGATTCTATTCCTAATTGTAAGGGCAAGTATGTTGTTGTAGAAATGGACGAGGGCAAATATGAAATAGGTATTTGTAAAACTAATGTATTTGAAGAAAAAAAAGATAATTTAGATTTACCTCTAAAGAAAGTTATTAGATTAGCAAAAATTGATGATATGAAGCAATTTGATAAGAATAATTTTGATTCTCAGGAAGCATTAAATGAAGCTAAGAAAATTGCTAAATCGTTAAAATTATCTATGAATTTTATTAGTGCTAGTTATACATTTGATAGAAGTCAATTATATTTCTCTTATTTATCTGATGAGAGAGTAGATTTTAGAGAACTTGCAAAAAAATTGGCACAAAAATATAAAACTAGAATTGAACTTAGACAAATTGGTGTAAGAGATAAAGCTAAATTAGTTGGTGGAATTGGACCTTGTGGGTTGTTTTTATGTTGTAATACGTTTTTAACTGATTTTAATAGTGTTTCTATAAATATGGCAAAAAATCAGTTTTTGGCATTGAATCCTAATAAAATAAATGGTGTTTGTGGTAGACTTTTGTGTTGCCTTAATTATGAAAATGATCAATATACTGAGATGAAGAAAGATTTACCTAAGGTTGGTTCTTATGTTGAAACTGATGTTGGTGTTGGCAAAGTTGTTGGTGTTGATATTTTTAAAAAGACTTGTAAATTAGAAATATCTAGAGGAAATTATGTAGAAATACCTTGTGAGGGTTTATATGAAAGTGCTAAATGATTTGTTAGGATATGAAAATGTGCAAATTTATCAAGATGATGATTACTTTAAATTTTCTGTTGATGGTGTGTTACTTGCCAATTTTGTAGTTCTTCGTTTAACTGATAAAAAAATTTTGGATATTGGATCTGGAACAGGGATAGTTTCTTTAATTCTTTCAATAAAAAATAATAAATTAATTGATGCTATTGATATTCAGCCTGAATTATGTGAGTTATTTAGAGAAACTATTCATTATAATTTAATGGACGATAAAATTAATTTAATTTGTGATGATATTAAATGTTATTCTAAAAAGAAAGAACTACTTAATAAGTATGATGTTGTTGTTTCTAATCCTCCTTATTATTTTGGTAAGTCTAATAAAACAACGCAATTGTCAATAGCTAGAAATCAAGAGACTTTAAATATTCAGGAATTGTTTGAAAGTGCAAAAAGATTGTTAAAAAATCATGGTAGTTTGTTTTTTGTATATGATGCTAGTCAATTTGAGTATATTGTATTACTTTGTAAACAAAATAATTTTTCTATAAAAAAGATTCAGTTTGTATATGATAATATTAATGCTTGTGCTAGTATAGTTTTAGTTTATGCAATTAAGAATGGCAAATATGGAATGAAGATACTTGAACCTTTTATTTTGTATGATAAAAATGGAAAGAAAACTGTTCAATATGAAAAATTATTTTTTGAAAGGTAGTTGTTATTATGTTACAAAAAAGTTATAAAAATGAAAATGCCCTTTATTTAATTCCAACTCCAATAGGTAATTTAGATGATATAACTATAAGAAGTCTTAAATTATTAAGAGAAGTAGATATTTTGTTATGTGAAGATACTAGGGTGACTGGAAGTTTATTAAAAAAGTATGATATCAAACAAAAACTAATTAGTTGTCATGAATATAATGAAGATAGTATTAAATATGACGTTGTTAAATATATACAAGATGGGTTAAAAGTGGGACTAGTTACTGATCAAGGAAGTCCTATTATTAGTGATCCTGGTTTTAGAGTTGTTCAAGAAGTTATAGATAATGGTTATTCTGTAATTGGTTTGCCTGGTGCGACTGCATTTGTTCCTGCTTTAATTTCTTCTGGTATAGCTCCTTCTAAATTTTTATTTTATGGTTTTTTAAATTCTAAAAATAGTAAGCAGAAGCAGGAATTGGAAGCATTAAAACTTTATCCATATACGATGATTTTTTATGAAGCACCTCATCGTATTATTAATACTTTGGAAAATATGAGAAAAATATTTGGAAATAGACATATTTCTCTTTCTAGAGAAATCTCTAAGTTATATGAAGAAATATATAGAGGAACGATAGATGAGGTTCTTGAAAATTTTGATAAATTAAAAGGTGAGTTTGTTCTTATTGTAGAGGGAAATACTGAACAAGTAGATTTCTCGGATATTGATATTATTTCTCATGTTAAACTTTATTTAGATGATGGCTTAAGTGAAATGGATGCCTTTAAGAAAGTTGCGAAAGAAAGAGGAATATCTAAATCAATTGTTTATAAAGAATATAATGATTTTAAAGATGAAAGTAAGTAATAGTGGTGATAATATGAAATTAATTGTAGGACTTGGTAATCCTGGAAAAGAATATGAAAATACTAGACATAATGTTGGCTTTTCTGTTATTGATAATTATGTAGAAAAGAATAATCTGGGAGCTTTTAAACAAAAATATAATGGTCTTTATTTAAAAACTAAAGTAAATGATTTTGATGTTATTTTTTTAAAACCACAATCTTATATGAATTTGTCTGGTGAAGTAGTTCGTAAGTTTGTAGATTTTTATAAAATATCTATATCCGATATCTTTGTTATTAGTGATGATATGGATTTATCTTTGGGAAACTATAAATTAAAACCTTCTGGTAGTAGTGGCGGACATAATGGACTAAAAAATATTGAATTACATTTGGGTTCTAATAAGTATAAAAGATTGAAAATCGGAATCTCTAAGAGTGAAAAAAAAGATGTTGTTGATTATGTTCTTGGTAGATTTTCTGCTTCTGAACAACAAATTTTAGATTCAGTGAGGGATAAAACAGTATCTATAATTTCAGATTTTTTTGTTGATGAATTTGATGTTTTAATGAATAAATATAATAGAAAAAATAGGTGATAAAAATGAATTTGTTTCAGGATATGATTTCTATTGATTATAAAAAAGGCATGGGTATAACTGGAATTACCGATGAGTTTTTTTGTGCCTATTTATATAATCTTTTAATAAAAAATAAAAAAAATATATTAGTTGTTACTAATTCTCTTTATGAAGCAAATCATTTATTTTCTTCGTTAGAAAGTTATACTGATTCAGTTTTTTTATTTCCGATGGATGACTTTTTAACTAGTGAGGCTATTGCTATGAGTCCAGAGTTAGAAATTACACGTCTTGAAACTTTGAATCAAGCTATTTCTTTAACTCCTAAAATAATTATTACAAACTTGATGGGATATTTACGATTTTTGCCTAAAAAATCTGTATTTGAAAATGCAATTTGTAACTTTAATATTGGTGATGAAATTAGTCCTAAGAAGTTGGTTGCTAAGCTGATTAATTCTGGTTATAAAAGGGAATCGATAGTTACAAAAACTGGTGAGGTTGGAGTTCGTGGATTTGTTATTGATGTTTTTCCATTAGGATATGATGATCCTGTTAGAATAGAATTTTTTGGTGATGTTATTGAATCAATTCGTTCTTTTTCTATTACTACGCAAAAATCTAAGGAACAATTAAAGTCAGTTATAATAAGACCTTTTACAGAATTTGTTGTAGATAGTGATCAATTGGATCTTGATTTAGTTAAACAAAAGTATTTACCTAATTATGGTGATGTTGTAAATATTTCAGAGTATATAGAAGATGTAATTGTGGCTTTTAAAGATTATAATCAGTTGCAAGTTAGTAATGATATGATATTAAAAGAATGTTTCAATTATAAAACTGAAAAGGATACTGAATTTAATGGTAATTATATGTTTTCTTTGAATGATATTAAGGAAAAAGAATATTTTTATTATTTAGATATTAACAATTTGTCTAGTTTTATAGATAAAAATGATATAGTTTCTGTTAATTTATCTACTATTTCTGTGTTTAATGAAAATATTGATAGTATTAATAACTTTATTAATGCACAACTTTCTAGTAATAAAACTGTAGTTATATGTGTTCCTAAAACCAAATTTAGAAATATTAGAAAGTTTTTAAATATGAAGATAGTAGAAACTGATGTTAATAATATTTCTAAAGGTTTTGTTAATTTAGTTGATATTAGTTTACAAACTGGATTTATTTGCGATGATTTTGTGATTCTTACTTCACATGAGTTATTTATTGATAGTAGCTCAAATAAAAAATATAAAACTAAATTTAAATATGGTTCTAAAATAAAAAATGTTGATAATTTAGAAATTGGTGATTATGTAGTTCATAACTCTCATGGTATAGGTATCTATAATGGAATTAAAGTACTTACAATGAATAATATAAGTAAAGATTATTTGGAGGTATTATATAGTGGAAAAGATAAGCTTTATATTCCTGTTGAAAAGATAGATTTACTTACAAAGTATGTTGGTAAAGATGGCTCTGTTCCTAAAATTAATAAAATGGATGGTATAGATTGGAAAAAGACTAAAAATAGAGTTAAACAAAAAGTTGCGGATATGGCTGATAAGTTACTTAAACTTTATGCTGAGAGAGAATTGCAGAAAGGCTTTGCTTTTAGTCCTGATAATAAATTAATGGAACAGTTTGAGGATGATTGTGGTTTTACTTTAACTCCTGATCAACAAATAGCAGTTAATCAAATTAAACTTGATATGGAGAAGGCTACACCTATGGATAGATTGTTGTGTGGAGATGTTGGATTCGGTAAGACAGAGGTGGCATTTAGAGCTACTTTTAAAGCAATATTGGATTCAAAACAAGTTTTATTTTTGTGTCCTACTACTATTTTGTCCAGTCAACATTATGATAATGCTTTAAAACGTTTTAAAAATTTTCCTGTTAATATAGCTCTACTAAATAGATTTACTTCTAAAAAGGAAGTTAATAATATTATTTCTGGTTTAAAAGATGGTACCATTGATTTGATTTTTGGTACGCATAGATTATTAAGTAGTGATATAGTTCCTAAAGATTTAGGATTATTAGTTGTTGATGAGGAACAACGTTTTGGTGTTACACATAAAGAGAAGATAAAGGAATATAAAACTAATGTAGACGTTCTTACATTAACGGCTACTCCTATTCCTAGAACTTTACAAATGTCTATGGTAGGGATGAGAAGTCTTTCTTTAATAGAAACTCCTCCTGTTGATCGTTATCCTATACAAACTTATGTTGTAGAAGAAAATAAGCAAATCATTAGAGATGCTATATATAAAGAGTTGTCTAGAAATGGTCAGACATATATATTATTTAATAAAGTTGAGAGTATAGAAAGAAAAGCTAATGAAATAAAGAGTTTAGTACCTGATGCTAGTGTTTCATTTGCGCATGGGCAGATGAGTAAGATTGAATTAGAAAATAAAATGACTGGATTTATTAAACACGAGTTTGATGTTTTAGTTTGTACGACTATTATAGAAACAGGTATAGATATACCTAATGTTAATACGTTAATTGTTTTAGATGCTGATCATTTTGGGCTTAGTCAACTATATCAAATTAGAGGTAGGGTTGGTAGATCAAATAAGTTTGCTTATGCATATTTAATGTATAATAAATCTAAGGTATTAACTGAAACAGCTATTAAAAGACTTAACGTTATAAAAGAATTTACAGAACTTGGTAGTGGATTTTCTATAGCTACTAGGGATTTGTCTATTAGAGGTGCCGGAGATATTTTGGGAAGTGAACAAGCTGGTTTTATAGATACTGTAGGTATTGATTTGTATTTGAAAATGTTAAATATTGAAGTTGAAAGAAGAAAAGGTAGAGATGTTTCATTAGATGATTTAGATGATGACAATAGTGTTCCTCTTATTAATGTTTCTACTCATATTGATGATAGTTATGTAAGTGATGAAGGATTAAAGATTGAAATTCATAAAAAAATTAATGAAGTTGATTCTAAACATAGTCTAGATCAAATAAAGGGAGAATTGGAAGATAGATTTGGTAAATTAGATCAAATCTTAGTTATTTATATGTATGAGGAGTGGTTTGAGAAACAAGCTTTGAAAATTGGATTGAAAAGTGTTGTTCAAACTAAAAATTACATAGAATTATGTTTTCCTAAGGAAGTTGTAGAAAAGTTTGATACTGAGGATTTATTTATGGAATCATTTAAGATTACTCCTATGTTTAGGTTTAAAAGTAGAGGAAGTAATTTGTTAATAATTTTGGATACTATCAAACTTGAAAAACACCCTCTATATTATTTAACAGAATTGCTTGATTATATTTTAGATAATTTTATAAAATCTATTGACTAAAAATTCAAGGATTGTTATTCTTGATATAGTCGAATCGTGCAGGAGGGTGTTAGTATGACGGATACTTTGGAAAATTTCAAGAAACAGCATTTAAGTAACTATAAGAATGCTGTCATTGATTTAGTAAAAAATAATACAGATGCTTTGATTGATAATGATATAATTTCTTTAATTAAAAGTCCTCCTCTTGATTCTATGGATGTTATTAAATCTAAGTTATTATCTTTAGCTAAGAAAGAGAAAGTTATACTTGATAGTAGTAAAATGAATTTTATTTTAAATAATTTCAGAGATCTTGTTATAACTGATTTTCAGGGATTAAAAAAAATTAGAAATAATTATTTGGTTAAAAAGATTGAAGAATTTGAACCAGTTAGAGAAACTGAGATTATTAAAATAATGAAAAAAGATTTGGATTCTATTAATAAAGAAATAAAAAAGACCGTTAAGATGAGTCTTAATAATAATATTAATAATAAATTGTTAATAGAAATTGCTGATATTTATGATGATCAAATAGATGAAAAAGTTAAAGAATCTATTATGAAGTTATTTTCTAAATATATGAAAACAACATATATAAAACAACTTAATGAGAATATTTCAATAAAGATTTTAGTGAAAGATAGAACCTTACTTTCTTTGGTTGCAGAGCAAGGTGAAAGATATTTATTTACTAAGGCAAATTCTCATATTTTTGACGAGTAGGAAGAATGCATGATTGCATTCTTTTTTTGTTAACTATTTGGAAATATTTACCAAGGGATTTTTTGGAAATAAATATTATAATAATATTAGGAATAATGTATAAAATAAAAAAAATTCAGAAATAATATTTATAGATGAAAGAGAGGAAAGAAGATGAAAACAACTGGTGTAGTAAGAAGAGTAGATGATTTAGGAAGAATTGTTATTCCTAAAGAAATTAGAAGAACATTGCGTATTCGTGATGGAGAGTCATTAGAAATATATGTAGATGATGAAACTATTTCTTTAAAAAAGTACTCGTCTATGAATGATCTAAGTGATATATCAAAGGAACTTGTAAATACTATTAATCAAAACTTACTTAAAGATGCCTTTATATCTGATCGTGATAAAATTATTTCTATATCTGGTAATGCAAAGAACAAGTACCTTGGAAAGAATATTTCTAAATTTATTTATCAAAAAATAAATGATAGAGAGATTGTGATTGAAAAGAATTTTGCAGAGGTGGAGTTTGCTGATGGAGTTAAAGAAAAATATTCTTATATTATAAGTCCTATAATTATGAATGGTGACGCTATTGGATCAGTTGTTATATTTTCTGATACCGAGGTTGTTAATGAAGTTGATATTAAATTAGTTTCTATTATTTCCAGTTTTTTGGGAAAGCATATTGAAGAATAACAATTAATATGATAGAATAGCTATTATTAAATGTTTTGATGAAGAGCTTTATGAAAATTTAGTCTTTTTAAGAGAGTCTAGTTGGTGGGAATAGATAAAGATTATTTATAAAGTATGGCTTCTGAACTGTTATATCGATATGTAGATATAGACGTATATAGGCGTTAACTATTTAAGTGTATAATACTATTATTATAAAGTAAGGTGGTACCGCGATGATTCGTCCTTATAATTATAGTATTTTTTTGTTTTAAGAAAGGGTTAAATGATATGAAAGAAAAATATTATATTAGTACAGCTATAGCTTATACTTCGGGTAAGCCTCATATTGGTAATACTTATGAAGTTGTTTTGGCAGATTCTATTGCTAGATATAAGAGATTAAAGGGGTTTGATGTTTATTTTCAAACTGGTACTGATGAACATGGTGAAAAAATAGAAATAAAAGCTAGAGAAAAGGGAGTAACTCCTAAAGAGTTTGTTGATGATGTTTCATCAGAAATAAAAAGAATTTGGGATATAATGGATACTAGTTATGATAAGTTTGTTAGAACTACTGATCCTAATCATGAAAAGGTAGTACAACATATATTTAAAAAAATGTATGATCAGGGAGATATTTATAAGGGAGAATATAAGGGACTTTATTGTACTCCTTGCGAATCTTTTTGGACTGAAGCTCAACTTGTTGATGGAAAATGTCCTGATTGTGGTAGAGATGTTCATGAGGCATCAGAAGAGGCATATTTCTTTAAATTATCTAAATATCAAAAAAAGTTAGAAGATTATATTGAAAGTCATCCTGATTTTATTCAACCTGTTGCTAGAAAAAATGAAATGTTAAATAATTTTATAAAACCTGGATTGCAAGATTTATGTGTTTCTAGAACTTCATTTTCTTGGGGTATTCCAGTTGATTTTGATCCGAAGCATGTTGTTTATGTTTGGCTAGATGCTTTAACTAACTATATTACTAATATTGGATATGATGTAGAATCTTCTTCTGATACTTTTAAGAAATATTGGCCAGCAGATTTACATTTGATAGGTAAAGATATTATTCGTTTTCATTCAATTTATTGGCCATGTTTCTTGTGGTCTTTAGGACTAGATATTCCTAAGAAGATTTTTGGACATCCATGGTTATTAATGAATGATGACAAAATGAGTAAAAGTAAAGGTAATGTTATATATGCTGATGACTTAGTTGATTTATTTGGGGTAGATGCTGTTCGTTATTATTTGATTCATGAAATTCCTTTTTCTAGTGATGGAAATATTACTTATGACTTACTCATAGAAAGAATTAATAGTGATCTTGCTAATGTTTTAGGTAATTTAGTTCATAGAACAATTTCAATGGGGCAAAAGTATTTTGATGGTGTAATTACTAATAAAAATGTTTTGGAAAGCATTGATGATGAGTTTATTTCTAAGATACATGATCTTGATAGTAAAGTAGAAAAGAAAATGGATAATTTGGAAATTAGTGATGCAGTTACTGAGATATTTAACGTATTAAGAGCTAGCAATAAGTATATCGATGAGACAATGCCTTGGGCTTTAGCTAAAGATGAAACAAAAAGAGATAGATTAGAAACAGTATTATATAATTTATTAGAATCTATCCGTGTTTGTGCTTTGTTCTTAGGTGCTTATTTACCTAGTACTTCTAAATCTATATTAAACCAAATTAATAACTTTAATGATAGTTTAGACTTTGTTAATAATAACAGTTATAAATTAAATATTCCTGAAGTGTTATTTCAACGTGTTGATAGGGAAAGTATTTTAGAAAAGTTGACAAAATAATGTAAATAGTATGAAAAGAATTATAATATGTTGTTTATAATTCTTTTTTTTGTGTTATATTTGGAAGGTAGTATCATAGTAGTAAAAACTATGAAAGGAGAAAATCTATATGGAGCATACTAAGCTTTTCAAAATGATTAATTACAATGTTGTCTATTTTAGTTTTGCTTTTTTGATGATTTTAGTAATTGTAAATTCAAGAAATATGTTGGATATAGCTTATTTTATGGTTATTACTTATTATTATATTAAAGCTTGTGTATATCAAAAATGCATAAAAAAACATCATAATGTGTGATGTTTTGTTTTTTTATGTTAATATATAGTTGAGGTGTTAATATGTTTATAGATACACATTGTCATTTATCATCAGAGTTTTATTCTGATGTACCTGAAGTTATTTTAGAAGATGAAAAAGCTGGTATGTCACAAATAATTGCTTCGTTTTGTGAAATTGATACTGTTAATGATGTATGTACTTTTGTTGATAATTATAATATTGTTTATGCAACGATTGGTTTTCATCCTGATCAAGCTTCTAAGTATACTGATACTGATTTGTTAAAATTGAGGGAACTTTGCCTAAAATATAAAAAAATAGTTGGTATTGGTGAAATTGGTTTGGATTATCATTATGGTAAGGAAAATAGAGATGAACAAATAATTCTCTTTAAGAAACAACTTGATTTAGCTTCTGAACTTAATTTACCTGTTGTTATTCATAGTAGAGATGCTACTAAAGATACTGTTGATATTTTAAAAAAGTATTCTCTGAATGGTGTTATTCATTGTTTTTCAGGTAGTTTAGAGATTGCGAAAGAATATATAAAAATGGGATTTTTGCTAGGTATTGGTGGTGTTGTTACTTTTAAAAATAGTAAGTTGCCTTTGGTTGTGAGGGAAATACCTCTAGAATCGATAGTTTTAGAAACAGATAGTCCATATTTAACTCCGACTCCATATCGTGGTAGTGTAAATAGTTCTAAATATATTCCAATAATAGCTGAAAAAATAGCTGAGATAAAGAAAATTTCAACATCTGAAGTTGCTTCTGTAACTACTAATAATGCTTTAAAATTGTTTGACTTAGGTAAGTAATTATGATAATGTTTTCTTATAGAATGAAGAAGGTGTGTTAATGGAAGAAGTTGATAAAAAAGATGATGAATTCCGAAGGAAAGTTATATTTTCATCTCTTTTAATAGTATTGTTAATTGGTTTGGTTGTTGGATTTTCATTTGCTGTATTTTATTTTAAAGGAATAGGTCAAAAGAAAAACATTATTAGTACCGGAGAATTGACTTTTACTTATACTGAAGAAAATAATGGAATAACATTAACTGATGCTTTACCTGTATCTGATGAGATAGGTAAAAAGATGCAAGGAAATGACAAAGAAAATAAGTATTTTGATTTTTCTGTATCTTGCAAAATGTCTGGTAGACAAAATATCCAATATGAAGTTTATACTACAGAAGTTGGTGTTGATAATAGATTAGATCCTCAGTATGTGAAAATGTATTTGACTGATTCCACTTCAGATACCGCAGTGAATGGATATGATAAGATAGTACCTACTTATTCTGAACTTAAGAATTCTTCTATTGCTGCTAATGCAAAGCAACTTTATGTTGGAAAGTTTAGTAATAGTGGAACACAATCATTTAGATTAAGAATGTGGCTTTCTGATAATTATCAAATTACATCTGAGGCAAAACAATTTAAGATTAAGTTAAATGTTTTAGCTAAGAATTAAGGAAGGTGATTTTATGAATAGTACTCAAGAAAATAAAAGTAATTCCTCTAAATTTATATTTATTTCTGTAATACTAGTTACTATTTTAGTAATATTAGTTTTATGTTTATCTTTTACAGCTTTTAAAAAGGCTGCATCTGATGATGATAGAAATAATTCTGATAATGGCTCTAACGGCAGTGGAGGTATTAATTCTAAGATTTCTATGACGTATACTGAAAATATGAATGGTATTTCAATTCAGGATGCATTACCTACTAGTGATGAAGTTGGTAAACATTTAAATGGAAAAGGCGAATATTTTGATTTTACTATTAAATCAAATATTGTAAATGGTTCAATTACTTATGAAATCGCGGCTATAAAGGATAAAAGTTCAACAATATCTGATAATTCTATAAAATTGTATTTAGAAAAACAAAATAGTGGTTCTTATGAACAAGTAATGGAACCTACTATTTTTAAATCTATAACTAAGAAATCTAAAATTGGTTCTCCAAATGGTTCTATGGTACTTTATAAGCTTAACAGAAAAAAGAGTGGAACTGATAATTATCGTTTGAGAATGTGGATTAAGGAAGATGCAGTGGTTGAAATGGATAAATCTTATACAGTTAAGGTAAATGTTTATGGAAAGGCTTCTTAGAAGTCTTTTTATCTTGATTCATATTTTTATGTGTGATACCCTTATTATAAGGTGATTTTATGATTCGTGATGATTCTAAACAGGTTTTATTGTCTGTTTTTGGTGTAGCTTTATTGATTGTTGCTATTGTCGGTATTAGTTATGCAATTTTTGTTTTTTCTGCAATATCTAGAGTTGATAATACTGTACGTTCTGGTGGTATAACTTTCGAATATTTAGAAGGTGATAGTGTTATTGATATAAATGATGCACTACCTGTATCTGATGAAGTTGGAGTAAAACAAACTAAATCATTTGATTTTCAAGTTTCTTCAGCTATACGTGGTAATACAACTGTTTTTTATGAAGTAAGGGCTAAGTCTTTAACTGTTGATAATAAAATTGATAACCAATATGTTAAAATTTATTTAGAAAAGAAAGATGGTGGTGATTTTTCTACTGTTCTTTCTCCAACAACATTTAAGGAAAATCCTAATACATCTTTAACTAATATTTCAGTTGATACTAACACTATGCTTTTATATTCTGGAAAGTTTTCTGGTAAGAAGGCTGCAACTACTAATTATAGTGATGAATTCCGTTTAAAAATGTGGCTTAGTGATAAATATTTGATTGATGATGTTTCGAGATCTTTTAAAATTAAAGTACTTGTTTATGCAAGTATGTAGAAGTACTATTATTAAGTAGTGCTTTTTTTTGTGTTTCGTGTTATTATTATGTTAGATTAAAATAGGAGGGTTGTCTATGGATATTACTTTTGATCATAATGAATCTAGTAAATATAGTAAAAAAAGTTTTAAAGATATTTTAAAGCTTGTCTATAGTGTGTATCATTTTGTAGCAAAAGTATTTCTATATTCAATTCTAATTATATTAATATTGGTAGCAGTTTTATTTACTTTTTATTTTATTGATATGATACGTAATGTTAAAAGCGGTAATCCAAAGTCCCCTTTGTTTGGAGCCTATGTTATTATCAGTCCTAGTATGGTTCCTACTATTAAAGTAGAAGATGCTATTGTTATTATGCGGAAGGAACCTGATGAATTAAAGAAAGGGGATATTATTACATTTTTATCTAGTGATCCAAGGTATTCTGGTCTTACCATCACACATAGAATAGTTGGTATTGAAAAGTCTGAAAAGGGATACTTTTATAGAACAAAAGGTGATAATAATAATACCGAAGATTCTGCATTAGTTTCTAGTGATAATGTGTATGGAAAAGTTATTTTAAAAATACCTAAGATTGGTTATATTCAATATGTTTTGACTCAAGCATATGGATGGGTTTTGTTGGTAGTTGTTCCTTGTTTGGGAATTGTTATTTTTGATATATTAAAACTTATAAAAACTGTAAGAGGACAGAATTCTTCTAATGAAGACGAGCACGATAACAATAAAGGTGATGATAATAATTCTGATGATATTGAAATGATAGGTGGACCTGGTGATTTTGTATCTGATGATAAAAATAAAAATATAAATGATGATGAAGATATTGAAATTTTGTAGGAGTGATTATTATGAAAATTATAAAAGAGTTTTCTTATGTTTTTGCTTTTTCTATAACTGGTCTTATATTTGGTTTTTCTTTTTTTCTTTTGTTTTCTAATATTTATAGTTATAAAGAAGTAAATAGTTCATATGAAGTGCAGGATACCGAATTTACAACTTATAAAGAAATGAAGCAAAAATTAAATTCTATACGTGAGATTGCTAATTCGTTTGATTCAAATAATTATAAGGGTCAAGAAGATTTGTTTAGTATGGTGCAAGTACAATCAAAGTTAAATACTTGTGTTGATAAAATAGATACTTCTTCTTTTGATAAGCTTTTAACAAAAAATAAGATTTATATAAAAGATAATTATGAAATGCAACAATATTATCAGAGTGTGATATCTGATGAATGTTTAGTTAAACAACTTTATGATTTAACAACTAATAAAAATTTGAAACTTAATGGTTTAGATGATTCTTCTTTATTTTTACAAAATGAAATAGATAATCTTATTAAATCTACAGATTATATTCAAAAGGAAATTAAGAGTAATAGTAGTTATTATTTTCCTAGTACTAATATTAAAGAAACCTTGTATGATAAAACAAGGGATTCTTATTATAGTTTACTTGATGACTATAAGAATTCAATTGACTTTGTATATGATATAGCTTTATGGTATCAAAAAAAATTGGAGGTTTAATATGATTAAAATTCTTAACTTAATCTTTTCTTTTTTAAAATTTATTCTTTTAATTATAGGTTTTGGTGTTTCATTTTTTATAGTACTTTCTATGGATAGTAGAGTTGGTAGAAGTATAATGTCTTCTATTTATATATTTTTACCATTTGTTATTTTGTTAGTTCTTTATACTGTAAATTATCTTTTTCATCAAAAAGCTGTAACACAAAATATATTTTATAATATTACAAGTGTATTAGTTTTTACTGTTATTAATTTTGTTTGTTACAGAGCAATTTTTGATAAACAAATGGTTTTGAATGAAATTATGGGTTATGGTATTAATTTTTCTTATTTTGAAGATTTTCTACCATTTATGCAAATTTTTATTTATGGATTGATAGTTTCTAACATTTTCTTTTTAATTAGTGCAAATAGAAATATGGATAAAGACTCTAAGGTTGAGGTTTTATAGACTTATGCCTTTTTTTATTATATAATTTTTGTAGGTGATATTTATGGATAACTTTAAATTTAAGAAGAAATTTGGGCAAAATTTTTTAAAGGACGAGAGGGTTGTTGATAAAATAGTTTCTGTTTGTGATATAACTAAAAATGATTTGGTTATTGAGGTTGGTCCTGGACGTGGGATTTTGACAAAAAAGTTATCAAAAGTTTCTAAGATGGTTGTTGCTTATGAAATAGATTCTGATTTGTTTTCATACTTAGAAAATTTAGCTAGTGATTTTGGTAATATTAATTTTATTTTTGATGATTTTATGTCTAGAAATATTTCTAAAGATATAGGAAATTACTCATATGATAATATTTATTTTGTTAGTAATGTTCCTTATTATATTACAACACCTATATTAATGAAATTAATAGATGCAGATATTTCTTTTAAAAAGATTGTTATGATGGTTCAAAAAGAAGTTGGAGATAGATTTAGTGCTAACGAAGGTAGTAGAGATTATGGTTCTATTTCTGTGTTTTTGAATTACTATTATGATGTAAAAAAAGAGTTTTTAGTTTCACGTAATGAGTTTGTGCCAGTTCCGAATGTTGATAGTGTTGTAGTATCTTTTTCTAAAAAAGAGAATAAGACAAAGGTAAATAATAAAGATGTATTTCATAAATTAGTGAGAGATAGTTTTAAATTTAAAAGAAAGACAATACGTAATAATTTGAACAATTATGATTTAAAGACTATAGAAGATGTATTAGTTAGTAACGGGTTTAGTTTATCTTCTAGAGCTGAACAGTTACCTGTTGAAGTTTTTGTGGAGATGAGTAATAGAATTTCTTAGTTCTATTTCTTTTTTTTTATCATAAAATTAGTTGGAGATGATTTTATGAATTTAAAGATAGGTGATATTGTAAGTCGTAAATCTTATCATAATGATATTTTATTTAAAATTATAGATATTACAGATGATGTTGTTACATTGAAGGGTGTCGATCTTCGACTGTATGCTGATAGTGATATTTCTGATTTAAAAAAAGAAGAGGGAAAGATTAATGTAGTAAAATCAGATAGGGAAATTATTCATGAGAATTTGAAAAGTATTGATTTAAATCGTGATGAATATTTTTATTTACCTGGGAAGATACTTCATATAGATGGGGATGAAGAGTATTTGGAAAGATGTATAAATTTTTATCATGATTTGAATGTTGAAGCTTATGGTTTTTCTTTAAATGAAAATGAATTTCCTTCCCATATTAGTAAGTATTTAAAAGAATATAGACCTGATATCTTAGTTATAACTGGTCATGATGCTTATTATAAGAAAAAGAATGATAAAAAAAATCTTGATAATTATCAAAATAGTAGTAATTTTGTGAAAACAGTGAAGATGGCAAGAAATTATGAAAAAGATCAAAATAAATTGATTATTATTTCTGGTGCTTGTCAATCAAATTATGAGGAATTAATTAAAGCTGGATCTAATTTTGCTTCTAGTCCTAAGCGTATTAACATTCATGCTTTGGATCCAGCAATTATAGCATCTTCTATAGCTCTCTCTTTAAAAAATGAAAGTATTGATTTGTTGCCTTTAATTGAGAAAACAAAATATGGTACTGATGGTTTTGGTGGTATTATAACTAATGGTACAATGTTTGTGGGGTATCCTAGATGAATATATCAAAAATAAAGAAGTTTATAACAGAGAATAAGGGAGAAGTTTTTGCATTTAAATTTAAAGGTGCCAGAAATCAAACAGATGAATTTGTAGGAAGAATAGTTTCTAGTTATTCAGCTGTTTTTACGGTTAGAGTGCTTGATCATACTAACAGAATTAAATCTTATAGTTATAATGATGTGTTAATTAATAATTTGGAAATGAAATCAATTATACTAGAAAAATAGTTGTTGATTTTTTTTTCTTAGTAGTATACAATGTAATTAGAAAGTAGATATACTTTTAGAGGGAGGACAAAACATGAAGATTACATCTGTAAATGTACGTAAGATTGAAAAAGAAGGATCTCGTATGAAAGGAATTGCATCAGTATTACTAGATGATAGTTTTGCAGTTCATGATATTAGAATTATTGAAGGAGATAATGGACTATTTATAGCAATGCCAAGTCGTAAGACAGCAGCAGGTGGATATAGAGATATAGCTCATCCAATTAATCCTGAAGTAAGATCTATGTTTGAAGATGCTATTATCGATGCTTATAATAAAGCTGAAGATAGCACAGAAGAAGAGTAGTAAATTATAAAGATGAGAAATCATCTTTTTTTGTCTATATTTTACACTGTCAAAATATTATTTACGTATTATTATTATTATGATTATTATTTGTAACTTTTTTGTGTTATAGTTATCCTAGAGGAGGATTTAGATGAAGTTTAGATATATATTTTTATTTTTGGTAGTGGGTTTGTTTTTTGCTGTAGATGTTAATGCTGCTGGTTTACCATATGATTGGATTGTAGATGGTGAAGAGGTTTTCGATAGTAATACATCTCAAACAGCAACAGTTACAAAAGATTCTAATACTGTTACTTTAACATTAAATAATTATAATGGTAATTCTTTAAAATTAAATTGTTATGGTACAGCTCAAGATGGAATTACTTTTGTTATAAACTTAGTTGGTGATAATAATATAACTACTGATGGTGTAGGTATCGATTTTGATTATAATGGAAAAATTGTATTTAATGGTGATGGTAAGTTAACTATTAATTCTACTAAACCTATTTCATATGAGAATTATAGTTCTTATTTGTATATTAGTCCGTCAGAAAATATTTATACTGATAAAGAATTAAGTGATAACAGTACTACTAATGATGAAATTGATATTATATCAGATCAAAAAAGTGATAATAATACTGTAAATAAAGCTAATGATAAAAGTGAAGATAATAATAACTTAGTTATGATTTTAGCTATTGCTTTTGGTTTATATTTTCTTATAAGTATTATAGTATTTGTTATGTTAATATCAAAAAATAAAAAATTAAAGAACAATTTAGGTTCTAGTAATTAGTCAATGTATTAAGCATTGACTTTTTTGTAATATTTTTTTTATTTAAACATATTATTTGTTAGGAGGAAATAATATGGAAAAACAGGATACAATAACGAATTATAGTCATGGTATAAGTTTAGTTGAAAGAAAGAATTTAATGATTACTGGTGTAAAAAAAATAGAAAACTTTGATACGGAACAATTTTTATTAGAGACTAGTATGGGTTTTATTTTGATTAAAGGGGAAGATCTAGAATTAATAAAACTTGATACATTACAGGGACATGTATCTATACGTGGTCTTGTTAAAGGGGTTAATTATTTGGAAGATAACGATAAAAAAGCAAAAGAAAATAGTTTATTTAATAGATTATTTAAGTAATGGATTTACGTATTCAAATTGTTTCGCTTTTCTTTTCTTTTGTTTTTGGAATTATCTTTTCTATATGTACTAATCTAAATTATCGATTTTTGTTTACTAAAAATATATATTTTAAAGTTATAATTACTTTTGTTTATATTTTAGATTTTACTTTGTTATATTTTCTTTTGATACAAAAAATAAATAATGGTATTATTCATATATATTTTTTCTTGATGATAGGGATTGGTTACTTAGTTGGTAATATTCGGTTGAGTCAGTATGTTAATTCTTTTAAAGTATATTTGAAAAAAGTGTTAAAAAAGTGTAAAGTGAATAAGAAAGAGTTATAGTTCGACTCTTTTTTTGTTGGTTTGTGATATACTCTATATAAATAGTAAGGTGGTGGTATCCTTGCAGAAGAAGAAAAAGGATAAAAAGAAAAGAAAAAGATTATTTTTTTTAGGTATTACATCTTTAGTAATTATTATTGGTACGACTTATACTATTGGTAAATATTGGGTAGAAATTTATGATAAATATAAAGAAAAGAAAGAATTAAAAGAAAAGTTAGTGTCTTTAAAAGAAAAACAAGATGAATTACAAGTTGATGCTGATAAATTACAAGATCCTGATTATATAGCGAGATATGCTAGGGAAAAGTACTCTTATTCTAAAGATGGAGAGATAATTTTAAGAATTCCTTAGGTAAAAAAAGTTAATTTTAGGATTAACTTTTTTGTTTTGTAATTTATTTGTTTTATATTGATAAAATGATGAATTTCGTATAGAATGGTATTGGTGATATAAATGATTTCAATTGAAGATTATTTTCAATTTAACAAGGGAGATAGGATAGTTATTGGGTGTTCTTCTGGCCCTGATTCAATGGCTCTTTTCGATATGCTTTTAAAAGTTAGGGAAAAGTATAATTTGGAACTTATTTGTGCTCATGTTAATCATAATTTAAGAAAGCAAAGTGTAGAAGAAGCTGAATTTATGAAAAAATATTGTGCTGAACATGATGTTATGTTTGAAGGGATGGTAATTGAAAAGTACGGTGATGATAATTTTCATAATGAAGCAAGAAATATAAGATATCACTTTTTTGAAAGTTTAGTTGAAAAATATCGTGCAAATTACTTGATGACAGCACATCATGGTGATGATTTAATAGAAACTGTTTTGATGAGAATGATAAGAGGTTCTAATTTAAATGGTTATAGTGGTTTTCATGAAATTGTAGATATGGGTAGTTATAAGATTGCGAGACCTTTGATTCATTATACGAAAAAAGAATTAGAAGATTATGATAAATTAAATAATGTTTTTTACTATGTTGATGAATCCAATCATAAAATGAAGTACACAAGAAATAGATATAGAAAATATGTATTACCTTTTTTAAAGGAAGAAGATCCTAATGTTCATAAGAAAGTATTGAAATATAGTCATAATTTAGCTGAGGCTTCTAAATATATAGAAAAAGAAAGAGATAAAGCTTATAGAAAAATTGTTGATTCAAAAACTGGATATATAAAAATAAGTGCTTTTTTAGAGTTGGATCCTTATATTCAAAAAGAAATATTATATTATATTATGGAAGATTTTTATCAAGATGATTTAATTCTAGTTGGGGATAAACATATAGATTTATTGAATCAAGTTTTACATTCTCGTAAAGCTAATATGCAAGTTAATTTGCCTAATGAAATTTTAGCTATAAAAAGTTATGATTATTTTTACTTACGTAGAGAGACTGATGAGTTAACTGCTTATGAGATTGAGTTTAGTAAATATGCTGAACTTCCTAATAAACACAAAATATCTTTGATTGATGATGTTTCAGATAATTCAAACTTTATTTGTAGGTTGTCATCAGATGAAGTTAGTCTACCACTTATCATTCGTACTAGAAAACTTGGTGATAAGATGGAGGTTAAAGGTCTTAATGGTAAGAAAAAGGTAAAAGATATATTTATTGATAAGAAGATAGATATTAGAGATAGAGATTTGTGGCCTATTGTTGTTGATTCTTTAGGAAGAATAGTTTGGATTCCAGGAATAAAAAAATCTAAATTTGACAAGTCAAAAAAAGAAAACTATGATATAATAATGAAATACTGTTAGAGGAGGAAATTTAATGAATAAAAATATGAAAAAAGAAATAAAACGCGGATTAGTTCCATATGTATTTATGTTTTTAATTATTCTTGGCGTTTTGTACTTTGTTAATGTGTTAAATCAAAATATTCATAATTTAACATATAATCAATTTATGACAGAACTTAGTAGTGGAGAAGTAAAAGAAATAACTGTTACTACTAGGGATAGTGCTCAAATTTATGAAGTAGAGGGTACTTTAAAAAAATATAAAAAAGATGAATCTTTTTATGTAAGACTTCCAAAGAGTGAACAAGTTATGAAGAAGATTGTTGATTATTCTGAAGCTCAAGAGTTTAAGATGACTGCTAAACCTGATCCTGAATCATCAGCTTTGTTAATTGTTCTTGTTAATGTATTACCTTTTGTGGTATTAATAGGACTTGCTTTCTTCTTCTTTAATCGTCAAATGGCTGGAAATAAAAGTTCTTTGGATTTTGGTAAGAGCAAAGCTCGTTTAAGTGATGATAAAAATAAAGTTACATTTAAAGATGTTGCTGGTCTAAAGGAAGAAAAAGAAGAAGTTGCTGAATTAATCGATTTCTTGAAAAATCCTAAAAAGTTCCAAAAATTAGGAGCTAGAATTCCTAAGGGAGTATTATTAGTAGGTCCTCCTGGAACTGGTAAAACATTACTTGCTAAGAGTGTTGCAGGTGAAGCTAATGTTCCATTTTACTTTATTAGTGGCTCAGACTTTGTTGAATTATTCGTGGGTGTTGGAGCAAGTCGTGTACGTGATATGTTCCAACAAGCAAAAAGAAATGCTCCATGTTTAATATTTATTGATGAAATAGATGCAGTTGGTCGTCAAAGAGGAACTGGTTTAGGTGGAGGACATGATGAACGTGAACAAACACTTAACCAATTACTTACTGAGATGGACGGTTTTGGTGCTAATGAAGGAATAATAATTATAGCTGCTACAAATAGACCTGATGTACTTGATCCTGCATTATTACGTCCTGGTAGATTTGATAGACAAGTTACTGTTAATTTACCTGATGTTAGAGGTCGTGAGGAAATTCTTGCTGTTCATGCAAAGAATAAGAAATTAGCTGATGGTATTACTTTATCTAACTTAGCAAAAAGAACTCCAGGATTTAGTGGTGCTGATTTGGAAAACCTACTTAATGAAGCTGCTTTACTTGCTGTTAGACGTAATAAAGATAAAATAACTATGAGTGAGATAGATGAAGCAACAGATCGTGTATTAATGGGTCCTGCTAAAGCATCTCATAAGTATAGTGAAAATGATAGAAAATTAGTGGCTTATCACGAAGCTGGACACGCTGTTATTGGATTAAAACTTGATAATGCTAATGATGTTCAAAAAGTTACTATTATTCCTCGTGGTGCAGCAGGTGGATATAATATGATGGTTCCAAGTGAAGAAAAGATGTGTTCTACTAAAACTGATTTATTAGAAGAAATTACAGGATTACTTGGTGGTCGTACAGCTGAAGAAATTACATTTGGTGAAATTACAACTGGTGCACATAATGATTTTGAAAAAGCTACTAAAATAGCACGTGCAATGGTAACTGAGTATGGTATGAGTGATTTAGGTCCTCTTCAATTTGAACAACAAGAAGGAAGTGTTTTCTTAGGTAGAGATTATAATAAGAGTCAACATTTCTCTAACGAAGTTGCGAATGAAATTGATATGGAAATGAGAAAAATAATTAATGATTGCCATAAAAAAGCAACTGAAATTATAAAAGCAAATAAAGATTTATTAAAACTTATTGCTGAGACTTTACTTGAATATGAAACTTTAACTAAAGAACAAATTGATTATTTAGTTAAGAATGGAAAAATGCCTGAAGAAGATGAAGAAACTAGTTTAGAATCTATGTCTATTACTAAGTTAAGAGAACTTGCTAAAGAAAAAGGTATTAAGAATTATTCTAAAATGAGTAAAGCTGAATTATTAGAAGAGTTGGATAATTAAAATCTGCTCTTTTTATTTTTATTTGAAAAAATTATAGTTTTATAGTATACTATCTTTGCTTTTAGAGTGATTATTTATAAAAAGTAATTTGGTGATTGTTATGAAGTGGAAAATAGGAAATGTTGAAATAGCAAATCAGGTTGTTTTGGCACCAATGGCAGGAATCTCTAATTCTCCGTTTAGAAGAATATGTAAGGAAATGGGTTGTGGACTTATATATGCAGAGATGGTTAGTGATAAAGCTATTATGTATGGAAATAAAAAGACGATAGATATGCTTTATATGACTGATTTTGAAAGACCTATTTCTCAACAAATATTTGGTACTGATGTTTCAAGTTTTGTTATTGCAGCTAAGTATATTTGTTCTAATATGCATCCTGATATTATTGATATTAATATGGGGTGTCCTGTACCTAAGGTGGCTTTACGTGCACAGGCTGGATCAGCTTTACTTAAATCACCTTCTAAGATTTATGATATAGTAAAGGCTGTTGTAGATGCAGTTGATGTTCCGGTTACTGTAAAAATAAGAAGTGGTTGGGATTCTAATCATATTAATGCAGTTGAAGTGGCTAAGGTTATAGAGAAAGCTGGAGCTAGTGCTATATGTGTGCACCCTAGAACTAGGAGTCAGGGATATCGAGGAGAGGCTGATTGGAGTATTATAAAGGCTGTTAAAGATAATGTTAATATTCCTGTAATAGGTAATGGAGACATTAAAACACCAGAAGATGCTAAGAGAATGCTTGATGAAACAGGTTGTGATGCTATTATGATAGGTCGAGGTGTTCTTGGTAATCCTTGGTTAATTGAACAAACTGTTGCTTATTTAAATGGTGATTTGGTTTCTCAACCTAATAGACTTGATAGAGTTGATATGTGTATAAAACACTTAAATTATTTAAGTGTTGTTAAAGACGAAAAGGTTGCTAGGTTAGAAATTAGAAATCATATTGGTTGGTATTTTAAGGGGTTACCTGGTGCCAATGAAATTAAGAATAAAGTCTATCATTGTGATTCAATTCATGATATAATGCAAGTATTAATGAGTTATAGGGAGGAATTACTCAATGGCTGATAATGATAAGAAAAAATCCACAAAAAAAGTGGAAAAAAGAGAAGATAAAAATAAAAAATCCACAAAAGTTGTGGATAGTGTTTCGGTAGATGTAGAAAAATCCACAGAAAAAGTGGATAAAAAAGAATCTTCAGAGGTTATTTCCCCAATTATTGTTGAAAAGGAATCAACTATTTCTGATAAAAATGCTTCGTTTGTTCAAAGACTTGGAGCATACTTAATAGATATGTTTTTAATTTTGTTGATATCATCAATAGTTACAATGCCTTTTACTTCTTCAAATAATTATGAGAAGTTGTCAGAGGAGACTAATAAAGTTGTTGAAGAGTATACAAATGGTAAGATTGATATGAATACATATATGAATCGAGTTTCTAGTATTAGTTATGATATGGCTAGGGAAACTGGTCTTTCTTCTATAATTATGATAGCAGTATATGTTTTATATTTTATAGTTTACCAATATTATAAAAAAGGACAAACTGTTGGTAAGAAGCTTATGAAAATTAGAATTGAAAGTACTGATAGTGGTGAATTATCTATTAATGCAATGTTGATGCGTTCTTTTATAATTAATTCTATTTTAGTTAATATGATAGTTTTAACTGTATCAATTGTGGGTAATAGATACGTTTATACAACAACGGTTACTGTTTTTCAATTAATACAATATATGGTTTTATTCATAACGGCACTTATGGTTTTATCAAGAAAAGACAAAAGAGGTTTGCATGATATTATTTGTCATACAAAAGTAGTAAATGTGGAGGTATAATATGAGAGAGTTTAGTGAACAAGAATTAGTTAGACGTGAAAAAGTAGAAAAAATAAGAGAAGTTTGTAATCCATATCCTGAAAGATATGAAACAAATTATGATATATGTGATGTTAGTTCTTTAGAAGATGGTGTTACTGGTGTTAGAGTAGCTGGTAGAATTGTTTTTATGAGAAAAATGGGTAAGATGAGTTTTCTTACTATTCGTGACATTAAGGGAAAAATTCAATTATCTATAAAAGTAGATATGGTTGGAGAAGAAAGATATAAATTCTTTAAAGAATGTTTTGATATTGGAGACTTTATAGGTGCAAGTGGTGAGGTATTTACTACTCATACAGGTGAAAAAACTATACGTGTTGATAGTTTTGAATTTTTAGGTAAAGCTTTGAAACCTCTTCCTGAGAAGTTCCATGGTCTTACTGATCAAGAGGCTTGTTATCGTCAAAGATATGTAGATTTAATTATGAATCAAGATAGTCGTGATCGTTTTCTTATTCGTATGAAATTTATTAAAGAATTAAGAAATTATTTAGATAATTTAGGTTATATGGAAATTGAAACACCTATTTTGAATAATAAACCAAGTGGAGCAACTGCTAGACCATTTAAATCACATCATAATGCTTTAGATATGGATGTTTATTTAAGAATTGCTCCTGAAACTTATATGAAGAGAGCTGTAATTGCTGGACTTCCTAAAGTTTATGAAATAGGTAGATGTTTTAGAAATGAGGGAATTGATCAAACTCATTTGCAAGATTTTACTATGATAGAGACATACCAAGCTTATTTTAATTATAAAGATAATATGAAGTTAATTCAGAATATGATTCAAACAATTATCAAAAATATTTTTGGAACATTGACTATTAACTTTGGTGATAAGGAAATTGATTTTAGTGGAGATTTTCCTATTGTGTCTTTTAGAGAGTTATTGATTAAACATTCTAATATAGATATTAATGTTTATAATACAAAAGAAAAATTATTAGCTAAAATTAAAGAAGATGGAATAGAATTAGAAAGTGAAACTCCTATTGAAAATTTAGGATTTGGTAATCTAGTAGATGTTTTATATAAAAAGGTAGCTAGACCTTCTATGGTTTCTCCTGTTTATTTAACTGAGCATCCTATTGATTTGAGTCCGCTTGCTCGTACTAATGATGATAATCCTCAAATTACAGATCGTTTCCAATTGGTTGTTAATGGTGCTGAAATAGTTAATGGTTATTCTGAACTTGTAAATCCAGTTGAACAAGAAAGAAGACTTTTAGAACAAGCTAAATTAAAAGAAGCTGGTGATGAGGAAGCAATGGATATGGACTATGATTATATTGGCGCTATGGAATATGGTATGCCACCTATTTCTGGTTGGGGAATGGGAATTGATCGTATTGTTCAATTATTAACAAATAGTGAGAATATTAAAGATGTTGTTATGTTCCCACTTATGAAACCTGTTTCAGATACTGATAGTAAAGTTGTAAAAACTAAAGTAGTTGAAAATAAATTTGAAGAAAAAAGAGTAATTGATTTTTCTAAAGTTAAGATAGAACCCCTATTTGAAGAAATGGTAGATTTTGATACTTTTTCTAAGTCTGATTTTAGAGTAGTGAAAGTAAAGAATTGTGTTGCAGTTCCTAAGAGTAAGAAATTATTACAATTTACTTTAGATGATGGTACAGATAGTGAACGTGTAATTTTAAGTGGCATTCATGCTTATTATGAGCCTGAAGAACTTATTGGAAAGACTTTGGTAGCTATTACTAATTTACCTCCAAGAACAATGATGGGAATAGATTCTTGTGGTATGCTTCTTAGTGCTGTTTTTGAAAATGATGGTGAGGAAGATTTACATCTTTTAATGGTTGATGATAATATTCCTGCTGGAGCTAAGTTATATTAATAGTTAATTGGATAGTTTGTTCTATCCTTTTTTTTTTCACCAAAATTTCATAAAAAAGACTCGTAAAAGCTTGTATTATCAAGTTAATGTAGTATAATTATTATGGGAGGTTAATATTATGAAGAGACATAATACAATTAAAGTCGTTCTTGTAACATTATTAGTATTTATGCTACTATCTTGGATTTTACCTGCTGCATATTTTTCAGGTAGTTATGCTGATCAAGGACGCGTTCAAATGGGATTATTTGATTTATTCAGTTATCCTACTACTGCAATATCATACTTTGGATATATTGCTATATTTATTTTAGTTGTTGGAGGTTTTTATGGTATTTTAAATACTATACCAGCTTATCGTACTTTACTTGATAATCTTTCTAAAAAGTTTCAAAAACATAGTAAATTAGTAGTATCTATAATTATGGTATTACTTGCAGTTATCACATCTATTTGTGGTTTACAATTAGGATTAATTATCTTTTTCCCATTCTTGGTATCACTTATCTTATTAATGGGATATGATAAAATTGTCGCTGCACTTACATTAGTAGGTTCTACTATGATTGGTGTTGCTGGTAGTTTATTTGCTTATGGTAATACAAGTGTTATCATGTCAACTCTTTCTTTAAAAATCACTTCTAATTGGGGAGCTAAATTAATTATTCTTGTCTTAGGATTAGCTGTTCTTATTGTGAATACAATTTTATACATTAATTCTTTAGATAAGAAGAAAAAATCAGTTAAAGCTTCTACAAAGAAAGAATCTTCAAAGAAAGAAGATACTAAGAAAACAACTAAAAAGACTACTAAGGCTACTACAAAGGCAGCTGATAAAACTGAGTCTGTAAAAGTTGTAAAAACTAAATCTGATATAGACTATTATGTTCCAAGTGAGGTAAAGGGAAAACATAAAGTATGGCCATTGGTTGTTGCTTTCTCTGTTATCTTTGTTATCATGATTTTAGCATTTATTTCTTGGTCAAATGCTTTCAAAGTTACTGCAATGGAAGATGCTACTTCAGCAGTTACTGGATTCAAAGTATTTGGATTTGCTTTATTTGGAAAATTACTTGGTAATGTAAATGCATTTGGTAGTTGGACTTTAAATGATTTATCATTAGTTATGATTGTTGCAGCAGTGTTCTTAATGATTGTTTATAAAGTTAAGTTTAATGATGGATTACAAGCATTTATTACTGGTGCTAAAAGGGCTTTAGAGCCTGCTTGCTTAGTGATTTTAATCTATACTTGTTTAGTTGCAGTTACATATCATCCTTTCCAATTAACTATTTATAAGTTCTTATTTGGATTTACTAAAGGATTTAATGTATTTACTTCAACTATTGCAGCAATTTTGGCTAGTGTATTTAATGCAGATCCATTATATGCATTCCAAAGTGTTTTACCTTATTTGGCAAGTTTAGTTTCTAAGAAGAGTACATATGCAGTTATTGGTGTTGTATATCAAGCTATGTATGGTGTTACTATGTTAGTTGCTCCTACAAGTGTTGTACTTATGACTGTACTTTCATACTTAGGAATTTCTTACAAAGAATGGTGGAAAAACATTTGGAAATTAGTATTAGAATTATTTGTTCTAATGTTAATTATTTTCACTATTTTAGCATTAATTTAGTGTTTTAAAGATCACATTTGATTGTGGTCTTTTTTTTGTTTACAGATTTATTTTTTTGTATTATAATATCCTTTATATTTTGAGGAGTGATATTATGGATAAATTATTGTATGTAGAGTCTAAAATTATGGAGGAGGATTATTCGTTACTTTCTGATGATATTGCGATTGGACCTGTGTATAAAATTAATGGATCTTTTTCTATTGAAAATGATGGTTATGATATTTCTTATTTATATATTCCTACAGGTTCTGGTATTCGTCTTCATAATCTAGATGAGGGTGCTGAACGTTATAAATCGCTCAAAGGAACTTTTAAAATTGATGGTAGAGAAACAGATGAAAGTATTTGCTTTAATTCTACTCTTTCTCATGGTGTTGATGTTACTTCAAGCAAAGTTATATTGGAAGTATGTAGTGTATCACATGATTATTTAAAAAATATAAAAACTTCTTTAACAAGTCAATTCTTTGATGAACTATCTGATGGTAGGGGCTATTGTCTTACTAAGAAAAGATAGTTTGTCTTTTTTTTTGAAATTCTTGTCACTTTTTTGGGGATATAAAATCTTTACAAAAAACATATACTAAACATACAATATGTTTAGGAGGAGATAGTATGTTTTCAAAATTTAGTGAAGATGCTCAAAAAGCATTATTGATAGCAAAAAAAGAAATGGCAAGTCTAAATCATCCATATGTTGGAAGTGAACATTTATTATTAGCTATCCTTTCTTTTAGTGAATCTGATCTTACTCAGAAATTATCTGAATATAATATAGATTATAAGAGTTTTAAAGACGAACTTATTAAAGTGGTAGGTAAAGGTAGTATATCTAATAGTTGGTTTTTGTATACACCTTTACTTAAAAGAATTATAGAAAATGCAACTATAGATTGTAGAGAAAATAAAGATAAAGAAGTTACTTTGTTACATTTATTTTTGGCTTTGCTTGAAGAGGGGGATGGAGTAGCAATCAGAATTTTGATGGGAATGAATGTTGATATAGATTTACTTTATGATGAATTTTCTACTGATTTTGTTCCTAAAAAATCTAAAAATAAACATAAACTTCTTATAGAAGATTTTGCGATTGATTTAAATCAAAAGTGTCTTAATTCTGAAATTGATCCTGTTATAGGTAGAGAAAGTGAAATTAATCAGGTTATAGAAATATTATCAAGAAGATGTAAAAATAATCCATTACTAATTGGTGAAGCTGGTGTTGGTAAGACTGCGATAGTTGAGGCTTTGGCTAATAGAATCGTATTAGGATTAGTACCTGAATCTCTTAAAAATAAGAGGATATTATCTATTTCAATGGCGTCTTTAGTAGCGGGAACTAAATATCGTGGTGAGTTTGAAGAAAGAATTAATAAAATAGTAAAAGAAGTTGAGGCTGCACCTGATATTATTTTATTTATTGATGAAATTCATACTTTGATAGGAGCAGGTGGAGCTGAGGGGGCAATAGATGCTTCTAATATATTGAAACCAGCTTTAGCTAGAGGAAAAATTAAACTTATTGGAGCAACTACTACTGATGAATATTTGCAATTCTTAGAAAAAGATAAAGCTTTAGATAGAAGATTTCAAAGAATTAAAGTAGTTGAACCAAGTAAGGAAAAAACAATTGATATTTTAACTAAAATGAAGCCTATATATGAGAGTTTTCATCATACTTCTATTTCCGATGAAATTATACTTGAAATTGTGTCACTTTGCGATGAATTTATACATAATAGAAGGTTTCCAGATAAAGCTATTGATATTTTAGATGAAGTTTGTGTAAAAACTGCTCTTATGAAAAATAAAGACGAAGAAAAATTAGAAAAATTACAACAAAAACTAAATATGATTAAAAAGTTAAAGAAAGATGAGATTGTTAAAGAAGATTTTTTTAAGGCTACTGAATTGAAAAATGAACAATCTAAGTTAGAGAGTAAGATAAATAAGTTACAACTTAAAAATCAAAAGAATATGGCATATAAAGTTATTACTAAGAATATGGTAGCAGAAGTTATTTCTCATAGAAGTAATGTTCCTCTTTGTGAGTTTTCTTCTAATAATAAACAAGTGTTAAACTTGGAGAATAAATTAAAATCTAAAATAATGGGACAAGATGAGGCTATAAAGATTATTTGCGATTATACAAAGAGAAAACAATTGAATATTTTTCCACCTAAAGTTCATTCATTTTTGTTAGTTGGAAAGACAGGTGTAGGGAAGACTATGTTAGTAAAGGAATATGCTAAAGAGTTATATCATCATGATAGTTTTATTAGACTAGATATGAGTGAATATAGAGAGCCTCATTCAATTAGTAAAATAATTGGTTCTCCACCGGGTTATATTGGTTATGATGAGCATAATTATTTATTGGAAAAAATTAGAAATAATCCTCATTCAGTCTTGTTACTTGATGAGATAGAAAAAGCTAGTACTGATGTAGTAAAACTCTTTTTACAAGCGTTAGATGAAGGGAAAATGAAAGATTCTAGAGGAAACGATGTTTATTTTAATCATGTAGTTATTTTTATGACATCTAATTTAGGAATGGGACATGATGCAGTTGGTTTTTCATCATCTTCAAAAAATAATATTCCAGAGCTTACTGATTTCTTTGGTGTTGAATTTATGAATAGAATTGATGATATTTTAATATTTAATTCATTGAATGATGAGGTTATTACTGGTATTATTAAAAATAAATTAAAGAGACTTAAAGATTATTATAAAAAGAATTCGGTAATACTTTCGTTTTCTAGGAAACTTGTTTCTGAAATAAAAGAAGATTCTAGTTATGAAAAGTATGGAGCTAGAAGAATTGATAAAACTATAGATAGAAAAATTAATAATTATATAATTAATCAAATATTAAGCGGAAGTAAGGAAATAACTGTTCCTAGTACTTTATAGTATTTCATTGTTTTTACTCTTATGTTATAATATGTGCAGGTGATATTATGAAGATTTATAATACTTTAACGAGAAAGGTAGAAGAGTTTATACCTAAGGATAAAAATTTAGTTACTATGTATACGTGTGGACCTACTGTATATCATTTTGCACATATTGGTAATTTGAGATGTTATATTTTTGAGGATATCTTGGAAAAGACTTTAAATTATCTTGGTTATAATGTTAAAAGATGTATGAATATTACTGATGTTGGACATCTTACTAGTGATTCTGATTCTGGTGAGGATAAAATGTTGAAAGGTGCTAAAAGAGAGCATAAATCAGTTATGGATATTGCGAATTTTTATACAGATTGCTTTAAGAGAGATACTGCTAGTTTAAATATTAAATGGCCGGAAATAGTTTCTAAAGCTACCGATAATATTTCTTATTATATAAAGATAATTGAGGTTTTATTAGAAAAAGGATATGCTTATTTAAGTGGTGGTAATGTTTATTTTGATACATCTAAGTTGGATGATTATTATAAACTTACTAATCATAAAATAGATGAGATGGTAGTAGGAGTTCGTGAAGGTGTAGAAGAGGATAGTTATAAAAAAAATCAGGCAGATTTTGTATTGTGGTTTACTAAGTCAAAATTTGATGATCAAGAATTGAAGTGGGATTCACCTTGGGGATTGGGATATCCTGGATGGCATATTGAATGTTCTGGAATTAGTGTTAGATATTTGGGAGAAGATCTTGATATACATTGTGGTGGTGTTGATAATATTTTTCCACACCATACTAATGAAATTGCGCAAAGTGAGGCTTATTTGGGGCATTCTTGGTGTAGATATTGGGTACATGGAGAACATTTAAATGATAGTACAGGTAAAATGAGTAAGTCAAAAGGAGAATTTTTGACTGTAGATTTATTAAAAAGTAAAGGATATAACCCTCTTTCATACAGATTTATGTGTTTGAATTCCTCTTATAGGAAGGTATTGGTGTTTTCTTATGAGGCATTATCTAATGCAGAAAATAGTTATTTGAAGTTAAAGAAAAGAATTTCTACTTTAAGTGATGATGGTGATGTTTCTAAAGATGTTTATGAAGAATATGATTCTAAATTTAGGGCATACATTGGAGATGATTTGAACACCGCTAATGCGATTACGCTTATTTATGATTTGTTGAAAGATTCAGTAAATGATTCTACAAAATTATCGTTAATAAAAGCTTGGGATACTGTTTTATCTCTTGATTTATTGGAAGATGAATCAATTGAGGTGAATTTAGATAGTGAAATTTTAGAAAAAATAGAACTTCGTAATAAAGCAAAATTAGAAAAGAATTATGAATTGGCAGATAAAATTCGTGATGAATTATTAAAAGATGGAATTAAATTGATAGATAGTAGAGATGGAACCACTTATGAATTTATTACAAAATAGAACATTATGTTCTTTTTTTGTGATATACTATCTTTGTTATTGGAGGAAATATGGACGTAAGAGAAGTAAATGTATTAGTACTTGCTTATTTAGGTGATACTATTTATGAAGATTATATTAGAAAATATTTAATTTCGTTAGGAATAAATAATGTAGATGAATTACAGAAGAAATCTGTTAATTATGTTAGTGCAAAACATCAAGCTGAATTCATTAAAAAATTATTAGATGAAAATTTATTATCTGAAGAGGAAGTAGATGTTTTTAAAAGAGCTAGAAATTATAAAAGTACATCTCATCCAAAAAACTGTGATATTGTTACTTATAAACATGCGACAGGTTTGGAAGCTGTTATTGGATATTTAGAACTTACTAATAATAGAGTTCGTATTGATGAGATAATGGAATATATATTAGGAGGTAGTTTATGTTAGTTTATGGAAGAAATGTTGCTAAAGAAGTTTTACAAAATCCTAAAAATGTAAAAAAAGTTATTTTGCAGGACGGTTTTGATGATAAAAAGATAAATTCATTACTAGAAAATTGCAAATTCGATATATTTTATAAGCAAAAAAGAGAAATGGATAATTTGTGTAATGGTACTCATCAAGGTATAATACTTGACATTAAGGACTACCAATATAGTTCATTAGATGATGTTTGCTCATCTGATTCAGATTTTGTTGTGATTATTGATCATTTAGAAGATCCTCATAATTTGGGAGCAATCATAAGAACTTGTGAAGCAGCTGGTGTTTCTTATATTATAATACCGAAGGATAGACAAGTGATGGTTAATTCTACTGTTATGAAAACTAGTGCGGGAGCTTTATCAAATGTTCATATTGCTGTTGTTTCTAACCTTGTTAATGCTATTAGCAAGTTAAAAGATAATGGTTTCTGGGTTGTTGGAACAGCAATGGAAGATAGTGTTGATTATCGTAGTATTGATTATAGTGGAAAAATGGCATTAGTAATTGGTAATGAGGGGAAGGGGATTTCTAGACTAGTTAGAGAATCTTGTGATTTTGTTGCTACTATACCTATGTTTGGTAAGATTAATAGTTTAAATGCTAGTGTAGCTTCTGGTATCATGATATATGAGGTAGTCCGTAATAGAAAGTAGGTATATTATGGATTATAGAGATATTAACGATTATGAACAATTGTATTTGGTTGCAGAAAATGATGATGAGGCAGAGGAAGTTATATTTAGAAAATATAAACCTATCATTTATGCAATAGCTGATAAGTATTATAACTATTTTAAATTTAGAGGTATTGATAAAGATGATTTAGTTCAAGAAGGTTATGTTGGTCTTTCTAACGCAATTAAATCATATAAAGATAATCAAAGTGCATTGTTTTATACATTTAGTAGTATTTGTATAAATAGACAAATAAGGGGATATTGTAGGCAATTTCTTTCTACTAAAAATGAAATTTTAAATAATGCTTATTCTTTTGATAATATTATTATTGATGATGATATTACTTTTGATCCTGAAGATGAAGATTGTAGTGGAAGTCCAGATTTTTATGTTAGTTCTGATTACATATTTACTAAATTAATTAAGTTTAAGCATAAATTACCTCTTGTTCAGAGTTTAATATTTGAATTACGTTATAATGGTTTTAAGTATAAAGAAATAGCTAAATTACTTGATTTATCAGTTAGTTCAGTTGATCGTTATATACAAATATGTAAAGACAGATATAAATTAGAGTTTGAAAAAATATAAATTTATCTGTTTTTTTTATAGTTTTATGTTACAATTATCATAGGTGAATAGGGTATGAAAATGGATTTGAAAGAGTACTATCAATATCAACATAGTACGGAAGATATGCAGAAATTATATTATAATATGTCAACAGCTATGAAGTATATTCATGAACATGATTATTGTATAAAAAGTTTCAACCTTAATGATATCGAAATTCTTGATACTGAAAAAGAAAGTCCTATTCGTTATAAAACAGTTATTAAGATGCCACTTGATCAAGAAAGCCAGTTAATTAGAGAAGATATATATAATATTGCCTTTATTCAAATTGGTATTTATAGCGGTACATTTGATTATTTAAAGCCTAAATTTTTAAAAGAAAATTTTGATATGTTTGCTGAATTTTTGCCTCAAGATGATGTTCCTTATTTTAGAGGGATTGTAGAAAGGGGGGCCTCTGTTTATTATTGTGACTTTGTTGCTGAAAAAACGAGAAGAGAAGTAGAAGCATTACAAAAAGAAGTAGGTGAAGGTTCTTCTACTTCTATGGGAATTCAAAAAAAGAAGGCTACAAGTATAGGTAGTGCTTTTGCGGATAAAGATACTAGAAATCTTTATAGAGATTTAGATGATAAGAGACAAGCTGCTTTTGTTAGTTTTTTGATTTTACCAATTGCGATGATAGTTTTAGGAGTAGTTTTATCAATTGCTTTATTTATTGGTTAATTTTTATTGACATTCTATTGTGTTTATGTTATTTTAATTGTGAACACGAAAGAGTGTTTTTTATTTGGAAAAATTAAGAAGCAAGGTGAAGAAAAATGGCTGAAGTTGTAAAGGCAAAAGAAAGAAAATCTATTGTAAAAATTGATGAAGATAAGCATGAAGAAGAAGTAGTGCAAAAAAAGAAAAAGACTACTAAGAAAAATACAAATAAAGAAGAAAAAAATAATTTGTGGGTTAAATTTAGAATTTTTTGTCATGGTGTTAAAACTGAATTTACTAAAGTTCATTGGACATCAAAAACTGATATGGTAAAGTATTCTATTGCAACTATTATATTTATAGTTTTCTGTTCCTTATTTTTCTATGGAATAGATGCTTTATTTGCTTTTTTTCAAGCATTATTTAAATAAGGAGGGTAATTATGGAAAAACAATGGTATGTAGTTAATACTTATTCAGGACATGAAAACAAAGTAAAAGAAAAACTAGAGATGAGAGCTGAATCTATGAATATGGAAGATTATATTTATAGAGTTATTGTTCCAGAACAAAAAGAGGTAGAAATAAAAGATGGAGTAACTAAGGAAAAAGTAAAGAAAATGTTTCCTGGATATATTCTTGTTGAAATGGTTATGACTGATGAAGCTTGGTATGTTGTTCGTAATACACCAGGTGTTACAGGATTTATTGGATCAAGTGGTAAAGGGGCAAAACCTACTCCATTACAACCTTATGAAGTAGATAAGATTTTGAATAATATGGGAATGTCTCGTATTGATGTTGATAATGAATTAGAAGTTGGAGTTAAAGTTAAAATTATTTCTGGTCCATTTAATGGTATGTATGGTAAAGTAGAAGAAGTTGATATACCAAATCAAAAAGTTAATTTATCAGTTGATTTGTTTGGTCAAGAAACTTCTGTAGAAGTTGAATTAAATCAAATTGAAAGAGCATAAAATGATAAAACGGTTAATTTAGCCGTTTTTATTTTGGCTTTTTGCTATTTTTGTTAAAAATTTCTTGAAAAATAAGGAAATTTATGATATTCTTTAGTAGCTATATTTAATTTAATATAGTTTTTAGTGGGAGGCAATAAAGCAATTAAAGCGGTAATAGCTATTTGGACCACTCGCGAAAACAAAATAAAAGGAGGCGTTTTTCGTGGCAAAGGAAGCAGTAAAGAAGATTAAATTACAAATACCTGCAGGAAAAGCTACACCAGCTCCACCAGTTGGAACTGTTTTAGGACCAGCAGGAATTAATTTACAAGAATTTTGTACAAAATATAATGATGCTACTAGAGATAAGATGGGAGATATCTTACCAGTAGAAATTTCAATATATGATGATAGAAGTTTTGATTTTATTATTAAAACTCCACCTACAAGTTTCTTATTAAAGAAGTATGCTAAAATAAATAAAGGTTCAGTTAAAGGAGCACATGAAATTGTTGCTACATTAACAAAAGAACAAGCTCGTGAAATAGCAGAAATCAAATTACCTGATTTAAATGCATATGATGTAGAAGCAGCAATGAAAATTGTTGAAGGTACAGCAAGAAATATGGGTATAGCTGTTGAAGGAGTAAATGATAAAGAACTTGAAGAAGAAGTAGCTGAAGCTCATGAACATGAAATTGAATTAGCAAAAGAAGAAGCTAAGGAAGCTGCAAAAGAAGCAGCAGATGCACAAACAACTGAAGAAAGTGCAGAATAATAGGTAATAAGTAACCTTGTGGAAGGAATGTCCGCTTACATGAATTCCGAAATAAACCACATAAGGAGGAAAAATAATGAAAAAGAGAAGTAAGAAATACGAAGAAGCTTTTTCTAAGATAGAAAAAGGTAAAGTATATTCTAAAGAAGAAGCAGTCAAGTTAGTTAAAGAAACTTCTATTAGTAAATTTGATGGTTCTGTAGAAGTTGCAATGAGATTAAACTTAGATACTAAAAAGGCTGATCAACAATTACGTGGTGCAATAGTTTTACCTAAGGGAACTGGTAAGAATATTCGTGTATTAGTAATTGCAAAGGGAGAAAATGCAGAAAAGGCTAAGAATGCTGGTGCTGATTATGTTGGAGATGTTGACATGATCGAAAAAATCGAAAAAGAAAATTGGTTCGATTTTGATACTATGATTGCTACTCCTGATATGATGCCTTTACTTGGTAAAATTGGTCGTGTTTTAGGTCCTAGAGGATTAATGCCAAACCCTAAAACAGGTACTGTTACTATGGATGTTGAAAAAGCTGTTAACGAAGTTAAAGCTGGACGTGTTGAATATAGAACAGATTCATTTGGTAATATTCATGGTATTATTGGTAAAGTATCTTTCTCAGAGGAAGATTTACTTGCTAACTTAGATGCATTTGTAGCAGCTATTTTAAAAGTAAAACCAGCTACTGTTAAGGGAGAATATGTTAAAAACATTTCTATTTCTTCAACAATGGGTCCTGGTATTAAAGTAGAAAATAGTTTTGACAAATAATTAAATATATAGTATACTAAAAACAATTTATTGGTGCCATAGACAGTAGGTGTTTATAAATCCTACCGAGGACTTACAAAGTATTAGAGTTCTTGATGTCTATTCTTGAGCTCTTTTTTATGGCATCCCTAAATGTTAATATAATAGGAGGTGTATTATGGCAAATGTTAAGATTCTAGAAGCTAAGCAAAAGGTAATAGATGAAATTAAAAATCATGTTGAAGAAGCTAATTCAATCGTGTTATTTGATTATCGTGGTATTACTGATGGTGAAGCTAAAGAATTACGTATTAAGTTAAGAGAATCTGGTTCTGATTATAAAGTATATAAAAATACATTGATGGCTAGAGCTTTTAATGATTTAAAGATTGATCTTAATGATAGTTTAGTTGGTCCTAGTGCTTTTGCATATAGTAATGATCAAGTAGCAGCTATTAAGATTTTAACTGACTTTGCTAAGGAACATCCAGCACTAGTATTAAAAGTAGGGATTGTTGATGGAGAGATTGCTGATCAAGCAAAACTTTCAGAATATGCTACTATTCCTTCAAGAGAAGGATTACTTACAATGCTTGCTGGTGGTATGATGGGAATCCCAAGAGATTTATCTATCTGCTTAGACTTATATAGTCAACAAAAAGAAGAAAATTAATTATAAAATAGGAGGAAAATAAAATGGCAAAATTAACAAAAGAAGATTTTATTAGTAGTTTAAAAGAAATGAATTTATTAGAAATTAAAGAATTAGTAGATGCAATGAAGGAAGAATTTGGTGTTGATCCATCAGCTGTAGCTGTTGCTGCTCCTGCTGCTGGAGATGCTCAAGATGCTGCTCCTTCTACAGTAACTGTATCAATAGCTTCTGCTGGTTCTGCAAAAGTTGCAGTTATCAAAGTAGTTCGTGAAATTACTGGATTAGGATTAAAAGAATCTAAAGATATCGTTGATAATAACGGTGTTGTTAAAGAAAACATTTCTGTTGATGAAGCTAATGAAATTAAATCTAAGCTTGAAGAAGCTGGAGCTGAAGTAGAAGTTAAGTAATTTAACTTCTTTTTTTTTGAATTTTAATTAAATATTTTTAGTTTGTCTTCTATTTTTTTGTTTTATATGCTATAATTTCGTTAGAATATAGAAGTGGGTGACTGATATGTTAATATATATATTACATAGCGATAAAATTTATACATTTAGGCTTCCTAAAGAAGTTTCTGGTAATTATGTATTAACAGATATTGATGATGAAGGTCATGTTAGAAATTTAACAAATATTCAGGAAAAAGATGGAAAGTGGATTATTAATTCTAATGAAGAGGTATCGGTTTTTGTTGGCTCTGATGCGGTTCAGTCAACTTTTGTTGATGAATATATGTTTTATAATTTAAATTATTTAAATAAGGAAAATATATTGTTGTACGTAGTTCCAGGTGATGATCCTAACTATTGTTTTTATACTGTTCAGGAAGAAACTAAGTTAATATTAGGAAGTGATAATAAATGTGATTTAATTTTGACTAGTCCAAATATTTCACAGCAACAATTGGAACTTACTTATAATTCAAATGTATGGCAACTCAACAACTTAAATACTGATGTTCCAATTTATGTTAATAAAAAAAGAAATAACAATTGTTTTTTATATAGTTTTGATAATATTTTTGTTATGGGAGTTAGGATAGTGATTCTAGCAAATAAGTTAATATTTTTTCCTGGTAAAACTACTATTAATTGCTATAATTCTAAAGTTGTTTCAGAAAATAAGTGTCAATATGCTATAAATAATATTAGTTCAAATGAAAATGTAAAAGATTTCTATGAAAAAAAGGATTATTTTTCTAAATCAACTGTATTTAGAAAAAAAGAAAAAACTTATAGTTTTAATTTTGTAGCACCAGGTACTAAAGAAAAAAAAGAAACAGAAGGGCTTATTTTTCAAATGGTTCCTACGGTATTGATGAGTATTACCTCTGTGGTATCAACTTATTATTCAATACAAGGTTATAAATCAGGAAGGTCTGATAAAGAATCTTTAGTGACTTCACTTGTGATGTGTGTTGTGATGTTATTTACTGGTATTATCTGGCCTGTGGTTGAATCTTTTGTAAACAAAATAAGATCATTTATAACCGAAAAGGTTAGAGTAGTAACATATAAGCGTTATTTAAAAAGAAAAGAGAAGAAATTGATTGAGTATGTTACAGAGCAAAGAACGGTGTTAGAATTTAATAATTTATCATTAAATGAATGTCAAGATGCTATCTTAAAAAAGACTGCATATTTGTTTTCAAGAAATTCTAGTTCAAACTTTTTTTTAAATGTTAAACTTGGGGTTGGTAAAATAAAATCTAATGTTGATTTTAAATATGAAAGACCTGAGTTGATAATAGATAATGATAAATTATTAGATAAAATAGATGCCTTAATTGATAAATATAAATATATTGATGATGCTCCCTTTACGATTAACTTAAAAAATAATTCAATCGCGTTTATAAACAATAATGGTGATTATGATATGTTTTTGGGATCAATCTTGCTTCAACTTATTACATTACACGACTATTCAGATTTGAAGCTTGTTGTTTTAACAGATGAATTTTCTGGGTTAAATAAAATTAAAAATTTGAATCATTGTTGGAGTAATGATAGAAGTTTGAGATTCTTTGCTTCTAATTCTAGAGAGGCTGAAAATTTATCAAGTGAATTATGTAAAATATACGATTCTAATAAAGAAAAAATCAGTAATAATGTTATGACATCTTATTTTTTGATTGTTTCTGATGCTATAGATAAGTATAAAAATTTGTCCATCATCGAAAAGGTTATGTTGGGTAATCATAATGCTAATTTTAGTTTAATTATGTTTAGTGATAAAATGATAGAAATTCCTATGGGATGTAAAAAATTTATTTCTTACACAAATAATGAAGCTTCATATTTTGAATCAGAAATGGAAGAAGACGGAACGTTAAAATTTATTCCTCAGCTTTTAGATTCAACTATTGATTATGATCGTTGTATTTATACATTATCAAATATTCCTATAAAGATCAGTTCCAATTCAAGTGGAACTTTACCTGATAAACTTGGATTCTTGGAAATGTATAATGTTGGTAATTTGGATCAATTGAATATAGTTAATCGTTGGAATACTTCTGATATTATTAATTCATTGGCTGCTCCGGTTGGTGTAGATCCAAATGGTAATACATTATATTTAGATTTACATGAAAAATTTCATGGTCCCCATGGTTTAGTAGCTGGAATGACAGGTAGTGGTAAGTCTGAATTTATAATTACATATATTTTGTCTCTTGCTGTTAATTATAATCCTGATGAAGTTCAGTTTGTTTTAATTGATTATAAAGGTGGAGGACTTGCTGGAGCATTTGAAAATCGTAAAACTGGTATAAAGTTACCTCATTTAGTGGGAACAATTACTAACTTAGATAAATCCGAAATGAATAGAACTCTGGTTTCAATAAAAAGTGAATTACAACGTAGACAAAGAAAGTTTAACGAAGCAAAAGAAGAATTAAATACTGGTAGTATTGATATATATAAATATCAACAGTTAGTTAGAGAAGGAACTTTAAAAGATCCAATGTCTCATTTATTTATTATTTGTGATGAGTTTGCTGAATTGAAGGAACAACAACCTGATTTTATGGACGAACTTGTTAGTGCGGCTCGTATAGGTCGTTCTTTAGGTATACATTTAATTCTGGCAACACAAAAACCTAGTGGAGTTGTTAATGATCAAATTTGGTCTAACTCAAAATTTAAAGTGTGTTGTAAAGTTCAGACTGCGGAAGATAGTAATGAAATGATTATGAGACCTGATGCTGCATCAATTAAGGAATCTGGTAGATTTTATTTATTAGTAGGTTATGATCAGTACTTTGTGTTAGGACAATCTGGTTATTCAGGTGTACAATATGTTCCTACATCAAAGGCTATGTCTAAACTTGATAATTCTATATCTTTTATAAATAATATGGGTAGTGTTTATAAATCTGCAGTTCAAAAAAATGATGTTGATAATACTAAGGTAAAATATGGTGAAGAATTAAATAATATTTTGAACTATATTGTTAAAATAGCAAACGAAAATAATTATAAGTATAATCAATTGTGGTTAGATAATGTTCCTAATCTTATTTATTATAGTGATATTGTTCAGAAATATAAATTTACACCAAGTAAATCTGTAATAGAGGCAATTATTGGTGAGTATGATGATCCAGAAAATCAAAAGCAGGGTTTTGTTACTATGTCTTTATCTGATGTGGGAAATACTTTTATTGTAGGTTCTTCTGGTATGGGAAAGTGTACGTTGATGTCAACTATGCTTTATTCAACAATAATTAATTATAATGTAAATGAAGTAAATGTTTATGTTATCGACTTGGGTGCGGAAAAACTTAGAAAATTTTCTGGTGCACCTCAGGTGGGAGAAGTTATTGGAATTAATGATAAAAGAAAAGTAAATTATTTATTTTGGTTAGTATCAAGTGAAATTGATAGAAGAAAAGAATTCTATTCTAAAAATGGTGGAGATTTTAGTTATGATATGAAGAATGGTACTAGACATTTTCCTAATATTTTAGTATTTATTTATGGTATGGAAGTGTTTAGAGAGGAATTTTCTGATTGTTATGATGAGTTATTTGAATCAACTACAAGAAGTTGTAGCAAATATGGAATAAACTTTATTGTATCATCTGTTGAAACAGGTGCATTAACTGTATCTGTTAGTAATAATTTTCCACAAAATATAGCATTGAATATGAATGATTCTTCAGAATATAGTTATATCTTTTCAACAAAAAAGATTCCATCAAAGAATCCAGGACGAGGTTTAGTTTTGGTTAATGAACAATGTATGGAATTCCAAACGGCTTTAATATTTTCGGAAAGTGATGAAAAGAAAAATCTTGATTTTGTTATTGGTAAGTTGAATGAAGTGATGAAAGTAAAAGCTCCTGAAATTCCGACTGTTCCTAGAAGATTGAGCATTAAGTATATTGAAAAAGATATTACTACATTAGATAATGTACCAATTGGAATTAATACAACTACTGCACAGATTGGATATTATAATTTTTCTAATATAGTTAATTTGATGTCCGGTAGTGAAGAGAAACAAGTTAGTAAATTTTTTAATCATTTTATAGACATTCTTGCTAAATGTCAAAATAATAATGTTATTGTTTTAAATGCTTCTGAAATTTCTATATCACACACTGAAAATATAAAATATTATGATTCTAGCTTTACAAAAATAGTACCAATTTTATTAAATAATGTTCAGAAATTTAATCAGAATGCAAATGAAAAATTGTTTACTATAGTGATTATTGGATATTCAAATTTATCTAGGTATTTAAATGAACAAAAGAGTAATAATAACGAAGTTAAACTAATTGATGATTTAATTTTAGAAACTAAAAATAATTCGTTTAAATATATTATTTATGATTCATTTAGAGATATTCTTAACTTACTTGATGGTAATTTATCTAATATAATTGATAATCAAAATGGTATATGGATTGGACAAAATTTTGATTCTCAAGAATTTTTTGAAACATCATATTTTAGAAACTCTGGAGATGTGGCAGCTGATAATGCAGTTGTTATAAAGGATTCTGAAGCAGAATTGTTGAAAACACCAACTATATCTTAGAAATCTCAATATTAATTGTGTTTTGTAAAAAATATCTTTTTGATTTATCGTAGGAAGGTGATGTGTATGAATAAATTGTTAGTTTCAATATATGTTGTTAGATTAGATGAAGAATATGATTTAAATATTCCAATAGGTATTAAAGTTAGTGATGCAATAAAGATTATTATTAAGACTGTAAAAGATCTTGTTGGTGATGATTATAGTACAAGCGGTAGTGAAAACTTATATAGATATGATGGATATTTAATTAATGTTAATAATTTAGTTAAATTTTCTGGTATAACTAATGGCATGAAATTGATGTTATTGTAATTTTTATATACCAGTTAAAAATAAGTATAAAAAATCTGAAACAGATATAATACCTTTGTAGTTCACTAAATGAAAAAGTGAACTATGAAGGCTTTTTTATAGTAATGTTATTACTTTATTAGTGGTAATATAAAACTTTTTGGATATTAAGTTGATGCTTATCGTATGTAATATGGCAACTTATAATTATTAAATCTGTAATTTTATTTTTTGATATAAATTTGGTTAATTTTACATAAAATAAAGTTTACACCAATTGTACTATTGCTATAGACAATGGTCTGAATAAGTATTGACAAAATAGAATAGTGTGCTATACTTAAGATGATTATAATAGTGATGGGAGGAATGATGATATGGCAAGTATAATAACTGCACCTGGTGTTCAAGATATAGAAGCTTTAAAACTTGACCCAAATTTAACTAGTCAGTATGTTAGTATTGACTCTGATATGGTTAATAATGATATGGCTAATAAGCTAAAAAATACTATTTCAACAAATTATGATAATGTTACTAAGAGATTTCAAAGACTTGGTGGAGATTTTAAGGAGATATCAAAATGTGTTTCTGGGAAAAGATGGATTTCTAATTTGGAAAAATTATCTGAAAATTGTATAAACCAAGGTAAATATACTTCAAACAGAAAAAAAGAATTGGAAGAAGCATTTAATGTTGATGAGAATGAAGAAGCTTTACAAGTTATGTTTAAGTATCTTCAAACTCAACCTGAATTTGTTGCATTTTACAATGCCAATGCAAAAAGTGACTCTAGTTCTGTAAACTTTAGTGGTAACTAGGAAGGGGATATTATGGAGACAGTAGGAATTAAAAAAATAAATAAAATGGAAGCTGAATTAAAAAATGTAAATACACGTTTAAGAAATTTACATAGTGATATTGTAGCATTGAATGGAGCTTTAAAATCTTTTGTAATGGGTGATGGTACATCAGCATATTGGAATGGTGAAGATGCTAAAGCTTGGTTTGATAAGGCAATAAGGAATCATAATAATAATATTGCTGATTATAAGGCTGCTTATAATTATGCAGTAAATATGGATAATCAACTTGCATTTTCAAAAGCAGTTTCTAAGAAAAAATCTAAAAGACACTAGTAAGAGAGGGATTTGTTATGGAACTTGATGAGATTCAAAAACAATATATGGCTCGTTATTTAGATGCAAATGGGAGATTGATTGTTGATGAAAATACTCCTCCTGAGTTGGTTGAGGCATTTAATACACTTAATGCTAATGATGTTAATATTTTGGAATATAAAAAGCCAACTATTGAAATTTTAGATGATGAACCTGATTTATCTAGTGGTTATGTTGGTAATGTTGAGCCTGTAGCTTCACAAAGTATCAATAACGATGATTCTGTTAAAATAGAGGAAAAAGATATTGATTTAAGTGATTTGTCAGATATGTTTAATTAGTTATATATTTAGTGTAAGTATTGTCTGGAAAATAATTTAAATTTTAAGGAGTGTATGCTCCTTTTTTTGTTTATAAATATGTCATTTTTTCGTGGTATTAAATTAAAAACAGTAAGTGATAACAAAAATTAAAAAAACTATTGACAAAATACAAATATATGTTACAATAATATTGTGAATGATAGAAGTGTCGATAAACGATTATGGGTTTATTTCGTATGTAGCTATCATTTATGATATAATATACCGAATTGTTGGTATGTTTTTAGACATTCATTTTGGGTTTCGTTATAGTCCATGTTAGAGTAAGTGGCTATTTGGAAAATATTAATCTATTTCTAGTCAAATGCATTTGCTGTGATTTATAAAGATGTAGATCACAAGAAATTAAATTCCGAATGAATGACTTACGAGAGATATGATACTCGTTCATTATTTTAGATAATGTAAATAAACGCGAGAGAGTATGTGACTTAGCTAACCACATATTTTTCTGAGAAAAAGTTGAATGTTGATTGTTTTTGAATTAATGATATTTAACGATTAAGTTAATTTATAGCAATGGATGTTTGATGTTTTGCGGAAGAGTGATTAAACTTCCGTTTTTTTATTGACTTTTTTAATACGATGGTGTATTATATGTCCAGAAAGGAGATAACTTATATTTAATTTTAAGTTATCTCTTTCTTTTTGTATTTGGAGAGATAAAAATGGGACAATATTTTACAAATGAAAATTTACCAAGTGAAATTAGAAGAACTGAATGTTTTGTATTGGGCAGGAAGTTTGTTTTTTTAACTGATAATGGTGTTTTTTCAAAAGATGGTTTGGACTTTGGCAGTAGACTTCTTCTTGAATCCATCCCGCTTGATGAGGTTGGAGCAAAGGTCCTTGATATGGGTTGTGGTTATGGAGTATTTGGAATAGTTCTTAATAAAATACTTCATATTTCTGTTGATATGGTGGATGTTAATCTTAGAGCGATGCATCTTGCTCGTCGTAATATAGGAGAAAACGGTTGTGATAATATTAATGTATTTGAAAGTAATTGTTATTCTAATGTTACTTCTAAATACAATACTATTATTACTAATCCACCTATACGTGCTGGTAAAAAGATTGTCTATGAAATCGTTATGAATGCAAAAGAACATTTGGAACCTGGAGGTAAGCTTTTCTTAGTTATTAGAAAAGAACAGGGTGCTAAATCATTGATTTCTGATCTTAAAAATATTTATGATGTTGAAATCTTAGAAAAGAAAAAAGGCTTTTTCGTATTAAAGTGTAGTTTTTAATTGACTTCTTTTCAATTTTGTGCTAATAATATAAATTGGCAACGTGTTATTTTTAATGCGATTTTGTTCTTTAAAAAATTAATTGTTTGGGGTGAATTTAGTGGCATATAAGATTGTTAAATGTGGTGACCATAGAGAAAGAAGAAATTTCTCAAAAATAAGAAATACGTATGAATTAAAAGATTTGCTTGAAATTCAAAAGAAATCATATGATTGGTTTCAAACTACTGGAATTAAAGAGGTTTTTGAAGATCTATTTCCAGTGGAAAATTTTTCTGGTACATTAAAATTAGAGTTTGGTGATTATTATTTTGATGAACCTAGATATTCTATAAAAGAAAGTAAGGATAGAGAAACTACTTATTCTGCTCCTTTAAAAGTAGAAGTTCGTCTATTCAATCAAGAAACTGGTGAAGTTAAAGAACAAGAAATATTTATGGGTGATATGCCTATTATGACAGATAGTGGAACATTTGTTATTAATGGTGCTGAACGTGTTATTGTTTCTCAATTAGTTCGTTCTCCTAGTGTTTATTTTAATCATGAAATAGATAAAAATGGACGTGAATTAATTACTTCTCAAATTATACCTACACGTGGTACTTGGTTAGAGTTCGAAACAGATGCTAGAGATGTATTATATGTAAGAATCGATCGTACTCGTAAGGTTACATTGACTACATTACTTCGTGCGTTTGGTTTATCTTCTGATGAAGAAATTTTCAAAATGTTTGGAGAAGATGAATATTTAAAAAATACTATAGCTAAAGATTCTACAAAGAATACTGATGAGGCTTTAATTGAGATTTATGAAAAGTTAAGACCAGGGGAACCTGCAACTCTAGATTCTTCTAAGAACCAAATTATTACTAGATTCTTTGATGAATTTAGATATGATTTAGCTCGTGTTGGACGTTATAAGTTTAATCGTAAGTTAAATATTATGGATCGTTTATTAGGTCAAACTTTGGCTGAAGATATTGTAGTTGATGGTGAAGTTAAATGTGCTAAAGGTACTGTGTTTACTAAAGCTTTACTTGAAGATTTAAAGGATGTTTTAGCTAACTATGGTGTTAAAGAAGTTTCAATTAATGAAGAGTTAGATAATTATAATAAAGTTCAAGAAATTAAAGTTATAGATCCAAGTGATAAGAAGAAAAAATTAATAGTTATTGGTAATGACCAAACTATTGATGAAAAACGTCTTACTATTTCTGATGTTTTTGCTTCTGTTTCATATTATTTGAACTTATTACATGGTGTTGGTAACTTTGATGAAATTGATCACCTAGGTAATAGACGTATTCGTCAAGTTGGTGAACTTTTACAAAATCAATTTAGAATTGGTGTTTCTCGTATGGAACGTGTTATTCGTGAGAGAATGACTACTCAAGAGATGGAAGAAGTTACTCCTAAGACATTAATTAATATTAGACCTGTTACAGCAGCTATGAAGGAATTCTTTGGTTCATCTCAATTATCACAATTTATGGATCAAACTAACCCAATAGCAGAACTTACAAATAAACGTCGTTTATCTGCTTTAGGACCTGGTGGTTTATCTCGTGATAGAGCTGGAGTAGAAGTACGTGATGTTAATACATCTCACTATGGTAGAATTTGTCCAATTGAGTCTCCTGAAGGACCAAATATCGGACTTATTACCTCTCTTGCTAGTTATGCAAAAATTGATGATTATGGATTTATAATGACTCCATATCGTAAAGTTGAAAATTGTAAAATTACTGATACAGTTGAGTATTTAACAGCAGATGAAGAAGCTGATTATATAATCTCTCAATCTACGGTTGGAACCAATGAAGATAATGTTATTACTGATGAACAAGTTAATGCTAGACTTCGTGGTGAAAATATTTTAGCAAAACCAGAACAAGTTGATTATATAGATGTTTCTCCACAACAAGTTGTATCTATTACAACAAGTTGTATTCCATTCTTGGAACATGATGATGCTACTCGTGCACTTATGGGAGCAAACATGCAACGTCAAGCTATGCCTTTAATTAAGACAGAAGCTCCATTTGTTGGTACTGGTGTTGAACATATTGCTGCAAAAGATTCAGGTGTTTGTATTGTTGCAAAAGCTGATGGTGTGGTTGAATATGTTGATGCTAAGAAAATTGTTGTTAAAAATGCAAAGGGTAAGGATACTTATTACTTAGCTAATTTTGAACTTGCTAATGCTGGTATTTGCAATCATCAAAGACCTATTGTTAAGGTTGGAGATAAAGTAGTAGCTGGTAAAACAATTATTGCTGATGGTAACTCTACTGATAAGGGAGAACTTGCTTTAGGTAAGAATATGGTAGTAGCATTCATGACATTTAATGGTTATAACTATGAAGATGCTGTTATCTTAAATGAAAACTTAGTTAAAGATGATAAATTAACTTCTCTACACTTAGAGGATTATGAAATTCAATGTCGTGAAACTAAGTTAGGACCTGAGGAAATTACTCGCGATATTCCAAATGTAAGCGAAGATGCTAGAAAGAATTTGGATGAAAATGGTATTATAGCTATTGGTACTGAAGTAAAAGAAGGAGATATCTTAGTTGGTAAGGTTACTCCTAAGGGTGTTGCTGAATTAACTTCAGAAGAAAAATTATTACATGCTATCTTTGGTGAGAAAACTCGTGAAGTTCGTGATACTTCATTACGTGTTCCTCATGGTGGAGATGGTATTGTACATGATATTAAAATTTATTCTCGTAAAGATAATGATGAATTACCTGCTGGTGTTTCAAAAGTAATTCGTGTATATATAATTCAAAAACGTAAGATTCAAGTTGGAGATAAGATGTCTGGACGTCATGGTAATAAGGGTGTTATTTCACTTATTCTTCCAGAAGAGGATATGCCATATTTACCAGATGGTACTCCTGTTGATATTATGCTTAACCCACAAGGTGTTCCTTCTCGTATGAACTTGGGACAAATCTTGGAATTACATATGGGTATGGCTGCTAAAAAGTTAGGTGTTCATATTGCAACTCCAGTATTTGATGGAGCTAAAATATCTGATATTAAAGATATGATGAAAGAAGCTGGTATGGACGAAGATGGTAAGACAGTCTTATATGATGGTCGTACTGGTGAAGCTTTTGATAATCGTATATCTGTTGGTGTTATGTACATGATTAAACTACATCACATGGTTGATGATAAACTTCATGCACGTAGTACAGGACCATATTCATTAGTTACACAACAACCACTTGGTGGTAAAGCTCAATTCGGTGGACAAAGATTTGGAGAAATGGAAGTTTGGGCACTTTATGCATATGGTGCTGCACATACATTACAAGAAATCTTAACTGTTAAATCCGATGATGTTATTGGACGTGTAAAAGTATACGAAGCTATAGTCAAGGGTCAAGAAATTGATCAAGCTGGTGTTCCAGAGTCATTTAGAGTATTGATGAAAGAATTCCAAGCTTTAGGACTTGATATTTCAATAATCAATGATAAGGGTGAAAATCTAGAGTTGAAACAAATTGAAGAAGCTGAAGATAGAGAAGATACAAAAACTTCTATTGATGAACTAGAAAATAATAGTAACAATACAACTAGTGTTGCAGAACCTGTCAGTGATGAATCTGATGATTCTGAAGAGGTTGATGAAGAGATAGAAGAAAATGAAGAAATAGAGGAAGGAGCTGATCTTTAATGATAGAAGTAAATAAATTTGAGGCATTAAAAATTGGAATTGCTTCTTCTGATAAAATTCGTGAATGGTCTTATGGTGAAGTAAAGAAACCTGAGACTATAAATTATCGTACATTAAGACCAGAGAGAGATGGATTATTCTGTGAAAAAATCTTTGGCCCTACTAAAGACTTTGAATGTGCTTGTGGTAAGTACAAAAGAGTTCGTTATAAAAATATAGTATGTGATCGTTGTGGAGTAGAAGTTACAAAGAGCAAGGTTCGTCGTGAAAGAATGGGTCATATCGAACTTGCTTCTCCAGTTTCACATATTTGGTTCTTTAAAGGTGTTCCTTCTCGTATGGGATTAGTACTTGATATGAGTCCTAGAGATTTGGAAGAAGTACTTTACTTTGTAAGTTATGTAGTTATTGATAAAGGAAATGCTCCTTTAGAAAATAAACAAACTTTATCAGAAAAAGAGTATCGTGCTTATTATGAAAAATATGGTACTGGTTTCAAAGTTGGTATGGGTGCTGAAGCTATCAAAGAATTACTTAAGAAAGTTGATTTAAAAAAGGAAATAGATGAAATAACAGCTGAACTTGAAACTGCTCAAGGTCAAAAACGTACTAGACTTTTAAAGAGACTTGATGTATTAGATGCTTTCTATAAATCTGGAAATAAACCAGAGTGGATGATTTTAGATGCTATACCAGTTATTCCACCTGAACTTCGTCCTATGATTCAATTAGATGGTGGTAGATTTGCTACTTCTGACTTGAATGATTTATATAGAAGAGTGATTAATCGTAATAATCGTTTGAAAAAACTTATTGATTTAGGTGCTCCTGGTATCATTATTCAAAATGAAAAACGTATGTTACAAGAAGCAGTTGATGCCTTATTTGATAATGGACGTCGTGGAAGAAGTGTTACTGGTGCTGGAAATCGTCCTCTTAAGTCACTTTCTAGTATGTTAAAGGGTAAACAAGGTCGTTTCCGTCAAAACTTACTAGGTAAACGTGTTGATTATTCTGGTCGTTCAGTTATCGTTGTTGGTCCATCATTAAAGATGTATCAATGTGGTATTCCAAAAGAAATGGCACTTGAGTTATTTAAACCTCATGTTATTCATGGTTTAGTTAGTAAAGATATAGCTCATAATATTAAAGCAGCTAAGAGATTAATTGAAAATCAAGATCCTGTTGTTTGGGATATTGTAGAAGAAGTAATTAAGGAACATCCAGTTTTACTTAACCGTGCTCCTACATTACATAGATTAGGTATTCAAGCATTTGAACCAATCTTAGTTGGTGGTAAAGCTATTAGATTACATCCACTTGTTTGTCCAGCTTTCAATGCTGACTTCGATGGTGACCAAATGGCTGTACACGTACCTCTTTCTGAAGAAGCTCAAGCTGAAGCTAGATTATTAATGCTTGGCTCTAATAATATTCTTCATCCAAAGAGTGGAGATCCAATTGTTACTCCATCTCAAGATATGGTTTTGGGTAATTATTACATTACTATGGAAAAAGCTTCAGAAGATGGTGAAGGTAGAGTATTTAAGAATGAAAACGAAGCATTAATGGCTTATGAACGTAAGGAAATAACTTTACATACTCGTATTGCTCTTCCTGTTGATTCATTTAGGCATAAATTATTTACAGATGAACAAAAGGGTAAATATTTAGTTACTACTGTAGGTAAGTTAAAATTCAATGAAATTTTACCTGATTCATTTGCATATGTAAATGAACCTACCGATACTAATATTCAAAGTATTACTCCTAATAAGTATTTCCTTGATAAGGGTACTAATATTAGAGAAGCTATTGCAGAAATGCCAATAGTTAAGCCTTTTGCTAAGGGTACTTTGGAAAAAATAATTGCTCAAGTATTTAAGCGTTACAAAACTACTGAAACATCTGAAATGCTTGATAAATTAAAAGATTTAGGTTTCTATTATTCTACTATTGCTGGTATAACTGTTAGTATGAGTGATATTGAAACAAGTCAAAAGAAACCTGAAATTGTTGAAGATGCTCGCAAAATTGTTGATAAAATTAATAAACAATATAAACGTGGTTTAATAACTGAAGAAGAAAGATTTACTAAAGTTATTGATACATGGAATGGAGCAACAGATAAAGTTAAAGCAGAACTTGAGGAAATTTCTCAAACTGATATTGATAATCCAATCTTCCTTATGATGAATTCTAAGGCTCGTGGTAATATCTCTAACTTTACACAAGTTGCTGGTATGCGTGGTATTATGGCTAAGCCAGATGGTACTCCTGTTGAAATTCCTATTCTTTCAAACTTCTTTGAAGGACTTTCAGTTGCTGAATTCTTCTTATCTACACATGGTGCTCGTAAAGGTAGTGCAGATACAGCATTGAAAACAGCTGACTCAGGATACTTAACTCGTCGTTTAGTAGACGTTGCTCAAGATATGATTATTAAAGAAGAAGATTGTGGTACAGATCAAGGTGTTGTTGTTCGTGCATTTATAAACGAAAAAACAGGTGCTGTTATTGAATCTTTAAGAGATAGAATTGTAGGACGTTTTGCTAATAAGAAAGTTGTGGATCCTAAAACTAAAAAAGTTCTTGTTGAACGTTTAGATATGATTACTGAATCTATTGCTGATAAAATTATTGAAGCAGGAATAGAAGAGGTTGAAATACGTACAATTTTAACTTGTGGTACTGCTAATGGTTTATGTCAAAAATGTTATGGACGTAACTTAGCTACAGGTAACTTAGTTGAAATTGGTGAAGCTGTTGGTGTTATGGCTGCTCAATCAATTGGTGAACCTGGTACTCAGCTTACAATGCGTACATTCCATTCAGGTGGAGTTGCTCATGGTGGAGATGCTGATATTACTCAAGGTCTTCCGCGTGTACAAGAGTTATTTGAAGCTCGTAATCCAAAAGGTAAATCTACTATTGCTGAAATTGATGGTAAAGTTACTAACATTAAGGAAGATCATGGTAAATATAAAATCACAATTACTAATAAGTTAGAATCTAAAGAACACGTTTCTAACTATGGTGCTAAATTGTGTATAGATAAAGGTGCTGAAGTTGTATGTGGAGATAGACTTACTGAAGGTGCTATTAGTCCTAAGGAATTATTAGCTGTTACTGATCCAATTACAACTCAAGAATATATCTTGAAAGAAGTACAAAATACTTATCGTTCTCAAGGTGTTGATATTTCTGATAAACACGTTGAAGTAATAGCTCGTAGAATGATTTCTAAGATTAGAATTGTTGAATCTGGTGATACTAAGTTCTTACCTGGTTCATTAGTTAACTTCCGTGAATTTACTGATGGTAATAAAGAAGCTATTATAAAGGGTAAGAAACCTGCTCTTGGTAAACCTGTATTACTTGGTATTACTAAAGCATCACTTGAAACGGATTCATTCTTATCAGCTGCATCATTCCAAGAAACTACACGTATTCTTACTGATGCTGCTATCAAAGGTAAAGTTGATAATCTAGAAGGATTAAAAGAAAATGTAATTATTGGTAAGCTTATTCCTGCTGGTACAGGTAGTAAGATGTATCGTAATGTGTCTTATGATCTTGAAAAAGAATTTGTTGATGAAGAACCTTTGGATAAGTTAGAAGATCAATTTATGGAATAATAGATAAACTCAATTCATTAAGAATTGGGTTTTCTTTTCATAAAATGATTGACAATAGAATAATATAGTGTTATATTAACTATGCTGATTAAATTGGCTTTGCTTGTGGCAAAGTTTTATTTAAAGGGTAAAATGATACACCTGGATATGTGTAAAGAAAGGAGATTGATTTTATGCCTACAATCAACCAATTAGTTCATAATAAACGTGGCAAAAAGGTAAGAAAGAGTAAGGCTCCAGTTCTTGGTGTTGGAATCAATACTATTAGAAAGAAAACTACTAGTACAGCTTCACCTCAAAAACGTGGTGTATGTACTCGTGTTGGTACTAAAACACCTAAGAAACCAAACTCTGCATTACGTAAGTATGCTCGTGTTCGTTTATCTAATGGAAAAGAAGTAGATACTTATATTCCTGGTATTGGACACAATTTACAAGAACATAGTGTTGTTTTAATCCGTGGAGGACGTGTTAAGGATTTGATCGGTGTACGTTATCATGTGGTTCGTGGAACTCTAGATACTGCTGGTGTTAAAGATCGTAAACAGGGACGTAGTAAATACGGTGCTAAAAAACCTAAGAAATAAAATTTGAAGGGAGGAAATTTAAATGCGTAAGAGACGTGCAGTAAAAAGAGATGTTCTACCAGATCCTATATATAAGTCTAAAGTAGTTACTAAGTTAGTTAATACTATTATGCTTGATGGTAAAAAGGGAACAGCTCAAACTATAGTATATGAAGCATTTGATCAAGTTAAGACTAAAACTAGTAAAGATCCACTTGAAGTATTTACTCAAGCAATGGAAAATATTAAACCAGCTTTAGAAGTTAAATCTCGTCGTGTTGGTGGTTCTAACTATCAAGTGCCTATTGAAGTTTCACCTGCAAGAAGTCAAGCACTAGCTTTAAGATGGTTAGTAAAGTATTCTCGTGAACGTGGTGGAAAAGGAATGGCTGAAAATTTAGCTAATGAAATTATTGATGCATCAAATGGTACAGGTGCAGCAGTTAAAAAACGTGAAGATACCCATAGAATGGCTGAGGCTAACAAGGCTTTCGCTCATTATAGATGGTAGAAAGGAAATAAAATATGGCAAGAGATACGTCTTTAGAAAAGACAAGAAATATTGGAATCATGGCTCATATTGATGCAGGTAAGACTACAACAACTGAGCGTGTGTTATTTCATACTGGTGTCACTCATAAGATTGGTGAAACTCATGATGGTGAAAGCCAAATGGACTGGATGGCACAAGAACAAGAACGTGGTATCACTATTACTTCAGCGGCAACTACTGCTCATTGGAAGGGATACCGTTTAAATATTATCGATACACCAGGACATGTTGACTTCACTATTGAAGTTAGTCGTAGTCTTCGTGTACTTGATGGTTCTGTAGCATTAATTGATGCTCAAGCTGGAGTTGAACCTCAAACTGAAACAGTTTGGAGACAAGCTTCTGAATTCAAAGTTCCTCGTATTATTTTTGCAAATAAAATGGATAAAATGGGTGCTAACTTTGAATATAGTTTAAAGACTATCGATGAACGTTTAGGTGTTAATGCTAAACCAATCGAATGGCCTATTGGTGCTGAATCAGAATTCAATGGAGTTATTGATTTAATTACTATGAAAGCTTATCATTATGATGGTAAACAAGATGAAAATGCTGAGGAAATTGAAATTCCAGCTGATTTACGTGATATAGCTGAAGAAAAACGTGCTGAATTAATTGAAGCAGTAGCTGAATTTGATGATGAAATGATGATGATTTACCTTGATGGTGGAGAAGTTACAAATGATATGATCAAAAAAGCTATTCGTACAGGAGTATTAAAAGCAGAATTCTTCCCTGTTATGTGTGGTACTGCTTTAGGAAATATGGGTATTAAATTACTTCTTGATGCAGTAATTGATTACTTACCAAGTCCACTTGATATTCCATCAATTAAAGGTACTGATTTAGATGGTAATGAATGTGTAAGACATCCTAAAGATGACGAACCATTTAGTGCATTAGCATTTAAAGTTATGACAGATCCATTTGTTGGACGTTTAACATTCTTCCGTGTATATTCTGGACATTTATCTAGTGGTAGTTATGTATTAAACTCTACTAAAGATACTAAAGAAAGAATTGGTCGTATTTTACAAATGCATGCTAATACACGTAAGGAAATATCTGATGTTTATACAGGAGATATTGCTGCTGCAGTTGGTCTTAAGAATACAACTACAGGAGATACTTTATGTGATGAAAAGAAACCAGTTATTCTTGAAAGTTTAGTTGTTCCTGAACCAGTTATTCAATTAGCTGTTGAACCTAAATCTAAAGCTGATCAAGATAAAATGGCACTTGCATTACAAAAACTTGCTGAAGAAGATCCAACATTCAAAGTTCATACAGATCATGAAACAGGTCAAACTGTTATTGCTGGTATGGGTGAATTACATCTTGATGTATTAGTTGATCGTATGAAACGTGAATTCAATGTTGAAGCTAATGTTGGGGCTCCACAAGTTGCATATCGTGAAACCATTAAACAAACTGCTGATTGTGAAGGTAAATATATTAAACAATCAGGTGGTCGTGGACAATATGGACACGTATGGATTAAATTTGAACCAAATCCTGATAAAGGATACGAATTTGTTGATCAAATCGTTGGTGGTGTTGTTCCTCGTGAATATATACCAGTTGTTGATAAGGGATTACAAGAAGCTTTACAAACAGGTGTACTTGCAGGATATCCTATGATCGATGTTAAAGCTACATTATTTGATGGTTCTTACCATGATGTAGACTCTAACGAAATGGCATTTAAGATTGCAGCTAGTTTCGCATTGAAAGAAGCTAAGAATAAATGTAATCCTGTACTTCTTGAACCAATAATGAGAGTTGATGTTACTACTCCAGAAGATTACTTTGGTAATGTTATGGGTGACTTAACTGCTCGTCGTGGTAAACCACTTGGTCAAGAATCACAAGGAAATGCAATTAAATTAAGTGCAATGGTTCCACTTTCAGAAATGTTTGGTTATGCTACTAATCTTCGTTCTAATACACAAGGTAGAGCTACATTCATTATGATTTTTGATCATTATGAGGAAGTCCCTAAAAATATTAGTGAAGAAATCATTAAAAAGAGTGGAAATTAATAAAAATGTATCGAAATAGTTGAAAAAACTTCAATTATTAGATAAAATAGATTTTGTAAATGAAAAAGGAGGAAAATAAATATGGCAAAACAAAAATTTGATCGTTCAAAACCACATGTTAACATTGGTACAATTG